>Ga0207884_1000066_pt1 | contig 129500 bp, 121 predicted proteins | sample MalvirmetaMSP144_FD_184236 | JGI IMG/M metagenome (GOLD analysis project Ga0207884, IMG submission 184236) | Marine viral communities from the Deep Pacific Ocean - MSP-144 (SPAdes) | ecosystem: Environmental > Aquatic > Marine > Oceanic | place: Pacific Ocean | collected 2011-07-08 | reverse complement strand
CCTTCGCCTCCGGAGGGCGACGCTCTATCCAGCTGAGCTACGGGCGGATTTCAACAAGTTTGGCATGTTTGACCGTTGCCTTCGGTTCCGGATTTTTTCAGTGACCCTTGCCTCCGGAGGGCAGCGCTCTATCCAGCTGAGCTACGGGCGCATTCGAAATAACGGATGCCGCAATTTCGAGGTCGCTATGGTACGTGCGACCGCGGGGCCTGTCCAGTCCCCGCAGGCAAGAGAAATCATCAGGATATGGTCAGTTGTGGCTCGGGGGTGATCGATGCCAGGGTGCTTTCGTTGCTGAAGGTTACCTCGCCCTCCTGAATCGTCACCTGAAAGCCCATGGACCGGTCGGCAAGCTTGGCCAATGCTTCCACAGGCTCACCGGGCAGGTGAACAATCTGAAGGTTGCCGAAACGTTCCAGCTTGCCCCGGTGTTTGTCCCACCAGACCGGAAAGGCGCGGTCCCCATAGGTGTAAAGGACGACTTCCCGGGCGCGGTTGCAGGCTTTGCGAATGCGGTCTTCATCCGGCAGGCCCAGGTCGATCCAGAGTTCAATCTCGTCGCTCAGGCTTTTCTGCCACAATTCCGGTTCGTCGTCCGTGCTCAGGCCCCGGGTGAATTCCAGGGTGTCGCTGGCATTCAGGGCGAAGGCCAGCAGGCGGATCATCATCCGCTCGTTGGTTTCGGACGGGTGCTGCGCCAGGGTCAGGTGATGGTCCGCATAATAGTGCCGGTCCATGTCGGCGATGTTGAGTGTCGCCTTGCAGATTGTTGCTTTGAGCGCCATGAGCTTCCTGCTGGTGTAAAGTGGCAAACGGGATACCAGTGTAATGCAATTTCTTTCGAACGAGTGGGGTGGCATGGGATTGTTGCGCGGTTTTCTGGTTCTGGTTCTGTTTTACCTGCTCGGTGAGGCCTGTCGACTGGTTTTTTCCCTGCCGGTGAGCGGTGGTGTGCTGGGTATGATCGCAGTGACGCTCACGCTGATGAGTTTGGGCGGGGTCAGCAGTGAGCTGGCGTCTGCCAGCCAGGGTCTGATTTCCGTGCTGGTTCTGCTGATCATGCCGGGAGTCGTCGGGGTGTTTTTCAAGGCGGACCAGTTTGCCGGCCAGTGGCTGGCGGTCGGGGCAGCGTTACTGGTGGGCACCTTTCTGAGTGTGATCACCACGCTGCTGTTGATGGCCTTTCTGGTCCGCCGTGGCCAGCGGGAGGACAGCCAGTGAACGGTGCCTTCGAGCGACTGCTGGGCGTCCCCGATGCGCTGTCTGGCACGCCGGCACTGGCCATCGGTCTTACCCTGGGGGCGTTTTTTGCGGGCAACTGGCTGTTTGCCCGGCTAGGGCGGCCGATCTGGCTGCCGCCGGTGGTGATTTCCGCGTTTTTCCTGTCGGCCGTGATTGCGGCGCTGGCGCTGGACTACAATCAGTATCGGGAGGGCGCCCGCTGGCTGACGGTGCTGCTGGGCCCGGCCACGGTTGCGCTGGGTATACCCCTGTACCAGCAGATGCACCACATCCGCGCACTATGGCGACCGATTCTGTGCACCCTGCCGGTGGCGGCCACGCTGGCGGCGGTGTATGCAGTGGTGATTGCCTGGGCGCTGGGCGCTACGCCTGAGGTATTGGCGTCGCTGGCGCCCAAGTCGGTGACCGCGCCGATTGCCATCGGGATTACCGAACAGTTGGGTGGTTCGGTCTCGCTGATGATGGGTGGGCTGCTGGTCACCGGGGTAGTGGCAACCTTGTTCGTTGACCTGCTGGCGCGCTGGTTGCCGGTAAAAGACGAGCGCATTCTGGGGTTTGCCCTGGGCCTGAACGGCCATGCTATTGGGACCGCGCGGGCGTTCGAGATCAGTCACGCAGCCGGGGCCTTTGCGTCGTTGGGTATGGGGCTGACGGGCGTATTCACCGCGCTGATCCTGCCGCTGGTTTTTCAGTTGTAAAGTGCGTTGGACATCCAGAACCAGGATGCTCTGTTACCGAGGCCCCTGATTGGTGTGCAACACTTCTTTGCAGAAAATTAACCCAACAGGCTTGCAATTCCAGATCGTAATAACAATAATTATCACTAACTTTAGTATCGTTAGTGAGACAGCCTATGTACGTGTGCCTGTGCCACGGGGTCACTGACCGCGAAATCCGCGAAGCCGCCGACAATGGCGTCAGCTCCATGCGCCAGCTCGGCCGGGAACTTGGCGTTGGCACCCAATGTGGTCGTTGTGCCTGCAGCGCCCGCGAGATACTGCGCGAGTGTCGCCGACCCGATTACCTCGCCCTCGCAGACATGCTTGCCCAGCCCGCCTGAATCCGGAAACCGGGTGCTGTCGCGTCCGGTTTGCATTTGCGATTTTTTCTCTCGTCAGTAAGCGCTATCCTTGAGTCCTAACATGTTCCCTAAACAAGGATTTTGGTTATGAAAGGCGATAAGAAAGTCATCCATTACCTCAACAAGGCGCTCGCCAACGAGCTGACCGCCATCAACCAGTATTTCCTGCATGCCCGCATGTACAAGGACTGGGGTATCACCAAACTGGCGGACAAGGAATACGAAGAATCCATCGACGAGATGAAGCACGCCGATCAGCTGATCGAGCGCATCCTCTTCCTGGAAGGCCTGCCCAATCTTCAGGACCTGAACAAGCTGCTGATCGGTGAAAACGTTGAAGAGATGCTGCGCTGCGACCTGAAACTGGAGCAGGCCGGCCATGCGGATTACGTCGAGGCGATCGCCTACGCCGATGAGGTGAAGGACTACACCTCCCGCGAACTGTTCCGTCGCATCCTGGAAAGCGAAGAAGAGCATATCGACTTTCTGGAAACCCAGCTTGAAATGATCTCGCAAATGGGCATCCAGAACTATATCCAGCTTCAGTCCGGCACTGCTGAATAAACAGCTCACCGGCTGAACCAGACCAAACGACCGATATCAGGAGTGATTCCAGGTGACAATGGACCTGTCCTGCTTTAAAGCTTATGACCTGCGTGGTCGTGTGCCCGATCAACTGAACCCGAAACTGGCCGAGTTGATTGGCCGGGCCTATGTGGACGTGACCGGCGCAAAGCGCGTGATCGTCGGTTACGACATCCGCCTGTCCAGCCCGGACATTGCCGATGCCCTGAGCGCCGGCCTTATGGCTGCTGGCGCCGACGTGTTCGATATCGGCCTTTGCGGCACTGAGCAGGTCTATTTTGCCACCAGCCATTTCAAGATGGACGGTGGCATCATGGTGACCGCCAGCCACAACCCGAAAGACCACAACGGCATGAAAATGGTCGGTCCGGACTCCCGGCCGATCAGCTCCGATAACGGCCTGAACGACATACGCGACCGGGTTCTGGAACCTTTCCGGAACGCCCCGACGCCGGGTCGGTATGAGCCACTCGAAGCCCAAACCGCCTATATCCACCATCTTTTTGGCTACATAGACACCACGTCTCTGGTTCCCATGACGCTTGTGGTCAACGCCGGCAACGGCGGCGCAGGCCTGGTGATCGATGAACTCGAGCAGCACCTGCCATTCGATTTCGTAAAAGTGCATCACAAAGCCGATGGCCATTTCCCCAACGGCGTACCCAACCCGATTCTTGAACAGAACCGCCAGGTCACCGCCGACGCCGTGATCGACTACGGCGCGGCCATGGGTATCGCCTGGGACGGCGACTACGACCGTTGCTTCTTCTTTGACGAGAACGGCCGCTTTATCGAAGGCTACTACATCGTCGGCCTGCTGGCGGACCAGTTCCTGCGCAAAACCGGCGGCGGAAAGGTCATCCATGACCCACGCCTGACCTGGAACACCCTGGATCTGGTGGAACAGGCCGGTGGCGAAGCCATCGAAAGCAAGACCGGCCACGCCTTCATCAAACAGCGCATGCGCGACGAAGACGCGGTCTACGGCGGAGAAATGAGCGCCCACCACTACTTCCGCGATTTCGCTTATTGCGACAGCGGCATGATCCCCTGGCTGCTGATTGCCGAACGCCTGTGCCAGTCCGGCCAGACCCTGTCATCCCTGATCGACGCTCGCATCGAAGCCTACCCGGCCAGTGGCGAAATCAACCGCACCATCGACGACCCGGCAAGGGTCATCGGCGAGATCGAAAAGTCCTACGGCAAAGACGCGAAAAGCGTCAGCCATGTGGATGGCGTGAGCATCGAATTCGACGACTGGCGTTTTAACCTGCGGATGTCGAACACCGAACCGGTGGTTCGCCTGAACGTGGAATCACGGGCGAATATCCCGCTGATGAAAGAAAAGACGGAAGAGCTGCTTGCGGAAATGGAGCGGTTAAACTCGGAAGGCTAACTCAAAGTTATGGGCCTGGGCGGGGCAATCCCCCTGTCAGAAACTGTGCGGAGCCATGGATGGCGGAGCCCAAGCGTCACATGGATGTGCCGCAAGGAGCGTGTTTCTGACAGGGGGATTGCCACGACCTGGCATGCACCAACAGCCCGAAAAACTCAAAGCCAGTCGTTCAGCATAATCCCGATACCAATTCTCTGAATCCGCTGATTGTAATCAATCAGACTCTCGCCATAACCGTTGTAATAGTGGATATAGCCCTTCACCGTATCCCCCATCGGAAAACTGTATCCCAGCTCCACCGACGTCTTGTTACCATCAGAGCGAAGATTGTTCATTAGATTAAGGGACAGGGTGCGATCCTCAGTCCAGCGGTAGACGGTAAGATAATTGGCATACCCCAGATACCTCTGGATATCCGCGTTGTCGTCCTCGCTGTTACTCTCCGGCAGCCGGTACCAGGGCTGAAGGATGAACAGCCAGCGATTGTAGCTGTAGGCCACAGATGCCTTGATCCGGTTCCAGCTCCGCGAGCGCGGCTCAGACTGACCATTGGATTCATGATTGAACCCGATGGTGGCACCATTCAGCGTGCCCGGCCCGATATCGTAATTGGTGGCATAGCGCAGGAAAACTTCCGGCTCGTAGTTGGTCTCCCGGAAGGGGGCGGAATCATCGGTATTGTAGACCTGCCAGAAAGACTTCTGGGTGTAGCCAAACCAGAGCGTGGTAGGGCCATCCAGAAACCCCGTTAAAAGCGGCACTTTGAAACTGATCTGATACTTCGCCTCCTGATTGTCCAGCTCGTAATCATAAGTTGTGGTGCCGGTTCTGGGACTTGTGGGCGTCCGGTTGGCGTTTCTCATGTAGCTAAACGGCAGGATATACATCGGCCGATGGCCCACGAAGCTGCCGGAAAACGAAAAAATTGCTTTCTCCGCCGCCATATAACGATCAAGCAGGTCCGTCATAACGCCGTCGTCGGCATCTTTGGCGGTTTCAGGTTCAGTAATGGCGCTCTTCTCTGATCCCTCTGCGCTATCGCCAGCCTTGGCCGCTTTCAGGGGCTCGGTAAACTCGTCGTAGCAGGTCAGCCGCTTGTCGTCATTCTTGATCAGGGCGCAGGTTTCCAGACTCTCCGGAGACTTGTCCGGCGTCGTTTCAGCCGGTTCCTGTGCCGCCACCAGTGAAGGGAAAATACTGAAAACCACCGCCAACAGGCCGCGCCTGAACGGCGAGTCGGGAATTACGGCAACTTTAAGCTTGGAAGCGAACAATGTGCGTATCCTCAACTTGCGGAGAGACTGATCCAGGTATTCGCAATTCCGAACGCCCAGACCCCCAGAAGGGTGATGGTCAATAACGAGAACACAACTTTATGACGTAATTGCCGTTGGGCCGATGCCGCAACCACCCATCGCAGATACATCAGGCCAATAAAACTGATAAAAACCGCAAGGCTGGCCGCCGCCGGAATCAGCAGCCAGGCCGGGCTGATGGGAGCGTTCGTACCGGTCTGGCTCGACAGCCAGCCCATCGAGGTCAACAAAACCGCCAGTGCGGAAAACTCCAGGATAAGCAGCGGTTTTCGCCAGCGTTGGAGCGGGTTCTGGTCTGGCATGGTAGGGTGTCCTTTCAGTTGATGTTTTGAATGGTCCCACGTGTGCAAGCGCAGCGCCATGGTACCTGTATTTTCGCTTCATTTTGCCATTTGGTTTTTTTGCCAGTCCGCAATCGCTATAATGCGCCCAACGATTTTTATAACGCCCAATATTGAGGTGACATGTGATGATGAAGAGAGTCCTGGCTGCCGTACTGCTTGGCTTTGGTCTGATGGCCGGCGCTGTAACGGCAAGCGTTGAAGACGAGATCCGTGCGCGAATTGCACCGGTAGGGAACGTCTGCGTTTCCGGTGAAGATTGCGCTGAAGGCGCAGCACCTGTTCAGCAGGCTGCCAGCTCCGGCCCCAGGTCCGGAAGTGAAGTCTACGGCGCTGCTTGCGCTGCATGTCACGACACCGGGGCAGCCGGCGCGCCCATGAAGGGCAACGCCTCTGCCTGGGAGCCACGCATTGAAAAGGGCCTTGATACTCTGGTCACCCATGCCATCAACGGCTTCAATGCCATGCCGGCCAAAGGCGGCTGCTCCAGCTGTTCGGATGAAGAAATCAAGCTTGCGGTCGAGCACATTATTGAAGATAGCCAGTAGACACAGGCCTTTGCCGATATGAAGAAGCCCCCGTGCCTTCTGCGCTCGGGGGCTTTTTTGTGCTTATCAGATTTATCGATTCTGGTTTAACGGTACGTAAGTCAGCGTGCCGCCAATTTCCGTCATGTCGCCGTTTGCCGTCCGGATTCTGATTTTCCAGTCTTGTCCATTTCCAGCGTTATGAATGTCGGCCAGGGCGTTAAGGCGAGGGTCGAGCCAGCCAAAACTGCCTGACCCTGACAGCGGTATCGGGTCAGCATCTTCCGGGTCGGCGGCGACGTTGGGCAGCGCCTGCCAGCTGGGGCTATCCGGATTGGCTGTCACGTCTGTCTGGCTGAAGGTCAGAAAATCCTCGCCTTCGGTGCCCAGCACGGTCAACGTCTCCTCGCCCTGATATCTCAGCAGAATACCCGGGCGCGGGGCATCAAGGATGATCGCGCTCAGTCCGGAAATATCCGGCTGCTGTGTGATGCGGGCCTTGACGATGCCCTCGGGTACGCCCTCGACGTCGGGCGCCCCGTGGGCTCCTGCCAGCCCGGGGGCTGACAGGAACGCAAGGCCGAACAACACCGGGCCCAGGATCCGGGCACAGGTGGGTTCGATGTGCGTCATGTTATCTCTCCCGCCGCTTACAGCAAGCTGAGTGTGGAATCGATAATGCCGTCACCACTGGTGTCCGTTGCCATCTGAGAGGGCACCATGCATTGCAGGTTTTCGTTCACCACGGTAATGGGTGCGGACACCGACGGAACACGCATGCCGTCAGATTCCTTGCTTACAAACAGCATGTACTCGCCTGCAGGCACCACATTATGGTTATCCGGCATGGTCAGGGTCAGTTTGTTGCCCGGGCCCCGCTCCATCACCAGTTCAATGGCCCGCTGGTCGCCGTCAATAACATGGGTCATCACCGTGCGGCGAATCAGCAGTGCCTTGTCGATGGCGTCGGCCTGATCCACCTTGATGTTAAAGCGGTCGCCAATGGTCAGGTTTCCCGGTGCACTCTCGATCTGCGGCCGGTCATCCCGCATGGCATAGGGCGGCGTGTAGATTTCGAAACTGGGGTCACGCCCGTCATAGGGGGCCAGGCCGAAGTCCTGCAGGTCCACAAAGGTGAGGTATGCCGTGTTAATCGGCGAGTGGCCGGCAATCATCACACGGCCGTCTTCCATCAGTACGGCGGTGTTGTGATAGGTACGGGCGCGGTGACCGGTGGCCATTTCGGTCCAGGTACCGGTTTCCGGATCAAACCGTTCCGCAGTCCGAATCGGCCCTTCCAGGCCCGGCGCAACCACGCCGTCGCGGTTGCCACCGCTGAATACCATCACGCTGCCATCGGGCATCATCACGTTGGTACCGTACCAGCGGGGCTGGTTCAGTGGGCCGGCCAGGCGACTCTCATAACCTATTTCATCACCGTTGGTGGTAATGGTATCGATACGGGTCTGATCGGTCGGCAAGTAACCGCCCGGGTTTGTCAGCAGGGCATAGCTGGGCACACCGCCGGCGGTCAACAATTCCACATCAGTGTATTCGCCGTTGGCATTCGGCTTGAGCGGCAGCATGGTGGACGAGGTCGACCCCCGCATTCCGCCGGCAATGGCCATGCGAAGGTCCTCTTCGGAGACCCCGAGGTCCGATGCACTGGTCAGCAGATCAGTGGGGGATTCCAGTACATCACCCAGCAGCGTGCCGACTTGATCCACGGACAGATTGGTCACATTCAGCGTGCTGGTCAGTTGGCCGAGGCCGGCCTCGTCCAGCCGCAGCGGCAGCCCGGCGTAGCCGATGTCGTTCCAGCGCTGGGTGTCCGGGTTGAAGCTGGCAACGATGTTCCACAGTGCCTGGTCGTAGCCCTGGCCAAAGGGGTTAAAGGCCTGGCCGCCTGCGTTGTAGAACACATGGCCATTGGGCAGCAGGTGCATCCGTGGATAGAGCGGTAGTGACCGGTCAGCGGTGGACGGGTTTTCAGTCCATTGGCCGGCGCAGGGGTCAAAGGTTTCCGTCTGGACCACATTGCGGCCGCTGTTAAGCGGCTCGTCCGGATAGACTGGCTTCAGCAGTTTGGTGACGCCGCTGGCAACGAAGATCTCGCCGCTGCCCATGGTCACCATGGACGGGTACCAGCGGCCGTAGGTCATATCGCCGGTCTGGGTCCAGGTATTGGTTTCTTCGTCGAAGATCCTGGAGTTCTTGATGCCTTCCAGCTCGGCCACGCCCAGAGGCAGGCCATCAATGCCAGGCTCGGAATAGTAGTCGGTGCCACCCACGGCCATGACGTCGCCGTTGGCCAGGCCGATAACGTCCGAGCAGAAGAGCGCACCGTCGTTTTTACTGGTGTTGTCGGCAGTATCCAGTGCGCCATCCAGGCTGGTGTCGTTCAACAGGGTTTCGCTGTCGTTGCCGTCCGGGTTGGCACCGGCATCCAGTGGCGTGGGCTTCAGCCAGGACGGGTTGTCGTTTTCATCCAGTGACAGCACCCGGGTCTGGTCGTTGACGGAAACTTCGCCAAATTCGGCCACGATGGACAGCTCCACGTTTTCCGTGCCTTCGAGGGCGTTCAGGTACAGCAGGCGTCCATCCTTGAGCAACGCCATGGTGCCTGCGGCGGGCTTGCATTCGTCCATGCCGTCGGCGCGGGTGATGCATTTGTCATCGGTCTGAATCTCGGTGCCGTCCACAATGATGGTGGGTTCGGCGAACGGCTCACTGAAACTGCCTTTCTGCGCTGCAGAGCTTTCGGTCTGAGTCGTCGAGTCATCGGATGATCCGCCGAGTAGGCTACCGAGAAGGCCGGCATGGACGGGGGCCGAGCCGGCGGCCACAAGCAGCAATGAGCCGGTAACGGTCGACAATCGATGGGGCCGATTGAGAATACGGGACATAGTGTCCTCCTGATCTTGTTTTTGTGTTTAGCGGAACCTCTAACGGAATTAGAGCTCCGTTCGCAGCTACGGATCAGGAGTCAGGAAAGTTGCAGCAAATGTGAAAAAATGTGGAATTCAGTTGCCCAGGTCGCCCAGCAGGGCGCTAAGCGTGGCTTTGCCTTTTTTCTGGTTGGCTTCCAGGTCCAGGTCGCCGGTGCCTTCCCAGCGCAGGTCCGCCTCCGGCAGTTCATCCAGAAACCGGCTGGGAATGGTTTCCATTTTTTCGCCATACTGTTTGCGCTGGGCGGCGTAGGTCAGGGTCAGGGTTTCCCGGGCGCGGGTGATGCCCACGTACATCAGGCGCCGCTCCTCCTCTATGTTGCCCTCTTCAATGCTTGAGCGGTGGGGCAGGATTTCCTCTTCCAGGCCCATGATGAACACGTGGGGGAATTCCAGGCCTTTGGAGGCGTGCAGTGTCATCAGTTGCACCTTGTCGCTGTCGTCCTCTTCTTCCCGCTGCTCCATCATGTCCCGCAGTATAAGCCGGCTGATGGCGTCTTCGATGCCCATTTCGTCGGCCGTGCCCTTGCCGTCTTCGAGCATGCGCTGGATGGATTCCACCAGATACCAGATGTTCTCCATACGTTTTTGGGCCTGTTTCGGCGACCCGGAATGCTGGTGTAGCCATTCCTCGTACTCGATATCGGTGAACAACTGCTTGATCACCGGTACCGGGTCTTCGCTGTGCAGCCGCTCACAGGTTCTGTCCACCCAGTGGGCGAAACGGCGTAATCGGTCCAGGCCTTTTTCGGTGACGTGGGTTTCCGCCCCCATGTCGCCCAGCGCTTTAAACAGGCTGATATTGCGTGACCGGGAATAGTGGCTCAGCTGTTCCAGCGTCCGCGGCCCGATCTCCCGGCGTGGCACGTTGACCACGCGCAGAAACGCAGCATCGTCGTCCGGATTGACCAGCAACCGAAGGTAGCCCATGGCGTCCTTGATCTCGTTCTTGGAGAAAAACGACTGGCCACCGGAAATGCGGTAGGGCACCTGGTACGCCTGCAGCTTCATTTCCAGCAGTCGTGACTGGTGGTTGCCCCGGTAAAGCACGGCGAAGTCCAGAAACTTCAGGCCCCTTTTCAGTTTGCTGTCGATGATTTCCGTGGCAATGCGTTCGGCTTCGGCGTCTTCATTGCGGCAGCGCACGATGCGCAGTTCGTCGCCAGTGGTGTGCTCGCTCCAGAGGGCCTTTTCGAACACGTGGGGGTTGTTGGCAATCACCGTGTTGGCGCATCGCAGGATGCGGACCGTGGAACGGTAGTTCTGCTCCAGTTTGACGATCTTCAGGCTCGGGAAGTCCTCTTTCAGTTGCGCCAGGTTCTCCGGCCGCGCCCCGCGCCAGGCGTAGATCGACTGGTCGTCATCACCCACCACGGTAAAGGCCGCCCGTTCCGCCACCAGCAGTTTGACCAGTTCGTACTGGCACAGGTTGGTGTCCTGGTACTCGTCCACCAGCATGTAGCGGATTTTACGGCGCCATTTGGCCAGCACATCCGGCTGGCTGCGGAACAGCTGCACCGGCAGCAGAATCAGATCGTCAAAATCCACCGCGTTGTAGGCTTTCAGGTAGTCGGCGTAGTGGCGGTAGATAATGGCAATGCGCTGTTCCCGCTCGTCGGCCGCCCGGCTCCAGGCGTCCTGGGGGCTGCGCATGGCGTTCTTCCATGAAGAGATCGTCATCTGCACGTCCGACAGCTCATCGCCCGCATCGGCGCTGGCCTCGCGCATCATCAAGTCCTGCAACAGCGCCTTGGCGTCATCGGCATCAAAAATCGAGAAACCGGGATAGTAGCCCAGGTGAGTGTGTTCCTCGCGAATGATGTTCAGGCCCAGGTTGTGGAAAGTGGAGACAATCAACCCGCGGGTCAGCTTACGGTCGACCAGCCGGCCCACGCGTTCTTTCATCTCCCGTGCGGCCTTGTTGGTGAAGGTGACCGCGGCAATGTGTCGGCCCGGAATACCCAGCTGTTCGATCAGCCAGGCAATCTTGCGGGTAATAACGCTGGTCTTGCCGCTGCCGGCGCCGGCCAGCACCAGCATCGGGCCGTCCGCGTAGCGTACCGCTTCACTTTGTCGGGGGTTGAGTTTGTTCACAATAGGGATGCCAGCGCAGAAAGATCGGTTCGGAATTGGAAACGTACATTCTACACGAGCAGCGCCCGCTGTATCTTCCTGATCTATGGACTATGCTTGTCAGAACGGATATGGCGGCCATTGAAGAACAGGATGCTTCTTGATGACTCTGGTATTGACAGAGGCGAATGTCAGCCCGGTAAAATTGCTTGTGCTGACGCCCGAATACGCTGACTTGCTCTGGCTGGAATACCTGTTGGCCGGAGACACGGAAATGGACGCCGATCTGACCTGGTGTCCTGATCTTGTCGACTGTGACGATCTGATCCGCAATACCAGTTTCGACGTGGTCATCTGGGACTGCGTTTTCCACAGTGGTTCCGAATTCGCTTTCCTTCAGTATCTCACCGTGTCCGGTGGTGAAAAGCCCATTCTGGCGCTCAGCGCAGAGCCCTTTGCCGAGCGTGGTGTGGCATTGTGCCGCAGCGGAGCCGCGGATTACCTCAGCCGTCAGTCACTGGACTGCTGGACCCTGAGGCGGGCGGTGCGCTGTCTGTGGTATCGGCAACAGCTGTCGGAATCGGCCCATGGCCACCTTGGCCGGGAAGTGGCCAGTGGTTTTATCAACCGGGATCTGTTCTTCGACCGTCTGCAGAACGCGCTGATCCGGGCAAAAGCCGCGTCCCAGCGTTTGGCGCTTTTGCATATCAACCTGGACGATTTCCGCAGTTTTAACGAATCCTTTGGCTACCGCCAGAGTGACCAGCTGATGCTCAAACTGGCCGACCGGATGCGTACTGAACTCCGCCGTGTGGATTCACTGATGCGTATTGGCGGTGACGAGTTTGCCATCATCATTGAAAAAGTGGATGACGGCCCGGATGTCGCCCTGCTCATTCGCAAGATTGTGGCTGCCCTTGGCGAGCCCGTGCAGATTGACGGACAGGCCGTCGTGGTCAGTGCCAGCCTGGGTGTGGCCACTTACCCGGAGGCCGGAGACAGCCCTGAAAACCTCTTGCGCCGGGCTAACCGGGCCATGTTCGAGGCCAAGCGTGATCCCGGAACCAGCTACCGTTATTACGACCGCGAACTGCACATCACCGCCGGCCATCAGCTGCGCCTGGAGGCCGATCTGCGCAATGCGCTCAGGGGCAACGAGCTGGAAGTGTTCTATCAGCCGCGTATTGACCTGGCCACCGAAGAGGTGCGTGGCGTGGAATGCCTCCTGCGCTGGAATCACCCGGAACGTGGTTTGGTGGGCCCCGATGAGTTCATTCCGGTTGCTGAGCGAAGCGGCCTGATTGTGCCGATTGGTTATTGGGTGATCGAACAGGCCTGCAAACGGCTGAAGGAAGCCGATGGCATGGGATACCCGGGGCTGGTTTTTGCGGTGAACCTGTCGTTCCGCCAGTTTCACGACCGCAAGATGACCGAGACCATTTTCCGCATTATTTTTAACGCCAACATCGACACCAGTCTTCTGGAACTGGAGCTTACAGAAAGCGCCATGATGCATGACCCTGAGTATGCCCAGCGCTGCCTGCGGGAGCTGAACCAGCTGGGCATCAGTTTTGCGCTGGATGATTTCGGGACCGGTTTCTCTTCCCTGAGCAATCTGCAGCATCTGCCTATCTCGCTGGTAAAGATTGATAAATCCTTTGTCCAGGGGCTGGGGCATTCCGCCGATTCGGAACATATCATCAGGGCCATTATCAGCCTTGCCCACAGCCTGCAGATTAGCGTGGTGGCAGAAGGGGTGGAAACCGAAGGTCAGCTTGAGTTTCTGCGCCAACACCACTGTGATGAAATCCAGGGCTATTACTACGCCCGGCCCATGCCCTGGAACAGCCTCGTCGAATTCCTGAACAACCGGGGCAAGGCTGCTTGCCTGTAGCTATAACCCGCTGTACCTTTGCGCTTTGATCAAATGCAACGGACGGGTTGAATGGCAAGCGAGATGAAGACGGGTATGAGCAGTATCAGCCAGCGTATCGCCGAGGAGCTGGGTGTTCGGGAAGAACAGGTAAACGCAACCGTGGGTATGCTGGACGAAGGCGCAACCGTGCCCTTCATTGCCCGCTACCGTAAGGAAGTGACCGGGTCACTGGATGACAGCCAGCTGCGGAACCTGGAAGACCGTCTGCGTTATCTTCGTGACCTGGAAGATCGACGCTCCACCATCCTCAACAGCATTGAAGAGCAGGGAAAGCTGACCGATGAGCTGCGCGCCAGCATTGATGCCGCTGACACCAAGAATCGCCTGGAAGACCTCTACCTGCCCTACAAGCCCAAGCGCCGGACCAAGGCGCAGATCGCCCGGGAAGCCGGCCTGGAGCCACTGGCCGATACACTCTATGACGACCCCTCCCAGGATCCGGAAAAGACAGCTGAAGGCTATCTGAATCAGGAAGCCGGCATCGCCGACACCAAAGCGGCCCTGGAGGGCGCCCGTGCCATTCTGATGGAGCGCTTTGCGGAAGACGCGGAACTACTGGGGGATCTGAGAAGCTTTATCTGGCAGCAGGGCCAGCTCAAGGTGACGGTGATTGAAGGCAAGGAAAACGAAGGCGCCAAGTTCCGGGATTATTTCGATCACGTCGAGCCGCTGAAAAAGGTGCCGTCCCACCGTGCGCTGGCCATTCTGAGGGGCCGCAACGAGGGTGTTCTGACCTACACCATCGCAGTGGGTGATTCCGAGGACGACCGGCGTCAGCCCCATCCGGCGGAACATCGGATTGCCGCTCGCTGGCATATTCGGGATCAGGGGCGGCCCGCCGACCGTTGGCTGGCGGAAGTCGTGCGCTGGACCTGGCGCGTGAAGCTGTCTACCCAGATCGAAACCGATCTGATGGCCCAGGTGCGTGAAGCCGCCGAAACCGAGGCCATCAATGTCTTTGCGGCCAACCTGAAAGACCTGTTGCTGCTGGCTCCGGCGGGGCCGCGGCCGACACTGGGTCTGGACCCGGGGCTGCGTACCGGTGTCAAGGTGGCGGTAATCGATGGCACTGGTCAGGTTGTTGGGCATGGCGGTATTTTTCCCCACGCGCCGCGCAATCAGTGGGACCAGTCGATCGAGCAGCTGGCGAAATGGTGCCGGGAGTTCAAAATCGAGCTGATTGCCATTGGCAATGGCACCGCGTCCCGGGAGACCGAGAAGCTGGTAGCCGATCTCTGCAAACGCTATCCGGACCTGAAGCTCGCCCGCATTGTAGTGAGCGAGTCCGGTGCGTCTATTTATTCTGCGTCTGAGTTTGCCTCCCGGGAGCTGCCGGATCTGGACGTCACCATCCGTGGCGCGGTATCCATCGCCCGCCGTCTACAAGACCCACTGGCGGAACTGGTGAAGATTGAACCCAAGTCCATTGGTGTGGGCCAGTACCAGCACGATGTGTCCCAGGTCCAGCTGTCCCGCAGCCTGGACGCGGTGGTGGAGGATTGTGTAAACGGCGTCGGTGTGGACCTGAACACCGCATCAGTCCCCCTGCTATCCAGGGTGGCGGGGCTGAGCCAGACCATTGCCTCGAACATTGTCGATTTCCGCAGCCAGAACGGCATGTTCCGGAACCGGAAGCAGCTACTCAAGGTTGCCCGTCTGGGTGACCGGACCTTTGAGCAGGCGGCCGGTTTTCTGCGTATTGCCAGTAGCGACAACCCCCTGGACCGCTCCTCTGTGCACCCGGAGGCCTATGGTGTGGTGGAAGCTATTGCCTCCAGAAATGACCGGAAAATAGAGGGCATCATTGGCGATGCGGCTTTCCTGCGTTCCCTAAATCCACAGGATTATGTAACAGAACGGTTCGGTCTGCCGACCATAAAGGACATACTCTCCGAGCTGGAGAAACCCGGCCGGGACCCGCGGCCGGAATTCCGCTTTGCCAGCTTCGAGGAGGGCGTTGAAACGCTCAATGACCTTAAGCCCGGTATGGTGCTGGAAGGCTCTGTCACCAACGTCACCAATTTTGGCGCCTTTGTGGATATCGGCGTTCACCAGGATGGCCTGGTGCACATTTCCGCCCTGTCTAATACTTTCGTAAAAGACCCTCGGGAAGTGGTGAAGGCCGGTGATATCGTGAAGGTCAAAGTGATGGACGTGGACATTCCCAGAAAGCGGATTGCTCTGTCCATGCGTATGGACGACCAGCCCGGTGAGAAGTCCGAAAAGCGCCCGGCAGCGAATAACCAGCGTCGCGATTCGCAGCAGAAAACCGCAGGAGGCCACCAGAAAGGCCAGAAGAGCGGCACCGGGTCAGACCAGAAGGGTGCAATGGCGGGAGCACTGGCCCAGGCGCTGGCCTCGGCCCGTAAAGATGGCCGCTGAAGGCCGTCGCAAATTACACTATTATTGATGGGGCCGTTTATCCGGCCGCATCCTTGCAGGAGTAGTCCATGGGGGAATCCCGCCATCATCTGTTTCGCCAGTTCTCGTCCAGCGAATGGACCGGCTTCAGAAAAGGTGTTGAAAAAGAAGGGTTAAGGGTTGACCGGAACGGGTTTATCGTCCAGACGCCTCATCCCGTGGCACTGGGGTCCGCGCTGACTCATCCGCGGATTACCACGGACTACTCTGAATCCCTGCTGGAGCTGATTACGCCGGTCTGTGACAACACCACCGACATGCTGGCGTCCCTCCGGGACATCCACCGCTTCGTACAGATGAATCTGGGGGATGAGCTTTTCTGGTCCGCCAGTATGCCCTGCCAGCTTGACGGCGATGCCAGTATTCCCATTGCCGAATACGGCACGTCCAATATTGGCCAGCTCAAGCACGTCTACCGCCAGGGTCTGGCGGTCCGTTATGGTCGCATGATGCAGAGCATCGCCGGCGCTCACTACAATTTGTCGCTGCCCGACGAATTCTGGAAGCTCTGGCACCAGCGTCTGGAAAGCGGGCAGTCCCTGAAGGATTTCAAGTCGGACCAGTATTTCTGGCTGATCCGCAACTTCCGTCGTCGCAGCTGGCTGCTGATGTACCTGTTCGGCGCCTCGCCGGCCCTGGATGCCAGTTTTGTGGAGGGCGTAAGCCACGACCTCAGCCGCCTTCGTGCCGATACCTGGTATGGCCCCACTGCCACGTCGTTGCGCATGGGCGATCTGGGCTATCACAACAATGCCCAGTCCTCGATCAATATCTGTTTCAACGAGCTGGAGACCTATACCCGGACACTGGCGCGGGCCATTCACACTCCCTGGCCGGAGTATGAGGCCATCGGCACCCGCCGGGATGGCCAGTTCATCCAGATCAACACCAGCGTGCTGCAGATCGAAAACGAGTATTACAGCGCGGTACGACCAAAACGCACCACCGAACGGGAAGAAAAGCCGATCCAGGCCCTGGAATCCCGGGGCGTGGAGTACATCGAGGTGCGCTGTCTGGACCTTGACCCCTTCTCTCCGATCGGTGTGAACCAGAGCCAGATCGATTTCCTGGACCTGTTTCTGCTGGACTGCCTGCTGACGGACAGCCCCCGGATTGATGATCCGGAATGCGACCGGCTGGATGATAACTATCAGGATGTGATTGCAAAGGGCAGGGATCCGTCATTGACCCTCTGCCGCGGTGGTCAGCGGGTGGGTGTGGGCTCCGCCGCCAGCGCGCTGATGGACGACCTGGAACCATTGGCCGCCCAGCTTGATTCCCTGGCCGGCGGCGACACCTACCGTCAGGCCCTGGAATCCCAGCGCGGCAAGCTGGTGGATCCGGTTCAGCTGCCCTCGGCGAGGGTACTCACAGATATGGAAGCCAGGGGCATGGGGCACCGCGAGTGGGGGCTGGAGATGGCGCGCCAGCAACAGCAGACACTCCGCGATGAAGGCCTTTCCAGCCAGACCCGCAGCGATTTTGAGCGCTTGAGTGCGGACTCGCTTGCCGATCAGGCCGCCATGGAGGCGGATGATCATCAGCCTTTCGCCGAGTTTCTGGAGCAGTACCTGCGGAGCTGATTGCGACGGGCGACGCTCGCTTTCAGCAAAAGGTTCCCCCGTTATCTGGACCTGTTGCACAGATTCAACACAAAGCGTTTGTCACCCTTTGGGTGCGCTGTTAGCTTTTGTAAAACAGTGTTAAGAATCTGTTGCAGTAATCAGAAACGGGGAAAACAGCATGGCCAGGGACATCAAGCTTGGATGGGACGTAGAGTCCCTGAACAAAGCCTATCGTCAGGGATACATGGCCGCCAACATGGGGATGCCCCGCGACCGTTGCCCCTATCGTGGCGAAGTCGTTGTGGCGGCCTGGGAAGCCGGCTGGGAAGACGCCGAACAGGTTATCCAGGAGCCCCAGAGCAGCTTCGACGATTTTCTTTCGCGGATCGCCTGACGCTATCGCTTTGTTCTGAAATCAGCGCTGCACCACAAACTCCGTAAACAGCACATCGGCAATCTGCTCGCCGGTCTGCTGTTCCTCCAGTACCTCGTTGATCCTCTGTTTGGCTTCCTGCCTGAGGGCTGTCTGGCCTGCGTTAGTTGCCAGCGCATCCACATCTGTCTGCTCGCCAAACAGCATCACCAGCTCATGGCGAAGCCGTGGCATGTGGGTTTCCACAACCGGACGTGTGCTGGCACTTGAGGCCCGAAGCGTCACCGCTGCTTTCAGATAGACCAGCGAAGTCCCCGGCTTGCCGACGTGAGTCACGAACGGTGGATTCATTGAGATGTAGTCCGTAACCGACGGCTCTGCCGGTTCTTCTTCGGCCACGTCTTCAGCCTGTTCATCCCCGGCGGCCTCTTCCTGCGCGTACGCGGTCGGGTACAGGGTCATAGTCAGGGCGATGAACAGCAAAAAGCGTTTCAGATTGAGCATCATAGGCTTGAAGTTCGATTTGGTTTGCGGTTAAGTAACCTGGCCGTGGCCGGTATTGTTGTCTGGAGAATAGCAGGCTCGCCGCCGGCTTGCAGCCCGTCCCTAATCCGAGGTGGTCCTTTGAGTTCCAGACTGGTTTTCTTCCTGATTTTTCTGCTTTGCGCCGGTTTGCTGGGCGTTGCGTTTTACATGGAGCACGTCATGGGGCTCGAGCCGTGTCCGCTTTGCTGGCTCCAGCGTTTCGGCTTTATGGCCGCAGGTTTTGTCAGCCTGCTGGCGGCTGTGCACGGGCCGGGCACGGCTGGCACACGAATCTACGCGTTTTTTATGGTGGTGGGTTCCGGCGCCGGCCTGGCGGTGGCGGGCAGACAATTATGGCTCCAGAGCCTGCCGGCGGATCAGGTGCCGGCGTGTGGCCCCTCGGTGGAGTACATGCTGGATGTGCTGCCCTGGATGGAAGTACTGACCACCGCGTTGCGCGGCACCGGCGATTGCGCAGAGGTGACCTGGCGCTTTCTGGGGCTGAGTATTCCCGGATGGACGGCGGTCTTTTTCACCCTGGTGATTGTTCTCGGGCTGGTGTTGATGTTCCGCACACCGAAACGCTCTGACTGGATCGGCGGCTAAACCAGTTGCGGCAGGTTGTGGCCATGGGGTAACTTGATTCCTGACCGAACAATAAGACGTAGAAGCAGAACCCGTGATCGGAGAGGCGTTATGTTGGAAAATTGCGAGAACGCGAAGGAGCGTTGGGGCGGAGTCAGCGAGCTGATTGACCGGTGGCTCAAGGAAAGACAGGAGCTGCTGGTCCACTATTGCGATCTTTCAGGCACCACGGACTTTTCCCAGACCGAGTCACTGCATCAGAAATTTGTACGGCTGTGCGAGGTTCTCGTGGATTACGTGTCTGCCGGGCATTTCGAAATCTACGAGCAACTGATTCAGGAAGCCCGTGAATTCGATGACGGTGGTATTGAACTGGCAGCCAAGGTCTATCCCCGCATCGAGAAAACCACCGAAACGGCACTGAACTTCAACGATCAGCTTAACGGTCAGTCCCTGACAGAAGAGAAGGCGCGGGAGTTGTTCGGGCAGCTATCCGATCTGGGAGAAACGCTGGAAACGCGTTTCGAGATGGAAGACTTCCTGATTGAGCATCTGCATAACGCTCACGCTGAAAAAGTGATGTCCTCGGCCTGAGGAAATCGCTCGGAACCCGGAGGCCGGGTTCCGAGGCTAGTCGATCACTGCTCCGGATTAACGTCCAGCAGTTCCACGTCGAAGATCAGGGTTTCGTTGGGGCCAATGCGCTGATTGCCGCCCGGGCCGTAAGCCAGATCTGCCGGAATATACAGCTTGGCACGACCGCCTTCTTTCATCAGTTGCAGGCCTTCAGTCCAGCCCGGAATCACCTGGTTCAGGCCAAAGGTCACCGGCTCGCCGCGCTCGCGGGAGCTATCGAAAACCTCACCGGAAATCAGCTCACCCGTGTAGTGAACCCTGACCCGGTCGTCAGCCGTTGGCGATTCGCCTTCGCCTTCTTCGAGGATTTCATACTGCAGGCCGGATTCGGTGGTCTTCACGCCTTCGCGCTCGGCATTTTCAGCCAGGAAGGTTTGGCCAGCTTCAAGGTTCTTCTGTGCCAGTTCGCTCTGCTGGCCGGCGGCCTCTTCCTGCATTTCTGCCTGGTAGGCCATCAGGGCTTGCTGAATTTCCTCGCGGGTCATTCGCTGCTGCTTCTCATCGCCGGCGTGGCCGTGCCTGATGCCCTGCAGGAACTGCTCCATCTGAAGGTCGGGAAGGTCGTTGCCCATTCTTTCGCCCATCACCAGGCCCATGCCGTAGCTGACCTTCTGGTCAGTGGTTTCCAGCTTCGGGGCAGGCGCCGTTTCCTGGGCTGAAGAGCAGCCTGCAAGGGCGCCAGCGACGGTCAGTGCGATCAGAGTTCTTTTCATGGAGGGTCCTTTGTATTAATACCGATTGGATTTTTCGAAACCCCAGACCGTAACCGGTTCAGGCCGCAGATGCTACTGAACATGTGTTAAGGATCGGGTTGGCCTGCGGTGTCCGGTGGTCAGCTACCATTATTTGCGGGGTTGGTGTCCAGCGAAAAGGGTGCGGTGTAGGGGGATTGCCAGTCTGGCTCCGGGTCTGCGCTGGCAGTCGGGCGGGGTGGTTTGTCCGCTCGTTCGATAGCCAGCGCGTTCCAGTGGCCGGTCTCCGGGGGCGAATCAGCGTAATGCCAGTTTCCTTTGTCATCCTGCCATTTAAAGACAATCTCTGGTCCTTCGGTGGGGACAGGTGAAGGCACCAGGCCTTCGAAGGCGGGAATATCCTGGGTAGCCCCTGTGTTGTCTGACGCGGGCGTGGTGTTTACCGGACCGCCAACGCCGAAAAAAATCAGCACCACCAGAACACCAAGGGCAGGAAAGGCCAGCCGGATAAGCCATTTCATCATCATGGCGGGTTGTCTCCCTCGGCAAACACCTGCAACTCTTCGATCAGGCTATTCAGCAGTAAGCGGGTTTCGTTGTCCATGGCCTTCTCCGGTGCGGCCGCCTGAAGGTTCTCCAGCGCCAGAATCCTTGTTGATCGTTCATTCAGGCCGGTCACAGCGGTAGTGCCAGAATCCAGGGCCCTGTAGGCCAGTGCCAACTCTACCCGTTCCGCCTCAAGTTCACTTTGTGCCACGTAGCCCCTGGCCTGTTCGGTCGCCGGGTTGCCTTTTGCAATGGCTTTTCGAACCTGTCTGAGGGCTTCCGTTACCTGATGTCGCCAGGTAACCACCGGCCCCGAGACAAAGCCCGGGAACTTGCGGTTTCGCAGGGCCAGCCACAACCCGCAAAGAATGTCCGTTACACTCCAGCCCCGGTCCTGAAGAGCGAGAGCGGCCTCACGGGCAATTGGACGGGTCCAGAAGCTACCAGCAAATTGCCATAGTGGCCCGTCAAGGCAGAGGTCCAATGGTATGGCTGGTTCGCTGGACACACTCTTACCCCTAATTGCTAAGCCCTGATATCATTACGCCATGCTAACGATAACCGATCTCAGTTTACAACGGGGTGGAGTCTGGTTGCTAGAATCCGTCAACCTCACCATCCAGCCCGGTCAGCGTGTGGCGATTGTCGGCGCCAACGGTGCCGGCAAGTCCAGCCTGTTCCAGTTACTGCTCGGCCAGCTTGCGCCGGAGCAGGGCAGCGCCTCTTTGCCAGGCGGTTGCCGGATTGCCCACATGGCCCAGGAAGTCATGGCGTCCCGGCGCAGTGCCCGTGATTTCGTGCTGGACGGCGACATTGACCTGCGCCGGCTCGAGGCGGATCTGGCCGCTGCCGAGGCCAGAGGCGACGACCACGAGATTGCCCGTATCCACGGTGAACTGGACGTGCATGAGGCCTGGTCCGCGCCCCGCCGGGCGGAATCGCTGATCCGTGGCCTGGGATTCACCGATGCCGACGCCGACCGGCCGGTATCGGCATTCTCCGGCGGTTGGCGCATTCGTCTCAATCTTGCCCAGGCGCTGATGCGCCCGTCCGACCTGTTGCTGCTGGACGAGCCCACCAACCACCTGGATCTGGACGCCTGTCTGTGGCTGGAAAACTGGCTACGCCGCTACGAAGGTACGCTACTGTTTATCTCCCACGACCGGGATTTCATGGACCGTGTGGCCACTCATCTGGTGCATTTCGACCAGCGCAGGCTCGATTTGTATACGGGTAATTACTCAGCCTTCGAGGCCCAGCGCAGTGAACGACTGGCCCAACAACAGGCGGGCTTTGAACGGCAGCAGGCGCGTATCGCCGAAATTCAGCGTTTCATCGACCGGTTCAAGGCCAAGGCAACCAAGGCCAAGCAGGCCCAGAGCCGCGTCAAGGCGCTGGAGAGGATGGAAAAGATCGCCCCTGCCCATGTGGATTCGCCCTTCAGTTTCGAGTTTCCGGTGGCTGACAAAGTCTCCAGTCCGCTGCTTTCCATTCGCCATGGGGCGGCCGGGTATGATGATGCGGTGATTCTCAGGGACATCAACCTGACGCTACTGCCGGGCAGCCGGATCGGACTGCTTGGACCTAACGGCGCCGGTAAATCCACGCTGATGGACGCCCTGAGACAACAGGACGCCTTGCTGGAAGGCCAGCGCATCTGCGGCGAGCATCTGGCCATCGGGCACTTTGCCCAGCACCAGCTGGAGTCGCTGGACCTGGATGCAAGCCCGTTTCTCCACCTGCAGCGTCTGTCGCCCCGGGCTTCTGAACAGAGTATCCGCAATTTTCTGGGTGGTTTTGATTTTCACGGTGACGAGGCGCTGAGTGCCATCCGCTCCTTTTCCGGTGGTGAGAAGGCCCGGGTTGCCCTGGCGGTCATCGCCTGGCAAAAGCCCAATCTGTTGCTGCTGGACGAGCCCACCAACCACCTGGACCTGGAAATGCGCCAGGCACTGACCATGGCACTGCAGAACTTCGACGGCGCCATTGTGGTGGTCTCTCACGACCGGCATCTGCTGCGCAATACGGTGGATGAGTTCTGGTTGGTGAACGATGGTCGGGTGACCGAATACAAAGGTGACCTTGAGGATTACGAGCGCTGGCTGGCGGATCGGCGCAAAGATGAAACCGAGGCGCCCCGCAGGGCGGCCGCCGCCGGCACGGCAAGTGCGCCCGAAAAACCGGAAGCAGAGGCCACCATCGGCGAATCCGCTGACGACCGGAAGGCCAGAAAGCGGGCAGAGGCGGCGCTGCGTCAGAAGCTCAGTCCCTATCGCAAAAAGCAGTCGGCGCTCGAGAAGGAAATGGACCAGCTTCAGGGCCGACTGGCCGCCCTTGAAGAGACGCTCTCAGATCCTGATCTTTACGCCGAACAGGGCAGGGAAAAGTTGAAAGCCAGCTTGGCCGAGCAGGGCAGCGCCAAGAGCCGACTGGCCGACGTGGAAGCCGAGTGGCTGGAGGTCAGTGAAAAAGTCGAGGAGATGGAGTCCGAGCTGGAGGTCCAGGCATAGCGTCCGGCAGAGTGTCAGGCGTTGACGTTCAGCTCGAAATCCTGCTTTGACAGGTAGTCCCGCTCGTTCTCCAGATCGGCCATGGTCAGTGGCCGGTCATCCAGCCAGCCCGGCGGAAAGGTTACCGTCAGCCCGTTGGTTCTTGCCTCAAGGCTGAAGTCCGGTGGGTTTTCATGGTTCCGTGGATGCTGCAGTAACACGGCCAGTCGCACCAGTACGCAGAGGTACCGCAGCCGCGGCAGATCGTCTGCATCCAGTCCTTCGAAAACCGAGGCCGAGAATTTACGGCGGTGCCCGCGTACCAGGGTGGCCAGTTCCCGCTGGAACTGTTGGCTGAAGCCCGGCAGATCCGAATACCGCAGCAGGTAGGCGCCGTGTTTGTGGTACTGGCTGTGGGAGATGGTCAGGCCAATTTCGTGCAGGCGGCATCCCCAGCGCAGCACTTCTTCATTCCCCGGCGTGTTGATGTCCCAGGCGTCGGCGACCTGGTCCCAGGCAGCCATGGCCGTCCGCTCAACCGCGGCGCCGTGTTCCTGGTCCACGTGATAACGTTCCTGCAATGCCTGGATCGTGCGTTCGCGCACATCTTCATGCTGGATCCGCCCGGCGATGTCGTACAGCAGGCCTTCCCTCAGGGCGCCGTCGGTAAAGGTCATATCTGCAATGCTCAGGGAGTTGAACGCCCCCATCAGAATGGCAAAGCCCGCCGGGAAAATGCTCTGGCGGTCCTGGCGAACGCCAAGGTCGCCAAGCTTGTCGATCTTGCCCATGGCCACCAGGCGTTTGCGCAGCTCGGTCATGGCTTCCATGGTGATTGTGCCATCGGTCAGTTTCAGGCTCGACAGAACGCTGGCAATGGCCTTGATGGTACCGGACGAGCCCACTGCGCTCTGCCAGCCCCGCTGCCGATAGTGCTGACGGATATTCAGCAGCTCCTGCTCGGCGTGGGTTACCGCCCGGTCCATCTGTTTGCGGGTAATCTTGCCATCCGGGAAATAGCGGTTGCGGAAAGACACGCAGCCCATGTGCAGGCTTTCCATATCCTGGGGTTCGAAGCGCTCACCGATAATGAATTCGGTACTGCCGCCGCCGATATCCACCACAAGGCGGCGGCCACTGTCGTCGGACAGGGTGTGGGAAACGCCCAGATAGATCAGGCGAGCCTCTTCCCGTCCGGCAATGATCTCGACCGGGTAGCCCAGTACCTTTTCCGCCCTGGCCATGAATTGTCGGGCATTGCGGGCGACACGAAGCGCGTTGGTGCCGACGACCTGTACGGCTTCCGGTGGCATGCCGGACAATCGCTGGGCAAACCGGCTCAGGCAGGCAAGACCCCGCTCCATGGCTTCTTCGGTCAGGCGGTTGTTGCTGTCCAGCCCGGCGCCCAGTTGAACCTTCTCGCCCATTTTTTCCAGCGTGCGGATTTCACCGTGAACCAGTCGCGCGACCACCATGTGGAAACTGTTGGAGCCCATGTCGATAGCGGCAAGCAATTCAGGGGCGGTACCTGGAATGGTGGCGGAAGCGGCTGGAGAAGATGAAACCGTCACGTGTCTTGAATTCCTTCTGCCAGGCTCAATTTAAAGTGGTATAGACAGCTTGAGCCCTGGGTTGGGCCAGAGTGCCGACCTGCGCGGTAGCAGGGCTTATGCGGCAGATTCGGGCCGCCTGTTTCAGCCGTTACTATAAGCGATATGAACTGTAACGCAATGACCGCGGCGGTCAGGCGTCAGGGAAATCCGAAGGGAGGGCAGCCGCCGATTTGCTTCACATTTGCCGAGGCAATCGCGTAAAGTAGCGGCTATTAACATGGATTTAATGATGGCTTGCCGTGTGCAACGCCGGTTCTGGAATTGAGTCAACTGTGCTGATCAGACGGCAGACACTGTCGCTCAGCGCACCAACTGGGAAGATAAAATGAGCGGAAATATTGTAAACGTAACCGACGCATCTTTTGAGCAGGACGTGCTGCAGTCAGACGTTCCTGTGCTGGTTGACTACTGGGCAGAGTGGTGCGGCCCGTGCAAGATGATTGCCCCGGTTCTTGAGGAAATGGCCGAGGAATACGAAGGCAAACTGAAAGTCTGCAAGCTGAACATCGACGAGAACGAGCAGACGCCGCCCAAGTTCAACATCCGTGGCATCCCCACGCTGATGCTGTTCAAGAATGGCAACGTGGATGCCACCAAGGTGGGCGCCCTGTCCAAGTCACAACTGGCAGCCTTCCTCGACAGCAATCTCTGATTGCAGCCGATGGCAAGAACCGCTCCCGGACTGATGTTCAGGAGCGGTTTTTTTGTGTCTGGTAATCAATCATCCCAGGTCTGGGACCGCTCCAGGTCCGATGTCTTTTGCTCCACCCAGTGCTCGCTGTCTCCGGTAATTTCCTTCTTCCAGAAGGGTGCCGAGGTTTTCAGGGCGTCCATGATGAACTCGCAGGCGGCAAACGCATCCCCCCGATGGGCGCTGCAGACCCCCACAAACACGATCTGCTCGCTCAGCGACAATGCCCCAACCCGATGGATGACCCGCGCCTCACGCACATCCCAGCGCTCCGAGGCGGTATTGATGAGCCCTTCGATGACCTGTTCCGTCATCCCCGGATAGTGCTCCAGAAACAGCCCGGTCACGCCTTTCATGTCGCCACTGTCACGAACCAGTCCGGTGAATGTGGCAATGGCGCCAGTGCCTGAACCGCTGTCGCGGAGCGCCCGGTATTCCTCGGCGGCGTTGAAATCTTCCTGCTGCACGCGAATCATGGTCAGCCCCCTGTTACCGGCGGGAAAAATGCCACCTCGTCACCGGGGTGCAATGCCCGCTCGGGTTTGGTCATCTCCTGGTTGACGGCGATCATCACAGGCAGGTCGCCGTCCAACTGGGCCCAGTTGCCGCCTTTGGCTGCAAGGGAGTGCAGCAGGGCGCCGGCGGTCAGTCCGGGTTCGGCGTCTACCGTCAGCGTTGAGGTGTCCAGTTCCTCCCGCAGGCGGGCGAAGAACTTAACGGTAATGGTTTTATCGGTCGCCATGGTTATTCAAGCAGCTCCGCAAAAGAATAGTAGGTTACAGGGTCGCCCTGCTCGACGGTCTGGTTTTCCGGTATTACAGCAAGCCCATTCGCCCAGCAGGTAGAGCTCAGTACACCCGAGCTCTGATTCGGGTAGGCGTTTATCGCCAGCGTGCCATCGTTCAGGCTTTTACGGGCGCGGACATACTCCCGGCGAAACGAGGATTTCTCCGTGGAGAATCCGGCCGGCACCCGTTCACCATAGACCATAAAGGGCGGCCGCCCCTGACAGGCGCGGATAAACGGCATGCCGACCACCAGGAAGGACACCAGAACCGACGCCGGATTTCCTGGCAGGCCTAGCAGTGGTGTATCGTCGATCGCTCCAAACGCCACGGGTTTGCCGGGCTTTATCGCCATCTTCCACAGAGACAGGCCACCGGACTCTTCCAGTACCGCCCGCACATGATCCTCTTCGCCCACTGATACGCCACCGCTGGTTATGATCAGGTCCGCCTCGGCCGCAGCCCTTTTGAGGGTCTTGCGGGTATCTTCACGGGTGTCAGCGAGGGTTTCGCAGAGCACCACGTCGCAGCCTGCCTTCGACAGCAGTCCGAGCATGGTGTATCGGTTGGAGTTGTAGATCTGCCCGGGGCCCAGCGGCTGCCCCGGGTCCACCAGTTCATCGCCGGTGTTGAGAATGGCGACTTTCAGCCGGGCGAATACCTCCACTTTGCCGATACCAATAGAGCCCAGAAGACCCATTTCCTGGGGTCGGATCCTGGTGCCTTTGGCCAGCGCCAGTTCGCCCCGGGCCAGGTCCTGACCCTGGCGCCGGATGTTCTGGCCTTCACTGACCGGGGCGTCGACGGAAATGCCGTCGTCGGACACCGTTACCCGCTCCTGCATGATAACCGAGTCCGCTCCGGCGGGAATTTCCGAGCCGGTGAAGATGCGCACCGCGGTTCCCGCCTCCAGGGAGCCGGGTGCATGCCCGGCGGCAACGCGTCCGGATACCGGCAAACGGGTGTTGCCGGACAGGTCCCCCGCCCGCACGGCATAACCGTCCACTGCGCTGTTGTCCGCCGGTGGTACATCGGCGGGCACCTGATAGTCGGTCGCCAGAATCCGGTCCAGGCTCTGGGTCAGGGCGACAGTTTCCGTGTCTGAAACCGGACGGGCCCGGCTGACAAGGTGACGAATGGCATCGTCAACGGAGGTCAGGTCTGAAGCAGCCATGGCTTACCGCTCCGCCCGTTCGCCGATGGGCTGGTTGATCCGGTTAACGGGCTTGTCGGGCTTGCGCAGGGCCAGGGCTGAGAAATTGCACGGTGCGTGTCGGCTGTCCAGCTGGCTGCTAAGAATACCGTTCCAGCCGGTACGGCAGGCGCCGGTGGATCCGGGCAGACAGAAAATCATGGTGTGGTTGGCCAGCCCGGCAAAGGCCCGGGACTGAATGGTGGAAGAGCCGATTTCAGCGGCAGACAGGCGGCGGAACTCCTCACCAAAACCTTCGATGCTCTTGTCAAACAGTGGGATCAGTGCCTCCGGCGTGCTGTCGCGCTCGTGAAAGCCGGTGCCGCCGGTGATGATAACAATGTTGATCTCCGGATCCGCGACCCAGGCAGATATCAGTGCCCGCACCAGGTAGACATCATCTGGCAGTATTCGCCGTGCAACCAGTTTGTGGCCCGCTTCGATCACGCTGTTTTCCAGAAACTGGCCGGACGTGTCTTCTGCCACGCCACGGCTGTCGGATACGGTTAACAGGCCAACACTGAGGGGCTTCAGCTCGCTGGTGATGTTACTGCTCATGGTGTGCTCCAATGTCAGAAAAGGTCATAGAGCCAGTATCCGTATCGGCGCTGTTAAATGGAAGGGGAGTAACCCTTTGGAGGCAGGTCACAGAAACCCCCGGGGCGATAAATCCGGCCTGCCCGGAAACATCTATAGGTGGAAAACCCGAAATTGGTTCAAAACTGCCCAACTTCACTTGACATTGGTGCTAAAGGTAGCTGATTATCGCTGTTGCCCGGCGAACGGTTGTTCTTCCTGTCTCTGGCTTCAGTACTTTCCGGATTCTATCTCCACCGGTTGCTCCATCTGGCCAGCACCTAGTTCAAACGTGTACCCGAACAATATGCTCGCGGGCTTTCCTGTCATTCCAATGATCGTTTACTTCCATTCCTGACAATCTAATAACCTATGAATCTTACTGAACTCAAGCAGAATTCCATGCCCGAATTGCTCGATATTGCGCAAGAGATGGGCCTCGATAACCTGGCTCGTTCGCGCAAGCAGGATGTGATCTTCACCATCCTGAAGAAGCATGCTAAAAGCGGCGAAGACATTCACGGCGACGGCGTACTGGAAATTCTGCAGGATGGCTTCGGCTTTCTGCGTTCCGCTGACGCATCCTACCTGGCCGGGCCGGACGACATTTATGTCTCCCCCAGCCAGATTCGCCGTTTCAACCTTCGCACCGGTGACACGGTCGCGGGCAAGATACGGCCGCCGAAAGACGGCGAGCGTTATTTCGCGCTGCTGAAAGTCAGCGAGATCAACTTTGATAAACCGGATAACGCCCGTAACAAGATTCTGTTTGAGAACCTGACCCCCTTGTTCCCCGACGAGCGCCTGATGCTCGAGGCGGGCAATGGCAGCACTGAGGATCTGTCCTCAAGAGTGCTGGATCTGGTTTCTCCGATCGGTAAAGGTCAGCGTGGTCTGATTGTCTCTCCGCCCAAGGCCGGTAAGACGCTGCTGATGCAGAGCATCGCCCAGTCCATCACCCGCAACAATCCGGAGTGCCACGTGATGGTGCTGCTGATTGACGAACGTCCGGAAGAAGTGACCGAAATGCAGCGCACGGTGCGCGGCGAGGTAATTGCTTCCACCTTTGATGAGCCGCCGGCCCGTCACGTTCAGGTGGCGGAAATGGTCATCGAGAAGGCGAAGCGTCTGGTTGAGCACAAGAAGGACGTGGTGATCCTGCTGGATTCCATTACCCGTCTGGCTCGTGCCTACAACACTGTGATTCCTTCTTCCGGCAAAGTATTGACCGGTGGTGTTGATGCCCACGCCCTGGAGAAGCCCAAACGTTTCTTCGGCGCGGCTCGTAACGTGGAAGAAGGCGGCAGCCTGACCATCCTGGCAACGGCCCTGGTGAACACCGGCTCCAAGATGGACGAGGTGATTTACGAGGAGTTCAAGGGCACGGGTAATATGGAGATCCATCTGGATCGCAAGATTGCCGAGAAGCGTGTCTATCCGGCCATCAACATCCGCAGCTCCGGTACGCGCCGTGAAGACTTGCTGATGAGTGAGGCGGATATCCAGCGCATCTGGATTCTGCGCAAGCTTCTCCACTCCATGGAAGACGATACTGCTTCCATCGAGTTCCTGCTGGACAAGCTCAAGGAAACCAAGACCAACGACGAATTCTTCCAGTCTATGAAGCGTCGTTAGTTCGTAGCTCAGCGCCTCAGGGCTTGGGGGCGGTCGGAGCCGGGATTGAGTCTCCCCGGACACGCCGTAAACCCATCCCTGGGGGCTCGGCATTGCCATCCATGGCAATGCACGGTCCGGGGAGACTCAATCCCGGCTCCGCCGTTCTGAATCTTGTCGCGCACCTGTATACTCCAAATCGGTTTTCTGGATTACGGGTTTATATCCGTGAATCTGTTAGGTTGAGTAGACATAATTTGCTGATCTGATTCTGCGGGCGCATCGTTATTACCATCTCAAGCGCTTTATGCGCTTTTTTTTGTTTGCGGCAGACTGAAGGCTCGTGAACAGGGTGGTGGCTGTCTTTCCCAGACCGTGCATTGCCATGGATGGCAATGCCGAGCCCCCAGGGATGGGTTTACGGCGTGTCTGGGAAAGACAGCCACCATCCTGTTCCTGCACCAAACTGTCCCTGCACCCAAGGTCAAACCGGAGCAAGAGATGAAATACAACGACCTTCGTGACTTCATTGACCAGCTGGAAAAGCTGGGTGAATTGAAGCGGATAAGCGTTGAAGTCGATCCCCACCTGGAAATGACCGAAATCTGCGACCGCACTCTGCGGGCAGGTGGGCCTGCGTTGTTGTTTGAAAATCCCAAAGGTTACGACATGCCGGTGCTGGCCAACCTGTTTGGCACTCCCAAGCGAGTCGCCATGGGTATGGGCCATGACAACGTCACGGCGCTGCGGGACATTGGCAAGCTGTTGGCGTTTCTCAAAGAGCCGGATCCGCCCAAGGGATTCAAGGACGCCATCGAGAAGTTCCCGATCTTCCGCAAGGTCATGAAGATGAGCCCCAAGGTGCTGCGGTCGGCGCCCTGTCAGGAAGTGGTTTACGACAAGGATCAGGTGGATCTGTATAAGATTCCGGTCCAGCACTGTTGGCCGGGGGATGCCGGGCCCCTGGTGACCTGGCCGCTGGTGATTACCCGTGGCCCCAACAAGGAACGGCAGAATCTGGGGATCTATCGGCAGCAGCTGATTGGTCGTAACCGGCTGATCATGCGCTGGCTCAGCCATCGTGGCGGTGCGCTGGATTTTCAGGAGTTCCAGAAACAGAACCCCGGAAAGCCCTATCCCGTCGCTGTAGCGCTGGGTGCGGATCCCGCGACCATTCTGGGGGCGGTGACGCCGGTTCCGGATAGCCTGTCGGAATACGCCTTTGCGGGCCTGTTACGGGGCAGTCGGACCGAGTTGGTGCAGTGTGAGCTTAGCGATCTGCAGGTGCCGGCCAGCGCGGAGATTGTGCTGGAAGGGTTTATCTATCCCGATGATATGGCCCCCGAGGGCCCTTTCGGGGACCACACCGGTTACTACAACGAGGTGGACCACTTTCCGGTATTCACCGTGGAACGGGTCACCCATCGGCGCGACCCCATCTACCACAGCACCTACACCGGGCGTCCTCCGGATGAGCCGGCGATTCTGGGCGTAGCGCTGAACGAAGTTTTTATTCCCATTCTGCAGAAGCAGTTTCCCGAGATTGTCGATTTCTACCTGCCACCGGAGGGTTGCTCCTACCGCATGGCAGTGGTGACCATGAAGAAACAGTACCCGGGCCATGCCAAGCGTGTGATGATGGGTGTATGGTCTTTCCTGCGACAGTTCATGTACACCAAGTTTGTTATCGTGACCGACGACGACGTGGATGCTCGCAACTGGGAGGATGTGATCTGGGCCATGACTACCCGGATGGACCCGAGCCGGGACACCACCCTTGTGGAAAACACGCCCATCGATTATCTGGACTTCGCATCGCCGGTGTCCGGCCTGGGTTCGAAAATGGGAATGGACGCCACCAGTAAATGGCCCGGCGAGACAGATCGGGAGTGGGGCACAGCCATCGCCATGTCTGACGACGTCAAGCAACGGGTTGATGAACTCTGGGACAGCCTGGGGCTTGATCTTTCCACTCGCCGCCCCGAGTGATATGGCGGAGGACGGGTTTCGTATCACCATTGTTCCTGCCGAACTCTGTTTTGAGTCGGCAAGGGAGCAAACGCTGCTAAGCGCTGCCAACGGTGCCGGTATTGCGGTTCCGGCAGCCTGCCGAAACGGTGTTTGCGAGCTCTGTGAAGCCCGCCTCGGCAGCGGCAAAGCGTTGAATACCCGCAATCAACAAATCATTCCCGTCACCGGGCGACTGATGATGTGCCGCACCATCGCGCTCAGTGACCTGACACTGGAGACAGACGCCGTTATGGCATCCGGAAACAACCAGCCCCGCAAGTTCCAGGCGAAGGTGGTGGACGTTCGCTCCATCAGCCACGATGTCTACCTGGTGGAGCTGCAACTGCCGCGCCGCCGCGAGCTGTCTTTTCATGCTGGTCAGTACCTGTCGGTCAACCTGCCGGGTGAAGATCCCTGCTACTTTTCCATCGCCAGCAGCCCGTCTGCGGAGCTGATTGAACTGCATATTCAGGCGACGCCTGATTGGGTGTCTGCCCAGAAGGTGATCAATGCCCTGACCTCGGAGGAAGACGTTACCGTCGAGCTGCCCAATGGTCGTGCCTGCCTGGCCAGCATTCCGGATAAACCTTTGCTGCTGGTGGCGGCGGGAACCGGTTTTGCCCAGATGAAGAGCCTGGTGGACTACCTGCGGGAAACCCGTTTCGACAAGCCTGTCCGCCTTTATTGGGGCGTGCGCCGTCACGAGGACATGTACCTGAAATCCCTGGCCCAGAAATGGCAGGAAGAGTGGGAACCTTTCACCTTCAAGCAGGTGGTGGGCGATGACGAGGACAACGATTGGGCCGGGCATCATGACCAGTTGGTTCGCACCGTTCTGGCCTCGGGCATGGAGTGGAAAAACGTGGAAGTTCACGCCAGCGGCTCGCCTACCATGGTGTATACCCTGATGGATGCGCTGGTCGAGGCGGGCCTGCCGCAGGAAGCGTTTTTCTCCGATGTTCTGGAATACGCTCCCCGGGGCTAGGCCTTGGGCATGGGCAGATCCGGCAGCCCGCTATCCTTCACCAACCCCTGCATCAACAGCCGTACACTGTTCTCACCCTCACCCATATGGGCGTTCAGGCGGCTGAGCTCGGCCATGGTTTCACGGCTGCGGCGCATTTTCAGGCTGGTTTCAAAGTACTCGCGAGCCTTACCCCATAACTCGTTCCGCAGGCTAAGACGCCCCAGCGCCAGTAACAGCTCCGCGTTGTTGGGTCGGTCCTTAAGCCACTGCTCGGCGACCAATAGCTGCTCTTCGGGCTTGGGCCCCTTGATCCGTCCGTAGAGATTGACCAGTTCGTCACTCCAGTGATTGCGCAGCACTTTGCGGATCAGGGTTTCGGACTGCTCTTCATCCCCGAGTTCCGCGAGCAGACGGGCGTATTCGCGAATCGTGTGCTCGTCCCGGCGCAGGAATCCCGGCAGCTCGTCCCACAGGCGTGTCAGTGGCTCAAGACTGGGCGAGCCGGTTTCCACCTGGCGGCGGCAGTCGTCAGCAGCGCGCTGGAGCAGCTTCTGCCAGACCAGGCGTTCCAGGCTGGCCTGTTCTTCCGGATCAATCAGGTTGCGCTTGCGGATTTCCGGTAGCAGCCGCGACAGCTCCCGCCAGTCCTCCAGTTTCACATAGGCGTTTTTCAGCAGCTTGAGCACAAACGGATGGTGAGGGGCCTGCTTACGCAATCGAAGCAGGGTTGCCAGCGCCTGTTCCTGACGATTACCCGCCAGTTGCAGCTGGGCCTGGGTAATGCCCACAGCCATATCTGAGCCGGGCGTGCTCTCGAAGGCGCGGCGAAGCAGATCGTCCACTGCGTCGTGGTCGCCGGTTTCGAAGGAGGCCTGGGCCGCCGCCAGATAGTTGATCAGTGGCGTATCAGCGTGCTCAGCGGAAGAGACTAGCAGCTTGCGCGCCCGTGGCCAGTTGCCCTCTGCAAGCGCCAGCAGGCCCTGGGTCGTGCGGCGCCGTGCACGCCGCTCATGACCCCGGGCCAGCCATCCGGCCACCACGCCCGATCCCTGGCGCATGCGGCGCAGCAGACTGATGCCGGTGACCAGCGCACCGACCAGCAGGATCAGCAACGCCAGCCCCACCCAGAAGTTGGTTTCTATGAGTATGTTGCCCAGGCTGATGCGGATGTAGCCCAGGTCGTACTGCAGCCCGATGGCCAGGCCCACTCCAAGCAGCAGGGCAATGAGAATGATCAGCAGCAGGCGGATCATGAGTTATCCCCCTCGGTGCTGTTGCTGCCGTTGTTGCCCTCTCCTTCGGTGCTCAGGCGCCCGGCAAGACGGGATTTCAACAGCTGAAGAGATTGACTGATGTCCGGCAGTTCCGGGTCGATATTTTCATCAGCCAGGCCTTCCAGTGTCTCGGACAGGGCAATGATCTTCGGATTGGTGCTGTCGTACCAGGTCTCGATGGCGTTGCTGGCCTTGATCAGCGATCGAGTATAGAGCTCCTGATGACCTCGCAACACCGCAAGCTCTGCTTCTTCAAGCATCAGCTGGAGATTGAGACGGGCGTAGGCGCTTTGTTCCGGCGACAACAGTGGTTTGACCGGTTCGTCCAGGCGCCGCACAACCACTACCCGCGACAGGGTCGACTTGACCTTGCTCCAGGCCTCGATCCACCAGTTGGTGCTGGCGTCCGACGTCGATCCGGAATCCGTACCGGACTGCTCCAGGGTGCTGGCCATCCGGTCACTGGCCAGGGCGTTGTCGGTCAGTTCATGAATGCTGTCGATGGCCGCTTCCAGGGTCAGGTAGAGCCCGGTGCGGTCCACAGTCGTCAGCTCCTTGAGCTTGAGTATTTCTTTTGCCAGCTGCTCACGGACTGGATACACGCCAATGTCGTCGGATTCCCGGAGTACCTCATCGGCGGCCTGCAGGGCGGCCAGCGCGCCGCGAATGTCCTTTTCGATCATCAGACGCTGGTTGGCAATGCGCAGAAGATATTCCGCCTCGGCCAGCAACCAGTCGGTGCGAGTACGATTACCTGCTTCCAGCAATTCCCGGGCGTTGTGATCAATCTGCCGCTGCTGGGTGGCGATCAGCTCTCGCTGGCTGGCCAGTTTGTTTTCCAGAGCCTGCAGGCGCTGGCTGCGCTGATCGCCGGTCTTGCCGTAAAGCTGGTCCAGCTGGGAGGTTTCCTGCTTGAGATTGGCCACGGACTGCTGCAGAGCCTGGGCATTATTCCACTGTTGCCAGTTCCACAGGGCCAGCGCAACAACGGCGATAAAGGTCAGCAGGGCCAGTATCCAGAGCGGCCATAGCCGTCGTGGTTTGGAGGGGGCGTGGTTGATTGTGGCAGGCAGTTGGGCGTTTGATTCAGTCACGGGCATCCTTACTTGGTATTTCCGGGGCTTACGTCAAGGCTGGCCAGTTGGTCTGCAACGGCCGCCACAATGGCATGGTCGGCAAGGCTTTCAGGTACGCAGGTGTACCGCAATCCGGCTTTGCGAGCCTGATCGGCAATGCGCTCCACCGGGACAACCATTAAACAATTTTTAAGATTATGGCCGGTATTGTTACCGAGTGAAATGAGATTGTTCAATGTTTCTCCCGACAGTGTGACCACAACCTCAGGGTCAAAGCCGGTGATGCTGTGCTTCAGGGCAGCTTCATCATGTTCCGGGGCAAAGCGGCGATACAGGGGCAATAGAGTGACCCGGGCGCCTCTGGCCCGCAGTGTATCCGGTAACAGGTCCCGTCCTTCCTCACCCCGTACAATCAGCACTTTTTCGTGCTCCAGTCGGGAGAGTTCCGGCAGTTCCAGCAGCGCCTCGCTGGTGTATCCGTGTTCAGGCTGACGGGTATCAAGATGGTAAGCGGACAGCACGGCGGCGGTGCCGGCGCCAACCCCGTACCACACAATCCCGCTGGGGGTTTGTGGCCACCAGGTATCAAGCCAGTCTACAAGAAGCCCCGCGGCATAGGGGCTGACGGCAATAACGTGGCCGAATTCGTCGATATTCAGGATCTGTGTGCGAATGGCCGGATCGTCGGTGATCGGTTCCCGCTCCAGCATGGGCAGAACGCGGACCTCGGCCCCGGCCTCAGCAAAAGCCCCGGCCAGGCGCTCTGCCTCGGGCCTGGGTCGGCAGACGAGAACCCGGCGGCCTTTCAGCGCGTCAGGTGGGGGTGTGACCATAGATCTCGGCCAGCACCTTGTCCGCTCCCATGGCAAGCAGGTCTTCGGCCAGTTCCCGGCCCAGCTTCTCGCCGTCTTTGCGGGGCGCACGACCTTCCACGCGGAACACCTGGGTGCCGTCGACCGCCCCCACCAGCCCGCGAAGCCAGATGGTGTCGTTATCTTCCAGCAGGGCATAAGCAGCAATGGGCACCTGGCATCCGCCTTCCAGGCGGCGGTTCAGGGCGCGTTCCGCTTTTACTCGGTCCGAACTGTCGACATGGTCCAGCTGCGTCAGCATATCGATCAGTTCCTGGTCATCAAGGCGGCACTCGATACCCAGCGCGCCCTGGCCGACCGCGGGTAGAGAAATGGAATCCGGCAGGCCGTAGCGGATACGGTCGTGAAAGCCCAGACGCTTGAGACCGGAGCTGGCCAGCACAATGGCGTGGTAGTCGCCGGCGTCCAGTTTGGCCAGCCGGCTGTTGACGTTACCCCGCAGGTTGCGAATCTCGAGGTCCGGGCGATAAGCCCTCAACTGGGCTTCCCGTCGCAGGCTGGCGGTGCCCACAATGGCCCCGTGGGGCAGGGCATCCACATTGTCGAAATCGTTGCTCACAAACGCGTCGGTAGGGTCTTCCCGCTCACAGATGGCCACCAGTCCCAGGCCTTCGGGGAGTTCCATGGGCACGTCTTTCATGGAATGCACCGCCAGGTCGGCCCGCCCGTCCATCATAGCTTCTTCCAGTTCCTTGACGAACAGGGCCTTGCCGCCGATTTTAGCCAGGGGCACGTCCAGAATCTTGTCGCCCTGGGTCTTGATCTTGACCAGCTCAACGGTTACCCCATCGTTCAGGCGTTCCAGTTCGGCTTTGATGAATTCCGCCTGCCACAGGGCCAGGGCACTGCTGCGGGTTGCGATGCGAAGGGTTCGGTTTGTCATGTTGCCTGATACCGCGTCTTGAAAAATGTCTGACAAGGGTACTCTTTGTCGGGGGATTTGTGGAGCCGGGCACCGTCGAATTCAGGGGCTCGCTGACTGCTCCTCCAGCCATTGTCGAACCTGGGCGGTGTGCCTCCGGCTGACCGGAAGCTGTCCCAGGTCTCCGCTCAGCTCAACGGCGTGCTGGCCGTCCCGCTGGCGTATCAGCCCACGGATGTAGCGGGTGCCGACAAGCGTTTGCCGGTGAATCCTCAGAAAATGCGAAGGGTGATTACTCTCCAGTTCCTTGAGGGTGAAATCGGTGACGGTTTCGCCCCCGGCGTGATGAAGGGTGACGTATTTCTGGTCCGCCTGGCAGCAGACGATGGCATTGAGGTCGATCAGCTCGGTGCCCCGATGGGTGCGTATTGCAAGCTGCTCGTCGGCGGGCTCTACCCGGCTGCTCAGGCTTTGCAGCTGCACACGATTGACCCGGCCTGCCCGGCTCAGGGCCTCGGCCAGTGCCTCCCGACGGACGGGTTTGAGCAGGTAGGCGATGGCGTGAACATCAAAGGCCTGAATGGCGTAATGGTCGTAGGCGGTGCAGAAAATCACCGCCGGCGGCGCGTCCAGCTGGGCAATGCGTTCCGCCGCTTCCATTCCGTCCATGCCTGGCATGCGGATATCCAGTAGCAGCAGGTCCGGGCCGAGTGCCGCAATCTGCTTCAGCACTTCATGGCCGTCCGCGGCCTCGCCACAGACATGGTAGCCCGGCATCGCCTCGACCAGTCGGCTGATACGTTGCCTTGCCAGGGGTTCATCGTCGGCGATCAGTACGCTGCGGCTGTGTGTCTCGGACATACGCCGGTTTTACCTTTTGCCAGCGGGGTTTCGTCGGTCGCCTGTCTTCTGCCAGGGCAGGCGCATGGTGACAGTATAGATATCATTCTGGTGGCTGTGTTTCAGGATCGCCGGTTCGCCGAACAGCGCCTGCAGGCGGGATTGGATATTGGCCAGGGCCATGCGGTTGCCCTGGTGGGTGCGCTGGTCTTCCGTGGGTCGGGGATTCTGCACCATCAGGTAGACAGACTCCCCCTTGCGATAGGCCTCGATACGTACGATGCCACCTTCAGGCCGCGGCTGTATGCCGTGGTAGATGGCGTTCTCAACCAGTGGCTGGAGGGTCAAGGGAGGAATGGCCTGCTGATCCAGCCCCTCCTCGATCTGCCAGTCCAGGGATAACCGGTCGCCCAATCGCAGCTGCTCGATGGCCAGATAGCGCCGGCAAAGATCCAGCTCCGAGGCCAGGGGGATCAGCCGGTCATCGGCCCTCAGGCTGGCTCGGAACAGTTCCGACAGGTCCAGAACCGCATCTTCGGCCCGTTCCGGGTTAACGCTGATCAGGCTGGCGATGGTGTTCATGCTGTTGAAAAGAAAGTGTGGATGAATGCGCGCCTGCAGGGCAGTCAGGCGGGCCTGCATTTCGGCTTCCTGTTGTTGCTGCCACTGGAACTGCAGGTAGAAATAGCGCAGAACCATGAGTGTGATCAGCAGGGAGAGCAGCAGGTTCTTGGCCACGCCCTGCCAGGGCCTGTCCGACTGCGCCGGATTGATAATGCCGTCGGCAAAAAGGCTGAAGACCAGAACATCGAATAAAACAATCATCACCACGATTGCGGTCGCCAGCGGTACGGTCTGGCGGGCAAGCCAGCGCCTCAGAAGGCAGATGCCGGCGGCGCTGGTTAGCAGTGTCCACTGCACGAAAAGCGACAGCAAACCGAAATAGTTCCACTCGATCCAGCGTTCATCGGCCTGGACCACGGCCAGTACCAGCGACAGCAACTCGCCGGTAACCACCAGCATGAATACCGATCGCACCCGGCAAAGATCCGGAATGTAAAAATCACCATCGCCTACACGGGGAAGGGGAAGAGCGCGTTCTCTGGCCTGCTGCACAATGCTATAATCCCGCCTTGTTTCATTCATTGCTCCCGCCGAATAATGCCGGGCTGTCAGCAGGAAAGATAGACCATGACGGATCAGAACAAGAGCGCCGAGAAACCCTGGGGCGGTCGATTCACAGAACCCACCGATGCTTTCGTTGAGCGTTTCACCGCCTCGGTGGGCTTTGACCAGCGGCTTTACCATCACGACATTACCGGCTCTGTTGCCCATGCCACCATGCTGGCCCGGGTGGGTGTGCTGACCGATGAGGAGCGTGACACCATCATTGAAGGTCTAAAGGGCGTCAGGGAAGACATCGAGGCGGGCCGGTTTCAGTGGTCTGTCAGTCTGGAAGATGTCCACATGAACATCGAGGCACGCCTGACCGACCGCATCGGTATCACCGGCAAGAAACTCCACACCGGGCGCAGCCGCAATGACCAGGTAGCCACGGATATCCGCCTGTACCTGCGGGACGAGATCGACGTGATCGCCGAGGAATTGACTCGCCTGCAAAGCGGCCTGCTGGATCTGGCGGAGCGGGAAGCGGCCACCATCATGCCCGGTTTTACCCACCTGCAGACTGCCCAGCCGGTCACCTTCGGCCACCATCTGCTGGCCTGGTATGAAATGCTGGTGCGAGATGCCGAGCGCCTGCAGGACTGCCGCAAGCGGGTGAACGTGATGCCGCTGGGTGCGGCAGCGCTGGCTGGCACCACCTATCCGATTGACCGTAGCATTACTGCCGAACTGCTGGGCTTTGACCGGCCCAGCGAGAATTCGCTGGATTCCGTCAGCGACCGGGATTTTGCCATTGAGTTCTGCAGCTTTGCCGCCCTTTTGATGACCCACCTGTCGCGCTTCAGCGAGGAACTGGTGCTGTGGACGTCTGCCCAGTTCGATTTTATCGACCTGCCGGATCGCTTCTGCACCGGCTCCTCCATCATGCCCCAGAAAAAGAACCCGGATGTGCCGGAGCTGGTGCGTGGCAAGACGGGCCGGGTGAACGGCCACCTGGTCAGCCTGCTCACCCTGATGAAAAGCCAGCCTCTGGCCTACAACAAGGACAATCAGGAAGACAAGGAGCCGCTGTTCGATACCGTGGATACCGTCAAGGGCTGCCTCAAGGCCTACGCCGACATGATTCCCGCCATTGAAGCGAAAGCCGATAACATGCGCGTGGCCGCCAAGCGGGGCTTCTCGACGGCAACCGACCTGGCCGATTACCTGGTCAAGAAAGGCGTGGCCTTCCGGGACGCGCACGAGATTGTGGGCAAAGCCGTGGCGTTTGGTGTGGCCGAAGGCCGGGACCTGTCGGAAATGACCACGGACGAGTTGGCGCGATTCTCCGATGTCATCGGCGAGGACGTGTTTGACGTGCTGACGCTGGACGGCTCGGTGCAGGCCCGCAATCACCTGGGCGGCACGGCGCCCGAGCAGGTGCTCGCGGCCGTGGCCCGGGCCCGAAAGGGGCGATAGCTGCCCTGGGTGATCAGCCGCCGATCTTGCCGGTGGTAAGCGCGACTTCAGCCGGCTTCAGCTCTTCCAGCGGTCTGGGTCGGGAAAGGCGGAGGCCCTGGCCGTAATGAACGCCCAGGGTTCTGACCTTTCTGAGCGTGTCGTCGTCCTCAATAAAGGTGGCGACGGTCGCTTTACCGGCGGCCTCCGCAATCTTGTGCAGGGCTTCCACCATTACCTGCTGCACAGGGTCATCGTTCAGATGCTCCATGATCTTGTGGTCCAGCTTGATGATGTCCACCGGCAGCCTGGCTGCAAGCCGATAGCTTTCCACCGAGGCGCCAGCGCCTTCCAGCGCCACCCGGCAGCCTACCGAATGCAGGGTATCGCACAGCACGGCCACCTCATCCGGGTACTGGGTGGCGTGGTCTTCGCGAATTTCCAGGCAGAATACCTCCGGAGCGTAGGGCGAGCCTTTCAGCACCTCCGCCATGAAATCCGCGAATCGGTCGTCCAGTACGCTGGCCAGTGACAGGTTAAAGCCGCAGTACTTGAGCCTGGGTTCCAGCAAGCGCTGTCGTCCCAGCCAGGCCAGAGTTTCGCGGATTACCTGGCGGTCCAGCCGTTTTGACAGGTCAAAGCGCTCCGCAACGGGCAGAAACTGGTGGGGCTGAAGAGCAGGTTCACCATCGCCAGGAATGCGCGCCAGAATTTCGATGTGGTCGCCCCAGGTAACGCTGGCAACGGGTCTCATGGCCTGGTACTCCAGAATCAGCCCGTTCTGCTCCAGCGCTTTCTGGATCCGCTCAACCAGACGGTTGGTTGTGCCCTCGTCCATGTCCTGCTGAAGCGCAGGGGCGGCATGAATCCGGTTGCGGCCGGAGGTCTTGGCGGTGTGGCAGAGATCCGCCGCCTGGGTCAGCAACTGCTCCGGGTCAGACGGGGTGCTGCCGCCCATGAAGAGAAGGCCGCCGCTGGCGGTGGTCTGAAGTTGGCTGCCCTGCCAGCTGAAAACGAAGTTGCGGATCATTTCCAGAATATCGTCGGCAATCTTGCGGGCTCGCGGGTCCGGGCAGTTCTCGATCAGCAGTGCGAAGGTGTTGCCAGACAGTCGCGCCAGCGCATCCCGCTGTCGCACTTTTACCCCCAGGTTGCTGGCTAGCTCCCGCAGGTAACGGTCGCCAACGCCCTGGCCAGCCATTTCGTTGAAGCTTTCAAAACTGTCCAGATCGAGATATAGCAGGCTGTCCGCGCCGTCACGGCGGGCCTTTTGTTGTAATGATCGTTTGAGTCGACACAAAAACGCTTTGCGGTTCATCAGGCCGGTAGTGGGATCATGCTCGAGGCGATGCTCGCCGGATGTTGCGTGCTGCACGCGGTCGCTGATATCGCGGGCTACCTGAACGGCACCGGTGACTTCACCGTTGGCATTTTCCAGGCGCTGGTAGTGAATCTCATACAGGGGTAGCCGCTCATTGTTGGCCGACAGGGGCAATTCCACCACGTAGCCGTCGCGCTCGAAGGCACGGCGCCACAAGCGTTCACTCAGTCGTCTTTCGTTGGGAAAATCCGCAAGCAGCGTGCTGAGGTTGTCGCCGGGTTTGGGCGTTTTTTCGAAGATCTGCTGAAACTTGTGGCCAAACGGTTGGTTGAAGCGCAGGAAGTTGAGGTCCCGGTCCACCGCCAGAACCAGGTCGTCGGTGGCGCTTATGGTGGCGTTCAGCAGCCTGTCGGCCTGTTCGCGGTCAAGCACGCGATGGTATTCATGAGTGCGGTCCACCATTGTGCCACCCACGGATTTGACCCGGTCACCGGATTTCAGGGCCCGCCCAGTCAGCCGGACCCGGCGTATATTCTGGCGTGCCGTTGCCAGCGCTACCGGAATGGAGAATGGCTGCCCTGTGCGGATACAGCGACGGATCGAGGCGCGAATCCGGCTCTGGCTCTCCTGGCAGTAGAACATGGCCTGTTCAGGCGTTATCCGGCTGCCGGGGCGGAGCTCCAGCAGGTGATACAGGCCTTCGGTCCAGGTGACTTCATTGCTGAGAATGTCCAGCTCCCAGACGCCAAAGCCGGCGGAGCTCTCGGCAAGGCGCATCAGACGATGGTCGATCGGGGTATGGTTGCGCTGGCTGATCTGCGCGCTGGCGGCCTGGTCGGAATCGTTGATATTGACGCTCAGGCCGAGGGCGGCGGTGAAGAAAAAGCCTTCCTTGTGGCGGAACGTGATCAGCACTGGCTCGCCATTTTCCAGCTTCTGGCGGTGGGCGGGAGCGAAGGGGTCGTCCTGCCGCGCAGCCAGAATCTCCTGGACTTTTTTGCCCTCCAGTTCGCCGCTTTCGTACCCCAGAACGCTGTCGCTATGGCTGTCCGCCGAGACAATCTCGCCGTCGTCATTTACCCGGATCAGGGTCCGGCGCTCGCTGTCCGGTGACTTCTCTGAGGGGTTGCGACGAATAAAAAATTCTTTCACAGAAGGAGAACCTCCGCCATGTCCACGGCGGGTCAGGTGGGTGTGTCACCTGCGTCCCGCTTTTATTTTTTTGTCGGTTTTGCCACGATTCGTTCATCATACTCATAATAAAGACTGAAAGAACCTCTCCCCCGGAGCCAAAGTGACCGTCCAGACTGCCCGGATTGACCTTGATTTTGATGAAGGTATAGATCGCAAAACGCTGCGCAGGTTGCGGGACCGGTTCATGGGAATCAACCTCCAGCGCTGGGATCGCGCAAGGTCGGCGCTGACTTATCGCCAGCAGATGGTTCTCGAGATTCTGCCGCTGGTATTCCACCTCAATCACCCCTCATTGCCCGGTTACGCCGACGCTCACTGTCCCTACGGGCTTAGCCATTATCGGCCTTCCGATGATGTGCTGAACACCGCGCGACGGCTGGCGCGCACCTTCAGCCTGAAAGATGAGGGGCGGAGGCGACCGGATCTGGAGGCAATGTTTCTAATGGGCAGTCCCGGCACGCTCGGGCATTCGGTAGCCAGCGATCTGGACGTCTGGCTCTGTCACCGGCCGGATATGAGCCCCCGGGGGGTGGCCTGTCTGGAGCGAAAAGCCTCGCGGCTGGGCGAATGGGCCCAGAGCCTGGGTGTGGAGCTTCACGTGTTCGTCTTCTGTGCCGCCGAGTTCCGGGAGGGACGCCAGGGTACCGAAGTGACCGGAGAAAACTGTGGCAGTGCCCAGCATTACCTGCTGCTGGATGAATTCTATCGAACCGGCATCCATCTTGGCGGACGCTATCCGCTCTGGTGGCTGGTGCCGCCGGAGGACGAGCATCGCTACGACGAGCGCGTCCGGCAACTGGTGGAGTGCCGGTTTATCCGGGCGGACGAATACATCGACTTCGGCGCGGTGCCTTCAATCCCCCGGGAAGAATTCCTGGGGGCGGGGGTCTGGCAGCTCTATAAGGGCATCGATGCGCCCTGGAAAGCATTGCTCAAGTTGTTGCTGATTGAGTGTTACGCCATGGGAGAAGACCGGCCGCTGCTGTCCCGGGTGTTCAAGCAGGCGGTGTTTTCCGGTGTTACCGACGCCAATCGGCTGGACCCCTACATGCTGTTGTACGAGAGGCTGGAGCAATGGCTGGCTGAAAGTGGTGCCGAAGACCGCCTGGGCCTCGTTCGGCAGAGTCTTTACCTGAAGTCGGGGCTGCCGCTGACCCGGGTTAATCGTGCCAGTGCGGGCTGGCGCGCGGCTTTGCTGGATTCGCTGGTGGGTCGGTGGCAATGGTCGGACAACGATCTGCATGTACTGGACAACCGCGCCCGCTGGCGGGCGGAAGATGTCATGTCGCTGCGCCGTCAGGTGGTTGCAGAACTAACCCACAGCTACCGATTGCTTTCCCGGCTGGCCCGTGAACACGGCAGCCAGGCAGCAATCAGCGACAACGACATGAACCTGCTGGGGCGAAAGCTTTACGCGGCATTCCAGCGTAAGGCCGGGAAGATAGAATTGATCAACCCGGGCCTGGCGCCCTCCCTGGCGGAGGAGAACCTGTCGTTTCATCACCAGTCCGAGCAGGGGGATGGTTCGTCTCAGGGCGGGTGGCTCCTTTACCGGGATCTTGAAGACCCTTCGGATGCCTTCTGGCAGCCGGTGATCCGCCGTTCGGGCAACCTTACTGAGTTGATGGTGTGGTGTTTCTGTAATGGCCTGCTGACCCGCAGCACACGGTTGAATGTGCGCAGCGGCACCAGCAATGCCTCGGTGGCCGAGCTCAGGGATATGCTGGACGCGCTGGCGGGCTGTCTGCCCATGCCGGTGGAGCCGGTCTCCCGGGAAGCCCTCGCCCGCGGTGTTCGACCCCTGCGCCATCTGCTGTTCGTGAACGTCGGTGTTGACCCCCAGGCCCATCTGACCGAGCGGGGCCTGCACAAACTCAGCGCCCGGCATGATTCCCTCGGATTCAGTGGCGGCCGCGAAAATCTGGTGATCACCATTGATCAGGTGACCTACAACAGCTGGCATGAGGTCAGTCTTCAGCACTACGCCGCCGGCGATACGCTCATCCAGTGTCTGAAGAATATTCTGGCCTCTGTGGCCGCGGCGCCGGATCAGTTGCCGGAGATTCAGGTGCACTGTCACAGTGCCGGTCACGGTGCCGCTATTGCCCGCCGGGTACAGGAGCTGTTTACCGGGGTGATGCGATCGTTTTTTGCCGGGGGTACCGGGCCGCACCCCCTGCGGTATGTTATCGAGATGGACCGGCGGTATTTTCTGCTCAGTTTCAACGGCACCGAGCCCGGTTTTATCGCCGTGGACAGCAAATCCGCCCTGCTGGAATGCCTGGCGCGGCCCCAGGAAGGTTACCTGCCGGTCGTTTTCGACCACTACGCGATGACCGAGGACCCGCAGCTCCGGACCGTGTGCCATGCCGCCGAGCCGGGTAATGTCCAGATCTTCTATCGAATCGCCGGTGATACGGCCCAGCTCTGGGCGGTAGACGAGCTCGGAGGTGTGTTTTCCTGGCAGCAGGCATTCAGCTCCCGGCGCTACCTGCTGGTGCCCCTGCTGCGGTTTCTGGAAAATCTGCTAGAGAGGAAACAGCTGCGTCAGCTCGATGTCCTGGCGGGGCCAACGGGTGTCCGGTGCTACGAACTGACGCTGCTCGACGGCCAGTGGCGGGCCGAGCCCCGCCCGGATGCCAGTCGGCAGGGCGTGTCCTTGTCCGGGCTGGAGGTTCAGGCGGTGGGCGTGCAGGAAGGCGGTGCCCGGGTTCGCTTCGACATTTTCTGCGCCGACCAGGAGTTCACAGTTCAGGAATACGGCGATCAGCTGATTCCGGCCGTGGCCCACTACATCCGTTCCCTGCGCGGCGGCAACGAAGCCTACCCGGTGTACCTGACCGACGTTCACCTTCCCCATGACCTGGACCCGCAGGTTTATCAGCAGGATATCCAGACCATTCAGTACCTTTATTACCGTGCCGTGCTGGAAGAATCCCTGAACCGCTATCTGGTGGACTGAGCCGCCTCGGTGTCTCGCCGGGCGGGGCTTCACTCAGGTATACTGCGCACATCGAAACTCATTGGGGCTGCGGACATGAAAGCAAGACTGATCACGGTGGTGTTTCTGGTGATGGCTGCAGGTCTGGCCGGTTGCGGGCAGAAAGGTCCGCTCTACCTGCCGGCATCCGACCAGACCGGTGCGGAGAAAACGACCCTGCCGGAAAAACAGGTCGATCGTGAGAACGCCGGTGATCAGTAGTAGCTGGTAGCACCCGAAAACCGACAGCCCGGAAAACATCAGAGAGCCCCATGGATCATTTCAATTACCGCGACGGCGAGCTCTATGCCGAAGACGTACCCGTTGCGGACATCGCTGACAGGTTTGGTACGCCTGCCTATGTCTATTCCCGTGCGACGCTGGAGCGCCATTACCGGGCGTATGACGACGCCCTGTCCGGCCGACCCCATCTGGTGTGTTACGCCGTAAAGGCCAACAGTAACCTGGCGGTTCTGAACGTGCTGGCCCGCCTGGGCGCGGGTTTTGATATTGTTTCCGCCGGAGAGCTGGAGCGAGTCATTCGCGCCGGCGGCGATCCCGCAAAGGTGGTGTTTTCCGGCGTGGGCAAGCAACGCTGGGAAATGCGCCGGGCGCTGGATGCGGGCGTCCGCTGTTTCAACGTGGAATCGGATACCGAGCTGGACCGTCTGAACGAAGTGGCTGGCGAGCTGGGTGTGAAAGCGCCAATCTCCCTGCGGGTGAATCCGGATGTGGACGCGGGTACCCATCCCTATATCTCTACCGGGCTCAAGGAAAACAAGTTCGGCATCGACATCGCCGAGGCGCCCGCGGTATACCAGCGCGCGGCGACCCTGCCGAACCTGGATGTTCAGGGTGTTGACTGTCATATCGGGTCGCAGCTGACTACGGTTGCGCCGTTTCTGGATGCCCTCGATCGGGTGTTAGCGCTGATCGATGCGCTGGCGGAAAAGCAGATTGTGATACGGCATCTAGACATGGGCGGCGGCCTGGGCGTCACCTACGATCAGGAACATCCGCCCCAGCCATCGGACTATGTAACGGCCCTGGCGGAACGCCTGGGAGACCGTAAGCTGGAGCTGATTATGGAGCCGGGCAGGTCCATCGCCGCCAACGCCGGTATTCTGCTGACCCGGGTGGAATTTCTGAAGTGCACCGAGCACCGTAATTTCGCCATTATCGACGCTGCCATGAACGATCTTATCCGCCCGGCGCTTTACAGCGCCTGGCAGTCGATTGTTCCCGTCCGTCCCCGCAACGATGTGGACGAAAAGCAGTGGGATCTGGTGGGGCCGGTGTGTGAAACCGGTGATTTCCTTGGCAAGGATCGCCCGCTGCGGCTAAAGGCCGACGATCTGCTGGCGGTGCGCTCCGCTGGCGCCTATGGTTTTGTCATGAGTTCCAACTACAACACCCGTAACCGCCCACCGGAACTGATGGTGGACGGACAGGATGTACACGTGGTGCGCCGACGCGAAACCCTCGACGAGCAGCTTGCACCCGAAAGCTGCCTGCCGTTATGAGTGGGGAGCCGGAAATGAATCAGTCACGACGCGGCTCGCTTCTGAGCTTCACCAAGATGCACGGTCTGGGCAATGATTTCATGGTGGTGGATGCCATCAGCCAGCCGTTCCGCCTGAGCGCAGAGTCCATCCGGGAACTGGCAAACCGCAATTTTGGCGTGGGCTTTGACCAGTTGCTGGTGGTGGAGCCCCCGGGCCTGCCCGACGTGGATTTCCGCTACCGGATTTTCAACAGCGACGGCTCGGAAGTCGAGCAGTGTGGCAATGGTGCCCGTTGCTTTGCCCGTTTTGTGCGGGATCAGCGGCTGACCAACAAGAAGATTATCCGCGTGCAGACCGCCAAGGGCGTTATCGAACTGCGTATTGGCAAGGGTGGTCTGGTAACGGTCGATATGGGCGTGCCCGAGCTGAACCCGCCGGCAATCCCCTTCGCCGCGGACCAGCGCAAAGAGCTGTACACCGTGGAAGTAGGTGGCGAAACCGTCGAGCTGAGCGCGATCTCCATGGGTAACCCCCATGGCGTTCTGCTGGTGGACAACGTAGATACGGCTCCGGTGGCGGAGCTGGGGCCCAGGCTGGAAAACCACCCGCGTTTTCCCGCCCGCGCGAACATTGGTTTTCTCCAGATTCTGGACCGCCGCCACGTGAGGCTGCGGGTATTCGAGCGCGGTGCCGGTGAAACGCTCGCCTGCGGCAGCGGCGCCTGTGCCGCGGTGGTTGCCGGGCGCCTGCGCGGATTGCTTGATGCCCGGGTGGATGTGGAGCTGCTGGGTGGACACCTGGTGGTGGAATGGCAGGGTGAGGGGTCGCCTGTTATGATGGAAGGGTCCGCGACCAGTGTGTTCGAAGGCCAGTTGCGACTGCCCGGAGATCCGTCGCCACGTCGGCGCAGAGGCCCCAGACAAGGCGATGGCAAGTCTGCCCAGAACCGACAACAACGTGGCCGCCAGACGGCCGCTTCAAGGCAGTGACCGTCAGGAGATCAGCATGACAGAACAAACGGCCCGCCAGAAGGCCGGTGAGATCAACCGGGAAACGGTTGCAGAGTATCTTCGCGAGAATCCCGATTTTTTTCTGGATCAGGACGAGCTGCTGCGCACTCTGACTTTGCCCCACGACAGCGGCACGGCCATTTCGCTGGTGGAGCGTCAGGTTCACCTGTTCCGCGAGCAGCGCGACACCTTGCGTCAGGAATTGGTCGAGCTGCTGTCTATCGCACGGCATAACGACCGCCTGTTCGAGAAGAGCAAGCGTTTGCTGATGCAGGTGATTGAAGCGCGCAATCTCAATGATATGGCCGCGGCTGTTGATGACAGCATACGTGGTGATTTCGGCCTGGATGCGGCCTCGATTATCCTGTTTACCGACGATCAACTGCCCGGCAACGGTCATGGGGCGCTGCATGTGGTGTCTCCGGACGACGCCAGAAAGCGCCTCGGGGGTCTGTTGGACGGTGACCGTGCGGTCTGCGGCCAGTTCCGTGAGAGCGAACGCAGTTTCCTGTTTCCGGATCGGGAAGATCCCATCGCTTCGGTGGCGCTGGTGCCCCTGCGTGCTGCCCATGAACTCACTGGCGGAGCCAACGAACTGGTGGGCGTGTTCGCGGTCGGAAGCTGTGAAGCCGGCTACTTCGACCAGAGCATGGGGTCGCTTTTCCTGACCTATATCAGCGATACCCTGAGTCGGCTGTTGCCCCCGATTCTCCGGCAGCACACCGCCGCCGCACCCCTGGCGGACTCGGTTGCGGAGTCGCGCTGAGCGTGTCTTTTTCAGGTAGCGTACCGTCCGATTCCGAAGCCGGCCTCGCTGCCGCGCTTGCAGATCCACTTCGGGGTTTTATCCGCTACCTGGCTTCCGAAAAACGCCATTCCCGTCATACCTGCGCCAACTATGAAGACGATATTCGCCGGTTTGGCGACTGGGTCGCCGGGTCCCAGGGGCGCTCGGAATGGCGTGACATGACCTCCCATGACTTGCGACGTTATGTCGCTGTTCTCAGTTGCGCCGGCCTCGGAGGGCGCAGCATTGCCCGTCATCTTTCCGCCGTTCGTCGATTTTATGATTACTTGCTGCGGGAGCATCTCGCTACGGACAATCCGGTGCTGGATGTAAGAGCACCCAAAGCGGGCCGAAGACTGCCCCGGGTTGCGGACGTGGATCAGTTGAGCCATCTTCTGGATGCCAGTCCGGATGATCCGCTGGAAACGCGGGATCTGAGCATGTTCGAACTGCTTTATTCATCGGGCCTGCGTTTGTCTGAACTGGCCGGCCTGGACCTGGAATCGGTTGATCGACGGGGCGGTGAAGTAAGAGTGCTGGGTAAGGGCGGTAAGGAACGTATTTTGCCAGTCGGTCGGCGCGCGCTTGAGGCGCTGGAGCAGTGGCTTGCGGCGCGCCCCGCACTGGCTGACGAGCGTGAGCGGGCCCTGTTTGTCAGCCGCCGCGGAGAGCGCCTGAGCAACCGTAGTATCCAGTCCCGTTTGCGACGCTGGGGAGTAAAGAACGGTGCCGACCAGACGCTGCACCCCCACCTGCTGAGACATTCGTTCGCCAGCCATATGCTGGAGTCCAGTGGTGATCTGCGCGCGGTTCAGGAGTTGCTTGGCCACGCGGACATCAGTACCACCCAGATCTATACTCATCTGGATTATCAGCATCTGGCCAAAGTTTACGATCAAAGCCATCCCCGCGCCCGCCGGGGTCGTAAATCAGATGACACAACGATATGAATGACAGGCCCGCCGGACAGCAGGAGACTCAGATGTCATCGGATGCGTCCTGGAAGGACAAATACCTCAGGGAACTCGAAGCCACCGAAGCGCAGCAGGCGCGTTGGGAAACCGAGAAAAATCTGCTACTGCGCATGCTCGTTCGCACAAGCCTGGCTTCGGAAGGACAGAGCGCCGAGCTGGATACGCTGCTGGCGCGGCTGAGGGACGATATCCGCAAGGGCCACTTTGACACCAATGGCTGGCAGCAACTCCAGGAACGCATTGATCGCAAGGTGTCCGCTCTGGATGATCGCAAGTCGGAGGCGGACAGGCGGCTGCAAGGCATCTTTGAAAAACTGCTATCGGAGCTGCGCCGTCACAGCGCGTTCCGGCCTGTCAAAGATCGCCTGAAAGACCTTGAAAAGCGGCTCCGGAAACCGGAAACCTTCCGTGCATCTTTCAACGAGTGGCTGGTGGATTTTGCCTCTGCTCTGCAGGCCGGAATAGACAGCGACGCTGGCCTGCAGCCAGGGCACTCTTCGCAAAAAGGCCTGCTCGGGCGACTGTTTGATCGCCACGCCAGTGACGATGAGGCTCGGGAACCCGCATTACCTGAGGTGCCGACCGGTATTGAGGCCCCACCCGTTGAGCTGGAACCACCCTGTGGTGAAGAGGCTGACCAGCGTTTGCGGATAGCGCGTCGGGTCGGCGAGCTTTTGGGCCAGCTACTGGAACAGGTGGTTCTGGAGCCGGCCTCGGAGGCCCGGGCGCGGCGACTTCAGGAAAGCCTGCTGTCCAGTGATGACTGGGGCGAACTGAGGGAAGGGTTAAGCGGCGTCGCTGAGTTGGTGATTGCAGCGGTCACCCGCAGTCAGCGAGAATTTGAAGCGTTTTTGCGCCGGCTCGACGAGCGCCTGGATACGCTCAAGAAGTATTTTGCGGAACAGGAGAGCGCCCAGGCCGGCCGGCTTGGCGCCTCTGCTGAATTGGACCAGGAAATACAGCAGGAGCTGGATGCGTTCGGGCAGAAAGTTGAGGCCAGCCAGGATTTTCAGGGACTCAAGGCTTCGGTTGCAGGACATCTGACCTCCATTCGCGAGGCCGTGGGGCGGTTTCGAACCAAAGAATCTGAAAGGGAAAAATATCTGGCCGAGCAGTTGGGGACCATGCACGAAAAACTTGCAGCCATGGAAACCCAGGCGGAAAGTGTCAAAGTCGAACTGCGGGAACAGCGCCAGCGGGCAATGACCGATGTGCTGACCCAGTTGCCGAACCGGGAAGCGTGGCAGGACCGCCTCGACATTGAATATCAGCGCTGGCGGCGCTACCGCAGCCCCCTAACCCTGGCGGTACTGGACATTGATCTTTTCAAGCGGGTCAATGACTCCTACGGCCACAAGGCTGGCGATCGGGTGTTGCAGTTGGTGGCCAAGGCACTACAGGACCGCCTGCGCCAGACCGACTTTATTGCCCGTTACGGCGGTGAGGAATTTGTATTGCTGTTTCCGGAAACTTCCGCTGAGGCAGCCAAAGCTGTGCTCGACGGCCTGCGAGGGCATATCCAGGCGCTGCCGTTTCATTTTCGAGGTGAACCGGTTTCGGTGACTTTCTCTGCTGGCGTGGCCTGCTTTGACACGGATGATGAACCGGACGAGGTTTTTGACCGGGCGGACCGGTCTCTCTATCACGCCAAGGAAACCGGTCGCGATCAGGTCTGTATCGGGGCTCGCCCGGCTCAGTGACGCATGAGTGCGTCCAGTTCGTCGATGACTTCGGCCCAGTCCGAGTCGTCTTCCAGGCCTTCCTCCAGGAAGTTGGATTGGGCGTCAGACCAGAAGGGCGCATCCTGCAGGGCAATTTCCTCCGGCAGGGGCGAGTGCCTGGCGATGAAATTCTCGATGCTTGCCTCATCCGCGGGCATGCCAAGCTGTTCGAAAAGGGTGGCCAGTGTGTGTTTGCTTGTATCCATGGTGGTTGTACGACTCCTGAATGCAATCAGTGAATTTAGTCGGTATCGTTCCCAGAACTCTAGTCTAACGTATGAGGATATCCAGTGAAGGCGGCGTTGCATCTACTGTTGTGTGTGGCCTGCCTGCTTTCGCCTGGCCTTCTGATGGCAGAGCCGCCTCAACCCTCACCTTCACCAGTGCTGGGCAGTGGGGACCTGGATTGGCTGAGCGCCCGAAAGTCCATTCGGGTGGGGGTACGCAGCGACCAGATTCCACTGGTCTTCGATACCGGGGAAGGCCAGTTGGCCGGGGTTTTCATTGATTACCTGAACACTGTTTCCACCAAACTGGATGTTCCAGTGGAGCAGGTGACCGGTACCGAAGCTCAGCTTGACCAGTGGCTGTCAGACGGCATCATTGACGCCCGCCTTAATACGCGGCCGGCGCGCCAGCCGGACCAGGGTGAAACACGACTATCTGCGCCCCTCATGTCACTGACCTACGGCCTTTTCGTTGCCACCGGCGATGCCGGAATCCGCGAACTGACCGATCTTGAGAATACCCGTATCGCACTTGTCGCCCGGGATGCCAACCAGTATTCCCTGCTGGACCCGGTGAAAAGTTTCACGCCGGTACCGGTAGACACCATAGGCGAGGCCGTCAGTGCGGTGCTTTCGGGGCAGGCAGATGCCTTTGTCGGGCCCGTTGCCGTAGTGTCGGACTATCTGCGCTCTGCCATGGTGAACGGGGTGCGGCTGGCCCGGCTGATGAGCAATCAGTCGGTGAACGTAGTGTTTGAGGTGGCCGCCGAAAAAGATCGTGTTTTTCGTGTACTTAACCAGGCGGTACTGGCGATAAGTCATAGTGAGCACCGGGCGATACGTCAGCCCTGGCTGCAATCCAGTGTCGAGGAAACCGAAGATGGAGCCATCCGTCTGTCGGACGATGAGATAGCGTTCCTCAAGCAGAATCCGGATATTGAAATCGGGTTCCGTTCCGCCTGGCCGCCCTTCGAGTTTACCCAGGATGGCGAGCCACGTGGCCTGGTCCCGGATCTGGTCACCCGGCTTGAGTCACAGCTGTCCGTGCAGTTCGAACGCCGCATGCTGGCGCCGGAGCAGGTGCCGGAAGAGCAGCTGAGCCAGGGCAGGATCGACATCCTTCCCGCCATGACCCGAACGCCTCAGCTGGAAGAATCCTTCCTTTTCAGTCGCCCCTACCTGACGGTACCTATCGCGCTTGCGATTCGTGAGGACGGTCGGTTTATCGGTGAGTTGCGGCAACTCAGGGATGAACGGGTGGGCGTTGTAAACGGGCAGGCCGGCCACGATTACCTGCTGATCAACCACCCCGACCTGAATCTTTACCCGGTAAGCTCGGTTGAAGAGGGCCTGCTGGCGCTCTCCAACGGTGATCTCGACGTGATGGTGACCCATATTCCCGCGGTGAGTTACACCGTGGCCCGGCTGGGCCTCTCCAACCTCCGGATTACCAGTATTACCCCTTACCAGTATGAGCTTCGCTTTGCGGTACCAAAGGATCGGCCGGAACTGCTGGGCATTTTGAACAAAGCCCTGGCGAGCCTGGACGCCAGTGAAACCGAAGCCATTTATAACCGCTGGATTCATCTGGATATCGAACAGGAGACCGACTACACCGTGGTTCGGCGCATCGTGCTGATCGCGTTGGTGGTAGTGCTGATCTTCCTCTACTGGAACCGCAAGCTGTCCCGGGAAGTGGACGAGCGTATCCGCTCGGAGAATGCGCTAAGACGGAGTGAGGATGAGCTGCGATCCGCCAAGCAGGATGCAGAGCGTCTGGCCCGTCAGGCCGAGGCGGCCAGCCGTGCGAAGAGTGAATTTCTGGCCAACATGTCCCACGAAATCCGCACCCCGATGAATGCCGTGATCGGCTACAGCGATCTGCTGAGCAACACCGTCAAGGACCCCCAGCAGCGAAACTACCTCAACGCCATTCGGGCGGGCAGCCGCAGTCTGCTGATGCTTATCAACGACATTCTGGATCTCTCGCGGATCGAGGCCGGCAAGATGCGGCTGGATTATTCTGCGGTGTCCATGCGCCGATTGCTTAGCGATGTGCGTCATATCTTCGATCTGCGGGCCACCGAGCAGGGAATTTCCCTGGAAGTCAGCGTTGACTCCCGCATGCCGGCGGCCATGAGGCTGGATGAAACCCGGTTGCGCCAGGTGCTGTTTAACCTGGTGGGTAACGCCATCAAGTTTACCCATGAAGGCGGTGTGACGGTGCGGGCCACCGCCACGCCGCAGGCGGGCAGTGACGGCGACGAGGCGGAAGGGCGCATGCCCCGCTCTCAGCTTGTGGTCATCGTGCAGGATACCGGCATCGGCATTCCGGAGGATCAGCAACAGCAGATTTTCGACGCCTTCGAACAACAGGAAGGCCAGAACAGCCGCCGCTATGGCGGCACCGGCCTGGGTCTGGCCATCAGCCGCAAGCTGGTGCGAATGATGGGCGGCGAGCTGGATGTGGAGAGTGAACCGGGCGTCGGGTCCACCTTTACCGTGCGGCTGCCGGATGTGGAGGTAACGGACGAGCAGGCAGAGGAGGATGGTCAGCCCCAGGAATCCGACCGCCTGCTGGCCCAGACCTTGAGCATGCAGGAGCGCGGTTGGCTAAGAGAGCAATTGGAGCGGGACTTCGGTAACGAATGGCAGACGGTCCGGGAAAGCGGCGATCCTGAGCAGATGAGAGATTTTGCCTGCCGGGTGATCGAATGGGGTCAGCGGGTACGATCGCCGTCAGTGACCCGGTACGGCGAAAAGCTGCTGGCAGATGTTGAAGCATTCAACCTGGATGCGGTAAACAGTGCCCTCGAAGCCTTCCCCCGGCTATTGGGCCGCGAGCAGTAAATCTGGCGTGTTACAGGCAGTCGAACTGGGAGCGCCGGTCAAAAGCGACCGACACCATGTCATAGCCCTGGTTGGTCAGGTCACGGATCAGGTCGCGGTCCTTGAGCATTGCCATGCAAACCTTGTGAACACTGGCCTGGAGCTGTTCGGTGCCGGGCTCACTATTGAAGCGGAAATCCACGATCAGGTACTTGCGTTCAACCGGAGCGCTGACCGGTATGATTTCACGTTCGATGCTCTCATAGCCGATGTAGGTCGCCTGGTTTTCGGGGAACAGGCCACTCAGCAGCACGTCCAGATTGCCAGCAGAGGCTGACCCGGCTCCAAAAAGCAGGGGAAGTGTGAGGGCGCAGATCAGGCGGTTGATGTTCATGGCCGTTATTCTCGTGATATAGCAATGTTCAGACAAGAACAAATTTCAGGCAGATAAAGCCATCCGGTAACGCTATGTAACTAAAGGTTACTGATCTTTTCGTCGGAATTCCAGCAAATGTGTTCATTTTTTGTCCACATTTTTCAATTGTTCACAGTCTTGGGCCGTTGGCCGATGCCGCTTCAAGGTTCCCGCAGGTCCCGGCTTTCAACTATGATGTGGGTATTCAGTCAAGGTCAGAGGTAGGATCATGTTCCAACTGGTTTTCAAAGGCGAGTGTACACCCGGTACCGATCCGGAAGAGGCCCGCAGCAACGCCAGAACCCTGTTCAAGGCCAATGCTGACCAGATTACCAAGATGTTCAGCGGCCAGCCGGTGGTTATCCGCAACCGGCTGGAGGAAGTCCAGGCCGAAAAATACCGGGGCGTCCTGCAGAAACACGGCATGGTGGCCTACGTCGAGCCAATGGAGGGGGCCGCACCCAAACCGTCTTCGGCCAGGCCAGAGCCTTCGGCTCCGAAAGAGCCTTCAGCTTCCGGTTCCACGCCTTCCCGTGCTGGCGGATCAGTGAAAGTCGAACCTGGCGACAGGCCCAACGTGGCCGGCGAAAAGGTGGACAGTATTCTTGCCGGCTCCGGCCTGACTCTGGACCCGGTAGGGGTTACTCTGGAGGAGCACAAAGAGGCGCAAGCCCCGATGTTTGAACATCTGGATGAGTGGACCCTGGCACCGCCCGGCGCTGAACTTGTGGAATCCCGCGAGTCACCACCCCCGGTGGTGCCGGATATCTCCCACCTGTCACTGGCGGATCAGGAAGACGGATCGGGACGCAAAGAGTGATTGCTGGCAGTCAGCGATGTTGATGCGTCGGTTGAAGATTCCGGTTCTTTTGGCTCTGTTGCTGGCTGCCGTGATGGTGGGCCCGGTGACCGCCGCTGAGAGGCCCACCGTTGCCCTGGTGCTCAGTGGCGGTGGTGCCAAGGGCATGGCCCATGTGGGCGTGCTGCGGGTGCTGGAAGAAATTCAGGTGCCGGTGGATATTGTGGTGGGCACCAGTGCCGGTTCCGCCGTCGGAGCCCTCTACAGCCTGGGCATGACGGTTGAAGAGATTGAGGACCGGTTTATCAATCTGGACTGGCTGTCGAGCTTCCGTGATGACCCCGGCCGCGTCTTCAAGCCCGTCCGTCGCAAGCGCCAGGACTGGCGCTTTCCCATCACCCCCGGTATTGGCGTCAGCGCCGAGGGCCTGGAATTGGGGGGTGGGTTCATCGCCGGTCAGAACCTGGGATTCATTCTTAACGAACTCACCCTTGATGCGGCCCTGGTGGAGGACTTCGACCGGCTGCCATTGCCCTTTCGCGCGGTGGCGACCGATCTGGAATCCGGCGATGCCGTGGTGATTGGCAGCGGAAGCCTGGCCGAGGCGATTCGCGCCAGCATGAGTATCCCGGGGGTTTACGCCCCGGTTTTCCGAGACGGACGGCTACTGATCGACGGCGGCGTTGCCAACAACTTGCCGGTTTCCGTCGCCCGTGAACTCGGCGCTGACGTAATCATCGCCGTGGATATCACCGACCCCCTGATGAGCAGCGACGAGCTCGAGAATGCCTTTAACGTAATCGGCCAGCTCACCACGCTACTGACCCGCCGAAATACCGTGCGCCAGCTTGACCTGCTGAATGAGCGCGATGTGTTGATCCGCCCGGACCTGGGCACCCTGTCGTCGGCCGACTTCTACCAGGCCACGCCCTTTTTTGAGCTGGGTGCCAGTGAGGCCCGCAATCATGCGGTCGAGCTGAACCGTCTGTCTGTCAGTGACGAACAGTGGGCCGCCTATCGGGCGGGCCTCAAGAATGAGGCGGATGCCCCCTCGGTCATCACCCGCATCCGGGTGTCAGGCGGTGACCGGCTGGCTTCCGATTTCATCCGCTCCCGCATTACCCAGACACTGGGTGAACCTCTGGACCCGGACCAGCTGGAGCAGGATTTGAAGCGAATCTATGGCCTCGGCTATTACGAGACGGTGTCTTATTCCCTCAGGCCGGTGTCTGGCGAGTATGGGGGCGAGGGTGCAGAGCTATTGATTCAGGTTCGCCGTAAAAGCTGGGGCCCAAATTACCTGGCATTCGGGCTGAACTACGAGGACAACTTCGAGAGCCGCACCGAGTTCAATGTCGCAGCCTCGCTGCGGATGACGGAACTGAACGCACTGGGTGCAGAGTGGAATACGGGGCTGCAGCTGGGTACGGAACCCTGGGTTCGCACGGAATGGTTCCAGCCTCTGGATTACGGGTATGAGCGTTATCTGACCCTGGGCACGGAATATCGTCGAGAGACTTTCAGCGCCTTTAACGGCGACGGCGAGCGGATAACGGAAATTGACCTTTCGACCAGCGAAGCAGATCTCACCCTCGGCATGGAACTTGGCTCGGACAACCAGGTGCGGCTTACCTACCGGCGCGGTTATGCCACGGTGGATGAGCAGCTAGGCGCCCAGGTGGTTCCTTATCGCTATATCCAGAAAGGCAGTATCAACCTGGCCTTCGAGCATGATTCTCTGGACGACGCATTTCTGCCGGAATCGGGCGCCTTCGCCGGTATCCGGGGCCGGTTGGAGCGCCCGGGGTTGGGCTCCGATCGTCGCTTTGATTCCGTCCGGACCATGGCCCTGGCGGCAAAAACCTGGGACAGGACCACACTGACGGGGCTGCTGTTTGCCAACGCGGTTACCCGCGGTGTGGCGGGTGTGGAGAATTCCGTGGCCCTGGGCGGTTTTAAACGGCTGTCGGCTTTCAGTCAGGGGGAAATTGCCGGTGAGGATGCCGCCCTGGCCAGTGCTTTTGTGCGGCGCTCGTTCGGGGGGCCGTTCGTTCCCTGGTTTGCCGGCCTGGGCGCCGAGGCGGGCAATGCGTGGTCGTCCCTGGGTGATGCCCGTTGGGACAACCTGCTTTATTCATGGAGCCTCTTTGCCGGCGTGGAGACCGTCATCGGCCCGGTGCAGTTCTCCACCGCCTACAATAATGAGGACGACTGGGGCGCTTACCTCAATATTGGTTTTTCGTTCACCCGATTGTTCGACTGAGTAATCTCAGGCCGTGACCGGCGTGGCCCCGATGGCTTTCAACACCTGGTCGCACTGCTGTCTTGCGTAGCCTGCCAGAATCCCTGCCATGCGTTCTTCGTCCCGGTCGCGGATGGCGTCAATGGATTCGCGAACATGGGCAAGGTTGTCTTCCAGTACCCGCCCGCCGCCGGTCTGAAAGGCGACGAAGGCACAGCGCTTGGCGGAGGGCCAGAGATCCTGGATCGCGGAGACGATGAAGTAGTTGTCCGCGTAGATCAGCGACGCCTGGGTATATTCGATCCCCAGTTCCATAAACGCCATCAGGTCATTGCGCTGGTGGCAGGCTTTCATCTGCCCGTATAGGGATTCCAGCCTCTCCATATCAGCTTGCTGCCACTGCCGCACCAGTTTACGGCCGGTATGGATGAGGTAAAGCTGCAGGACTTCGTAAAGGCTGCGGACAAAGAATTCGTCCAGGGGCGTCACAAAGGCGCCTTTGCGGGGCACGTTCTGAACCAGATGGCGCTTTTCAAGCAGCAGGAGCCCTTCGCGGATGGAGCCATGGCTGACGTCCATCTGTTTAGCCATGGTGCTTTCATAGATGCGTTCACCGGAACGGAGCTGACCGAATGCAATCAGGTTTTCGATATGTCGGGCCACCTGCTCGGTCAGGGTTTCACGGGGTTTGAATAGTGTCATTTTATGGTTTGTTTTCGCACGTTTGATGGCTGGTTGCTGAATACTCTCACATTCCCCCGGCCCGGAAAACGAGGGCAGGGCCCGTGTTGAGACCCGGTCGGCATTACAGCAGTGGCCCGGCCAGACGGGTGGCGCGGCAGGCAAGGCGGAAGAGAATCGAACGATCCCGGTAATCCTGTTCTGTCATCAGGCGGCAGTTCTCCAGATCAGCGGTAAGCATCTGTTCCATCCGTTCCACAAACGCCCAAGAGGTATTGATCGCCATGATCTCGAAATTGAGCCGCATTGAGCGGTTGTCGAGATTGGCCGTACCCACGGCGGCGTAACGATCATCCACCAGGATGGTCTTCTGATGCATGAACCCCCTCTGATAGCGGTAGATTGAGATACCGGACTGGGAGGCCTGAACCAGGTAGGAATAGGCCGCCAGGCCAATCAGCCAGCTGTCGGTTTTTTGTGGAATGATCACGCGGACGTCGACCCCTCGCAGGGCGGCCAGTTGCAGGGCATTGAGGATCTGAAAGTCAGGCACGAAATAGGGCGAAGCTATCCAGATCCTGTCGCGGGCGTTGTTGATGCAGTTGAGGAAAAACAGCGCGCCGGTCTCGTAGGTGTCAGCGGGCCCCATTGGCAGAATCAGCACTTCCTCGTCTTCATCGGCCGTCGCCGGTGCCTTCCAGTCAAGCTCCGGCATGTCTTCGCTGGCCCAGTTCCAGTCCTCCAGCCAGGCCAGTTGCAGGCCCTGGGCGGCGGGCCCGCGGATGCGGCAGTGAGTGTCGCGCCAGGGCTCTTCATCGCCCACGGCACCGAGGTATTCATCGCCAAGATTGATCCCGCCGACAAACCCCACGTCGCCATCACACACCAGCAGTTTGCGATGATTGCGGAAATTGACCTGCAGTTTCATACGGCGGAGATTGCCATCACCGAACGAGGCCACGTGGGCGCCGGCTGCCGCCAGTTCCCTGAGGTATTTGCGGGGCAGCAGCACGCTGCCGATGTCATCATATAGAAACCAGACCTCGACACCCTGGGCCAGTTTCCGCTTGAGGATCGACTTGATACGCTGGCCGACCTTGTCGGAGCGCACGATGTAGAATTCCAGCAGAATGTAGTGGCGGGCGTCCTCCATGGCATCGAACAGGGCATCAAAGGTGGCCGCGCCATCCCTGAGCAGGTCACATCGGTTGCCCCGGGTAAAGGACTGCCGGCCCAGCCGGGACAACACCTGAAGCTCATCGCTGTCCCGGGACTGGCCGGGGCGGTCAATCAGGTGGTTCTGGCTTTCGAACTGGGTGATGGCACCAGCCACGGCTTCCTCGCCTGGCCGCCTGGCGTGCAGGTAGCCGCCAAAGCGGTTGCGGCCGAACAGTAGAAACCATGGTACGGCAAGGTAGGGCAGGCCAAGTAGCGCCAGTATCCAGGCGATGGCGCCCTGGGCGGTGCGGTAGCTCAGCAGTATCTGGTAGATGCAGGCAATTGCGACGGCGTAGAGGGCGATCAGCCCAAAGATGATCCAGGTTGGGTCCGCCGCGTTCATGATTCGACCCGTCGGCTCTGATCAGCCAGGTGTCGGGCCCGGTATTGGGCTGGGGCAATGCCGGTCCAGCGTTTGAACGCCCGGCTGAACGCGCTCAGCTCCGAGAAACCCAGCAAAAACGCGATTTCCCCCAGGGCATAGTGATCCGAAGCGACATAGCGCATGGCCTTGTCCTTGCGCACCTCCTCCACCAGGTCGTGAAAGCCCAGCCCTTCCTTTTTCAGCCGGCGATAGAGTGTCTGGCGGCTCATATGGCACTGTCGGGCCAGGGTGTCGGCATCAATCCGTTCCGTGGACATCTGCTGGGAAATCAGCCGACGGATCTTGCGGCCGAAAGTCCGGCGGCTCTGAAGCCGCGACAGCAGTGTATTCACCTGTTTGAGAACTGCCGAATACACGTAGGGGTTGCGATGAGGAATGGGGTGCTGAAGGTGACGGCTGTCGAAGGCCAGCCGAGTAGATTTGCAGCCAAATCGCACCGTGCCGCCGAACAGCTCGCGATATTCCCCGGCGTAGTCGGGCCTGGCATGGGCAATTTCCACCCAGTCGGCGACAATGCCCGGGTGGATGAAATGGCGGGTACGGCACAACACCGACGCAATGGTGCGGTCCATGTCCTGGCGGCAATAGTGCCCGGGCGAGTCCGCCTGCCAGGTCAGAACCGCCTGGTCACCGGTCTGCTCGAAGCTGAGCCGGACGGATTCGTTGATCAGCCGGTGCAGTCGTACATACTGGGTAACCGCCTCGCCCAGGGTATCGCAGTTGAAAAACACGTATCCGACCAGGCCCATGCGGTCTGGGTCCACCATCTGCCCCACGTGCAGTCCCACGGCCGGGTCTCCGGTGACCGCCTCGGCGTATTCCCAAAGATGATAATGCTGATCCGCCGGAATCATCAGATCCGGATCGGTCAGCGCTTCCTGCGGATAACCGGTGATCTGCTCGACCGCTGCCGGGTCCAGAACGCCCTGGCACCTGAGGTAGTGCACCAGCGCCAGGGTGCTGGAAGCGGCAATCATGGGTGATGTTCTGGAATCAGCGTGTTCGGCGCTCACGATAACCTTTGCTTTTGATAAAGACGTTGTCGCCCCGCAAATATCACAAGGGGTGTCACAAACTGTCAAGGGAATGGGACAGCCTGTCAATCGTCCCGGTTGCCACTAAAGATAGCATTGTAGCCAGTCAAGAAAGTAATCGGGTTTCATTCATCAGGAGGTGTTTTATGGAACGGGAGATTTTTGTACCCCATAGCGAGCAGGAACGTATCAACGTGATGGCTCTGGCAGAGTACCTGGACAGCATCTACTATTGCTGATCATACGTTTACCTGACATTTTATCAGCCGGGCTTGCCCGGCTTTTTTGTGTCCGTGCATTCTACGTCTGACATTTTTCTGTCTGAGGCCTTTCGGCTGGAGAATCTATTAATGAGTGTTGAGCTTCATCATCGGGTCACGGGCGAAGGCAAGCCGCTGATCCTTCTGCACGGGCTGTTCGGGTCGCTGGACAACCTGGGTGTGATTGCCCGGGGGCTTGAGGATCGCTGGCAGATTCACGCCCTCGATCAGCGTAATCATGGCCGGTCACCACACACTGACACCATGACCTACCCGGAAATGGCCGATGATGTGCTGGCCTATATGGATGCCCGGGGCATCGACAGGGCGACCATTCTGGGACACTCCATGGGGGGCAAGGTGGCCATGCAGCTGGCCCTGAAGGCACCGGAGCGTGTGGAGAAAATCATTGTTGCCGATATTTCGCCGGTAACCTACCACCCCCGTCATGATCACGTTCTGGAGGGACTCAAGGCCGTCGATACCAGCAGCATCGAATCGCGCAAAGACGCGGATCAGGCACTGTCGGAGTATGTCGAGGAAGCGGGAGTCAGGCAGTTTTTGCTGAAAAACCTTGCGCCGGTTCCGCCGTCGGAGCAGGAGGAAGGCGGCCGTTATCGCTGGAGGCTCAACCTCCCGGTGATCGACCAGAGCTATGCCGCGCTGTCTGCCGCCCCCGAGGGTCAGGGCCCCTACAAGGGGCCGGTTCTGTTTATCAAGGGCGCGGAGTCGGCCTACATCCAGACCAAGCACCGGGATACCATCATGGGCCTGTTCCCGAACGCCGATCTGCGGATTATCGATGGCACCGGTCACTGGTTGCACGCTGAAAAGCCGGACACTTTTATAGCACTCTGCCGCCGCTTTCTGGACGGCTAGCCCTGGCTGTCTGGTAAGGTTAGGCAACCAAACAATAAGACGGAAAAACATCATGAAGTGGTTTGCGGGTTTTGTACTGGTGGTCTTTGTGGCACTCGGCGGTTTTCTGCTGGCGGAGTCCCCCGTCGACAGTGCCGCCTGGAGCCCGCCTGAAGCGCCACCCATGACCGGCAATCTGGCGCCCAATGAACACCTGGAATCTGCAGGCCTGCTTGCCAAAGGTCAGGTCTACGGCCCGGAAGACACCACGGTAGACGCTAATGGCGTGGTCTATACCGGCACCCAGGACGGCTGGATTGTCCGGGTTTGGCCGGATGGCCGGGTGGAAAACTGGCTCAATACCGGTGGGCGCCCCCTGGGCATGGTCTTCGACCAGGAGGGTAATCTGATCGTGGCCGATGCCTGGAAAGGCCTGCTTTCCATCGCGCCGGACAAGGGGATTACAGTGCTGGCGGACGAGGCGGAAGGATTGCCATTCGGTTTCACTGACGACGTCGATATCGCCCCGGACGGGCGAATCTACTTCACTGACGCCAGTTCCCGTTTCAATCAGCCCGAGTACATGCTGGACCTGCTGGAAATGCGGCCTCACGGGCGCCTTTTGCGTTATGATCCGGCAACCGGTAAAACCGAGGTACTGCTCCGCGACCTTTACTTTGCCAATGGCGTGGCGGTATCGCCGGACGGCGAATACCTGCTGATGAACGAGACCTGGAAATATCGGATCCTCAAGTACTGGATCGGCAAGCGTGAACCCGGCAGCACCGAAGTATTCGCCGATAACCTGCCAGGGTTTCCGGACAACCTGGCCGTGGACAGCGCCGGCCGTTACTGGGTGGCTTTTCCCACGCTCCGCAATAGTCAGATTGATACCATGCACCCCCGGCCCTGGCTCAAAGAGCTGATCGCCAAGATGCCGGAGGCCCTTCGGCCCAAACCCCGGGAGTACGGCCTGGCGCTTGCGTTCAATGAGCAGGGGGAGGTGCTGGCGAGTCTTCACGATACCGACGGCAAGCATCTGCAGGAGATCACCTCGGTGAATCCCCACAACGGCATTTTGTATTTCGGGTCATTGCACAACGACCGGATCGGGCGTATGCCGATCGAAGCGGTTCCGGGTCTGACGGAGGGTAACAATGAGTGACCAGCCAGAACTGCACTGGGATTTGCCATCACCGTTCACTCAGCAAATAAGGGTGTCGCCTGAGGATACTGACCGACTGGGACACGCCAACAATGTGGTGTACCTGCGCTGGCTCGAGGACGTGAGTTGGGCCCATATCGAGAGCCTCGGAATGACCTGGGCGCTGCATGAACAGACCGGCAAGGCGATGGCCATCACCCGTACGGAAATTGATTATCTGGCTTCGGCCAACGCCGGCGATGTGCTTGAACTGGGCACCTGGCTGACGGATTTTGACGGCCGTTTCCGCTCTGCCCGACAGTTTCAGCTGATCCGCAAATCCGATGGCAAGACTCTGGTGCGGGCGCTTTCCACCCATGCCTGCGTGGATATGAAAAGCCAGCGTCCGTCCCGGATGCCGCCGGAATTCAAGCGTATTCTCGCCAGTGTTCTGGTGGAAGGCGGTCGGGGCCTTGATGGCTGATACTCATGGTGGACGGTAATCACGGCGCCGCCGACTTCTGCTAATCTGAACACTGTTAACCCGTGCCCGGAGAGCATTATGCAAAACACCACGGATTCGAGTTCTGACACCCCCATGCGTCACGTCGTCTATGACCGCTTTGGTGAGGCCGACGTGCTGCGGGTGGCGCAGGCGACAGTCGCAGAGCCCGGTCCTGACGGGGTACTGGTGAGGGTGGCCGGCGCGGGCCTGAACCCGATCGACTGGAAAACCCGTAAGGGCCTGGGTTTTGCCGCGCGGCAGATCGAAAACAGCCTGCCCTGGACGCCGGGCTATGATATGGCCGGTGAAGTGGTGGCTGTAGGCTCCGACGTGACAACGCTTGAACCCGGCGACCGGGTGATGGGCATGATTGGATTTCCCGCCGGCGGCGGTGGTTATTCCCAGTATGTGATCGCCCCGGCGGTTGACCTTGCCATCGTGCCGGAAGAACTTGACCTGGTCTCGGCCGGCGCCTTGCCACTGGCGGCCTTGACGGCCTGGCAGGCGCTTTTTGAGGTGGCGCAACTGCAGGCGGGTCAGAAGGTGCTGATTCATGCCGGTGCTGGCGGCGTCGGCCATTTTGCCGTGCAGTTTGCCCTGGAGCGCGGCGCCCATGTGATTGCCACCGCCTCCGGCTCCAACCGGGATTTTCTGGCCGGGCTCGGGGTTCACGAGGTGATCGACTACCACACTACCCGGGTTGAAGATGAGTGCTATGGTCTGGACGTGGTGCTGGATCTGATCGGCGGCGAGGTGGGTAAGCGTTCACTGCATACCCTGAGCGAGCATGGCGTGCTGGTGACAGTGCCTACCGTGACCGCTGACGAGATCATCACCGAAGCAGAATCCATGGGGCTCAGAGCCCACGGAATGACAGTAAGACCGGATGTCTTCCATCTGGAGGAAATTGCCGAGCTGATCGAGGACGGGGATGTAAGAATCCACATCGACGGCACCTTCACCCTGGATGAAGTGCAGCAGGCGCACCAGACCCTTGAGGGCGGCCACGTCCGTGGCAAGCTGGTGCTCGACTGCCGGGCCTGACGTATGCCGTCAGGACTTCGCGGGCTCTGCCGGTGGCGCCTCGGATTTCTCTTTTTTTTCTTTTTCCTTGTTGGGCTGGGGCGGAACCAGGCTGACCAGGGTCCAGTCCTTCTCCGGTTTCAGGCTTTCCATGTCCTTGACCGGTGAAATCCGGTCCCGGCTATCCAGTACAAACAGCACGCAGGCCTGCTGCTCGTATCTGGCCTGAAAATCCTCGAAGGTAAACTCGTCGCTCAGCTGGGTGGTCTTGATGGTGTAGTTCTTTGCCGCCAGGCTTGCCAGCTTGGCGTAGCTGAGACCATTGAAGAGCCCGCGGGTCATGTGGATTTTTTCCGCGGTCCGGTGTCGGGCGTTCTGGTCCTGTTCGCCATCGGAGAGGGTAAATACGTTGGTGGTGCCGAACCAGTCGAGGAAGTGGTAGGTGGCCAGCGAGTTCATGTGCTTGTATGGGGAGATAACCAGCAGGTTGCCGATGCCGGTCAGGTCCAGATGGGTATAGGCGTGTTCTGACACCGGGTTGCCGAAATAAACCTGAAGGTTTTCCATTCGCGCCAGCTTGACGTTCTCCCAGTTGGTGTCGGTCAGGACTACGGGAACTTTGAGGTTGTGAAGGGCTACCCCTATTTTACGGGCGATGGGGTTGGCCCCCAGAATCAGAAAGCCGTAGGACGCCGGTTCGGCCACCTTGAGGAGCCGGGCCAGAGGCCTTGCGGTCAGGCTCTGGATGGTAACCGTGGCGATGATCAGCATGAATACCAGCGGCACCAGGGCACCGGCACTTTCGTAACCCTGCTTCTGAAGCTGGAACGCAAACAGCGCAGACACCGCGGCCGCCACAATGCCCCTGGGCGCAATCCAGCTCAGAAACAGTTTGTCGCGCCAGTTCAGGGAGGTGCCGATGGCGGACAGGAAAATACTCACCGGTCTGGCCACCAGCATCAGCAGCGCCAGCACCAGCACCATGCCCCAGCCCAGTTGGGCGATGGCCTCGAATTCCACCCGCGCGGCCAGAATGATGAACAGGGCGGAGATCAGCAGTACGCTAAGCGATTCCTTGAACTCCAGGATGCTTTCCAGCGGCACCAGCTTCATGTTCGCCATCCAGATGCCCATGACGGTGACGGTCAGCAGGCCGGACTCGTGGGCCATTTCGTTGGACAGCGCATAGACCCCGAGCATAAAGGTGAGCGTGCCAGCATTGTGGAGGTACTGGGGAATCAGGTGATTGCGCAAAACGATCCCGTTAAGCCATCCGGCAATCCCACCGATCACGAAACCCACGGCCAGGGTCTTGCCGAAGATCCACATGGAATGGCCAAACACATTGCCCTGACCCCAGGAAACAATGCCTTCGAACACCAGCACGGCCAGCAGTGCGCCTACCGGGTCGATGATGATGCCTTCCCAGCGCAGGATATTGGCCAGCTTTGACTGCGGCCGCACGGACCGTAGCAACGGCACGATAACCGTTGGGCCCGTGACAATGGAGATGGCGCCGAACAGCAGGGCGACCTCCCAGGACACATCCAGTAACCAGCGCGCCGAGAGCGTGCCGATCACGCAGGTGACCACCGAGCCTACCGGGATCAGGTTGCGAACCATCTTGCCGTGACCGGCGATGTCGCTGAAACGCAGCGTCAGGCTGCCCTCGAAAAGAATAATCGCCACCGACAGGGAAATGAGCGGAAACAGCAGGTCCCCGAAGACCACTTCAGGGTCCAGCAGCCCCGACATCGGGCCGGCAGCCAGGCCACCGGCCAGCAGGAACAGGATGGCTGGCATCCGTAGCCGCCAGGCCAGCCATTGGCAGAAAAGGGAAATGACGCCGATGCAGGCGAGAACAAAAACGGTGCTGACGGTCATGATGCGATCAGATCCCTCTGGTGGTTCTTAGTGTGTGGTGTTGGCCTTGCGGGCCAGCCGTGCCAGCAGTCTTGAGGCAGCAAAGAAACCGAAGCTCGCGGTCACCGGGCTGGCAGCCCCGAAGCCGGTGGCACAATCCAGTCTTACCGGGCCGTCCGTTGCCGGCTTCTGCAGACAGACTTCACCGTCCTCGGCAGGATACGTCAGCTGTTCCAGGGAGTATACGGCCTCAATGCCGAAGCGGCGTTTGGGGTTGCGGGAGAAACCGTACTCCCGGCGTAACAGGTTGCGCACCTTGGCCAGCAGCGGGTCCTGGGTGGTTTTGCTCAGATCACTGATCTGGATCTGGGTCGGATCCATCTGGCCGCCGGCGCCGCCGGCGCAGATCAGCGGAATTTTCTGGCGTTTGCAGTGGGCAATCAGCGAGGCTTTGGCTTTCACGCTGTCGATGGCGTCGACAACGCCGGACAGGTCACCGGTGATCAGTTCCGCAACATTCTTTGGCGTGACAAACCCGAAATGCACGCGGATATCGGCGTGGGGATTGATGGCCCGCAGCCGGGCCGCCATGGCGTCTGTCTTGGTATGGCCAAACTGGCCGTCAAGGGCGTGAAGCTGGCGGTTGGTGTTGGAAACGCAGACATCGTCCATGTCGATCAGTGTAAGGGTGCCAATGCCGGAGCGCGCCAGTGCTTCTGCCGCCCAGGACCCGACCCCGCCAAGGCCGACAATGGCGATATGCGCCTGGCGGAACGACGCTAATGCCGTGCGGCCATAGAGGCGTTCAATGCCGCCGAAGCGGAACTGGTAGTCGTTATCGGTCACGGTATCTCTCCGGTTTTCAGGCCAGGCAAGTCAGGCAGAGCGCAACATTGTACAGCAGCGTACAGGTGCAAAAAAAAGCCTTTGCCGGAAGCCGTCTGCGCGGGACGTGAATTTGCACAAAATTATGTAGCGTACCCGCCGGTCTCGTGATAAATATCGCGCGAGAGACCTGCAAAATACTGCGTGCGTCCTGCACGCTTTGTATCCATCCCTTTTCTGTGAGGGACTTTTCCGATGTTGAAGTTGTTCAAGCCGACGGCGCTGGTCGCCGCTATAGCTGTGTCATTGGGTGCCTCTTCCGTGTTTGCTGCGGAGGAAGTGCGTGTCTACAACTGGTCTGACTACATTGCCGAAGAAACGCTGGAGAAATTCACCGCGGAAACCGGTATCAAGGTGATCTACGACGTCTACGACAGTAACGAGATTCTGGAAGCGGCACTGCTCTCCGGCCGCTCCGGCTATGACCTGGTGGTGCCCTCCAATCATTACGTGGCCAAGCAGATTTCCGCTGGCGCGTTCGAGAAGCTGGATCAGACCAAGCTGCCGAACATGGCGAACCTGAATCCGGACCTGATGGACGATCTGGAAAATGTCGACGCGGGCAGCCAGTTCTCTCTGCCTTACCTCTGGGGCACCAACGGTTACGGCTACAACGAAGGCCGCATCCGGGAAATCCTGGGCGACAGCGCCCCTACCGATTCCTGGGCCCTGGTGTTTGATCCGGAAGTCACCAGTAAACTCGCCGCCGGGGGCTGCGGCATTGCCATGCTGGATTCCGGCGAAGAAATGGTGCGCGCCGCCATGGCCTTCATTGGCCTGGATCCAAACAGCAACAACGCCGACGACATCAAAAAAGGCGGTGATGTGATCAGGGCCATTCGCCCGAACGTCACTTATTTCCACTCCTCCCGCTACATTGGTGACCTGGCCAACGGTGACCTGTGCGTGGCCGCCGGCTATTCCGGCGACATCCTGCAGGCCGCAGCCCGCGCCGAGGAAGCAGGTAACGGCAATGTGATCCGCTACACCATTCCCAAGGAAGGCGCCGTGTTGTGGTTTGACATGATGACCATTCCCGCGGGTGCTCCGAACGTGGAGAATGCCCACAAGCTGATGAACTTCCTGATGCGCCCGGAGATCATCGCGGACGTGACCAACTATGTTTGGTACGCCAACCCCAACAAGCCGGCCAATGAGTTCGTGGACCCGGAAATCCTCGGCGATACCAGTATCTACCCCACCGACGAAGTGATGAAGAAGCTGTACGTTATGGAAGGCCGGCCCCAGGACGCCCAGCGCCTGATGACCCGCACCTGGACCAACGTTAAGTCCGGTCGTTAAGGGGTGGACAACGGCAACAATACCTCCGCGCAAGCGGAGGTATTACTTACCATCGAAGGCATTTCCAAGAGTTTCGACAGCACCCTGGCCGTGGACGATGTGAGCCTGCAGATCCGCAAGGGCGAGATCTTCGCCCTGCTGGGTGGCTCCGGCTCGGGCAAGTCCACCTTGCTGCGCATGCTGGCAGGCTTCGAAGTGCCCAATGCCGGTCGTATCGTGCTGGACGGCCAGGACATTACGGCCCTGCCGCCCTACCTGCGGCCCACCAACATGATGTTTCAGTCCTACGCCCTGTTCCCCCACATGACGGTGGCACAGAACATTGCAATGGGTCTTAAACAGGACAAGCTGCCGAAGACTGAAATCCGCGACCGGGTCGAAGCCATGCTGAAGCTGGTCAAAATGGAGACCTATGGTAGCCGCAAACCCGAGCAGCTCTCCGGCGGCCAGCAGCAGCGCGTGGCCCTGGCCCGTTCCCTGGCCAAGCGCCCGAAACTGCTGTTGCTGGACGAGCCCATGGGGGCGCTGGACAAAAAACTGCGCTCCGAGATGCAGCTGGAACTGGTGGAGATACTGGAGAAGGTCGGCGCCACCTGCCTGATGGTCACCCACGATCAGGAAGAAGCCATGACCATGGCCAGTCGCATCGCCATCATGTCCCACGGGCGGATCGCCCAGGTAGGGTCGCCCATCGATATCTACGAGAGCCCGAACAGCCGCATGACGGCAGAGTTTATCGGCTCGGTGAATATCTTCGAGGCCAGGATTCTGGCGGACGAATCCGACAGTATTACCCTGGAAAGTGCCGCGCTGGACGCGCCGGTCTTTATCGACCGGGGTGTCAGCACACCGGCGGAAAGTACCGCGACGCTCGTGGCGTTGCGACCGGAAAAGGTTTACCTCTCAAGGGAAAAGCCGGAAGGCGAGACCAACTGGAGCCGGGGCATGGTCGATAACATCGCCTATCTGGGAGACATCAGTTGCTACTACGTCCGGCTTGCTAGCGGCCAGCGGGTGCAGGCCACCATGGCCAATGTGGAACGTCGTGGCGAGCGGCCCACCTGGGGCGACACGGTGTTTGTTTCCTGGGAAGCTTCCAGCCCCATCCTGCTATGGAATTGATGCCATGGTCAGAAGATTGATGTCCAGCCCGCTGATGGAGCGGGTGCGCGCAGTGGTGTTCCACCGCCGGGTGGTATTCGGCATTCCTTTCCTGTGGCTTCTGCTGTTTTTCCTGCTGCCGTTCGCCCTGGTATTGAAGATCAGTTTCTCCTCGGCGGTCATGGCTATTCCGCCCTACCAGCCGGTGTTCAACTTCGTGGACAACACCTTCACGGTGGTGGCGAATTTCAGCAACTACCTGTTTCTGCTGTCCGACAGCCTTTACATCGCCGCCTACTGGAGCTCGATCAAGATCGCCCTGATCTCGACTCTGGTTTGTCTACTGATTGGCTACCCCATGGCCTATGCCATGGCCCGGGCTTCGACCAGCATGCAGATGGTACTGCTGCTGATGGTGATGCTGCCTTCCTGGACCTCGTTTCTGATTCGCGTTTACGCCTGGATGGGCATCCTTGGCAACCAGGGCCTGCTGAACAATCTGCTTATGTGGCTGGGCGCCATCGATGCTCCTCTGAAAATGCTGAACACCAACTTTGCGGTGGTGCTCGGCATTGCCTATGCCTATCTGCCATTCATGGTGCTGCCGATCTACTCCAACCTGGTGAAACTGGACGGTCGCCTGCTGGAGGCCGCCTCGGACCTGGGCTGTCGCAGCCTGACCACTTTTTGCACCATCACATTGCCGCTGTCCAGGGCCGGGATCATAGCCGGCTCCATGCTGGTGTTTATTCCGGCGGTGGGGGAGTTCGTGATTCCGGAGCTGCTGGGTGGGCCCGATACGCTGATGATCGGCAAGGTTCTGTGGGAGGAGTTCTTCAACAACCGTGACTGGCCGGTGGCGTCTTCTCTGGCCATTGTGATGCTGGCGCTGTTGCTGATTCCCATCATCCTGTTCCACCGTTTCCAGGCACGGGAGATGGAAAAGCATGGTTAAGTCGCGGGCGATGAGTTTCTCGACAGTGATGCTGGTGCTGGGCCTGCTGTTCCTTTACGTGCCCATGTTGGTGCTGATCGTCTATTCCTTCAACGCCTCACGGCTGGTGTCGGTATGGGCGGGATTTTCCACTCACTGGTACGGCGAGCTGTTTCGGGACCAGCAGATTCTCTCGGCGGTGTGGATGAGCCTGAGAATTGCCTTCTACTCCGCCAGCATGGCTGTGTGCCTGGGCACCCTGTGTGCCTTTGTCATGACCCGCTTCAAACGCATTCGCGGTCGTACTCTACTTTCCAGCATGATCAGCATGCCGCTGGTGATGCCGGAGGTTATCACCGGACTGTCTCTGTTGCTTCTGTTCGTGCAGATGGCACAGACTATCGGCTGGCCTGTGGATCGCGGTATGGCCACCATCTGGATTGCCCACACCACCTTCTGCAGTGCCTATGTGGCCGTGGTGGTCAGCGCCCGCCTGCGGGAAGTGGACCGTTCCCTTGAGGAGGCGGCGATGGACCTGGGCTGCACTCCCCTGAAGACCTTTTTCGTGATTACTCTGCCGGTCATCGCACCGGCGCTGGTGTCCGGCTGGTTGCTTGCGTTCACCCTGTCTCTGGATGACCTGGTGATCGCCAGCTTTGTTTCCGGCCCCGGAGCAACAACACTGCCCATGGTGGTGTTCTCGTCCGTGCGTATGGGTGTGTCGCCGGAAATCAACGCTCTGGCTGCGCTGATTATCCTGGCGGTCTCGCTGATCGCTTTCGTCGCCTGGTATCTGATGCGACGAAACGAGCAGCGATAAACCGCCCCCGGCTGTGTTTATGCAACCCAGTGATCGTCACCGAGATCCATCATTGAGGCCTTGCCGGAATCGATATCGCTATTGAGCTGTTCGATTTCCGGGAGCACCTTTTCGAAGTAAAAGCGCGCCGAAATCAGCTTTGCTTCCAGTAACGGCTTGTTGCCCTCGCCCTTGTCAAGCTGTGCCTGGGCAACGCCCGCCATGCGCGACCAGAGGTAGCCGATCACCGTCAGGGCCATCAGGCGCAGGTAAGGTGTTGCCGCCGCACCTGCCTGTTCCGGATCTTTCGGGGCGTTTTGGGCGATCCACATGGTGGCGGACTCCAGGGCCTTCACTGCGCCCTTGAGCTCCTCGCGATGGGGCGCTTCCGGGTTGTCCTTCAGGTAGCCGGTCAGCTCGCCAAACAGCGTGCGCACCAGCTGGCCGCCCTTAAGGCTGAGCTTGCGTCCTACCAGGTCCATGGCCTGGATGCCGTTAGTGCCTTCGTAGATGCGGGCAATACGGCCATCACGAACCAGCTGCTCCAGCGGCCAGTCGGTGGTGAAGCCGGAGCCACCCAGCACCTGCAGGCCAAGGTCTGCGTTCTTGTAGCCTTCGTCGGTGAGGAAGGCCTTGACCACCGGCGTCAGCAGCTGGACCAGGTCGTCGGATGATTCCCGAACCGCCTCATCCGGGTGGGCAACCGACAGATCAAGCTTCTGGCCTGCAAAGAGCGCAAGGGCACGCATGCCTTCGTTCAACACTTTCTGACGCATCAGCATGCGGCGAACATCGGGGTGCACGAGGATCGAGTCGGCAGGACCGTCGGGATTTTTTGGGCCGCTCAGTGAACGGCTCTGCAGGCGTTCGCGGGCAAAGCCGAGGCTTTCCTGGTAAGCCATTTCCGCCAGTCCCAGTCCTTGCATGCCCACCATCAGGCGGGCTTCGTTCATCATGGTGAACATCGCCCGCATGCCGTCGTTCGGCTCGCCGACAAGCCAGCCTTTGGCGCCCTCGAAGTTCATGACGCAGGTGGCGGAGCCCTTGATGCCCATCTTGTGTTCGAGGCCGCCACAGAAAGCCGGGTTGCGCTCACCGCTGTCCGGCAGCACTTTTGGCACTACGAACAGGGAAATACCCTTGGTGGTGTCCGGCGCGCCCGGCAGCTTGGCCAGCACCAGGTGCACAATGTTGTCGACCAGGTCGTGCTCGCCACCGGTAATCCAGATCTTGGTGCCTTCGATGGCGTAAGAGCCGTCATCATTGGGTGTGGCCTTGGTGCGGATCATGCCCAGGTCGGTGCCGCACTGGGGTTCGGTCAGGCACATGGTTCCGGTCCACTCGCCGGAAATCAGTTTTTCCAGGTAGATGTCTTTGAGTTCGTCGGATCCGTGGGAATACAGCGCACTGATGGCCCCGTGGGTCAAACCCGGGTACATACCCAGCGACAGGTTTGTGGAACACATCATTTCATCTACCACAAACTTCAGGGTGTGGGGCAGACCCTGGCCGCCGTACTCAAGGGGCGCGTCCAGAGCCGTCCAGCCGCCTTCCACAAACTTCGCATAGGCTTCCTTGAACCCGTCCGGGGTGGTGACGTCGTGGGTTTCCGGGTTGTACTGGCAGCCCTGCTGGTCGCCAATCTTGTTGGTGGCCTGAATCACCTCGGACGCCAGCTTTCCGGCTTCTTCAATCACCGCGGTGATCAGATCCGGTGTCGCATCGGCGTATTTCTCCAGTTCGTGGAGCTTGTCGACGCCCAGTACGTCGAACAACAGAAAGCTGAGATCATTAGCCGGAGCCTGGTATTGCATGGAAGTCTCTCCTCAAACCGTCTTGCTGGTGGAAATACACCTGTTAATTACTCCAATTCATACGGCCGTTTGAATTGTTTGGTTCACCGGAAAACAGTCCTTCTGAAAATTTTTTCGTACTGAAGACAGGATCTTTCGAAGGAGAGCGTTGAATGAAGCATATTCTGATTGCCGGGGTGTCCGGTGCTATCGGGCATGCACTGGCGGAGCATTATCTGGCGCAGGACGAAAGCCTGAGGGTTATCGGGCTCTGCCGTGATCCCTCGACCGTCAAATTTCACTCAGAATATAAGGGCCGGGTGCATCTGCTTCCCTGGGATGCCGCTGGCTCGACGGATTCCGCGGGAATTGCATTAGATCTGGAGGCAGTCCTTGAGAAGGACGAGGGGCTTGACGGGGTAATATACGCAGCCGGTTTTTTGCACGGTGCGGGCATCGTGCCGGAGAAGCGGCTGGAGGACCTGAATGCGGATGCTCTGGCTCACTCGTTCGCGGTCAATGCCACGGGATTCGCGGTGCTGATGCGGGCGGTCGCGCCCTGGTTGCGGCATCGGGGTTTCAAAACCGTCGTGGCGATCTCCGCCAAGGTGGGGTCGATTACCGATAACGGGTTTGGTGGCTGGTACGCCTATCGCAGTTCAAAGGCAGCGCTGAACATGCTGGTTCGTAATTTCTCTATTGAACTGCCCAGAAAGTGCCGGCCGCTGGCCTGTGTGGCCGTCCACCCGGGTACCACCCTGTCGCCTCTGAGCGAGCCCTTTTCCCGATCTCTGGCGCAGCTAACGGTGCATGAACCGGCGGACACCGCAAGAAACATCGCGTCCGTTATTGACGGCCTGACCCAGGACAACAACGGTCAGTTCCTGAGCTGGGACGGTTCAAGGATTCCCTGGTAAAACGTGGGATTGAGGAGAATGCAGGGCCCATAAAAAAGGCCGGGACAAACCCGGCCTGGAAATCCAACGCCTGAATCGATCAGCGGATGAAGGGGTTGAGCATCCGGCTGAATGTTCCAGTCAGTTTCACAGGTGCGCTTAGCACCGACAGGGTGATGCAGTCTTCACATCCCACTGCTACAGGTTTGTGGTCGTCTTCCTGGTTCAGAACCACAAAGTCCCACTGGTTGAATACGCCTTTCTGATCGGCGAACGCGCCCTGAAGCACGATGGTCGTTTCCTCGCCCCGGTGGGTATGCGATGGGGCCTTGCCGCCGGCTGCCAGCTTCTGGAGGACAACCTGTTCTCTCTGGCCCGGAAAGCGGTCGGTAATGTCCAGTACGCTGACGTCGCCCAGTTGTCGTTTCCACGGCAGACTGTCCAGATCGTCGCCGAGCAATTTCACCAGAGGGCTGACCCGCCGGTTGCTCTTGGCAGCCGTGCTGACCTGCTGGCCCGACTCGTCCGCGTCGTTGTCGATACGGGAAAGGATGGAATCAAACATGTCTGAAGACACTTCGGTCTGGGGCTGGCTTTCCATCATCACGGCGCCCAGGCTGTCGAGAGTATCAACACGACTGCGGCAGTCAGCGCACTGGTCCAAGTGAAGCCGAATGCACAGGGCATGGGGTTCGCTCAGGTTGCCCGCGCTGAATTCCATCAGAGTGATCGTATCGGGGTGGTGCGAATTCATACGTTTTGGTCCTGCAAAATCACTTTTAGCTTGTTCAATGCCAGGCGAACCCGGCTCTTTACCGTTCCCAGTGGGATGTTCAGCTCATCTGCCACCATCTGGTGGGACTTGCTTTCCATATAGACCTTGGCAATGACCGTGATCTGCTCCTCTGGAAGATGCTTCAGAGAGTCACGGACCCGACGCTCGGACATCAACCGGTGAAGCGAAGTCACTGGTTCATTTTCATGCTCGCCAGGAATCTGCCAGAGGTCCTCGGTTTCCACGGGCATCTCAGCACTGGTTCGTTGCATCTTGCGCAGCATATCGATGCGCTGGTTCCGGGCAATCGTGAAAATCCAGGTTGATGCTGCTGCCTTCTTCCAGTCGTAAAGGCACGACCGGCGCCAGATTGAAACGAACACTTCCTGAACGAGTTCTTCGGCATGGTTAGCCATGCCGTTAGCCATCGCATAGTACTTGATCTGTGGGCCAAAATGCTGGAACAGGGCGTGATACGCCTCACGGTCCTGGTGCTTGCCCACTTTCTCCAGCAACTGGCTCCAGGGGTCTTTCCGGCCCTCGGCTCTTGCTGGTTTTTTATCCAGTGTGGTCACCGGACGCTCCTTGACTGTTGCATGGCTTTGAATTGTCTTGTTCATCATTCTATGCGCTCGTCCCGGATTTGTCAGTCTGACCGGTTTTACGCTGGCGCTACTAGACCGGATTTGCCCGGTCACAAAAAATTACCATTCTGCCCGGGCCTGATGGCCCGCCTTCCCAGGGCTATTCTTCCAGATAGGTATAGCCGTTCAGGCCGTTAGCCAGTTCTGCCAGAAGGGTTTGTTGGGTGTCACGGTCGAATTCGCTAACGGCAAACTTCCGTTCATAGGCTGCAAGCAGCGCGGCGGGCTCGAAGTTCACGTATTGCAGCACCTTGGCCACGGTATCGCCTTGTATGGGATCGCTGATGGTATAGCCCCCGGCCTCATTACCGCGCACGTCCACCGAGTGGGTATCGCCGAAGAGGTTGTGCATGTCTCCCAGTATCTCCTGGTAGGCGCCGGTCATGAAAAAACCCATTAAAAGGGGTTCCCCCGGTACGTCCGCCGGCATGGGCAGAGTGGTTTCGATGCCCTGGCCGTCCACGTAGCGGTCGATGCGACCGTCCGAATCACAGGTAATGTCCTGGATCACCGCGCGTCGGTTCAGCGGCCGGTGAAGACCGTTTATGGGCATGATGGGAAAGATCTGGTCAATGCCCCAAACGTCCGGCAGTGACTGGAAGAGCGAGAAATTGATAAACAGCTTCTCGGCCAGCTTTTCGTTGAGCTCGTCGATGATTTCCCGATGGGCCCGGTTTGAGGAATTCAGCTGCTTCTGGAGAGACCGGCAGCAGGCTTTGTAGAGGGTTTCCGCCTGGGCCCGATCGGTCAGCGACAGAACCCCGTGGGCAAACTGGGCGTGCACATCCGCCATGGCGTGCAGGGTGTCATGGTAGATCTCCGCCAGTGAGCGGCGGTTGTGGCGGTCGGACAGGCTGTCCAGGTCCCGCTGCAACGAGTGTAGAGGCTCCGGTGAGCCGGCCTCCGGTCGTTGGGTCTGCTGGCGGTCCGGCACCTCGCGGTCGATCACATTGGTGATCAGCACGGAGTGGTGGGCGGTCAGCGCCCGACCGGACTCGCTGATCAGGTTGGGGTGGGGAATGTCTGCCCGGTCACATTCCGATTGCAGGATGTGAATTACGTTGTAGGCGTATTCCTGCACACTGTAGTTCATGGAGCAGCTGCTGCGCGAGCGGGTGCCTTCGTAATCTACGCCCAGGCCGCCACCGATATCCACGGTACTGACCGGTGCGCCCAGGTGGCGCAGTTCGCTGTAGAAGCGCGCGCATTCCCGCAGACCGGTCTGGATATCCCGGATGTTGGCGATCTGGGAGCCCAGGTGAAAGTGCAGCAACTGCAGGGACTCCAGGGCACCGGCGTCCCGAAGCGTATTGACCACATCCAGCACCTGGCTGGCGGACAGGCCGAACTTGGATTTCTCGCCGCCGGTATTCTGCCAGTTACCCTTGCCGATGGTGGCCAGCCGCGCCCTTACACCGATCAGCGGAGTAACCCCCAGATCCCGGGCTTCTTCAAGGATCAGCGGCAGTTCCGACTGCTTCTCCACGACGATGAAGACCCGGTGCCCCAGTTTTTGGCCGATCAGGGCCAGCCGGATATACTCCCGGTCCTTGTAACCGTTGCACACAATCACCGATCCGGGCTGGCGGGACAGCGCCAGCACCACCATCAGTTCCGGCTTGCTGCCCGCTTCAAGGCCGATCTGGTTGTTACTGGCCGCCGGTTGTGCACTCAGAAGCTCTTCCACGACCCGGCGTTGCTGGTTGACCTTGATGGGATAAACCGCGGTGTAATGGCCCTGGTATTGCTGCTCGGCTGATACCCGGTTGAAGGCATCGCACAGGGTGTTGACCCGGTCATGAAGGATATCGGTGAAGCGCACCAGCACCGGCAGCTGGATACCCCGGTCGGTCAGCGAATGGGCCAGTTCCGGCAGGCTGATGCTGTCCTTGCCGCGGCCCCGGTCCGGTCGAATCTGCACATCGCCGTCTTCGCTGACGCCGATGTATCCGTCGCTCCAGTGGGCGATGTTATACACCTCTTGGGCTGTGACTGTGCCGGATTCGCTCATAATGCTTTTACCTGTTCTGTGGCCGGGCCGTTATTCGCCGGAAACTGGCGCTTATTGTAGGGATTCGGGGGCGTTGTCGAAAGAACTGTTGAACCCGACCATACCTGCAAGATGGCAGATTTCCACTGCCCGGAGCTTTAGCTGCGGGCACAGGGCACCTACAATATCGTGATCATTAAGAACGAGCATCGCTAACGCGCTCATCGCCTTTCGGAGAAATACCATGACAGAACTGAACGACGGTTGGTTTACAGAGGTCTTCCAGGACCACGGAACTGCCTTTTCGCTCAAGGTGAAGAAGAAACTTCATGAGGAGCAGACCGGTTTCCAGAAACTGGAAATCTGGGAGACCGAGACCTTTGGCAACCTGATGGTTCTGGATGGCTGCGTGATGCTCACCAGCCGCGATAATTTTCTCTACCACGAAATGATGACTCACCCTGCACTGTTTACCCACCGCGACCCCAGGAAAGTCGCCATCGTTGGTGGCGGTGACTGCGGCACTTTGAAAGAAGTCCTCAAGCATCCGGGGGTGGAGGAAGCCTGGCAGGTAGAGATCGACGAGCGGGTGACACGGGTGTCCGAGGAGTACTTCCCCGAATTGTGCGAATCCAACACCGACCCTCGGGCCAACTTCTTCTTTGGCGACGGTATCCAGTGGATACGGGACATTGCGCCGGACAGTCTCGACATCATTATCATCGACAGTACTGACCCGGTTGGCCCCGCCGAAGGCCTGTTCGCCCTGGATTTCTATCGTGACTGCATGCTGGCCCTGCGGGACGGCGGCATTATCGTGCAACAGAGCGAATCGCCCCTGCTACACACCAACACCATCATCAAGAACATCCATGATGATATGAAAAAGGCCGGATTAGACCACGTTCGAACGCTACCGTTCCCTCAGCCGGTCTATCCAACAGGCTGGTGGAGCTGCACCATGGCTGGCAAGGAAAAGCCGGTGGTGTACTTCCGAGAGGAAGATGCGGACCAGCGCCCGTTTGTGACCCGTTATTACAATGCCGATATCCACCGGGGTGCACTGGCGATGCCGCAGTTTATGGTGGATGTGCTGGAAGATGAGGTTATGTCCAGCGAGCGTTGAAGAAGATAAAAAAAGGGGCGCCATTTGGCGCCCCTTTTTGTTTGAGTAGTCAGCCGGTATTACTTGGCGCTGACAAACTCCGGGTAGGCTTCCATGCCGCACTCGGCAACGTCCACACCCTCGTACTCGATTTCTTCGCTGACGCGCAGGCCCATGACGGCCTTGATGATGCCCCAGACGATCAGGCTGGTGACGAACACCCAGACGAAGATGGTCAGCATGCCGACCAGCTGTCCCATGAAGGTTGCGTCAGCGTCGGACAGCAGTACCGCGAAGATACCCCAGATACCGACCACACCGTGGACAGAGATCGCGCCGACTGGATCGTCAATGCGGATCTTATCCAGGAACACGATGGAGAACACAACGATTACACCACCGATGGCACCGATGATGGTGGCCAGCAGAGGTGAAGGGTCGGCAGGTTCAGCAGTGATTGCTACCAGGCCAGCCAAAGCGCCGTTCAGGGCCATGGTCAGGTCAGCCTTGCCGAACATGATGCGGGCAACCAGCAGAGCTGCAATCAGGCCACCGGAAGCGGCTGCGTTGGTGTTCAGGAACACGTTGGCCACTTCGTTGGCTACACCGATGCCACCCAGTTTCAGGGTAGAACCGCCGTTGAAGCCGAACCAGCCCATCCACAGAATGAACATACCGAGGGTCGCCAGGGGCAGGTTTGCACCCGGGAAGGCCTTGATCTGGCCATTCGCGCCATATTTGCCTTTACGCGAACCCAGCAGGAGTACACCAGCCAGGGCAGCGGCAGCGCCGGCCATGTGAACGATACCGGAACCGGCATAGTCGCTATAGCTCAGTTCATAGATTCCGAAAACCGCGTCGCCGTTCCAGGTCCATGCGCCTTGCATCGGATAGATGAAGCCGGTCATGACCACTGCGAAGATCAGGAAAGCCCAGAGCTTCATGCGCTCTGCAACAGCACCGGAGACGATGGACATGGCAGTTGCCACGAATACGACCTGGAAGAAGAAGTCAGAGGCGCCGCTGTACTCGCCCATGTCACCGAAGCCAGCTTCGGCCGAGGCGGCCAGAATGCCTGCAACAGCTGCTTCGTCCATGCCGGCAACGGTAGTGATGCCACTCAGGAAGATGCCGCCGCCGTACATGATGTCGTAGCCGCAGATGAGGTACATGGTACAAGCGATTGCGAACAGGGCGACGTTCTTGGTCAGGATTTCAGTGGTGTTTTTCGCACGGACAAGTCCGGCTTCCAGCATGGCGAAACCCGCGGCCATCCACATGACCAGAGCACCGCAAATCAGGAAGTAGAACGTATCCATTGCGTACTGCAATTCAAAAATATAATTGAGATTACTTTCCATTGGTAAGCCCTCCGCACGAGGCTAATCTTTTGGCGTTAAAATTTTTTTGCGTTGGCTGGTTCTGACCGTGCCACCGGATCAGACGGCCTCTTCGCCCGTCTCGCCAGTCCGGATCCGGATGGCCTGTTCCAGTTCGGTCACGAAAATTTTGCCGTCGCCGATCTTGCCGGTGTTGGCGGCTTTGGTGATGGACTCGATGACCTGGTCCAGAAGATTTTCGCCAATGGCGACTTCAACCTTCACTTTCGGCAGGAAGTCCACCACGTATTCTGCGCCCCGGTAAAGCTCTGTGTGGCCTTTCTGGCGACCGAAGCCTTTGACTTCAGTGACCGTTACGCCTTGTACGCCAATCTCGGATAGTGCCTCACGGACATCATCCAACTTGAAAGGCTTGATGATCGCTGTCACAAGTTTCATGGGTTTCTCCTTGGTAAAGCCGTCTCAAAAGTCAGGATTCTTCGGGTCCCTTGTATTGAGTTCGGGATGCTGCCACCTCGCACACCAATTGTGCGGATTGCGTACAAGGCTTTTAGCATCGTGTGTGCCAACGCAAAAAAAATCTTAAATATCAGTTATATAGCAATACACTGATCCAAAATGGACCGTTCTGGTGCACCAAAACAGCGCCACAGGGGGGCGAATGAACCAAAATAATGCACAGGCTCTGTACGCGGCTCGTCTCCCCTGAATCGCCATTATAGGGTGTACCGCCCCCAGTATGGCAGGGGTCACGGTGTGATACACTTCCAGGTCATTATTCCGAGTTATTAACGAGGTGTCTTGTGAAAGGTCCCCAGGATTTTTTTACCCAGTTGCAGGGGCAGTTTGGCCAGTTTGTTCCGGATATGGCGCGTGCGGCGCGCGAGGACTTCGAGGCGCAGGCCAGGGCCACGGTGATGACCGTGCTGTCCAGACTGGAACTGGTCACCCGGGAAGAGTTTGATGCCCAGCAGGCCGTCCTGATGAAGACCCGTGAAAAGGTGGAAGCGCTGGAGAAGCGGGTAGAAGTCCTTGAAAAAGCATCATCCGCTGGCGACAGCGCGTCGCCAGCGAGTTAAGCAGAGGGCCGACTGCAGGGTGTCAGTGGCTTTTGCCGGTCAGCCCCATGCAGTTGGCATAGAATGTGGTGGTTGCCGGCCAGTCCGAAAAGATGCCGATAACGCCGACATCTTTGGCAAGCACGTCAATGACCTCAAGCATATCCCCGTCATTGTCGATGGCGTCTGATACTGTCTGGTAATACCAGCCTCCGCCCTCGGCCAGGGGGCCGCTGCGCTCCACAGTCCAGGCAATCATGTCGAGGCCGGCTTTGCGGGCATTCTGCGCGTAGTCTGAGGGGACAATGTCACCGTTCTTGCCGGGCGCCAGCATCTTCCAGAGTGCCGGGGCAATAATATTCACGCCACGGCTTTTCAGTTCTTCCATGTGGGCCAGTGAACTGTTGGCGGGCGTGGGGGCTGCCTCATCCAGGAACACCGCCTGCTCGCCAAAGCGAGGCGTCTGATTCACCCAGAACAGAACATCCTCAAGATTGAAAGACTGAGGCCAGACATGCCCGGGTTTCACGCCGGCATCCACATAATCCTGGATCATCTGGCGGGCGTAGTCCTGCTGGCTGTATTCGCCCTCGAAGGGCATTTTCACCACAGGCGATTTCAGCTCCGGGGTGAATTTCACGCCCAGTTCCTGGAATAGCTCAATGCTTTCCCTATGGGTCATCAACGTGCCACGGCTGGCGTACAGGTCCGTGCGCCAGTCCGCTGTTCCGCCCAGGTATTCCTGTGGCGTTGTCGCCATGGGATCAAATGCATCCATCTTGCCCTCGAGGCTTCTGAATTCCGCCAGGGTGATGTCGCTGGTTCGGCATTCTGCCTTTGCCGGCGTGCCGGTGGCCGGGTCGGCGGGAACGAAGGGCTGGGTGCACTTGGCGTTCAGTTCCGGCACCGTCACGATATTGGTGGTGGTGTGAAGGTCATTCTGGGCGTGGCGGCAGACCAGTTCCCGGTCTTTGGTGAAGGCAACATCACACTCGACAATGCCGGCGCCCATACGTGCGGCGGCGATATAGGATTCTCGGGTGTGTTCAGGGAACTGAAGGGGTGCGCCACGATGGCCAATAGAGAAGTCCGAGGCCTTGAAGTTGCGGATGTCGCAGGCCTGCAACCGGGTTTTCAGCGGGCTTTCGTCCATATCCGCCACCAGCCAGAACGGCCGCGGCCCGAGCTGCACAGATTCCATTTCCGGGGAGGCCTGGGCTGCGTTAACCGCTGTCCAGGCGGACATCAGGGTGAGTGCGCCGCAGAGGGCACTCAGAAATGTTCGAAAATTCATAACCGGCTCCTTGTGGATTGAATCATACATCCCCTACAGCATCCCTGCCTCGGATGACCATTGGATGACGGAGATCAGGGGCAGCGGATTTCACCTCTGAACGGCGCTGCACCAGTTGCACATTCGCTCCGGCCAGACATAATGGGGCCCTGTTTATTACCTGAAACCATGGAAGGTTGTCATGTTAGCTGTCGTTCATACCCGCGCCTGCGTGGGCGTTTCCGCGCCGTCGGTGACGGTGGAAGTGCATCTGTCCGGCGGTTTGCCGGCGCTTTCAATTGTTGGCCTACCAGAAACCGGCGTGCGGGAGAGCCGCGAGCGGGTGCGAAGCGCGCTGCTCAACTCCGGCTTCGAGTTTCCCGCCAAGCGTATCACCATCAATCTTGCGCCTGCGGATCTGCCTAAGGAAGGCGGGCGTTTCGATCTGCCCATCGCCCTGGGGATTCTGGCAGCCTCGGGGCAGATACCGCCTGAAAGCCTGAGGTCGGTGGAATGCCTCGGCGAATTGTCGCTGGACGGCGCCCTGCGGCCGTTAAAAGGCGTTCTTCCGGCGGTGATCGCGGCCCGCAAGGAAAACCGGCAGTTGCTGATTCCTCTGGCCAACGCCGATGAGGCCGCCCTGGCGAGTGAGGATGACGTGTTTGCCGCCAGTCATCTCCTGGCGATCTGCGAGCATCTCGCTGACCGCGCCCGACTGTCTCCGGTGGCGCCGGTAACCTTTGATGACCGCCCCGCCGAAGCGCCTGATCTTGAAGACGTCCGTGGCCAGAAAGTGCCCAGGCGGGCGCTGGAAGTGGCCGCTGCAGGCGCTCATAATCTGTTGATGTTCGGTCCACCGGGCACCGGTAAAAGCATGCTCGCCAGCCGGTTGCCCGGCATTCTCCCACCTCTGACCAACGAGGCCATGCTGGATGTGGCCAGTATCTATTCGGTCGCCGGCCTGGCGGTGCCCGAGGGCAACTGGCACTGCCCGCCATATCGTGCACCACACCACACCGCTTCTTCCGTGGCCATGGTGGGTGGGGGCGGCAGCCCGAGGCCCGGAGAAATTTCCCTGGCGCACCGGGGCGTGCTGTTTCTGGATGAGTTACCGGAGTTTGGCCGTCGGGTTCTGGAGGTGCTGCGCGAACCCATGGAAAGCGGCGAGATCGCCATTAGCCGGGCCGCCCGCCAGGTGACTTTCCCGGCCCGGTTTCAGGTGGTGGCGGCCATGAACCCCTGTCCCTGTGGTTATCTGGGGCATCCATCAGTGGAATGCCAGTGCACGCCCCAGCAGGTGATCCGTTACCGTGCCAAGGTGTCCGGCCCGCTGTTGGACCGTTTTGACTTACATGTGGAGGTGCCGGTGCAGAGTGCCCGGCTAATGATGACCTCTACCAGCGACAGCGAAAGCAGTGCATCGGTGCGTCAGCGGGTCAATCAGGCTCGTGACCGTCAGAACCACCGGGGCACGGTGAATGCCATGCTTGGCGGTCGGGAACTGGATCGACATTGCAAACTGGATAGCGCCAGCGAAGCGCTGGTGACCGGTGCCATGGAGCGCCTGGGGTTGTCGGCCCGGGCCCTGCACCGGATTTTGAGGGTCGCCCGGACGCTGGCGGACCTGGAAGACGCGGACGGGGTCGCACAGACCCATCTCGTAGAGGCCCTGGGCTACCGAAAACTGGATCGGCAGCAGTCCCGTAATGCTCAGGTGTCCGTATAGATCTGATAAACTTGTTGTCAAACGAATAAACCAAGCCTTTTTACGGCGGTTGAGGACATCCGATGAGCGAACAGAATCACGATTCCGGCGATTCACCGGTCACCACCCGCAAGGGTGTGCGCAGTTTTGTGCTGCGTCAGGGCAGAATGACGGAAGGCCAGAAAAAAGCCTACGAGCGGAATTGGCCCAAATATGGTCTGACCCGCGAACAGGGCATGATCGACCCACGGGAGATCTTTGGTCGGGACAACATGCTCAACCTTGAGATCGGTTTTGGCATGGGGCAGTCCCTGGCGGATATGGCGGAAGCCGCGCCGGAGCAGGATTTTATTGGCGTTGAGGTCCATCTGCCCGGTGTTGGTGCGTTGCTCAAAGAAGTGGAAGATCGTGGCCTGGAGAATGTGCGGGTTTACGCCATTGATGCCAACGACGTAGTGGATCTGTGTCTGCCGGATGCGGCGGTGGACCGGGTGATGGTCTTTTTCCCGGACCCATGGCCGAAGAAAAAACACCACAAGCGTCGCCTGGTGCAGCACGATTTTGTGCAGCGCCTGCGCCATAAACTCAGGGTAGGCGGTGTTCTCCACCTGGCCACCGATTGGGAAAACTATGCTGAGCACATGATGGAAATCATGGCTGAATCCGAAGGATTTGAAAACGCCGTAGAGCCGGGGGCATTCGCGCCACGCCCGGATGAGCGACCCATGACCAAATTCGAGAAGCGGGGCGAGAATCTGGGCCACGGAGTCTGGGATCTGCTGTTCTATCGGACCAACTGAGGTGAGTCCGAGCCCGATCTGACCTGGATGGGGGTCAGTGGTGTGACAGCGGATGACGCCTGGCGGCCCTGAGAATGACCAGCCCCGCCAGGCCGAGTATCAGCCCGGTGAACTTGGCCAATGCAAACAGTGTGGCGGCCATGCTCAGTGAATCGCTGGGCGAATCCAGATTATTCAGCAGCAGAATGTTCTCCACCACGTCACTGGCGCCGGCGGCAATAAAAAGCCCCCGCACCCATCGTGAGACGGTACGCTCCCGCACACCGGGCCGGTCGCGGGAGAGGTATCTGGTCAGCAAAAGCAGTGTGGCAACGTAAGCCGCTGCAAAGGCAAAATCCAGCCACAGCGATGCCCTTGCCGAGGAAATCCCGTCGTTATCCCAGCTCGCCAGTATTTCTGCGGCGTGATCCTGAGTACCTGCCATTTCAAAACTGACGATCCCTTTCGGGGCAACGTTGGTCTGCAGGGGCTCGTTAATGACCAGCAGGGCGATAAAGAGGATCAGGGATACCAGAAGGCTTAGGGTCAGGGCTTTCGGGAAGTCGTGTCCGGGCATTGCCATTATAAAAAACGCTCCAGCAGGCTGTTCAGATAGCGCTGGCCGAGTTCCGTGGTCTGGAGACGGTCCCGCATCATCAGGCGATCCTTTCGCAATGATTCAAGTTTTACCTCAACCACGCTCAGCGGTAAACCTGTACGTTCTGTGAACAGACTTTCTGGCACACCGCCAGAGAGCCGGAGTGCATTCATCATGAACTCCAACGGAAGCTCTTCGGTCTCAACCTGCTGTTGGCCAGCCGTGCGGCTGCCAATCCGGTTCAGATAGGCCTCAGGCTGGCGGGTTTTCCAGAAACGCCGGACCTGGCCGTCTGGAAGCGTGACTTTACCGTGGGCGCCCGCCCCCAGAGCGAGATAATCGCCGAAGGTCCAGTAGTTCAGGTTGTGGCGGGAAGCGGCGCCCGGCTGGCTCCAGGCCGAGACTTCATAGTCGCTGTAGCCCCGGCTTCGCAGAAGTTCCGCTCCACGGCAGTAGATCTCCCAGAGCCGGTCGTCATCGGGAAGATCGGGCGGGCGGCTGTAGAACTCGGTATTGGGCTCCAGTGTAAGCTGGTACCACGACAGATGCGGCGGCGCCCAGGCGATGGCGGCCTCCAGGTCGGCCACGGCATCCTCCGGGGTCTGGTCCGGCAGGCCATGCATCAGGTCCAGATTGAAATTGTCGAAACCCGCCTTACGCGCCGCCTCGATGGCCCGGTGGGCGGCGGTGTCGTCGTGGATTCGCCCCAGGGCTTGCAGTTGCCGGGGCTGGAAGCTCTGTATCCCCAGGGACAGCCGGTTGATACCGGCAGCGCGAAAGCCGTTGAAGCGCTCCTCCTCGACGGTGCCCGGGTTGGCCTCCAGGGTAATCTCCGCATCGCCGGCGAAGGACAGGTGGCGGTTCAGACCTTCAAACAGCCGGTAATAGAAATCTGGTGACATCAGCGACGGTGTGCCGCCGCCAATGAAGACGGTCTGGATCGGACGGTCCTGAATCAGCTGCTGGTCCTGCTCCAGGTCTTTCAGCAGGGCCTGCAGGTAGGCCTGTTCCGGGATGTCGCCGGTCAGTGCGTGGGAGTTGAAATCACAGTAGGGGCATTTTTTGACGCACCAGGGCATGTGCAGGTAAAGACTGAGAGGCGGTGGGGATTGCTGGCTCAACGTGCCCCCAGCTGCTCAAGCAGAAGGTTCAGTGCGCGGCCACGGTGGCTGATCTCCGCCTTTTGCTCCCGGCTGAGCTCAGCGGCACTGGTCCCGGTTTCTGGTGCCAGAAATACCGGGTCGTAGCCAAATCCACCCTCGCCCCGGGGCTGTTCCAGGATCCGGCCGGGCCAGCAGCCATGGCAGATAATGGGCGTCGGGTCGTCGGCGTGTCGCAGGTAGACCAGCACGCAGTGGAACTGGGCGGTTCGATCTTCAGGTGAAACGTCTTTCAGTGCTACCAGCAGGGCGTCGACGTTATCCTGGTCTGTGGCCGAGTCCCCGGCAAAGCGAGCTGATCGCACGCCGGGCCGGCCGCCGAGGGCATCAACTGCCAGTCCGGAGTCATCCGCCAGGGCGGGCAGCCCGGTTGCTCTTGAGGCGTGGCGTGCCTTGAGAATGGCATTTTCCACGAAGGTAACGGCAGTCTCTTCTGCCTCGCCGACTCCTAGCTCACCCTGAGCCACGGGTTTCAGGTTGAGGGGGGCGAGCAGGCCTTCCAGTTCGGCGATCTTGCCACGGTTGTTGCTGGCAATAACCAGTCGCTTTTCTTCAGTCATCATCAGTCGTTAAACAGCGTATGGGTAAAACGAATCGCCAGTTCTTCTTGCGAGCCGGTGGGCCGAGCGGTGATCTGGAACGTCATCAGTTCGGCGCTGGGGTACTGATACTGGGCGATGAAGTAGATGGACTCACCCTCCTGAATCCGCCGAAACGCCAGAAAACTGGGTTGCTGGATGTTATTCAGTACCTTGCCTTCAACCTGCCCGGACACGGTAACCTGCTCTCCCTCGCCATCGCTACTCAGGATGACGATGTTGACGACACCGATGCCCTTGCTTCGGCTGAGGTTGTTTTCCTTGGCGATTTCGGGTGTCAGAAACGTGCTGGGAAGGACGCTCCACTGCACAGTGTAATCGCCGAAATCCTTCGACCCGGCCTGACTGGCGCAGCTGATCAATATCAGCGTCAGCGCAGTTATCAGTGAACGGAATCTGACTAGGTTCATGATGACTCTCCTTATGGCTTACCCGTTTTTGCGGGTGATCCGGTAAATGGCAATCTGTCCCAACATATTAGGCCAAAGGCGGCTAAGCCAGCGATCCTGATGTTCGCCGTCCACCACCGTCCGGTTCAGTATCTGGAAGTCCTTGCGGTAGCACAGGGCTTCAAAATCCTTGAAGGTGCACAGGTGTATGTTCGGGGTGTTGTACCATTTATACGGTAGAGTTTCAGATTCGGGCATGCGACCCCGACGCATCAGATACCAGCGTAGTTTCCAATAGGCAAAGTTGGGGAAAGTGACAATGCCTTCCCGGCCGACTCTCATCATTTCATCCAGCACCACATCGGGGCGACGGACGGCCTGTAGCGCCTGGGTCATCAGCACGGTGTCAAAGGAGTGGTCTTCAAAATTGCCCAGCCCCTGGGTGTCCAGGTTCTGCTCGATCACCGACACGCCGCGGCTCATGCAGCTGGTGATGTGGTCGGGATTAATTTCCAGACCGAAACCGGTGGCCTGTTTTTCCCGCTGGAGGTAGTCCAGCAGGGTGCCGTCGCCACAACCCAGGTCCAGCACGTGGCTGCCGGAGTTAATCCATTGTTCGATGATCCGCAGGTCCGTTCTCATGCGCCCACCTCCCGTGCAACCCGGTCCATATAGGCATGGAAAATGGCGGTGTAGCGGGGCGTGGGGATCAGAAACGCATCATGCCCCCAGGGCGCATCGATTTCGGCGTAGCTGACCTTTCTTCGGGCGGCAATCATGGCATTGACCAGCTCTTCCGAGCGGGCCGGTGTGAAGCGCCAGTCGGTGCTGAAAGAGAGTACCAGGAATTCGCAGCGCGCTTGCATTAGCGCCTTTGCCAGGTCGTCGCCATGCTCGTAGGCCGGGTCGAAGTAGTCCAGTGCCCGGGTCATCAGCAGGTAGGTGTTGGCGTCGAAGCTTTCGGAGAAGCGCTCGCCCTGATAGCGCAGGTAGCTTTCAACCTGGAACTCGGCGTCGTAGCCGAACTTGTAGGCCTGGTCCCGCAACTCGCGGCCGAATTTCTCTCCCATAGAGGCATCCGACAGATAGGTGATGTGGCCCACCATGCGGGCAAGCATCAGGCCACGACGGGGCAGGGTGTTGTGCTCGTAATAATGGCCGTCGTGGAACTCCTGGTCCGAGGTGATGGCCTGTCGGGCCACTTCGTTGAAAGCGATGTTTTGAGCACTGAGCCGGGGCGTTGAGGCAATCACCACCGCATGTCGGATGCGGTCCGGGTAGTCCAGGCTCCATTGAAGCGCCTGCATGCCGCCGAGTGAGCCGCCGACAACAGCGGCCCAGCATTTAATGCCTAGTCGGTCGGCCAGCAGCGCCTGGGATTGTACCCAGTCCTGTACCGTAATCACGGGAAAATCCGGGCCGTAGGGTTTGCCGGTTTCGGGGTTGACGGTGCAGGGGCCGGTGCTGCCGTGGCAGCCCCCGAGGTTGTTGACGCTAACCACAAAAAAACGGTTGGTGTCGATGGGTTTGCCAGGGCCTATGCAGCTATCCCACCAGCCCGGCTTGCGTTCATCGGTGCTGTGGTAACCGGCGGCGTGGTGATGGCCGCTCAGGGCATGGCAGATCAGTACGGCGTTGCTGGCATCGTCATTCAGGGTGCCATAGGTCTCATACACCAGGTCGTACTGATCCAGCGTCCGATTGCACGCCAGGGTAATGGGCGTGTCGAAATGCAGTGTCTGCGGGGTGACTATCCCGACAGAATCCGTTGGCAGGGATTCGGGCATGGGCGCGACAGGTTCCTGGTCCGGTCCATCAACTAAGGAAGAACATTGGCGGCAACGGGCAGCCCCTTTGCCAGCACAGGAGTTTAAAGCCCGCCACTCAAGGCTGCAACCGCCGTTGCTGGCGGTCAGCCTGGTGGTCAGAGCGCGCCGGAAATATTGACGACTTTTTGCTGGATCATGGTCGGGGCGGGTTTGCGGATCTGCTTGTGCATGGTATCCGCGAGTTCAAGCTGTCGCTTGAGGTCGGTGATGGTGTTCTGCAGGCGTTCACGCTCCGCCCGGCCGTCCCGGTCGTTGCGAACCATGTCGCGCAGACGTCGGATCTGGTGCTCCAGCAACTGCTTCTGTTCCATGGAGTACTGCATGATCGGCAGCATGGCTTCCGATGGCCATCGCTCCACATCGTTGCGAACCCGCTGGTGTAGCGTGCGGGCTTCGCTAACCATGACATTGAAGAAGCGTTTTACCAGCACTGACTGTTCGGTTAGCAGGTTGGTGGGGCTGATGCGGAAGCGGCGTGCCTTCTTGCGAAGTTCCCGCACGGCAATAACGTGTCTCCCGGAACGGAGTGGGATCGGCTCGAGGTGTCTGGCGCGAGTGTCTTCGTTATACCGGCGATAGATCGCGCTGACCATCTTCTCGGCCAGGCGGCCTTCGCTCATAAGGTTGCTCAGGTCGCCTTCCAGCAGCTCGAAGAAATGCTCCATGCTGCGGTTCATACCGGCAGTGGTCCAACTGCTGGACATCTGACGGCGAATGGTTTCCGCGTGCTTTTCAAAGCGCTCTTCGTTAACGAACTCCTTCAGGGTTTCACCCTGTGAGTCCATCAGCCGGCGGCTTGAGCGCAGGGTGATCAGCTTCTTGTAATAGAAGTCGTAGTCGCGCTGGGCGCGGTCGGCGAGCAGTCGCAGCGCCTTTTTGTCCACGGTGACGCCAGAGCAGGCCTGCATTTCTTCTTTCAGCGCATCCAGCCGACTCTGCATCGCGGCCTGGCTATTCTGCAGCATGCCGAGTAGATCGTTGATCAGGCTCTGGGTGATCAACTGCTCTTTGTGCATCAATATGCGCTGGATAATAAGCTGCTCCAGCTGGGCGAGGTTGGATCGTTGCAGCAGAGCTTCGTCTTTTCGGACCCGCGCCGTCAGCCCCTGCTTGGCGGACAAAGGAATGACGTCCTTTTCCCGCATGCCCAGGTGGTCTGCGGTATAGCTTCGGATGCGGTCGATGGCGTCATTGGTGTACTTATCGCCCTGTAGATCATCCCATAGCACGTCGATTTTGTTCAGCACCGCAAAGCGTCCGGCGCGATGGTCGGCATGCTCGGTGTCGATATGATCCTTCCAGATGGTCATGTCGCTGGCGGTCACACCGGTGTCGGCGCTGAGCAGGAATACGATGGCGTGTGCGCGGGGCAGCATGCTGATGGTCAGCTCCGGCTCTGAACCCAGGGCATTCAGGCCGGGTGTGTCCAGAATGCGCAGGCCCCGCTCGAAAAGCGGATGGCGAATGCTGATCTGGGCGTTACGCCAGGCGGGAATGAGCACCTGTCCGGGCTGTCCCCTATCGCTTTCAAGCATGCTCTCATCGAAGCCGAGTGTCCGTGCTTCGGAAGGAGGCACACTCTTGACCCGGGCAACTTCGGCGAGAACTTCCCGCATGACTTCCGGGTCGCGCTCGTCCAGTTCGTGTTTGACCCAGCGTTCAGGTTGCTTGCGCAGTTGCTGCAGGGAAAGCTCGCCGGTCCGGGTTTCGATGGGCAGCAGGAGGAGGTAGTTGCTGTTGCTGTTGCGATCAAAAAACAGCTCGGTGGGGCACATGGTGGTCCGCCCCGCCTGGGACGGCAGCATGCGCTGGCCGTACTCCGAGAAAAACAGGGCGTTGATGAGCTCGGTTTTGCCCCGGGAATATTCCCCCACAAAGGCGATGGTCAGTTCGTCCTCTACCAGCAACTCCAGGCCGTTGCGAATGCGCGTGCTGATATCGTCCGAGAACAGGTTGTTGTCCTGGAGCCACAGGCGATAACGACCGATCTGGCGTATCAGTTCTTTTTTCCAGCCGTGATAGGCCTCGACCTGTTGGGACAGAGTGCCCTGGAAGGTGCCAGTGTATGGGCCGTGAGTGTTCATTGGAGAATCCTTCTGCGCGACTTGCGGGCGACGACAACGATCCCTGAAACCAGTAACCGGTAAAAGAGTGATTCAAATATCGCTAAGGTTACGGGAGTTTCATGAAAAGTCGCGCGTGGCTCTGTAACAAAGTGTTTTTTTGCGAGCCACTCTACATTTTTGCTACATACCTGCCAAAGCGCCCATGCCCGCACTGCGCTGCAGATTGTCGATGACCACCTGCAACACGTTGAGGATCAGGAACACGATAATAGGCGACAGATCCAGGCCGCCCATGGAGGGCATCACGTTGCGAACCGGCCGCATGATCGGCTCGGTGACCTGCGCCACCAGCTGGATAGCGGGATGACTGCTTTGCGGTGCAATCCAGCTGACCACCACCACGGCGATCACCGACCAGAAGTAGATGGTCACGATCAGGTCCAGCACGTTCAGTACCGACCAGGTCAGCAGTGAAAGCGGGTTGACGCTGGGGATGCCGCCGTTCAACGCGATGAGAATCAGGAAAAAGGTAATGCCCTGAATGATCACCGCCAGCACCAGGGAGGCGCCGTCGATGCCGCCCCAGCCCGGGATGATTTTTCTCATGGGGCGCAGCAGGGGGTTAGTCGCCTTCACCGCAAACTGGGTTATGGGATTATAGAAATCGGCCCGGGCAAGCTGGAGCAGAAATCTGAGCAGTACGATAGTCAGGTAAAAGCTGGAAGCTATAAGCAGGATGGTGATCAGAACGTCGGCCAGCATGGGGCTGTGTCTCCCGTTTATCTATGACTGTTTGTCTGCAGCGCTACTGTTTGGCCGCAAGTTCTTTCGACATCTCGCCGGAACGGTTGTAGGCCGCCGAGTAGGCTTTTTTCACCAGCTCGCGCAGGCCACCTTCCTCGAAGGTGTTAATAGCCTGTTCAGTGGTGCCTCCTGGGGACATCACGTTACGTTTGAGCTGCCCCGGGTCGTGTTCGCTGCGCCTGGCCATTTCTGCAGCGCCGGCCATGGTCTGGATCGCCAGCTCCCGCGCGGTCTTGCCGGGAATGCCTGCCTCCATAGCCGCTTCTTCCAGGGCCTCAAGCATCAGGAAAAAATAGGCCGGGCCACTGCCGGAAAGCGCCGTCACAGCGTGAAGAAGGGATTCGTCATCCACCCAGAGTGCCGAGCCGATGCTATTGAAAACCGACTCCACCATGGATTTTTGCTTGTCCTTCACCTGATCATTGGCATAGAGGCCAGCGGCACCCTTGCCGACGAGAGACGGCGTGTTGGGCATCACCCGCACCATGGGCATGCCGCCGCCCAGCCATTCGTCCAGAGTAGTGGCTTCAAGGCCCGCGGCAATGGACACCATCAGCGGCCGCGTGTTCTGCACAACCGGAGCAATATCGACGCAGACGTCCCTCATGACCTGGGGCTTCACCGCCAACACCACCATGTCCGCCTGTTGGGCGCAGTGACGGTTGTCGGTGGTAACGCTGACTCCGAACTGTTTGCGGATTGACTGCAGATGACCGTCATCCGGGGCGCTCACCCAGATATTGGCTGCATTGAAACCGCTCTCCAGCATGCCACCGATAATGGCGCTGGCCATATTGCCGGCGCCGATAAACGAAATGGTTGGTGATGTGCTCAAGATTCACTCCCGCTTATGATCGAAAGCGGCCCTTGGCCGCATTGAACTAAATGATAACAGGAACAGAGCTCGCGGGCTTGCGACGGGCCCAGAGCCACAACCTGTTAGTCCCTCGCGCCAAAAACCGCAGTGCCTACCCTGACCCAGGTGGCGCCAGCCTCGATCGCCAGCTCCAGGTCCGCGGACATGCCCATGGACAGCGTGTCCAGGTCGTCGCTTCCCGGATTGTCCCTGCTCAGGGCCGCAAGCGCATCCGCGAGCCGGTCGAAGCTGGCTCTCAGGTCCGCCTCGGGCTGATCCGGGTCCGGGATTGCCATCAGCCCCCGCAGGCGGATATTGGGCAGTGCCAGGCATTCCCGGGCCAGGTCGGGCAACTCGGCCAGCACACAGCCCGATTTACTTTCTTCCTCATTAATATTGACCTGAAGGCAGAGATTCAAGGGTGGCAATGAATCGGGCCGCTGCTCGCTGAGCCTGCGGGCAATCTTGAGCCGGTCGACGCTGTGCACCCAGTGGAACGCCTCGGCAATCTGCCGGGTTTTGTTGGACTGGATGGGGCCGATAAAATGCCATTCCAGATCCGGCAGATCAGCCAACGCGTCGATCTTCTCCAGCGCTTCCTGCAAGTAGTTCTCACCAAAGGCATTCTGGCCGGCCGAATGGGCCTCCCGAAGATCACTGGCAGGGCGGGTCTTGCTCACTGCAAGAAGCTTCACTGAACCGGGCTTGCGGCCCGCGTCCATTGTTGCTTTTTGTATGCGTCGGGTTACGGTCCCCACGTTGTCTGCTATGCTGCTCATAGTGCGATGCCGCTGTGCCTCAGATAGGGTGACACGTTACCCCCAGGTTACTGAAATGCCAAGTGAAGGCAGCGAAGCACAGGTGCCGTCACAGGCGGAAATCAGGATAGAAGAATAATGCCTTCCGAGGACCTCTATGGATATTACTGAACTGCTTGCCTTCTCAGCGAAACAGGGCGCGTCTGACCTTCACCTGTCTGCTGGCCTTCCCCCGATGATAAGGGTTGATGGCGATGTCCGCCGTATCAATCTGCCGCCGATGGAGCACAAGGAAGTCCACGGCCTGATCTACGACATCATGAACGACAAGCAGCGCAAGGATTACGAGGAATTCCTGGAGACGGATTTTTCATTCGAAGTGCCCGGCGTGGCCCGCTTCCGTGTTAACGCCTTTAACCAGAATCGGGGCGCCGGCGGGGTTTTCCGTACCATCCCCTCCAAGGTTCTGACCATGGAAGACCTGGGCATGGGGCAGGTGTTCAAGGACATCGCTTCCGTGCCCCGCGGTCTGGTTCTGGTAACCGGACCGACCGGTTCGGGCAAGTCCACCACCCTGGCGGCGATGATCGACTACATCAATGACAGTCGTTACGAGCATATCCTCACGATTGAGGACCCAATCGAATTCGTTCACGAATCCAAGAAATGCCTGATGAACCAGCGGGAGGTTCATCGCGATACCCTGGGCTTCAACGAAGCCCTGCGGTCGGCACTGCGGGAAGATCCGGATATCATCCTGGTGGGCGAGCTCCGTGACCTGGAAACCATCCGCCTGGCCCTGACGGCCGCGGAAACCGGCCACCTGGTGTTCGGCACGCTGCACACCACCTCTGCGGCCAAAACCATCGACCGTGTGGTCGACGTGTTCCCGGCCCAGGAGAAGTCCATGGTGCGCTCGATGCTCTCCGAATCCCTGCAGGCGGTTATCTCTCAGACCCTGATGAAAAAGATGGGCGGTGGCCGGATTGCAGCTCACGAAATCATGATTGGTACCTCCGCCATCCGGAACCTGATCCGCGAAGACAAGATCGCGCAGATGTACTCGGCCATTCAGACTGGCGGTTCACTGGGCATGCAGACGCTGGATCAGTGCCTGGAGAAGCTGCTTAAGAAAGGCTTGATCTCCCGCGAAGCCGCGAGAATCAAAGCGAAAATGCCGGACAATTTCTAAGAGCCGGGAGAAGGCTCGGGGCGGGCAGTCCTTCCGGGGCACGCTGTAAATACGTCCCTGTACGCTTGACAAAAACATCCATGTTTTTGACATCCCCGGAAGGACTGCCCGCCCCGCGCCCGTTAACTCCGGGTGCACTCTGAGAACAGAAGAACAGGTGGCAATATGGATTTTGATAAGTTACTGCGTTTAATGGTCGAGAAAGGCGGTTCCGATCTTTTCATCACCGCCGGTGTTCCACCCTCTATGAAGGTGAACGGGAAGGTGTTGCCGGTCACAAAGAGCGCGCTGACGCCTGAGCAGACCCGAGATTTCGTCTACGGCTCGATGAACGACAAGCAGCAGCGCGAGTTCGAGGAAAGCCACGAGTGCAACTTTGCCATCAGCGCCCGGGGCATTGGCCGTTTCCGGGTCAGCGCGTTTTTCCAGCGCAACCTGTGCGGCATGGTGCTGCGGCGGATCGAGGTGAAGATTCCCCAGATCGACGAACTGTCGCTGCCGGAAGTGGTCAAGGATCTGGCCATGACCAAGCGTGGGCTGATCATGTTCGTGGGCGCCACCGGTACCGGTAAATCGACTTCATTGGCGGCCATGCTGGGCCACCGGAACCGCAATAGCCGGGGCCACATTATTTCCATCGAAGACCCCATCGAGTTTGTGCACCAGCACCAGGGCTGCATCGTCACCCAGCGGGAAGTGGGCATCGACACGGAAAGCTTCGAAGTGGCGCTGAAGAACACCCTCCGCCAGGCGCCGGACGTAATCCTGATCGGTGAGGTGCGTACCCGTCAGACTATGGAATATTCGGTACAGTTTGCCGAAACCGGCCATTTGTGTCTGGCCACCCTGCACGCCAATAACGCCAACCAGGCGCTGGACCGGATTATCCAGTTTTTTCCTCCGGAACAGCACAACCAGATCTGGATGGACCTGTCCCTCAACCTAAAGGCCATTGTGGCCCAGCAGCTGGTGCCAACCCCGGACGGACAGGGCCGTAAAGCGGTTATCGAGGTACTGATCAATACTCCGCTGGTGTCCGACCTGATCCGCAAGGGTGAGGTGCATCGCCTCAAGGAACTGATGTCCAAGTCCCGCGAGTCGGGCATGCAGACATTTGATCAGGCCCTGTATGACCTCTATGCTGAAGGTTCAATCACGTACGAAGATGCATTGGCACATGCGGATTCCGCGAACGACCTGCGACTGATGATCAAACTGGGCGCAGATGCACACGGAGCCGATAAGCTGTCTTCAAGCGTCGACAAGCTGTCCATTCAGGACGATTGATAACGGAATCAAATAGTTAGTTCCTGAATGGATGAGCTTTTCAGTTGAAGTTCAGGATTCGTGCTGCTATCACTGCCCCCAAGCATAGAAAAGGGGGAATTATGCAGCCAAAAACCGACTATTCCGTAATCAGGGCCTGTTTTCTGCCCGCTATCATGGCGGTGGCACCCGCCAGTGTTCTGGCTGGTGGCTATGGCCTCAATGAGCAGGGCGCAAGTGCGTCCGGCGTTGCCAACGCTGGCGCCGCAGCCAACCCCGAGAATGCCTCCACCGTGTATTTCAACCCCGCCGGTATGACCGAGCTGGAAGGCACAAACCTGTCTTTTGGTGCCGCGGTGCTGGATATTACCGGTGATTTCGATGGCGATGGTTTTCGTGATGACGGTAGCCCGGTGTTTGGCGGTGACGGCGGCGATTTTGTGCCGACGGCAGTGGTGCCCAATCTCTACATGACCCATGAAGTGAACGACACTGTCTCTGTGGGCCTGGGTGTGAACGCGCCTTACGGACTGTCAGCGGATTACGACGACGACTTCGAGGGCCGCTTCTTTGCCGATGAAACGGAGCTTCAGGTGCTGAGCGTCAGCCCCTCATTCGCTGCCACCAGCAACGACGGATTCTTCTCGCTGGGGGCCAGCGTCAACGTACTGTATGGCAAAGGCACACTGAGCAAGTTTCAGGATTTCAGAAGTATTAGTCCCGCGTTTCAGGACGGCTATTTTGAAGTGGAAGGCGATGATGTCGCCGTTACTTATACCTTGGGTATGCAGTTCAAGCCGGCTGAGACGACCCGCTTCGGCATTGTCTATCGCACGGCAACTGAACTGAAGCTGGAAGGGGACGCGCGGCTGACGAATGCGCCGATATTTGGACCGGGCGGTACACCTACAGGTATGACCAAAACCCTGACCGAAAATGCTAGAGTGACGCTTGAGATCCCCGAACAGCTCAACTTTGCCGTCAGTCACCAGGTGGTGGATGACGTTACCCTGCTGGCCAGTGCCACCTGGACCCGCTGGAGTCGGTTCGAGTCTCTGGACGTGGTTAGCACTCAGGCCAATGCCGGCACACCGAACGAAACCATTTCGTTTCTTGGTGAAAACAAGTATGGCGAACCCGGCGTGATCGGCCATGTGCCGGAGCAGTGGCGAGATACCTGGTCGGCGGCCACGGGCGTTTCCTGGCAGGCAACGCCGGCAGTCAAGCTGCGGGCCGGTTACGCCTTTGATGAGTCGCCGATCAATGATCAGTATCGCACCGCCCGGGTGCCTTCAGAGGACCGCCATTGGCTGACGCTGGGCGGCCAGTATGCCCATGCCCCGTCAGGCTGGACGGTAGATCTGGCGGCCGGTTACCTGATCATCGACGACCCGACAGTGGATGAGCAGGAGTACACCTACGAGAATGAGCCGACGCCCGGTGCGGCCCGTCTGCAGGGAGAGTACGAGCTGGATGCCTGGGGCGCTGCGCTCCAGCTGAGCAGGAAGTTCTGATCAGCCCGGAGCGGCAGGCTCCGGTTATTGCTCAACAACCTGGCCCCGGTAGATGATTTTCTTCCGTTGGGTCATGGCTTCGTCGCCGGGGCTCTGTTCATCGGCGATGGGCTGCCCACGGTACATCCTTTTCGGTTTTTTGCCTTCCGAGCCAGCCGCGTCCTCTGCCGGGGGCATTTCAAGCTCGAGGTTCGGGATCTGGGGCTTGAGCGTTTCCCAGGTTCGCATCAGATGGGATGATCGGGTTTTACTGGCGTATTCCGCCAGCCGATATTCCAGTTTGTCTTCTGTGAGATGCAGTTTGACTCCGAATTCCGACTGAATCAGCCGGCGACACTGGTGCACCAGCTTCAACAGGCCAGGGTTCAGCAGCCAACTGCGTTCGGATGCTATAGTGGACATGGTGGGTGCCTCGATAGTGGGGATGTCACAACCTGGCTCCCGAGCCCGGTGGGTCGGGAGCCGACCGGGTTTATGCTGCGAAATCCATGCCGCCTGCCGCTTGATGGCAGGGAACGCCGCCAATGGCGGGGTTCCGGGGTGTTTCGGATGATAAGGGGGTGATGAAGGTAGTGCCATCCCGCTATCGGGAAGGCACGATTTTGGCGCACAGAAGGCCTGGATCGCCAGTATTCAGTGCGCCTCGTCCCAGTTATTGCCCACCCCGGTCTCCACCAGCAGTGGTACATCAAGGCTGGCTGCGGCGGACATTCTTGATTCCAGCCCGGCGCAGATGGTGTCCAGGGCGCTTTCCCTCACTTCCAGTATCAGTTCGTCGTGCACCTGCATGACCATGCGCGCATCATCGGCATGGTTCGTCATCAGCCATTGCTCGACATCAAGCATGGCCAGTTTGATGATGTCGGCGGCACTACCCTGCATCGGGGCGTTGATGGCGGTTCGCTCCGCGCCCTGTTGCAATTGCTTGTTGCGGGCATTGATCTCCGGCAGGTAGAGACGCCGACCGAACAGGGTTTCAACATAGCCGTCGTCATGGGCCTGTTTGCGGATACGGTCCATGTATTTCAGAACGCCGGGGTAGCGTTCGAAATAGCGGTCAATGTACTCCTGCGCCTGGTTTCGCCCCACATCCAGCTGGCGCGACAGACCAAAGGCGGACATGCCGTATATCAGCCCGAAGTTGATGGCTTTGGCGCTGCGGCGCTGATCGCCAGAAACCTCGTTGACGCTGACGCCGAAAACCTCGGCTGCCGTCGCCTTGTGAATATCCTCGCCTTTCTCGAAAGCCTTCAGCAGGCCCTTGTCTTCCGACAGGTGCGCCATGATACGGAGCTCGATCTGCGAATAGTCCGCGGCAACTAGCTTGCAGCCTTCCGGTGCAATAAAGGCCTGGCGGATGCGCCGGCCCTGCTCGGTGCGTATGGGTATATTCTGCAGGTTGGGCTCCGAGGACGACAGGCGCCCGGTGGCGGTTACCGCCTGATGGTAAGACGTGTGGATTCGCCCGGTGCGATGATGAATCAGTTCCGGCAGGGTATCGGTGTAGGTGGATTTGAGTTTGCTCAGGCTGCGGTGTTCCAGAATCAGGTGGGGCAGCCGATGGTCGTGGGCCAGTTCCTGCAGCACAGGTTCTGCCGTTGAAGGCGCGCCTTTCGGGGTTTTCTTGATGACCGGAAGCCCCATTTTGTCGTAGAAAATGGCCTGCAGCTGCTTGGGTGAGCCCAGATTGAACGCTTCACCGGCTTCCTCGTGCGCTTCCTTCTCCAGCTCCGCCATCCGCTCCGCCAGTTCTTGGCTATGTTGGCGCAGGGTGCTGGCGCTGATCATGGCGCCTCGCTGTTCCATGCGTGAAAGCACCGGCACCAGCGGCAGGTCGATCTTTTCGTAGACGTCTTTCAGCTTGCCGGTTTCCGCCAGTCGGGGGCGCAGGACGTGGTGCAGTCGCAGGGTGATGTCGGCATCCTCTGCGGCGTAAGGCCCGGCCTGTTCCAGGTCAATCTGGTTGAAGGTGAGCTGTTTTGCGCCCTTGCCAGCGATGGATTCGAAGGAAATCGTCTGCTCACCCAGGTATTCCAGTGCCAGCGCGTCCATATTGTGGCGTGAAGCCACGGAATTGAGCACATAGGATTCCAGCATGGTGTCTTCGGCAATGCCCTGAAGGTCAATGTCGTGATTGGCCAGCACGTTCTTGTCGTATTTCAGGTTCTGACCCAGCTTGGCCAGCTTCGGATCTTCAAGTAGTGGCTTCAACAGGCCCAGCACGTAGTCAGGTTCAAGCTGTTCCGGCGCCCCCATGTAGTCGTGACCGAAAGGCACGTAAGCGGCTTCGCCCGGCTCAATGGCAAAGGAAACGCCGACTACCCGGGCTTCCATATAGCGCAGGCTGGTAGTTTCGGTGTCAAAGGCAAACAGCGATGCGTTCTTCAGGCGCTCGATCCACTGGTTCAGTGTTTCACTATCGGTAATGACGCTGTAGTTTTTTTCCGTTTTGGCTGTGGATGGCTGTTCCCCGGCTGGCTGGTCCGTCTGTTGGGAAGTGGCCTTAGTCTGGCCGTTACCGTTTTCCAGTTCGTTGATCCAGGAGCGGAATTCGTATTCGCGGAACAGTTCCAGCAGTTCGGTGTCGTCCTGTTGGCGAAGTTGCAGGTCTTCCAGGCCGAAATCCAGCTTCACATCCGTGCGTATGGTGGCCAATTCATAGCTCAAGGGCAGGCTATCAATGGCTTCGCGCAGATATTCTCCGATCTTTCCCTTCACCTCATCCGCATGCTCGATTACTTCGTCGAGGCTGTTCCAGGTCTGCAACCATTTGACGGCGGTTTTTGGGCCGCACTTGTTGACGCCGGGTATGTTGTCGACCTTGTCGCCCACCAGAGCCAGATAGTCGATAATCTGCTCGGGTTTGACGCCGAACTTCTCCACCACGCCTTCCCGATCCATCCGGGTGTCAGTCATGGTGTTGATCAGGGTTACATGGTCGCTGACCAGTTGCGCCATGTCCTTGTCGCCGGTGGAAATCACCACGTCGATGCCTTTGCTGGTCGCTTCGTTGGCCAGGGTGCCGATCACATCGTCGGCCTCCACTTCATCAACAATCAGCAGCGGCAGGCCCATGGCGCGCACGATCTCGTGGATCGGCTTGATCTGCACACCCAGGTCCTCCGGCATGGGAGGGCGATTGGCCTTGTAGTCTTCATACAGATCGTGGCGGAAGGTCTTACCCTTTGCGTCAAACACCACCACCATTTTCGAGCCGGGAAAGTCCTGCTCCAGCTTTCGGATCATGCTGATAACGCCCTTGATGGCGCCTGTTGGCTGGCTCTTGCTGGTCATCAGGGGGGGCAGCGCGTGATAGGCACGGAACAGGTAGGATGAACCGTCTACCAGAACCACCGGCGGAGTCTTATTCTGTGTCATGTCAAAACGGACCCGGATTGTGATTGAAGCATGGGTTGGCTTGTGCAAGTCTTTGGGTGTGTAGAACCTTTCGGACCAGAGGGTATCATGAAACCAGAATTGATCGCCTGCTGCGCACTGACTCTCGGCCTGTTTGCGGTTTCGGCCGTCGGCCAGGAGGAAACTGACATGTCTTCGGATACCGCCGGCGAGGGACCCAAGGAGCCGGTGGTGGTGTCCGATTACCAGCCACCGGGTTCGGAAGCCCAGATCGTCATCCGTCCGGGGGACGGTAAAGAGGTGTTTTATGAATACCGGGTCAACGGCGAGCTGGTTGAGATAAAGGTCGTTCCCGACGTTGGGCCTGCTTATTATCTGGTACCGGCTGACGGCGGCGGATGGATTCGGGAAACCGAAACCGAGCTGCTGGTGCCAAGCTGGGTGCTGTTCCGCTGGTGACGGTCAGATCAGATCCACGGCGACGCCGTCCGAGCGACGGCTTTCCCTTCCCTGGTCATCCACGGCTGTGACGCTGAACTCGTAGGCTCCCGGTTTGAACCGGGTCAGGGTAAAGGCGGTTCCTTTCTCAACCGGAAGTGGAATCGCCTTGAAGGTTTCCTGATGCCGCAGCCGGTAATAGATGCGGTATTCCTTGATATCACTGCTGTAAAGCCGGGAACCATCTTCCCGTGTGGCTGGCGCTTCCCACCTTAACGTCGGCCGGTCGCTTGTAGTCAGGGGCTGGCTCGTCGCGCTGACTTCCTGGCAGCCGCTGCTGATCAGCAACAGTGGTAGAAGTGCACATAGGCTGATGAACCGTCTTGCCGATGATCGGTCGGGTCTACCTGTCATGATTACTCTCGCTGTGAGTCGCACGCAGATCACCGTGCGTGTGTATCAGAAAGTGAAGCCGGAATAATGCAGGTAGACGGACACGGGTTTTCACCGCACGCATTATGCCGTCTGGTCGGGAATCATCAAGCGAGGGTTCGTTAAAAGTTGTTCACCGATGAAATTTTTTCCTAGTTAGTATGATCATTCTAATTTTTGAGCTTACTGTGAAGGGGTGAAGTCATAGAACGGCCTGATAAATCCGGCCGACATGATGCAGATTTCAAGTTAGCAAGCACGCATCGAAACCATTAAGGAGAAAGACTATGGGTAAGCTCAAAACATATCAGGAACAGCTTCAGGAAATCGTTGAAAAAGGCATCAACGCCGCTGAAGAGCAGCAGAAAAAACTGGCTTCCAAGCCGTTTGAGTATGCTGAGAAGCTCGAAAGCGAAGCTCGTGAGTACAGTGTCAAGACACTGCGTACCCGTTACTACGGCTACAGTGAGAACCTGTTCGAGCAGCTGCGCAGCCTGAACACCCGTTTCGGCAGCTTTGCTGGTGACCTGGTAGCTCGCCTCGAGAAGGAAGCCTCTGAAGGTGTGGCTGACGCCGCTGACGAAGTAACCAGCGCTGCTCAGTCCACCAAGAGCAAAGTAGCCGGCGGTACCACTGCCAAGAAAACGGCGGCGCGCAAGACCAGCACCGCCAAGAAGACCACAACTACCGCATCTGCCTGATAGGTCTGATTCGGGTTGTTAAGAGGCCGCCTCCGGGCGGCCTTTTTAATGACGGGTTGTTTTATTTGGAAGGTTTATCCGAAGGGACTTCCAGGGGAACGGTGCGCTGCTGATCGGTGATGACTTCGAGGCGCTTGATGTCTTCCAGAAACTGGCGTTTCACCGCTTCGATCTCGGCTTTTTGAGCGTTGATTTCCTGCTCTATTTCGCGGATATCGGCTTCAAGGCGGCGGATTTTCTTAAGAGTTGCTTCCGGAATATCGCGGCCGGCACGTTCAAGGTCTGCAGCCCTGGCCTGCTCGGTGTCCAGTTGGTTTTCGATAACTGATATGTTGCCCTGTTTGAGTTGCGAAAGGCCCTGGAGCTCCAGAATTTTGCGGTGCATTGCCCGTACGGCCTGATCCGGATTGCTGTACCGTTCCAGCAGCTTCCGGTCCTGTTCCATCCGGCGAGCCCGGGCTTCCTGACGGCGCTTTTCGGCAGCTCGCTCGGCAAGTTCTTCCTCGGTTGGGGCAGGCGCAACCGTATCGATGACCCGGCCTTCGTTACTCAGGATATCGTAACCCCGCTTCGAAGCTTCCTGGGGGATGGTGTTGCTGATCACGACCTGGCCGTTCTCATCCTTGTAGCGGTACATTGCTGCGGAAACGGTCGCGGCGGAAAGCAGCAGGGCCACGGTAGAGGCAATGATGGCGGGCCGGATCAGATGATTCATGGTGTGATGTCACGCTCTGGTCAAAAAATGGTGCTCAGGGAAGCATACCAAAACCGGCGCAATATGCCATGCGGGCTGATCAGATGCCGTATTTTTGCCGATAGCTCGCCACGCTGGCGGCATGGTCTTCAAAGCCTGGACGGTTGTTGAGGTAGTCAAGAACCTGATCGAGTTTGATAATGCTGACGACCGGAATGCCAAAAGTGTCCTGTACTTCCTGAATGGCAGACAGTTCACCGGCGCCCCGTTCCTGGCGATCAAGGGCGATCAGCACGCCGGCAGGGCGGGCGCCGGCGTTTTTTATCAGATCCATGGATTCACGGATAGCGGTGCCTGCAGTGATAACGTCGTCAACAATCAGGACATTGCCCTGCAGAGGCGCGCCAACAATATTGCCGCCCTCACCGTGGTCTTTCTTTTCCTTGCGGTTGAAAGCAAAGGGTTTGTTGATCCCGTTTGAGGCAAGTGCCATGGCGGTTACCGTCGCCAAGGGAATGCCCTTATAGGCTGGCCCGAAAATAATGTCATAATTTAGCCCGCTGCGTTCGAGGGCTGCGGCATAGGCTTTGCTTAGTTCCAGCAGGTCCTCGCCGGTATTGAACAAGCCGGCGTTGAAAAAGTAAGGGCTGGTGCGGCCGGATTTGAGCGTAAATTCTCCGAAGCGCAGGGCATCCCGGCGAATGGCAAACTCAATGAATTTCTGCTGATAGTCATGCATGGCAAGGTTTCTGGCGGGTCTGGAACTTTAATTGAAGCGTAAAAACAGTATGATACACACAAACCGGATCAGGGAACACGTATGCGCGTCGTAACAATAAGCGTCAACGGCCTCGCGCAGGCCGTTGAAAAGGGTTTCTTTGAATGGCTGGCCCGGCAGGATGCCGACGTGGTCTGCGTTCAGGATCACCGCATGCGCGCCTATGAAATTGAGGATTTTAACCTCATCCCTGAGGGCTATGAAGCCTACTTTATCGACGGCGAGCACAACGAGGACGGCGGCGTCGGCATCTACACGCGCCACTTCCCTAAGGCCATTATGTATGGCTTCGCCAGCGAGCAGGCAGACCGTGAGGGCCGTTTCATCCAGGCGGATTTTGACAAGGTGTCTGTGGCTTCGGTGCTGGCTCCCTGCGCCCTGGGCCGGGAAGACGAGCTTACTGGCAGCGACGATCTGACGGTGCTGGATCACAAGGACGAGTTCATGGAGTCTTTTGGGCTTCATATGCAGAAAACCCTGCGCAAACGCCGGCAATTCATCTTCGGCGCCAACCTGCAGACCGCCCATCACGTAACCGATGCCAGCCCGCTCTACCACAAACTCGATTTTTCCGGATTCCTGCCCCATGAAAGGGCATGGCTGGACCGTTTGTTTGATGAAATGGGCTGTGTGGATGCATTTCGCGACCTGAACAAGCAGAGCAACCAGTTCACCTGGTGGCCTGAGCAGGCCGAGGGCTCACGGAAAAAGGCGGGTATTCGGGTGGACTACCAGCTGCTGACGCCGGGCATTCGCAAAACTGTCCTGGACGGCTGGATTGATGATTCAACCCGGTTCTCCGACCACGCGCCGGTGATTATGGATTACGACATCGAAATCGGGCTTTAGGTTTGGAGTAGGCGTTCCCGGAGAGAGAAACTTTTCCGGACACGCTACAAGCACATCCATGTGCGCTCGGCGTCGGCCATCCATGGCCGACGACGGTCCGGAAAAGCTTCTCTCTCCGGAAACGCCCGAACTTGGTGATCAGCCTGCCAGAACCGTAGGTCGGATTAGGCAAAGCCGTAATCCGACACCCAGCCCCGATTTAAACTTCCAAAGCCGCCTTCTGGGCTTCAAACAGCTGGCCAATACCAAGCTTCGCCAGCTTCAGCATCCCGTCCAGCTCTTCCTGCTCAAACGGCGCACCTTCCGCAGTTCCCTGAATCTCAATGAAGCCGCCCTGATCGGTCATGATGACGTTCATGTCCGTTTCGGCCTCTGAGTCTTCCGGATAATCCAGATCCAGAACCGGCGTGCCTTTGTAGACACCCACCGAGAACGCAGCAATCATCTGTTTGAGCGGCGACTTTTTCAGCCGACCTTCTTTCACCAGAAAATTCAGTGCATCCACCAGCGCCACGCAGCCACCGGTAATCGCCGCTGTGCGGGTGCCACCGTCGGCCTGAATAACGTCACAGTCGATGGTGATGGAATGCTCGCCCAGGGCTTTCAGGTCGACCGCTGCGCGCAGTGAGCGGCCGATCAGGCGCTGGATTTCCACGGTGCGGCCACCCTGCTTGCCGCGGGCGGCTTCGCGGCCCATGCGGCTGCCGGTAGAGCGGGGCAGCATGCCGTATTCGGCAGTGATCCATCCCTGGCCCTGGCCGCGCAGAAACGGTGGGACCTTGTTCTCCACGGATGCCGTGCAAATGACCTTGGTGTCGCCAAATTCCACCAGTACCGAGCCCTCGGCATGGCGGGTAAATTGGCGGGTGATTCGGATATCGCGGGGTTGTTCCGGCGTTCTTCCGCTCGGTCTCATAGTGAATCCTGATAATGCGAGTGAGTGTCCGGGACAGCTGCCCGGTCTTTTGCCAAACTGAAAGGGCAGGGAGTATAACACGCGCGGCAGCCCCGGGTGTTCTGATAGGGTGTTCTGATAGACTGGCGAGTCAATCTGCCACCCAAGCCGGGTGCTCACTGAGGGGCGTTTTATGATTCGAAGTATGACGGCCTTTGCCCGTCGGGACACCCAGGGCGACTGGGGCGTTCTCACCTGTGAAATCCGCACGGTCAATCACCGGTATCTGGAGCCTTCTTTTCGTCTGCCTGAAGCGCTTCGCGAACTGGAGAACCGCTTCCGGGAGCAGCTGCGAACTCAGCTTCGACGGGGCAAAGTGGATGTGGCCCTGCGGTTCCAATCCACCGAAACCAGGCCGCGCCTGGAGATCGACGAGTCCATGGCCAAGGCGGTGAATGACGCGGCCAACCATATCAACCGCATGCTCGACAACCCGGCCCATCTGAGTGCCTTGGATGTACTGCGCTGGCCCGGGGTTTTGGCGTCTGCCGAGCAGGATTACAGCAGCGCGAAGAAAGCCGCTGACGGGCTGTTTGCCGAAACCGTCTCAGAGCTTGTTTCGGTGCGTGAGCGAGAAGGCGAGCGCCTGCGGCCGCTGTTCGACGAGCGGCTGGAAACCATGGCGACTCTGGTTGCCGACGTTCGCAAATTGATGCCGACGCTTCTGCAAGCTCAGGAAGAAACCCTGCGAAACCGGTTTGCCCAGGCGAGAGTAGAGCTTGATCCCGACCGTCTGGCCCAGGAAATGGTGATGCTGGCGCAAAAATCGGATGTGGCAGAAGAGCTGGATCGCCTGGACGCACACATCCAGGAGGTTACCCATGTGTTTCAGAGCGATGAGGCCATCGGTCGCAAGCTGGATTTTCTGATGCAGGAACTGAACCGTGAAGCCAACACCCTGAGCAGCAAGAGCATTGACGCCCGGGTAACCCGTGCCGCCGTGGATCTGAAGGTGCTGATCGAGCAGATGCGAGAGCAGGTCCAGAACGTCGAATAGAACCTGTGGGATGCGGCCCGGGTTCAAAGACCCTATAATCCTGCCCTTTCAGGTTTTGCGGAAGGCGATCATAGCCAATGAATTACGCGACAGAACACGGCACTCTTTACGGTACTCTCTACGTCATATCTGCTCCCTCCGGCGCAGGGAAAACCAGTCTGGTGGCGGAAATGCTCCGGCAGGACCCGAAGCTCGGCGTTTCAGTGTCCCACACCACCCGGCCCATGCGCACCGGCGAGCAGGACGGGGTTAACTATCACTTTGTGAGCCGTGAGGAATTCGAGGCGATGATCGGTCGCGATGAATTTCTCGAGCACGCGGACGTTTTCGGCAACTATTACGGCACGTCCCAGGTCTGGGTGCAGGAGCGACTGGCCCAGGGCGAGGACGTGATTCTGGAAATCGACTGGCAGGGTGCGGAGCAGGTGCGTCGGCTGATGCCAGGCTGTGTCGGTATTTTCGTGGTGCCGCCCTCGCCGGAAACGCTGCGGGAACGGCTGACCGGGCGTGGAACTGATTCGCCGGAAGTGGTTGAGCGGCGCCTGAACGAGGCGGCAGACGAGTGCAGTCATGCGCTGGAGTTCGACTATCTGGTGGTCAACGATGATTTCACCACAGCGCTGGATGATCTGCTGGCTATCGTCCGCTGTCACCGTCTGCGCATACAGGCCCAGCAGGTGCGGCATTCCGGGCTGCTTATACGGTTGTCTGACCGCCACTGAAGACCTGGTAATAGCTGTATACAAATTGGCCTCACGGCATTAAACTACGCGGTCTGGTGAATTCCGCTCTTTTTTGAATATCGGGGATGTTATGGCACGAGTTACTGTTGAAGATTGTCTGGAACACGTTGATAACCGCTTTCAGCTGGTGATGCTGGCCACCAAACGCGCCCGTCAGATCGCTACCAAGGGTTTCGAGCCTCTGGTGCCGGAAGAAAACGACAAGCCGACAGTTATTGCGTTGCGCGAAATCGCCGAAGGCAAGATCGGTCGTGAGCTCCTCGCCGAGGATGACGACGAATAAGCCGCAAGTTTATCCAGTAAAGCATTGAAATCTGTCACACCGGTTTTATAGTGTAGATAGAGAGTACGTCAGAAATGCGCTGCAAACATTCAGCGCAAGTACGTCGGATGGACCCGAATGCTCGCATTCGGGTTTTTTTGTCCCTGGAAAAAGGCTGTAAACGGCGATAGACGGAGGCGCGGTGTCCGCAGAGGCGACGGTAGAGGTGCTGGCCAGTGAACTGAGCACCTATCTTGATTCCAATCGCATCAATCAGGTGCGACGCGCCTACTATTATGCGGAACAGGCCCACGAAGGCCAGATGCGCCGTAGCGGTGACCGTTACATTACTCACCCACTGGCCGTTGCCCATATCCTAGCCAGCCTCAGGCTGGACCATCAGAGCCTGATGGCAGCCATGCTCCACGATGTCATTGAAGATACCGGCATCCCCAAAGACGCCCTGGCGGAGCAGTTCGGCGAAGATGTGGCGGAACTGGTGGACGGGGTAAGCAAGCTCACCCAGATTGAATTCCGCTCCCGCGCGGAGGCTCAGGCGGAAAACTTCCAGAAGATGACCCTGGCCATGGCCCGGGATATCCGCGTGATTCTGGTGAAACTGGCCGACCGGCTGCACAACATGCGCACCCTGGGCCCCATGCCCTACGAGAAACGCCAGCGCATCGCCAACGAGACTCTGGATATCTATGCCCCGATTGCCAACCGCCTGGGCATGCACTCAATCTGTACCGAGCTTGAGGACCTGGGTTTTTCCTCTCTTTACCCCATGCGTTCGAAGTACATTTCTAAAGCCGTGGCCAAACTGCGGGGCAGCCACCGGGAGATTATCGAGGACATCCGCGGTAAGCTGCAGGAGAAACTTGAAGAACGGGGCCTTCCCGGCCGTATTCAGGGGCGCGAGAAGCACCTGAACAGCATCTACAACAAGATGAAGTTCAAGCACAAATCCTTTCACGAAATCATGGACGTATACGCCTTCCGCATCATCACTGACACGGAAGACGACTGTTACCGCATCCTCGGCGCTGTCCACAGCCTTTACAAACCGCTGCCCGGGCGATTCAAGGATTACATCGCCATGCCCAAGGCGAACGGCTACCAGTCGCTGCACACCACTCTGTTCGGCATGCACGTGAACATCGAAATCCAGATCCGCACCGAGGAAATGGAGCACATTGCCAACAATGGCATCGCGGCCCACTGGATGTACAAGAACGAGCCTTCCAATGTCACCACCGCCAATCAGAACCGGGTGGACCAGTGGGTCAAGGGGCTGATGGAAATGCGGGAGCGGGCGGACGATTCCCTGGAGTTCATCGAACACGTCAAGGTCGACCTGTTCCCGGATGAAATCTATGTGTTCACGCCCAAGGGCCGAATCATGGAGCTGCCCCGGGGGGCGACGCCGGTGGATTTTGCCTACTCGATCCACACCGATATCGGCAATGCCTGCGTGGCCTGCCGGATCAACCGAAATCTCGGGTCCCTGAGCCAGACTCTGCAAAGCGGCCAGACCGTGGAAATCATTACTGCTCCCGGTGCCCGGCCCAACCCGGCCTGGCTCAGCTTTGTTACGACCGGCAAGGCTCGCAGCAGCATTCGCCACGTACTCAAGAATCAGCGCCGGGCCGAATCGCTGGAACTGGGTCGCACGCTGCTCAAGAAATCACTCAAGGGGTTCGGGGCCAACCTCTCCGACATCGGTGAAGCCCAGATTGACGCGGTTGTCCGGCACAATCAGGTCGAGAGCTTTGACGATCTGGTCAGCGATATTGGCCTGGGTAATCGCATGGCCTACCTGGTGGCGCGGCAACTGGTCAGTGGGGCCGACGAAAGCGGCCAGAGCGATGTCAGTACCAAAGAACACGGCTCGGTCACCATTCGCGGCACCGAAGGACTGCTGGTGAGGTTTGCCAACTGCTGCAAGCCGATTCCCGGCGACCCGGTGGTGGGTGTGATGGATTCTGGCAAGGGCATGGTGATCCACTCAGACACCTGTTCAAGATTGCCGGATGACGACGAAGCAAGGGCCAACCTGACCCAGCTCAAATGGGCCAAGGACATTGCGGACGAGTTTTCTGTCGAGCTGAGGGTAGAGCTCGAGCGCCAACGCGGGGTGATTGCCGAACTGGCCAACGCCGTCGCCGTCGCAGACGGCAACATAGAGCGAATCAATGTGGAAGAGCAGAACGCACGGCTGGGCATTGTAAGCCTGGTGGTGCACGTTCACGGGCGTCGTCATCTGGCGCGGGTGATGCGCCGTATCCGCAATATCAAGGCGGTGACTCACATCAACCGGGTGCGTAACTGACAAGGCTGTGACCGCCTTCCGCTCCGGCGCCCGGCTGGCTGTTGACAGGTTGGGTGCCGGAGGGTGACGATTGGCGTTTTGAGAGAGGGAACAGAAAGTTCATGACCAATAAATCCGTAATTCAGACTGAAAATGCACCGCAGGCCATTGGTACCTACTCCCAGGCTGTTAAGGCGGGCGATACGGTTTATCTGTCGGGCCAGATTCCCCTGGTCCCACAAACCATGGAAGTGGTGTCCGGTGATTTTGCGGCGAAAACCCGTCAGGTCTTCGAGAACCTGAAAGCTGTGTGTGAGGCCAGTGGTGGTGAGCTGAAAGACATCGTGAAGCTCAATATCTACATGACCGACCTGAGTAATTTCGCCACGGTCAACGAAATCATGGCGACTTACTTCCAGGAGCCGTACCCCGCACGCGCCGCCGTCGGCGTTGCCGCCCTGCCCAAGGGTGTGCCGGTGGAAATGGAAGCGGTGATGGTTCTGAGCTAGAGTCGGAGTTGCAGGTTCAGACATAAAAAAAGCGGCCCGTGGGCCGCTTTTTTTATGTCTGTTGTTTTTCCCGCGCAATCATCTCGCCGTAGCCCGCGCGGAAATCCGGGTAGCGGAAGCTGAAGCCGGTGTCCAGAAGGCGCTGATTGTTGCAACGCTTGCTACCGGCGCGGCCACCTTTGCGGGCGTCCGGATCCGGGGATTTGCACGGTATCTGGTCACGCACCCAGGCCACCACCTCATCCAGGCGCGCCGGTTCGCAGTCGCTGGCAAGATAGCAGGGCTCCAGGGGTTTTGCGGCCAGCGCCATCCGGGTCAGATGACAGACGGTGCCGGCAGCATCCGCCTCGTGGATCCTGTTGCTATACGGAGCCGGGGGCGCCGGGTCCATTTCGCCTTGCATTACCGCGCTGAGAAAGCGTTTGCGGGACGGGCCGTAAATGCCGCTGAAGCGCACTACGGTCGCAGGATGGCCACTGCCAAGTGCCAGTTGTTCCCCTTCCAGGATAATCTCGCCACTGAATCGCGCCGGCTCGGTCGGGCTGGATTCATCCACCCAGGAGTCGTCGTCCTGTGAATACACGCTGCTGCTGCTAATGAAAAACAGACGCGTCAGAGGCGTTTGGCCTTCAAGCTCCTGTATCAGGTTGTTCAGGCCCTCCACAAAGGCGTTCCGGTATCCGCTTTCATCGTATTGTGAGGGCGTCAGGCAATAAATAACGATATCCAGGTTGTCCGGCAATGCCGATGCAAGCGTGTCGCGTTCAAGCAGATCCGCCTTTACCGGATGAACGTCTTGCGGAACCCGGTCGGGGTTGCGGCGCAGGCCGAACACCTGGAAGTCCCGGGCGAGTTTAGACGCGATGGCGCCGCCCAGATTGCCGCAGCCAGCCAAAAGAATACGTGGCAATTGTTTGTCTTCAGTGATTGCCATAGGCAAACTCAATCCTTATGCTTTGGATAATAAATTACCGGAGCCCACCATGACTCTTACCGAGTTACGATACGTTGTTACCCTGGCCCGCGAAAGGCATTTTGGGCGTGCGGCCGAGCGCTGTCACGTCAGCCAGCCGACCCTCAGCGTCGCAGTGAAAAAGCTGGAAGACGAACTAGGGATTCCCCTGTTCGAGCGCAGCAAGAACAGCATCCGCGTCACCGAAACCGGCAAGCGGATTATCGAGCAGTCCCAGCGGGTTCTGGACCAGGTGGGACTGATCAAGGATATGGCCCAGGATGGCAAGAACCAGCTGAACGCCCCCCTGAAAGTAGGCGCCATCTACACCATCGGGCCCTATCTGTTTCCGCATCTGTTGCCGGAACTGCGTCGCGGTGCGCCGGATATGCCGCTCTATATCGAGGAAAACTACACCGCTACCCTGCGCCAGAAGCTGCGCCAGTCAGAGCTGGACGCCATCATCATTGCACTGCCGTTCGAAGAGCCGGAGGTGGTAACACTGCCGCTCTATGATGAACCCTTTGTGGTGTTGCTGCCTGGCGGCCATCACCTCACCAACCATGAGAGCCTGACGGCGGAGCAACTGGCACAGGAACAGCTATTGCTGCTGGGCCCGGGGCACTGTTTCCGCGACCAGGTGCTGGAATCCTGTCCGCCGCTGGTTGAGGCGGTCAGCCGACCGACCGCAAACAACGCCAAGGCGCCATCGCTGGTCACTGAAGGCAGTTCCCTGGAGACCATCCGTCATATGGTGGCCTCCGGTCTGGGCATTACCGTGTTGCCTTTGTCTGCTGCCACCGCCATGCAATACGACGAGGACATTCTGGCAGTCAGACCCTTTGCCGCGCCCGTACCCTATCGGACGGTGGCACTGGCCTGGCGGGTCACCTTCCCCCGTCCCAAGGCCATAGATGTATTGTCGCTGGCGGCCAGCCAGTGCCGGGTCATCGAAAAGGCCAGGCTCGACAAAGCCGCCGCCGTCGCGTCCTGAGCCGGCGCATGACGTCACTGGGCGACATCGAGGTAACGGTCCTCAAGGGCGTGGGCAAGGCCCTGGCGGAAACGCTGGGGAAGCTGGGCATCCATTCGCTGCAGGATTTGCTGTTCCATCTGCCGCACCGGTATGAAGATCGCACCCACGTTATCCCGATGGGGCAGCTGCGGATCGGTGATGTGGGCGTGGTGGAAGGCGAAGTCATGAAAGCCGACCTGGTCATGGGCCGGCGGCGCAGCCTGCAGGTCACGCTCAAAGACAGCAGTGGATTTCTGGTGATGCGCTTCTTTCACTTTAACGCCGCCCAGAAAAACCAGCTGTCCGAAGGCGCCCGGGTTCGCTGTTTCGGCGAGGTCCGCCCCGGTCGCGCCGGCTACGAATTCTATCATCCGGAATATCAGGTCAATCCGCCGCCCATGCCCGCGCAGGGCCAAGCCACACTGACCCCGGTTTATCCGCTGACCGAGGGCATCCAGCAGCCGCGGGTACGCTCATTGTGTCAGCAGGCGCTGACTTACCTCCGGCGATATCCCATTCACGACTGGCTGCCTTCCAATATTATGGAACAGTATCAGTTGCCGGGCATTTCGGAGGCGGTTGAGCTGGTGCATTCGCCCCCTGCGAACGCACCGGTTCACCTGCTGATGGAGGGCCGCCATCCGGCCCAGCAACGGCTGGTGATGGAGGAGTTGCTGGCTCATCAACTAAGCCTGCTGAAGGTCCGTCAGCAGATTCAGGCCCGGGAAGCGTTGCCACTGCTGCCGACCGGCGATTTGCCCGAGCGCTTTCTGGATGGTCTTCCTTTTCGCCTGACTGGCGCCCAGCGCCAGGTGATGAGCGAGATTCGTCAGGATCTGAGCCAGCCAGTACCGATGCTGCGGCTGGTGCAGGGGGATGTGGGCTCCGGCAAGACGGTCGTCGCGGCGCTGGCAGCACTGCAGACCATAGGCGCCGGCGCCCAGGTGGCATTGATGGCACCGACGGAAATTTTGGCAGAGCAGCATTATCAGAACTTCCGGGGCTGGCTTGAGCCCCTGGGAATTCGTATTGCCTGGTTGTCCGGCAAGGTGAAGGGCAAGGCGCGGGAGGCCGCGCTTGCCGATGTGGGCAGTGGCGAGGCGGCGGTCGTCATCGGCACCCATGCGCTATTCCAGGACGACGTCAACTTCAGCCGCCTGGCTCTGGTCATTGTGGACGAACAACACCGGTTCGGGGTTCATCAGCGGCTTGCCCTGCGGGAAAAGGGCGTTGGTGGAACCCTGGCGCCTCATCAGCTGATTATGACCGCCACGCCCATTCCCCGAACCCTGGCCATGAGCGCCTACGCTGATCTGGATACGTCGGTGATCGATGAGCTGCCGCCAGGCCGCAAACCCATTGAAACCATTGTGATTCCCGACAGCCGACGGGATGACGTCACCGACCGTGTCCGCCAGGCCTGCCGGGCTGGTCGTCAGGCCTACTGGGTGTGCACGCTGATCGAGGAATCCGAGGCGCTGCAATGCCAGGCGGCGGAAGCCACCGCTGAGGAGCTGTCGGCCCGCCTGCCGGATCTCAAAGTGGGCCTGATTCATGGTCGGCTGAAGGCCGCCGAGAAAGCGCAGATGATGGAGCGTTTCAAGGAAGGGGAGCTGGACCTGCTGGTGGCCACAACGGTAATCGAAGTGGGTGTGGATGTGCCTAACGCCTCCCTGATCATCATTGAAAACCCCGAGCGCCTGGGGCTGGCCCAGTTGCACCAGTTGCGGGGTCGCGTCGGGCGGGGTGAGGAAGCCAGTTTCTGTGTGCTGATGTATCACCCGCCCCTGTCCCAGAACGGCAAGGCCCGCTTGCAGGCCCTGCGGGACAGCCAGGACGGGTTTGTGATAGCCGAAAAAGACCTGGAAATCCGGGGCCCGGGGGAGGTTCTGGGTACCCGTCAGACCGGCATGATGCAGTTCCGGCTGGCGGATTTTGAGCGGGATAAAGGCTGGATTGAACCCATCCGCGCCATGGCGCCGGCCCTGCTGGGCCAGCCGGAGCGGGTGGATGGCCTGATACGGCGATGGCTGGGAGAACGTACACGGTATGGCGATGTCTGACGTCGCGGTGTATTTTCTACCCTATACTTAGAAACATTCAGGCTGTCGCAGCCGACACTCTATACGGATTATGGGAGAGACTTATGGAACTACCTGTCGCAGTCAGGCAGGCACTCGGTGACTCTGCATCGGATGTATCACTCCGGGACATGGGCCAGGCCAGGCAGGAACAGCTGTTGCGAATGGTACTCCTCAGCGATGAACAGGGTAGTCTGCAGGCGATCTGTCGCCACAGTGACCTTCTGGATATCAACGCTCTGAACAAAAAGCTGGGCCGCGATCTTCGCATGATGAACAAGCGAGAGCAGGCCAAGGCCAGACAGAGAGCCGGGCTGAGTGATCTGCCGCCGCTGCCGTCCCTGACCGGCTGGCGCACGGTGGTGGATGAGCGTGTCGACACCATGTCCTCAGTGGCGCTGGCTCTGGTTGATCAGAACCTGTGCATGGTCATGCCCCGGGACGATTTTCAGCCGGTGATACAGAATGCCGAGCGGCAGTCGTTCTCCGTGGCGTCCGACTCCATAACGGTCAATCTGAACAGTCCGGAAGATGACCAGGCCCAGTTTCATTCCGCTATCCGCAAATTTACCAGCCTGCGTATCCAGCAGCGCCTGGAAGATACCCTTGAACTGCCACCTCTGCCGGAAACCGCACAGCGGATTATTCATCTGCGGGTGAACCCCAATGCGGTGATGGGGGATCTGGTGGACGTAGTGGAAAGCGACCCGAGCCTTGCGGCCCAGGTGGTAAGCTGGGCGTCGTCGTCATTTTATGCGGCGGCCGGCCAGGTCAAGTCAGTTCACGATGCGGTGTCCCGAGTGCTGGGCTTCGACCTGGTGATGAACCTCGCTATGGGTCTTTCCCTTGGCCGCGCCCTGAAAACGCCCCAGGACCATCCAGAAGGCTATGTGGATTACTGGCAACAGGCCATCTGGCAGGCCCAGTCCTCGGGCATTCTGTCCAGTATGATGCCGCGGGGCGCGCGTCCGGTTTTTGGTCTGTCCTATCTGGCGGGATTGCTGCACAACTTCGGTTACCTGGTGCTGGCCCAGGTCTTTCCGCCCCATTTCAAACTGGTGTGCCGCACCCTGGAGGTGAATCCGCATATGGATTCGTCCCTGATCGAGCACTACCTGCTGGGTGTCAGCCGCGAGCAGATCGCCTCACAGTTGATGCAGAACTGGGGTATGCCGGACGAGGTGAACCTGGCCATCCGCTACCAGAAAAACCCCGGTTACGACGGGCCATACAGCGTTTATGCCAAGCTGCTGTGGCTGGGACGTCAACTGCTGATAGAGCGTGATGTTGCCCTCGGCGCGGGCCAGGAAGTGCCCTCCGAGCTTTATGAGTCGCTCGGGCTGGACCGCGAGAAGGTCGAGGAACAGTTTGATCAGCTGGTGGAAAGCAAGGATGTGGTCATGGCCATGGCGGGCATGATGAACCCGCAATAACCTACAAGTCCAGTTGGCGAAGGGCGACGGCGGCCTCACGTATGCGGCCGGCGTTGGCCTCTTCAATGGCCATCCGCTCCCTGTCCATCTTCTCCACAAAGCGTGTCTCGGTGTTCTGCCGGGCTTTGTGGGTCGGCATGTGCTGGATCTGGTCGTGGACCTCCTGGAATACCCGGTAGGGCTGCTGTTGAAGCAGGTCCGGACTAACATGGTCCAGCAGGCCCTTGATGCGCAGGCAAGCTTCCGAATACTCCATCTGTTCGGCTTCTACGGCCATGGCCAGTACCTGAAGGCTTTCCACCATGCTGGCACGGCGTTCCTTCTGGAAGGCTTCGGTTTTTTCTTGGCGCCGTTTACTGGCCTGAAGCACACGTAGCTGCCGCAAGATGAAGCCAGCCAGAAGGGCGATGGCCGCCACGCCGCCAATAATCAGGGCCCACTGTAGCCACTGGGGCATAAAACGTCTCCGGGTTCGGGTGAGAATCAGAGCTGGGGTCAAGAAGCCAGGTCAGGCGCGCTTGCGTTGCCTGTCGGCGCGCCAGACCTTTACCTGCACTGCCTGTCCATTGAGTACGGACGTGCCCACCAACGGATCAATATCCCCGTCACTGATCACGTCGTTAATGCTGGCGCCAGCGTGGGCTGCGGCAACGGACTGACCGATGCCGGCCCGGTCATGGCCCCAGCCGTGGGGTACGGACACCACGCCGGGCATGATGTCGTCAGTGATTTCTACCGGTAGCACAATCTTTCCTGTCGGCGTGCTGACCTGGGCAGAGTCTCCGTCCTGAAGGCCGGATCGCGCGGCGTCCTTGGGGCTGATAATTAGGGTGCAGCGTTCCTTGCCTTTCACCAGGCGCTGGCTGTTGTGCATCCAGGAATTGTTACTGCGCATATGTCGCCGGCCGATCAGCAACAGATCGGTTGTGGCTGGCTGCTCCAGCAGTTCGTGTAGGCGGTCAAGATCCCCCAGGTAGCGCCTTGGTGCCAGATTCACCTTGCGATCAGCGGTGAAAAGCCGCTCCGGCAGGCAGGGGCGAAGCGGGCCCAGGTCAACGCCGTTGGGTAACTGGGTTAGAGAACGTATCGACAACCCTTTTGGCAGATCCTGCCAGTGACGGTTCAGGGGGCTCAGTTTGGCCAGCCCGCGCACAGGATGACCCATGGGTAGAATGTCCATGACCAGATCAATAGCGGGCTGTACCAGTCCCCGGGCCGGCCCGATGTCTGCACCGTAGGGGCCGGAACGCAGCATCATGTCCAGAATGGGGTCGGGGCCGATCTGTTTGAAGGCGCGCCAGCCGGCTTCCATTCGCAGGGGCAGCTTGCCACCCGCCTGGCGTTTCTCCAGGCGGTGGGCCAGTTCCAGCATAATCTGCCAGTCGTGACGGCTGTCGGGACCGGCGTCAAACAAGGCCGGGCTGTACTTGGCGGTATTGCGCACCGCAAACATGCTGAAGATAAGATCGTAGTGGCTGCGTTCCAGGCCTGCCGTGGGCGGCAGAATCACATCCGCATGGCGGGTGGTTTCATTGAGGAAGTAATCCACCGACACCATAAAGTCGAGATTGCCAAAGGCCTCGTCCAGGCGGCCCCCGTTGGGGCTGGAAAGCACCGGGTTACCGGCGATCGTGACAAACGCCCGGATCTGGCCCTCTCCGGGGGTGAGCATTTCATCGGCCATGGTGCTGGAGGGAAACTCACCGCCGAACTCGGGCAATTTTTTCACCCGGCTATAACGGCGACCAAAATGCCCCTGCTGGCCCGCCATGGCGCCCAGTGTGACCAGATCAACCGCCGGCTGGGTAAACATCACGCCGCCAGTGGTATCGAGCTTGCCGGTCAGAATATTCAGCACATAGGCCAGCCAGGTCGCCACGCCACCAAAGGCCTGGGTGCTGGTGCCCATCCGGCTGTATAGCGCGGCCTTGCGGGTCGTGGCCAGTTGGCGGGCCAGGCTTCTGATGTCGTCAGCGGCAAGGCCGGTGTGGTCGCTGACTGCTTCGGGCCGGAAACCAAGGCTGGCCAGCCGGATCAGGTCCACGTCTTTGGTCCATTTCTCGGCGTGGCCCAGGTCCACCAGGTTTTCTTCAAACAGGGTGTAAACCATCGCCATCAGTAGCAGCGCATCGGTGCCGGGCCGGACAAAATGAAACTCATCGGCAATTTTCGCGGTTTCGGTACGTCGGGGGTCAATCACCACCAGCTTGCCGCCGCGTGCCTTCAGGCTTTTCACCCGGCCGCGAAAATCCGGCACCGTCATCAGGCTGCCGTTGGAGGCCATGGGATTGGCGCCAATACAGATCAGCAGGTCGGTACGGTCAATGTCCGGAATCGGGAAAAGCACCTGGTGGCCGAACATTTCCAGACTGGCCAGCATGTGGGGCAGCTGGTCATTGGAGGTGGCTGAGAAACGGTTCTTTGTGCCCAGCGCCCCCAGAAACGGCATGCCGGCGACCAACGCGCCGTGGTTGTGAACATTGGGGTTGCCCAGATAGGCCCCAATGCTGTCGCGGCCGTGCTCCTGGCGGACCCGATGGAGCCGGTCAGCTACCAGGTCAAAGGCTTCGTCCCATTCCATTTCCTGCCAGCCGTCAGCGGTTCGGCGGACCGGTTTGCGAAGGCGCTCCGGATCCTCATGCAGGTCCTGCATGGCGGTGGCCTTGGGGCAGATATAGCCCTGGCTAAGTGGGTCATCTGGGTCACCCTTGATGGACTGGATCTGTCCGTCTTCCAACTCAATGGCAACGCCACACATGGCTTCGCAAAGGTGACAGGTGCGGAAGTGGGTGCCGTTTTCCATGGGCCTTTTCTCCAGGGTGTTCGTTGGGGGGATGACAGGTTCAGGCTGAAATCAGATTATCAGGAAACCCGTTTGATGGGAAAAGCGGGTAGCGACTTGCGCACTTAAAAAAGGCCAGCCCGGAAGGCTGGCCTGAATTGCCTGAATTGCACCGTCTACTGCTGCTCTGGCAGGTCTTTCATCGGGCTGGAAATGAAGTTCAGGTAGGTGCCGTTCACTGGAATTTCCAGCGGAAGCCGCAGCGTGACCACGCCCGCGTTTGCGAAACCACCGGTGTTCGCGGTGACCAGAAGCTCGTCCTCTGCGCCCACCCGATTTGAGTTGCGCTGCTCGATCTGCATTCGCCCGTCGTCAAAGAAGGTGATGTCGCCCTTCAGGTCGAGGGTGAACGGGCGCCCGTAGAGATCATGGGTGCCGCCCAGGGGGATGGCCATGTCCGGCGCATCGATCAGCAGGTCGGCTTTGGTGATAAACACCGGCTGACCGTTTTCACCCTCGGCAATCACGCCGGGGATCAGGGAGTTTCGGGCGCAGCCGCTGCCGGTGCATCCCGGATCGTCCTTGGCGTATCGCATGCGCAATATCTGGGTGTTGGTAACGGTTTCTTCCTGCAGTGGAATAAAGCCCAGCACATTGATTTTGGTGAACACGCTGATGGAAGTGGCGCTCAGCATGGTGGGGTACAGGTCCACCAGAATGCCCTCGATTTCGTCCCCGGTGACGTTCGGGTCCGGATCGTAGGTGCCGGGGCCTTTCACCTCGGTGTTCAGTGCGTAGGTCTGGTAGATGAATTTGCCCCGCGGGCAGTCAATGCCTTCGCCGGCTTCACAGCCAACCTGCGCCGGTGCGGTCGGGGCCACCAGGCCGCTGGCCGAGGCCTGTTTGCCGGTGACGGCCAGTTTGGTGGAGTTGGCAGAGGCGGCCCAGCCTTCAGCATCGCTACCCTGATGATCAAAGGGTTCCAGGCAGTCCGAGACGTTCTCGAACGTGCGGTTGCCGCTGCCGTTGGTGCCGGCGTTGCAGTCCACCAGGAAGTTGGAGTTGGTGTCCCGCACAGGCAGGTTGCGCAGCGGCGTAAACACGGTATCGGTTGCCGGCGCGCCGGTGAAATAGATCACCAGCGGGTCAGCGCCGGCGTCCGGGTCATTCAGTCCTTCCAGCAGGTCGGTTTTAAGCGCCAGCCCCTGGGTGTCGCAGATAGCGCTGTAGGTGCCGGCGTTGCAGGCATCGGCCGCCTCGGAGGAGGCCAGGGTGTAGCGGTAATGGGCACCCGGCTGCCAGGGCTCATCGGGAAAGAAACGCAGGCGCTGGGCGTTCAGTTCCAGGTGCCCGGCAACCGGCTCGCCAACGGTGACTGAGCCGCCGCCAACGCCGGTTTGGGTGACCCGTTCAACCTTGACGGTGGACTTTTCAATGACCGAATCCGGATTGATTGTCTTGGAGAACACCACCGTAATGGGGCGGTCCGCTGGCAGGCGCGATACCGGCAGGGTGTCCACCGTGGCGTCCCGTCCACCGGAATAGGCGTCGCCCCGGGCGTCGTAACACTGGCCTAGAACGCCATTCTCAAGATCCAGTTGGGAGTGGTCGGTTTCACAGGGGAAGCCCGGGTAGGTGGTCAGAGCCAGCGGCGGCCGCTGGGTTACCGAGCTGTCCCCGACGGGATCCAGGGCAAAATCCAGCGGCGCAAGCGTGGCCGGATTGCCCGCCAGATCGGTGATGCCGTTAACGACTACCTGATAGTTAACCCCGTGCCGCAGGCCCCCTTCGGGATTGAGTGCGACAGTGGTGCCGTCCAGACGGATCTTCAGGTCGGTGATCGGGGTGCCATCCGCCGTCAGGGTCACGCCATTGGGCAGGGAATCGGGGGCCAGCGGCTCATCGAAAAACAGGATCACCGGGTCGCCGGGGCGATGCATTGACTGGCGGGTGTCGGGAATAGCGTTTTCCGCGCCCGGGGTCCAGCTCACCAGTGATGGTGGGGTGGAATCCATGGGGCGCTGGCTGGCTGCGTCCAGGGCCGAGTCCACATCGGTTGCTGCCTCCAGATGGAAGGCGATAGTGGAATCCGTGTATTCCTGACCCAGCAGGCCGGGCTCGACCATGCCAATGGCGTCGATGGTCAGAACGCCGTTTTTGACGATGGCGACGCCACGAAGCTCAACACCCATCAGTGTCTGTGACAGGGCGGCATTGGGCTGGGCGTTCTCGGTGTTCATTGCCACATCCATGAACAGGGTGATGTGGCGGGGCGCGCTCAGGTCGTCGGTATAGGCATTGGGGCTTAGGTAACCGGAGGCGTCAGACATCATGGTGACCTTGATGTCACCAGTGGTCTGCAATTCGCCGGTTGCCGCATCCAGTACCGGTACCTGGCCGCCCACTAGCACATCAAGGCTGGTACTGCTCAATACACTGCCTTTGGCGATACGCAGTGGCAGAGCCTCATCGGCCCGGAATGCGGGCGCGAAAGCCAGTTCCGCAAACAGCTCGCCCGTCTGCTGTGATGGCCCCGCCTTGCCCTGCAGGACAGAGTTGAGGGTGACGCCATTGATGATCTGGCCATTGAGAATGGAGCGGGTCGCCTGGCTTTCGCTGGCACCCGAACCCAGCCCGGAGTCGACGGCTGCCTGTCGCAGGGTCACCGTCGGGCCGGTGTCTTTGGGCGTAAAGGTCCATTCCGTGCTGAACCGGTTATCCTGCGAGGGATTCGTCAGGCTGGCCAGGTTCTGGATGCGCAGGGTGTATTCCTCGCCGCTGGCCAGCAGATCCTCTTTGCTGCCGCACATCAGCGGATCCTGGGTGGCGCAGGGGTCCAGAGCAATGCGATCGCCCTTGACCAGAAGCGTGGCCGGCACTGGCTGGCCGTCGCTGTCGAGCAACTCGATGGACCCGCCCAGGGCTTGCCAGTTCGGGTGAACGGGTTGGGTCATGGTCAGGCGGAAGGTGGAAAAGTTCATGGCCGTAAATTGGCCGTCGGGGGCAGGAACCTGAGAGACGATCCCGAAACTGTCCGACTGGTTGGTAATAGAGGCAACGCCGGACAACGAGCCACGAGTGCTGAACTGCACCCCGGGGTCACCGCTGGCGTTGGGCATGTTCACCAGGCGATTGCCGGCGGATATCAGCGGGTCAGTGAAGGTCAGGCTGTAATCGGTGGCCGGTTTCAGGGCCTCAGTGAAATCCAGTTTCAGGCTCTGGCCGCCATCAATTTTCTCGACGGTGAACGGTACCGGGTCGCCTCCATTGGTGACCTGAAGTTTGCTCTGAAGGTCGCCTTCGGCTTCCGTCAGCGGGTGGCTGAACCGCAGAACCGCATCAGTGTGGGGGCTGACGCTTTGCTGGCCGTCAGTCGGATAGGAATAAACCACTGCTCCGGGGCCGGCCGGTTCATTGATGGTCTGTTCTTCGCCACCACAGGCGGCCAGTAGCAGGGCGGGTATCAGTGCCAGGGTCTTGTTGTACTTCATGGCCAGCATCTCCTCAGAACTTCAGAGTGATCGAACCGCTGATGACATGGATGTCACCGTCGGCCGTTGCCTGTTGTTCGTTGCCGTCAAAGTCGACGATGGTGAAATCCCGGTCCTGTAGCTGCTGGTACTGGTAGCCAATATCCATCCGCACCGGGTAGGCCAGCAGCCGGGTTTTGCGGTAGGTGGCGCTAAGCCCCAGGCCCACCACGATTTTATCGGTGTCGAGATAGTTCAACTCCGGATTCCGGGTCGTCTCCAGCGGCGATTCCTCGTAGGCCAGGCCGCCACGAAAGGCAAAATGCTCGCTGAGCTGATACTCGCCGCCAAGGCGGGGAATCAGTATGTCCTTGAACCCGATGCGGTTGGCGGGGCTGACGCTTTGTTGGTCTCGAATCGATTCCTGGGCAAATTCATCCTCCAGTTCCGACCAGTTCTGCTGCTCGATACTGCCGCCTACCCGCCAGCCGTCACCCTTGTACTGGGTGCCGAAGGCGATGGTTTCTGGCTGAAAGGAATCGATGGTGGCGACCTTCAGGCTCAGCCCCGGGTCGGGAATGGTCTGGGTAACGATCACGTTCGAGTTCACCGAGGTGGACGCCGCCGATTTGGTGCGGTAAGCCAGCGCCGATTCCCAGCCGCTGAACAGGCAGGCCTCATCCGGACAAAGGGTTTCACCCCATTTAACCGTGGTGCCCAGAATCGATTTCAGGGACGGTTCCGCGTTCACTGCCAGTCTTTCCCGGCTGGTTTCGCCGCCCAGGGTGGAGACCGCATCCAGCTGCGCAGCTGCCTCAAGGGTGATCCGTACTGAAAAGCCCGCAGAAATGCCCCGCCAAAGGGGAGTGGCGCCACCGATGTTCAGAAACAAAGGCTCCTTGCCATACTGCAGATACTGGCCGGTCTCGGAGGTTTCAGACGAAAACGCCAGCATTTCCTTGCCGTACTTCTCGACCCCGGCGATGAAACCCAGATAGATCGGGTGATCGAAGCGTGTCAGTGAGCCCACGTTGGTCTTCATGCCAATCAGCACATGCTGGCTGGGAGAATTGGACACGATATCCCCGTTGGCATCCGACCGGCTGGACCGCAGCTCCTGCTCGGCGTGTAGCAGGCCAGTGGTAAGCTCGCCGCGTTCGTCAGCGGTCAGGTACGCAGGGTTGTAATAGGTGGCCGAAACCTGGGAGTTAAACATGGACAGAGATTGCGCGGTTGCCACGTCAATCGGCATGACACCATAGGTGGTGCCAAGGTTGCCCATGCTGGCCAGTGACAGAACGGAATAGCCGCTCGCGGCGATGGCAAGCGATAGCGAACGCAGAGAGAATCGGGGGGTTAATGCCATGGAACACTCCAATTATTGTCCTTTTGCCCACTGTGCAGTTCAGTCCTGCGGACTGGCCGCATGTGGCAACCGTTATTGTAATGAGCTTGTGATGGATTCTAGATGCCGCAAAGTCGACGGACTTTGGCTGTTCTGACAGGCAAAGGTGGCGGTGTGACCAAATAATGGAGGGGTAATGCCTATTTCTTTTTGCTATCAGTGATTTGAGGATTCGGTGATGGCGTCAACCGGTCGCGGCCCGGGTGTCCAGGATGTGACCGGGCTCACATTGTGCAGCTGCCTTCCCTGGCTCCGTGTTCGTCATCTCGACTCAGGCAGTGGAGTTCTCGTCGCTGGAAAGAACCGACAACAGCCGTTGCGCATGCTCGGCGGCCTCCGTGCCCAGGCTGGTTAGATAGCCGCCGTCTTTCTGGGTGATCAGCCCTTTGGTATACAAACGCTCGGCCGCAGCGACCGCGTCTGTGGATGCGGAATGACTGTGTACCTTGATGCCCTCGTTGATGGACGACAGGTTGAACAGGGACAGCAGATTGAGCTCTGCCAGGTGGTCGTTAGTGAAGGCCATAACGGGTCCTCGGACGCGGTTGGGTTGACTGTTATTACAGTCTGGAACTCGCTGGTCGGTTTCGCCAGTTTTTATTGATAGAGGCGCGATAAAACAGGCAAGTTGACCAAAACCCGATATGATTAAAGGTGAGCAAAAAATAACCAGAGAGCTGGCGGTCCATGATGGAAATCAGCGAGTGTCTTTCAAGAAGAACACGCAGGTGGACCGCCGTCGGGGCCCTCTCTCTGGTGCTGCTTTTTCCACTATGGCTGCTGCCGCCGGGTAGTGGTCTGAGCGCTGCTGACCACCTGCTGATTATGGCACCCGACCTGCCTGGCGCCTCCGAGGAAGGCGGCACCGGCCGCGATGCGGCCATCGTGCGTCAGGTCCTTGCGCTGTGCGGTCACGAGACGGAGTTCATCGTGCAGCCCTTCGGCCGGCATCTGCGCACCTACTCGGAGGTGCCGCGCTACGATGCGGTCATGACCGTACCTTTGGCCACGACTCTGGAAGGCACGGGCACGGCTGCCTACATCTGGTATCAGGTCGGCGCCTTTTTCGATTCCGGCCGTACCGAAGCCATTGAAACCATTCATGATCTGGCGGGCCTTCACGTGGTGACCTTTCGGGATGGCATTAAACAGCTGGAGCTTGAAGCGCTTGCGCCGGATATTGCCTCGATTCTGGAGATCGGGGATCTGCGGGTTCACTCGAAGCTTCTGATGCTGGGGCGGGTAGACGCCATTCTCGCGGACGGGCTGATCATTGCCGAGATCAACCGGCGCCAGATGGACAACCCAGAATTCCGTGACCGCTATGGCAAAAACGCCAGCCTTCGGTTCGCACCTATTTTTCTGCCTCTGCCGTACAAGATGGTATTTCGTGATGCCGCCATGGCAGAGGAGTTCGACCAGTGCTTTGACGCCGCCCGCGAAGGCCGACTAATCTACGATATCAACGAGGATTACATCGGCCCCCTGCAGGCCGAGCTGCGCCACTCCTATATGGGGTTCTGAAAGAGGTTTATGGATGTGCGGCCGCTACAACATAATCGACGACCCGCTGGTTCAGGATCTGCTCAACGCTCTGGGAATCTCTGTTAACGCAGAAACCCGCTTCAATATTGCCCCCGGAGCAAAAGGCCAGATTGTCTACGAGACAAATCAGGGCAGAACTCTTCAGGACGCTATCTGGTCACTACTCATTGAACCCAAGCCCGACGACAGCGGGTACCGGCCCTCGCCCAAATACAGCACCTTCAACGCCCGCGCGGGTAGCCTGGGCACCAGCCCGCTCTGGAAAAAGCGGTTTCATGCCCAGCGGGCCATCATCCCGGCCAGCGGTTTCCATGAGTGGACCGGACAGAAGGGCAACAAGCAGTGCTACAACATCCATCCGGTGTATAACGCGATTGCCTTCGCCGGCCTCTACGAGCTCTGGGACTTCCAGGGCGAGATCGTGCCGTCTTTCACCATCATCACCCTGCCGCCACACCCAAGGTTCAACCACATCCATCCCAAGAGCATTCCGCTAATGCTCGAGAGGGATGACTTCGATATGTGGCTGGACCCGCAGATGACCAATACTGATCCGTTGCAGCACCTGCTGAAGACCCGAATTCGGGAGCCATTGGCGGTGGAGCCGGTTGAATCACCGGGGAGTCTTCAGAAAGTGGGGCAGGGGGAGGTTATTGATGCGGATCAGGGGTGATCAGCTCCTGGTCATGACACCATATTTTGGGCGGAGGTTTTTGCCATATATGGGCCGCGAGGGTCGCAAAGCGAACATTTAGGTTCGGGGCATTGTCGTTCAGCCAAGCTCTGCCAAAACGGTAACGACCCCATAGTCACTTGTTGTTGGGTTGCAAACTCCTGGGTTACGGCTTGGTGTAACCGTACTTGCCCGGATCCTCAAAAATAGTTGCTACTGTCTCCATTGCCTCTTCCTTCGAAAGATCTGCGCGTTGCAATAGAGCAACGGCTTCTTCTGGATCGCGAGACAAAATGGCAGCATCAAATTCATCCATGATACCGACATGAAAAAGGCGTTCATTGAGGGTCATTCCAGCCAATTTGCTCATAGTCGTCTTGAGGCCCTATAACGCCGATAATAAGCGGCGGCCCGACAGGGACGTCCGGTGGAGGCCGCAGGCCGGAACGCACTTAATTGATTTGTTAAGTGGCTGGACATTCACCACCCCAAGTATCAGTTGGCACATTGGCTAGTTCGCTGGGAGCCGGGAATGCTTTCTTGAACGTGAAAGCCTCCGCGGTTGGGCCTTGCTCTCGCAGAATGTTCAGCTTTTGCGCCGCGTCTTCGATTGACGGAATGTGACCGGCAGGCACCCACCAAAGCACCGTATATGCCTCTCCCATTTTCTGAAACCACTCTTTCTTGCGGCGCATGATCTTAACGTGGGCAGACCGATAAACGTAATTATGCAAAGCCTCGACCGAATCCCAGAGGGAAAGATTCACGATTTTATCGGAGCCGAAATAATCAATGCCGGTAGCATCACCGTCTTCGGTTTGTAGCCGCCAGACAAAACCAGGGGAGTCATCTGCCAACGCATTGATCCGATCGAGATTCGCCACAAAATCCGAAAGCTGCGGCGAATCTATCGGTGCCAAAAGCGTGGCAATGTTGAGTTGCGCAATATGATACTTATTCACAGTTTCCTCCCTGAAAACACTTAACGGCAGCCATAAGGGGCGCCCTGACAAGGGCGTCCCGTGGAGGGCCATCGGCCCGGAACAGACTTAATGGCCTTGTTAAATTTGGTTGCGGCCGACGACACGGATTACCCCAGCAGCAATGAGCGCGACGATGGCGATAATGTCTGCGATGACGACCTTGCGAACGGACTCATTGTACCCGCCGACAGACCACGCAATAGCGATGAAGGACACAACGCTGATAAGGCCAGCGATGATTGCCAGCGTTTGCAGAGATGGCTGGAACGCTGCATACAACAGAAACAGGCCAAGAAGACCAAACAGGATGGCCCGGTGGCGCATTAGAATTTCGATGTTGGGCTCACCCAGGGAAATGCCATACAGGGCGGTAAGACGTTCCACGCCGAGAACCCCGGAAACCGGCAAGAGATGAATGATGCCTACGAGCACCAGTAGGCCTGTGACAACTTTCTCCATGTTTGCCTCTCTTCCTTGAATTTAACGCCAGCCATAAACGGCGCCCTGACAAGGGCGTCCGGTGGAGGCCACATCTTTTGTGGCCGTAACGAATTTGATGGCCTTGTTAAGTGTATTACCTGCCGATGACATAAGCAGCTACACCAAAAATCCCGAAAACCAAGAACATCAACCTCCCCCAGAAGACGAGATTCTTATTCTCTCGGCTGATCCCGTTGTCACCGTAGGGAAATACTAGCCACCAACCATTCAACATATTAACGCCGCCAAAAAATGATCGATCTATGCGTTTTGAGTATGCCGATATGGACAACGCTAGATACACGAGACCACAAGTAACAGACGCAATGAGAAGAGCAACTTTGAGCAAGACCATCAGGACCTTTTGCACTTAACGCCAGCGCACAACGGCGCCCTTGTAATGGAGGCACAGCCGCAATGTAATGGGCGTCCGGCGGCCGCAGGCCGCGTATTGATGCGCCTTGTTAGATTTTAGGTGCCCAGTATTCATCTATTGCTCGTTGAATCACTGGGTGGTCGTATTCGAATTCTTCACTTTCTAGGCACCAACACATGTACTTAACCACAGCCTTTCTTTGGTTATCACTTAATATCGTTAGTTTCGATCTTGCGTAATCGTCAAGTTGCGATAGGTGAAAAACAGGATCATCCACTTCACCCTTCAAACTTTCGATAATGAATGCAGGCAAGTGAAACCTCATGCCATTAGCATTGAAAAAATACAGACTGCTATGGCATCTATGCAGCACATCAGGAGTGAACAATGACCAATCATCCTTCTCGTCATTTTCTCGTTTCTTCCTTTGCACATCTTCCGATTCATAATCGTCTATGGCTTGCGCCTCCCACAGGCCAATTCCATCGCCTAGTTTTACGTCCCGGAATGCGGTTTTTATGGATTCGATGATGTGATCTTTACCCATGAGAAAATCTAACGAGGCTGTAGAAAAACCCGTTTCCGAGCCGTCCCCAACACCTGGCTCCTAAAATTTTTGTAGCTGCCATCAGCTAACCGATTATCGCGATTCCGCTGTTTAGCCATTAGTTTCAGCCCTTTGA
>Ga0207884_1000064_pt1 | contig 133206 bp, 122 predicted proteins | sample MalvirmetaMSP144_FD_184236 | JGI IMG/M metagenome (GOLD analysis project Ga0207884, IMG submission 184236) | Marine viral communities from the Deep Pacific Ocean - MSP-144 (SPAdes) | ecosystem: Environmental > Aquatic > Marine > Oceanic | place: Pacific Ocean | collected 2011-07-08 | reverse complement strand
GCCCAAGGCTTGTGTGAATAGCCGCTCCGGGTTCATAAGGGTTGTCCATGCCTGGCAAAAGATGTCAGGAATTATGGCTCAGAAAACCATTAGCGGGCGAGGTTTCCACACGAAACGGAAGAGAGCCCAGATTATTGACATCGCTTTCATCGGCGGTGTCTGTACACGCGGTCACACTTACCACAAGCGCCAGCAACAACGCTTTTCTTGCAAAAGGCCTGGTCATTATTTTACTCCATTCGGTCGGACAGGAATCGAAGGTCTGGTTAACAATCGAGGCAGAAAGGGCCTGTTCTGAATGTATGGAGTTTTTGTGAATGCTCGGTGACTAATTGATGACCGTTCGGGGACTAACCCGATCCGGAATGCTGGATCGGGCGAGGAAGTGACGCTGGCAGTTCAGTGCTTATGCTCTGTCGGATCCATGTCCATCGTCTGTAGTTCAACTTCCACAGGCCCGGCACCTTCAAAAGTCAGGGTCATGGGAACATTTTCACCCCTGGCGATGGCGCCGGTCAGACCTTCCAGCATGAGGTGGTAGCCACTCGGCTCCAACAGCACGGTCTCACCGGCGGGAACCGGGAGTCCATCGGGCACCGGCTTCATGGTCATCATATCGTTCTTCATGCTGCTCTGGTGAATGGACACGGCTTTGGCTTTAGGCGTTTTACCGCCGGTGAAGGTAACTGCCGTTTTTCCGTTATTGGAAATGGCCATATAGCCCACCCCCATAGAAACCCCGGGAGGCGTGGGGCGGGTCCACGGATGGGTAACGGTGATGTCACCCTCGCTGATGGAATGGGCAGATACGGGGAGTGCAGCGACACCAATAAGTGCTGCTGCAACCAGATTTCTGAAGCTTGTCATGGCGTCTCGCTGTCGGGTTTCTGTTGTCACGGCATCATGGTTTTGCCAGCGCCTGGATCAGCGCCCCCAGAAATCGGGAGGCTTCACCGCCGGTGGCCGCCCGATGGTCAAAGGTAACGGACAAGGGCAACACGCGGCGCACGGCGGGTTTTCCCTTGCGGGCAACCACCTTTTCACGGATGGAGCCGGCCCCAATAATAGCGACTTGCGGCGGTGACACAATAGGATTGGCGTACTGGCCGGTCATGGTACCGAAGTTCGACAGGGTGATGGTGGCTCCCTGCATTTCGGCGGGCGGGATCTTGCGGGTTGCCACCGCGTCCCTCAGATTCTGCAGCCCTTTGCGCAGATCCGCCATGGTGCGGTGGTTTACATCCCTCAGCACCGGCACAAACAGCCCTTCCGGCGTGTCCACAGCTATGCCGATATGTACTTCGTCCTTCAGGCGTCGGCTGAGGGTCTCGCCGTCGAACCAGCTGTTCATCACCGGCGAGGTCTCACAGGCGCTGGCAATGCCCTGCACCAGTCGCATGGTGATGTCGGTTCCGGGTTTCCAGTCGCCAATATCCACATCCTCGAAAATCGACACCGGTACCACTTGAGCGTGGGAAGCTGCCATGTTCTTGGCCATGGTACGGCGGGTACCGCGCAGGGATTCCGCGTCGGGTAACGACCGCGTCCGGTAGCTCGCCCGGTTGGCCCGCGCCCGCTTGCTGGATTCGGCAGCGCCGACGATGAAGCTGTCTTTCCGGGTTCCGGTATCAGCTTTTTTCAATTCACCGACGACGGTACCACTGTCGTCGTCTTCACCTTCGTAGGCCATCAGGGGTTCACCGGTATGGATTATGTCCCCTGCCTCACCGAACAGCCTGGCGACCGTTCCGGCTTCGGGCGATGGCACTTCCACAATCGCTTTGGCGGTTTCAACGCTGACCAGTACCTGGTCCACCTCCACCGTATCCCCGACCTTTACATGCCATTCAACGATTTCAGCCTCTGGCAGGCCCTCGCCCAGATCGGGCAGTTTGAAATGTTTCATAAAGCCATGACCCTCCTGGCCGCCTCTACAATGTCGTCCACCTGTGGCAAGTAGGCCTGCTCGTTACGGTAATAGGGCATTACCGTGTCGTAGCCGGTCACCCTGGCCACCGGCGCCTTCAGCTCGAGATAGGCGCCCTCGGCAATGGACGCGGCCACTTCCGCCCCCACGCCACCGTTGCGACAGGCCTCGTGCACAATCACAGCCCGCCCGGTCTTGGTCACCGAACACAGCAGCGTTTCCCGGTCGAGCGGGCTGATGGTGCCTACATCAATCACTTCGGCCGACACGGACTGCTCGGCTAGCCGATCCGCCGCCTGCAGGGTTTCCATCATGGAAGCGCCCCAACTGATCAGCGTCACGTCGCTGCCTTCACGCAGGGTGAAGCAGGTATCCAGAGGAATGGCTTCACCGTTGTTCTCCACACTCTGGGTCACCGCGCGGTAGATTCGCTTGGGCTCGAGAAAGATCACCGGGTCCGGATTGCGAATCGCCGCCAGAAGCTGGCCGTAGGCTCGCTGGGGTGAACTGGGGATCAGCACCCGCAGCCCCGGAATGTGGGCGAAGAGTGCTTCGGTGCTTTCCGAATGATGTTCCGGGGCGTGAATCCCGCCGCCAAAGGGCGCCCGATACACCAGCGGACAGTGCAAGCGGCCCCGGGTGCGGTTCCGCATTCGCGCGGCGTGGCTGATGATCTGCTCCATCCCCGAATAGATGAACCCCATAAACTGGAATTCGGCAACCGGCCTGAGCCCTTGGGTCGCCATGCCAATGGCCGTGCCGGCAATCAGATTTTCCGCCAGCGGGGTATCCATCACCCGCTTGAAGCCAAACCGTTCTTTGAGCCCCGCTGTGGCTCGGAAAACGCCGCCGTTGGTGGCGATATCCTCCCCCAGCACCACCACCGACTCGTCCTGTTCCATTTCCCAGGCCAGAGCCATGTTGATCGCTTCCACCAGGGTGACGTCGCGGCTGTCTGAAGTACTCATAGCGCACCTCCCCGGTATTTGGCAGCAATCCGCTCGCGCTGTTGCTTCAGCGCCTCGGGCAGGGTTTCGAACAGATAATCCATCATCGCCGTGGGCGGCTCGGCTTCGGTGGCAAGATAGGCATCCACTGCTTCGTCAACGGTTTTTCGGCAGTCAACCTGCAAGCTTTGTTCCTTCTCCGGCGTCCAGAATCCGGCCTTGTGAAGGTAATTCTGCAGGCGCTTGATGCCGTCTTTCTCCCACGCCTGTTTCAGATCTTCGGACGAGCGATAGCGGGTGGCGTCATCAGCGGTCGTATGATCACCCAGGCGATAGGTCATCGCTTCAATCACCGCGCCGCCTTTCCCGGCCCGTGCCCGTTCCAGCGCATTGTCCAGCGCCTCGGTCACCGCAAAATAATCGTTGCCGTCCACAATATGCCCGGGCAAGCCTGCACCAATCGCCTTCTGGGCAATGGTCTCCGCCCCGGTCTGGATGCTTCGAGGTGTGGAAATGGCCCATTGATTGTTTATCACCATAAACACCACCGGCAGATGCCAGGCACCGGCCAGGTTGATGCTCTCGGTAAAATCCCCCTTGGAGGTGCCCCCGTCGCCAATGCAACACACCACAGCCCGGGCCTCGTCACGGATTCGCATCGCGGCGCCAACGCCGACCGCATGACAGCACTGGGTAGCGATGGGTACCGAAATCGGCAGGTCTTGAGGGCAGTCTTTCCAGGCGCTGCCGCGCTCATCTCCGCCCCAATAAAGGAGCAATTCGGTCAGCGATACGCCTCGCAGAATGTGGGTGGCCTGGTCACGATAATAGGGCACAAACACATCGTCTTTTGACATGCTTTGACCAATGGCAGTACCAATCACTTCATGGCCCAGCACAGACGGATACGTACCGCATTTCCCCGTGCGTTGCAGTGCGATGGCTTTGGAATCGAAGGTGCGGGTCAGCACCATGTTGCGGTAGGCGGCCAGCACCCGTTCGGTGTCTTCAGCCTGTGGTGGCAGGTCGCCCAGCGGCGCACCCTGATCGTCCAGATAGCCGGTGCTATCCACACGAAACTCGTGGATTGTTTTCATCCCATTCTCCCCGCCCTGCCCTTGGGTAAAAGGTCCTGCTGCGTTCCTGGAGGCCCGCTTGTGGCAGACGTACCGGCAGCATCAAGGCTGATCGTTTTGTTGTTGAGCGTGGGTCTCACGCTGTCGGGATCATCAGAGAGCACCAAGGTGCCCTGATTATTATTTAGTCGATCCGGAGCAATTCATCAACACGACTTTGCCTCTGGGGAACTTAACGGGCATTTGAATGACAACAGAGTAATTCTGGTGCCATGCACCGGAAACGCTGGCTTCCTATACTTGTACTTTCGACAATCCGCGAACCCATCGCACAGGAGCGAACCATGAACGTCATGTCAGTGCTGAATCAGGTCATGAAGCAGGCCCAAAGCGGCCAATATAAAGGGGCTGGCAGCTCAGGCTCGGGCATTGATATGAAAAGCCTGCTTGGCGGTGGCGCACTTGGCCTGATGGTAGGCTCCAAGCGCGGTCGGAAGATGGGCGGTAAAGCATTGAAATATGGCGCCGTGGCGGGAGTGGGCGTACTCGCCTGGAAGGCCTACCAGAGCTACCAGGCGGGCAACCAGAATGCTCAGGGCGGAGCTTACGCTCCGTCATCCCAGGGTCAACCACTGGAACAGCTCCAGGGACAGGAACAGGAAAGACGGGGACTGGAGATCCTGCAAGCCATGATCATGGCCGCCCGCGCCGACGGCCACATCGATGGCGACGAGCGTGCGCTACTGACCCGGGAAATCGAAAACCTGAGACCGGACGACGAACTTCATGCCTGGATCCAGCAACAGTTCGACGCCCCGCTGGACGCCCGAACCCTGGCCCGCAGCGCTGACTCACCCCAGGCAAGCCGGGAGATCTACATCGTCAGCGCCGCGATTATCGACGACCAGAACCCCATGGAACGCGCCTGGCTGGACCAGCTCGCCAGCGCCCTGAACCTAGAACCAGCCCTTACCCGCCAGCTGGAACAACAGGTCCAGGCCGCAGCTGGCTGAGCCGGATTAACGCCCCGGCATCACCCGCGCCAGGATGGTGGGATTCTCAGTCAACGGCCTGGCGAGGATCACGCCCTCATTCGAGGATGGGTAGATGCCGGTCAAAGCCGTGGTGTTCACCTGATGAGACACCAGAATCACCGGTGCTCCGTCCTCAAGGGTGTTCACATTCGTGATGGTCTGACGGGTCTGCTCTGACGCACTGCTACGATCCCGGAAGAACGAATTCAGGGACGGCCACTCAGTGACCTTACCCATATCCATTTCTGTCGCGGTATCCATACACCGACACCACTGGCTACTGAATACCCGCGCTTCGGTAATTCCGTGTTCAGCCAGAAACGGCTTCCAGGACCGGGCCTGCTCGCGCCCGGCGTCATTCAGGTTCCGCTGCGTGCTGCAGTCACCCAATTCAAAGTTGGCAGGGTCACCGGTTCCCGGTGCCAGGGCATGACGCATCATCAAAATGGCGTCCCCGTTACGCAGAGCTTCCCAGGCAGCAGCCTCGTTCGCCTGACTCACGCGCGGCGCCACAAAACTCGTGCTTATAACGAACAGTAAGACCGCTGCTAAAACAATCCGAGCTTTCATTTTCAATGTCCTCCAAGCGGGGCCATCCCGCACTTCCGCGGAGCTATCTCCGGATCATGACCGCGAGGTTGGGACAGGATCTCCAAAAATGTTGGAGGCCATGGACGGCCGGAAACAAGCGCACATGGATGTGCTCGTAGCGGTTTTTGGAGATCCTTTCCCAACCTTGCAAGCCCGCTCAATCCGCAGGCCCTCCAACAAATACGCGGATTCCAGTTGGCAGGCTCACATTGACAACAGGTAAACTGCCCAAAATAGGATTTCATGAAGGAACCACTATGCCAATCTGGGTCGACGCCGACGCCTGCCCCGTTCCCATCCGGGAGATAATCTGCCGCGCCGCCACCCGCTGGCAGATCGACACCACCTTCATCGCCAATCACGTCATCACCCTGCCCCCCAGCCCGTACATCAAACGCCGGCAGGTGCCCCAGGGCTTTGACGTCGCCGACAACGAAATTATGGACCAGATGCACGAAGGCGACCTGGTCATCACCCAGGATATCCCCCTCGCTGCCGAAGCCATCGAAAAAGGCGCCGACGTCTTCAACACCCGGGGCCAGGCCTTCACCAAAGAGAATATTCGCCAGCGCCTGGCCATGCGCAACTTCATGGAAGAAATGCGCAGCGCCGGCCAGGTCACCGGCGGCCCCGCCCCATTCAGCCAGACCGACCGCAAGGAATTTGCCGACAAACTGGACCGCTGGCTGCAACGCAACCATAAGCGCTAGCAAACGGGGCTGGCATTAACCCGCAGGTCTGGTCCAGGGTAAGGGAATATATATCCACCATCGAAGGAGTCAGCTCATGAGCCAGAAACACGCCGACACCGCCCGCCTTGAAAGATACGGGCCAGACACCAGCGAATACACCCTGGCCATCATCACCGACGAAGACCATGCCGCCCAGGTAGAACTGGAGGACGGCCAGATCGCCTGGCAGTCCACCCTTCGCTACGACAGACTCCACCGCCACACAGACGAATCCACCGGTAAAGTCCGCTACACCATGGAAGAAATTTCCAAAGCGGACGGCGGCGAACACCAGTTGATCAGCCTGATCGCCGAAGGCGGCCGCGGTGCCGAATTCTCTGAACTGGTGCTGTTTGGCAAGCGACTGATCACCTTCGACGACCGTACGGGCCTGGTGTGTGAAATCCGCAACGAAAGCCAGCTTGTCCCCAGGCACATCCTGATGACCGGCAGCGGGGACGAAGCCTTCAAGGGCTTCAAGAGCGAATGGGCCACCATCAAAGGCAATGAAATGATCGTAGGCAGCCACGGCAAGAACGCCCGTGAGGAATGGATCAAGATCCTGGACCGGAACTATGGCCTTAGAAGCAGAGACTGGCACCAGAACTACCAGCGTATGCGCGATGCGTTGGGTGTCGGCGATGAGGGATACGTGACTCACGAGGCGGCGGAATGGCACCCCTATCGCAATTGCTGGCTGTTCTTTCCCCGCAAGATTTCCAACACCCCGTTCGATGAACCCGTTGACGAAAAAGAGCGCGGCGGCAACACCCTGATCATCGCCGACCCGGAGTTTACCGATATCAGAACCATTGAAGTGGGCACACGCACCCCCGAGCGGGGTGTGTCCTCATTCAAACTGATACCTGGCCGCACCGATGAATGCATCGGCCTGAAAAGCGTGGAAATCGGGGATCATACCGAAACCTATATGTTCTGTTTTGATCTTGAAGGCAATGTTCTTCAGGAAGATACATTCATAGGGCGTTACAAGTGTGAAGGCATAGAAATTCTGTAAACCCCTATATTGGAAGTTTTTCAGGAGTTTTGCCAACACCGAGAAAGATTTCCAAATCATTAAGGGGTATTCAGAAAACTTTATTTATGGGAACTCGACTCTAGGTTGATAGACAGAGACGGCGGATGCGGAGATTCGTTGGTATCTCCCTATCCGCACACTTGCAGATCAAAAACCGGAAACGGTAAGGAGATCGACCTATGAATCGCACAGCACTTTCAATGGCAATTGCATCAACACTGGTCGCAATGCCGGCCGCCACCATGGCCGCGGACGACAAGAGCCCCTATCTTGCGCCGGACGGTTCCTGGATTACCCTGAGCGGCTCGGTCACCAGCACAACTGCCGACACCTTTATGCTCGATTACGGCGACGGGCTGGTCATGGTCGAAATGGATGACTGGGACTGGTATGAAGAAAGCGGCGAAGTCCTGCAGGGTGACAAGGTTACCGTCTATGGCGAGGTAGACGACGACACCTTTGAAGGTGCCAAAATCGAAGCAAGCAGTGTCTATGTTGAAAACCTCGGCACCTATTTCTATGCCAGCGCCCGGGATGAAGAAAACTTCAACGATCTGGACGTGGCCCCGGGCATTGACGTTGGCAACCTCGTCATCACCGGCACAGTAACCGGCGTATCAGGTGCAGAATTCATGATCGATTCCGGTGCTCAGGAAATGACCATCGATACCGCTCTTATGTCCTATAATCCAATGGACAAAGAGGGCTTCCAGCAGGTTGAAACCGGTGACCTGGTAACCGTCACAGGCAATATGGAAGCTGATACTTTCGAAAACACAGAGCTGATGGCAGACAGCATTGTGACGTTGGATAACGACAGCGACTCCTGATCACCGTAGCTGACAGCAAGACAAAGCCCTGCCCTGTGCAGGGCTTTTTTATGATAATGATTCTCTTTAAATTGGCCGCCGAAGCAGCTACCCTTTGCGCTCTTTTTTCAACGACCTGACTCTCCATGCCGACTAAAGACCCGGAAACCACCAGTACTAGCAGCTTCTCCGCCCTGGCCCGCCTTCTGAAATACGCTCGCGGGTATCGCCGACAGATCATCGCAGCCACCACCTGCTCGATCATCAACAAACTGTTCGATATCGCGCCGGAAATCCTGATCGGTGTGGCCATCGACGTGGTGGTCAACCAGGAAGAAAGCTTTGTCGCCGGGCTCGGCTTCGAGACCGCCCAGGAGCAAATCACCATTCTGGCGGTGCTCACCTTTTTCATCTGGGCCGGCGAATCCCTGTTTGAATACCTGTTCCAGATTCTCTGGCGCAATCTGGCCCAGCGGCTGCAGTCGGATCTCAGGCAGGACGCCTACGAACATGCCCAGCGCCTGGACATGAGCTTCTTCGAAGCCCGCAGCTCCGGCCAGTTGGTAGCCACCATGAACGACGACGTTAATCAGCTTGAACGCTTCCTGGACGGTGGCGCCAACGCCATGATCCAGGTGGTGGTCACCGTGGTCGCCGTGGGCGCGGTGTTCTTTGTACTTTCACCGCTGATCGCCCTGCTGGCCTTTACCCCGATTCCGCTGATTATCTGGGGCGCTTTCTACTTCCAGCGCAAGGCCGGGCCGCTCTACGCCGACGTGCGGGAAAAAGTCGGTGACCTTTCCAGCCGGCTGGCCAATAACCTGGGCGGCATTGCCACCATCAAGAGCTTCACCGCCGAGCAGCGGGAAGCCGAGCGCCTGAAGGCAAGCAGCGAGGCCTATGTGGAGGCCAATCGCCGGGCTATCCGCATCAGCTCCGCCTTCATTCCGATTATTCGCATGGCCATTCTAGCCGGTTTCCTCGCCACCTTTACGGTAGGCGGGATGATGGCGCTGAAGGGTGAACTCAATGTCGGAGCCTACGGCGTACTGGTGTTTCTGACCCAGCGCCTGCTCTGGCCCCTGACCGGCCTGGCCGAGGTGATCGACCTGTTCGAGCGCGCAATGGCTAGCACGCGGCGTATTCTGGATCTTCTGGCCGAGCCCGTGCATGTTCGGGACGAAGGCAGCAAGGCGCTGCAGTCGCCGGTAAAGGGCATGGTCGAGCTGGACAACGTCAGCTTCCACTATGCCTCCAGCGGTGCCGGCATCAGCAATATCAGCCTGACAGTTCCCGCGGGCAACACCCTGGCGCTGGTGGGCGCGACCGGTTCCGGCAAGTCCACGCTGATCAAACTGTTGCTGCGTTTCTATGACCCCGGCCAGGGCGAAATCCGGATTGACGGCCAGCCCATCCGGGACGTCACCCTCAATTCCCTGCGCGGCGCCATCGGACTGGTCAGCCAGGATGTCTACCTGTTCGAAGGCAGCATTCGCGAAAACCTGGCGTATGGCAATCCCGCTGCCTCGGATGCCGAGATCATTGAAGCGGCGAAAACCGCGGAAGCCTGGTCCTTCATTGAAGCCCTTCCGGAGGGACTGGAAACGCCGGTGGGCGAACGCGGAATCCGCCTGTCCGGTGGTCAACGCCAGCGCCTGTCCCTGGCCCGCGCTCTGCTGAAGGACCCGCCTATCCTGGTGCTGGATGAAGCCACCAGTGCCGTAGACAATGAGACCGAAGCCGCCATTCAGCGCTCGTTGAAACGCATCGGCCATAACCGCACCGTGATCATGATCGCCCACCGTTTATCCACCATCGTGGAGGCCGACACCATTGCCGTGGTCGAAGGCGGCAAGGTGATTGAAAAGGGAACCCACCAGGAACTGCTTGAACAGGACGGCGCCTATACCGCCCAGTGGCGGGTGCAGACCGGGCAGGTCTGATTTAACGACAGCGAATCAATATATTGATAGTGATTCGCATTTAGATTATTCTGCGGGCCTTAGTTTCTCGGGAGCCCGCATGCCTGCTTTCTTCGACGTATCCAACCTGAATGTGCAGATCGGTGACAACGCCATCCTCAGCGATATCAGCCTTGGCTTTCGTGAGGGCGAGGTCACCGGACTGCTCGGCCATAACGGCTCCGGTAAATCCACCCTGCTCAAGGTTCTGGCCAGGCAGCTTGCCCCCTCCTCCGGCGACACAAGACTGGACGGCAAACCCTTCCAGACCACCGGGGCGCGGGAATTTGCCCGCGAAGTGGGCTACCTGCCCCAACATCCCCCTGGTACCGATGGCCTGACGGTGCGTGAGCTGGTTGCACTGGGGCGCTATCCCTGGCGGGGCCCACTGGGTCGCTACAACACCGAAGACCATCAGCTGATAGACCAGGCCATAGACGATACCGACCTTGCCCCGTTTCGCCACCGTTCGGTGGACACGCTGTCCGGGGGCGAGCGTCAGCGAGCCTGGATTGCCATGCTACTGGCCCAACAAACCCGGTGCCTGTTGCTGGACGAGCCTATTTCCGCCCTGGACGTCAAACATCAGGTTGAGACGCTGCGCCTGGTTCATCGCCTTGCCGCGGAACGGGAACTGACGGTTATTGTCGTGCTGCACGATGTGGATCTGGCGGCACGTTTCTGTGACCGCCTGGTGGCCCTGAAATCCGGACGGCTGATCGCCGATGGCAGCCCCCGGGATATCATGGACACCCGGACTCTGGAAACCATTTACAGTGTGCCCATGGGTGTCATGGAGCGGGCGCCCGGGCAGTGGGTTTCCTATGTTCACTAGGGGCTCGCTGGCGCGCCTGTTGACCATCACCCTGGCGCTCAGCGTGCTGCCGGCCATTGCCCTGGCAGACACCTGGCAGCACGAACAGGGCACGCTGACTCTCGACAAAACACCAAAGCGGGTGATTACCCTGAACTGGGCCGCTACCGAGGCGCTGCTGCTACTGGGCGTGGAGCCAGTCGGCGTCGCAGACCGGGACGGCTACAGATTATGGGTCAAAGAACCGGAACTGCCGGAAGGGATTGCCAATGTGGGCGCCCGGGTTGCCCCGAGCCTTGAGGCCATCGCCCAGCTTGAACCGGACCTGATTGTGACCAGCTCGGAAATGGCGCCCGCCGCCAGGCTTCTTCAGCGCATCGCCCCGACTTATGTTGTGAGCGTCTACAAAGAGGACAGCCAACCGTTCGCAAAAGCCAGTGAAATGCTGACGACACTGGGCGACATGCTGAATCGGGAAGCACAGGCGGAAGCGGTGCTCAGGGACGTAGAGCAGACTCTCGAAATCCAGAAACGCCGCCTGGAGCAAGCGGGGCTGACGGAACGACCCGTCGCTCTGGTCAATTTTCTGGACGACCGCCACGTTAGGATTTACGCGCCCAACGGACTCTACCAGAGAACACTGACGGCGCTGGGTCTGGAGAACGCCTGGCCCCACCAGGGCAATTACTGGGGATTCTCGGTGGTCGGGCTGGAGGCGATTGCACCCTACCCCGACAGCCGCATTGTGGTGATCGAGCCCACTCTGCCGGGCCTGGCAGAGACACTGTCCGCCAGCCCCTTCTGGACCTACCTGCCACCGGTTCAGCGCGAGCAGATCTACCGGATTGAACCTGTCTGGCCCTTTGGCGGCGTTTTCCCCGTCAAGAGACTGGCAACCCTGCTGACAGACAGCCTGCTGACCGGAGGCTCCGATAATGTCCGGTGAATCCTCTGCTGAACCTACCACAATATCAGCGCCACCAGCCTTGCCTGCGGCCTTACCTGTGGCAGCGGGCCTACTCTGGCTAGGCGCTTTGCTGGCCAGCGCCGCGCCCTGGATCGGCGAGCTGGAGCCAGCGCGCCTACTGGCTGCATTCTGGACCTTCAACGAAGACAATTACCGGTCGGTGCTGGCCCATTTCAGCTGGGCGCCAAGGGTATCCATCGCGATTCTTATCGGCTGCGGCCTGGGGCTGGCCGGTGCGGTAACGCAGCAGATACTGGGCAACCCGCTTGCCTCCCCCACCACACTGGGGGTGGAAGCCGGCGGGCAGTTCGGGATCACGCTGGCCACCCTGTTTTTCCCGGGCCTGTTGGCATTCAGCCCCGACCTGGTGGCCGTTGCCGGCGGCCTGCTGGCCATCGGGCTGGTCATTGCGCTGACCTGGCGACTCGGCTTTTCCCCGGTCACGGTGATTCTGGCGGGCCTGGTGATCACCTTCTTTATGGGGGCGGTCAACATGGCCTTCCTGCTGCTCAAGGGTGAATGGCTTGGCAACCTGTTCATCTGGGGCGCCGGCTCCCTGGTTCAGAATAACTGGCAGCCATTCATGGAACTCTGGCCAAGGGTTCTGGTGATTGCCGCGTTGATGCTATTGCTGATGCGCCCGCTGCAGCTCATGCAGCTGGGGCAGACCTCGGCCAGTTCGCTGGGGGCGAAGGTCGGTCTGATTCGGGTGCTGGCACTGCTGCTGGTCGTACTGATGACGGCAACGGTGGTCAGCCGGGTTGGCGTGGTGGCCTTTATTGGCCTCGCCGCGCCAGTTCTGGCCCGTTTGCTGGGCGCCCGGACTCTGGCGTCACGCCTGCTCTGGGGCACACTGCTGGGCGGTGGCCTGCTACTTCTGGCTGATACCCTGGCTCACTGGGCGTCCACCTGGGGCGACGGCTCGTTGGTGCCTACCGGCACCACAACTGCCCTGATCGGCGGCCCGATAATCCTGATGGCGCTTCAGGGCTTCAAAAATACCCACCACATGCCGGGGCAGGAATCCAGCCCGGCCGGCTTTCTGCCTTCACGCAGGCCGGTCGCGATGATTGCGGGCATTCTGGCGACGCTGCTACTGGTTACGGTGATTATTTCCATGGGCTGGTCGCCCGGGCTGGAAGGCTGGAAATGGACGGCCATCCCGCAATGGGATGAAGCCTGGGTCTGGCGCGGACCAAGAATGCTGGCGGCCATTCTGGCCGGTGTAGCGCTGGGGTTTGCCGGTACGCTGATCCAGCGGATGACCGGCAATGCCATGGCCAGCCCCGAAATGTTGGGCATCAGTGGTGGCGCGGCAGTGGTCATGGTGATTGTCGTTCTGTCAGGAATTGATATCGGGCGCGCCGGTCAGCTTGGCGGAGCAACCCTTGGCGCGGCTGCCGCACTGGGGGTATTGATCCTGCTGGCCCGGAGACACAACTTTGCCGGCAATCAACTGCTGCTGGGTGGTCTGGCCCTCTACGTCTTCATGGATGCCGGTCTGCGGCTGGTGATGGCCTCCGGTGGCACCGTGGCCTCGCAACTGCTCAACTGGATGTATGGCTCGACCTGGCTGGTCTCGGAGAATGAAGCGCTTGGCCTGATGGCGCTGATTCTATGTATTTCTGTCACTCTGCTAGTGGTGCTGCGGCCGCTGACCATACTGCCCCTGGGTGACACCTCAGCTTCCTCGCTGGGCCTCCCGGTCGTTAAAGCCCGCCTTCTGCTATTGCTACTGGCAGCCCTGCTTACCGCCTCCGCAACCGTGGTGATCGGCCCATTGAGCTTTATCGGTTTGATCGCGCCCCACTTGGCAAGGGTTCTCGGCCAACAAACCATTGGCCGGCAACTGATTGTTGCCGCCCTCGCAGGAGGGCTGCTGCTTGGCATGGCCGATTATATTTCCCGGGTTGTGATCTATCCGGCACAGCTTCCCGCCGGGCTGCTGGCGGCGTTGGTGGGCGGCCTCTACTTCCTCTGGGGGCTCAGCCGTCATGGCCGTGCCTGAGCCTTTGTCGACCGCAACCTGCCAGAGGGGCTAAACCACGGTATTCTTTATTGCAAATGCGAATCCTTCTTATTATTATGCGCGCATTAAATCCATTCACCCTCGAGTTCAAGGTAACGAAGTAATGCGCTCCTTTCTGACAGCCAGCTTTGCCCTCACTGCAACCCTCGGCCTGCCCCTTCAGGCCCAGGAAACCCTCAGCCCACTGGACGTGACCGACACCGCCTATAAAGACCCGGCTGGCCCGGTCGACGGCTATGTCGCCGACAACAGTCGCAGCGCCACCAAGACATCCACCCCCATCACCGAAACCCCCCAGTCTATTTCTGTGGTCACCGCTGATCAGATGGATGACCAGGGCGTAACCAGCGTGCAGGAAGCATTGCGATATACCGTGGGCGTTGGCGCGGAACAGTACGGGCTCGACAGCCGGGGGGACTGGCAATCAGTCCGTGGGGGTGATCCGGTTATTTTTCTTGATGGCCTGAAAAAAACCTTCGGGTTCTACCAGAGCCCACGGACCGAGCCGTTCCTGCTTGAACGGATTGAGGTTGTCCGGGGCCCTTCATCTGTCCTCTATGGTCAGGGTAACGTTGGCGGCATTATCAACCTGGTAAGCAAACGCCCCCAGGACGAGCAGAAGACCCGGCTTGAACTGCAGGTCGGAAGCCATGCCAGGAAACAGGCGGCGATTGATTCAACCGGAGCACTCACCGACGATGGCTCTTTGCTATACCGGTTTATCGCTCTTGGCCGGGACAGCGATACCCAGGTCAACAAGGTTGAGGACAACCGGGTTGTGCTTGCGCCCTCAATCACCTGGCGTCCCAATGATCGGACTGAGTGGACTCTGATGGCACTGCACCAGAAGGATCGAACTGGCACAACGGCGCAGTTCCTGCCCATTGAAGGCACCCTGAAACCCTCGCCTTACGGGCTGCCGCAGATTCCCATAGACCTCTTTATCAGTGAGCCGGACTTCGACCGGTATAACACCGAGGAAACCGCGGTTACCTCACTGCTCAGCCATAATCTGAACGCTACCTGGACCCTGCGCCAGAACTTACGCTACTCGGAAAGCGAAGTGGACTACCAGTCCATTTATCCCCAGTTCACCCCGGAATTACAGCCCAACGGCGACATTGCGCGGGTGGCCTATGCCAACAAACCCAACCTTGATTCGCTGACGGCGGATCATCAGGCGGAAGCGCTCTTCACCACCGGCAATGTGGACCACACCTTTCTGGCGGGATGGGACTATCAGCATGCCGTCAGTGACGGTCGCTCGGCGTACGAGGCAGACGTGGGGGACCTGAACGTGTTCGATCCCGTTTACGGTAACTACACACCTCTGACCGCCAGCGATTTCAGTGACAAGCCTGAAAACACCGTCATCCAGAGTGGTTTCTATGCCCAGAACCAGATGACCATCAATGATCGCTGGATTGCGGTACTGGGTCTTCGTTACGACAACGCAAAAAACAAGACCGAAGGCGGCAGAACTTTCACCGATGAACAAACCAGCGGGCGTGTCGGCCTGATGTACCAGTTCGCTTCCGGACTGACGCCCTTTATCAGCTACTCCGAGTCTTTCCAGCCGATTACGGGCCTGGACAATAACGGCGATCCATGGGAGCCGCTGAAAGGCGAACAGGTGGAGGTGGGCGCAAAATACCAGCCCATCGGCTCCGACAGCCTCTACACGGCAACCATCTACGATCTGCGGGAGAAAAACCGGCGCGCCCCGGACCCGAACAATCCGAACAATCAGATCCAGAACGGCGAAACCAGCGCCCGGGGCGTCGAACTCGAAGCCAAGGTTGAAGTCACTGCAAGCTGGGACCTGATCGCCAACTACGCTTACACCGACACAGAGATCGAGGAAGGCACGAACGAAGGTGCACGTCTGGCTGCCATTCCGGAGCAGACGGCCTCAATCTGGACGCAGCACGATCTCACCGCGGCCGGCCTGCCAGGCCTTCGGGTAGGGACCGGTCTGCGCTACCAGGGCGAAAGCTGGGACGGCGCCGATGAAATCCGCACACCATCCCAGACCCTTTGGGACGCCATGGTCGCCTACGGTATTAACCGCTGGGAACTGGCAGTGAACGTGAACAACATTACCGACGAAACCTACTTCAGTTCCTGTCTGGCTCGTGGTGACTGTTTCATCGGCACCAAACGAACCGTTATCGGCACTCTGAGTTACGAGTTCTGATCGATCCGCTGAAGTCTGGCATAGCCACCCTCTGATGGGTGGCTATGCTAACCCTCCCCGAACTGCAGTCGGTACTCCCGCGGCGTCATCCCGATCCATCGTTTGAAAACCGACCGAAAACTGCCCGGATCACTGAATCCGCAATTAGCCGCAACAAGACTGATGGGTTGCCGCGTTCTGGCCAACTCATTTAACGCCAGCTGAAGCTGGTGCTCCTGGCACAGGGATCGGTAACGGGTATTGGCCTCGTTCAGCCGTCGACGCAAGGTTCGAGAACTCATTGCCAAACGCTCTGCCATGGCGTCCAGGGTCGGGAGCGGCAATCTCTGATCCCGGCCCAGTTCGTTGCGCACCAGCCAGGCAATGTCGCCACTTTCCACCTGGGCAACGCGCTCGATTTCCTGCTCAAACACCGCCCTGGCCTGCAATTCCGCCACTCGATTAGCCAGTGGCAGAGCGCGCTCCATGTCTTCAACCGCCACCCACAAAACCGTTTTCGCCGCGTCAAATTCAACCGGGCAGTGACAGTATCGCTGGTACGCTCCGTGATGACTCGGAGGCGGATAATGCAGCGCGATGCGCTGGAACCTGAAAGCTCGACCCAACAGGTCACTGATCTGGCTCTGAAGTGTTCCCAAAAGCATTTCGTGGGCAAACGAAGGATTCACTGGAAACGTCATGTCAGTTCTCGGTGTTACTGTGATGCAGACGGACTGACCCCCAACTTCAGGGTGAAGATTGAATCGACTGCGCAGCAGTGTGCGATAGGTGTTGGCCGTTTCCAGAGCCGCGCCCAGCGAGCGGGCGCAGATCAATGCCATCGCCAGCATGCCCCAGCGCGAAAGGTTCAGAGAAAGACCAAAATGCAGCCCCACCTCCGGCCGCTCAACCAGCCGATAGACATTGCGGTAAACGATATCGAACTGGTGTGAGGACACCAGCGTATCCGGCCGACCGATTGCGTCCTCGTCCAGCCCGGTCCCCAGCAACCACTGCCCTGGCGAAAAGCCTTGCGCGCGCATATATCGACGAATCAGGAACAGCTCGGCTGCCGGAAAAATGGTTTGATTCTCGAAATCTGACACAGTGTTTCCCGCCTTCGATAGCCAGAGCGGCCATTAAACAATGGTAAAACGGCCAATATTAATCATTATTATGGCCTTTATCGCCACTTCACTCTAACTTTAGCTCACAAACACTCATGTGCACGCTTCGGCTTTCCAGCCGCGGTAAAACCGAGTCTCAGGAGAACAATAGATGACGGATACAGACGTCGGTGCAAACCGGTCCGAACAACAGCAGATTGATGAGATCTGCCGGGTTATCCGCCAAAGCGGCGGGGACATTCGCAACCAGTATCCCTGGCTGCGAAACAAGAATGCCGTGGGGCTGGGCATCTTCCTGTTTGCCGTAACCGGCATCGTTGCCAGTGGCTGGGCCTATTGGGTTGGTGCCATCAGCGCCTGGCTGTGCATACCGCTGGTCGCTTTTCTGACCTCGCTACTGCACGAACTGGAACATGACCTGATCCACAAGCAGTACTTCAAAAACAACAAGCCCATCCATAACGGGATGCTGCTGGTATGCTGGGCTCTGCGGCCAGGCACCATCAACCCCTGGATTCGTCGTCAGCTGCACTTCCTGCATCATAAAAAGTCCGGCACTGCCGAAGATCGCGAAGAGCAAGGCATCGGCAACGGTCAGCCCTACGGAAACTGGCTGCGCTGGCTGGTCATGTACGACACGCTTGTGGGAAACATTACCCGCGCGCTGGTGGCCGCGCCCAAAGGCAAAAAGCTGCACTTCGTATTTCGCATTCTGGCGGCCAACTTTCCTTTCGCGGTTGCCTGCGCCCTCACCTGGTATGGTTTCCTGGCCTTCCATCTGATCGACGGCATGGCAGCCGCAGCCGGCGCGCCGATTGCGTGGTCTGCGACAACCGATAGCATCATGGCGTTCATCAACAATATGGTCGTCGTCCTGATCGCGCCATTTTACCTGCGCTCTTTCTGCCTGAACTTCATCAGCTCCAGCATGCATTACTATGGCGACGTGGATTCACTGCTGAAACAGACTCAGGTCTTGAATGCCTGGTTCCTGTGGCCCTTCCAGTTGTTCTGTTTCAACTTCGGAAGCACCCACGCTATCCATCATTTTGTCGTGGGCGAACCGTTCTACATCCGCCAACTAACAGCTACGAAAGCGCATAGGGTGATGCGGGCAAACGGGGTTCGGTTCAACGATCTTGGCACCTTCTCGCGGACCAACCGTTTTGGTCCTCCGGTCATCCAGTCTCGAACTGCGAGTCTATAATGGTTTAGAGTAAATCACTTGGCAGACTGGTAGGGAGACAACCATGTTCATCTTCAGGACGCTGATTCTTCTGGCCGGGGTGGCCTTCGGCTCGCACGCCCTGGCCCAGCAGACATTTTCATCGGACCTTGCCGATTTCCGCCTGCAAACCGTCGCCGAAGGCCTTAACCACCCGTGGAGCCTGGCCTTTCTGCCTGATGGCTCCAAACTCGTCACCGAACGGGCCGGGCAGCTACGGCTGATCGAAAACGGCAAACTGCAACCCGAACCGATTCCCAGTGTGCCTGAGCTGGTCGTTGCCGGCCAGGGCGGCCTGCTGGATGTGCTGCTGCACCCGGAGTTTGCCGACAATCGGCTGCTTTTCCTCAGTTATGCCCATGGCAACTCTGAAGGCATGACCACCCGGGTGGCCAGGGCCCGTTTTGACGGTGAACGACTACAGGACGTTGAGGTTATTTTTGAAGCCCTGCCCCGCAGCGGCACCAGCCGGCACTTTGCCGGACGCATGGCGTTCGACAGAGACGGCAATCTCTACATTTCGGTGGGCGACCGGGGCGATAAACCACGGGCCCAAGACACCAGCGACGACGCGGGCGGCGTCCACCGGCTGACGATCAACGGCGAACCGGCGCCGGGAAACCCCTTCCTGAACGATGACTCCGTTAACGACACCTTTTTCACTTATGGCAACCGGAACATCCAGGGCATGACCCGGCATCCGCAGACCGGCGAAATCTGGACCCATGAACATGGCCCCCGGGGCGGGGATGAAGTGAACGTCCTGAAGGCAGGCGCCAATTACGGCTGGCCCAAAGTCACCTACGGCATAGGCTATAGTGGCATCCCGATTTCAGACAAAACCACCATGCCGGGAGTTACGGACCCACTGCATTATTGGGACCCGTCCATTGCACCCTCCGGCATGGCGTTCTACACCGGTGATCTGTTTCCTGAATGGCAGGGCGACCTGTTCGTTGGCGCACTGAAAATGCGAAAGCTGGTGAGATTGCGGTTTGAGAACCAGGATGTGGTACAGGAGGAAGACCTGCTGCTGGACCTGGAGGAGCGCATCCGCGCTGTCAATATGGGGCCGGACGGGGCCCTGTGGCTGTTGACGGATTCCAGCAACGGCAAGGTTTACCGGATAGTGCCGGCCGAGTGATCCCGGGCCGGGCCTTGCCCCTTAATGGGGATCGTTGGTTCTCTCGGTCTTCTCGAACTGCGGAATCTGGTCGGTAATTTCAAACCAGTCAGACTTTGAGCCGACGAACACGTGCTGGGCCGGGCCCTTACCCAGCGGCTCGTTAATAACGCCTACCCGCAGGCGAAGAATGCCCGGGATGGCGTCCACCCGGCTGTAGAGCTGGCTGCCGCAATTCTGGCAGAAGGCCCGGTATTTGCCCGGACGCGATTCGTACTCCCGGATGCTTTCCTCACCAGTGATGAACCGAAAGCGGATTTTCTGCACCGGCGCACTGGCCGAGAATGCACTTCCGTGGGCACGACGGCACTGACTGCAGTGGCACAGGGCAATCGGTCCCAGCGGCCCCTCGTATTCAAAGCTGACGCTGCCGCAAAGGCACTGCCCGGTCATCATATAGCCACCCTGTTCTAACGCTGCGAATTCAGAAGCCGCACATGATAACGGCGGGCCACTTGAAGAACCAGTCAGCCGCGTCCACTTATGGTTATACAACGGGCTTGCAGAGGAGACGAAAATGACAGAGAGCGCACTTCCAAGAATTGGCATGGGCACCTTTCGTCTGAAAGGTAACGACGCCAGGGACGCCGTAAAAAGCGCACTCTCCCTGGGCTATCGCCATATCGATACCGCCCAGATGTACGAGAACGAATCCGAGGTGGGTGACGGCATCACCTCCAGCGGCATTCCCCGCCGCGAGATCTTTCTGACTACCAAGATCTGGTACGAGCAGCTCGCGCGGCAGGATCTGATCAACAGCCTGCAGGACAGCCTCAGGCGACTAAAAACCGACCATGTGGACCTGACACTGATTCACTGGCCATCGCCGGATGATGAAGTGCCCATGGAAGAATACCTGGGCGCCCTTCGAGACGCCCAGCGCGAAGGGCTGACAAAACACATCGGCATATCAAACTTCACCTGTGCCCAGATGGACCAGGCGGTGAGCATTCTGGGTGAGAACGTCATCATGACCAACCAGGTGGAAGTGCATCCGTTTCTGGCCAACCGTAAGGTCGTCGACCACGCGCAAAAGCTGGGCATCACCGTCACAGGCTATATGCCGCTGGCCGTGGGCAAGGTGATGGAAGATGAGACACTGATCCAGATAGCCCAGGCCCGCAACCTGACACCGGCACAGGTCGCACTTGCCTGGGTAGCCTCGCGGGGCGTTGTGGTGATTCCCTCGTCAACACGGCCCAGCCACCAGAAGGCAAACCTGGACGCCCTTAATGTGGAGCTGACGCCGGAGGAAATCGCCCGGATCGACGACCTGGACCGTAACGAGCGCATTGCTAACCCGAGCTTTGCGCCGGCCTGGGACTGAGCCACAAACCGGTAATGGCCAGCATCAGCGTAACCAGGGGAAACAGTAGCAGCCACCAGGTCTGAAGTACCCAGAAAATGGCTGCGCTGAAAAGGCACCACAGCATCGGAATCACCAGATAGACCCAGCGCCAGGGCCCCTGCAGCAGCCCCGCCACCAGCACACCGGTGGCAGCGGTGGTGCCCGGCGCCAGGGCGAAGACTGCCAGCGCTTGCCACTGGCCGGTTTCGGCAACCGTCTGCCACGGCAGGCCAAGCACTGCCAGAAGCCAGAACACCGTCATCGGCGCACTTTGCGGCCCCAGCCGGGAGACTGTGCCACTCACTGCCAACAGCCCAAGCAAAACACCCTGCGCGACAAACCCCCAGCCAAGCCAGGCCGCGGGCCAGTTGATCGGGCCAAAATAGCCCACCAGAAATCCATAACCGCTGGTGATCCAGGCCGTCGCGACCAGCAGCAGGGCCAGAGGTCCTGTCCACCATCGGCGGTTCATCAGCAATGCCGGCACGGCAAGACCCACCAGCACCGCCAAGACCGGCCACGGCCATAGATCCTGATTAATCCTGATGAACAGCCGCAAGAACACCTGTGGCCCGAACATCACAAAATCCTGCAGGGAATAACTCAGCCAGAGGCCGGGGTTCACAGCGACCTCACGTAGTCCGCCATCTGCTGCCGCTGGGCGGGGGATGGCAGATCGCCATACATGGCGCCCATGTTTTCTTTCATATGCTGGATGCTGGTTGTGGCGGGAATGGCGCAGGTCACAGCCGGATGGGAAATAATAAACTTCAGGAAGAACTCCGCCCAGTTCTTGACGCCAGCCTCGGCAGCCCAGTCCGGAAGTGGCTCCGACTGGAAACGCGAAAACAGCGAACCACCCTGGAACGGCCGGTTCACAATCACCGCAATGCCCCGCTCCCGGGCAAGGGGCAGTAGTCGTTCCTCGACTTCCCGGTCCAGCACGTTGTAGGTCAGTTGCACGAAATCAATCGGCTCCTCCTCCATGATCTGTGCAAACTCACGATGTCGACGGCCGTGGGAGGTGGTGATGCCGATGTAACGCACCTCGCCCTCGTCCTTCATCGCCTTCAGGGTTTCCAGGTGACCCTGCCAGGCCACCAGGTTGTGTACCTGAAGCAGATCAAAACGTTCCACGCCCCAGCGTTGAAGCGACCGGGCGGCCGCCTCGCGGGTTTCGGATTCATCCCCGGTCCAGATTTTTGTTGCCGCAAATATCTTGTCATGGGCATTGAGCGTATCAAGGGCCTGGCCAACCACATCCGACGAGGTTCCATACATGGGCGAGCCATCCACCACTGAGCCGCCCCACTGGAAAAAGGTTTTCAGCACCTGGGTCCGCTGCGCCACCAGTTGCGGGTCGCCACCGACGTTGAACGTAATCCAGGTACCCATGCCAATAGCCGGAATGGACTCGCCGGTACCGGGAATCTTGCGGGTAATCGGAGACGAGCCGGGCATTTCCGGGGCATTTGCAAACAACAAGGGTGAGTTCAGTGCCAGCCCGGTCAGACCGGCACCTAAAAGAAACTTACGTCTGTTCAGCTCCATTGTCTTACCTCCTTCCCCAGCCTGATGCATGGACGAATGGTGGACAGTAACGAGCGTGACAGTCCCCGATCAGGTTCAGTTCCCGTAGCGGGAATTCAGGTACTCCAGAATCCTGGCCGACTCGAAAAGCTTTTCCCCGGTGTTGGGGTCTTCCAGATAGGGCACCTGCACCCGCTTGTGTACCTGGAAAAACTCGTCCCGCTTGCCTCCAGGCACCGGCGTATAGGGCCCCGGCTTTATCCGCTGCTTTGCCGGCCCCACCTCGGTCCAGTGCTCTTTGCCCAGGTTATGCAGAGTATAGGGAATTTCCAGCTCACAAAGCCGCTCCCGCACCAGGCGGGAATAGGGACTGCCTTCAAAGCTCCACAGATGTAGCGGCTGCCCTACCGCCTTCGCCGGGTAGGCCCGCTGTCCCCGCATGGCACTGGCCGCCGAAGCGATTGAACCCAGCACATTCTGATGAACTTTCGAGCGATAGTATTTCGGCACCGGCCGGTTTGCATAGGTCTTGAACAGATAGGCGACGATATCCGCCGACTCGTAGAGCACAGCCCCCGTGTTTTCGTCAGACAACAACGGAAACTGCTGCTTACCGCCCAGCGCCTCGGCTTCACTGCGAAACTTGCGGCCGCCCTTTGGGCAGGGCCGAATCTCGACATCCAGATGCAAAGCCGTCAGTGCTTCGCGAACCCGCCGACAGTAAGGGCAGGCTTCCATATCGTAAAGCACCAGAGGCTTTTCGGGCTGCGCCACCGGCCGCACTACAAGGCACCCCCGCCAGGCAGTTAACGAGGAAGTGGTAACCGAACCCAATACATTCAGGTTATGGGTGATTGCTTTGATCATTAATGAATCCTTTTGAAACAGTCCTTTCGCATCCGCGATGCTTGACACGCTGAACATCGACACTTACACAGGGTAACAAAACCGCAATAAAAACAGCGGCACTACTGGCATTTTTTAACGTCATGTAGAGCCAAATCACATAGTAGCCTGAACCAATATGGGCTATTGTTAACGTACATCGAAACACCGAGTCAGCGCCGCATGATGCCATCAGTCTTCAGACAAGAGAACACGGACAACCGGAAGTCCGAAAGCCTCGCCGTCAGGCCATCCCTGAAGGCAATGCTTGCAGGTCTATCGCTGGCACTGGTTATGTCCTTACCTGCGGCCCCGGTCATCGCGGACGAAAGTGACGAAAGTACGGGCACTTCCGGCAAACCCATAGACACCTGGACAAGCCAGATGCGGGACTATGCCGAGAACTCGCTGAACAGTGAAGAAGCACTCAGCATGGCCGCGATTCCCCTTAACGGCCCCGGCATCGAGCAATACATCAACGCCGATCAGCTGATGAGCCCCGGTTCGATCATGAAGCTGGTGACCACCTATGCCGCATTGGAACTGCTGGGCCCCAGTTACCGCTGGGAAACCCGTTTCCTCACTGACGGAACTCTCAGTGGCGACACGCTGGAAGGTGACCTTTACGTCGACATGGGGGGCGACCCGAAGCTCACCATCGAGCGGCTCTGGACCCTGCTGAGCGAGCTTCAGGGCATGGGCATCAGCACCATCAAGGGCGACCTGGTGCTGGACGGCGATGTATTCCAGCTAACAGACGAGCAGCCCGTATTCAAAGACAACGGCGACAACCCCCACGCGCCCTTTCTGGTGCAGCCGTCGCCCTATCTGAGCAACCTCAACCTGATCCACTTCCAGGTGCGGTCTGACGAGCGGGGCACCCAGGCCTGGAGCACGCCTGCCCTGAAACAAATCGTGATTGATAACCGGGTAACCTCCAGCGCCGAAGCTCCCTGCCCGGCCCGCCGCTATTTTGAATGGGAACCGGTATTTCACGACGATGGCCGTGTCACGGTCCGGGTTAACGGCGATCTTCCCCGAGGCTGTCGTACCTCAGGCTACCTGTCGCTGCTGCCTCAGGAAGAATACACCGCGTCGATGATTCGCTCGCTGCTTGCCGATCTGGACATTGAACTGACCGGTAAGAACCGCCTGGGGAAAACACCGGAAGAAGCCCGCCTGCTGCTGACCACCACATCCCCGGATCTGGCCTCCATGGTGCGGGACATTAATAAGTGGAGCAGCAATGTAATGGCCCGCCAGCTGCTGCTGACCATCGGCGCGGAATACCGGGCCGACGAAGAGCAGAGCGACCGTGTCACCGGCGTACGAATCATCACTGATTGGCTGGAATCAAAAGGCATCAGCACTGCTGGTATGGTCATTGAAAACGGCGCCGGGCTGACGCGCGAGGGTCGCATCAGTGCCCGTCAGGGCGCACAGATTCTGCAACTGGCCTGGAACAGCCGTTTCTCGGCAGATCTGTTAACCTCCCTGCCGCTGATCGGCCTGGACGGCACCATGGCCCGCCGACTCAGAAATACCGGCATGGACGGCGAAGGCCGGATCAAGACCGGTTACCTGGAAGGGGTGCGATCCATTGCCGGCTTTACCCGGGATGGCAACAACACCACCTGGGCAGTAGTGGGCATGGTCAACAACGATCCGGCCTGGAACGGCCAGGCGGTGCTGGACCGGGTGCTGTATTCGCTTCATTTCAGGCCGCCCACCGGCACTACCCTCTCGAGAGCTACTCCCGACACGGCCATTCAATAAACATAAAAAAAGCCCCGGTTCTACCGGGGCTTGGACGACCTTAATCTAGCATCTGTTCACTCAATACCTACAAAATCATCCATAAGCGTAATCGCAGCGATGTCCGCTCCCGGTGAGGTATTGCTATTCGCTCTGGCAACGGCCGTGTATACACCGCCGTTATTCAAAGACACACTGTTGGACTTGAAGAGCACATTGCCATCCGGGAGTGTAATGAAAACGACGTAGTCACCCTGGGGCACGGGAAGGTAATCGGACGCTTGTCCGTATTCGAAATCTTCCAGCGCGGGCATGGCGTTGCCAAGAACCGTGTCGCCTGCACCTGCCTCAGCCGTTGGAACCAGATAGACGTCAACAATCTCAGCCTCAATTGCACCGTGAATCACGCGCAGCCGGGCTTCGGTCGCAATTCTGCGGTTGTCGTCATCAAACGCCAGGGCTTCCAGAGAATCCGTAGCCGCGGAACCGGCCGCGAGTACGGTTTGAAGTTGTCCATTCGCGGCATTCAGCTCGGCTGATATCGCAATTGGAGAGGTTTCACCGGCCGGGGTAATGTCTAACAGATTCTCGCCCACATCAACAGGTACATAGGCACCGGTTTGAGGAACACCCGGGGCCGTTTCCCCAAACGTCAGATCTTCTATGATCGGGGTCGTCGCTGTCGGGTCGCCATTCAGATACACATCCACCGGACCGGCATCGGATGAGTTATGAGCCACCCGGATAGCCCCACCGGTTCTCACATCGTAAAGTTCGGTCGTCTCGTCACCGTTGACAACCAACAGGTTAACCGGGGACTCAGCCTGGTCCAGGTCACCGAAGAGCGTGTTATCGATCGCGGCCACCAACAGGTCGGAGCCGGCCGACAGTGGCAGAGGGCCGCTGTCGTAGACCACATTTGCAGGGGTACCCGCTGGAGTAATTCTGACCTGATAGGTGCAGGGATCTACCTCTGACGGTCCAAAATCCTCTCCAAACGCAAGAGTTTCGAAGGGCTCGTCAGGCAGCGGGGCGCCGTCCGCCGTGATATAGATATCAACCGGTCCTGCCGCGGCTGCTTGGGCCCCAGGAGAAAGGTGCACTACCCGTAGCCGCACGGAATCTGGATCATCACGCTGGCCGTCATCTGTCAGGACAATCGGAGCGATGGTTTCCTCGGCTGTCGTTCCGGCAGCGATAACGTCGTAGTTGGTTCCCTCTTCCAGCGTCAGGTCTGTGTCTTGAATGACGGGTATAAGCGATTCATCCGGCAGAATGGCGTCTACTGACACGGAGTAGGTTCCCACCTCTGGATTAAGAATACCTGCCTGTCGGAAGCTGGCTCCAGAAACGGCGGGGTCACCGTTAACATTGACGTTGACGTCTGGCGCATCAGACACAGCGTGAAGGACACGCACCTGTGACATGACCGGATTGGCCGGAACATCAGAAGAACTGTTACTTGAACCATCAAAACAACCGGCAAGCACCACAGAGCTGGCTATCACCGCCGAAAATAGATACCTGTTTGTCATTTGTTCTGCTCCTTGTTTAGGTAAGCTACAAACGCTGCTGCCCGGTATTTGAATTCCTGAACCAGTGAATACCTGACATAAGCGACAATTCGAATTACGGCGGGCAAAAACAAACAGATTTACAGTATTTGACAGTTGAGTTCACAGGCGTGCTCTCAAAATCCGGACCGTCTGGCAGGCCCTTTTACAGGCGACCATCTGAAGCCTTCAGGGGGTCGTACAATTAAACAGGAAGTTTTTGGCGGCAAATAGGCTTTGGTATTTCTGGCATATCTTTTATCGACTCAGGTGAACTATGAAATCGCGATTGCCCATCAGGCTGAAAGGATTCAGATCATTTGTCGTGATAGCGGCTCTTGCCCTGCTGTTAGCCGGCTGCAGCTCCACCAAACTGGCCTACCAATACGCCGACTGGGGCATTGTCTGGTGGGTGGGCGATTACATCCCTATGACCGATCAGCAGGAAGCTCAACTGGAGCGGGATGTGCGGGATCTTCGGGACTGGCATTGCAGTACCCAGTTGCCCAGGTACTCTGATTGGCTTACTGAGCTGAAGCAGGATGTCCGGTCCGGCGACCTGGATCAGGCCACCGTTGCCCATCATCAGGAACAGCTGTTCTCCTTTTTTCCGCCTCTGATGGATCGGGCCAAACCCGCTGCCATCCGCCTGCTCTCCAGCCTTTCCGACGAACAGGTAGAAGCCCTTGCGGACAACATGGCTGAAAGCCAGGCCGAGCTGGAGGAGGAGTTTCTGGCGGAGAGCGCGGAGCAAACCCGTCAGGCACGGGCCGAACGTACCCGGGAACGGGTCGAGCGCTGGCTGGGCGAACTGAACAGCAAGCAGGTCGAAACTGTGCAGCAGTGGTCAGACGCCCGGGGCAAACAGACCGAAATCTGGCTGGAGGGCCGCCGGAACTGGCAGAAGGCGCTTCTGGATGCCCTGGAGCAACGCAATCAGGACGATTTTGGAGAGAAGGTCGACTACCTCATCGACAACAACGACGTGGTGCGCGGCCCCAGGTATCAGACAATGATGGCCGAGAGCCGCGAGGCCATGGCGTCGCTGATGACGTCTCTTTTGCAGGAGGCGGACCCGGACCAGTTAGATTTCCTGCTGGAGCGGGCCTCTTCCCTGCGGGGTGACTTCAACACCCTCGCCTGCACCGGCGAGAGCACCGCCGGCCAGGTCAGCGAGTACTGACCGATCAGATGGTCAGATAACCACCATCCACGTTGATGCAGGCGCCGGTGGTGTAACTTGACGCGCCCGATGCCAGATAAAGCACCGTGCCAGCCATTTCATCCGGATCCGCTACGCGCTTCATCGGAATATGGGCCATGGCCTGTTTCTTGATAGCTTCGTTGCTTGTCAGGGCACTGGCAAACTTGGTGTCGGTCAGGCCCGGCAAGAGCGCATTCACACGAACCTTCTGCTGGCCCAGTTCCATGGCGAAAGAGCGGGTCATGGAAATTACCGCCGCCTTGGTCACCGAATAGATGCCCTGGTAATGCCCGGGGTTCACGCCGTTTACGGACGCGACGTTGATGATGGAACCGCCGCCGGCCTTTTTCATCAGCTGCGCGCCACGGGCACACATGAAGAAATAGCCGCGAATATTCACGTCTACTGTCTTGTGATAGGCACCCAGATCGGTGTCCTCAATCGGCCCGAAGTAAGGGTTCGCAGCGGCGTTGTTCACCAGCACGTCGAGCTTGCCGTGGGTAGTTTCGATGTGTTTCCAGATGTCTTCGATCTGATCCATCTCGCCGATATGGCAGGCGTAGGCTTCGGCGCTGCCGCCATCATCACGGATGCTGCTGGCTACGGCTTCACAGCCATCGATTTTGCGGCTGCTGACGATGACATGGGCACCATAGGCGGCCAGGGTGCGGGCAATGCTTTCACCGATACCACGGCTGGCACCGGTAATCAGGGCGACTTTGCCACTCATATCAAACAGGTCTGGTTTGCTCATGCTGTCCCTCAGTTATTGAACGGTTTCGATGGTTAGCGAAAGGTCACCAGGGAGGGGTCTTCCGCCTCCAGATGACTGTAGTTGTTGAACACGGCCAGGGTCCGGCGCGGGCCGGAATACAACACACGGGATACGCTTGAATTGGCGATCACGCTGTTCATTTCCAGGGTCTTACGGTCGCTCAACTGCAACAGGTGCTGGGCAATCACTGCAATTGGCCCGCCGGAGGTGGACACCAGCACGTCACCGCCATCCACGTACTCAATCAGTTCATCGACGGCGGTTAGAACCCGGGCACGGAAATCCGGCCAGGTTTCCGCATACTCGTCATCATGCTCACCCCCCACCCAGCGGCCCATGGCCTGCTCGAATGCCTGCTGGAAGGCACTGGCGGGTTTCGGGAAAGCCGCCAGATCCCGGGCCATTTTCTCCCGGTCGGCCCACTCCGGGCGATAACGCTCCACCACCTGGGTGTGATCAAACTCGTTGAACCCCTCGACCGACTGCATGTCCGGCAGCGACTCACCAAAACCACCGGTGATGGCTTCAACCGTCTCCCGGTGGCGCTCCATATTGCCGCCGAACACCGCCGCTGGCGTTACCTTGTTCTTCAGCCAGCGTCCCAGAGCCCTGCCCTGCTCCCAGCCTTTCGAGGAAAGCTGGTCGTAGTTCTCCTTGCCGAAACTGGCCTGACCATGGCGGATCAGATAGATCGTCGCCATTACAGATCGCTCGCTTCAATCAATCGCTGGCACCGCTTCTCCAGGTAGTTGGCGGCATGGCCAAAGGCGGCGAAGCGCTTGTCTTTGGTCTGGCCGTGATAGAAGCGGTAGTAGATCTGCTGAACAATCACCGCCAGCCGGAAAAGGCCGTAGATTTCATAGAAGTCGAAGTTGTCGATTTTCAGGCCGGATTTCTCGGCGTAGTAAGCGACCACTTCCTTGCGGGACAGCATGCCCGGCTGGTGGGTGGGCTGGCGACGCAGCATCTGGAAGGGGCCTTCATCGTCTGCCTGAATCCAGTAAGCGAGGCTGTTACCCAGGTCCATCAGCGGGTCGCCAATGGTGGCCATTTCCCAGTCCAGAACGCCGACCACTTCAAACGGGTTGTCCGGATTGAGCACCACATTGTCGAAACGGAAGTCGTTGTGGATCACGACCTGGGCAATATCATCCGGCATCTTGTCGTTGAGCCAGCCCATCACCTGCTCGAAATCACCCACATCGTCGGTTTTGGCCTTGCGGAAACGGTCACTCCAGCCGCGAATCTGTCGCTCCACATAGCCGGCGCCCTTGCCCAGTTCATCCAGTCCCGCGCCTTTGGCATCTACCTGGTGCAGGTCCACCAGTTTGTCGATGACGTTCAGGCACAGTTTGCGGGTGTCGGCTTCGCTGAGTTCCAGATCCTTGGGGAAGTCCTGCCGCAGGATGATGCCTTTCAGGCGCTCCATGACGTAAAAATCGCAGCCCAGAACGTCATGATCGTCGCAGATGGCGATAATGTTGGGCACGTAGGGATAGACAGGTTTGAGCGCCCGCATCACCTTGGCTTCCCGCAGCATGTCATGGGCGGACTTGGCAATGTGTCCGAAGGGTGGCCGCCGCAAGACGTAGGAGCGATCGCCGTAATCCACCTGGTAGGTCAGGTTGGAAGCGCCACCAGGGTACTGTTTGATCTCAGGGCTGCCTTCCAGATCCGGAATGGCCTGCTTCATAAAGCGGTCAACGGCGGCCACATCCAGCTCTTCGCCTTCGCGGATATCTACGGCCTGGTCAATCTGGGTCATTTACGGCTCTCCTCTGACTTAAAGACGTCAGTGAGCGTTCAGCCACTTCCGGAACACGCTATAAATACGTCCATGTACGCTCGGCCTCCGCCATCCATGGCTCCGGACGGTTCCGGAAGTGGCTGAACGCTCACTTCCTGATTTAGTGATAGATCGTCGCTCAGGCGGTCCCGCCCATCTTTTTCATCCAGCGTTTGGTTTCCATGTGCATCAGCCAGTCAAAGGCCTTGGGCGCATGGCGCTTGAGCATCCACATGCGACGTTCCTTAGCATGGGGCAGCACCCAGAATTCGCCATTTTCCACGGACCGGAACACATCGTCTGCAACGTCTTCGGCGGTGATGGTGGACCGCTTCATCAGCTTGTTAACGTTCTGCTGAATGCCGGGAATATCCGACCGCATGGTGCTGGTCAGGTTAGTCTGGAAAAACGCCGGGCACACGCAGCTCACGTGAATGCCGTTGTCCCGCAGTTCCTGGCTAAGTGTTTCGGACAGCGCAATCACACCGGCCTTGGACACATTGTAGCTGTCCATCAGCGGCGCGAGCATCAGGCCGGCCATGGAGGCGACGTTCACAAACGCTCCGGCGCCCTGCTTCTTGAACTGCGGTGTAAAGGCCTTGCAGCCCCGCACAACGCCCAGCACGTTGATGTCCAGGATCCATTCCCAGTCGGCCATGGTGGTGTCTTCAATAGACCCGGCGGAGGCGACGCCAGCATTGTTAACAACCACATCAATGCCGCCCCATTTATTGGTCAGGTCTTCACAGATCTTCTCCAGATCCGTCAGGCGGCGCACGTCGCAATCAACGTAGTAGCCTTCACCACCAGCTTTGTTCAGTTCCTGCTCGACCAGTGCGCCCTGGTCCGGGTTGATATCCCCGATACAGACCTTCGCGCCCTCTTTGGCATACCGCAATGCAATCGCCCGGCCCAGGCCGCTGGCCCCGCCGGTTATAAATACTCGCTGTGTCATTCTGGTTCTTTCCTCGTTTGAGACTTTTGAGTTCGCATTCTTTTAACTTCGGTGGAAGAGCTGCTGCCGGGAATACCTTTCCAAAACACGCTCCTTGCGGCACATCCATGTGACGCTTGGGCTCCGCCATCCCTGGCTCCGCACAGTTTTGGAAAGGTATTCCCGGCAGCAGCTCCCAGACTTCTCAGTCGGCCGTCCCAGACGTTTTGAAATATCACTTAGCCGCTCTGTTCAAACAACAAACCAAACGACAAAACCATCCCGGACTACAACTCCCAAGTTCAAGGGAGCCGGCGGGATGGGGGTTCCGAAACTGTGCGGAGCCAGGGATGGCGGAGCCCAAGCGCCCCAGGGATGGGCCGAAGGAGCGTGTTTCGGAACCCCCATCCCGCCGGCGACCTCCACTGTGTCAGAAGTTAAAACCTCACTTGCGATATTTGGCCAGCTCGAGACGGGCAACCATGGCCCGGTGAACCTCATCCGGGCCGTCAGCTAACCGCAGAACCCGCGCATAGGCAAACAGCTGGGTCAGCGGGAAATCGTCGTCGCTGACACCGGCGCCACCGTGAATCTGAATCGCATCATCCACAATCTGCTGAAGCATCTTCGGAATCACCGCCTTGATCATCGACACTTCCTGCAAGGCACCGGAAATACCCTTGGTGTCCAGCGCCCAAGCACATTTAAGCGTCAGCAGGCGGGCCTGTTCGATATTCATTCTGGCATTGGCGATGATATCCGGGTTGCCACCGAGCTTGGCAATCGGGCGGCCAAACGCCTCGCGGCTGGTGGCGCGTTTGATCAGCAGTTCCAGCGTGCGTTCGGCGGCGCCGATGGCACGCATGCAGTGGTGAACGCGGCCCGGGCCGAGGCGGCCCTGGGCGATTTCGAAGCCGCGACCGGGGCCGGCGATAAAGGCGCTCTTCGGCAGGCGAACGTTGTCGAAGGCAACAACGCCATGGCCGTAGGGCTCGTCATAAGCGCCGAATACAGGCAGCATGCGCTCAACCTTGACGCCCGGGGTGTCTAGCGGCACAAGCACCATGGAGTGGCGGCGATGCTTGTGGGCATCCGGGTCGGTCAGGCCCATAAAGATGGCGACCTTGCAGTCCGGATGGCCGACGCCGGTGCTCCACCACTTGCGACCGTTCAGGACTACTTCGTCCCCTTCCACAACGGCAGTTGCTTCCATATTGGTGGCGTCGGACGAGGCCACTGCAGGCTCGGTCATGCAAAAGGCGGAGCGTACTTCACCACTTTGCAGTTTCGGCAACCACTCGGCTTTCTGTTCTTCCGAGCCGTAGTGAATGAGCACTTCCATATTGCCGGTGTCCGGTGCGTTGCAGTTGAAAATTTCCGGGGCAATGAAGCTTCGGCCGGTTTCTTCGGCAATCAGCGCGTAATCGGAGTTCAGCAAGCCGCATCCATTCTTCTCATCCGGGAAGAACATGTTCCAAAGGCCTTCCGCTTTAGCCTTGGCTTTCAGCTCTTTGATAATAGGCAACACCACCCAGCGATTTTCCTGGGCCATCAGCTCACGATGGTATTCTTCCTCAATGGGGAAAATCTCTTTCTCCATAAAGGCTTTCACGCGCTTCAGGTAGTCCTGGCCTTTCTCGGAAATAGTAAAGTCCATCGCGGTATCCTCTTGCTCGGATCAATAGATTGATCAACAGTTTGATCGATATGGAATCAGTCTAGATTTGTCGATACTATTACGCGACTGAATTTTTCTTATCGTTTCACATAAGCAATGCTTATTCACAGGAGAAACCGGGGATGGCTCTGAACCGGCTGGATCTGAACCTGCTGCACGTTTTTGACACTATCTATCGAGAAGGTAGCCTTACCCGTGCGGCGAAAGCCCTGCATCTGACCCAGCCTGCGGTCAGCCATTCCCTGTCGCGGCTGCGGGAGCATTTCAATGACCCGCTGTTCAGTCGCCAGGGGAATCAAATGGTGCCCACTCCCCTGGCCCGGCGGTTCCTGGAATCCATGCGGCCGGGGCTGACCCAGATCCAGAGTGCGGTGAACCAGTTTCACGCGTTCGACCCGGCCAGTCAGCGGAAGACCTATTCCCTGGCACTTCGGGACGTTCTGGAGTCCACTTTTCTGCCTCAACTGATCAGCCGGCTGGAGGGCTACCCGGAGCTTGAGATCAGCAGCCAGCGCATCCCCAGAAGAGACATGGAAACTCAGCTCGCAGCCGGCAAGCTGGATTTTGCGGTCGACGTGCTGTTACCGGTGAGCAATCAGACCGCCCACGAGCGGCTCCGGAAGGATCGGCTGGTTGTGCTGGCCCGGGCAGATCACTTGCTGGCGAAAGAATCCATGACGATGGATCGCTACCTGGAAGCAAAACATGTGCTGGTGTCGTCTCGCAGCGAAGGGCCGGGCATTGAGGATTTCGAGCTGTCTAGATTCGGGGTGCAACGGCAGATACGGCTGCGGTGCCAGCACTACTACGCCGCCTGCCGTGTGGTGGAAAATTCAGACCTACTGCTGACCATGCCCGAGACCTACGCCAGGATCATCGCCGAGCGGGCCGACATTGCCATTCTCGCGCCGCCGGCGGACCTGCCCGCCATTGATGTGCATCTATACTGGCACAAGGCCTACGAGCGGGAGCCGGCGCTGATCTGGTTCCGGGAGCTGTTGCGGGAGATTGCCTGAGCCTGTTTCGGGCTCAGTAGGCACCAACGAGCTTGAGAAAGCCCATAAACCCGGTGGCCGTTAATAGCAGCGACGCGACGACAACCCCCAATCCCCAGAAGATGGCCGCGCCGTCCGATACCGGCGCATCATGACCGCGCAGGGTGCGGTAGAATGCATAGGGACCCAGCACGAAAGCGCCGGCCACAAACAGCACCAGCCCTACGCTGATTCCGGCAAAAGTCCAGGTGGCCAGCACTGTGGTGCGGTCGGCAAGTTGATCGGTCACACCGTGGCGCTGCAGAAACTGCTTGCAGAAAAACCACACCAGCCCATACAGCACCACAACAAAAACAAGGCCGCCAATAACGGTGATCAGGCGATAGAACAAAAGACTTTCCTCGGTTTACGGAGCGATTGAATCAATCCGGGAAATAGGGTTCTGGAAGCATCTGGAAACCGGGCTTGGCAAACAGATAGCCCTGAAACAGGGAAATCCCCTGAGACCGCAGCCAGAAATACTCTTCTTCCGTTTCCACTCCCTCAGCCAGTACCTTACCACCCAACTGGCTCATCATGGTCATAATGCCGGCAACCACCGCCTGCTTGTTTGGCACCCGGTGGATATCCCGGATCAGGTCCATGTCCAGTTTGAGAATGTCCGGCGGGCTGGCAATCAGAATGTTGTAGCGAGAATAGCCGGTTCCAAAATCGTCAAGCGCCGTTTTGAAGCCCATCTGCTGATAGGACTTGATGATGTTGACCAGATGATCCAGTGAATCCAGGTCTTCTGTCTCGATCAGTTCAAAGATGATTTTGCGGGTATCAAACTTTGCCGCCTGCGCCGCGGCCAGAGTCGTGCGGATACAGTACTCGGGGTTGTAGACCGCGTTAGGCATGAAGTTGATGCTGAGCATGGCCTGCATATCAAGGCGAGCTGCAAGTTTGACCGCCTTCACCCGACAGATCTGGTCAAAGGAGTAACGGTTCTTTGCGTTCACCTGGGAAAGCACACTCCAGGCGCTCTCCCCTTCCGGCCCGCGAACCAGAGCTTCGTAGGCATAGACGGACTTGTTCTCGGCATCTACGATGGGCTGGAATGCGAAAGTGAAAGAAAAATCCAGTCCTTCACCACAAGCGCACTGATCACAGTTTGATTCGTCAAACAGCTTTTCAGGGAATACAGAATTTGTTTCTGACACTTGAACTCCGGTTCAATTTCATCTTCGACTGAATACGATTCAGGTCTTTTGAATGCAACTATAGACACTAAATACAGATCGTAAAATGCCAACCGTGTTAAATCGTGTGGAAACCGAATCTCACAGGACTACACTGAATCACACAATCAGGTTTACGACAGAATCGACGTAAAGGAGTAGCAGGTATGGCAAAGAATTTCCGCATTGCGGTCACGCCCGGGGACGGCATAGGCCCTGAAGTTGTCGCAGAGGCGGTACGCTGCCTGGAACTGCTCACATCCCGACACAAGCTGCCGCTGCAGTGGACAAACCTGCCCTGGCCTTCCCACGCCTGGCATGAAAAGCACGGCGAGTCCATGCCGGAAGGCGCGCTGGAACAGCTCAGGGCCTATGACGCCATCCTGCTGGGGGCACTGGGCGACCCCGGCCCGGTTTCCAACCCCAACCGTTACCTGCTACCCGACAGCATCTCCCTGGCGCCGCTGCTGGACATGCGCAAAGGCTTCGACCAGTGGGTTTGCGAGCGCCCAGCGCGCCTTCTGCCGGGTGCGAGGCAATACCTGGCGGACGAGCGGGCAAAAGATATCGATATGCTGGTTATCCGTGAAAACAGCGAGGGTGAATATGTCGGCCAGGGCGGGCGCCTGCGCAAGGGCAAGCCGGACGAAGTGGCCACCCAAATGGAGGTCTTCACCCGCAAAGCCACCGACCGGATTATCCGTTACGGCTTCGAGCAGGCCAGAAGACGCGCCAAAGAGCGCGCAGAGGCGGGCACCCCTCGCCAGTTCAAAACCCTGGACGGCAAAACCTGTGAAAGCCAGGTCTGCGTAATCACCAAACGCAACGCTCTGCGTTACTGGGGTGATATGTACTCCGAAGCCTTCGAGGAAATGGCAAAAGAGTACCCGGACGTGGCCACCCACCATGAACTGGTAGACGCTGCCTGCATGAAATTCGTGCAGGCGCCCTGGACCTTTGACGTGGTGGTAGCCAGCAACCTGCAGGGCGATATTCTGACGGATCTGGCGGCAGTGCTATCCGGTGGTATGGGTGTGGCGCCATCATGCAACCTGAACCCGGACGACCCGGATATGCCCTCCATGTTCGAGCCCACCCACGGCAGTGCTCCGGACATCGCCGGCGAAGGCCTGGCAGACCCCACTGCCATGCTGTTCACCACCGCCCGCATGCTGGACTGGCTTGGCCGCCAGGACCCCACAATAAAGGCCGCAGGGGAGGCTCTGTTTGATGCGGTGGCCGCGGATCTTGCGGAGAACTCGGGGAAGCGTCGTGGAACCCGTGAGATTGGCGATGCAATCTGCGAAAGACTGAACGGGGCCGGGTAACGGCTACTCGGCCATTACGAACTCGATGCGACCCGGTGCCACCCGGATATCCAGAGGCACCATGCCGAACATGCGCTGGGTCGCATTGCTTTCATCCAGCCGGTACACCGGCATGGTTTCCAGCATCTGGGCAACGACCCGCATCACGTTATCCGTCACCGGCTTGAGATCGCCCTTGAAAAAGGTCGACTCAATGCGGCTGTCCAGCAATTGCAGCCGACGAAGATAGATGGCTTTTTCCTCGCTGTCATAGACCGGCGCGCCTTCAACCTTCAGGTAGATGTCCACTGGCAGCTTCATCATCAGAGCGTTGAGCGATACCTGCCCGGTCAGATCAATCACCGCAACGTCCCGCCCGTCCGGCCCCAGTGTTATATCGGCATTGCTCAGAGACAGCCCCAGCGGCGAACCGTTCTCCAGCTGCTGCCGGTCAAATTCGGCGACGGCGTCCTGAAGATAACCTTCGATGGTTCCCTCGGATACTGAATAGGGGGAGAAGCTGGCGCAGCCACTGGCCACAGCAGCGATGAATACTGATGCAAAAAGCAGGCGCCATTTACGGAATTGTTCAGTCATTTTCAGCCCAGACGTTTACGGTAGGAGCCAGGTCTTCATCCAGCACCACGTGAACCACGATGGGCTGGCAGCAGACCTGGCAGTCTTCGACGTATTCCTGATCCGGTACTGATGGGTCCACACTGATATCCAGCATTTCCCAACAGTAAGGGCACTGCACCTCAACCGAATCAAGCGCCGACATGGTCAGAACTGCTGCTTCGCCATCCAGGGGATGACGCGGTCGAAGGCTTCCTCCAGCTTCTCGCAGGTGGTGGAGAAGCTGATCCTGACAGCATTGGTGCAATGTTCACCAAAGGCATCCCCCGGCACCATACAGACGCCGGTTTCCTTCAACATGCGCAGGCAGACATCCGAACCATCCACATGGGGTGGCAGGTCTGGAAACGCAAAGAAAGCACCACCGGGTTTGTAACCGGTCATGTAGGGCGTCTGCTCGATCAACTCCACCGTTTTATCCCGACGTTCGCGGTAGATCTGGTTCATGTCCGCGACACATTGCTGGTCACCGGTCAGTGCCGCCACGCCGGCGAACTGGGAGGGTGTGTTGGCCACAGAAGTGGTGAACATGTGAAAGCGCCGCAGAGATTTGATCGCCGCCTGGCTGGAGATCACCCAGCCAACCCGCAGACCGGCCATGCTGTAAGTCTTGGAGAAGCTGCTCATGCACATGACGTTGTCCAGGTCCATGGAACAGCTCAGCACACTGGCGAAATCATCGTCGTCAAACACCAGGTGGTCATACACTTCATCGGCATAGACCTGAATGCCGCGATAGGCACACTCTTCCATAATGGTCTCTACCGTGCTGCGCGGGTAAACCGCCCCGGTGGGGTTGTTGGGGTTATTCAGGATCAACGCAAAGGTGCGCGAACCCATGGCGCGGATGACGTCATCCGGATCCAGCTGGTGGTTGTTCTCCGCACGGGTCGGCACAAACTTCACCTCGCCGCCGTTCATGCGGATCAAAGGCGCATAAAGCAGGAAGGACGGGTCGGTAACAATAAACTGGCGGCCCGGTGCAGAGGTGGCGGAAATGGCCAGGTACATGGCCTCTGTTGCGCCACTGGTCACCAGAATGTTGTCGCGGGTCAACTTGCGGTTGTAACGCTTGCTGTAATAGTCCCGCAGCGCAACCAGCAACTCCGGCAGGCCGGCGTCCATGGTGTAACCGGTCTGCCCCGCGTTCAGCGCATCAATGTAGGCCTCGATCACGTGGGGCGGTGTGGGCAGATCCGGCTGACCAATGGAAAGGTGAATGACATCCTTCATGGTGGCCGCCAGGTTAACCATCCGGCGAATACCCGGAACCGGGACCGCCTGCATGGCCGGATTCCAGCTTGCCTTTGACTTGCGGTATTTCACTTTCCGCGGCTTCGCCTGATTGGTTTCTTTATTGACGGTTCCGGCCATAAATAACACCCCTTGGGCAGGAATTGGAATAATGAATCTAATGGCAGGTTAGCCAGTATGTTCAGGCCGTACAAGAGATAAAGACCGAAAGATTCCGGTGAGTGGAAAAACCTCTGCAAAAACCGTCAGACCGGGCCTCAGACCTTAGGCTAAGAGCGCTTTTATAACCCCCCTTCAGGTTGACCCCTGCATGGGTAGATACCAGACTGTAACCTTGATGTGAGCCGCATTCACAGGGGAGGACAGATGACTCAAAACACCAAGCCGGTTGTAACCGTACTGACAGCACCCGGGGAGCAGGAGCCTCCCGGAATGGATGCGCTCAAGGCACGGGCAGAAGTCCGATTCGCCTGGGACGAAGCCACGCTGAATGACACCCTGCCCGGCACCAACGTGATGATGGTAACGGACTTCCGTACCGAGGCACTGGCAGCCGCCTGGCCCTCCGCTGACAAACTGGAATGGATTCACGCGACCAGTGCCGGCGTAGACGCGCTGATGTTTCCGGATCTGATTGAAGGCGACGTCACGGTAACCAACGCCCGGGGCATCTTCGACCGCACCATTGCGGAGTATGTCTTGTGCACCATCCTGATGTTTGCCAAGGACTTCCCGAAATCACTGCGACTTCAGGCTGAACACAAATGGCAGCACCGGGACACCGAGCGGGCAGAAGGCCAGCAGGTGCTGATCGTGGGCGCCGGCTCCATCGGCGGGCAGATCGCTCGGCTTTGTAAAGCCGCCGGCCTGAAACCCCACGGCATTGCCCGCACGCCCCGACACGACGAGAACTTTGTGGCGGTTCACGGCAACGACGACCTGACCGAGCAGCTTGGACTGGCGGATTTCGTTGTCATCGCCGCGCCGCTGACCCCGCAGACCGAAGGCCTGTTTGATGCCAAAGCCTTCAGCGCCATGAAAAAGTCCGCGCGGCTGATCAACATCGGCCGTGGCCCGGTGGTAAAAACCGACGATCTGGTGAAGGCTCTGAACAACGGCGACATCGCCGGTGCCGGCCTTGACGTTTTCGAAGAAGAACCCCTGCCCGCCGATCACCCGCTCTGGGATATGGAGAACGTGATCATGACGGCCCATATGTCCGGCGATTTTATCGGCTGGAAGCGGGCGCTGACCGACCAGTTCCTGGACAACCTGGACAGATGGCACAAGGGCCAGGAACTGTTCAATCTGGTGGACAAAAAACTGGGATACGCCAGCAAGGGCTGATGCACCCTTGCTCTAGCCCGCCTTGTACTGCTGCTGCAAGGGCAGCAGATCTACCACCCGGTCCGGGCTGTTCGGGTCCACCAGCTCGGTAGCCGACTGGTAAACCCGTGGCGTTGAATACAGCAGCTTCAGCGCGGTGCCATGGGGAATGGCCACATAGCGTTCCGGGTAGTTAGCCTCCAACCATTGCCGCATCCGCGGCGCCTTGTTGGACGCCATTTTCGGAAAGAAATGGTGCTCCACATGATGGCTGAATCGGAAATGCAGACGGTCCAGTAGCGGACGGCTCCGCAGACTCATGGAATTATCCAGCGGGTTGTTGGTCGCCGTTTGTGGCCGCAAAAAATGGTTCGTCAGTATATAGCCCTGCCCCAGGGCGTTTGCCACCATGAACGGAACCATAACCGTAAAGACCGCCAGCGGCCCCGATACGATTGCCAGTATTGCCCATCCGCCCACGCACATCAGTGACTGAACAATGGCCTTGCGCCGATTGAATCCCTGGAACTGTTTCCGCTTTCTGGCCTGAAGCCAGAGCACCAGTTGCGCGTGGAAGGTGAACGAATAGAACAGGAACAGATAGCTGTACCAGGTGCCTGAGCCCGGTGCCAGCAGTGTGAACTTTTTCTGTTTCGGGTCGGCCTGGTACCGGCGCATGGTCCCGAAGCTGTCCGGATCGGCATCACCCATATTGGTATTGCCGTGGTGGACAACGTTGTGCCATTTGCGCCAGAACTCCGGTGGTACAACGAAAGGGCCGAACCCCAGCCAGCCAAAAAAATTCTGCCAGCGCTTGCTCATACCCAGCGCGCCATGCAACACCTCGTGCGCCAGAAACGCCTGACAGCCGATGGTATGCCCCACCAGCACTGCCAGCGCCAGATTCCAGTACCAGGCAAATCCCGCCGTGAGTATGGTCGTCAGACCACCCCAGATAAGAAGCTGAAGCGGTAGAAACCAGATCACCCGCCAGGTCTGCGACTGAAAGGTGTCCGCCGGCAATTCCTTTCGCATCCGGTCCCTGATGGCACGCTCATCAGGCGTTCCAAATACCGACGCCGTCATCGACTCGGTTTTTACAGCAGCATTCATGTTCGCTCCACTCATAACTTTAAGAGTACATGTGTGCGCTGAATTTATAGCATTATCGCCGTAAAAACAAAGGTTCTATATTTTTTATGTCCTTTTTTTAATAACTATGAGTACACTTGTTCCATTAATTTCATGTTCAGGCAACCTCATGGGATCTCCCTGCTATAGAGTCCAGACGCCTTCCAGGGCTCCCAGCGCTTCGCCAATCAGGGGTTCGTCCTGCCGGTTCCGATGCCATATAAAGCTGAGCGCACAGGACAGCTGCACCCCCTCTACAATTTCAAGTCCGGTTTCCTGGCGCTCTGCCATGGCCATCGCATCCCTGGCCAGGCTCAGGCCCACACCGGCCCGAACCAGGTCCAGCATGCACGCCTCCTGGTCGACCTGGGCAACACCACGCGGCATCAAGCCCATTGGCTCCAGGGTTGCCTTCAGCAACCGATGATGAACGGAGTCTTCGGGAGTCACAATCCAGGGCAAGGCCGCCAGATCGGACCACTGCGCAGATCGAATCCTCGGCCCCCAACCTGCCGGGGCAACCACATAATAATGAAACCGGGTCAGCTCCCGGTGGGATACTTCCGGTGCCAATGCGCCTGGCCCGACGCCCGGCGGTGCCAGGAAAAAGCCGACGTCGAGCTGGCCATCCCGGACCTGCTCCAGCACGCTGCCACTCATGCCCTGCCTGAGCTCGGTTTCCAGCTGAGGTGCCCGTTCGACCAGCCGGTGCAGAAACGCTCCAAGGCGGATAAATTCCGGATCCACAATGGTGCCGATTCGTAGCCGCCCTCTGAGGGTGCTGTGCAGTGCCCGGGCGCTTTGCTCAAACGCCGCCAACCCTGCCAGTACTTTCTCGGCCGGGGGCAACAATGCCTGGCCATCCGCAGTCAGAACCAACCCCTGGGGTTTGCGCAGAAACAGCTTCAGCTGCAATTCATCCTGCAATTGCTTGAGTTTCAGGCTGACGGCCGGCTGGGTCAGGTGAAGGCGAGCCGCAGCGCGGGACACGCTCCCCTCCCGCGCCACGGTGACAAACGCCCTGAGGTTCTGAAGGGGGTGCATGGAAGGCCTCGTTCCAGTGATGATTATATAAGCATAACTTATATCTTGCTTTTGGAAATCTCAATTGCTTTGCGCCCGAGTCACCCCTAGTCTGTATTGGTTACCTATTAACCAGCTTTCCTTTAAAGCACTCATAAGACGACGTCCCTGTCATTTATAAGTGGCTATTCGCGATAAAACAGAGGTATTTATGACCGACGCAACCATCCAGCATTATATCAATGGCGAAATATCGCCGGGCAGCTCGAGTCAGGCCCAGGATGTGTTTAATCCGGCCACCGGTCGGGTAACCGGTCAGGTCGCCCTCGCCAACCGCGACGATGTGAATGCCGCTGTTGCGGCCGCCGATGCCGCATTCCCCGAGTGGGCTGACACACCGCCTATCCGCCGGGCCCGCGTGATGTTCAAATTCCTCGAGCTGCTCAACAAACACAAAGACGACCTGGCCCGGGCTATCACCGCCGAGCACGGCAAGGTCTTCACTGACGCCCAGGGCGAAGTGGCCCGGGGCATCGACATCGTCGAGTTTGCCTGTGGTATTCCCCAGTTACTGAAAGGCGATTACACCGAGCAGGTGAGTACCGGCATCGACAACTGGACCACCCGCCAGCCCCTGGGAGTCGTCGCTAGCGTCACCCCGTTCAATTTCCCTGCCATGGTGCCCATGTGGATGTTCCCGGTGGCTATCGCAGCAGGCAACACTTTTGTCCTGAAACCCAGCCCGCTGGACCCGAGCGCTTCCCTGATGATTGCCGACCTGCTGAAACAGGCCGGCCTGCCCGATGGCGTATTCAATGTGGTCCAGGGTGACAAGGACGCAGTGAACGCCCTGATCGAGCATCCGGATGTCCAGGCCCTGAGTTTTGTGGGCTCTACTCCGATTGCCAATCTGCTCTATGAGAAAGGCGCCAAGTACGGCAAGCGCATTCAAGCCCTTGGCGGCGCCAAGAACCACATGGTGGTAATGCCGGATGCCGATCTGGACAAAGCAGTAGACGCCCTGATCGGCGCGGCTTATGGCAGTGCCGGCGAGCGCTGCATGGCCATCAGTGTGGCGGTACTGGTGGGCGATGTTGCGGACAGCATTATGCCCCGGCTGGCCGAACGAGCCCGCACCCTCAAAGTGAAAAACGGGGAACAGCTGGATGCCGAGATGGGCCCGATTGTTACAGCAGCCGCACACCAGCGCATTACCGGCTACGTTGACAAGGGTGTAGCCGAAGGCGCTGAACTGGTCGTTGATGGCCGCGAGTTCGATGCATCGAACACCGGCGAAGGCTGTGCCGATGGTTTCTGGATGGGAGGCTCACTGTTCGATCACGTCACGCCGGACATGACCATCTATAAAGAAGAAATATTCGGCCCCGTTCTGGTGTGTGTTCGGGTGCCTGATATCGCCACCGCCATCCGTTTGATCAATGATCACGAATTTGGCAACGGTGTCAGCTGCTTCACCGAAAGCGGTACCGTCGCCCGGGAATTCGGCCGCAGAATCCAGGTGGGCATGGTCGGCATCAACGTTCCCATTCCCGTCCCCATGGCGTGGCACGGCTTTGGTGGCTGGAAACGCTCAATGTTTGGCGATACCCATGCCTATGGCGAAGAAGGCGTGAAGTTCTACACCCGCCAGAAATCCATCATGCAGCGCTGGTCTGATTCCATTGATGCCGGTGCGGAATTTGTTATGCCAACGGCCAAGTAACAAAGAAACCAGCTGCGGAGAAAACGTCATGTCCGACAACAATAATGCGACGGGACAGCAGGAATTCGACTACATCGTGGTGGGTGCAGGCACAGCCGGCTGCCTGCTCGCCAACCGCTTGAGCGCAAACCCGGGCAACCGGGTACTGCTCATCGAGGCAGGTGGAAGGGACAACTACCACTGGATCCACATCCCGGTTGGTTACCTGTACTGCATTGACAACCCACGCACTGACTGGCGTTTCCGCACCGAGCCGGACCCCGGCCTGAACGGTCGCTCCCTGATTTATCCCCGGGGCAAGACCCTCGGCGGCTGCTCCAGCATTAACGGTATGCTCTACATCCGCGGCCAGGCCCGGGATTATGACCAGTGGTCCGACATTACCGGTGAAAGCGAATGGAGCTGGGACAACTGCCTGCCGGACTTCATGTGCCACGAGGACCACTACCGTCTGGACGATGGCGGCGATGCCGACCCGGAGCACCACAAGTACCACGGCCACGGCGGTGAGTGGCGGATCGAGCACCAGCGTCTGAAATGGAAGGTTCTGGAAGACTTCGCAACGGCCTGTGTTGAGGCGGGCATTCCGCGAACGCGGGATTTCAATCGCGGGGACAACGAGGGCGTGGATTATTTCGAGGTAAACCAGCGCTCCGGCTGGCGCTGGAACACTTCCAAAGCCTTTCTGCGGGAAGCGGAAAAGCGTCCAAACCTGACGCTCTGGCACTCGACTCACGTGCTCAGCCTGGAAACGGAAACCTCTGAAACCGGCCCCCGCTGCACGGGCGTGCGAGTTGAGCAGCCTAACACGGGTGAAACCACAGCAAGGGCAAAACGCGAAGTGATCCTTTCCGCCGGCGCCATTGGCTCACCACAGCTGCTGCAGCTCTCCGGAATCGGTCCCGCCGATCTTCTCAAAGAGCACGGCATTGATGTGGTTGCCGATCTACCCGGCGTTGGTGAAAACCTCCAGGACCACCTGCAAATCCGCTCTGTTTACAAGGTCAGGGGGGTCACCACCCTGAACACCATGGCCAATTCACTGATCGGCAAGGCCCGCATCGGCCTGGAGTATCTGCTCACCCGCTCCGGCCCCATGAGCATGGCGCCCTCACAGCTTTGCCTGTTCACCCGCAGCTCCGAGGAGTACAAGCACGCCAATATTGAATACCATGTTCAACCCCTGAGCCTGGACGCCTTCGGCCAACCGCTGCACGACTTCCCGGCCATTACTGCCAGCGTCTGCAACCTGAACCCCACCAGCCGGGGTACCGTGCGTATTCGCAGTAACGATCCGAAGCAGGCACCGGCCATCGCCCCGAATTACCTGAGCACACCGGAGGACCGGAAAGTGGCTGCAGACTCATTGCGGGTGACCCGGCTCATCGCGAACCAGCCGGCGTTTCAGCAGTACCAGCCGGAGGAATTCAAACCCGGCCTGCAGTACCAGACCGACGACGAACTGACTAAGCTGGCAGGGGATATTGGCACGACGATCTTTCATCCAGTGGGCACCACCCGCATGGGGCGGGCCGATGATGAACAGGCGGTCGTCGATCCACACCTTAAAGTCAGGGGCGTTGCCGGGCTGCGTGTGGTGGATGCAGGCGTGATGCCCACCATCACCAGCGGCAACACCAACTCCCCCACCCTGATGATTGCCGAGAAAGCGGCCCGCTGGATCCTTGCCGGAGATTGAGCATTGAAGTCACTTATCTTTACTCTTGTGGCCCTGGTCTTTCTGACCGGTTGCCAGGAATCCCCCACCGGCCGGAACAGACTGGCGCTGGTTCCTGAAAACGTTCTGGCCGACATGGCCCGGGATAGCTTTGAACAGATGAAACAGCAGAATCCGGTGATTTCCCGGCCTGCGATCAACCGCCGGGTCCAGTGCATCACCCGGGAACTGATAGAAGCCGCAGAAGCCCATTACCCCAGCGCGCCCCTGCCGGAATCCTGGGAGGTGGCGGTTTTCGACAATCCCGCCCCCAACGCCTTTGCTCTGCCGGGCGGTCAGATCGGGGTTCACTCCGGGCTGCTTCGGCTGGCGGAAAACGAGGCCCAGCTGGCGACGGTCATTGGCCACGAGATTGCCCATGTGATGGCCGGTCACGGCAATGAGCGGCTGACCCAGCAGATGGGCGTTGAGGCGGTGATGATGATGGTGGGGCTGTTCGCCGAAAGTGAAATTGCAGAGGACAAGATCCAGCAGGCGCTGGGCATCGGCGCGCAACTCGGGATTACCCTGCCTTTCAGCCGGGCCCACGAGGAGGAGGCTGATCTGATGGGACTGAAAATCATGGCCCGGGCCGGCTTCGACCCGGGTCAGAGTGTAAAGCTCTGGCAGAATATGGCTCAGGCTTCTGGCTCGCAGCCTCTGGAGTTTCTGTCGACCCACCCCAACCACGACAGCCGGATTGAATCCCTGACAAACCACATGAGTACTGCCAACCAACTGTTTGACCAGGCGCAGCCGACGAACTGCGGCGCCTGACAGCCAGCGTTAGCCTGAGAGCGACGTATCGGAGGGGTCGATTTCCATCTGCTGGATGGCGATCACCGCTTGGGTGCGATTGCGCACACCCAGCTTGCGGAAAACCGCCGTTATGTGAGCCTTGATAGTGGCTTCCGACACATCCAGATCGTAGGCAATCTGTTTGTTCAGAAGTCCCTCCGCCAGCATGCCCAGCACCCGGAACTGCTGGGGCGTCAGCGATGCCAGCTTGTCGGAAAAATCGGTGGTGTCGGACTGCATCCGTTCCAGTTTGTCGGCAACACCTTCGGGCAACCAGACATCCCCTTCCAGGACCGCCTGGATGGCCTTGGTGATGGTCGGCAGAGGCGCCGACTTCGGGATGAAACCCGACGCCCCGTAGTCAATCGACCGCCGCATCACCTGCATTTCCTCTGAGCCTGAAACTACCACAACCGGCAGCCCCGGGTATTGCCCCCGCATGAAGACAAGCCCGGAGAAGCCGTGGGCGCCAGGCATATTGAGGTCGAGAAGAACCAGATCTGCATCCGGGTGCGACTCCACCGCTGCCTGTAGCGCCTTGATGCTGTCGACTTCCACTGTTTCGGCATCGGGTACCGCCTGGCTGACGGCCTGCTTCAGGGCTGCCCGAAACAGGGGGTGATCATCAGCGACGATAATGGATTGTGACATTCAGATTTTTCCTCAAGAGTTTTCACGACCACTGATCAGATCATCGACCACGCCCGGATCCGCGAGTGTGGAGGTATCCCCCAGTTGATCGTGTTCGTTTGACGCAATCTTTCGCAGAATGCGCCGCATAATTTTGCCGGACCGGGTTTTCGGCAGGCCCGGAGCCCACTGGATTACGTCCGGTGACGCGATCGGGCCGATTTCCTGCCGAACCCACTGCACCAGCTCCTTGCGAAGCTCCTCACTGGGTTCCTCACCGTGAACAAGGGTGACATAGACATAGATGCCCTGTCCCTTAATGTCATGAGGATAGCCAACAACCGCCGCTTCGGCGACCTTGTTGTGCGCCACCAGGGCACTTTCGACCTCGGCGGTACCCAGGCGATGGCCTGAGACGTTCAGCACGTCATCTACCCTACCGGTAATCCAATAATAGCCGTCTTCGTCGCGGCGGGCCCCGTCACCGGTGAAGTACATGCCCGGATAGGTACTGAAATAGGTCTGCTTGAAGCGCTCATGGTCGCCGAAAATAGTGCGCATCTGGCCCGGCCAGCTGTCCAGAATGACCAGATTGCCTTCCGCCTTGCCTTCCAGCTGCTTGCCTTCGTTATCTACCAGAGCGGGCTTCACACCAAAGAACGGTTTGGTGGCGGAACCGGGCTTCAGGTCAGTGGCGCCCGGAAGCGGCGAGATCAGGATGCCGCCGGTTTCGGTCTGCCACCAAGTGTCCACAATCGGGCACTTGCTGTTACCAATGACCCGGTGGTACCACTCCCAGGCTTCCGGGTTGATGGGCTCGCCCACCGAACCCATCAGCTTCAGGCTGTCCCGTTTGGTGCCATCCATGCAGTGCTCACCCTCCGCCATCAGCGCACGAATGGCCGTCGGCGCGGTATAGAGGATATTCACCTTGTGCTTGTCGACTACCTGACCCATCCGCGAGGTATCCGGATAGTTGGGCACGCCTTCGAACAGTACGGTAACCGCGCCATTGGCCAGCGGTCCGTAAAGAATGTAACTGTGGCCTGTCACCCAGCCAAAGTCGGCGGTACACCAATAAACATCGTCTTCGTGATAGTCGAACACGTATTCGTGGGTCATGGAGGTGAACACCATGTAGCCGCCGGTGGTGTGCAGAACCCCTTTCGGCGCGCCGGTAGAGCCAGAGGTATACAGCATGAACAGTGGGTCTTCCGCGTTCATAGGCTCGGCCGGGCAGTCGGTGGAGGCGCCTTTCATCAGGTTTTCGTAGTATTCGTCGCGGCCGTCTTTCCAGGGCACGTCAGCGCCGGTGCGCTTGACCACGATAACCTTGTCCACCTTGGCGGCATCTTCTTTGGTCAGCGCAGCGTCCACATTCTTTTTGAGCGGAATCTTGCGGCCACCGCGAACACCCTCATCCGCAGTTATTACGAACCGGGACTTGCCGTTGGCAATCCTGGCACCCAGAGCTTCCGGCGAGAAACCGCCGAACACCACCGAGTGAATGGCACCGATGCGGGCACAGGCCAGCATGGCGACGCCGGTTTCCACCACCATGGGCATGTAGATGGTCACCACATCGCCCTTTTTGACACCCTGACTTTTCAGCACGTTGGCAAACTTGCAGGTTTCTTCATAAAGCTCGCGATAGGTCACGTGCCGCGAATCAGCGGGGTCGTCGCCTTCAAAGATAATGGCGGTTTTATCACCGCGCTTTTCCAGGTGACGGTCAAGACAGTTTGCCGCAGCGTTCAGCTGGCCGTCTTCAAACCATTTTATGGAGAGGTTGTCGTAATCGTACGTGGTGTTTTTGACTTTGCTGTAGGGCTTGATCCAGTCGATCCGCTTGCCGTGCTCGCCCCAGAAGGTTTCCGGGTCTTCAACCGACTGGCGGTACATTTCTTCATACTGCTCCTGATTGACCAGCGCCCGTTTTGCAACCTCCGGGCTAACCGGATACACCTGTTTAGCAGTCATAGCACTCCCCTTTTCGATTCAGAGTCAAAGTCTGTCGTAATTGTTGATTATTTTTAGTTCTGAGCGTGCGGGCTCGAAGGCCCTGAAGACGGATGACTCTAGTTCAACACGCGCACCAGTGAACAATGAATTAGACTAACGTACTAATGCGCCGACAGTTTTGGTCAGGACCAGAGGAACAGCTTGCGGAATTTCCTTTGCTTCGGGACCTGCTTTAAGGATAGACGCAGTCCCGGAAACAACAAGGCGTTTGCCGGGCAAGATGCCCGGCAAACTTAGTCGAAGGCAGGGCGATTTTCAGGCCGCTTTTTTGCGAGTTTTTGCGGAGCGGAGGCTGTAGACTTTCCGCTCTTTCAGAGCATAGCGATTCAGACCACCGATATGGATCTTTCGTAGATACAGAGACCAGTCAATCTGGCGGGCATCGACCGGGAATAGCAGACGGTCCAGCTCTCCCATTCTCGAGGCCAGCGCCAGCAATGAATCGTTTCTGAAGATGTAGTCAGGCGCTGTGTAGAATCCAAAAATGGTCGCCAGTGAACGACTGGTGTCCAGGTTCTTCAACATTTTCAGCTCCCGGTTCTGGCCCGTCAGCCGCAACGCCCGATCGGCAAAAGAGAGGGGCACGCGAAGTCCTCCGACCACCATATCGAACAGCCGGCGATTGACCGCGAGAAACGGCTTGGTGGGCTTACGGTAAAACAGCTGCTGGTAATCGTCGTGGTGGTGCCTGGCTTCCGCCATGACATGGTCAATGAACTCACCCAGGGAGAGTGGGTTGGAACTTCCGCTGCAGCACTGGTAGATGCGCCGTTTACCGGGGACCGCCAGCGCTTCTGCCATGGACAGGATGATACCGTTGGCGACCAGGTCCACCGGTATCACATCAATGATGCCGCTGCGCTTGCCCGGGAACAACGACACTTTCTCGCGGGCATAGGCAAGGATGATGGCATCGGCCACCTTGACGCCCTCAATCCAGCCCGGCGCCGGCTCTTCCAGGGCGCTCTCGATAATCGACGGGCGCAGGATGGTCAGTGACCGGCCGGCCAGCGCCTTCATCAACAACTGCTCGCCCAGCCACTTGGTAAAGGTGTAGGTATCACTCCAGCCATATTGGTTGGCCTCACGGATACCCAGTTCCACCAGCTTTTTCTCCAGAGCCTTCCCGGAATAACGGGCCCGGACGTCGGCAATCTTGTCCTCCAGCAGATGGACCAGCTCTTCGATTTCGTAGTAGCCGTTGGTGCTGCGGGGAATGGCTTCGCCGGCGGGCTTGATGACGGACTCGGTGACCTGGCCGGAATTCTTGCCATTGACGTAGCAGGTGGACACCTGGATGACGGCCATGTCCGGGTTCAGATCGGCCAGAGCTGCCACGTTGTTGAGGCAGAGCGTGTTGATCTGAAGGGCCTTGTCGAGTTCTTCACGAAAATTGACGCTGGCGGCAGAGTTAACAAAGGCGTCAATGTTGCCGGCCAGCTTTTTGAATGCGGCTGTGTCCATTCCAAAGCGGGGTTCGGTAACCTCGCCGGTTATACAATGGATTCGGGAATCAATAAAGGACTCAAAGGCATCGTTATCTTCGTGCCGCAGGCGATCGAAAACAGACGAGGTGGCAATTTCGTTGAGGAAGCGGCTGCGGGCATCACTGTGATTCCGGTTGCCACGGATCAGCAGGTGAATGCCGCCGATCTCCGGTACTGCCCGGATCAGCTTCTCCAGGACAACCTTACCCAGAAAGCCAGTAGTGCCGGTAATCAGCACGTGTTTACCGCTCAGTTGCTCCAGAACGCCTGAGGCTGATTCCCCAGAGGTGGTCTGTTTATTCGCCATATCGAGAACTCCATCTCATCCAAATGTGTTTCCAGTAGTATTTATCCGCGACCGTGCTTCAACGACTGCGGGAAAGGTCAACGCCTGTTCATTCCATGAACTGCATTTTGTAGGCCAATTTTTATACAGACATTATTTTTACACAGGTGCCATGACGGCGCGGTGACACACAGCAAAATTACGCTACAAAAATCGTTAATAAAATGACGTATTTCTACAGATGTTCCGAAACCGCGCGATATCGCTCAGTCCCGGTCCCTGTCGTCTCTGGAGAGGGATCGCAGAAGCTGATCCAGCGTGATGTCGGAAGGCTGTTCCTTCAGGGCCCTGATCAGGCGGCTCTGCTCGCCAAAGCTGATGCGATCGTAGTAGGGCTCCTGACGCGGGGATGCGGCAGGTGGTGTCGGCGCTGACGCCCTGGCGGCAGCTGAAACCGGCTCGACCTCCCTGGCAAGATGGCGCAGGTGGGTCGCGAACTGGCGGCGCTGATCCTGGTTGAGATTTTCCCACGGCAGAGAGGCCAAACCGGTCTGCAGAATTTCTACCGTGTCCTCATCCATGGTGCGCCCCAAGAGTGCAAAAAACCGATTAAACGCCTCATAACGCAGCAATGATGCATCGCCACTGGCGGCGATCAGTTCGCTCAGATCCCCGATCAGTCTCTGGCAGGCCTGAATATCCGATTCGGGAACCGCCTCGGGCTCGGATGATGTCGGAGCGGACTGGGTGCTTGCTGAAGGCTCTGATACAGCTGAAGGCTCTGCCACCTTGCCCTTGCCGGACACCCGGTACCAGTAGGCGGCGACACCTGCCTTCTTGGGAGAGATCTGCCGGAAGCGCACATTCAGCATGTCCGAGAGACTGCGGAACTGGCGGCAGGAGGGATCGGATTCGGGCAGCAGCGCCACAGGACGCTGATTAAGAACAGACTGGCGGAGGGTTTCATCCCGCCAGATACCGCCCAGATAATGCAGCGAAATGCCAAGGTGTCGCTGGGCCGCCCCTTCAAGACGCTGAAAAACGGTTCGCGCCTGACTGGCTCCCTGGGCCATATTCACCAGAATGCTGGGTGTACGGCGGTAGCCTCGGCGAATCAGCAGCTTGATCAGTGAAAACGCATCGGTCAGTGAAGCCGGATCCGGCGTGACCACCACGCAAGCCAGTTCCGCCGCTGCAATCATGTGCATACCAGTGGCCTGAAGGCCGGAGGCGGTATCGGTGATCACATAGTCATAGCGCTTTTCAAGCTGAGACAGTGCCTTCAGCACCCGCAGACTGTCTGCAGCCTCCATATCAACGCACTGGTCGACCCCGGAGGCGCCGGGAATAATATGAATGCCATATTCCGCCGTCATTATGACGTCTTCCAGCGAACTGGTACCGGCCATCACGTCAGCCAGTGTACGTTGCGGGTAGCGCCCCAGCATGATGCTGACATTGGCAAGGTCCGTGTCGCCGTCCAGCAGCAGAACTTTCGACCCGTCGCGGGCCAGCGTCAGTGCGAGGTTCAGCGCCACAGAGGTTTTGCCCACGCCGCCCTTGCCACCGGTAATGGCCAGCGTCCTGGGCTGCCTGCGAGCCTGTGGGGCTGAAGTGCGATCCGTCATGAGTCCCTTTTGATCAGCGAGCGAGTCCATAGCCTTTGCTTTAATAAACCAAACTGGAGTATTCGAAACAGTGTACCCGTAACGATTGAAAGACTGTAGCCAAACGGGCCCCATAAACACCCAAATAAACGGTCGCAAGCGGAAAAAAATACGTGTAAAAAGTTTACATGCGTCACATCCTGGTTAATACTTTGCTCAAAAAACCAGCGCTAACTCTTTAATAATGCGTTTTATTGGCTAATCTCAGTTCGATCACTGATTAATAAACAGTCAGACTTGGCAAAAAGGCCAGGCCAAAGGACAGGCAGGTTTATGGAAATCGCTCCTGACATCCAGCTTCCCAGTTTGCCGGAGGTAACTCTTCGTGCCCTGGAAGCCTGTCATCAGGAGGAAAGTTACCGCACCATCAGCGAAATCGTCTCTGCCGATACGGCCCTGGTGTCACGCATTCTGGCTCTGGCCAACTCTTCTCTCTACGGCGCCTACACCCAGATACGATCCATTGATCAGGCGCTACTGCGCCTGGGCACTCACCGTTTTCATACCCTGGTATTGACGGCGGCGCTGCGTCAGATTCTCTACGAACTGGGCGCGGATCAGTGGCAGCAACTGCGGGATTTCTGGCGGCACTCCCTCACCACCGCCATGACCGCACGGGCCCTGGCCACCCTGACCCGCTACCCCGAGCCGGACCAGGCATTCATGCTGGGCATGTTGCACAACGTTGGTGAGCTGATTGCCCTGAAAACACCGCCGGGCGATACCCAGCAATACTATTTTGACCATCAGTCGGAAATCGCCGCCAAGCTGGTGAGTGACTGGGGCCTTGGCCCCATGGCTTCCGATGCCATGCTATACCAGCAGGCACTGCCTGCAGACATCCGCGATGCCGGCCACCTGGTGAAGCTGATCAGCCTGGCGACAAGGCTGGCCCAGTCAGATGCCGCCGGGATTGCAGCCGCCGGCACTATTTTCGGACTGAACGAAGAGCTGACCCGGGAAATCAACCGCCGCATTGATCAGGAAGTCGAGGGGGTTGCCAAGTCTCTGGGGATCCCTCTTTCGGCGGATTATGACGCCCGCGCCTCTCATGAGAAACTCAAACAGACGGTTCTGCGCCAGGCCATGGCAACACAGGCCCTTGAACTGTCTCCGCTGAAAGACAGCACACAGGCATGTCTCGCCGCAACGGTCACCAGCCTGACGCTGATCACCGGCCTGCCCTCACTCTATTTTGGTGGCACGGATAATGAACTGACCCTGTATTCCGCCAGCAATGGCGAACCCGCAGACCTGAGCGTCAGTGCCAGCCCTGCCAGCAGCCTGCTGACCGAAGCCTACACCACCATCGCCCCGCTCATTCTGGGCGACCGGGAGCCCAGCGTTCTTGACCGCCAGTTGATGAACCTGTTGCATGCTCCCTCGCTGGTGGCGCTACCGGTAACCGGGGGCGATCGATGCGCCGGCGTGTTCATCATCGGCACCGACACCGAGGGGGCACAGCAGGCAGAGGAAATCGGCCGGCTATTCTGCTTTCAGCTATCCCGGGTACTGAGCGATCTTCAGGCAGGTGCCGAAAACCGTCAGGACGCCATGACCGACGAACTGGCGCAACAGGCAATCCGCCGTCAGGTTCATGAAGTCAGTAATCCGCTGACCATCATCCGCCAGTATATCTACCAGTTGCGTAACCGACTGGACGACACCGACGTGCACCAGCAACTGGACGTCATCCGTGAAGAACTGGATCGCGCCGGTGACCTGCTGCTACAGATCGGCAAGAGCTGGCACAATCCGAGCGCCGGGCACTCGGAAGACTGCGATCTCAATGAAGAACTCAAGGTTCTGAGGGACCTGCTGGAAGACGGACTGTTCAGCGACGAAAGAAAGACTTTGAGCGTACAACTGTGCGAAGATCCAACAACAATCGCAGCGCCCGCGGCCATTGTCCGACAGATCGTTATCAATCTGGTTCGCAATGCTGCCGAGGCTCTGGACGATCTGACAGACGGTGGTAAGGTAAGTATTCGCAGCGTTGCGCCGGTGTGGCAAAGTAATCGCACCTGGGTCGAGCTGGAAGTATCAGATAACGGAGAGGGCCTGTCCCCCGACATACAGAGAAACCTTTTCTCTCCGGTTAAAAGTACCAAAGGCCGGGGCCATGGGGGCCTGGGTCTGAGCGTTGTGAAACAACTTGTGGATGACATGGAGGGCATCGTTAACTGCCGCACAGGAAGTGCGGGAACGGCATTCAGAGTGCTGTTTCCGATGGCAGATAAAAACAAAGTGGCTGAAGAATAGACGACGAGCGAACTGACATGACACCTGTGAGCATCGAGAAGACTCCTGGCGAACGACAGGCAGCACGAATCCTGGTGGTTGATGACGACCCGAGGTTATTGAAGAGCCTGTCCTCTCTGCTCAAACAGGAAGGCCATGACGTGACGGAAGCCGAGGGAGGTCGCGCGGCGCTCCGGGTGATCAAGGACCACACCTTCGATCTTGCCATGCTCGACCTTCGCATGCCGGAAGTGGACGGCTTTGACGTCATGGAGAAGCTCTCTTCGGCCCAGGCTGACTGCGGGGTGATTGTTGTCAGCGGTGAAAGCTCCTTCGCCGCGGTCAGCCGGGCCCTCCGCCGCGGCGCTCTGGACTATATCCGCAAGCCCTTTGACCCGGAAGAACTGCTGGCCACCGTACACAATGTTCTGAGTAAGTGTTCGCTGATCCGTGCCCACGAGCACGTCAGCATGAGGCTGGAAAAATCCGAGGAACTGCACCGCTATATCGTTAACAGCTCGCCGGATATCGTGTTCATGCTCGACGAGCGGGGCCGCTTTTGTTTCGTCAACAGCAAGGTCGAAAGCCTGCTGGGATATCAGCAGTCTGAACTTCTGGGGCGGCACTTTCGTCAGATCCTCGACAACCGTGATCTGGCCCGGGGCACCTATGCCCTCACCGGCCCCAACATTTCCGCCCACAACCCCAGAACCCTTGAGGTACGGCTAAAAACCCGTGGCAGCCGCAAGGCCACGCGACACTTTGAGATTACCGCGTTTCCCATATCTCCCGAGACCTGGCCCCAGGACGACGGAGAGATCAGCCACCGCAGCGAAGCGCGCTACTATGGCACCGCCCGGGACGTCACCGAGCGTAAAGAGGCCGAGGCCTTTATCAACTTCCAGGCCTACCATGACCTGCTAACTCGACTTCCCAACCGGGCCCTGTTCAAGGACCGTCTGGATCTCGCCATTACCCACGCACGCAGAAGCGAACAGAAACTGGCGGTGATGTTCCTGGATCTGGACCGTTTCAAGGTGATCAACGACACCTTGGGGCATGCCATGGGCGACCGACTCCTTCAGGCAGTCACCCATCGCCTTGAGCAATGCCTGCGCAAGGGCGACACCCTCTCCCGCTTTGGCGGCGATGAATTCACATTGCTGCTGCCGTCGATCCACAGTCATGAAGACGCCCGCCAGATTTCCAGAAAGCTGATCACCGCCCTGCGCGAGCCGTTCCAGCTCGGCAGTCACGAAGTGTTCGTCGGCGTCAGCATCGGCATTGCTATCTACCCCGAAGCCGGGGATTCCATGGATCAGCTGATTCAGAACGCCGACATCGCCATGTACCACGTCAAGGCGCGGGGCAAGGACGGTTACCGATTCTTCTCAGAGACCATGTCGGTCGATACAGCCGACCGCCTCAACCTGGAGCGGGATCTGCGGCTGGCGCTGGATCGTGATGAACTGCGGGTTTTCTACCAACCCCAGGTGTGCTCCACCACCGACCGCGTAGTGGGTCTGGAAGCACTGGTGCGCTGGGAACATCCGGAACAGGGCCTGCTCTATCCTCGGGACTTCCTGCCCCTGGCGGAAGAGACCAAACTGATCGGGCGCCTCAGTGAACGGGTTCTGGATATTGCCTGCCGCGACGTTGGTCAGTGGATCCGGGACGGCCACAAGGACCTTCGGCTTGCGGTCAATCTTTCGCCCCTGCAGGTTGAACACCCGCGGTTTGTCAGCACCCTGATGGACCAGCTTCGCGTGCATAATTTCCCGCCGTCAAACCTGGAGATCGAGATCACGGAAAACGTGATCATGAAAGACCTGGAGCACATCAGTCAGAAGCTGCGGGAACTCGCTAACCTGGGTGTGCGTATTGCCATTGATGATTTTGGCACCGGCTATTCGTCACTGAACTATATTCACCGCTTGCCCATCCACACTCTCAAGGTGGACCAGTCCTTCGTCAAAGGCATCCGCAGTGGCGAAGACGAGGCCTGTATCGTCAACGCTATTGTCGCCATGGCTCACGGCCTGCGCCTGGAAATTGTGGCCGAAGGCGTGGAAACCGATGAACAGCTGGCCTATCTGAAAAATCTCGGATGCCATCAGGTGCAGGGTTTTTACTACGGCCCGGCCCGCCCGAAAGAGGTCATTGAAAAAATCCTGGGTCAAGTACCCGCCCGCGCTGCTTCTTTCTAAGCGAAATACCCATCAGAACACCCCCGCGTTAGCCCTTTTACAATGGCTCTGTTTTTCGATAATCCATTGTCGGACAGTCTGATTTAAAATGTTGATCTGGTTTGCAAAATGTTGCCAAGCGTAACTTTGTGTATCCGGAAATGCGCAGTACTGCACATAATTGGACCTGTCACTTCTCTAAGCTCAAATCATCAAGTGCTTTCTCGGGAAAACCCCGAATCGATCTGAACAGGCGGAAGTGGCATGCGCGATAAATACAAATACATCGGACCGGTCTACGATTTTCTCAGCAACCTGTACAGCGGCAAGAACATCCACCGTTGCAAGACCGCCATGCTGGATGTGGAAACCGTCAGACCCGGCGACCGCATTCTCTTCGCTGGGGTAGGCCACGGTCGCGATGCCATCCGCGCCGCGGAGCTCGGCGCCGACGTCACGGTTGTCGACCTGTCGGAAACCATGCTGCGCAAATTTGGTGATGCCCAGCAGCAGGAAGCGCCGCATCTGACTATCCGTCGCATTCACAGCGACATCATGAAGGTGGACGACTACGATCAGTACGACATGGTGGTGGCCAACTTTTTCCTGAACGTCTTTGACGAGGACATGATGGTGCGGGTTCTGGAACACCTCATCCGCCTGGGCAAGCCAGAGGCACGGATTGTCGTAGGCGACTTCTGCTACCCCACCGGCAACATCGTTGCCCGGATGTTCAAGAAGCTCTACTGGTACATGGCCGTGTTCACTTTCTGGCTGCTGGCCAACAATGCATTCCACAAGATCTACAACTACCCCGAGCACATGCAGCGCCTTGGCCTGAATGTCACCGAAAAGAAGCATTTCAAACTGCTGAACATGAACTGCTATTGGTCAATTCTCGGGCAGAAGCGGGCCTGACGGCGGAACAACTGGAAGGGCGTTAAAACAATAACAGGGGAGAATTCACAATGACGGATCAGATTCTATCGCTGGACGGCATACGATCAACCGACGCTGGTGCGTTTACCCACTCGGAGCGGGTTGGCTACCTGAAAAAGCACGGTCTGCACTCCCAGTCCTTCTCTACCCTGCAACCGGGCATGGCCTATTTCGATATGCCGGGCATCGGCTACATTGCCTACATGCGCAAATGGGGCGGGATTTTTGTTCTGTCGGACCCGGTCGCCGACCCGGAGCAGTTCGAGGTGATCCTGGAGAAATTCCATCAGCGCTTCCCCAACGCCTGCTATATCCAGGTTTCCAAGCCGGTCGTCGATTTTCTATACCGTCGTTTCGGCCTTTATGGCACCCAGTTCGGCAGTGAATCCCGCATCAATCTGAAAAGCTGGTCGCTGTCAGGCAAGAAAAAGCAGATTCTCAGAACCGCCCTGAACCAGGCCGAGAAAAACGGAATCACCGTCAAGGAACGCTTCAGTGACGATCACACCCGGGAAATCTCCGATGCCTGGATTCGCACCCGCAAATGCAAGAGCAAGGAAATCCGCTTTCTGATTCGTCCCATGGAGATGGAATACCGGGAAAACGAGCGCCATTTCTACGCCTACCAGGACGGTAAAGCCGTGGGCTTTATCTACTTCGACCCGATCTACCGCAATAACCAGATCGTCAGCTACGTGCCCAACATATCCCGGGCCAATGCGGACTTCCGTCAGGGCATTTTCTATACCCTGATGGCCCACGCCATGGAAGTATTCCGGGAAGAAGGCGTGCCCTTCCTGGACCTGGGGCTGATCCCCCTGTCGCTGCACTCGGAAACGGAGCACCAGGAAAGCCGTCTGCTGAAAAAGATCATGCACGGGGTGTATGAGAAAGGAAATTTCCTCTACAACTTCAAGGGGCTGGAATTTACCAAGTCACGATTCCGGGGAGAGGTATTCAAGACCTACTGCTGTCATCGCCGTTCGATACCGGCGCTGGAATTCCTTGCCATGTTCAGGCTGACCCGGCTGATCTGATTCTGCCCTCTGCCGGCCAGTCGCCTAATAACTGGCCGGCCGGCAGCCCCAATTCCTCCAGATATTTCTCCAGCCCCGCCGGCAAACGGCCGGTAAAAAGAACCTGTTCGAAAGGCATCTGGCGCTCGGGTGCGGCCAGATCACCAGGTTCATATCCACCCTGTTCCAGCAGCCAGATCACCCGACGGGCAATGGCGTCGCCGGAATCCACCCAGAACTTCACCTCCGGCAGCAGCTCTTTCAGCAGTGGCGCCACCAGTGGGTAATGGGTGCAGCCCAGAACGACTGTGTCCACCCCCGCATCCCGGAAAGGCTGAAGTCCCTCGCTCAACGCTTCCGAGGGCAGCGCCTCACCGCAGACCTGACCCTCAATCCAGCACACCAGGTCCGGAAGGCCGATACGCTCGACCAGGCAGTCACTGGCAAAGTCGTCGATCAACTCGGCGAGATACGGCCTGGCAACGGTTGCGGGCGTAGCCAGAATGCCGATACGGCGGTTTAACGATACCCCTGCCGCCGGCTTGATGGCCGGAACCACCCCGATAACCGGGATGTCCGTCATCGACCTGAGCGCAGGAAGCACCACGGTGCTGGCGGTATTGCAGGCCACCACCACCACGTCACAGGGAAAGTCTTCAAGGGCCTGGCGGATGAGTGCCCGGCTCCGGTCAACCACCACGGCTTCCGACTGGCCGCCGTAGGGAAACCCGGCGCTGTCCGCCAGATAAACCAGACGCACGGATGGCAAAGCCCGGTGGATACAGCCGGCAATGCTTAGCCCGCCGATACCGGAGTCAAATACCAGCACCCGTGGACTGGTCACGAGGATTTTCCCGACGCCAGGATCTCTTCCTCCATGGACCGGATCAGCCGACCCGAGATGGTGGTTACCGGAGGGACCGGCGGCAACTCACCGGGCCGGAACCAGTCCGCCTCGGCCAGTTCGTCTTCCTGCAGCACCAGCTCCCCACCGGCGTAGTCGGCAAAGAACCCCAGCATCAGCTGGTGGGGAAACGGCCAGGGCTGGGAATGCTGGTAGCGGATGCCGGTCACGTCCAGCCCGGTTTCTTCTTTCACTTCCCGGGCAACCGCCGCTTCAATACTTTCCCCGGGCTCCACAAAACCGGCGATCAGGCTGAAAAAGTGCCGCTTGATGCGCGACGAGCGGGCCAGCAGCAGGGTGTTGTCACGGCGAATCACGACGATGATGCAGGGTGCCAGCCGGGGATACCAGGGGATGCTACAGATCTCACACCAACGAGCTCTCTCCCGCGGGTGACTCTGGGTGGTTGATCCACAGCGGCCGCAAAACTGGTGATCCCGCCACCACTGCAATACCTGGAACCCGGTGCTCAGGAGTTCAGCAGGCGCCTGCTCCGTCAGGATCAGGGCATCGCGAAGACTCACCAGCTCCACAGTCTGCGGAAGACCGGCCACTGCCACCTCCGCAGCGAAGACGGGACGATCACTGAATTGCCCTACGTACACCGGCCCCAGAGCGCCGGTTGTCAGGGGCTCAATGGCTTCCCAGCTGTGCAGCCATCCCTCACGGGGGCGTGCAATCTGCCCGTCGGCAACCGCCAGGACAAAATCCGAAGCGGCCGGGCTTGCTTCAGACCAACCGGGAGTCCACTGCGTCATAGTCAGAATCCAAAAAGGAATTGGTTTAAAGTCTGAAATGTACCACACACCCGCAGGACAACCGAACGCGAACACGGCTTTCAGCGCTTCTCGCAAGCGAGTAAACTTAGCGCCTGTTTTGGTGAACCGGAGCCATCCTATATGCGATTTTTTCAGGGCCTTTACAGCCTGATCCTGACGTTTCTGCGCAAGATCCTGTTTCTCTGGGTTCGAACAGACGTCAGCGGCGCTGATCCCGAGGCATTGGGAATCGATCCCGACAAACCGGTTTGCTACGTTCTGCAGTACGCGTCCCTGTCCAGCCGCCTGGTGCTGGAGCAGGAAGTGCTCAGCGCCAATCTGCCCGGCGCCGAGTCGTCCCTGCCGGTCAAAAACGGGCCCAACCATTCGTTCTTCTTCCTTTACGGACGCAGCAACGGCAGTTCGCGTCGCCGCCGCACACCGGTCCAGACCAGCGAGTTCAAAGCACTGGTTCACCACGGCCTGGAACACCCGGACCAGGATGTACAGATCGTTCCGGTGTCCCTGTTCTGGGGACGCTCGCCAGACAAGGAAAAGTCCCTGGTCAAACTGGTGCTGTCCGACAGCTGGTCCGTGGCCGGTCGACTGCAGAAGCTGCTAATCATCCTGCTTCACGGGCGCAGCACTTATGTTCAGTTCAACGCGCCCCTGTCGCTGCAACAGGTCGTCTCCGAATACCGTCACAGCCAGGAGCGGGCCAACCGCAAACTGGCCCGTATTCTGCGAACCCACTTCCGCCGCGTCCGCCAGGCAGTGCTGGGCCCGGACCTGTCCCATCGCCGCACTCTTGTAGGCGGGCTGATTCGCACGCCGGCGGTCAAGGAGGCCATCCGGCAGACGGCGGTAGAGAAGGACATGAAACCTGAAAAGGTGCGGATCAAAGCCTACAAGTATGCTGACGAGATCGCCGCCAGCATGTCCGTGGTCACTATCCGGTTCCTGGAAGTGGTGCTGTCCTGGCTGTGGAACCGCATCTACAAGGGCATTGCCGTTAACAATATCGGCGTGGCAAAGGAAGCGGCCCAGGATAATGCCGTGGTCTACGTGCCCTGCCACCGCTCACACATCGACTATCTGCTGCTGTCCTATGTGCTCTACAAGAACGGCCTGATGCCACCGCACATCGCCGCGGGCATTAACCTGAACATGCCAATCGTCGGGCCCATTCTCCGTCGTGGCGGCGCCTTCTTCATGCGCCGCAGCTTCAAGGACAACCCTCTTTACGCCACCGTGTTCAACGAATACATGCACGTTATGTTCTCCCGCGGCTATTCCGTGGAGTACTTTGTGGAAGGCGGGCGCAGCCGCACCGGGCGCATGCTTCAGCCCCGCCCCGGCATGCTGTCAATGACGGTGCGCAGTTTCCTGCGGGACCACCGCAAACCCATCGTTTTCGTGCCGGTCTACTTCGGGTACGAAAAGGTTATGGAAGGTCGCTCCTACCTGGGTGAGCTGCGGGGCAAGAAAAAGGAAAAAGAGAATATCTTCACCCTGGCCAAAACCGTTCGCAAACTGAGCAACTCCTTCGGACAGGTGGCGGTGAACTTCGGTGAACCCATCCCTCTGGCAGACGTACTGGACGAAGTGCATCCCAGCTGGCGCCAGGAGGCCTACGACCCGGAATACCGCCCGCGTTGGCTGAACGAAGCGGTCAGCGAACTTTCCAGCCGCGTCGCGTCCCATATCAACGCCTCCGTGGCAGTCAACCCCATCGGCCTGACGGCCACGGCACTGCTGGGCACAGACCGGCTGGCGATGGACGAGCTGCAACTGACGCGCCTGATGGACCAGTACGCCGACCTGTTGAGAAGCTACCCCTACGCCGACACGGTCACTCTGCCAGAGGGCAACGGCGAGAGCTGGGTGGCCTACTGCGAGAACATGGGCCTGATCACCCGCAAGCCCCAGAAACTTGGCGACATCATCGCGCTGGAAGGCAGCAACGCCATTCTGATGACCTACTACCGGAACAACATCCAGCACCTGTTTGCGCTGCCGTCGCTGATTGCCAGCCTGTTCGAGAACAAGCAGTCCCTGAGCCGCGAAAAGATCGAGTTCCTGGCCGGGGTCGCCTACCCCTACCTGAGATCCGAGCTGTTCCTCAAATACTCCAATGACGAGATCCCGGGAGTGATCAACAACTGGGTAGACGTGCTGGTACAGAAGGGGCTGCTGTTCGAAGAGGGCAAAGGCATTGTCAGCCGGCCGGAAGAAGGCACCGACGCCATGCTGCGTCTGCGTGTGCTGTCCCGCTTCATTATCCAGACCCTCGAGCGCTACCACATCGCCATTGGCGTGCTGCGCCGGTACGGGTCCGGCAAGGTCACTGCGGAAGAACTGGAAGACCAGTGCACCCTGCTGGCCGAACGCATGTCGATTCTGTTCGGCCTGAACGCACCGGAGTTCTTCGACAAGACCCTGTTCCGCAACTTTATCAAAAGCCTGCAGAACAACGGCGTCGTCACCAGGGATGAGGACGGATTGCTCTGCTACAGCGAAGCATTGGATGAGGTGGCTGAAGATGCCCGTTTGGTGCTGAGCGTGGAGAAGCGCCAGGCCATCCAGCAGGTAACCATGCTGGGCGCCTGACCGATTCAGGTGGCGGTCGGCAATGCCTTCAGGGAGTAAACGTCAAAGCGACTACTTTTGCCCTCGATGCGCGTTGTGACTGCCGGGCCGTTCAGCGGCTCGGCCTTTCGGGGGCGCTTGACAACAACCCGATATCGGGCAACTGCGAGGGCCGCTTCAAGCAGGGCGTCGGAATCGTCATCATCCCCCACCACCTGCCGGAAAACCTGCATTTCTTTCTTTACCAGAGCTGATTTGTCCCGGTGGGGAAACATCGGGTCCAGATAGACAACATCCACTGAGTCCGCCTCTCGCTTCTGAAGCCATTCGAGGCTGTCCCCGGCTTCAAGGCGCATGCGCCCGACAATATCGGCGCACTGTTCATTCATGGCTGCCCTTGCCAGGCCATCCGCAAGGATCGCGTGAATGACTGGTGAACGCTCAAACAGCGTAACCTGGCACCCCAGTGACGCCAGCACGAAAGCGTCCTGCCCAAGACCGGCGGTGGCGTCAAGGATGTGCAGGGTCTGTCTGGTCTTTTGCAGGCCCACGGCTTTGGCGATCAACTGGCCGGTTCCGCCGCCGTGCTCCCGCCGGTAGCCGGCCTTACCACTGACAAATTCCGCCCGCACCGGGCCAGGCGCTCCCTTGCCGGTCAGTTGCAGGGACAGACCCTGATCATCGGAATAAAGCAGGAGCGAGGCGCTGTTCACCTGTTTTGGTTTCACCTGCCCCAGAAAGGGAACTGCCAGATCCTCCGCCAGCGCCTTCGCCTGCCAGGCATCGCCCAGGGCACTGTGGCCGATGGCCAGACCGGATGGGTCAGGCGTGGAAACCATCAAACGCGGATATCGATGCCGGTAATGAGGCCGTCAGGGGCTTCTGAAGGGGCGGCGACATTGGCGAAGGTCGCCAGAGCGCGGGAGGTATTCAGTGGGACATCATCGGCCCGGAATCTTTCCAGACGGATATCCTCGGCGGCACGGCGCGCCTCAACCCGACGATCCGTGGAGTCGGACGGCGAACCGGGGCGGGATTCAACGGCGGCAGGGGATGCATCGGCAAGGTCACGGCGAACGCGGGCCTGACTGTCGTCCGCGGTTGACGCAGGCGCCCGGGCCACATCACTACGCTCACGGGCGGGCGAGTTATTGCCAGCCTGGTACGCCAGGTTACTGTTTGGATTAATTCCGCCGATCATCGATGCCACACCGGGTTATCAGTCACAGACTCCAGATTATGGAAGATACCTGAGTGATTTAAAAGCACCTGTTATGAAAGCATTTGTTACAGCAACATCAGGAACAGGAGCGCGCCCAGCAGCAGGCGGTAAATCACAAAGGGCAGGAGGCCAAGGCGCTCGAGAAAGGTCAGGAACAGGTGGATGCAGATGACAGCGCTGATAAAAGACAGCCCCGTTCCCAAAGCAATGCCGGCCCAATCGGTGGCCCCACCCTGCTCTATCAACTCAAGGGTTTTCAGCAGCCCTGCGGCAAGAATCAGGGGAATTGAAAGCAGGAATGAAAAACGTGCCGCCGACTCGCGATTGAACCCCAGAAACAGTGCGGCAGTAATGGTAATGCCGGAACGGGAAGTTCCCGGAATCAGAGCCAGAGCCTGGGCCACACCAATTACGAGAGCATCTTTCAGCCTCAGGCTATCCAGGGACCGGGCACGGCGACCGACCGCGTCTGACCACCACAACACCAGACCAAAGCCCAGGGTGGAGGTGGCAATCACAAGCCCCGAACGCAATGTGGTTTCAATAACATCGTTAAGAAGGATGCCAGCCAGGCCGGCGGGTATGGTACCTGCAATCACCGCCCAGGCCAGACCGCTATCCGCGCCGATGCGGCGCTGGGCGGTATCCACGAACCAGGCACCGGTAAGCTGGGCCACGGTCTGGCGGAAATACCAGATCACTGCCGCCAGAGTGCCCACGTGAACTGCCACGTCGAAAGCCAGCCCCTGATCCGGCCAGCCCAGCAGTTGGGAGGGCAGAATCAGGTGCGCCGAGCTGCTGATGGGCAGAAATTCGGTCACTCCCTGCAGCACTGCAAGCACAACGATTTGCCATAATTCCATGGAGATCAGATCCGTATGGTAGGAAAAGACGGGAAACTCAGCGGCCGGGTAGTTTCTTCCACGCCACTTCATCCCTGATATAGACCGGCTGAGCTTCGGCAGCCGCAACGCCGCCCGTTGCGACAAAGACCTCGGACGCAAGCTGCGCGACGCGACTGGCCTGGGGAATCAGGCTGTCGTCTACAGAGACCATTGCAGCCACGACGTCAGCCGGAAAATCCTGCTGCAGGGCCCAGCCGCTACCTGCACCCCACCAGCGGGTTACATCAGCCGCAAGGGCCACGTTTGCCGGCGGGCACACGCGCTCGGCGCCCAGAAGTTCCGGCCGGCCAGAGCGGCACTGGAAACAGGCCCAGTAGACTTCACCCATGCGGGCGTCAAAGGCAACGGCAACACCATCGCCGTCTGCAAGACCAAATCTTTCCACAGCGCCCGCGGCGACAGCCTGGAGTGACGATACCGGCACGACCGGAATCTCGAGCCCGTAAGCCAGCCCCTGGATAACACCGGTGGCAATGCGTACACCAGTAAACGAACCCGGGCCGCAGGCAAAGGCCAGTGCATCAAGATCCGCAGGCGTGATTCCGGCTTCGGTTAACAGCCCCCGGATCATCGGCATCAGCAGACGCGTGTGGCCCCGGGGAGCGATTTCCGAGCGGCCGGTTGCCTGCCCACCACAGATCAGCGCGGCAGAACATCCTTCCGAGGATGTATCGACGGCAAGCAGGTTCACAGGATTACTTCAGTTGCGTCAGAATCTGGTCGCGGATGTCATCCAGGCCGCCCACGCCTTCAACCCGAACGTATTTGGGCGCGCTGGCAGGATCGCTTTTCGCCCAGTCCTGGTAGTAATTGACCAGAGGTGCTGTCTGTTCATGATAGATCTGAAGGCGCTTGCGAACGGTCTCTTCCTTGTCGTCTTCGCGCTGCATCAGCGGCTCACCGGTCTGGTCGTCCTTGCCCTCGGATTTCGGTGGATCGTATTTGACGTGGTAGATCCGCCCGCTGGCTTCATGCACCCGGCGTCCGGACAGACGGCTGACGATCTCTTCATCGTCAACGGCAATTTCGACCACATAGTCGATGGCAATACCCTGATCCTTCAGCGCCTCGGCCTGAGGGATGGTGCGGGGAAATCCGTCCAGCAAAAACCCGTTCTTGCAGTCAGGCTGCTTAACCCGCTCTTCGATCAACGCAATAATGATGTCATCAGAGACCAGTCCGCCAGACGCCATCACTTCCTTGACCTGCTTGCCCAGTTCAGACTCGGCCTTGACCGCCGCCCGAAGCATGTCCCCGGTGGAAATCTGGGGAATATCAAAACGCTCGGTGATGAACTGGGCCTGGGTCCCCTTGCCGGCGCCTGGCGCGCCCAACATGATGATTCTCATAGGTATTGCTCCCGTTATAGTCTTTATCGTTAGAAAAGCTGCGGCAAAACCCTCGGGCTTTGCGACATCCTCTCATCCCGGTGCGATTCCGGCAGGGTTCAGATAGGGGGGGCTCTGACACCGGTACCTGGCAAAGAAAGCCCAGCATTATACGAATTCGTACCCCCCAGAGAAAGTGGACCTCCGTCGTATGGGCAACACAGATACTCATTTCCGGAGTTTGCAACAGGGCGTCAGGATGACAGGGATCGGGCCAGCGCGTCCAGATCCCCGGAAACCTGCTCGACCTCGTCCCGGAGCGTGTCAAGATCCTGCTCCGTCAGGCCGAGCGATTCAGCCAGGGCCGGCAGATCGTCAGGATTGAACTCGTCACCGATGTTGCGCTCTTTCAGCAGCCCGTTGGCCAGTTGCACCATCAGCACATACTGCTCGTGCTCACCGTGGTAGTCCGGGTGCTGGTGCATGCCCGCGGCTTTAACGACGGGGTCTGGAAGTTCCCAAAGGCGGTGCAGGATACCGCCAATGGCACCGTGCCCGACCGCCAGCAACTGCTGCCGGTCACCGGCGCCGAATACCTGTTGCTCCAGGGATTGCATGCTGGCTTCGGGGTTGGATTCGCGGAGCTGGTTCAATTCGTCGAATTCGGAGGGGAACAGATGCCCGATCAGCAGAAGTCCGAAATTGTGAAGCAGGCCGCAAAGGTAGGCCAGTCCTTTGTCTTCACCGCAACGTGATGCCAGGCGCTGGCTCAGAAACGCACAGTAGAGTGAATGCCGCCAGAACTCATCCATGCCCAGCATGCCCTTGCGGGGAATCTCGAATGCCCGGACCGACGCAATACCCAAGGCGATGTGGGCCACCCGGTCAAAGCCGAGAACACGGGTCACGGCTTCCTGTACCGAGTTGATCTGGCCGGGGTAATTGAACAGCGCCGAACCGGCATAGCGCATGATCTGTGCGGTCATGCTGGGGTCGAACTCAATCAGGTCGGCCAGCTCTTTCGCGGATGCCTCGGTGTTGGTCGTCAACCTGAGAATCCTGAGAGCCAGGGCAGGCATGGGCGGCAGTCGGTATAGCTTTTGGAGCTGATCGGCCACTTCCTCCAGGGTAAGAGCATCTCTTTCCCCATTGTTCTGCCCCCGGATCACCACATGCCCGGACGTTGCTCCGCTCAGAGCCCTCGCCAGAGAGGTTCGGTCCAATTCCAACAGGGCGTTATCGGCACCACTCGCCATAACAGCTCTGGAATAACCGAAAACGTCGTCATCAACCACAACCGGAATGTCGTAGGACGCGCCAACCGGTGGGATAAAGCCCGCATCACAGTCCAGGAAGAGCCGGGCCGCCTGGCGGGCGGTCAATGGCTGCAAGCGACGACCCGTAAGCCGGTGCATCAGCTCCGGGTCGATACTGCTGTTGTAGCCGTGCACCACCATCAGCGGGCCGTTGATATCAATCATCAGACTGGCCCGAACAAACTCGTCGGGAGATCGCCCGGAGGCGGTCACAGCAGCGTCAAAATTTGCCGCCGGCTCCGTCGGCAGTTCCCGAAAGGGAATACCTTTGAGGCTCAGAAAACGCTCGAGTCTGGGTGCTATTGGCAAGGAAGCTCTCCTATTCTGACAGTTCTTTGTTGTTATTCACGCTAACCGGTATTACGCATACCCGCGGAAATGCCTGCCATTGTAACCTTCAGAGCGCGTTCGACCATCTCCGGAACCTGACCCTTACCCTCGCTTTCGCGATCGCGCTTCAACAGCTCTGCCTGCAGATAGTGTAGCGGATCCGTGTAGGGGTTTCGCACCTTCATCGAATGGGCAAAGACCGGCTCATGCTCAAGCAATGTGTCCTGCTGCTTGAGTTCCAGCAAATGACTAATACATCCGCGCAGGCGCTCCCTGAGATCTTCCCCCAATTTCAGCAGCTGTGGATCATCCGCCAGGGTTTTCTCATAGTGACTGGCGATCCGGAGGTCAGCCTTTGCCAGCACCATCTCCAGCATATCGACATAGGTTTTGAAGAAAGGCCAGTGGTCCATCATCTCCCGGAGTACGGGGACCTTGTCGTTGGCAAAGGCCTCTTCCAGTGCTACATCGCTGCCCAGCCAGCTCGGCAACATCAGCCGCATCTGGGTCCAGGCGAAAATCCAGGGAATGGCCCGCAGGCTCTCCACGCCACCGCCGGGCTTTCTGCGGGCGGGCCGGCTACCCAGCGCCAACTTGCCCAGCGCCTGTTCCGGGGTGACCTGGCGGAAATAGGGCACGAAATCGGGGTTTTCCCGCACGACCGAACGGTAGGCATTGAGCGAGCGTTCCGTCAGCCAGTCCATGGCCTCGCGCCACTCCGGTTCAGGGCCACGGGGCGGCGCCAGGGTGGCTTCAATGACTGCCGTGGTATAGAGCGTGAGGCTCTGCTCCGCCAGCCGCGGCAGACCGAACTTGAAGCGGATCATCTCGCCCTGCTCGGTAATTCTGAAACTGCCGTTCACAGAGCCCGGTGGTTGGGAAAGAATGGCCCGGTTGGCTGGGCCGCCGCCCCGGCCGACCGTGCCACCACGACCATGGAACAGGGTAAGGTGGATCCCGTAACGCCCGGCCACCTCGGTAAGCTGCTCCTGGGCCTGATACTGCGCCCAGGCCGCCATCATCTGGCCCGCATCCTTGGACGAGTCCGAATACCCGATCATGACTTCCTGGCTGCCCTTGCAGTATTCCCGGTACCAGTCCACTTCATACAGGGCTGCCATGCTGTCCGGTGCGCCACGCAGATCGTCCAGGGTCTCGAACAGCGGCACAACGCGCATGGGGTGGGTCATACCCGCCTCTCGCAGAAGCAGAATGACGTTCAGCACATCCGAGGGCTTGCTGGCCATGGAAATCACGTAGGAGCCAAGCGCTTCCGGCGTCTGCTTGGCCACCACTTCGCAGGTGGCCAGCACCTCCCTGACTTCCTCCGACGGTGTCCAGTTCCGGGGCACCAGGGGTCGACGACCCTGGAGCTCCTGGACCAGGAACGCCTGGCGCTCGTCCTCGCTCCAGGCCAGGTAGTCACCCAGCCCCAGGTAGTCCACCATTTCCGCCACCGCCTCGGCATGGCGGGAGGATTCCTGCCGGATATCCAGACGAATCAGCGGCAGGCCAAAGGTGTGGGCCCGGCGCAGGGTATCCAGCAGAGGCCCCCGCGCAATGGTTTCCAGACCGCAATCCACCAGTGAGCGATAACACAGCTCAAGAGGACCGGTGAAATCGCTGTTCTCGAACAGGGTACCGGTATCATCTGCGGATTTGCCCTCGATCCGGGCTTCCGCCCAGTCGCGGGTTCTGATGAGTTTCTCGCGCAGGTCTGCCAGGACCTGACGGTAGGGCTCCCGGGAGTCACCGACCACGGCTCTGAGTTCGTCGCTGGCCTGCCACATGGACAGCTCGGCCCGCAGCGACTGAATGTCCCGCAGATAAAGATCCGCCGCCATCCAGCGGCCCAAAAGAAAGACCTTGCGTGTAACTTCGTGAGTCACGTTGGGGTTGCCATCCCGGTCGCCTCCCATCCAGGACGCAATGCGAATGGGGGTGGCGTCCAGCGGAAGGCCATTGCCAGTGGCCTCGGACAGCGCGCGGTCCAGACTCCTGAGAAACTTGGGCAGCGCGGTCCAGAGACTGTTCTCGATGACGGCAAAGCCCCACTTCGCCTCATCCACCGCCGTTGGCCGCTCATGCCGGATTTCATCGGTGTGCCAGGCTTCGTTGACCAGCTGTGTCAGACGGTCGGTTATTTCCTCTGTCTCGGTGGGCAGCAGATCCTCGTGATCGAGCCGCGCCAGGCAGTCGGACATTTCATCGTATTTCATGATTAGCGTGCGACGGGCCACCTCCGTCGGGTGGGCTGTCAGCACGTATTCAATGCGCAACTCCGAGACCCGTTTGTGGAGCTCGTCGGGGCTGACACCGCCGCCCATTAACCGGTGAAAAACCTCGCTTAACGACTCCACCATCAGGTCGGACTCGTGACCCCGTTTGCGGCGGATGCTGTGGTACTGTTCGGCAAGGTTTGCCAGGTTCAGAAACTGGTTGAAGGCGCGGGTAACCGGCAGTAGCTCGTCATCGCCAAGCTTGCCCAGCAGGTTGACCAGGCGCTGTCCGGACCCGCTTTCCTGACGACGGTCTGCCTTGGCGGCAGCACGAACCTCTTCAATCAGGTCGTAGCATTCCTGTCCCGGATGGCGCTGAATACTCTGCCCCAGCAGTTCACCCAGCATTCGAACGTTTTCTCGGAGTTCGGGATGCAGCTCTGTCACAATAGCGTCCTTTTAAATTGACGGAAGCGAAGTAAACTAAGGATACTAATAACGATTAACGCCTTTTGCCGCAAGGAGTATTCATGAAAGTAACCGATCTGCCCAAGCACTGGGAAAGCGAAAAAGAACCGGTTGAACGCAGTCACGACTATAACCTGAGACTCCCACTGGAAGATGCCGCGCGCATTGCCGCCCTTGCGGAACTCTACCCGGACCGCTCAGAGGCGGACATTCTGAATGATATGATTGCGGCAGCGCTGGACGACCTGGTCAGGCTCAGCCCGCTGAAGGACAAACTGGAAAACAAGGATAAATAGAGCGAGGGATGCTGAGCGGGGGTGATGTTCAACCACCCCGCAGGAGAAATCAGCGCTGGCCCGTTTCAGGCGGCCAGCCGGCCTTCCTCAAGCCACCGATTCGTACTGACGGGCTTTAAGATCCTGGATGTGCTTCTGGCTCAGGCTGATAAAGCGCGGGGTCATGCCGCTGTCTTCATAGATTTCGAAACCGTCTTCATCGAACGCCACCACTTTGGAACCCTGGACGTAAGGAAAGCTGGTTTCCAGCTCATCCAGTGCAGCGGAAATCAGATCGCGCATCAGATCCTGTGAGGATTTCATCGGGTAGAGAGCAGCCAGTTTCTCAAGCCGCTTGCGATGCTGGTCGGACAGGTTGGCATAGTAGGCATCGCGGGTCAGGCGCCCTCGTGCATGCTTGTCCCAGTAATTGACCAGATCTTTAATTTTCATGGTGCCGTTACTCCTGCTTTTTTTCTGGTGGCCCACCGGTGCACTAACGGAGTGCATCCTTAACCCGAAGTGTAGACGAAGCGGTCACGCCCGGTGCAGGTATAATGGTAACGGATTGTACTTATCCGTTATTTTTTATCCCTTTTTTGCCCTTTTTGTCAGCCTTTTTCTCAACGCCTTTCACAGCCTGCCAGACGGTATCCAGCGCTTCCAGCGTCTCGTCGTCAAAATTGCGACCTTCCTTTTCCAGGTGCTGTTCAATGGCACGAAATCTGGCTTCAAATTTATGATTTGTGCTGTTCAGCGCCTGTTCCGGATTTATCTTCATAAACCGTGCCAGATTAACGCAGACAAACAGCAGATCGCCCAGTTCGTCTTCTATCGCCTCCACTTCACCCCGGCCTGAACGCGCGTCATACCAGGCCTCTTTGAGCTCATCGATTTCCTCGTGGAGTTTCTCAAACACCGGCTCGATGTCTGGCCAGTCAAAACCGTGATTGGCGGCTCTGCGCTGAAGCTTTTCAGCGCGCACCATGGCAGGGAGGGTTCGGGCGATACCACTGAGCCGGCTATCATCCGCTACGGCCTCTGGTTTTAGCGCTCTTTCCTCGGCCTTGATACGCTCCCAGCTTGCCTTGATCCAGTCTTCACCCGGCCGGTTGCTCGGATCAATGCGGCTATTAAGGGTGCCCTCCGGGAACACGTGGGGATGACGGCGGACCAGTTTTCTGACCAGATTGTCCACCACCGAATCAAAATCAAAGTGGTTCTGTTCCTGCCCCATCTGGCTGTAGAAAATCACCTGAAACAGCAGGTCTCCCAGTTCATCCTCAAGATGGGGATAGTCTTCCCGATCTATGGCATCAGCCACTTCATGGGCCTCTTCCAGGGTATGGGGCACAATTGTCCGGAAGGTCTGGCGGGTATCCCAGGGGCAACCGGTGTCAGGGTCCCGCAGGCGGGCCATGAGGTATTTCAGATCGTCGACGGAATAGGTCACGCCCGCCTCCGCCTGACATCAATAATGTTGGGCAGGTTGCGAATCTGGGCCAGCAGGCGCGCCAGTTGTTCGAGGCTGGATATTTCCAGGGTCACGGTCATGGTCGCGGTGTTCTCGTCCTTGTTGGAGATAGTGTTCATGGCCAGCACGTCACTCTTCGACGAGGACAGCACCTGGGTAATATCCCGCAACAGGCCCGAGCGGTCGTAGGCTTCCACCTCTATATCCACCGGATAAACCGCCACCGGTTGCCCGCCCCAGCTGACCTCAATGATCCGATTCGGCTCGAATTCCCTGAGATTGAGGAAGGTAAGGCAGTCCTGCCGGTGTACAGTCACGCCACGACCCACGGTGATGTAGCCACCGATTGGGTCTCCCGGCAGCGGCTTGCAGCATTTGGCCACCTGGGTTTTCAGCTTACCCACACCGCGGATCTGGATATCGGCTTCGGTATCGTAGGGCTTGCGTGGTTTCGAGCTCAGCTTGAGGTCCAGCTGTTCGGACTTGGGCTCCAGCATCTGCTGGGCCACATTCGCCACGTGGGTGGGCCGCAGATCTCCGGCCCCTGTCGCCGCGAACATATCCTCCGCCGCCGGGTAATTCACCTCGCGGGCCAGTTCGTCCAGATCAATGTCGTAGAGCGAGAGGCGCTTGAATTCGTCTTCCAGGATGGCGCGACCATCGGCGATATTCTGCTCGCGATTCTGCTGCTTGAACCAGTGCGTGACTTTTGCCCGGGCCCGGGAGGTCTGGATATAGCCAAGACTGGGGTTGAGCCAGTCACGGCTGGGCGCCTGCTTATTGGACGTAAGGATGGACACCTGGTCGCCCGTGCGCAGCGGATAGGTCAGCGGCACAATGCGGTTATTGACCTTGGCGCCACGGCAGGCATGGCCAATCTCGGTGTGCACCCGATAGGCAAAATCAACCGGCGTTGCACCCTGGGGCAAATCCACCACATGGCCCTCGGGAGTGAACACGTAAACCCGATCTGAACCGATATCCGATTTGAGATGGTCAGCAAGCCCGGAGATATCACCAAGCTCTTCCTGCCACTCAAGCACCTGACGCAGCCAATTGATCTTGGCGTCGTAACCCACCGACTTGTTGCCCCGGTCCATCCCTTTGTATAACCAATGGGCGCAGACGCCCAGCTCGGCTTCTTCGTGCATGGAACGGGTACGAATCTGCACTTCCATCACCTTGCCCTCGGGTCCGATCACCGCTGTGTGCAGCGACTGGTATCCGTTTTCCTTGGGGTTGGCGATGTAGTCGTCGAATTCGTTGGGAATATGACGCCACAGGGTGTGGACAATGCCCAGGGCGGCGTAGCAGTCGCGCACCTCCGGCACCAGAATCCGCACCGCACGAACGTCGTAAACCTGCGAGAAATCGATGCCCTTACGTCGCATTTTCCGCCAGATGCTGAAAATGTGCTTGGCCCGGCCGGAAAGATCCGCCTCGATACCGGAGGCAACCAGTTCTTCCTGGAGCGCAGCAATTACCCGCTTGATGTAATCCTCACGGTCGAGTCGTTTTTCATCCAGCAGCCTGGCAATTTTTTTGTAGGCAGTCTCGTGCAGATAACGGAAAGACAGGTCCTCAAGCTCCCACTTGATGTGGCCAATGCCCAACCTGTGCGCCAGGGGTGCGTAAATATCAAAAACTTCCCGCGCCACCCGCATCCGCTTTTCTTCCGGCGCGTTTTTGACGGCACGTATGGCGCAGGTCCGCTCCGCCAGCTTGATCAGCGCCACCCGGACATCGTCAATCATGGTGACCAGCATTTTGCGGACGTTGTCCAGCTGGCCTTCGGTTTGCCCCAGGACATTACCCTTCAGCGGATGGTGAATGGACGATATGGCCGCCATCTGCTGCACACCGTCGATCAGCCCCGCGATTTCATCACCGAACTCCTTGCGGATGTCCGCCAGTGGAATACGCTCTTCACGCACGGCCCGATACAGAATAGCGGCGACCAGGCTGGCCTGGTCCAGATGCAGCTCTACCAGCACCTGGGCCATTTCGATACCGGTGCGGAAACTGCTGGTGCCGGGGGCCCAGATGCGGTCTTCACGTACCGCCTTCACATCAATTTCGGCAGCCAGCTCGCAGGCACGGCGAAACTGATCCGGATTTTCCAGATGGGTCTGGGACTCGATCTGACCAACCCAGCGGTCGATGTCGACCGTGCCATCACCGGAAACCGTGTATTCTTCTCGGACTTTGACCATCGTGCTTTTGTTCTTCCCGCTGTCAGTTCCTGCGCTCGAAAAGCGCCATGGACTCCACATGGGTGGTATGTGGGAACATATCCATGACCCCTGCCCGCACCAGTCGATAACCGTTGCGCACCATCACCCCTGCATCCCGGGCCAGCGTGGCCGGATTACAGGACACGTAGACAACACGCCGGGCACCGAATGCCGTCAGGTACTCGCAGACTTCCTGCGCACCGGAACGGGGCGGGTCGATCAGGATCTTGTCGAAGCCCTCAGCGGCCCAGCTCTGGCGGGTGAAGTCTGCCTGCAGGTCGGCACCGTGAAATTCGAGATTCGACAGCTGATTCAGCTCAGAGTTCTCACGCCCCCGCACGACCATTGACTCATCGCCTTCCACACCAACCACGTGGGCCGCCTTCCGGGCCAATGGCAGTGTAAAGTTACCCAGCCCGCAGAACAGGTCCAGCACCCGCTCATCCGGCTGCACATCCAGCCATTCGATCGCCCGGTGAACCATATTGCGATTAAGCTCGGCATTCACCTGGGTGAAGTCCATGGGATGGAACGAAAGCGTAAGGTCGAACTCCTCCAGCCGGTAACTCAGTCGCTCTGGGCCGGATTCCGGCCAGATCCGGTAGACAGTATCCGGGCCTTTCGGCTGAAGATAGATATGCAAATCGTGGGCCTGACCGAAACGGATCAACGCATTGGTGTCGGCTTCACTCAACTCGTCCATGTTCCGGAACACCATGGCCGCGGCGTCATCACCGCAGGCTACTTCCACCTGGGGAACCCGGCGAAAGGCCTCAAGGCTGTGCAGCAGTTCCCTCAACGGCATGATGCGCTCACCGATTCGCGGGTCCAGCACAACGCAACGGTCGATGTCGGTGAGAAAACTATTGCGCTTCTCACGAAAGCCCACCAATACCGATTCTCTGGCCGGCACGTATTTCACGCCCAGACGGGCTTTGCGCCGGTATCCCAGGGGCTCGGAACGCATGGGGGACACCCATTCCTCCGGTTCTATGCCTCCAAAATGGGCAAAATGTTCCCGCAGAGTCTGTTCCTTGAACTGAATCTGCGCATCGCCGGCCATATGCTGGAGACTGCAGCCGCCGCAAAGATCCGCAAAATCACAGGGAGGTGTCAGCCGCTGGTCAGAGGATTCCAGAACCTCCAGCGTGCGCAGCTCGTCAAACTTGCTACGCGAGCCGACAACCTTGGCCATCACCGTCTCGCCCGGCAAGGCCCCATCGACGAACTGGGTCTTGCCGTTATCCCGGGCAATGCCGCGGCCGTCATGGCTGAGAGTTTCTATCGTGCAGCGCACGGGCTCCTGGGGAAGCGGCTTCCTGCGTCGTTTACTCATGGATCAATCTCTTGCTGGGTTTCAGGCGGCCGGGAAAACACCGGTAGACAGGTAGCGATCGCCACGGTCACAGATGATGGCAACGATCACGGCGTTTTCAACCTGTTCAGACAGTTTCAGGGCTGCGGCAATCGAGCCGCCGGAAGACACGCCGCAGAAGATGCCTTCTTTGCTGGCCAGAGCGCGCATGGTTTCTTCTGCCTCTTCCTGACCGATATCAAGAATCTCGTCAACTCGCGTGGCGTCAAAGATCTTCGGCAGATAGGCTTCGGGCCAACGGCGGATGCCTGGAATCGAGGCGCCGTCTTTGGGCTGCAATCCAATGATGCGGATATCGGGATTGCGCTCCTTGAGATACCGGGACACCCCCATGATTGTGCCAGTCGTTCCCATTGAACTGACAAAATGGGTCACTCTGCCTGAGGTCTGTTCCCAGATTTCCGGGCCGGTGGTGCGGTAGTGGGCAAGCGGGTTGTCCGGGTTGGCAAACTGGTCCAGCACCTTGCCCTTGCCTTCGGACTCCATCTGCTGGGCAAGATCCCGCGCGGTTTCCATGCCTTCTTCCTTGGTGACCGAGATGATCTCGGCGCCGTAAGCGCGCATGGACGCGCGACGCTCCTCGCTCAGATTCTCCGGCATGATCAGCTTCATGCGATAACCCTTGATGGCGGCCGCCATAGCCAGGGCAATGCCGGTATTACCGCTGGTGGCTTCAATCAGCGTGTCCCCGGGATGGATTTCCCCCCGTCGTTCGGCTTCCTGAATCATGCTGATGGCCGGGCGGTCCTTGACCGACCCTGCCGGATTGTTACCTTCAAGTTTGGCCAGAATCACGTTACTGGAGTCACCCGGCAACCTCTGGAGGCGGACCAGTGGCGTGTGCCCAACATAATCTTCAATGGTCGGAAACTGCATGCGCTTACCTTCTGGTGATACACTTCGGCCTCGCATGATACGCGCAATGGCCGTGGCCGCCCAATACAGGATATCGCTATATCCATGACTTGGGGCTATAACCGCGAACATCAACACCGTCTCGTCGACGGAAATCAGCTATTCTGACAGGGATGATCGGCTGGCCGGACTTCAGTCCGGGCAAATCAGGAAAACGCTATGCGACGCTGGGGCATTCGCAAAAAAGTACTGGTGGTGACACTCGTCCCCACGCTACTGACCACTTTGATGCTGGGCCTGTTCTTTACCTACAGCTGGGTGAACAACATCGAGAGCCTGCTGAAAGACCGCGGTGAATCCCTGTCGCGTCAACTCTCGGCCGGCTCTGAATACGGCTTGTTTACCGCTAACCGCAGCCTGCTCAGCAGTCTCTCCAATGCCTTGCTGGAAGAGCAGGATGTTCGCTCCATTACCTTTTTCGACAGCGAAGGCAAGCGCCTGCTCCATACCGGCCCCGGTGGTCCGGACGATATCAGCGAACAGGCCCTGGCAAGTCCCGAACCCACGCAGATCACCCACGAAAACAGTACAGTCTTTGTCAGCCCGGTTCATCTTCAGGACCTGATGATAGAAGGCATGCTCGACCCGGAATCCCGCCAGGCCATGGGCGGGCGGGGCAAGCAGCCGATTGGCTGGGTCATGGTCGAGATGTCCCATGTGCGGACAGAAAAGGAAACCTACAAGGCCCTGCTGATTTCGCTTCTGCTGGTGCTCGGCGGCGTACTGTTAAGCTTGGCTATTGCCCTGCGGTTAAGTCGGGCCTTTACCGACCCGGTGTTCGAGCTGAACGAAGCCGTGGCCAAGCTCAAGGAAGGCAAGCTGGACACCCGGGTATACACCGGGGCCGGCCCGGAATTCGAGCAGCTTGAATCAGGCCTGAACGCCATGGCCGGAGAACTGAGCAAGGCCCAGGCCGAAATGCAGCAGAACATTGACCAGGCCACCGAAGATCTGCGGGAAACGCTGGAAACCATCGAGATCCAGAACATCGAACTGGACTTCGCGCGCAAGGAAGCCCTCGAGGCCAGCCGCATCAAATCCGAGTTCCTGGCCAATATGTCCCATGAAATACGCACGCCGCTGAACGGCATTATCGGCTTTACCGACCTGCTGCTGAAAAGTCCCCTGCCCCGCCAGCAGCGGGACCATCTGAGCACGATCCGGAAATCCTCAGAAATCCTGCTGACCATCATCAACGACATTCTGGACTTCTCCAAGATCGAGGCGGGAAAACTGATTCTGGACCGAATCCCCTTCCAACTGCGGGATATCGTGGAAGAAGTCATGGTGATGCTGGCGCCGGCGGCCCACAGCAAAAACCTGGACCTGGTGCCACTGGTCTACAACGATGTACCGGACAACATGATGGGCGACCCTCTGCGGGTAAAGCAGGTCATCACTAATCTGGTCAACAATGCGATCAAATTTACCCAAACCGGCGAAGTGGTGCTGCGGGCGAGCCTTGAGGAGGAAGACAAGGAATCCAACCGCATCACCCTGCGTCTGAGCATTTCCGATTCCGGCGTGGGGCTGTCCCGGGCCCAGCAGCAATCCCTGTTTAATGCCTTCAGTCAGGCCGATGCCTCAACCGCCCGACAGTACGGAGGAACCGGGCTGGGGCTGGCGATTTCCAAACGCCTGGTGGAAGAAATGGGCGGCAATATCGGCCTTGAAAGTGAGCTTGGAAAAGGCTCGACCTTCTGGTTTACGCTCACTTCGGAGCTGTCCTCTACCGGTGAGCCGGTGTCTCCCAGGGATGCGTTGCGTGGGGAAAGAGTGATCTATATGGATCATCAGAAAACCACGGGACTGGCGGTGGAACATATGCTGAGGGACTGGGGCATGACAGTCGACCGCGTGTCATCGCCTGGCGCGCTGCAGGAACAGATTGAAGAAGCCCAGCGGGATCAGGCCGGCTATGCCCTTGCGATTATCGGAATAACCCGCCATCTGCTCAATTCAAGCCAGTACTGCGGCCTGGTACGCACCCTTGAACTGGAACGCGACTGCCGCACCCTGCTGCTGACTCCGACCCTTGACACCCATGACACCCCGCTTTCGGGTCTGGCCAGCGGACACCTGACCAAGCCTGTCTGCCGGGACTCTTTCTACAACGAGCTGCTGCTTCTGATTCACGGCATCACACAGAATCAGCCAACCCTGCCTGATTACGGGCAGGAGCAGCCGCTCCAGCCCAGTGGCTCTGCCAGAGCTCCGCGCATTCTTGCAGTGGACGACAATGAGGCCAACCTGAAGCTGGTGATGACGCTCCTGAACGATTGTAAGGTGCACGCCGAGGGGGCAAGCAGCGGCTTTGAGGCTCTGAGCAAGGCCCGGCAGGGCCCGTTCGATCTGGTGTTCATGGATCTTCAGATGCCAGGCATGGACGGCGTTGAAACCACCGAACGCCTGCGGGAGATGGACGGCAATCACCAACGTACACCGGTAATTGCGCTGACGGCCCACGCCCTGGCCGATGAACAGGAGCGACTGACTCGCCAGGGCTTTGACGGCTATCTGCCAAAGCCCATCAGCAACACCCAACTGGAACAGACCATCCGGGAATACACCGGCTATGTCTGCCAGCCCGACACGCAGCGCCGCCCCTCTCTGGTTCCGGAACTGACCGAGACCCGTCGCGCGATTCGTCCGTCCACCCGCAAAAAGCAGAAAGACTGCGTCAGCGTTACGGAGAGCATTCAGTTGGCTGCTGGCAAGGCCGACCTGGCGGAAGAACTGTTCAGCATGCTGGTGGAGCAATTGCACACGGATACGGAGCGGGTCGAGGCGCTCTGGTCTGACAACCGGTTAGCGGATCTGCTTGAGTGCGTTCACAAGCTGCACGGCGCCGCACGTTACTGTGGCGTTCCGGAACTGCGGGCCGCAGCCAACCAGTTCGAAACCGCGCTGAAGCAGGAAACCGCTGACAGGGAATACCAGAAAGAACAGCTACTGGCCGCCATGGAGCGGCTGCTGATCTGGAGTGAGCAGACCGATTGGCAGCGCCTGTTCAGAAACCAGCATCAGGACGTAACCACGGAATAAACCGGGCAGCCAGAGCCGGTTTACTGGTTAGCGCGATGGATGATGTCCTTCATGTCCCGAACGGCTTCTTTCAGACCGACGAACAGCGCCCGGGCAACGATCGCGTGCCCGATATTCAATTCATTAATGCCCGCCAGTGAAGCCACCCGCTCGGTGTTGTGATAATGCAGGCCGTGACCGGCATTCACGATCAATCCTTTTTTACGGGCGTAGGCCAGTGCTTTGGCAATTCGGTCAAACGCCTCATTCTCCGCTGCGGGGGTGTCCGCTTCAGCATACTCTCCGGTGTGCAGTTCGATCACCGGCGCGCCGCAACGCACGGCCGCGTCGATCTGGGCCCGGTCCGGGTCGATAAACAGGGATACTTCGGCGCCAATCCGGGCCATTCTGTCGCAAGCCTCTGCCACCCGGGCCTCCTGGCCTTCCACATCCAGCCCGCCCTCGGTGGTCAGTTCTTCCCGCTTCTCCGGAACCAGACACACACACTCGGGACGGATCTGTTCCGCGAACATGAGCATGGCATCGGTTACCGCCATTTCCAGGTTCATTTTGGTGTTCAGTGTTTCCTTGAGCAGGAACACGTCCCGATCCTGGATATGACGCCGGTCTTCCCGGGGATGGATGGTGATGCCGTCCGCTCCCGCTTCCTCTGCCAGCAACGCCGCCTGGACCGGGTCCGGGTAGCGGGTGCCACGAGCCTGGCGCAGGGTGGCGACATGGTCGATGTTAACACCAAGCAGAACGCGGGCGTTCGTCGGGCTGTTCGAGGCACTAGAGGTCATTGCGGTCTCCTTGAGAGCTGGAAAGATGACTGGAAAATAGCCGGCGACTGTTCAGTTCACGACCCTGCAACAGGAAGTCCACCAACACACGGGTCACCCGTTTGGCCACCCGGCGGCACTCCACTGACTCAAGGTCGCCCGCGGCCAGAGCCCTGAGCGCCTCGCCCGAGAGCCCTTGCAGGCGGGCGGTCTCGGATGGCAATGCAAGAATGCCCTGCTGCGGATCGTAGTAATACTGGCCGTGGTTTACCACTTCTTCATTGGTATCGGTGGTCTGGTCCCAGGCGAAGCTGTAACCCAGCTCGCCGGCAAAGGCCTTTTCAAACCGTCGCAGCACCGGTTCAACGTCCGACACCCGTGACAGATCTTCCAGAAGCTGGATGTAGGCGGCAAACAGCCGGGGATTGGGATCCGCCAGAGGCAGCGTTCGCTGCAGAAGCTCATTGATATACAGACCGCTGTAGAGCGCCAGAGTTTTGGTCAACGAGGGGCCCGGACGGACATCCGTCTGGGTCAGGGTCTTGAGATCACTTCGACCGGTCCAGTCCAGCAGCAGTGGCTGGAAGGGTTGGAGCTGGGCTTTAAGAGGGCTGCGGGCAGAATTGGCGCCGCGGGCAATCACCGTTACTCGGCCCGCGTTGAGCGTAAACAGGTCAACCATCAGGCTGGTTTCGCGGTAGGGCCTGCGATGGAGTACGTACGCCGGCTCCTGCTGAACTGGCCTGCTCATGAATGGCTCAGAAGTCGTTCATTCCGAGGCTTTTAAGCGCCCGGTCACTGTCGGCCCAGCCCCGCTTCACCTTCACCCAGAGGCGCAGCATAACCTTGCCGTCAAACAGTCGCTCCATATCAACCCGGGCTTCCTGGCCGATTCGGCGCAGGCGCTCGCCCTTATCGCCGATAATGATTTTCTTCTGGCCCTCGCGCTCTACCAGAATCAAGGCGGATATGTGCAGGGTTTTCCCGTCCTGCCGGAATTCCTCGATCTCGACAGCGACCGAATAAGGCAGCTCGGCGCCCAACTGCCGGGTGATCTTCTCGCGAACCATTTCCGAGGCCATAAAGCGCTCGCTGCGGTCGGTAATCTGATCATCGGGATAGAAATGCACGCTCACGGGCAGAAAACGGGCCACGGTCTCTTCAAGGGGGGCCAGATTCATCTCTTTCAACGCGGATAACGGGATAATTTCGGCAAAATCCCGTTTCTTCGACAGCATCTCCAGATGGGGCAGCAGTGACTCCCGGCGTTCGATGCGGTCGACCTTGTTAACCGCCAGGATCACCGGGCATGTCAGGCTGCTGAGCTTTTCCAGCACCATCTCGTCGGACGTGGTCCAGGACATCTGATCAACCACAAACACCACCACATCCACGCCCTTGAGCGCAGAGGTGGCTGCCTTGTTCATATACCGGTTCAGTGCCCGTGGCTCTTCTTCGTGCATACCCGGGGTGTCCACGTAAATAGCCTGGGAAAGCCCTTCGGTCTTGATCCCCAACACCTGGTGTCGCGTGGTCTGCGGCTTGCGGGACGTGATGCTCAGCTTCTGGCCCAGAATGTGGTTCAGCAAGGTGGATTTGCCCACGTTCGGGCGACCAACAATGGCCACGAATCCGCATCGGCTGTCCGGGTTTTCCGGACGGGTAATATCATTCATCAGTCGTTCTCCACACCCAGTTGTTTCAAGGCGTTGCGGGCGGCTTCCTGTTCGGCAATACGGCGGCTGCTGCCAACACCGGAGGTTTTACGATCAAGAGACGGCAGTGCGCAGGACACATGAAACGTCTGCGCATGGGCCTCACCGTCGACAGACATCACATCGTATCGGGGCAAGGGGAACTGCCGGGACTGAAGGTATTCCTGCAAACGGGTCTTCGGGTCTTTCTGGGTATCCTGAAGATCCAGTTTTTTCAGTCGTGGCTCAAACCAGCGCAGAATCTGCTCCCGACAGGTATGAAAATCACTGTCCAGGTAGATGGCTCCGATGACCGACTCCACGGCATCCGCCAGAATCGACTCCCGCCGGAATCCGCCGCTTTTCAGCTCGCCAGAGCCCAGTCGGAGATACTTGCCCAGTTCGAATTCACGCCCGATTTCCGCCAGCGTCACACCCTTGACCATACGGGCACGCAGACGGCTGAGCTGGCCCTCGCGGGCCTTCTCGAAATGCCGGTAAAGAAATTCGGCAATGACCATGTTCACAATAGAATCACCCAGAAATTCCAGGCGCTCGTTGTTCTGGTTGCCGTGGCTGCGATGGGTCAGCGCCAGCAACAGTCGTTCCGGCACCTGAAACCGGTAACCCAGTCTACGCTGCAATTCTTCGAGATCAGGTTGGGAACTCACTGGCCGCTCATCTCATACTCGTGCTTGAAATGAACAATTGCATCGACATTGCTGAACAGGTTGGTGCGATAATCGTATTCTACCTTGATGACCGCCACATCGCCCTGTTTCTCGACGGTGATGGCTTCAGCCTCCAGACTGCGGACGTTGTTAACGATCAGCCGTTTGTTGATCAGGCTGCGGATCTGGGCTGGCCCCATACGGGACAGACCTTCGGTGTCACGAATGCTTTCCACCGCCTCGCTGATGGTTTTATCGTCCAGGTAGGCGGGCCCTAGCTTCAACGCCAGCGTCAGCAGGCCGCCAAAGAAAAGGACCATGATCAGAATAACCAGTGCGGATGCGCCTGATTGCCTGTGCATGGAAGAAAGACTGTTTCGCTTCATATTCGATATACCCCTGGATTTCAACGCCATTAATCGATGCCACCTACACGATCAAAGGATGGCAGACTGGTCAGCGATTGCCAGTGCATCCAGATTGCAAATGCCTTGCCCACCACCATCTCATCCGGAACCATGCCCCAGTAGCGACTGTCATTGCTGTTGTCACGGTTATCGCCCATGACAAAGTATTCTTCCTCACCCACAACCCATGTGCCCTCGCCATTATTACCGGTGCGTCCCATGGTGCGGAAAATCATGTGCTCAGTGTCACCCAGGTACTCACGATACATTTCAACCGGGGGCAGACGGGCCACAAAATCGGTTTCGACCAGCTCGCCGTTCACAAAAAGCTGTTGATCCTGGTAGCGAATACGGTCGCCGGGTACGCCCACCACCCGCTTTATGTAGTTGGTATTGCCGTCTTTGGGATAACGGAACACCATCACGTCACCCCGCTCGGGGTCGTCCACTTCCAGGATTTTGGTGCCGGCAACGGGCAGTCGAACACCATAGGCGAATTTGTTCACCAGAATGAAATCGCCTACCTCAAGCGTTGGCAGCATGGAGCCGGACGGAATCTGAAAAGGTTCGACAAGAAAGGACCTCAACACCAGCACAATGGCCAGCACAGGAAAAAAAGACCGGCTCAGTTCGACCAGATAGGGTTCTTTGGGCTCTTCCAGATCTTCCGCATGGCCCACTTCCGGCCGAGCCGCCAGACGCCTCTTACGAAGCAGGAGGATATCCAGCAGCCAGATAAGACCGGTGGTGAAGGTCAAAACAACCAGGACCAGGGGAAAATTGATATCCATTCAGATGCCTTTTATTTATCCACTTTCAGTACGGCAAGGAATGCTTCCTGCGGCACCTCTACATTGCCCAGCTGTTTCATGCGTTTTTTGCCTTCCTTCTGCTTTTGCAGAAGTTTCTTCTTCCGGCTGACGTCACCGCCATAACATTTCGCCGTTACGTTCTTGCGCAGTGCTTTGACGGTCACCCTTGCAACCACCTGATTCCCAATGGCCGCCTGAATCGCGATATCAAACATCTGCCGGGGAATCAGCTCTTTCATCTTGTCGATCAGGGCTCGCCCGCGATAGTGGGACTGCTCCTTGTGGACAATCAGCGCCAGCGCATCCACCCGCTCTCCGTTAATCAATACGTCCAGACGAACCAGGTTTGACGCCTGGAAACGCACAAAGTGGTAATCCAGTGATGCGAAACCGCGGCTGGCCGACTTGATCCGGTCAAAGAAATCCAGGACGACTTCTGCCATGGGCAGTTCATAGGTCACCTGAACCTGAGTCGACAGGAAGTGCATATTTTTCTGGATACCGCGCTTTTCTTCGCAGAGAGCGATCACATTCCCCAGATGTTCCTGGGGAACCAGAATATTGGCCTCGACGATCGGCTCACGCATTTCCTCGATCGAACCGATATCCGGCAGGCTTGAGGGGTTGGCCACGGTCACGGTCTCGCCCTGTTTCGTGACCACTTCATAGATAACGGTTGGCGCGGTCGTGATCAGATCGATGTCGTACTCGCGCTCCAGCCGTTCCTGGATGATCTCCATATGGAGCATGCCAAGAAAACCGCAGCGGAAGCCGAAACCCAGGGCATCCGAACTTTCCGGTTCGAAGAACAGCGATGCATCGTTCAGGGTCAGTTTTTCCAGGGCATCCCGGAAATCGTTGTAGTCGTCAGAGCTAACCGGGAACAGGCCGGCGTAAACCTGCGGTTTGACCTTCTTGAAGCCGGGCAGGCGCGGGATGTTTTCCCAGTCTTTCTGCTGAACGATGGTGTCGCCCACGGGGGCACCATGAATATCCTTGATACCGGCAATGACAAAGCCCACTTCACCAGCATGGAGGCCGCCGGTCTCCGTGGGTTTGGGGGTAAATATACCCACCTTGTCCGCCGTCCAGCCCTTCTGGGTGGACTTGATTACAATCTTATCGCCTTTCTTGATCGTGCCCTGGGTGACACGCACCAGCGACACCACGCCCAGGTAATTGTCGAACCAGGAGTCAATAATCAGGGCCTGAAGTGGTGCGTCCACTTCGCCGGCCGGCGGCGGAATCCGTCTGATCAGATCTTCCAGCACGTCTTCCACGCCCATGCCGCTTTTCGCACTGCAGCGCACGGCTTCAGTGGCTTCGATACCGATTATGTCTTCAATTTCCTGGGCCACCCGGTCCGGCTCTGCCTGGGGCAGGTCCATCTTGTTCAGAACCGGTACCACTTCCAGGCCCTGCTCAATGGCGGTGTAGCAGTTGGCGACTGACTGTGCCTCGACACCCTGCCCGGCATCCACGACCAGCAGTGCGCCCTCGCAGGCATAAAGCGACCGAGAGACCTCATAGGAAAAGTCGACGTGACCGGGGGTGTCGATAAAATTCAGTTTGTACTCGATACCGTCACGGGCGGTGTAATTGAGCGTGACACTCTGGGCCTTGATGGTGATGCCACGCTCACGCTCAAGATCCATGGAATCAAGAACCTGCTCGTTCATTTCCCGATCTGTCAGGCCGCCACAGAGCTGGATAAAACGGTCCGCCAGCGTGGATTTACCATGGTCAATGTGGGCGATGATGGAAAAGTTACGGATTCGGCTCAGTTCAGTCACAGACAAAGGCTACTCAAGTAGAACGAAGAATTGGGCCGGAAAGGCCACCACCGGGGAGCTTGCCCCCGGGAACGGCGTGATTTTACCGGTAACAGGGCTGCATTGCCATGATCAGGAAATCAGCGGGCTTTCGTACTGCCGGATCAGGAAGCCAATCAGAGCATCCTCGTCCAACGGGTAGCTGAACAGGTTGCCCTGGCACTGGGCACAACCGGCGCCCTGAAGGAATTCGAGCTGCTGCGGTGTTTCTACCCCTTCGGCCACAACGGTCAGGTGCAGCTTGCGCGCCAGCGCGATAACGGCGGATGCCACATCGGTGGCGCTGACATTGTAGGGAATATCGCGGATAAAGCGATGATCAATCTTGATAACGTCCAGAGGCAATTGCTGCAGGGACACCAGGGAACAGGCACCGGTACCGAAATCGTCCAGAATCAGACAAACGCCCAGATCATGCAGGGACGTTAACAGGTCATGGATGTACCGCGAATCCTCATTCAGCAGTTGTGCCGGCATTTCCAGCTCGAGCCGGTCCGGCGACACGCCGGTTTCCACGATCACCTGGCGAACCATATCCAGGAAGCCGGAATCCATCAGTTGCCGCACCGACAGGTTGACCGCCATCCTCAGAGATTCAAAACCTGCCCTCTCCAGAGCCTGAACCTGAATGCAGGCCTGGCGCAGGGCTAGTTCGCCCAGGCGAATGATCAAGCCGGTCTCTTCCGCCAGACCAATAAACTGCTGAGCGTTCACCAGACCCTTTTCCGGATGATGCCAGCGAAGGAAGGCTTCCACACCGATAACCCGCTGGCTGTCCAGTTCAACCTTGGGCTGGTAGTGCAGCACAAACCGGTCCTCGTCCAGCGCTCTGGCCAGTTCCTCCTGCTGCAGCAGACGGCGAGCGGCCTGGGCATTCATCGCCGGCGTGAAGAACTGATAGGCGTTGCGGCCGATGTCCTTTGCCCGGTACATGGCCAGATCGGCGTATTTCATCAAAGTAATCGGATCTTCGCTGTCGTGGGGGATCATGGTGATCCCGATACTGACGGTGACCCCGACCTCGTGGTCGTTCAGCCGAATCCGCTGGCACAACCGGCGCAGGATGGTATCCGCCACTTTGCCAGCAGCATCCGGGCTGCTGATTCTGGAAAGCAGGACCACAAATTCATCGCCACCAAGCCGGGCGACCGAGTCATCTTCCCGCACGCATCCGAGCAGCCACTGGGCCACCTGTTTCAGCAGGTCGTCCCCGGCGTCGTGGCCCAGGGTGTCATTGATGCGCTTGAAGCCATCCAGATCCAGAAACATCAGCGCCGCCGGTTCCTGGTTCCGCTTGCTGCGCCGGACCACATGTTCCAGGCGGTCACGGAACAGCTGGCGATTGGCCAGCCCGGTCAGCGGGTCGTAAAACGCCAGCTGATGCAGTTCCGACTGTGCGGTCTTCAACTGGGTCAGATCCCGGAGGCTGAGCACCACACCCTGCACACCGGGCACTCTCAGCATGGAGGTAAAGGTACCTTCCATATGGCGCCACTGCCCCGCCCCATCCAATACCCGCACCTGTAACGACGGCATCTGTTTACCGGGCATGCGTCTGGCCTTTTCAAAGCGGGCCTTCAGCTTGGGCCAGTCGTCCTCATGGACCCGGGATTTCAGATCCATGCTGGAAACCTGATCCGGATCAAAACCGAGAATGTCCTGGCTAGAGGGGCTGGCGTATTCGGGCTCGCCGTTTTTCTTCAACACCAGTGTGACATTGGCGGCCCCTTCGGTGATGGCCCGATAACGGCCCGCGCTGTTCTGCGCCATGATCCGGCTGCGGGTCAGGGTCAGCGCGAATCCGAAGAGCAGCAGGCTGATCAGCAGGCCGGCGCTAAGCACAATCGAGGGCCGAGGATCTGCGGCGAGATAATCAAACGCCGGCGTCGACCGGGTCTGCAGCAGCCAGTCCCGACCACCGTGGGAAATGGTCTGGCTCATTTCAAAGCTGAAGTCATCGCCCAGGGAGCCAAGATTCGAGCCGTACATCAGCGTCTCACGGGAGACAACGCCATTGTCATAGATCTTCACGTCAAGGAACGGGGAAATCAGACCGACAATACCATCCAGCAAGGTGTTCATACGGAAGGCGCTGAACACGAAACCCGAGAGCATCATCTGGCGCTCGAACCGGCTTTCCGGTGCCGCTCCGCCCTGGTAAACCGGGTAATACATCAGAAAACTGGCCTGATCCTCGGCCACTTCCTCCTGAATCAGCACCACCTTGCCGGTCACTTTTGGCCTGGCGCTGTCCCGGGCGGCTTCCATAGTCACCTGATGAACCGGATCACTGAATGGGTCATACCCCAGGGCTTTCTGGTTTCGCTCGCTCCCGGGCTCAAGGTAAACCATCGGGTAGTAATCCGGGCCGCTGCCCAGTGGCCTGACCAGATAGTTGTAGATGCCGTTACGACGGGTGGAGGCAATGTGCTCCGCCATCTGCCGCACATCCACCCGCCGGGCAAAACCGATCCCCTGAATACCGGGGTAATAGCGGTTGATATCCACCTTTTCGATGTATTCGTGCCATTCATCCCGGCTGACGTTACCGGCCACGGCGAAAAGACCGGCGCTTCCCGCCAGCACCTGCTCATAATTCAGAAGCCGTTCATCAATGGCCGTTTTAAGCTGTAAAGACTGGGTTTTGAAGCGGGCCTCGGTGCGGTCCTCCACCAGGCGAATGGAAACCTGCCACAACAGAAACGTAACGGCGAGAGAGGCGACCAGCAAAAACCAGGCTACCCATGAATAACGGGGCCTGAGAAGGGGCCGCAGCGGAAATTCCCTGTTGTTCATCATGACCGACGAGTCCGTTCCCTGAACAGTGTTATTGTTTGCGCGGATTATAACAAAAGCCCCCGGGGCTGTCGTTTCCATCGACGACCCCGGGGGCCTTTAGCTCATGGTCTGACCATGGGATGCGTCTGTCAGGGCTTCATGACCAGATACAAGGGCCTGCCCTGGCGGACAACCCGGACTGATACCGCGCTGTCTTCAGGCAGTGACTTCACGGCTTGCCTGAAGTCGTCCACCGAACTGACGTTTTTGCGATTAAGCTCGGTAATCACGTCGCTGGGCCGAATTCCGGCATCCCGGGCCGGGCCCGGCGCTACATTGGTCACGGCAACACCGCCGGACGACAGGCCCCAGGCATCAACAATGTCCTGCGGTACTGGCTCTACCGTCAGCCCAAGTGGTGTGGAAGACGACTGGTTATTGTCCGGTGCCCGGGACTTGCCGGCCACCTCGCCCTCTTCTGGCAACTTGCCGATTTCCACTTCCACGGTGATGATGTCGCCATTGCGCATGACTTTCAGAGTCGCTGTTTCGCCGACCGGCGTGCGACCCACCATCGGCGGCAGATCGGAGGAAAGCGTAATCGGCTCGCCTTCATACTGAAGTACGATGTCGCCCGGCTTCAGCCCTGCTGCCCGGGCCGGAGAATCCATCATCACCTCGGCCACAAGCGCGCCACGGGGCTTGTCCAGACCAAAGGACTGGGCAAGATCCCGGTTCACTTCCTGGATCAATACGCCAAGCCAGCCGCGGGACACTGAACCTTCATCACGGATCTGGCGGAACACATTCATGGCGGTATCGATGGGAATGGCAAAGGACACGCCCATGAAACCACCGGAGCGGGTGTAGATCTGGGAATTGATCCCGACGACCTCACCGTCCATGTTGAACAGCGGCCCACCAGAATTACCGGGATTGATGGCAACGTCCGTCTGTATAAAGGGCACATAATTCTCGGACGGTAGCGAACGACCCAGTGCACTGACAATGCCGGATGTCACCGTGTAATCAAAACCGAAGGGCGAACCAATAGCCAGCACCCACTCGCCCACTTCAAGATCTTCGGACTTGCCGATCTGGACTACGGGCAGGTCTTCGGTGTCCTCAATCCTGAGAACCGCCATATCTGAGCGCGGGTCGGTGCCTACAAGCCTGGCGGGCAGTTCACGGCGGTCGTTCAACCGCACAATGATCTCATCCGCGCCTTCAACAACGTGGTTATTGGTGAGCACGTAGCCATCACGGGACACGATAAAACCGGACCCCATAGACTGGCGGGGCGCCTGCTGACCCGGACCGCCACCACCATAGGGCGACTGGGGGCCGCGGAAAAAGTCCTGGAAAAATTCCGGAAGCTGTTCGAACTGACGCTCGTTGAACGGGCTGCCCTGCACGCCGGCGGCCTTGCGCTCTGTTGTGGTACTGATATTGACCACGGCAGCTGAATTGTCTTTAACCAGATCAGTGAAATCGGGCAGGCTACTGGCCGAAACGGCAGGAGCAAGCACCGCGAGGAAAAAAGCCATCATCAGGATGGACTGGCGGAAAGGGTTAATCGTCTGCATTCCTAACTCCCATTAAGCATCGGTATTAGACTTACTGTGTGGGCTGAGGACTTAATTTCAACAGCGTTACCAAAGCTTCATCCTGGCGACGTCTGACTGACCGGCACAATATTGACCAGCGCAGGCTCGAAACGGGCGCCCACGCGGGACTGGCCAAACCGGACGAGAACAAACCCGCCGGCCAGCCCGCCAATGGCACCGGCGATTGCCCCCGTGTCCCGAGCCGGAAACCACTGTTGCCCCAGCACCGCACCCATGACCATCAATAGCAGCGGCAGCGCATAGACCAGCAACGAGGCCGAGAGCAGCGCCGATTCCGCGATTGCAACAGTGACCTCGTCGCCTACCCTGGCACCCAGATGGTTATCAACCAGCACCTGATTTGCCCGGCTGCTGGAGGCGCTGGCAAGCACACGCTGGCCACAGCCATTACGAACCGAGCAGGACTCACAGGCGCTGGCCCGGATGGTCTGCACCCATGCTTTCTGCCCTTTGAGGGCAATCACTTTTCCCGTCTCCGTGATCATGGCTGAGTGCTCCCGAGAACGCCCGAGTCCTCAATGGTCACCGATTGGGCTACCCTTAGCGCCGTTTCCAGCGGCACCTCCCCAACCACTGTCACCAGAAAATCCTGCGATTTCCTCTCCAGCTTCTGCATATAGACCGTGGTAGCCCCGATTTTCGAAGAGCCAGATGGCATTTCAATCCCGCTCGCCGGCTCCACGAACACGGAAAATGACGCCAGTCCATCAGAGAAGGCCACGGCATTTTCACTGCCCGGGACCGTGGCGGCCACCGGCTGAAAACCCGGCGGTTTCCAGCCCAGGGCCCAGCCGTTATTGTTTGTTGGGCCGGCGTCGGGATCTGAAGAGGCCGGTGGCAACAGCGTTCTGGTTACTTCTCGGCCTTCCGACTGAATCCTGAACGCCTGATCCGGCAGGCTGTCATTCAGTGTCAGACTGGTAAAATGAAAATATTCGAGTACTTCGCCGGAACCGGACAGCACCTTGCCCTTGATAGGCAGGCCCGTTGACTTCTCAAGCCAGAGTTGATGGCTGTAACGAAGGCTGTCGGTGGCATTGAGCATGAGCCTGACAACCTCGTGACCGGCAATGCGGTCATCCCCGGCAAACTCGGGACGGTAAAACCGGCCAACCGGCGCAAGCTGACGGGAATAGGCACCCGCAAACGGCCCCGAAGGCATCACGTGATTCAGCTCCAGACGGCCTTGTTCTGGCAAAACACACACCACATTCATGCCCTTGCGAACAATCTCGCCGGCCTTGCCATCCTGCATCACCAGTCGCTCCTCAACCTGCCCGTTCTCAAAGCGGTGGGCTATCTGTATGGAGCTGACCTGGTCTCCCCGGACGTAAACAAACACGCCTTGATATGAGGTTTTCGCCAGTGCCGGCCCCATCCGTTGCAGCCAGTAATCCGGATCTTTCGAGCTTGCCCCTGCCGCTATGGCCGGCAGTGCAAGCGACGACAGAAGAGCAAAAAACAGAAATCGGGAAAAGCGCATCAGTCACCAGTCCCCGAGGCACTCACCGCCCGCGCGTAACCAACCGAGGCGTGGCTGGCGCCGAGACTGTTGTGCTGGGCATGTTTCAGCAGGTAGCGGTTCAATTGTTCACGTTGCTGCTCGTCCAGCCCCTGAAGTGACAGATCGGGAATCCCTGCCGTCGCGGCTGCCTGCTCCGCCTGCAGAGGATAGGAATCCCATCCCGCACCGGCGCTGAATCCCACGGCAAGAGCCAGGGCTACCATGGCAGCCGCTGGCCACTTCCAGGTCTGGCGCGACGGGATCTGCATGGTTTCCGCAAGCGGACCCGGCGCACGTTCGTGACCTTCAAGCACATCCCGCACGCCCTCGCTCACATCAATGGAGTCAACCGCCGGATGCCTGTGCTGGATCAAGTCACGCACCTGCTGCCAACGCTGGAACTGGGTGCATACCTCATCCTGGTTTTCATGGGACAGCAACCGACGAACCGACAGCTCATCAGCCTCATCGTCCATCATTGCTGACAGGGTTTCTTTCAGACGATCATCCATGGGATGCAACCTCTTTAAGTCCGCGTGTCGCTCAGTAACGGACCCAGGTGCCGGTCAACCGACTCCCGCGCCCTGAAAATTCTGGACCTCACCGTGCCAATCGGGCACTCGAGAATCCCGGCAATATCTTCATAACTCAGTCCATCGTATTCGCGGAGCAGGAACGCTGATCTGAGCTCTTCCGGCAAGGCCGCGATAGCAGCTTCCAGCTCCCGCTCCAACTGGTCTCTATGCAACAGCCGATCCGGAGAAGCCGTATCCCGCAGCCGGAAGCCATCTTCGAAATTCTCTGCATCGGCCGCATCAGCGCCACTTTGGGGCCGGCGCGCCCTGGACTCCAGAAAGTTCTTGGCGGTGTTAACGGCGATCCGGTAGAGCCAGGTGTAGAAGGCACTGTCGCCCCTGAAACGGTCAATAGCACGGAACGCCTTGACGAAGGTTTCCTGGGTCAAATCCATCACTTCCGGCTGGTCGTACACATAACGTCCGATAATCGAGGCAACTCGTGACTGGTATTTGACCACCAGCAGGTCAAACGCTGACCGGTCACCATGACGAACCTTCCGCACCAGCTGAAGATCCGTCTGACTGTCGCCGTGGTCGTCTTTGTACTTTTCAGAATCCGCTGTCATGGACGAAGCGCCCGGCCTCCGATGGGCTCCAGCCGACTGGCCGGAGTAAATGCGACTTGGAGTATTCATGCGCCTGCCCAGGGTCCGGTTCCGTTTCATGCCGTTGAAACCGCGGCATCCCGTTCGGCTAAATAGACAGCAGGCGCAAAGTTTAGTTCAATACACAACCACATTATGGCCCGCGATAACAACCTGATGCCACACTCCCATGAATTCGATGTACTGATTATTGGCAGCGGCGCAGCCGGGCTGACGGTCGCACTGAATCTGCCGCCTCACCTTCAGATCGCCGTGATCAGCAAGGGCGACATCAGCAGCGGCGCTACCCTCTGGGCCCAGGGTGGCATTGCGGCGGTACTGGACGACACCGACTCCCTGGAAAACCACATCACCGATACGCTCAATGCCGGGGGCGGGCTCTGTCATGAAGACGCCGTCAGATTTACCGTAGAGCACGGCCGGGAAAGCATTGACTGGCTGATCGACAGCGGCGTTGATTTCAGCCGTGACGAGCAGGCCCAGTATCACCTGACGCGGGAGGGCGGCCACAGCCACCGACGGATTATTCATGCCGCCGACGCCACCGGCCACGCCGTATCAACAACTCTGGCCTCCCAGGCCCTGGCGCGGGAAAACATCCATCTGATGTCGCGACGGGTAGCGGTGGACCTGATCACCAACCGGAAGCTGGCCCTGCCCGGCAACGCCTGCGTGGGCGCCTATATCCTGAATCTTGAGGACAACCACGTTGAGCTTTTCCGTGCCCGCTTTACCATCATTGCCACCGGCGGCGCCAGCAAGGCCTACCGCTACACCACCAACCCCGACGGGGCTTCCGGCGATGGCATTGCCATGGCCTGGCGCGCGGGTTGCCGGGTCGGGAATATGGAGTTCAACCAGTTCCATCCCACTTGCCTGTATCACCCCCATGCCAAGTCGTTTCTCATAACCGAGGCCGTAAGGGGTGAAGGCGGGGTGTTGCGGCTACCCGGCGGTGAACGCTTTATGGACCGGTTCGATGAGCGGGCAGAACTCGCTCCCCGGGACATTGTTGCCCGCGCCATTGACCACGAGATGAAACGCCTGGGTGCCGACCACCTGTACCTTGATATCAGCCACCAATCCCGGGACTTCATCAAACACCACTTCCCTACCGTCTATGAAAAGTGTCTGACCTTCGGCATCGACATGTCCCGGGAACCGATACCGGTAGTGCCGGCTGCCCACTATACCTGCGGCGGTGTTGTCAGCGACAAACGCGCCCGTACCGACATCAATCAGCTGTACGTGGTGGGTGAGGCCGCCTTCACCGGCCTTCATGGCGCCAACCGCATGGCCAGCAACTCCCTCCTGGAGTGTCTTGTATACGGCCGCGCGGCGGCTGCCGACATTACCCGCCGGGAATCCGACATTCCGGCGCCACCCCAGGCGCCGGACTGGGATGAAAGCCAGGTACGGGATTCCGACGAAGACGTGGTAATCTCCCACAACTGGGACGAACTCAGACACTTCATGTGGGATTATGTGGGCATCGTGCGGACCACCAAGCGTCTGCAACGGGCGAAACACCGTATCGACCTGCTGGAGCGGGAAATCGGGGAATTTTACAGCAACTACCGGGTCTCCAATGACCTGCTGGAGTTGAGGAACCTGGTGACCGTTGCCGACCTGATCATCTGCTCGGCACTGCAGCGCCGGGAAAGCCGGGGACTGCATTACACTCTGGACTTCCCCGGCCTGCTCAATGAGGCAAAAGACACCATACTGACTCCCTCGACCTATCGGAGCCCCAGGCCCTGACAGGTCCGTCACCGAACATCGACCGCTTAAACGAGAGGCAAAATGTCTGATAACGCGTCTGATAACGCCGAATTCAATCGCCTGTGGTGGCACAGCCGAAGAGGCATGCTTGAGCTGGACGTTCTGCTCATACCCTTTCTGGAACAAGCCTACCGCGATCTTCCCGCCGAAGATCAGGCCTGCTACCACAAGCTGATCACCTGCGAAGACAACGATATGTTCGAATGGTTCATGCAACGAAACCGGCCCGATGATCCGGATCTTCAGCGCATCGTTGATATCATTCTCAGCCGTGTCCAGCCGGATTGATATTCCGCTTCGTCCCAGTGGCGTGGTCGGTTGTCTGGCGGCCCTGCCCTGGATGGTACTTTGCGGCTTTATTTTGATCCTTGCCGGAACCCACGGCGTTTCTTTCCTGATGCTGCTGCCAATTGCTCTGGCCGGGGCCCTTTATCAATGGAACCTGAACGGGCGACTTAGCCTGGGACGATCCATCACCCGCCTGACCATCACTGATCGAGGGTTACAGGCGCAACAGCACAATGGCATGCAGTTCCTGGCCAGCGTCGGGCCACAGAGCCGGCTCTATCCCGCCCTGATAATCTTGAAACTCAATCCCGATGACGCCACATACAAGTCAGTTTCAGTGTTACTGTGGGCCCGAAACGAGCAGTCCGTCGACAGCCCCGGAAACATCGCCGGTGACCTGCACCGCCAGTTAAGAGTCTGGCTGCGCCTGGGGTCTGCGGGCGAACGTTCCACTCAAAGCCAATAGTTCAGGAGAATGTCATGTCTGACCCGCAAGCTCCGGTCGCCACATTTCCGTTACCGGATGCCTCGCGCATCACTGTACCTGACCAGGTGATTGTGCGGGTTTCCGGCGCGGGCACCGACAAATTCCTGCAAGGGCAGTTCAGCCAGCAGATGGCGGACGTCACCGAGCGGTTTTCACCAAGAGCGGCAGCCTGTTCGCCAAAGGGGCGCGCCTACTGCCTGACCCGCATGGTCCGGGACGGCGAGGATGTGCTGATGGCATTGCCGGCATCACTGGCGGAAGACACCATCACCCATCTGCGCAAATACCTGATGCTGTTCCGCGGCACTTCCATGGCGGTGGATGAGAGCGCAACCCTCATCGGACTGCTGGGCAAGCCGGCGGCCGAAGCGGTCACGGATGATCCGGTGGGAAAACTGCCGGCTCCGGGAGACTCCCTTGCCATTGCCGGCGGTCGCCTCATTCGCACCATGGATACCGGTGACGGGCTGATACGTTTTGAACTCTGGCAGACTGGTAAATTGGACGCCGGGCATCGGGAAGCGCTGGACGCCCTGAGAGAGGATCAGCCCGTTACCTGGCAGGCATCGGAGATCGCGGCCGGCGTGGCGACACTGTCGCCGGACACCCGGGAAAGCTATGTGCCCCAGATGCTGAACTGGCAACATCTCGGTGGCGTGCACTTTAAAAAGGGCTGTTACACCGGTCAGGAAGTCATTGCCCGCATGCATTTTCTGGGGCAGCTCAAGAAGAGCCTGTTCCGCTTTTCGTGTCCTGCCGAAGGCGGGCGGCTGTCGCCCGGCATGGCCCTCGTCAGGAACGACAAGGCGGCGGGCGAAATTGTCAATGCCGTGCAGCTGTCTGATGGCCATTCGGAATGTCTTGCGGTGGTAAGACACGATGCCGCAGACTCAGACCTGGCACTCAAACATGCGCCTGGCATACTGCTAAAACAACTCCCGTTGCCTTATGGCGTGCCGGAGCGGGAGCAGCCCGCCGAATCCTGATACATAAGATCACAGGAAGAATCCTCAAAATTTGCTATAACTGACTGCACATCTTAAACATTCGCCCCGACCCTCAATCTCTTCACCGGCCGGGGCGGCCAAGTCTCTACTAATGCGCGGACCGTGACTGACCATGTCGAATATTGTTGAAACAATAAAAACCGATCTGACCAATGCCATCGAAAACGACAAGCTGGTTTTGCCAACCTTGCCCGAGGCGGCTTTGCAGGTGCGGGAAATTGCCGAGAACGAGGATTCGGCAATACTGGATCTGGTCAAGGTTATCAGCAACGACACTGCGCTTTCCGCGCGGATTATCCGGGTCTGTAACAGCCCGCTGTTCCGGGGCAGCCGGGCCATTGAAAACCTGAACATGGCGGTCAGCCGGCTGGGTATGGCCTACACCAGTAACCTGGCCATGGGTCTTGCCATGGAGCAGATGTTCCAGGCCACGTCGGAGATGATAGACAAGCGTCTGCGCGCTACCTGGCAGACCAGTACCGAGGTGGCAGGCGTCTGCCACGTACTGGCCCAGAACTACACGAAGCTGAAGCCTGACCAGGCGACTCTGGCGGGGCTGGTACACCTGATCGGAGTGCTGCCCATTCTGCGCTACGTTGAGGACAGTGATATCCAGATCAGCAGCATCATGCTGGATAATGTGATTGATGAGCTTCACCCGCGTATTGGCGCTGCCATTCTGAAGAAGTGGGATTTCCCCAAGGAGCTGCAGAATGTGCCGCTGGAATTTGCCAATTTCCAGCGTGAGGTGCCGTCTGCGGATTACGCTGATCTGGTGATGATCGCCAATCTGCAGTTGATTTCAGGCATGGAGCATCCCTGGAACGAGATTGATCGTCATTCGATTTCGGCGTTCGGTCGGCTGGGGCTGGATCCGGAAGCGGATATGAACGAGGAAGAGGACCTGAATGCGCAGATGGAAGCGGCTATGGCGCTACTGAAGTAAGTTTTGGTTTTGTTACCTTGGGGGCTGCTCCAGCTAGTGGGCCTGGCTCCCAAAACACGCTGTAAATATGTCCGTGTACGCTCTGGCTCCGCCATCCATGGCTCCGCACGGTTTTGGGAGCCAGGCCCACTAGCTGGAGCTCAGGCTTTGCCGTAGCGCTTCAGCAACTCGTGTTTCGTTGGCAACGCCCAATCAATCTTTGGTTTACCCTTCTGCTCCAGCCACTCGTTCGCCTTTGAGAAATGCTTGCTCCCGAAGAAACCACGATAAGCACTCAGCGGGGACGGGTGTGGACCTTCCAGGACCAGGTGTCGGCTGCGGTCGATGCTTTTGCCTTTCTTGCGGGCGTGGCTGCCCCACAGTAGAAACACCACGCCTTCCCTCTCTCGATTCACCAGGTCGATGACCCGATCGGTGAACGTTTCCCAGCCCTGCCCCTGGTGGGCGCCTGCCTGGCCCTGGACAACGGTCAGTACCGTGTTCAGCAGCAACACGCCCTGCTCTGCCCAGGTTTGCAGGCAGCCGTGGTCCGGCGGCGAGAAGCCCACATCTTCCCGCAGTTCTTTGAAGATATTCTGCAGTGACGGAGGGTTCGGAACATGGGGGCGGACGGAGAACGACAGGCCGTGGGCCTGGCCGGGGCCGTGGTAGGGGTCCTGGCCGAGGATCACCACGGAAACGTTTTCCAGGGGCGTGCTGTTCAGGGCGTTGAATACGAAGCGCCGGGGCGGGAACAGGGTTTTGCCGGCGGCGTCTTCCGCGGCCAGGAATTCCGCCAGTGCCCGCATGTAGGGTTGGCGGAATTCGCCTTCCAGGTTTTCAAGCCAACCGCGGTCTGGCCGCAGGTGGCCTGCCAGCTCGTCCGCGGGGTGCATGATTACTCGGCCTCTTTGGCTTTGGTCTGGTCCGCTTTGTGTTCCGGGCGCATGGCGGGGAACAGGATGACGTCGCGGATGGACGGGCTGTCAGTCAGCAGCATCGCCAGGCGGTCGATGCCGATGCCCTCGCCTGCGGTGGGCGGCAGCCCATATTCCAGGGCCATGACGTAGTCTTCGTCGTAGAACATGGCTTCGTCGTCGCCGGCATCTTTTTCGGCCACCTGCTCACGGAAGCGCTCGGCCTGGTCTTCGGCGTCGTTCAGCTCCGAGAAGCCGTTGGCGATTTCGCGGCCACCCACGAAGAACTCGAATCGCTCGGTCACGAACGGGTCGTTGTCCTTGCAGCGGGCCAGGGGTGACACTTCCTTCGGGTAGTCGGTGATGAAGGTGGGCTGCAGCAGGCGATGCTCGGCGGTCGCTTCGAAGATTTCGATCTGTACCTTGCCACGGCCCCAGCTGTCTTTCAGTTTGATGCCAAGCTCTTCGGCCACCTTGCGGGCGCCGGCGTCGTCGGCCAGTTGCTCGGCACGGATGTCCGGGTTGTAGCGCAGGATGGCGTCGACCACGGTCAGGCGCTCGAAAGGCTTGCCGAAGTCGTACTCCACCGACTCTTCCTCGCCATTGGCCAGGGTGCGGGTGTTGACCACGGTCGTGGTGCCGAGGACCTTCTGGGCGATGGTGCGCAGCATGTCCTCGGTCAGATCCATCAGGTCTTTGTAGTCAGCATAGGCCTGGTAGAACTCCACCATGGTGAATTCGGGGTTATGCCTGGTCGACAGGCCTTCGTTGCGGAAGTTGCGGTTGATTTCGAAAACGCGCTCGAATCCGCCGACCACCAGGCGCTTCAGGAAAAGTTCCGGGGCGATGCGCAGGTACATGTCCATACCCAGCGCGTTGTGGTGGGTCACGAAGGGCCGCGCCGTTGCGCCACCGGGGATGACCTGCAGCATGGGTGTCTCCACTTCCATGAAGTCCCGGTCGGTAAAGTACTGGCGCATGGTGTTGATGATTTTTGACCGCGCAAAGAACACACGACGGCTGTCTTCGTTGACCATCAGATCCACATAGCGGTGACGGTACCGGGCCTCGGTATCCGTCAGGCCCTTGTGCTTTTCCGGCAGCGGACGCAGGGATTTGGTCAGCAGCACATACTCGTCCATGGTGACGTACAGGTCGCCCTTGCCGGATTTACACAGGATTCCACGTACCCCGACGATGTCCCCCAGATCCCAGTGCTTGGTGTCTTTCTGCACGTCTTTGGTGGCATAGATCTGGATGCGGCCGGTCATGTCCTGAACCACCTTGAACGCCTTGCGGTCGAGCATCATGCGACCGGCAACCGCCACCTGAATGCCCATCTCGGCAAGCTCTTCCTTGGTCTTGTCACCGTATTTTGCCTGCAGTTCGGCGGCCGAAGCGTCACGACGAAAGGTGTTAGGAAAGGCATTGCCCTGCTCACGCATGTCAGACAGCTTTGCGCGGCGCTCGGCAATCAGCTTGTTGTCCTCTTGCGGTGCGTTCTGTGGGTGGTCAGTCATGTTGGCTCACTAAAATCGGGATTGTTTCGGGAATGTTAAAGCTGTCGGAAATCAAAACGGCCTTGCCGGCGCCGGTTACAGCGCCATCTTCAGACTGGCTTCGATAAACTTGTCGATATCGCCGTCCAGCACGTTCTGGATGTTGCTGGTCTCGACCCGGGTACGCAGGTCCTTGATCCGGCCATCATCCAGCACGTAGGAGCGAATCTGACTGCCCCAGCCAATATCGGCCTTGGCATCTTCGGCCTGCTGCTTCGCCGCGTTACGCTCCTGCATTTCGCGCTCGTACAGCTTGGCCTTGAGCTGTTTCATGGCCTGATCTTTGTTCTGGTGCTGGCTTCGGCCAGCCTGGCAGGCCACCACAATACCGGTCGGGTTGTGGGTCAGGCGCACTGCGGATTCGGTCCGGTTAACGTGCTGACCACCGGCGCCGGACGCCCGGTAAACGTCGACCCGCAGGTCGGACGGATCAATGTTGATCTCAAAGCTGTCATCCACTTCCGGCGAGATAAACACCGATGAAAAGGAGGTGTGACGACGATTGCCGGAATCAAACGGCGATTTGCGCACCAGGCGGTGAACGCCGGTTTCCGTGCGCAGCCAGCCGTAGGCGTAGTCACCCTGAATATGAACGGTGGCACTCTTGATGCCGGCCACATCCCCTTCCTGCAGCTCAACGATCTCGGACTTGAAGCCGCGGTGCTCGGCCCAGCGCAAATACATGCGCAGTAGCATGTTTGCCCAGTCCTGGGCTTCGGTGCCGCCGGAACCTGCCTGAATATCCATGTAGGCGTTGTTCGAGTCCATCTCGCCGGAGAACATACGGCGGAATTCGAGCTTTTCCAACTCTTTGTCCAGGCTTTCCAGGTCGGCTTCTATCTCCGCGACCGTACCTTCGTCCTCTTCCTCGGCGGCCATTTCAAGCAGGCTGTCTGCGTCGTTCACGCCGGTGGTGAGGTTGTCGATGGTGCGGACGATCAGTTCCAGATCGGAGCGTTCCTTACCCAGCGCCTGGGCCCGGTCAGGGTCTTCCCATACTGAGGGTACTTCCAGTTCACGCTCGACTTCGGTCAGTCTTTCACTTCGCTGGTCGTAGTCAAAGATACCCCCTGAGCGCTTCAGTGCGCTCACGAAGCTCTTTTATCTTCGTAACAATGGGATTAATTTCCATGAATGCCTTACTCGCAATTGGGAAATGAGAGCGATCAAAATCAGACGCGAGATTCTACCCGATATTGGTTATTAAATCAGCCGGTGGTTTTAAGCTTGGTGCAGGCGCCGGGCGGTAAGGACCTTCCAGGATACGCTGTGAATACGTCCATGTACGCTCGACAAAAACATCCATGTTTTTGACGATCCTGGAAGGTCCTTACCGCCCAACGCCTGGAAGCTGGGAGTTACCGCCAAACCGTAGGTTGGATTAGAGGCAACGCCTCGTAATCCAACAATCCCCGATACACCACCCAAGGCCGCTTTTTGTCGGATTACGGCCCGATGGGCCTAATCCGACCTACGGGTTTGGGCGTTACCTGTGAAGCCGGATCGGCACGGGGGTGGAGGTTCTTTTCTGCAGGGATAAAGGTGTCTGAGCGAAGCGAGTTCTTTTCCCGAAAGAAAAGAGCCTCCACCCTCGTGCCAGACTCCCAGCCCTCAATCAGGCCAAAGGTTCAAGGTAATCAATCAACAACTGCAGATTGGTCCGCCCACGAAAGGTATTGGCGTCAGGTTTGTAGACCACACGGGCCCCGGTGCGGGTGTAATCGGGGACTTCCGGGCCGGTGTTGAAGGCAATGCCGTCGATGATGCCACCGCCGTCTTCCGGTTGCAGCACCAGCTTCAGGTGGTTCTCGCCGACAATGCGCTGGCTGACCACGCGGAAATTGCCGTCGAACAGCGGCTCGGGGAAATGCTGCCCCCAGGGGCCGGCGCGTTTGAGCAGTGTCGCCGTATCCAGATGGAGTTCGTCAGGATTCAGCGGGCCGTCGGTGGTGATGGCCGCTTCCAGGTCTTCGGCGCGGAGGGTATCCCGCACTGCCCTGTCGAAGGCTTCGCTGAAGGCATCCAGGTCGTTGCGCAACAGGGTCATACCCGCTGCCATGGCATGGCCGCCGTATTTTTTCATCATGCCCGGGTGACGGGCATCCACCACCGCCAGCACGTCGCGGATGTGAAGGCCCGGGATCGAACGCGCCGAGCCCTTGATGTCGATTCCATTTTCGTCCGGCGCAAAGGCAATGGTCGGGCGATGGGTCTGCTCCCGGATACGGGCGGCCAGGATTCCGATCACGCCCTGGTGCCAGTCCGTATCGAACAGGGCCAGACCCCAGGGCAGCCCCTCAAGATCCAGGGACATGGACGCTAACAGGTCCTGGGCCTGGGCTTTCATGTCTTTTTCGATGGTCCGGCGTTCCCGGTTGAAGGTATCCAGCTCCTGGGCGAGCCTCAGGGCTTCATCCCGGCTGTCTGCCAGGAGGCAGGCGATGCCCACGCTCATATCATCCAGTCGCCCGGCGGCGTTAAGGCGTGGGCCGACCACGAAACCGAGATCGGTTGAACTGATCTCCGTGTGGTCTCGGCCGGCAACTTCCAGCAACGCCAGAATCCCGGGCCTGGCTTCTCCCTGGCGAATTCTTCGCAGGCCCTGCTCAACAAAAATCCGGTTGTTATGGTCCAACGGCACCACATCGGCCACGGTGCCCAGGGCCACCAGGTCGAGCAGGCTGCCCAGATTGGGTTCCGGCACCGGCAGCTTACCCAGTTCCCGCAGATGCTTGCGCAGGGCGGTCAGCACGTAAAACATCACGCCGACACCGGCGGCGTTTTTGCTCAGAAAGGGGCAGCCGGGCTGGTTCGGATTTACGATGGCGTCGGCATCCGGCAGCACTTCCCCCGCCAGGTGATGATCGGTGACCACCACATTGATGCCCAGATCCTTTGCCGCCCGCACCCCGTCTACAGCGGCAATCCCGTTATCAACGGTGACAAGCAGATCAGGCAGGGCGCCCTCCTCCTTGAGCCTGTCGATAATGCCCGGTGTCAGTCCATAACCGTCCGCAAAGCGGCTCGGCACCCGGAAATCGACCCGCTCAAGGCCCAACATACCCAGACCAAGCATGGCCACAGCGGTACTGGTTGCGCCATCGGCATCGAAATCCCCCAGCACCATCACGCTCTGCTTTTCGATAATGGCGGTCGCGAGTAATTGGACGGCGCGATCAATGCCGCGCAACTCCATGGGAGAGGCAAGATGCTTGAGGGTGTAGCTGAGCTGTTCGTCAGAGGTGACGCCGCGGGCAGCGTAGAGGCGTCGCAGAAGTGGGGGCAGGTTGTGGCCCCAGTCCGGCTGGCTATCAGACGGGCCGGGGCGACGCAGGATCTTTTTGGGTGTCATGCCGCTCAGGTGTTTTTCCAGTGCCTGGCAATGAATTCCTGGACCTTGTGCAGGTCGTTGTCCAGTACCGTGTACTGCTCTTCCCGTTCGAACAGGTCCGCCATGTGCAGAGGGAGTTCCGGTTTGGCCTCTACGCCGGATTCCAGAACCGCATCCGGAAATTTGGCCGGATGAGCAGTACCCAGGGTAATCATCGGTACCGACGGATCGCGGCGGCAGTTTCTGGCGGCCCGCACACCGATGGCGGTATGGGGATCCAGAAGGTATTCGTTGCGCTCGAAAATATCGCGAATGGTCTCGGTGGTGCTGGCGTCGTCCACCGCATCGCTGTCGAACAGCCGGCGAGCCGCTTTCCAGCGGTAGTCTTCAATGGTGACCGGCCCCTTCGATGCGTTCTCCAGCAGTTCTTTAACCGCCGCCCCGTCACGGCCATGAAGGTCAAACAGCAGACGTTCGAAGTTGCTGGAGACCATGATATCCATGCTGGGTGACAGCGTGTGTTCCAGCGTCTGTTGTTCATAGCGGTTGCCGCTCATGAAGCGGTGGAGGATATCGTTGCGGTTGGTGGCAATCACCAGCTGGGAGATGGGCAGCCCCATGTTTCTGGCCAGGTAGCCGGCGAAAATGTCGCCGAAATTGCCGGTGGGCACGGAGAACGCCATGCTCCGATCCGGGCCGCCCAGAGCCAGGGACGCATGAAAATAATAGACGATCTGGGCCATGATCCGCGCCCAGTTGATCGAGTTTACCGCCGCCAACTGGGTCTTGCCGCCCAAAAACGACTGGTCACCAAAACTGGCCTTGACCATGCGCTGGCAGTCGTCAAAGTTGCCGCGCACCGCCAGGTTGTGAATATTGTCGCCCTTGACGGTGGTCATCTGCCGACGCTGGACTTCCGACACCCGCTCATAGGGATGCAGAATGAAAATGTCCACGTGTTTACAGCGGCGACAGCCTTCGATGGCTGCCGAACCGGTATCCCCTGAGGTCGCACCCATGATGACCACATGCTGCTGGCGCTTTTCCAGCACATAATCCAGCAGCCGACCCAGCAACTGCAGCGCGAAATCCTTGAACGCCAGCGTGGGCCCGCGGAACAGCTCGAGCACCCACTCGTTGGTATCCAGTTGAACCAGCGGGGCCACCGCCTGATGGGCAAACACACTGTAGGTTTCGTCGAGCATCGCCCGGAAGTCTTCCTCCGGCACGGCGTCGTCCACAAACGGGTGCATGACGTTGAACGCCAGCTCGCTGTAGGACAGACCGCGCCAGCTGCGGATTTCTTCCAGGCTGAAGTGCGGCAGGGACTCGGGAACATAGAGGCCGCCGTCCGGGGCCAGCCCGGTCAGCAGAACATCCTCAAAACCCACCGAGGGCGCTTGGCCCCGTGTACTGATGTATCTCACCGTTTATGTCTCTCTAAACTGAGGGCCTAGCCTTCGAAATTTTCAGCGCGGATGCGGACAACGCGGCCATCAATATCGCTCAGCGCTTCCAGCTCCTCGATGGCGCGGTTCATCTGACGCTCCTGAACCGTGTGGGTCAGAATGATGACCGGGATGCGCCCGTCCTTGAACTCGGATTCTTTCTGCATGATGGATTCTATGTTGATGCCGTGCTCGCTCAGAACCGAGGCGATCTTGGCAAGTACGCCGGGGTGGTCCATCGCAGTGATCCGCAGGTAGTAGGCGGACTGGATATCTTCCATTGGCAGCACCGGCAGGTCTTCCATCGCCTCTGGCTCGAAGCCGAGATACGGGACCCGCTGGTCACTGGCCGAGGCCACCGTACGGGCAGCGTCAATGATATCCGCGATCACCGCAGATGCCGTGGCTTCGTCGCCTGCGCCGGGGCCGTAGTACATGGTCTGTCCGACCGCATCGCCGTCCACCAGTACCGCATTGAGTACGCCATCAACCTGGGCAATCAGATGGCTCCGGGGAACCAGTGTCGGATGCACACGCAGTTCGATGCCGCCTTCACGGCGACGGGCAATACCCAGGTGCTTGATGCGATAGCCCAGAACTTCGGCGTGGGTAATGTCGTAAGGGGTAATTTCGGAAATGCCTTCGGTGTAGGCCTTTTCGAACTGCAGTGGCACACCGAAACCGGCGGAGGCCAGGATGGTGAGCTTGTGCGCGGCATCAATGCCTTCAACGTCAAACGTCGGATCCGCTTCAGCGTATCCCAGGTCCTGGGCTTCTTTGAGCACTTCGGCAAACTCACGGCCGGCGCGCATTTCGGTGAGAATGTAATTGCCGGTGCCGTTAATGATGCCTGCGATCCAGTCCAGCCGGTTTGCCGCCATGCCCTCACGGACCGCCTTGATTACCGGAATACCGCCGGCAACACCGGCTTCATAGGAAACAATGACGTTTTTCTTCGCCGCGGCGGCAAAGATCTCGTTACCATGCACAGCAATCAGCGCCTTGTTCGCGGTGACCACGTGCTTGCCTTTCTCGATGGCCGACATCACCAGTTCCCGCGCGGTGTCATAGCCACCGATGAGCTCCACAACCACATCAATTGAGGGATCATTAACCACATCGAACACATCGGTGCTGAAGGGAATATCACCCAGATTAATATCGGTTCTGGGTGTGCGGGTCGCCACCCGGGCAACCCGGATATCAATACCGGTGCGGCCCGAAATCAGCTTTGCGTTACGCTCCAGAACGTTGAATGTACCGCCACCGACGGTGCCCAATCCGCAGATTCCGACATTGACCTGTTTCAAACTTTCACCTCTGTTCCCGATAGGTTGCTCAAGCGAGCGACAGTATAACGGTAAATGCCCGCCCGAATAACCCCGTCAGAGCAGGTCGCTTACAGCACTCCCAACACTTCAGCCAGTTGTTTGGCAGGACGATAGCCGGGCACCACCTGGCCATTGTCCAGGATGATTGCCGGCGTTCCCGTCACGCCCACCTGCTGCCCAAGCTGGTACTGGTCTGCCACCGGGTTCTCGCAGGTCTTGCTGTCGATGCTTCGGCCCTGCTTGGCGGCATCCATCGCAGCCTGCTGGTCGTCCGAGCACCATACCGACACATATTTTGCAAAAGATGGTGTATTGGGCCCGGAGCGGGGGAATCCGTAATAGTTGACCGTGATTCCCATGTCGTTGAGCTGGGGCACTTCGTCGTGAAACTTGCGGCAGTAGGGGCAATCAATATCGGTAAAAACGGCAATAGAGGCCTTCTGCTCGCCATTGGCCGGATAGCTGATAATGCCTTCCTGGCCGAACTCGGCCAGGGTTTGCGTTCGCTCGCTCAGGCGCTTCTCTTCCGACAGGTTGGCAATGCCCTGGGAAGTGACCTTGAGCACATCACCCGTCAGCAGATACTGTCCATCTTCCGTGGCCAGAATGCTGCCGCCATTGGTACTCGACACCTCGTACAGGCCCGGCACCTCAGATTTGCTGACGCCGGTAATGTTCAGTTGCGGTATTGCCGCGGAGAGTTTTTTTGCAATGGCGTCTTCGGCTTCACCAGCCATTGCTTGAGCACTGAACAGGCCAGAGACCATTGCAGCCAGACAGATGTTCAATAGAGCGGGCATTTTATATGTGGGCATAGACTTTTCCGGTCATCCAGGGTTAAAAGAGTTCGGGCCAGAAGCGGCAGAGGCTGCGACAGAAAGGGACCGCTAAAGTTCACTGGCAAGAAGCCAAAAGTAACCTGCCCATCATCAATTTGCCAGCGTCACGCCACTGCCTGCCGGGTTGTCAGCCCCGGGGATGGTGAGACTGATGCAGGGACTGCAAGCGCTGACGGGCCACATGGGTGTATATCTGGGTTGTCGATAGGTCGGAGTGCCCCAGCAGCATCTGCACAACCCTGAGATCAGCACCGTGGTTAAGCAGGTGCGTAGCGAACGCATGTCGTAGGGTGTGGGGAGACAAATGCTTGCGAATCCCCGCACGCAGGGCGTAATGCTTTATCCGGTACCAGAAGGTCTGCCGTGTCATCGCCGCAGGCCGGTTGCCGGGAAAAAGCGCATCGCAAGGCCGGCCTTTCAGCAGTTCTTTACGACCGTGGCGCATGTATCTGAGCAGCCAGTCGACCGCTTCTTCCCCCATGGGCACCAGGCGTTCTTTATTGCCTTTGCCGATAATCCGGATAACCCCCTGCCGCAGATTTACTTCGTCTACTGTCAGCGCCACCAGTTCCGAAACCCTCAGACCGCAGCCGTACAGTATTTCCATCATGGCCTTATCCCGCAGCTCAATGGGCAGCTCGGGGTCCGGTTCCGCAAGCAGTCGCTCAACATCGTCTTCCGAGAGCGAATCCGGCAACTTCTGGGGTAAACGGGGGCTGTCTATCCGCAGAGTCGGGTCTTCGGCAACCAGGCCCTCACGCAGCAGGTAGCGATAGAACCGGCGCAGCCCCGACAGGCGCCTTGCCGCAGTGGACGACTTGAAGCCGTCCGCCAGCCCGCTGGAAATCCATCCCAGCAGGTCGCCCCGGCGGACATCCGTCAAGAAAGGCTGGCCTGGCTGCTTCGTCAGCCAGGCCGCCAACCGTTCCAGGTCGCTTCGGTACGCCTGGCGGGTTTTCTCGCCCAGGCCATCCTCAAGCCAGATGGCATCACAGAAGCGCTCAACGATGGCCGCATCCGGCGCCCGCACGACTTCCCGGGTTCTGCGCTTATCGATCATACATAAAAGAAAAGGCAGCCATCGGCCGCCTTTTCTCCTGTCACTGTCTTACCATCCACTGCCCTGGGCACTGGTGGATGCTCAGCCCAGCTTTTCCTTGATGCGAGCTGCCTTACCAGACAGGTCACGCAGATAGTAAAGCTTGGCCTGACGAACATCACCGCGACGCTTCACACTGATGCTTTCGATCAGCTTGGAGAAGGTCTGGAAGGTACGCTCGACGCCCACGCCGTAGGAAATCTTCCGCACGGTGAAAGAAGAGTTCATGCCGCGGTTGCGCTTACCGATCACAACGCCCTCGAACGCCTGCAGACGCTCGCGGTTGCCTTCTGTTACGCGAACCTGAATGACCACGGTGTCGCCCGGTGCAAAGACCGGAACTTCCTTGGTCATCTGCTCTGTTTCAATCTGACTGATGATGTTGTTCTTGCCGCTCATCGTATTGCTCCTGATACCCAATCTTTAATGCCCTGATGATTCGAAGGCACCCGGTTCGTTTAAAATTTCTTCCAGTAGCTCACGCTCTTCGTCCGTAAACACCCGCTTTTCAAGCAGGTCGGGGCGTCGCTCCCGGGTTCGCCTCAGCGACTGCTTGAGCCGCCAACGCCGGATCTGATCATGATGACCGCCCAGTAAAACCTCCGGCACTGTCTGGCCTTCATAGACTTCAGGCCGGGTGTAGTGCGGACAATCCAGCAATCCGTCTGCAAAGGAATCCTGCTCTGCCGACTGCGCATGACCCAGCGCTCCGGGGATGAGACGTGTAATCGCGTCCATGACAACCATGGCTGCCAGTTCGCCACCGGACAACACGAAATCGCCCAGTGACACTTCCCGATCGACTTCCGCCGAAATCAGGCGCTCATCAACACCTTCATAGCGGCCTGCCACCAGTATCAGATTCTGCTCTGAAGCCAGCGACTCGACCACCTTCTGATTCAGTGGCTCACCCTGGGGTGACAGATACACCACGCAAGCCCTGCCAGGGGATGCAGCTCTGGCAGCGTGGATCGCGTCCCTCAGGGGCTGAATTTTCATCAGCATTCCCGGGCCGCCCCCGTAGGGCCGATCGTCCACGGTTCGATGGCGATCGTGGGTAAAGTCCCGCGGGTTCCACGTCTGAAACGTCAATAACCCGTCCCGGAACGCCCTGCCGGTTACTCCAACGTCAGTGACCGAGGCAAACATCTCGGGAAACAGACTGACTGCGCCAATCCACACCCCTAAAACTCCGGGTCCCAGTCCACCGTGATTGTCGATTCTGCCAGCGAGACCTGTTTCACCGCCTGCTCTGGCAGATAGGGAATCAGGCGTTCACGCTGATCAATCGACGCATCGGTCGCGCGGACCACCAGCACATCATTCGCGCCGGTCTCGATCATATGATCGACCAAACCCAGACACTGACCGTCCACCGTGTAAACCGTCAGTCCCTCAAGCTGATGCCAGTAAAATTCCCCCTCGGGCAATTCCGGCAACTCAGTTGTAGGGACTGTGATATCGGCGCCACAATAGGTGCGGGCAACATCCCGGTCGTCGATACCTTTCAGCCGGACTACGATTCCCTGACCCTGACGACGACCTTCTTCAAGCTTTGCAGAAATCCGTTTACCGTTGTGGACCAGAGTCCAGTTCTGATAATCGAGAATTCCGTCTTTGGGATCCGTGTAGGAATAGACTTTAAGCCATCCTTTAACCCCAAAAACCGAGGTAATCTGACCAATCACAGTTTCCTGCGAATCTTTAGTCATGTCGGCACCCCGGTAAACGCTTATTACTCTTACACTACGCGGCGGCAGCGTCTTTCAGCAGCTTCGCAACCGTTTCGCTGGTCTGGGCGCCCTGGCTCAGCCAGTGATTTACGCGATCCTGATCAACACGCAGGCTTTCTTCCTGGCCACGAGCGACCGGGTTATAAAAGCCAACACGCTCAATGAAACGACCGTCGCGTGATTTGCGGCTGTCAGTGACTGTCAAATGATAGAACGGGCGCTTCTTAGAGCCGCCGCGAGCCAAACGGATTATAACCATTTCGACCAATATCCTGTTCTGATGTACGAACTTTGTACGATTCACACCCGCCAAGCATCGAAAACACTGGCCGGCGCGAAGACCCATACTCGAAAGGGGCGCTATTCTATGCTAATTAAACGCCAAAGAAAACAGGGAAAACGTCCCGGTTTCTACATACGTCCGCGGGGAGGCATACCGCCTCCTGCACCGCCGGGCGGCATCATACCCCCAAGGCCTCGCATCATGTTAGCCATTCCGCCTTTCTTGCCAAACTTCTTCATCATTTTCTGCATCTGCTTATGCTGTTTAAGCAGGCGATTGATGTCCTGGATCTGGGTGCCAGAGCCAGAGGCAATGCGGCGCTTGCGGGAATTATTGATCACATCCGGGTAACGGCGCTCCTTTGGCGTCATTGAACAGATGATCGCCTCCATCTGCCCCATAGACTTGTCATTGACCTGCTGCTGGGCCATCTGCGCCATCTGACCCATACCCGGCAGCTTGTCCATCAGACCGCCGATACCGCCCATACTTTTCATCTGCTGCAACTGGTCGCGGAAATCTTCCAGATCGAAGCTCTTGCCTTTCTTGATCTTCTTGGTGAGCTTCTCGGCCTTCTTGTGGTCAATCTTGCGCTCGGCTTCCTCTATCAGGGACAGCACGTCGCCCATACCCAGAATCCGCGACGCCACCCGATCCGGATGGAATGGCTCCAGCGCATCGGATTTTTCACCCACACCCAGAAACTTGATGGGCTTGCCGGTAATGTGACGAACAGACAGGGCCGCACCACCGCGGGCATCGCCGTCGGTCTTGGTAAGAACAACACCTGTTAAAGGAAGCGCATCGTTGAAGGCCTTGGCAGTATTCGCCGCGTCCTGACCCGTCATGGCGTCAACAACAAACAGTGTTTCGATGGGCTGAACGGCTTTATGGAGCCGGCCGATCTCGCCCATCATCTGCTCATCAACGGCCAGCCGGCCCGCCGTGTCGAGAATCAGCACATCGATATGCTTTTTACGGGCCGCGTCCATGGCGGCATTGGCGATATCCACCGGATCCTGATCGGCAGAGCTGGGGAAGAACTCGGCACCCACCTCCCCGGCCAGGGTTTCAAGCTGGCGAATCGCCGCCGGACGGTAGACGTCCGCGCTGACCACCATCACCGATTTTTTCTGCCGCTCTTTAAGGAAACGGGAAAGCTTGGCCACGGTTGTGGTCTTACCCGCGCCCTGCAGGCCCGCCATCATGATCACCGCAGGCGGCTGGGTAGCAAGGTTCAGGGACTCGTTGCCGTCCCCCATCACCCGCTCCAGCTCCTGCTGGACCACTTTCACAAAAACCTGGCCGGGCGTCAGGCTACGCTGGACCTCCTGACCCACCGCGCGCTGACGAACCCCTTCGATAAACTCTTTGACGACCGGCAAGGCAACGTCTGCCTCCAGCAGAGCCATGCGAACTTCCCGCAGAGTCTCCTTGATGTTGTCGTCGGTCAGTCGCGCCTGGCCCGAGATTTTGCGCAAACTGCCGGAAAGTCTGTCCTGAAGGTTTTCAAACATGCTGATCTTCCGTACCCGGATAAATTGATTGCAAAACAAGGAGAAACCCAGCCGGGCTCCTTGATTCCTGTTGCATAATCGCGACATTATAACCAGACTAGCGCCTTGAAACGACCAGCCCGGTCAAATCGGTGTCAATCCCCGCCGATTCTCTGTTTGAATGTGGTTAAAGGAAGTCATGGGAACGCTGATCCTCGCGGTCACCTCGTTACTGCTCTACAGCATTGGCACCGCCCTGCAGGCCCTCAGCTTCCGCGGCAGGGTCCACACCAATACGGCAATTACCTCACTGATCGGCCTCCTCGCGCTGACCAGCCATGGCCTGCTGACGGCCCAGACTGTCTACCGTCAGGGCGCCTTTGATTTCGGCTTCTTCCACAGCTCGGTTCTTATTTCCTGGCTGATTGTCTTTCTGCTACTGATCCTGAATCTCCGCAAGCCGGTTCAAAGTCTTTTTCTCGGGGTCTATCCACTGGCGGGGCTGACCATAATAATGGTGCTGGTTAACCATTCATCGTCCCGCGCCGTGCCCGGATACAGCTACGGCATGCTGTCTCATATCGCGCTCTCGATTACCGCCTACAGCCTTTTTACCCTGGCAGCGCTGCAGGCCGTTCTTCTGTATATGCAGAACCGGGGCCTGAAAAGTAACTATAACAGCCTGCTGATCAGAAACCTGCCACCACTCCAGACCATGGAATCAGTGCTGTTCGAGCTGGTCTGGGCGGGCGTTACGCTACTGGTTCTGGCAATCGCCACCGGAGCCCTGTTCGTGGAAGACCTGTTTGCCCAGGATCTGGCCCACAAAACCGTGTTCTCCCTGCTGTCGCTGGTGGTATTCATCGCTCTGCTGGTCGGCCGGTACATCAGGGGCTGGCGCGGCGTTACCGCAAGCCGCTGGACGCTGGCGGGCTGCGCCCTTTTGATGATGGCCTTTTACGGCAGCAAGTTCGTCCTCGAGCTGATTTTCCAGCGCGGCGTATGAACGCCCCAGATCCCGGCGACCATTACTTGACACCAGACACCGCAAACACCACCTTAACGTCATCCCCGCTACGAAAGGACTCTTTTTCTTGAACGAGACATCGCTCACCGCGCTGTTTATCATCCTGGCCGGCCTGGTTCTGCTTTCAGCTTTCTTCTCCAGTTCCGAAACCGGCATGATGTCGCTCAACCGCTATCGCCTCAAGCATATGGCCAAGACGGGCCATAAAGGCGCCAAGCGCGCCCAGGGACTGCTGAACCGGACGGACCAGCTGATCGGTGTGATTCTGATCGGCAACAACTTCGTCAACATCTTTGCCTCTTCTATCGCCACCGTAATTGCCATCCGGATCTGGGGCGATGCCGGTATCGCCATTGCCACAGTGATGCTCACCATCGTCATACTGATTTTTGCCGAGGTCACACCAAAAACCCTGGCAGCGTTGTTTCCCGAGAAAATCGCCTTCCCTGCAAGCCATGTGCTGGGGCCTCTGCTCAAACTGCTGTATCCCGTTGTCTGGGCAGTCAATCTGTTTACCGGCGCCATTCTCAAGATGCTTGGCGTATCAGCAAACGACGCCGCCACTGACCACCTGAGCCGTGAAGAGCTGCGCACCCTGGTCAACGAAGCCGGTGCCCTGATTCCCACCAAGCACAAAGACATGCTGGTGAGCATCCTTGACCTGGAGAAAGTCACCGTCAATGACATCATGGTGCCGAGAAACGAGGTGGTGGGCATTGATCTGGAAGACGACCTCGACACCATCCTGCGACAGCTCCGAAGCAGCCAACATACCCGGTTGCCGGTGTTCAAGGGCGACATCAATAACATTCAGGGCGTGCTTCATCTTCGCAACGCAACCAAACTGCTGCATCAGGAGGACATCAACAAGGCGATGCTGATGCAGCTTTGCCGGGAGCCCTATTTCATTCCGGAAAGCACACCGCTGAACACCCAGCTGATCAACTTCCAGAAAGAGAAGCGCAGATTTGGCATGGTGGTGGATGAGTACGGCGACGTTCTCGGGCTGGCAACCCTGGAGGACATCCTTGAGGAAATTGTGGGTGAGTTCACCACGGACTACGCCTCCACAAGCCCGGACATCATCCCTCAGGACGATGGCACCTTTATCATCGACGGCACATCCGCCGTTCGCACCATCAACAAGACCCTGGGCTGGAAACTGCCCCTGGACGGCCCCAAAACCCTGAACGGACTGATCACCGAAACACTGGAGAACATTCCGGATACCAACGTCTGCCTGAGGGTAGGCGGGCACCGGGTAGAAGTACTCCAGATAAAGGACAATGTGGTGAAGGCTGCCATTGTCCATCCGATCAAACGAAAGAAAAAAAGGGCTGCACGATAGGCCATTGCCTGTTTTTGTTGATCCTGTGGACGGGTGATCAGATTTTGTTCACACTCGCCTATGTCACCGCGTGTTAAAATGCGGTAGATTGTTCTAAAAAAAGATCAAACAGATTCTGCTCGGTTTTGCAGCCGGTTGAGGCGCACACAGGAGTCGGCCATGAACAAGCAGTCCGGCATACATTTTCTCCGGGAGCACCGGGAAGCCGGTAGCTCAAGCCCCTTGCCAACTGAGGTTGTACGCATCCGCGACACCGTTGTGGCCGGGCTGGGAGACTTGTTGCAGGGTGCCTTTGACGCAGTGGATGATTCGTTGTTCGAACTGGCCAACAACGCCAGAAGTAACAACGAACAGAACCGCTACTTTGAAGCCATGCGTGAAATCCGCATAAAGCGCAAAGGCGTCGAAAAACACTTTCAGAACGCCGTCAGCCAGCTGTTTTCGCACCCACCTCAAAGCGGCGCTGCAGCAACCGAAGACCTGGCGGCCCAATCAGCCAGCGCTGATAGCCTTTCCCTTGTGGGCGACGACGACCTTGAAGAGCAGGTCGCGTTGAACGCCATGATTTCCAAATCAAAGGTTCACTTTCAGGGGCCCCTGCTGCAGCTTCAAGCCCGGTTCAGTACAATCTATCCGGGTGTGACCGAGGAAACACCGGTCAACCCCATGTCACCGGAGCACCTCTGCAGCGCCTTTGTCGAAGCCATTCAAGCCCTGGAAATACAGATTCGGGAGCGACTGATTCTGCTGAAGCAGTTTGATCGCTATGTGGTATCCAATCTGGGCATGTTGCTGGATGAGGCCAACCGGATTCTTGTCCAGGCCGGCGTTATCCCCAATTTCCGCTACCACGGCAAGACTGGCAAGCAGCACGACAGGCCCGGCCAGGAAGGCACAGCCCAGGCAAGCGATAGCACGGACCCGGCCGCCGCGACTTCCGGCGCCCAGGGCCACCATGAAGGCGAGATGTTTGACCAGATCCGACAGATGCTGGCTTCTCAACGCGCCAGTTCCGGACAGGTCCCGAGATCCGCCGACCCCAACATTCAGGTTATTGGTGGCGCAGAGCTGATAAGCCTGCTCAGTGCGCTTCCCCAGCAAACCGCTGAAATCCGCAACTGGAGCAACCTCAGTGAAGGCAGGCCGACCATGGTCGACCTGCGCTCGGTGGTTGAGCAACTGCTGGCACAGACAAACGCCACCGAAGAGGGCAAGAAACCCGCACTGAACGAAATGGACGAGGACCTGATCAACCTGGTCTCCATGCTGTTCGAGTTCATTCTTGACGACTACAACCTGTCGGCGCCCGTTCAGGTGCTGATCAGCCGCCTTCAGATTCCCATTCTCAAGGTGGTGATTAAGGACAAGACCTTCTTCAGCAAGGCCACCCACCCCGCCCGCCGGCTTCTGAACAGTCTGGCTCGTGCCGGAATAGGCTGGAGCGACAGTGATGAGAAGTCACGGGACAAACTGTATGACCAGATACACTCTATCGTCGCCCGCATCCTCAACGAGTTCGATGGTGATGTAAGCCTTTTCGAGACATTGAGCGACGAATTCGAGCAGTTTCTGGCCCGGGAAAATCGCAAATCATCCCTGGTTGAACAGCGTACCCGCGAGTCAGAGCGCGGCCGCATCAAATCACAGAAAGCGCAGGAAACCGTCGATAAGCTGCTTCAGAAGAAGCTTTCCCGCTACAAGCTCAATGAGCCGGTGCGAAACATTCTGCTGAACGGCTGGAGTCGGGTAATGTTTCTGGCTTATCTGCGGGACGATGTCGAGCACCGCTGGGCGCAGACGGTCCGGGTGGTTGATGACCTGATCTGGTGCTTGCACCCGCACCAGGAAGACCAGGAACGGGACCAGTGGGTTCGGGTGGTGCCTGGACTATTAAAATCGCTGAGGGCCGGTCTTGAGGAAGTGTCCTATAACTCTTCCAAGCTTGACGAAATGATGGCCGACCTGAAACACGAGCTGACCGAAGCCTTCCGGGCCAATGCCCTGGTCGAAGCCATGGAAGACTCGCCAGAGACCGAGGACGAAGAGCCCAAGGGGCCCCAGACGGCGATTGAGCGCCAGCAGGAGCTTGAAAACGCGGCGATTGCCGAGCACATAGCCCAGATTGACCAGATCGAGATCGGCAACTGGGTCGAGTTCAATCTGGTCAACGGCGCCAGCTTCCGCTGTAAACTTTCAGCCATTATCGAGGAGGCGGAGTGCTTCGTGTTCGTCAACCGGATGGGGCTCAAGGTGATCGAGAAAACGCGCTCTGATCTGGCTCACGAGTTACGCCGGGGCCGATTGACCGTCCTCGAACAGGGTGCCCTGATAGACCGGGCGCTGGATGCCGTCGTCGGCAGTCTGCGGAGCAAGACCGGATAGGCTGAATGCTGGAGCACGAACAAAGCACCGGTCTTCCGGGAGCCTACCGGATTACTCTGGCGCTCTCGGTCGCCTTTCTGTTTCATACTCTGCTGATGGCAAGCTTTCCGTTTGACCTGCCGGAACATAACAACAATCCGGTAACGGTCAGGGTTCAACTGGTTCCTGAAGGCGGCACTCCGGCAACTCAGAGTGCCCCCGCGAAAACCAGTGCTCCGGTCCGAGTAACGCCCTTCACCGTTGATGACATTCTGGCGGCCCAGCCGTCGCGGGACGTCCCCAGAACATCGCGACCACAACCCCGCTCAGCTCCGGAGCCCTCCGGAAGCGAAGCCCCTGAGACCAAGGTTGACAGCAAAACGCAGCCCCCCAGGGAGACACAGCCGCAGCAGTCAGAGGGCAGCCGTCAGTCGGCGCCTAGTGTCGCGGGGCAACCGTCTGCACAGCAGGAGAAATCGGAACAGGAAGTGACGCTCAAGTCCAAAGCGCCCAGCGAGGAGAGCGCTTATCTTTCGCTTCTGGTTCAGACCATTGCGCGCAAAGCACAAATTCCAAAGCTGGACCAATACGAAAAAGGACAGGTGCTGGGAGTGCAACTGGAATTGAACCTGATGGCCAACGGCGCGCTGATCGACGCGAGAATCACAAAATCATCAGGTAACGAGGGGCTGGACAGGCGGGTTTACCGGGCGGCGTTATCGGCAAGCCCCTACCCCGAGCCGCCGACTTCCGAAGGAGGCCGGCGGCGATTCAGGGTGGAGGTCAGATATACATTCTGACTGGCGGCAATTGCCGGACTCAGGCTTCCGCCTGTTTTGCGGCTGCCTTGACCTTCTCAGCAAGCTCGCCGCTCTCGGACATCTCGAGGATAATATCGCAGCCACCGACCAGCTCGCCATTGATGTAGAGCTGGGGATAGGTCGGCCAGCTCGAGTAAACCTTGAGCGCCTCGCGCAGTTCCTGATTATCCAGGATATTAACGAACGCGAAACGTTCACCGCAGGCCATCAGCGCCTGGGAGGTTTTTGCTGAAAAGCCGCACTGGGGCTGCTGGGGCGAGCCTTTCATGTAAAGAATGATCGGGTTTTCTTCAAGCTGGTTCTTGATGGTTTCGTTAATATCCATTGACACTTACCTCACGCAGGAATCATGTGTTGCCTGCTGGCAACGACTTACCCCTATTGTACACGGCTCGCCTGATCCGGACCAAACACCAAAGACCGGTCAGCCCGTGTTGCGGCGTTGTCATCAAACCGCTGACCCGCTAGACTTGTGGCCCTCTGCAAGGCAGGCCGCCGCTCGCCAGGCACAGTATCAGGCACAACGCCAAACACAACACAGCAGCTAGTTCCGACGCGTCCATAGATCAATGAAGGGCCATTTCATGGCAAGACACTTTCTTACTCTCAATGACCTGAGCCCTGACGAGCTCGAAGCTCTGCTCGACCACGCCTCAAAGCTTCGCAAAGAGTGGCACCAGGGCGTTGTGCGCGAGACCCTAAAAAACCGTGTGCTGGCAATGATTTTTGAAAAATCATCCACACGCACACGGGTGTCTTTCGAGGCCGGAATGACACAGCTCGGCGGCTCGGCACTGTTTCTGTCACCGCGAGACACCCAGTTGGGTCGCGGAGAACCTGTGGAAGACTCTGCCATTGTTATCTCCAGCATGGTCGACGCCGTGATGATCCGGACTTTCGATCACGACATCGTCGAGCGATTTGCCGCCGCCTCGCGGGCACCGGTCATCAATGCCCTGACGGACGACTACCACCCCTGCCAGCTTCTGGCCGACATGCAGACTTATCGGGAACACCGGGGCAGCATACGCGGCGGAACCGTGGCCTGGATCGGGGACGGCAACAATATGTGCCAGTCCTACATCAATGCCGCAGACCAGTTCGGTTTTAACCTGCGCGTGGCCTGTCCTGAGGGATATGAACCAGACATGTCGCTTCTGAAAACGCACTCTGACCGCGTCGAGATCCTTCGGGACCCGGCGGAAGCGGCCAGGGGCGCCAACCTGCTGGTCACCGATGTATGGGCTTCCATGGGCCAGGAAGACGAACAGAAAGCCCGGGAAAAGGCTTTCAGTGACTATCAGATTAATCCGGCACTGATGGCCACCGCTGACAGGGATGCCCTGTTCATGCATTGCCTGCCCGCCCACAGAGGCGAGGAGATCTCGGCAGACATGATGGAACATGCCAGTTCCGTGGTCTGGCACGAAGCCGAGAACCGCCTGCATGCCCAGAAGGCACTGCTTGAATTCCTGATCCTCAACCGCCTGGACTGATCCGATGATCGAAAGCCTGACCCAACCCGACGACTGGCTTCTCGAAGTCAACAATCTGTCTTGCGGTTACGGTGACGGCTCAGTGGTCAAGGAGGTCAGTTTCGCCCTGTCCCACGGCGACATTGGCTGCCTGCTGGGCCCCAGCGGCTGCGGTAAAAGCACGATTCTTCGGGCACTGGCAGGGTTTCTGCCGCTCAACGGTGGTGAGATCCGGCTGCAGGGTTCGTCCATCAGCCTGCCGGGCCAGACTCTTGCCCCCGAGAAACGCCGCATCGGAATGGTGTTCCAGGATTACGCGCTGTTTCCGCACCTGACCATTGCTGAGAACGTCGGCTTTGGCCTGCGCAGCGAAAGCCGGGACGAGAAAAAACAGAAGGTCAGTGAGCTGCTCCAGGTGGTCCACCTCCAGGACCTGGCAAATAATTACCCTCACGAGTTATCCGGCGGCCAGCAGCAACGTGTCGCCCTCGCCCGGGCTCTTGCCCCGGAACCTACCCTGATCCTGCTGGACGAGCCCTTTTCCAACCTGGACGCAGACCTGCGTCGGCGGCTGAGCCTGGACGTGCGGGACATTCTGAAAACCCTGGGCATTAGCGCGATACTGGTCACCCACGATCAGCAGGAAGCCTTCGCCATGTGTGATCAGGTTGCCGTCCTGAAGGACGGTGGCATTCAGCAGTGGGACGTGCCCTATAACCTCTACCACGAGCCGGCCAACCGGTTCGTCGCCGGCTTCGTGGGTCAGGGCGGCTTTATTCCGGGCAAAACCCTCGGCCCGGATACCATCGAGTCGGAACTGGGCGTGATCAGTGGCAACCGGGCCTACCCCTGGAACCCCGGCACGCTAGTGGATGTGCTGATCCGCCCTGACGACATTGTTTACGACGCCGATTCCGACCTCAGGCCCAAGGTGGTGGAAAAGACGTTTGCCGGTACCTCCACGCTCTACCGGTTCCGCTGCTCGGAAGATACGGAATTTGAGGCACTGTTTCGCAGCCACCTGGATTTTCACCTGGGCGAGCATGTGCCCGTTCGAGTTGAAGCGGACCACCTGATTGCCTTCGAAAGAGTCTGACACCTTTCAGTTGTTACATACCCGCTCGACCGCATCCAGCCATCCGGCATAAAGCGATTCCCTCAGCACTGGTTTCATCGCCGGCTCGAAATAATGCTCCCGCTCCCACAACCCGGCAATCTGCTCAAGATTCTCGTAGATGCCGGTCTGCAAGCCGGCCAGGTAGGCAGCGCCCAGCGCCGTGGTTTCCGTCACCTGGGGCCGCTCGACCGGTACATTGAGAATATCTGCCAGAAACTGCATCAGCCAGTCGTTTACCACCATGCCACCGTCCACGCGCAGGGATTTCAGTGACGTACCGTCGTTCTGAATGGCGCGCACCAGGTCCTTGGTCTGATAGCACACCGACTGAAGCCCTGCGGTTACAATCTCGGCAATGCCGGTATCTCGTGTCAGCCCCATAATGGCGCCACGGGCATGAGGGTCCCAGTGAGGGGCTCCCAGCCCGGTGAACGCGGGCACCAGATAGACAGGGTTCTCAACCCCCACCTCGGACGCGTAGCGGGAGGACTCACTGGCGTGGCTGATCAGCTTCAGGCCATCTCTCAACCACTGCATCGCGGCCCCCGCCACAAAAATACTGCCTTCCATGGCGTAGCATGGCTTTCCGTTCAGCCGGTAGGCCATGGTAGTCAGCAGTCGGTTCTCCGAGCGGGGCGCCTCGGACCCGGTATTCACCATCAGGAAACAGCCGGTACCGTATGTGCTCTTCGCCATGCCCGGGGTGAAACAGGCCTGGCCTATTAGCGCCGCGTGTTGATCCCCCGCGATACCGGCTACCGACAGTGACTCGCCAAACCATTGAGGGTCGGTCCGGCCAAAGTCCGCAGCCGAATCCAGGACCTCGGGCAGTAACGAGCGCGGCACACGAAACAGCTTCAGCAGATCTTCGTCCCAGTCCTGCTGGTGGATATTGAACAGAGCCGTGCGCGACGCGTTGGTGGCATCGGTGCGATGACACTGCCCTGCCGTCAGGTTCCACAAAAGCCAGCTATCAACAGTTCCGAACGCCAGCTCACCGGCCTCGGCGCGGGCGCGCACGCCATCGACATTATCCAGAATCCAGGCAATCTTGGTGGCGGAAAAATAAGGGTCAATCAGCAGACCGGTGCGATCAACCACCGTATCCTCATGTCTGTCGGATTTGAGCTTGGTGCAGAGCGAGGCGGTGCGACGATCCTGCCACACGATAGCGCGATAAACGGGCTCGCCGGTCTTGCGGTCCCAGATGATCGTGGTCTCGCGCTGATTGGTGATGCCGATGCCGGCAACGGATGACAGTGGGACATCGGCGGACTTGAGCGCCTCCCGGCAGACGGCCAGGGTGCTCTCCCAGATTTCCCGGGCGTCATGCTCTACCCAGCCGTCTTTGGGAAAATACTGTTTAAACTCCTGCTGGGCAGTGGCAACGGAATGACCCGAGGCGTCAAAAACGATCGCGCGGGAACTGGTGGTTCCCTGATCAATGGCAAGCAGATACTGGGGCATAAGTAACGTCCTTTCACCTACACAGATGAATCATAACGACGGTTCAATCGGTTTCTTGCGGGGCCAGACCAGGCTGAACTTTGCGCCGCCAAGGTCTTCACTGCGGCTCACGAAGGCCTGCCCGCCGTGCCAGTAGAGAATACGGCGAACAATTGAAAGCCCGAGGCCATAGCCGCCGGAGGTGCGGGTACGGCTGTCGTCCAGCCGGGCAAAGGCGGTGAAGACCTTTTCCCAGTCCTCCTCCGGTATGCCGGGGCCATCGTCTTCCACATCAATCCGGCAGTTGTCCTCGTCCAGCTGGCAGTGAACTCTCACTTTACTGGCAGCGTAACGGGCGCCGTTACCCACCAGGTTCTGGATTGCCCGGTGCAGATAACGCGGCTCAACATCGGAGAGCGACCAGGCTTCGGATTCGTCATCGATATCCGCTTCAATCACGTGTTCCGTGCGAATCAGCTGCTGCTCACCCACCACCTGGCGCACGATATCGGTCACCGAGCATTCCTGTAGGGCGAACACCGGCCCACCCTGCTCAAGTCGGGCATAGGTCAGAATCTCGTCAATCAGCTCGTCCAGTTCCTGAATGTCGCCATCGATACCGTCAAGCTGTTTCTGCAGGGCGTCCGGATCGCGGCTGGTTTCGATCATCTGTACCCCGAAACGGATGCGGGCCACGGGCGTTCGCAGCTCGTGTGAGACGGCGTGGATCATTTCTCTCTGTACCCCCACCAGACGCTGGATATGTTCCGCCATTCCGTTAAACGCCGCCGCCAGGCGGGAAACCAGGCGGCTGTCAGACGTTTCAACCCGCGCGCCCATCTCGCCCCGCGCAATGCGGATAGCAACGGATTCCACGGCCCGTAGATTGCTGTCCACCTCCCTCATGGCCAGATAAAGCGCCAGCGCCAGCACACTACCCCCGACCACCATCAACAGCAGCAACACCGGCCATGCCCAGGGATCGAAGGGCGGCGGCATAGCCAGATCCACCAACGCCCCATCCTTCAAGCGAATGAGAACATGAGCCCGGCCGCTGGACGGATGCTGGTAGAGCGAGATGCCGCGATCAGACACCCGGCCCAGAACTTCCGTATCCGGAACCGATTCCGGATCCTGAATGATGGAAAGTGACGCGCCCAGTGACTGGGATAACTGCGCCACCGCCTGCTCGCGGCTTTCCGGCGGCACACCACCAAGATGCCAGCGGGCAATCAGTGCCAGCGCTTCCGACACGTCACTGTAAAGATTGCCAAAACGCATCCGCAGCACCCGACCGGACTCATCCAGAACCATTATCTGCTGGCCGATACTGGTGTCCTTGGAAACCACCTGACCGTAGGAAAGCCGTTCAATCTCGATGTCAGACACCGCCAGCTGCTCCGGCGACAACAGTCGGAAATCATAAAATGCGGACAGCCAGTGAAACTGCTCTTGCGGATTGGGCGTGGAGGCAACCCAACGCATCAGGGGCTCGGCGAAACGTTCCTGCCAATACTGTTCACGAACCGAATTCACCCCCATAAACAGGGCGACACAGAACATAAGAATCAGGAATGTCAGGCCAATCAGGCGGGCGTAGAGCTTGAAGAAAAACTTGAAGGGCATTGTATGAACCCTGGCAATGAACGCCGGCCCCCGAGGGCCGGCGCCAGAGACTGGATAGTCAGGCTTCTTTTACGAAAAGATAGCCTTTGCTGCGAACGGTCTTGATGCGTCGCGGATGAATCGGATCATCACCGATTTTCGGCCGGATTCTGGACACCCGGACATCAATGGAACGGTCCTGCCCGTCGTACTCAATTCCTCGCAACGCCGTAAAGATCTCTTCACGACTCAGCACCCGGCCGGCATTGCTTGAAAGCAGCCACAACAGGTCAAATTCGGCACTGGTCAGGTCAATGCTGCTGTCATTCAGCCAGGCCTCACGCATGGAGCGATCAACCACCAGATCATTGAACTGCAAGCGCACCGGCTCCTCGGTCAGACCTTCTTCCGCCGCGACCGTGCCGGTTTCCGACACCCGGCGCAACAAGGCGCGGATTCGGGCCAGCAGAACCCGTGGCTTGACCGGTTTGCCAACATAGTCGTCCGCACCCATTTCCAGGCCAAGAACCTGATCCAGGTCGTCGGTTCGGGCGGTCAGCATAATGATAGGTCCGGTATAGCTTGGCCTGACGCGACGACAGATCGAAAGGCCGTCTTCGCCGGGCAACATCAAGTCCAACACCACCAGATCCGGCTTTTCGTTGCGGATACGCTCGACTGCGTTTCCGCCGTGGGTTTCCAGGGCGACGGTCAGGCCATTGCTTTCCAGATATTCCTTGGTCAGCTCTGCCAGCCTCTCGTCGTCCTCGACTATAAGAATCCGCCAACTTTCGTTCGTTTGTTCCACGCCGTCCATCTCTGATTGTTATTCGGGTTTCTAGAGTTTTTAGCACACGAATCGCTGTTTTACAGACCATACAGGCTACGTCTTGTAACAGCAATTATACATGCTTTTCAGAAATATACATTGAACAGACCGTTGGTTACACCGTGGATACGTCCAATACCGGCCCCAGAGGCCCGGATTGTCATCAACTCGTCACCTTCTGTTCATCTGCATGTCATCGCCGGTTCATAGCCTTGTCGGGAAGATTCACCACTGGAGGCGCGACATGATTGCCCAGACTGCCCGGCTCACACTGTTTATCGGGTTTCTTGTCGCCATTGGACTGCTGGCGGTTTTTCTGAAAGTTGCGGAACTGGTCACGTCCCGACCCATTGATCACACATTCTGGGCCCAACGCTGTTTCCGTGGCGCCACCGGATGCCTGGGTCTGAACGTCACCGCTCATGGCCAGCCCTCGCCCTCGCCCGCGCTCTTCGTCTGCAATCACGTTTCCTGGTGCGATATTCCAGTCCTCGGTGGCGTGCTGCCAGCCAGGTTCCTGTCGAAATCGGAGGTGGGCCAGTGGCCACTGATTGGCTTTCTTGCCCGTCAGGCAGGAACAGTGTTTATCAAGCGTGGCGGCGGCAAGATTTCAGGCATTGTGGATCAGCTGTCGGACATTCTGGCAGGAGGCCAATCAGTCATGGTGTTTCCGGAGGGTACGACAAGCACGGGAATCACTGTCCTGCCATTTCACGGCAGATTACTGCGGGCGGCACAGATCGCAGGTACACCCATTCAGCCCGTTAGCATTGTCTATCGCCGTGGCCGAGCGCAGGATCATCTGGCGCCCTTCATCAACGACGATGAATTCCTTGGGCACCTTTGGAGGCTGCTGCGTCAACCGCCGCCGACCGTGGACGTTCTGCTTCACCCGCCGATAATGCCGCGGCCGGATGACAGGCCCTCCGAACTGGCAGCAGCTCTGCGGGCCACGGTACTGGAGGGCGTCGGCGCCATTACCAATGGTCAGCCCGGCATCACTCCAGCGGGTGACCCGCCGCTATTTCCGCATCCGTCGCCTCGCGCCTTTCGATGATCTCCAGATCGAAATAGAGGGTGAACCCGGCCAGCGGATGGTTTGCGTCGACCTTGATCAGATTACCATCAATGCTGACCACCTGAACCACCTGGGCTTCATCGCCGGTATTGGTCTGGAACTTCATGCCCACCTGAAGATTTTCCACACCTTCAAACATGGAGCGGGGCACGGTGCGGATCAGTTCGGGATTGTGCTCACCATAGGCCATGGAGGGCGGCACGGTAACTTCCAGACAGTCGCCAACATTCCGGTCCTTGACCGCCTCCTGGATGCCGGCGATCACGCCGGGACTGCCCTGAAGAAAATGCAGCGGCTCGCTGCCCTCAGAGGTGTCGACCAACTCGCCAAGCTTGTTCTTGAGCACATAGTGAACAGTAAATACGGCAGGTTTTTGCATCAGGCTGTCTGGTTTCCTGTGTCCGGTGAGGTATTGGTCAGATCAAGGCCGTGAATCAGCAGCCGTTGATCCAGTTTTTCCCGCAGCCCGCGAGGACTGTCGAGCTTCATTCGCTCTAGCAGGTGCCGATAGCGTCCGTCCTGGTCGCTAACCTTTATTGCCTGCCACAGAGCGGTGATTTTACCACGACGGGTAGCCGTTGCGGTTTTCAGGGTTTTCAGCGCCTTACCCAGGACCAGCTCATCATCGGTGAAGTCACAGCCAAACGGGAAGGCCGGGAACAGACGGCCGCCACCGGCGGTTTCCACCACTTTTCTGGCACGCTCCGGGGTGTTGTTGCGCCAGGCTTCCGGTAGCTGGAAGCCCGGATCCACCTTGCCGGCTTTCCTGGCCTGATCCAACAAATCCTGCTGGAAACGGGAATCGGCAATGCGGATCAGACGAAGATACACCTGCTCGTCTGATTGCCCGCGCAGGTCGGCGATTCCATATTCGGTAACCACCAGGTCCCGCAAGTGGCGAGGTATGGTGCAATGACCGTAGCTGAAAACGATATTGGACACCGTTTTCTGACCGGACTGACGGGTGCTTCGCAGGCAGATAATGGAACGCGCGCCCGGCAACTCGTGGGCCATGGCCACAAAGTTGTACTGGCCGCCAACGCCGCTGACCACGCGACCGTCCTCGAGCCCGTCAGACACTGCGGCGCCACTGAGCGTATGCATCATGGCGGTGTTGATAAACCGGCCATGGGCCCGCTGGGCAGACTTCAACCGCTGATTGCCAAAGGCATGATCGTATAGGTGATTGATGAAACTGACGCTGGTCATGCAGATCCGCTGACGATTTTCCGGGGGCAGATCCCGCAGACGCTGATAGAAAGACTCCGGTCCCAGGTAGAATCCCCCGTGAATAACGATGCCGCCGGTCAGTTCACGGCCCAGCGCAAGTTTCTGTATGGCCTCGCGGGATTCGGCATCATCCAGATCCGGCTCCAGGGAGTGCTGCCCTATCCGCAGGCGACCGCCCTTGAATTCAACGTCGGGCCGCAGAATGCCGTAGCCGATCAGCCAGGAGACATCCCGCGACCGCAGCGGCGAGTCGATCAGATCCTCTTCCCGCAGTACGTCCAGGGTTTCCATGGAAACCTGACGACCAATCCTCCCGTGGTTAACCAGCTCCTGCAGGCCCGCGTGGTTGTATACCTCACGCTTGATAACCCCCGCCTCAAGCAGATGGATAAAGCCGTCCACCATCATCTCGCTGCAGCCGTAGAGGCCCTGCTCGAAAGGCTCTAGCCCACCCAGCGGTTCGACCTCTGGAAAATTCCCGGCCACGGCCAGCTCGTCATAGACTGCTTTCCACTGATCGTTGTCTCTGTGGCGCATAATCGCGCTGTGAACCAACGCTGAACCCAGTGAGCCGATGCCCACCTGCAGCGTGCCGCCGTCTTTCAGCAGAGCACTGGCGTAGAACCCGATCAGGTGATCCTCCGGGCTGACAGCCATTGGTGGGGCGGAAAAAAGCGGGTAATCCGAACGGGGATGCTCTAGCAGGATATCGAAACTGGTATCACTGACCGCTGCGTGATTGTCCATGAATGGAAGGTGGCTGTTTATCTCACCCACCAGCGCCACCGGCTGACCGCTTTCCTCGCGCTCCCGCAGCAGAGGTATCAGGTCCAGGGTCAGGTCCGGATTGCTGCTCAGGCTCAACATGCCCTCATCGCCATCATCCACCGGAGGCGCCACCATCTGGGCCACCACATTGATCCCCTGGGCCATGAGGTCGCGAACCGCATGGGTATAGTTGGTACAGATGTATCGCTGCTGCTGCGAGGGGTGATTGAGCAAGGAGCCGGCCTTGAAGAAAAATTCGGATACCGACACGTTTGGCGGCAGGCGTTTTGCTAGAACATCCCGGGCGTAATCCAGTTCCGGAATATCGCCATACAGGCGCTCTGCAAAAGGCTCCATAAACCGCTTTTCCAGGGAAGAGCGACCGCCGGGCGCCGTGAGCGAAAGGGCCGTAAGAATATGAAGCCGGATGCCAGGGTCCGACTTCGCCCTCTCATAGAGCGCGTTTATGAACCGGATCGGCTTACCGAGCCCGAGGGGCAACCCGATGGTGATGTTTTTGCCGACCCGCTGGATGAGTTGATCAACACAGGCCTGGCTGTCATTGAGTTTCAGCGGTCTATCGTTGGCCATGAGCGAACTCCGTGTTGGCATCAAAGAACGATTACAGGAGTCGGATGATCACACGGCTGACGCGGACAGGCAATCTGGTGCGGAGCGTAAAATGAAGCAGAAAGTTGTGGTGGCAGTAGTGAGAGCTGGCGGTTTCAGAAGATCCACTTGAAATTCAGGCAGGCGCCCTCTTCAAGCAAGGCAACACCATGATCGGCCTTCGCGGAATCCGATGCATAGGTCTTTTCTTTCGGATCCGAGCCCGAAAGGCTGAGGCTCAGCAGACGCGATCCGATAGAGGCGAACATGTCAGAAGCTTCGCGCTCGAAGTCGCCGGACATTTGCTCCTGAAGTTCATAAACATCCTGGGTCGGCACCTGGTCGGCAAATACGCGCTCGGCTGCTTCAGCGCGAACGACGAAGGCCACCATGTTGAGTGCGAGAAGGGCGATAAAGATGCGAATAATCATGATGTTTCTGGGTCCTGATCGAGGCGGAGATTCTAATGTCACCTGCGATCAAAGTCTAATGATCCAACGCAAAAATGTTGTGAATTTGCACACAAATGTGCCGGAATACCGCCATCAGAGGCCATCTTTTTTGTCAAAAAACCAGCATTTTCTGTAACGGGGTGTAATCCCGCCACCCTGACCTGCCGACAACCCCCTAAGGACAGGGGTTGGTGAACTCCCCGTGAATGGCCTCGATATCGGCAAGCACCTGATCATCCAGCTGCAATGAAGCAGAACGGATGTTCTCCCGCAGTTGCTCCAGCGACGTTGCGCCAATGATGTTGCTGGTCACAAAATCCCGGCCTGTCACGTAGGCCAGCGCCATCTGCACCGGAGACAGACCATGTTTTTTCGCCAGATCCACGTAGGCGCGGGTAGCAGCGTCACCGCGACTGCTGGTATATCGGGAAAAGCGAGTGTAGAGCGACAGCCGGGCACCCTCGGGCCGACGGCCACCCAGGTATTTACCGGACAGCACCCCGAACGCCAGTGGCGAATAGGCCAGCAAACCTACCTGTTCCCGACAGGCGATTTCGGCCATACCCACCTCAAAGGTGCGATTCAGCAGGTTGTAGGGATTCTGGATGCTGACCAGCCGCGGCCAGTTGTTTTCCCTGGCCAGACGCAGATACTCGGATGTACCCCAGGGGGTTTCGTTGGAGATGCCGATCTGGCGGATCTTGCCTTCCCCCACCAACTCGTGGAGCGCTTCCAGGGTTTCCTCGATGGGAGTCGATTGCTCATCCGGCTGATGCTGGTAGCCAAGTTTGCCAAAGAAGTTGGCATTCCGGTCCGGCCAGTGAACCTGGTAGAGGTCGATGTAATCTGTCTGCAGCCGCTTCAAGCTGTCTTCGCAGGCCTGGCGGATGTGAGACCGGGTAAGGCGCGGACCGTTTCGCAGATAGGTCAGTCCGTTGCCGGGCCCTGCCACTTTTGACGCAATCACCAGGTCGTCCCGTTTACCGCGTTTCGCCAGCCAATTACCCAGGTAAGTCTCGGTCAGACCTTGGGTTTCTGCCCGGGGCGGCACCGGGTACATTTCCGCGGCGTCAATGAAATTGACGCCCTCGGACGTGGCGAAATCCAGCTGCTCAGCCGCCTCACTTTCGGAATTCTGCTCACCCCAGGTCATGGTGCCCAGACATATTTCGCTAACGTCGATATCGGTTCTGCCAAGCCTGCGGGTTTTCATAGATCCTCCGGAATTATCGGTGCCTGATTTGTCTGATTCGACTGTCACGGTATTGTCACAATACTGTCGCAACCCTGTCATGGCCTGGCTTCACAGTGGGAACCATGAAAACAGCGTGTTCGGGAATGAAAGTGACAGCACCCAGCCCGGCGATCACAGGTCAACGACACATTACCATTGTTTCAGAGACCTTTCCGCCGGAGGTCAATGGCGTGGCCAACACACTCCGCTACCTGTGCGAGGAACTGGTCCGTCGCGGCCATTACGTGTCGGTTGTCCGTCCCGGGCAAAAACAGGAAGATAGCGCCGGCTTTGAGGCAACTCCCGACTTGTGCCATCAAACCCTGCGGGTAACAGGCCTGCCCATTCCCGGCTACAGCGATCTCCGTTTCGGCTTACCGGTGCCCGGGCGACTGACCCGCCTCTGGCGCAAAAAACGCCCAGACGCTGTTTATGTCGCCACTCAGGGGCCGCTCGGGGTGTCTGCGGTGAGCGCCGCGCGCCGGCTTGGCATTCCGGTCAGTTCCGGGTTTCACACCAATTTTCACAGTTACAGCCAGTACTATGGTGCCGGCTGGCTTGAGGCCCTTCTGTGCCGCTACGGCCAGTGGTTCCACAATCGCACCGCAGTCACCCTGGTGCCGACCCGCAAAACCATGGCCGCCACCCAAAGCATGGGCATCAACCCGGTCGCATTATGGAGCCGCGGGGTGGATTGCAACCTGTTTTCACCGGCCAAACGTAGCCAGGCATTACGGGAATCCTGGGGACTGAAACCCGGGGACACCGCTATCCTGTATGTCGGCCGGCTGGCAGCGGAGAAAAACCTGCAGCTGGCGGTGTCCTGTTTCGAACGGCTCAAGAGCCTGCATCCTACCGCACGATTCGTGCTGGTGGGGGATGGCCCCATGCGTCAGCGCCTGGCAGAACGTCACCCGGATTATCTGTTCACCGGCATCCAGCGTGGCGAACAGCTGGCCGAGCACTACGCCTCCGGCGACCTGTTTCTGTTCCCCAGCAAAACCGACACCTTCGGTAATGTGGTCACCGAGGCCATGGCCAGCGGTCTTGCAGTGGTGGCGTTCGACGATGCCGCCGCACGCGAGCACATCCGCCATGGCGACAACGGCATGAAAGCCAGCCTTGAAGACAGCGAGGCCTTCGTAAGCCACGCGCTCAGGCTGATTGATCAGCCAACCTTTACCCGCCGGATCCGGACCCAGGCCAGGCTGGACGCCCTGGATCTGGATTGGGCAACTCAGGTGGAACGATTCGAAAACCTGGTCATTAACCAGCCTGCAGAGGCCCGTCATCATGTCCGTCACAAGCAAGTCACAACTGTTTGATCTGGTGGATCAGCGGGAATTCCTGCTGTGCCGCTCCATTAACCGACTACTGAGATTTCGGCCGATCAGGGGCTACTTCAGTGTTGTCAGTCGGCTTGGGGACGGCTGGCTCTGGTACCTGGTTATCCTTGCCATACCGGTTTTACTGCCGGCCCGGGGTCTGGGCATCGCCCTGGCCATGGTGACCACGGGGCTGCTGTGCACGCTGATCTACAAACTGCTGAAGCACCGTCTGGTAAGGGAACGCCCTTTTATTTCATTCCAGGCAATCAATTGCGGAATTCCACCACTGGATCGCTACAGCTTTCCGTCCGGCCACACGCTTCACGCAGTCTGCTTCAATACCATGCTGGCCCTGACCATACCGGAACTGGCCTGGGCACTATTGCCTTTTACTCTGAGTGTTGCGGCCTCGCGGGTGGTTCTGGGCCTGCACTACCCCACGGATGTCGCCGCGGGCGCACTGCTCGGTAGCTGCCTGGGCCTGCTGACCACCGGAGCGCTGGTCGAACTGTTCAGTCAAATAGTCTGAGCTGTGTGGTGGGAGACTCGTCGTTGCGGAACCGCACCCCCAGGCCAAGCAGTCGCACCGGCCGCTCGGTATTGGTGACCAGTTCATCGAGCAGTGGCTGGTAATCCGCCAGTTCCGGCTGCTGGATCTGATCCCGCACCCGCTCCAGGGTGTGGGTGGAAAAATCACTATAGCGGATCTTGATAAACAGCTTGTGAATGGGTTTGCGCCCGGCCTTCCGGCTGAGCCGCAGATTCAGGTCTGCCACCAGCGAGGCCATCACCGAGTCGCAGGCGTTTTTATCGGGCAGATCCTGGGAAAAGGTCCGTTCCACACTAACGGATTTGGCAATCCGCGACACCACCACTTCCCGATTGTCCCGACCAAAGGCCATCTCCCTGAGCCGATACCCCTGCTTGCCGAATCGCTCCAGCAGATCCTCGACCGGAGTGCGTTGCAGATCGCCGCAGGTGCTCACGCCCATATCATGGAGCTTACCGGCCGTTACCCTGCCGACACCGAACAGCTTTTCTACCTGCAAAGCCCGGACAAACTCATCGACCCGGTCCGGGGTAATCACAAAAAGACCGTCGGGTTTTTCCCAGTCGCTGGCGATTTTTGCCAGGAATTTATTGGGCGCAACGCCGGCGGAGATGGTGATCCCCACCTCATCCTTTACCCTCTGCCGGAGATATTCCGCCATCAACGTGGCGCTGCCCTTGTGATCGGTTACCTCGGTGACGTCCAGAAACGCTTCATCCAGCGACAAAGGCTCGACCAGATCGGTCAGCTCCCGCAAAATACCCATAACCTGTCGGGATGCAATGCGGTAGCGGTTCATATCCGGCGGCACGGTCACCAGGCCCGGGCAGAGCCTGCGGGCCTCGCCGCCGGGCATGGCGGAACGCACGCCAAACGCACGCGCCCGGTAGTTGCAGGTGGTGACGACGCCGCGGCCGCCCTGCCCGCCAACGGCCAGCGGCACATCCCGCAGTGTCGGATCATCCCGCATCTCGACGGCGGCGTAGAAACAGTCGCAGTCGACATGGATAATTTTTCGCTGAGCCATGGCATTTCAATCGGGTAATGGATCTGTACATATGTACAGCCTTGTATCTTAAGGTAACATGCAGAGAATGTCAGGATCGTTCACGACCAATCGTCAGACGGATGCCCTATTATGACTGATCAGATCCCCCGGGATAGCCAGACCGAAATTGAAGCCGCCGCGTTCCGCAAGCTGTTAAGCCACCTGCGCGAGCACACCGAGGTGCAGAACCTCGACCTGATGAATCTGGCCGGCTTCTGCCGCAATTGCCTGTCCAAGTGGTACCGCGCGGAGGCCAGCGAACGCGGCTTTGACTTGTCCGACCCGCAGGCCCGGGAAATCATCTACGGCATGCCCTACGAAGACTGGAAAGCCGCCTATCAGACCGACGCCAAAAAGGACCTGAAAGGCCGGCCCCAATGAACGTCAATGAACGGGTGCGAGTGCATCTGGCGTCTCTTGCGGCCGGCCACAGCCGGTTCAGCGACACGCTGGAGCTGATCAGCCAGTTCTTTGACTATCAGCCGGTCAGCTTTCGCAACGGCCCCCTGGCCAACGCCGCAGGAGAGAACGAAGGTTCCTGCCGCGTCTTTTCCCTGGCCCAGTACTGCAACCTGAACGAGAGCGATACGCTTCGCCTGTTCGCCGAACATTACCAGCAGGTGCTGGACGACCCGGCGGGTGAAAGCCACGGCAATATCCGCCAATTCATGACAACCGGCTGGTCCGGCGTGAGCTTTGACAAACCGCCCTTACGCAAACGCCCGGCCGCCGGCCAGGAAGACACTACCGAAGAGAGTTCTTGATGACTGATACCGCTGCTTCCGGCGTTACCCAGTGTTTTCAGCTGAAAAGTGCCAGCGTCTCCATGACCGCGCTGGAGCTGTATTTTTTTGAAGAAGGTGAATTCGAGCAGACCCTGAGAGACAAGATCAATCAGGCACCCGGCTTCTTCAAGGACATCCCCCTGATTATCAGCCTTGAGAAATATGAAGGCCTGAACAGCGAACTGGATTTTTTCAAGATTATCGGCCCCTGCCGCCGCCACAACATCCATGTGATCGGTGTGCGCGGCGGCAACG
>Ga0207884_1000063_pt1 | contig 135075 bp, 122 predicted proteins | sample MalvirmetaMSP144_FD_184236 | JGI IMG/M metagenome (GOLD analysis project Ga0207884, IMG submission 184236) | Marine viral communities from the Deep Pacific Ocean - MSP-144 (SPAdes) | ecosystem: Environmental > Aquatic > Marine > Oceanic | place: Pacific Ocean | collected 2011-07-08 | reverse complement strand
CACGATCATGCAGACCGGTTTTCAGGTTAACGCCGTTTGACCAGTTAACTGCTGGGTCAAATTTTTCAGCAACCAGCAATTCACCTGTTTCACGATCCATGGTGTAACCAAAACCGTTACGGTCAAAGTGAACGGCCGTTTTACGCATTTGGCCTTTAACTTTTTGATCTACCAGGATAACTTCGTTAACGCCGTCATAATCCCACTCATCGTAAGGCGTCATTTGGTAAATCCATTTCGCCATACCCGTGTCTAAATCACGACCCCAAAGAGACATTGTCCATTTGTTGTCACCAGGACGTTGTACTGGGTTCCAAGTAGATGGGTTACCGTTACCGTAGTAGAACTGACCTAAATCAGGGTCATAAGAATACCAACCCCAGGTAGTACCACCACCGATTTTCCACTGGTCGCCCTGCCAAGTTTTCAGTGAAGAATCCTTGCCAACTGGTTTCAGCATAGACATGGTTTTTTCTGGATCTACAAGCATTTCGGCATCAGGACCGGTGCTGTACGCTTTGTACTGCACGTTACCGTCTAAGTCATATGCTTGAACATAACCACGAACACCAAATTCACCACCTGAAATACCGACGATGATTTTATCTTTGAAAACGTGAGCAGCAGCGGTGCTGGTTGCACCTACTTTTGGATCGTCACGTTTGTCAGACCAAACAACTTCACCTGTTTCCATATCCAACGCAACCAGAGTTGTGTCAGCTTGGTTCAGGAAGATTTTGCCATCGCCATAAGACAGACCACGGTTAACGGTATCACAGCACATGACTGGTACAGTTTCATCGTAGTTTTGTTTTGGCTCATATTTCCATTTGATGGCGCCGTCGTTGTTCAAATCCAGTGCGAAAACGATGTTTGGAAACGCTGTATGAACGTACATAGTGCCGTCCATGACCAAAGCATTACCTTCGTGGCCACGTAAAACACCTGTTGAGAAAGACCAAGCCATGTTCAAATCTTTGACGTTGTCTTTAGTGATTTGAGTCAGTTCGCTATAACGTTGGTTAGCGTAGTTACCTGCTGGCATAACCCAGTTATTAGCATTTTTTTGCATATCGATGAGTTCATCTGCAGCGACCAGACCTGGTGCTACTAAACCCATCATTGCGATTGATAATGTTTTCAGCTTCATAAAGTTGTCCTCTATAGTTTTTATCGTTCATGATGTCAGCGTTGCTGTTCTTTCATGAGGTTGTGACTTTATGCCGATTTTGCCTGAGAATCATTAGGAAGCAGTCACTCTGATATCGGGATTTTTTCCCGAGCAGGGAAGTTCTTCCCATTATTCCTCAGTTTCGTGCTTATAGAGGGCTGAAAAATTAATGACTTTTTATCACGTTATACTTGATTGCAAGCCGCACTAACTCTACTGATGAGTGAAAACCAAGCTTCTGTTTCAGCATTGTCTGGTAATTCGCGACGGTTTTTTGTCCTAAATTCAATGTTTCCGCAATATATTCCAGTGCATGACCTTCTGCTAACAACCGGAAAACTTCAAATTCTCTTACTGTTAAACGTTGTATCGGGTCTTCTGATCCGGAAACACTTTGCAATGCTATACGTTGTGCCATTTCCGAACTAAGGTAACTTTTACCATCCATCACCTGGCGGATGGCTTTGACGATATCTTCAGAATCACCTGATTTGGCAAGATAGGCTGCAGCTCCGGCACTCATTGACTGAACCGCCAGTGTAACGTTTTCATGCATGGAAAACATTATCACCTTTGCTTTGGTATAACGCACCAGAATACGTCTAAGGGCTTCCAGGCCACCAATTCCCGGCATGCTCATATCCATAATAAGGATATCAGGATCAAGTTCCGTATACATTTGATATGCCTGTTCGCCACTGGTTGCTTCGCCAACAATGTGCATATCATCATTACGCTCAAGCATTCTTGCAAGGCCAGATCTAACCACTTCGTGATCATCAGCCAGTAAAACTCGGATCTCGTTCTTCATTCAGCAGTACCTTGGGTTGGAAAAGTCGCAGAAAGCGTAAATCCATCACCATGGGCTGACGTAATATGAAAACTCCCTGACAACGCTTCTACTCGCTCTCGCATTCCAGTTAAACCATAACCTTTATTCGAACTACTGGGATGATAACCGTTTCCGTTATCATTTACACTTATATCTATTAAATCATTATTGCAACTTAAACTGACTTTTACTTCAACATTTTCAGCCCCGGCGTGCCGGCTTATATTGGTTAAACTTTCCTGAACAATACGATATATGGTCAATTGGCGGGTTTCATCAAGCTGGTTGAAATCGCCCTCTATGCTGAGTTTTGCATGATGCTGTGGATGACGAAGTACCCAATCATTAAACAACTCTGAAATAGCACCATGTACCCCTAATGCCGTTAGTTCGGGTGGACGTAATCGTTGTAACATTGAACGGACAATCACTGTCATCCGACGGTGAACAGAATCAATAGCTGCCGCACTGATCTTTGCTTCGTCCAGAGAAGCTGAGTGTTTAATCGTATTTATATCGAATTGAATAGCTGTCAAATGTTGTCCTATCTCATCATGTAGTTCAGCTGATAAACGCTTTCGTTCAGCTTCTTGAATCGTGATCAGCTGTTGATTCAAGACATCAATTTTTTGATCCGTATCCAGATAGCGTTGTTTTAGCAATTTCAGTTGCCGATTAACGGCTAATAATTGATTTAATCGAAGCAAAGCAAATGGTGTTCGTGCCGGTGGTGTCTGTTTATTTTTCTTGGGTAACATTTCTGACACGGGCAATAAGATTAATGAAGCAATTATTGCAATGAGTACACTACCAACCAAAAAAGTCAGAATTAATGGCATTAATGATTTTCTGATATAGCTTCTAATATCATCCCATTCGGCACTGAAATTGGGCCGGATAACAATATCCCCGAGATGCTGCTCAGCAAACATAATCGGCGTCGTAATAATTTCAGTATGACCAAGATAGTCTTTAAGGCTGTTTTCCAGCCACAAAGGTAAACCAGTTAGTAAATTGCTGGTGAGGGGGTGGTTTGAATCAAGTAATTGGCCATTACTTGCGATCAATTCAATATCGACGTGCTGTAATTCTTTGAGATCTTCTAAATGAAAACGTGAAGTCCATTGTGAGACGGGAATATTTTTCTGTGATAACTCCGCTTCCAAACGGGCAAGCTGTGCCTCTATAGCGTAGTTTGCAACTTCATTAGAAACATCAAGTTCATGATCAACTCTCAGGCGAAGGTCATCAAGTGTACTTTTGACACCAATACTACACATTATGATAAATACCATCACAATGATGAGATTAACCTGGAGAATCAGGTTCACAAGCTAAAATCCATAAAATGCACTTCGTTAAAACTACAGAAAACATTAGGGTCTGTTGATCTTTCAGAGACGCTTCTGATGTGGCGAATAGATCAAAAAACTCTAAGATTATAGTATGCGGCCAACGAACTGCAGCCTACAACTCGTTATTGATGTGACAGAGAACTCATAAAGCATTATCTGAGTTAGTATGTTGAACATCCAGACACTATTTCATAAAAAGCAGATTGGCAAGCGATAAAGTCTAACGCCTGCGGTCAATCAGGCTTCCAGCAATCCACTTCGAATAGCCAGTCTTGCTAGCTCAGCGGAGTTTGAAACATTGAGTTTTTGTTTAATATTGGTGTGGTGAGTTCCCACTGTTTTGGGGCTGAGATTCAAAATATCGGCAATTTCGTTCACGGTCTTGCCTTCGGCTAAAAGACGAAATACCTCAAACTCGCGCTGGCTGAGCACATCAAGCGGATTTTCTGACCCGGTTAACTTTTGCATCGCCAGTTGTTGAGCAATTTCCGGGGCAATACATGTTCTGCCCATAGAAACCATTTCAACAGCTTTTAACATGGCTTCAGGAGCGCTGCGTTTGGGGATAAAACCTAATGCACCGGCTTGCATGGCGCGAGTGGTAAATACACTATCTTCATGCACACTTAACACCAGAATTTTGGCTGAAGGTTCGCGAGCAATAATCCGTTCAATTGCCCCGACACCGCCAATCCCCGGCATTGAAATATCCATCACCACAACATTTGGATGATATTTGGCAAAATCCTGAACAGCCTGTTCCCCGGATCCCGCTTCAGCAACTACATCAAATTTGTCACCATCTTCAAGTAAACGACGAAAACCTGCGCGAACCAATTCATGATCATCAACCAATAAAACCGTTATTTTATTAAGACTCATGGTGAACGTTTACCCCTAGTGGTATGGTAATAGTCAGGTTGACTCCTGCACCTAACTGACTTTCCAAATCAAAACTTCCCCCCAGACTTTGCGCTCTTTCCCGCATGCCTAGCAAGCCAAAATCGACGTCAGAGTGAAAATCATTGACGACCATGCCTTTTCCATCATCGCGAATATTAATCTTTAACTGATCTGAAAATTCACTTTTATCGCGTATCACTTTCACCATAATATTTTCAGCATCCGCATGGCGAACGGCATTAGTTAATGCTTCCTGCACGACACGGAACACCGTCATATTTGTTGCTTCATCAAAGCCATTTAACTGGCCTTCTGTAATCAAATTAAACGTAATCTCAGGCTGACGCTGTTGCCATTTACTGATGCTCTCCTGCAATGTAGCCATCAGCCCCAGATCATCCAACGGGCTCGGCCGCAGACGAGTTATCATATTATGTACAACATCATATATATGACTGGCCGTATCTATAATTGCCTGGGCACTTTGATAAATTTTCCTATCTGTTTCTTCTGAGCGGTTACGAATTAACACCGCATCAGTTTTAATTGCCGTCAAACATTGTCCCAACTCATCATGCAATTCCCGGGCTAAATGCCGACGTTCGGCTTCCTGAACCTGATCCATGTGCTTGGTTAAAAGCCGGGTTTCATAAAGCTGGGCACGGGCTTTTTCGGCCTGTTTATGCTCGGTAATATCACGCAACGTACAAATCATACCCGCAACACAACCATCATTTTCGGTTAAAGGTACGGTAGATATTAATAAGGAAAGCTGTTCGCCATCACCCCGTTCAAGTGTCGTTTCCAGATTTTCCACTGATTGGAAGCCATTTAAAATATCAATAATACTGTTGCGATCTTCCTGAAATGGCATGGAAGCCAATGATTCACCTAATAAATTCGGTATATCGGCAAATAGTCTTTCCGCTGCGGCATTACAAAAGGTGATGTAACCGGCATGGTCCAAAGAAAGTATCGCGTCACCTGATTGTTTCACCAGCATCGCTAAACGGCGATTTTCGGTCGTACTTTGTTCCAGGGCATCTCCGACCCGATTAAAATTCTGGCTAATCTGATCCATTTCTCTCAGCGAAAAACGGGGTAGTCGCATATGCAGGTCACCCCGTTCAAAACCAGCCAATGCATCCAGCAACCGTTGTAATGGTCTGATTACCCAGCCCACACCCCAGTAAATGAAAAAGGCAACCACCACAAAAATAATCATGCCCAGCGCCATAATGGCGCGAATATCTTGCCAGCGCTCACTGATTTCCTGCATGGGAGCAGGGTAAATAACCATATGGCCAGTACCAAAGCGTTTGGAAAGGGGTGAAAGATCGGGGAACAATAACTTAACAAACCAGGCTGGAGGCTGGACTGACAACTCTTTCTCCGGTGTGCCTTCAAAAAGCAGCCCCTGGCGATCAAACAACAGAATATGCAGACTGCGAATTTCGCTTAAAGCTCGAACTAATTCATGCATGTGCTCACTGACACTGGTATTGCGAGTAAGCGTACCTCCCGCCAGCGTAACAGTGATAATGTGTGCAGTTGCATCCATAGTTGAAGTAACTTCTGCTTCAACAGACCGTTTGGCGTTGGTTATCAGAATTGCGGCACTGCCCAGCATTGATAACAAAAGCAAGATGGCAAAAAATAAATTGGCGCGAAGTTTCAGGCTCATACCACTTTGGTTTCCGTTGTTCCCTTGCCACCAAGATTATCCACCCAGCGAAGACTGATTGTATCCCCCACCTGTCCTCCTTTGAGTTGGAAGGCAAAATAAGGATTCCGTGAAGTTGCCGTACCACATTTCACCGTTAATACTTCTTCCTGGTTACGCCAGCAGCGAATGTCCTGAATGAACTCTGCCGGAATCAGTTCTTCCTGTTCGTTTTTGCCCCGCCCTGTATGCATTGGATGAGACAATAAAATTCTGATCAGCGTATTACCATCCAGTAATTTGGCCCGTATTCTATCTCTGGTTTGGGTTGTCATCAGGCACACCCACCAATATCAATCTCTACATAACGACTGGTTCGGTAAAGCTTGCCGTCGGCTCTGACCATGGCAATTATCTCTGAATCTTCGGCGACTTTGAGCATTGTTTTAAAGGGAAAGCTGACCGCTGAAGTCGGTTCAAGAGCCATTGCCAGAGGAAAAGGGTTTTTCTCCACCAATAACGCCACTCGCTGAATATTTTCCAGACTGCTGCTGATTTCAACCGGAACACTGGCTCCATTCACAGCATAAGTAGGAGGAGAGCCAATCGTGAATTGAATGGCTTCTTCATTAACCTCTTCTGCTTCTCCAAGAAACGTTAAAATTGCATCTTCCAATGTTTCTGCGTTGAAAGCATCCTGAGGCCAATGTGCTAACAGAGTTCTTGGAGCCATTAAACCACTTGCCGCTACCAAAGCCAGCGTTGAAGCAGAGATGGATTGCTTTATTAATTTTCGACGATATTCATCAAAATTATCTCTCATCGAATTTCTTCCATCATCGCGATATCCGTTTCAATCTGTCGTAAACGTGAGCTGATTTTAGCGAGTTCAAACTCATCACCTCGGGCATAGTCTGCTGCAATTCTGAGCTGATCTGCTGCCTGCATCAACTGTCCAGAACTATGATAATGCTCTGCCAGCCAGACATGTGATTTACTTTTCTGCCCCATGTCACCGTAAGCTTTGGCCAATAATCTGTATAAATCTGCCGAGGATTCCCCTACATCCAGTTGACGCTGCAAAATAGTAATAGCTTTACGCGGTTGATTTGCTCTCAACAAGGCTTGTACTTGCTTGATAGAAAGCGCCCAGTCATCCGGATAAACTCGCTGAAAATCATTATAAATTGCCAACGCGGCATCCATTCTTCCCAACGCAATTTCGATATCCGCCAGCACCAGATGATAGCTTAACTGATTATCATCCAAATCAATTAAGTCATTAATTTCGTCACGAGCCTGGGTATAGTTACTATTTTTCAATAATGCCAGTGCATAACCATATCGCGTGACAGATTCATCTTCTGCTGTGTTGTCTTTCAGCTTATCTTCATATGTTTTGATTAATTCACGCAGATTTGAAGATGTCATGACACGCACTTTTTCACGCATCAGATAAAACTTTTTGGTATCTCTTATCTGGGGCCGTGGCTCAAGATTGGCAGCACGTCCACGGGCATCTGCAATACGGGAGACTGTGATTGGGTGGGTTCTGAGAAATTCCGGAATCTGGTTGCCACCATAGAAGCGTCCTGCAATCTGCAACCGCTCAAAAAAACGTGGCATAGCATTGGGATCAAAACCCGCATTGACAAGCGTTTGCATGCCCAAATTATCAGCTTCAGCTTCATGTGCCCGACTGTAATCCAGTTGCATTTGCACATTGCCAGCCTGTACCGCCATGATGGCAGCAGACCCGGCACTGGGATCAGCCACCCCCAATAAAGCCGCAGCAATCATCGCAGCGGTCATCGGAATACTCATACGTTTGGAACGTTCGAAATTACGTAGAATGTGACGTTGGGTAACGTGCGCGATCTCATGCGCCATGACCGATGCCAGCTCACTTTCTGCTTCACTTGTCAGCATCAGACCGGTATGAATGCCAATAAAACCGCCTGGCGCGGCAAAAGCGTTCACCGAATTGTCGGGCACAACAAAAAAGGTAAAAGAACGACCGGGATCATCACTATTCGTTACCAGACGATGTCCAAGTGAATTGATATAACTATTCACTTCCGGATCATCAACCAGCGTCACCGATTGTTGCAGGCTCCAGTAAAAAGACTGGCCGACCTGATATTCTTCCACTGGCGATACCAGCGCACCCGCACTGTCCCCCATTTCTGGCAACGCGATATCCAAGTTTGCCTGGGCAATGCTTTGATTGCTCATCAAAAATATAAATGTAGCGAAAAGATATTTCATAACGCCTATAGACCTTGGCTCAATAAGACCGGTTCCGCAAAGACAAAAACGCCGCTTACGTTTATCATGTGAGCGGATATTTTAAAGGAAATCAGTATGTCAGATTTTGATACAGAAATTGATACATCAGGTTTAAACTGTCCACTTCCAGTGCTTAAAGCGCGTAAGATGCTCAACGAAATGTCCGCCTCTCAGCGACTACGGCTCATTTGTACCGATACTGGCGCTTTAAAAGATATTCCGGCCTTCTGCAAAATGACCGGTAATCCGTTGCTTAGTAGCGACCAAGTCGACGGAAAACTGTATTTCATCATCGAAAAAGGGGCATGACTGCATGGCCAAAAAACTCGCCATAATTGCAAGTAAAGGCACGTTGGATGGTGCTTACCCCCCATTTTTACTGGCCTCTACAGCAGCAGCGCTAGGGTTTGAAGCCAAAATATTTTTTACCTTTTACGGTTTGCAATTGCTTAAGAAAGAGCTGTCTCTTAAAGTCTCACCTTTGGGTAACCCTGCTATGCCCATGCCTGTTCCGATCCCCAGTATCGTTCAAATTATTCCAGGGCTTGAAGCCTTTGCTACCTGGATGATGCAACGCAAACTGAAAAAGAAAGGCGTTGCCAGTGTTGCTGAATTACGTGAGATTTGTCTGGAGTCAGATGTTGAATTAATTGCCTGCCAGATGACTGTTGATTTGTTTGATTTTAAAAATTCAGATTTTATCGATGGAATCAGTCATGGAGGCGCTGCCACGTTTCTGGAATTTGCCAGCGAAGCCGATATAACTTTATACATCTGAATAACCGTATTCGGTTTGGAATAGGAACAGCTTTATGCAATTTGTCTGGAAGACTTTTTTAAAAGGTTTGGCAACAGCATTACCCGTCACCCTGACGCTTTATCTTATTTATTGGTTGGCTGTTACTGCAGAACGTGCATTACGCCCGATAATGATCGCCATTTTACCCTATGACTTTTACTGGCCAGGGCTGGGGCTATTGGCGGCTATAGGGTTAATTTTTGTGATTGGCATTGCAGTTAATGCCTGGCTGGTTAAACGACTGTTTGATATTGGTGAATCCATTCTGGATCGCATTCCGCTGGTGAAATCGATTCATGGTGCATTAAGAGATTTCACGCGCTTTTTCTCTCGCGAGAAACAGCAGGAAAGTCTCAGCAATGCTGTTGCAGTCACCATCGGTGGAGTTCAGCTGATTGGCTTTCTGGTGAAGGATAACGTTAGCCATGTATTGGGCATGGAGGACCAGGAAAATGATCTGGTCGCCATATACCTGCCAATGAGTTATCAGGTTGGCGGCTATACAATTTGCGTTTCACGAGATCAGGTTCGGTCGTTGGAAATGTCGAATGAAGACACTATGCGCTGGATCCTAACCGCAGGACTTTCGGACAGTGAAACAGAAAGCCATCAGCCAAAAATTATTGTTGAAAAATAACTTTTACATGACATCTGACAAAGGATTGTCTTTACTTTCTCATTTGCCCCATATCCATTAACTGGTGGGATTTTTATTCCTTTACCAACCTCAACTATCCCAATCTAATAAAGCTACTACTAACCAATAAATTTGTTACAAAAAATGAAGGTTCTAAAAATTGATGGAGGATATGCGAACGCCTCTCCCGCTATTTTTCATTCCCAATCAGAAATAATCTATTGATTATTAGTGGTGTCCCTGACAGACTACAAATATCTACCGTATATGATTGATTAATAATGATTTAAAATAAAATAATAAATTTGTTGCCCCCTTTGTTGCCCCATATTTCATAAAATGCCGGTACTTACAAAATAATAGTTACTAACGATATTTCTCTTACTATTGATATGTGAATAATTATATTACCAAGCACTTATGGCCCCACAATACCGTTGTAAATTTACAAGAAATCCATTTAGTTTTCTCAAAAACAATTTCAGTATGTCACTATCAAGGTTCACATAATTGATATCAATAACAAATCTATCCAGATTTGTTATGTCAATTTTTGTCATGATTGGTAAGCTTATTCAAATAAACTGCTGAACTTTAGTACGACATTCATAATAATAAATATCACTGAGATAAAGATGGACAACACGGAACAACAATTCTTAAGAGACCTAGACGATAAACTATGGAAAGCAGCAGACAAACTGCGCGCCAACCTCGACGCCGCCAACTACAAACATGTAGTACTGGGTCTTATCTTCCTGAAGTATGTCTCCGATGCCTTTGAAGAGCGTCAGGAGCAATTGCTGGAGCTGTTCCAAACCGACGCATACGACAACATCTACTTCATGCACCGCGATGATTACGACAACGACGCTGACTACCAACAGGCATTAAATGAAGAGCTGGAGTTGCTGGACTATTATCGCGAAGCCAACGTCTTCTGGGTGCCCAAAGCCGCCCGTTGGAACACACTTAAAGAAAAGGCCGTATTGCCGGTTGGTTCGGTCATTTGGCAGGATGATGCTGGTGCAGATGTGAAATTGCGTTCAGTCTCATGGCTTATCGACAACGCATTGGAAGAGATTGAGAAAAGCAACAACAAGCTTAAAGGTATTCTCAACCGCATCAGCCAATACCAGCTCGACAACGACAAACTGATTGGCTTGATTAACACCTTCTCGGACACGTCATTCACCAAGCCGGTATTTGGTGGCGAGCGTCTTAATCTGCACAGCAAAGACATTCTCGGTCACGTTTACGAATACTTCCTGGGTCAGTTCGCCCTCGCAGAAGGAAAGCAAGGTGGCCAGTATTACACTCCCAAAAGCATCGTCACGCTGATTGTTGAAATGTTGCAGCCTTACTCAGGCCGGGTGTATGACCCGGCAATGGGATCGGGCGGTTTCTTCGTGTCCAGCGACAAGTTCATCGAAGAACATGCCAAAGAGCAGCACTACGACGCCGAAGAACAAAAGAAACACATATCGGTGTACGGTCAGGAATCCAATCCCACTACCTGGAAGCTGGCCGCCATGAACATGGCGATTCGTGGTATCGACTTTAACTTCGGTAAGAAAAATGCCGACAGTTTCACCGATGACCAGCACCCCGACTTACGTGCCGACTTTGTCATGGCCAACCCGCCATTTAATATTAAAGATTGGTGGAGTGAATCACTGGCCGACGATGTTCGATGGAAGTACGGCACTCCACCCAAAGGCAATGCTAACTTCGCCTGGCTGCAACATATGCTGTATCACCTTGCGCCAACGGGAAGCTTGGCACTGTTATTGGCCAATGGTTCGATGAGTTCCAATACCAGTGGTGAAGGTGAAATACGTCAGCAGCTGGTTGAAGCTGACTTGGTGGAATGTATGGTCGCCCTGCCCGGCCAACTGTTCACCAACACGCAGATCCCGGCCTGTATCTGGTTTTTGACCAAAGATAAAGCGAACGGTATGGTGCGCAATGAAGCCAAACGTAACCGTCGTGGTGAAATATTGTTCATTGATGCCCGCAATCTAGGATTTATGCGCGACCGGGTTTTGCGTGATTTCACCACCGATGACATCGCCAAGCTTGCCGATACCTTCCATGCCTGGCAGCGTAATGAAGGGTACGAGGATGTCGCCGGCTTCTGCAAATCCGTCAACCTCGACGAAATCAAAAAAAATGACTATGTGCTGACACCTGGTCGTTATGTGGGTGCAGATGACGTGGAAGAGGATGGCGAACCTTTTGCTGAAAAGATGTCGCGGCTAGCCGGACAATTGAGCGAACAGTTTACTGAAAGTGACCGGCTGGAAGCTGAGATTAAACTCAACCTTGGGAGGCTGGGGTATGAGGTCTGAATGGTCTGAACATTTGTTGGAAGAGCTTTGCACTGAAATAACCGTTGGTTATGTTGGTTCAATGACCAAAGAATATCAAGAATCAGGCATACCATTTTTCCGTTCAAAGAACATTCGCGAATATGAAATAGACTGGACCGATATTAAATATGTGTCACGAGAATTTCATAACAAACTACAAAAATCAGCTCTCAAGCCGGGGGATGTCGCTGTTGTAAGAACTGGTAAACCGGGTATTGCCTGCGTCATACCACATGATGTTAAGGAAGCGAACTGTTCTGATTTAATAATTATTCGCGTCAATCCAGAACGCTTGTCTGCTCATTACCTCTGTTTTTACATGAACTCTGTTGCAAACCATCAGATCAGTTCTCGGTTAGTTGGAGCTGTACAACAACATTTTAATGTCGGCGCAGCAAAAAAAATTGTCGTCAAAGCGCCTAATTTGGAAGGCCAAACTCAGATCGTAAAAGTTCTCAAAGACCTGAGCGACAAAATCCAACTCAACCAGCAAGTCAACCAAACCCTCGAACAGATGGCCCAGGCCATATTCAAAAGCTGGTTTGTCTATTTCGAGCCGGTCAAAGCCAAAATCGCTGCACTGGAAGCCGGTGGCAGCGAAGAAAACGCCCTGCTCGCCGCCATGCAAGCCATTTCCGGCAAAGATGCAGCCACACTCGCCCGAATGCAAACCGAACACCCCGACAAATACGCCAAACTCCGCACCAACGCTGAACTATTCCCATCAGCCATGCAGGATAGCGAACTAGGCCTAATTCCGGTTGGTTGGTATTGTTTGGCGCTTGATGAAATAGCTAAGTACCAGAATGGACTTGCTCTGCAAAAGTTTCGTCCTGAAAACGAAAATGATTATCTACCTGTGGTCAAAATTGCTCAACTCAAAAAAGGTAATGCGGATGGTGCTGAAAAGGCGTCACCTGCGATTAAGCCTGAGTGCATCATAGAAAATGGCGATGTAGTTTTTTCCTGGTCAGGCTCACTTATGGTTGATACTTGGTGTGGTGGAAAGGCCGCTCTCAATCAGCACCTCTTTAAGGTTACCTCGAACAAATATCCAAAATGGCTGTACTTTCAATTTACCCGACACCATCTTAATGATTTTCAGCGTATTGCAGCAGACAAGGCAGTAACAATGGGCCATATCAAAAGAGAGCATCTTCATCGCGCTAAATGTGCAATTCCGGACAAACATCTTATTGAGAATGCTGGTCCCTCACTACAAAGCATTTTGGAAAAACAGATTGAACTTCGCCTCGAAGTAAACACGTTGACAAAGCTCAGAGACACGCTGCTACCTAAACTTCTTTCAGGTGAGCTAGCCTTGTCTATATATGAAAGCGAGGTCGCCTAATGACGATAACGCCTGAACAAATTGACCTTTGGCGAAGTGCTGCTTCTGAAACACAAAATTTAGAGTTCAAAGAAGCTAACCAACAATATGACACCAGAAGGCTATGCAAATATTGCGTGGCAATAGCAAATGAGGGTGGAGGTCACCTGGTGCTTGGTATTGCGGATAAGGCACCTCGTCAGATTGTTGGTAGTCAGGCCTTCCTTGATACGCAAGACATTGCCGAAAAACTATTTCAATGGCTGGGCTTTCGTGTCGATGTAGAAGCTGTCTTGCATCCTCATGGCCGTGTGGTGATATTCATCATCCCGGGCCGCCCCAAAGGAACGGCCTATCATTATGAAGGCGCCTACCTGATGCGTTCCGGCGAACAGTTGGTACCAATGAGTGAAGACCAATTGCGCCGAATCTTCTCGGAAGGTCAACCGGATTGGCTGGAGTTTCCGGCAATCAAAGATGTTTCTGCGCAGGATGTAGTTCAACTGCTAGATACACAGACTTTTTTTGATTTGCTCAGTATGCCTTATCCAACCGACCAAAGCGGGGTTTTGGCTCGTCTTATAGAAGAGCGATTAATAGAGGAAAGCCTAAGAGGATTTAATATTTTAAATATCGGCGCAGTGCTGTTGGCTAAAAACCTTCGCAATTTTCAAAACATCAGCCGCAAAGCGCCCCGTGTTATCGTTTATGCTGGTGAGTCAAAAATGCAGACTCTGTCTGATGTGACTGGAGAAAAAGGTTATGCAGTCGGTTTTACAGGGCTTGTGCAGTATGTCATGGGCAAGCTGCCTCAGAATGAAATGATTGAAGGTGCAATTCGTAGAGAAATCAAACTTTTGCCAGAGGTTGTGATACGAGAGTTGCTTGCAAATGCTTTGATCCATCAGGATTTTGAGATGGGCGGCACGTCACCAATTGTTGAAGTCTTCTCAAACCGTGTTGAAATCTCAAATCCAGGGGATCCGATTGTCCCTGTGGAACGCTTTATTGATGGTTATCAATCTCGTAATGAGCGTTTAGCAGACCTGATGCGCCGTTTTGGTATTTGTGAGGAAAAAAGCAGTGGTATAGATAGAGTTATTGAGGCTGCGGAAATTATGCAGTTACCGGCACCAGAGTTTTTGACAAGCCATAGAAGGACTATTGTGGTCATTCATGGCCCTCGAGCTTTTCGTGAAATGAATGGTAGCGATCGTGTCCGTGCTTGTTACCAACATTGCGTTTTACAGTATGTATTGCGCAAGCAAATGACCAATCAATCCTTGAGAGAACGATTTGGGCTATCAGAGGGCAGTAGCAATTCTGTATCGCAAATCATAACCTCTACAATTGAGCAAGGACTAATTAAGAATGATCCAAATGCGCCCGAGTCAAGACGCTACGCCAGATACATCCCGGCTTGGGCATAATTCATTTCATGGCAAATACCACACAACCAAGTGGCAGGGACTAATTGATTGATCTTATGCGACTTTCTCATTTCATCACAAATCAAAGTAGCGAGTCCGGTCAGCATTAATCATTGTTTATATTGGATTGCAAAATGCAACTGAGTAAATGATGGCAATGACATACAGCAAATCCAAATTTTCACCTCACGTGAAGGTGATGTTGGATAAAGAGACGTTTGACTGATTCGTGATTCGTATGGAGCAGCAATTCGAGACTGCGCTTAAGAACGTGCTGTTTTTGTAAAACATCTTTAAGGGTCAAAAAGCTGCCGTGCCAGCAACTACTAAGGATTTCATGTTAGTTCGCCAGGCTTAATATTGTTGACATTGGAACATGAGTCTACATGACTATGGTTAGATGCTACTCTAAACTCTATAATGCAATGATTACACTGGAGTAAATTCAATGCCTACAATGGCAAAGGTTAACAACAAAATACTGACATGGGCACGTGAACGCTCAGGTATTTCTGTGCCTGAATTTGCTGCAAAAAACGGTATCAGCGAAGAGCGTCTTCGCAAGTGGGAAGACGGTACTGAAGCGTTAACATTTACCCAAGCTCAGAAATTTGCAGATAAGGCTCATGTGCCATTCGGCTACCTTTTCCTTCGAGAGCCACCGCTTGACGAGTTACCCATACCAGACCTAAGAACAATTGATAATCGAGGGGTAAATCGTCCGAGTGCTGAGCTTTTGGATCTGCTTAAACTAACATTGCTACGTCAACAGTGGTACAGAGAGTACTTATCTAATGAACAAGGTAATCCTTGCGAATTAGTCGGCAGCGTAAGTCAAAATGCATCCGCGCAAGTTATTGTGGAGAATATGAGGCGAAAGCTTGGTGTTCAGGCTCATCCAATACGTGGGGATTGGCAAGACTACTATCGTGATTTGGTGCATCGCATTGAGAGCAATGGCGTTTTAGTCATGCGGGAAGCAAGTTTGGGGCATCACTCTAGGCCATTGAAAGTAGAGGAGTTTCGTGGATTTGCGATAGCTGATAAGTTTGCTCCAATTATCTTTGTTAATCATGCTGATGCACCTGGAGCCAGGTTGTTTACGCTCATGCATGAGCTTTGCCATATCTGGATGGGTATTTCAGGAATTTCTGATGGGAGTGATTCTCCTAATCGTGATAGTGAAGTAAAGTGTAATGCTGTTGCCGCAGAGTTCTTAGTTCCAGAGGCTGAGTTCAGCCCATTATGGAGAGATACTGAGGACTGGAAAGACAATCTTGCCCCCCTCCAAGCCCATTTTCACGTCAGCCAATGGACCCTCGCGAGGCGGGCTTTGACTCTGGGTTTTATTCATACGAATCAGTACCGTAATTATATCGCGAAGCAAAAAGAACTATGGGACAATCGAGAGAAGAGGACAGATGGCAATGGTCCAAGCTTCCACAAAACCAAAAACGCTCAAATAAGTAAACTTTTTTCCAGAGCAGTATTGTCCCAGGCTTTTAATGGTCAAATCATGTTGCGTGAGGCAGGTCAATTGTTAGGTATAAACCCTGCCAAACTAAAGAACTTTGCTAACGAGGTGAGGTTTTGAAGTATTTGTTGGACTCAAATACCTACATACAAGCAAAGAATCAATATTATGGCATGGAGTTTTGTCCGGGCTATTGGGACTGGCTTGATACTATGTTCGCTTCTGGCGAGGTCTGTAGTATTGATTTTATCGGTAAAGAGCTAAAAGAAGGTAATGATAAATTGAGCGGATGGGTCAAACAACGCTCAGGGCACTTTATCAAACATGATGATGCAGAAACACAAGAAGAGTTTACTGTGATTGTTAATTTTGTCATGTCACAAGACTTTATTCCAGCTAACCGAGACGCATTCCTGGCTAAAGGTGATCCTTGGTTAATTGCTAAAGCAAAAACATTGGGAGCCACTCTGGTTACCCACGAAGCTACTGTCTCGCCTGCAACCAAAAAGGTCAAAATACCCAACATCTGTCAGCAATTTAACGTCCGATGTATTAGTACTTTTGATCTTCTGAATGAACTCAAACCAAAATTTGTTTTAGATGAATAAGCATCAAAATTCGAACGACATAATGTTTTCTTAATATAAGAAAGCATCTTAGGGAGCGAAAGGACTTGTGATGACCGAAGACCAGCTGGAACAACTCTGCCTCACATGGTTTGCTGAGGCCGGCTGGGAAACAGCACATGGTCCCAACATTGCTTTTGATGGACTTGCGCCAGAGCGTAAAGATTACCGTCAAGTACTCTTACTGGCGGATTTGGAAGCGGCCATTCGGCGTATCAACCCTCACTTGCCTGATTCAGCGGTCGAACAAGCCATTGCGATTGTCAGCAAGCCGGAAAGTCTTGATTTAGTGATCAGTAATCGCGGATTTCACCGTATGTTGTTGGAGGGTGTTCCGGTCGATTACAAGCGCGAAGACAAAGTCATCCATGACCATGTGTTTTTGATTGATTTCAGTTCGGTGGACAATAACCGCTTTCGTGCCATAAACCAATTCACGCTCCTGGGAAACAAACAACCCCGACGCCCTGATATAGTCGCCTTCATCAACGGTTTGCCAATTGGTGTACTGGAGCTGAAAAGTCCATCGAGTGACTCAGCCGATGTCTGGAGTGCATTTAACCAGATTCAGACCTACAAAGACGAAGTCAGCGAGCTGTTTATATTCAACGAAGCGCTGGTGGTCAGCGATGGTTATACAGCACGACTGGGTTCGCTCACCGCCAATCAGGAACGTTTCATGCCTTGGCGCACCCTCAAGCACGAAGATGATAAACCATTGCTTGAGTGGCAACTGGAAACCATGGTGCGAGGCTTTTTTGACCGTGAACTATTACTCGACTACATCCGGTACTTCGTGTTGTTTGAAACCGACTCAGATGTGCTGATCAAGAAAATTGCTGGTTATCATCAATTCCATGCAGTACGTGAAGCAGTAAGAGCAACCATTATCGCTGCACAAGCACCACCCAAAAATTGGGCAGCAGATAAACGAGCCACTTATGGCGATGAAGTACAGCCAGGCAGTAAAAAAGCCGGTGTCGTCTGGCATACGCAAGGCTCAGGAAAAAGCATCTCAATGTGTTGTTATGCCGGCAAATTACTGCAACAGCCGGAGATGAATAATCCTACCTTGCTCGTGGTAACTGACCGCAACGATCTGGATGGCCAGCTATTCGTAACATTTTCAGGAGCCAAGGAGTTACTCAAACAAGAACCGGTGCAAGCTGAAGATCGCGATACGCTTCGGCAATTACTCGCTGAACGTGAATCCGGCGGCATTATCTTTACCACCGTGCAGAAATTCGCTCTATTGGATGATGAATCGGGCCATCCGATTCTCAACGATCGGCACAATATCGTGGTAATTTCTGATGAGGCACACCGCAGCCAGTATGGACTCAAAGCCACTTTGAAAAAAGATGGTAGCTACCAGTTCGGTTATGCCAAACACATGCGCGACGCCCTCCCCAATGCCGCTTTTATCGGCTTTACCGGTACGCCCATTTCCAGTGAAGACAAAGATACCCGCGCCGTGTTTGGGGATTATGTGTCGATTTATGACATCCAGGATGCTGTGGATGACGGTGCAACAGTGCCGATTTATTACGAATCACGTCTGGCTAAGCTCGACATTAACCGTGACATGATCGAAGAATTATCAGATAAGGTCGAAGAAATCGTCGAAGATGATGAGGATGTCGGTGGTCGTGAGAAAACCAAAGGGGAATGGAGTCGATTAGAGAAATTAGTTGGTGCCGAACCGCGATTGGCAGAAGTTGCCGATGATTTAGTCAATCATTTTGAAACCCGAAACGCCAGCATTGAAGGTAAGGCAATGATCGTCGGCATGAGCCGCGACATCTGCGCCCAGCTTTACAATGAAATCATCAAACTCCGCCCCGAATGGCATGATCCCGATCCAGAGAAAGGCGTCATCAAAATCGTCATGACCGGTTCAGCGTCAGACAAGCCATTATTGCAACCGCACATATACAACAAGAAGACAAAAAAACGGCTCGAGAAGCGCTTTAAAGCTGTGAATGACCCATTGAAACTCGTTATCGTCAGGGATATGTGGTTAACGGGTTTTGATGCGCCCTGCTGTCACACAATGTACGTGGACAAGCCGATGAAGGGCCATAATCTGATGCAGGCCATCGCCCGAGTGAACCGGGTCTTTAAAGACAAACCAGGTGGTCTGGTGGTTGATTACATCGGCATTGCCAATGAACTGAAACAGGCACTCAAGAATTACACCGATTCCAAAGGCAGAGGCACACCGACCCACCATGCTGAAGAAGCCTTCGCCATTTTGTTGGAGAAGCTCGACATCATTCGCGGCATGTTCTCAAAGGGTCCGCATGGAGAAGGGTTTGATTACAGTGAATTTGAGACCCGGCCCCACGAATTGCTCATTGGCGCAGCCAACTACGTACTGGGACTGCCGGATGGTAAAAAACGGTTTCTGGATACGGTATTAGCGATGAGTAAGGCGCGAACACTTTGTGCCACGCTTGATGCGGCCAAAGAAGTGGAAAAAGAAGTGGCATTTTTATCTGCCGTCAAAACCGCAATTACTAAAACAACAACCATTGATCGCAAACTGAGTGAAGCTGAGAAAAATTCAGTGCTCAAACAGATCTTGGACAATGCCATTGTTGCCCAAGGTGTGGACGATGTATTTGCGTTATGCGGTTTAGATAAACCCAATATTGGTTTGCTGTCTGAAGAATTTCTGGAAGACGTAAGGCAGATGCCATATAAGAATCTGGCCGTTGAATTGTTGGAGCGGCTTCTTAAAGATGATATTCGGGCTAAAACACGAAATAACGTTGTTCAGGAAAAGAAATACGCCGACCGGTTGGAAGAAACGCTGCGTAAATACAATAACCGGGCAATAGAAACCGCCCAGGTTATCGAAGAACTGATACAGATGGCCAAGGACTTTCAAGCCGCCATTGAGCGTGATGCGGCTCTTGGGTTAAGCCCAGATGAAATCGCATTCTATGATGCATTGGCTAACAATGAGAGTGCTGTGCGTGATTTAGGCGACGAGATCCTGAAGAAAATTGCAGTTGAAGTCACCGAAAGCCTGCGCAAATCAACTACCGTTGACTGGCAAGTACGTGACAGCGTCAGAGCTAGGTTACGCATACTGATCAGGCGTATTCTACAAAAGTATAAATATCCACCAGACAAAGCCCCAGCGGCAATTGATCTTGTGATGGAGCAGGCAGAGGCTTTGTCGAATAGCTGGTCGATATAGCACTAATCTAAAATTACTATATTTAGTTGTGCCTTGCGGCTGGCCACCAGAGAGGATCATCTGAACCAGGCATCCGATATTGCATAATTTTCGCTTGAGTATCTGGATGTAATAAATAAGCCTCCAAAGCTTCAGCGCCTTTTTCATTAACCTGAATAGTTTCGGTGGCTAGCACTCGACTAATGGCCATTATCCGCTGCAACAATGGATCAGCCGCCAGGAGGATTTGCATATCAGACTGATGTTTCTGCTGAAACTTCAGAAATGGCACCGCACCCCAGATAACATAAGCACTCTGCTTTTCAGCCGCTTTAATGGCCCGTCCTTTACTCACACTTGTATCTTGATACCAGTCTGGCTCAGCATCATGGCCCATCATCGTCAGAACGGTTGCAGTGAGTTCATTGATCCCTTCGTTGTTATTGGCAATCAAGGTGTGACCTGATTGCTCAATCGCAGAAAAAGCGGCTAGCAGTGAACGTGCCTCGGAAACCTTTGCTGGATCAGCCGCTGGCCCAATCAAGACCGCCTGATTGGAGAATACCATTTGTGGCCAGCTGCCACGCTTTTCCTGGACAAATTCCGCCATTCCCGACTTTCCATAATGAGCGATAACAATATCTGCACTACCTTGCCGGGCTTTTTCAAATACTTGATTGCCACTGTAAATCTCGACGTTCAGTCCGGTTTCAGCTGTAAAAGCCGGCAACAGAGCATCCAACAAGCCACTGTCATAGGGCGTATTAACCACGACAAGACGCACGGTATCTTGTTGAGCGGCAGCATACTCATCAGAGCAGCCTGCCAGTAACAATAAGCTGACCGCCAACAGCCCGAGAATACACCCGGATTTCAAATGCATTGTCATAGCCTTTTTCAGTAACGAAGATTGATCCCGGTATACAAGAATCTGCCCGGTTGTGGGAAGCCATAACTGGTCTCGTAATCTTCATCAAACAGATTTTCCACGCCAGCATAAACATCAGCCTGGCCGCCAGCAAAAGTATATTTCAAGCGTGTATTGACCAGCTCAAAGCTTTCCAGCTTATCCCTTACCGCTGGGTCAACGCGGCTGAAATAATTCTGTGAGCCAATCCTTACTACATCACCGCTCAATTGCCACTGCGGTGTGAATTGATAAATTGCCTGCAAACTGGCTTTGTGTGTTGGCCGGTATTGCAACTGATTGGTCAAAATGCCGGCAGATTTATCTTCACTGTCCAAAAAGCCCAGCGCAGCCCGTACTGTTAGTTTGTCTGTGAACTGATAAGCACCGTCAATATCGACACCTTTAAAACGCAGTTCATCCCGGTTTTCAAACACGCGGCTAGTTTCATCACGCTCGATGAAATCATCGACATCGGTTTGCCAGACAGCGATATTTAAAGCGGCCCCCTGCCATTGATTTCGCAGACCTGCCTCATAATGTTTGGCGCGTTGAAAACCTAACTCAAGGTTGCCCGCGCCTTGTTCATACAATTGCCGGATTGTCGGTGAATCCACCTTACGCGCAACGGTGCCATAGACAGTCGTAACATTGCTCAACGGTTTGCTGAGTGAAAATTGAGCGCTCTGTGCTGTCTCGTCACTGCCAGCGGAAATATCCAGTTCGTGTTGGCCAACCCCGACCACAGCGGTCAGGTCATAAGGCAATGCCTGTGTTAATTCAACCGCATAGGAACGAACACTTAAATCTTCATCGGTTGCCGTTACTGTATAAGGTGTAGCCGGACAAGCCTGGTTGCCGCCACCGCCACCGCCACCGCCACCGCCACCGCCACCGCCACCGCCACCGCCACCGCCACTAGCAATTGTGCAGTTCAGACCATTTTCGTCATAGTCTTCGTTACGATGATCGATACTGAAAGCAATCTGGCTGTTCGTCGTTGGCAACTGACCAATTAACTGGGCATGCACCCCCTGCGTTTGCGTTTCTTCTTCGCGTGAAAAGGTATTATTGGTGGTAAAACTATTGAGATTTAAATCGTCATAACTGGCCGTTTGTTCCTTCAGCTCATTATCAAAAAACCACAGCCGGCCAGTCCAGTTATCGGTAAAGTCATAATCAGCACCAAATTGCAGTGAATAACCTCGCTGCGACTCAACTCGCTCATAACGCGACCGTTGTGCGAAGTCATCCACTTGGTTGTCAAGGGTGATCGGCGGTTTGCCGTACTCACCTTCTAAATAACTGGCAAACATCCCAACAGTAAGCCTATCAGTCAGATTACGATGGTAGGACAGCACCAGATTTTCACGGCGGTTGTCACTGTTATTGCGTTGGTCATTATCCTGAAAGTTGTCTGCCGAACCATCCAATGGACTACTGAAATCATTGGACACTGAAAAATTATCGCGGTCTCTTACGCCATAGCCAAAAAAGAAATCCTGATCAACATCGCCGTAACCCACCTGACCATTGGCCAGCCAGAAATCATCACTTCCCCGTTCCAGCTTTGATGCTGCTTTGAAGCCATCCTGTGTACCACGGGTTTTAATATCAATAACCCCTGCCATGCCACCATCACCATATAAAACGGATGAACTGCCGACATTTAAATCAATCCGACCAATGGCAAAAGCTGGGATCAAACTTGGATCAAACTGACCATCAAAGGTTGAATTGAACGGAATCCCATTAACAAGCAATTTAATCTGCCTCGTCCGCAGGCCACGAATATCCATACGCGGCGTGCCATCACCGCCATACCGCACATTGACACTGGGAGTTAACCGCAAAGCATCTTCCAGACTTCTGGCACCGAGCAATTCCAATTCCTGTTGATCAATTTGATATTGGGTGCCGGCTTCCGGTTGCGTGTTAACCACCAGATTCCCCAGTTCATAGACCGGCTCCTCTGTTGTGGCAAATACTGGAGCTGATAGTGCAGCGGTACATATAGCAATGGATATATTTTTAGATATATATCGTGAGGTAAAAGTTGGAGACGTTTTCACACAAAACCTCTTTAATTGTTACTTTTTTTACGAAGACTGCGCCAGGCCATGAAACCAATCAGGCCACCAACGCTGCCAAAAATAAAATGGGTAATAAAGGGATATGTAATCCCATGCCGGAAAGAATCAGTTTCGACACCGGCAACCATGATCAGACCAAACTTGAAAGCCGGTTTAACCATGTGCACCATTCCGGCGGCTAATGGTAACAGCCACAACGTGACAGACTGTCTCGACAGGCGGCGGTAAATCACATCCAGCAAAGCCCCCTGACTGAGCAAAATCAATGCAGCAGATGGATTATCACGAACAATTAATGCCGCCACCAGCCCGCCGGCACCAGCCAACGTCGCCGTGTAAGCATAGGGCGCACTACACCGCACAAAAATCAGGATAGCCATCAGCGTCAGGCCCTGACGACCAGGCATATCCAGACCAAAACGAAAGGTTTCATGCAGCACCATCGCCAATGCACCTGCCAGGAAAATCAGCAGATGACGAACACGTTCAGAATGCAGCAGTTCAGAACTGCTTGAGATAGTTTTTTGCAGCAACTTGCCAGACATCGGCTTGCTCCTCAACGGGTTCAACAATCAGACATGGCTCACCATTGAGCCAAATCGCCCGGGGCCATGCACCCATCATAATCTTTGCATTTTTATTGCTCAGCACCTCACCCTCTATAGACTGAACAACGGCAATATCCGTGGCATTATGTAATTCAGATAGTGTCAGGGTTTGCTCGGCATGATCGCGCATCCCGGCCAGCCACAATAAACGACCATCATTACCGGAAGCACATAAACAAGCAGCGGCTAATGCGCCAATAACGCCATCCTCAGTACCCGTTAAACCAAATAAACCTAACTGGGCAGCTTCAGCTAAATCTCTTGCTTGTGTCTGGATTACCACACGGTGTTTGCAAAGTACGCCGAATCTCGCCAAGGCATGACTCAGATTTTTTTCTGGTAATAAACACAGACCTGCATCAGCTCCTTCAGCACTATTTTCTAAAAGGTAGTTTTTGCAAAGATGCTCAATGGCTTGTAGTGAAGCTGGTGTCTCAACGACCAGACAAGCAGCGCTGTTATGCGACGTGAAGGGCACTAAAGGACTCATCAGTAATTGATGGCGGGTAACAAACCGGCAACGTCCCAGCGCGTTGTCATTGATGGCGGCACACAAAGCGCGGGCATGAAAACCTGTTCCCCGACTTTCCAAATTATCGGTGTCATCAATGCCAATAAATAAACGACTTGTCATGTTGCGGAATGCCAAATGAAATGTCGACATATTCCAACATACATATCGTAGACTGTAAACATTTGGCTACTGTGCTGAAAATATTAGGGTTTTAATAGCTTGCTTATTCCAGCCCGATCGTCCCCAACCAATTTAGCCTCTTTTTGTTCAATTTGCCTGTCATGGCCAAGCACTGATTGCCTCACACCACTACAACGAGCACCACCTTTAATGGTTTACCAATGGTTTATTAAAGCTGCTGTTTATGGCATTCAACACATCCAAGCACGTTTATAAGACATGCCCATTGCCCGACCGGCGGCTGAGATTGAACCATATTGCTGAATCGCTTCCAGCAAGTCCGCTTTACCAGGACCGATGGCAACTACCTCATCATTTTAAAAACAGATTTGGATACCGACAGCTTTTGATAAGCCCGAAAACTTGAAGATAGATAGACCAAATTTCATACATGCAAAATTTTGCATATTCAGTAAGACAGTATCTGTCTAAAAACTTATAAGTCACTTTGGCTTTAAACATCAGTTATCGGCACAATCCTGTCACAATCTGATCACAGTCGGATGCAAAAAATGATTTTTTATTTAGGTATTAATGGCTGAAGTCAATTTTACTAATTAATAAGTATTTCCAGGAAATTCCGGGAAATACTAGGGTTTGGTTATCTATCATGTCTTGTAACTAAAAGTCTGATTGCGGGTAAGAACAAACCAATCCACAAAGGCATCAATCGCTCTTAATATGGTTCATAGCTTCCATAGCTATCATTTTGCTTGATTATTACCTATGAATCCCTGGCTAGCTCAATCAACAGTTCGCTGATCGTTTTTTGACCATATTGATTCAGCTCAACCTTTTTCTCCCAAGCTCCTATGTTCGTATGTTTGCCAAGCAGTTCCAGATTTTTAAGTTTATCTGGCCATTTCACTTTTTTGAGAAGACCTATGACTTCTCCTTGCGAAGTAATTTCTGAAACATCAAGCCCCTGAATCATCTGTCGCCAAATTGCTGGCCATTTATCAATTGATTTTAAGTGCCCATCAATTTCGAAAATATCGATCAAATCCATTTGATCGATTTCAATAAGTCTTTTTAAAACATACTCAGAGTCAATTTGAAGTCTTTTATTACGAGCTTCAATTCGTTCTGCAATCATCCGAGAAATATTAACATTTACTAACAACCTCGCAGCTTGTGGGCCAGCCGTCTTATGACTATAACCAGCCCTGATTGCTGCCTGAGCACCATTAAAATCAATAAGATACTCGTCAATAAATGCCAATTGTCTAGGTGTAAGTAGCGAACTTACTTTCTGTTCATTCATCATGCTTATCCTGAATATTTGGATATTTTGACCCTAGAGCAGCCATAATCCTTTGTCTGAGGCGGTCTGTAACCCTTCCCTCTGGCTTTTGCTAGATATGAAATTCTGTACACGACGTCTTTTTTTGATATGTCGTTATCTACAAAATAAAACGGGCTTTGAATCACAGGAACATGGTTGTAACCACCAGCAGTTTCCCAAAGCTGTTTGATCATCTGGATGAGTTTGCTCGGATGTCTAATCCTGTCTCCATCAAGAAATATAACGCAATGGTAATGTTGTGACTTAGCCCTCTCTTGCTCTCTTACCCAGCAATATCCCACTTCATCAACTTGGTAATTCCATTTGATCCGCGCCACCAAATTTTTAATAAAAATCGATATGATTCGGTTATCAGACGAACTTATTGAGGTATGAAGATCGAAGCGATAGACAAATACCCTGGACCATTTCTCGAGGCAAATTTCGAACTGATTAAGCATAGCGCTCATGGTTTCAACATATACTCCAGACTTGCTTGAGTTAATCTTGTAATGAGTACCTTTAAAATTGAAATGCTCGTCGTGAGTTACACGCTTACGATTACGCGTTCGTTTGGTCTTGAGCCTCTGATGGGCCACCCAATTTTCATTTGTATCGTAATAAGGTTCTATAGAGACATTAGATACTAGAAATATCCGCCCGTTTTCGTCAGTTTTATTCGTTGATGAACATGCAACAGCACTATTGTTTTGCCGCTTCTTGTCCGACAATTCCGTTCCGACAAAACCGCATTTAATTTCATTAGGGAAATTCATAGGCTACTCCCCCCATTTTTGTCTTCGAGTTCACGCCTCAAAAAACTCAGATGTGCGAGAAGTTCATCAACGGACAAGGTCGATAGTGAACTCAAGTTAATACCGTAACCGGGGAGTTTTGCCACGAGCTGAGAGACTTGCCCATATAAGTGCATCCATTCGACAGACTCATTTTGATTAATCATTACTCACCCCTCAATACATTTGGAGCAGGGTGTAATGGATTATCATTTATTTTTGTCTGTAGATATTTAGACTTGAGGTCGTTCTTCGAAATGCGAGATCTAACCAACTCTCTAACAAATTCCCTCATTTCTTCATCAGTGAGACCAGCAATTACTGCTTCATTGCAGGCATGCACTTCGTTTTCAATCCAGAACGAGGAAACGCCATCTTTAACTGGTGGACAAAAAACCTCATCTTGAATATCTTGATAAATTTTTGCTCGTGAACATTCACGAATATTGGTTACGCTATTTAACCTTAATAATTTACTGATGTTTGACATTACAAATCCCATCAATCTGGGAGCTTATGCAAAACACTCAGGCACAAAAAAAGGGCGTGCTCTTGTGTCATGCATAAGCTACATGACTGTCAACGCCCTTCTTCTGCTCTTTTCGTGTTATCGGCTCTTGCCTAGGAATACATTTAACACGTTTGACAGGTGGACCATATCAATCCACATTCGTATAGATTAACCAAACACTGTCTTGAGTTCAAGCGAACCAATTATAAATTTGTTTTTATTTTGTCTAGGTAATCTGCCCATTCCTGAAGCATCTTAGCCCTTTCATCAAGATATTGAGCATGATTGTAAGCTGCTCGGGTTGTACCATCCACATGAGCTAATTGCCTTTCAACCCAATCCGAGTTATAGCCTTGTTCGTGAAGCATTGTAGAAGCCATTCCACGAAATCCATGAGCGCACATTTCTTCAGAAGTAAACCCCATCCTTCTTAATGCCGCAGTTATTGTATTCTCACTCATCGGACGATCTTTAGAGCGTACACATGGGAAAACGTATTTGCCATTCCCTGTAAGTGGCCGGATCTCATCTAATATTTCTCGAGCCTGGTTTGAAAGAGGAATAATATGTATTCGACCGCTTTTCATTCTTCCGGAATGAATACGCCAGATTCCGCTGCCCAAATCTATGTCTTCCCATTCTGCTGCTCTGATATTTATTGGGCGATTCAATACTAAATAAGACAGCTTGAGAGCACACCTTGTAGTGAAGTGGCCGCTATATCCGTCAATAGCTCTCAGTAATTCTGCTACTTTTTTAGGCTCTGTTAGTGCTGCTCTATGGTTTACTTTTTGTGTAGGCAGTGCGCCTTCTAACGCAGCAGCTGGGTTTGTCTCTGTGAGTCCATTGGCAATAGCATATTTGAAAATGCTATTAGATAAACGCCGGATCCTATGGGCTGTTTCTATTGCACCTCTATCATAGACACGTTTGATGACTTGTAGTAGTTCTGGGGCCGTGACCTTATTTATTGCCCGGTCACCCAACCAAGGGAAAGCGTTTTGTTCTAATCTTGAAAGTGTAAGATCTGTATATTTTTGAGTCCATCTATGCCTGTTATGACCATGCCACTCGCGAGCAACTTCTTCATAGGTATTACTGGAAGCAGATTGCAATTTATGAAACTTTCGCTGATGAGAAGGATCTATGCCCATATCTAATAGATCTCTCATATCATCACGCTTTCTTCTCGCCTCCTTGAGAGAAACCTTGGGATAGGTACCAAGGGATATACGTTTTTCTCTACCCTCAAATCTGTACTTATATCGCCATCTTTTACTGCCAGAAGTAGGTACTTCTATATATAAACCATTACTGTCACTTATTTTGTAAGGTTTCTCCGTCTTAGTGTTATCAGGCTTTATGCCGTGTTTGGCATTTTTGATTTTTATATCTGTAAGAGGCATAAGTGGGGCAACTTTCTACTTTAAGATGAATTAATTAATAGTTGCCCCTAAGGTTGCCCCCAACATATCGTTGATGTCAATAGAAAACTATGGACAACTATGGATGCCACAGACAGTATAAACACTTGTTTTAAAGTAGGAAAATATAAATATGGACAACGTTGAAATCTAATTTGGTGTCCCTGACAGGAGTCGAACCTGTGGCCTTCCCCTTAGGAGGGGGACGCTCTATCCATCTGAGCTACAGGGACATCGGCGGCAATTATAACAGGGCTGTTTTCAACAGACGAATACATAACCCTCTGAACGGATGCGGACCGGCCGCCAATAAAAAAAGCCCCTCAACGGGGGCTTTGAAATTTCATTTAAAACTCTAGACATATCTTACCAAAATGCTGATTTGTCTCTTGGTATTCAAATGCCTGCACGATGTCTTGCAAAGCAAATACGCGATCAACAATGGGTTTCATTTCATTGACCTCGATGGACTTAATCATTTCCTGTTGCTGGACTCTGCTGCCGACAAGAACGCCCTGAAGTCTGGCTTGTTTGACAAATGACTTTACGATATTTATCTCACAAGTCTGTCCGGAGAGAATACCAATTAATGAGATTTGACCAGCTACACGGATAGCATTCAGAGACTGCTCCAATGTCTCAGCCCCACCAATATCTATGACATGGTCAACGCCTTTTCCTTCATTGAGCTCTCGGGCCAGGAAGCCCCATTTGGGTTCTTTTTTGTAATTAATCACATGATCCGCCCCCAGCGCTTTAAGCCGCTTGAGTTTTTCATCGCTGGATGAGGTGGCAATCACTTTCGCACCTGCCATTTTGGCAAACTGTAAGGCGAAAATGGATACGCCCCCGGTACCTTGAAGCAGCACAGTGTCACCGGACTTGAGCTGATTAAAATCAAACAAAGCGCGCCATGCCGTCAGGGCTGCTGTCGTTAATGTTGCAGACTCGGTATGAGACCAGCCTGAGGGTGACTTGGTGAAAGCTTCAACTTTTGCCGTGACATATTCTCTGGCATAACCATCGACTCCATCACCCGGCACTGTTGCAAAACCATCAACGACAGGTTCACCATTTAACCAAGAGGGGAAAAAGGTACTGACGACGCTATCACCAACTTCAAATTCGGTTACGTCCGGTCCCACCTCTATTACTTCACCGGCACCATCAGCCATCGGTATTCTTTTCTCTGATGCAGGCCAGAGTCCCTTGACGACGGCATAATCGTGATAATTTAGCGAGTTAGCATGAAGTTTGACCAGAATTTCGCCGCTCCTAGGTGATTTTGCTTCTGATTCCCCTACGCTAACTTTATCAAAGCCACCACCCGCTTCGACGAAAATTGATTTACCTTTCATGTATGTTCTCCAGTTTATCGAAACATACAAACTAACATTCAGGTTACAATAGTCAATCAGTTAACTTTTTGTAACCTACAAATCATTATGAGAGAAAACGACCAGACGTGTTATAAACCCTGCCCAGTTGAGCGGGGGATGAGAATTATTGGTAATAAATGGACCGGCTCAATTTTGTGGCACCTGAAAGATCACCCCATGCGCTTTAATGAAATTGCGAGACAACTTGCCGGGGCCAGTAAAAAAGTCCTGGCAGAGCGGTTGAAGGCAATGGAAGAAAATAAACTTATCACCAGAGAAGTGATCGCAAGTAAACCTGTCGCCGTCCAATATACCATTGTGGCCAGAGGATTGAGTGCATTGACTATTCTAGAAGAACTAAAAAATTGGACGCTTGAAAATGGGCTTTAGCTTATCTTCTATTGGACGCTCTATCCATCTGAGCTACAGGGACATCGGCGGCAATTATAACAGCCGTGGTCATAGCTATGAAGCGGACTTCGAGTTGAACAGAAGTCGACCGGCGGCGGCTCGGCTGTATGTCCTCTGCTATTGTTTAGAAACGTCCAAAACAAACACGTCAATTAGCCCTTTTAATTCAGATGTCAGTGTTTTTTCTAATCTGCTTTTAAGCTCATCAGCACTGCCGATGCCATGTTTTTTACGACCCGCTACTTTCTCATCACTACCAAACCATATTATAAGGAAAATGCCTTGATGCTCGGCATCAGGGTGAATAGAGTAGCGCTCATGTAGTTGTGCTGAAGCAGCTGTATATAATTCATCATGCCATTGCCCTTTGACCTCTGTTACAAGCAATCGTCTTCTACCACCGATCATCTTGGAGGCAGTAAAATCACATCGATTTGCAGACTTTAATTGGTGCTCCGGGGTGATAATAATGCCTCGGGGCTCCAGTCTGAGGTTTAGGCGTTCAGCAATAATCTCCGTCGCTCTAACTTCACCCAACCGTTCACCTTTCTCATAAAACCGGTCGGCCGAGTTGAACTCTCCTCCACAGAGCACTTTTTGGAAATCTTGCAACTCTTGAAGAATCAGTTGACGCAATCCCTCGACAGTCACTATTTCATCAAGGTCTAAAGTCTGAACAATTTCCCTTGGCTCGGGTGGTTTAAAGTCGCGTAGTGCTCTCTTTCTAATTTGCCCAGCATGAATACTCTTCAAATCATTGTGAAAATCTATGAAACGTGATTCAGCAAGAAGCCTCTCAAGCACAGGAATCGCAGCATCTGGATCATCAGAATCGATAGACCATATAATATCGGTCAAGAAGCGGTATGCAATTTCCTCTTTAGGACTGCCTGTACCCCAATTGTTTGGCAAATCAACCTTAGGCCATTTATCAATAAAGGCTTCAAGAATAGCTTCAATTTTAGTTGAGGTCAGCTTTGGCCAATATGGACGCTCACTTCGATTAAATCGCCCAGCTAGTCTTTCGAATATAATTAAAGTGTCTTTATCAGCTTTGAGCCAACCCCAGTATGTTGGGGGTGGCTCAGTAAGAAAATACCAAGCCCGAACTAACCAAAATGTTCGCTTATTTTCAATTTCTTCATCACCAGATGGTTCGGGAAAGCTAGTCATGTAATGTTTACATCGTTCCGCAATAACCTTGTTTAACTCATCGCGACAAACTTCTTTTGCCGCTATCTCAAAAAGCGTATCTAGTGCTGCAAGTTCTATCTCATCAAATGTTTTGAGCCATTCAATAGAAAGTGCGGAGCGTAAGCCAGTGAATATATCTTCACTTCGAAGCATCCAGACCTGAGGGTTTGGACAGCCCTCATGTGCTAATTGTGGTTCAACATACTGCCTAAGAAAGTCCTCAGCGGACCGGATGTCAGGAAAAATCAGTCGATCAACTTCAGTTCGTAAATTCTCTCTATCTTCTTCAGATATGGCCATATAGCCCATCTGGATATTGGTTCGAAGCGCCCTTAAAAGACGTAGGTCAACCTCTTCCAAATCCCCCTCAGCCTTCAAAATCTCTAAGCAAGCGGCAAAGAGGATAGTTACTGAGTATAATCCCTGCGAGGCGCATTGAAGCTCAGCGAGTCGCTGAAGATCAGGAACGTATTCGTCGATAAAGTCGAGGCAATTTCTGAGTGCATTTCTCACAAGCCTTTCATCGCCAAATTCCTGCTCAATTTTGTCCGGACTATTAAGCGCCAACTCAGCAAAGCGAACCAGCAAACTCCAATGACGGCCACCTTCTACCAGTTCTCGGTTGTCTTGAACATATTTGATGTTGTGAACGCGAACCTTGTTTTCTTTTACTAGACGACGTTTTGCTTTTCGCTTATGCCTAAAATCCAATCTTAGTTCGTCTTTTTTGTATCGTTCTGCAGCAAGGTTAGACTTAGCCCACTCTCGCATGAATGCCTGCTTCATGGAAGCTTGCTCACGCATGTGTCGACGTAAGTTGTCAGAGCCTAGTTTTTTATCTCTATAAAAATTATGAGTTGCTATAAAACTTGCCCATAAATCCAGGTTATCATTTTCAAATGCCAAATCGGCTATAAATCGATAGTCGTCAGGTTTAAAGCACAGGCCATTGTGGGCGCGAGCACTAAACTTTTGTACCTTTGTCTTAAATATCTGGTCTCGGTCTGTCATGCTCTGGAACACATAAGCGATGATACCTTGGCGAAGTTCATCATTTTCTTGGAGAGCATGAACCGAATGGCTATCTGTAGATGACTTTTGTTTGTGAAAGTTAAGGTTTCCAACCCATTGCCAGACACGTCCAGGTTCATATGGTGGATTCGACACTTCGAAGTAATGGTCTAGCATTAACCCAATTATCTTGCTGATACCATTTCTGCAATAACACTGGATATATTTCTTACCACACCTACATGCTAAATCTTTAGTTAAATTATCTAGGAGCCTCTCGACCAGTGCCGGTGTCAGACTCGTAATTAATTGATTTATGAAATATCGCCCACCGATCACTCGTTCTCGTTGATTAGGATCCTCTGGGTAAAGGCCCACACAAGCCTGAAAAAATTCAACTAGATATGTGAACTCGAATGTGTCTGGCCCTACTCTTTTGATGATGTTAGCAACAACGGTCAATGAAGGTTGACTTGCTTCAGAAATTAAAGCGTCCAAGTCATCACTTATCTCCCAATCCTTTAAATCTAGCAGGCAGTTACTTGCTAAGATGCGATTAGATTCACTTTCCAATGGCAGTAGCACTATTTGGCGCAAATCTTCCTTCAACAACCTGATTGCTGGTGACCCAGACAACATTTCCAGTATCAAATTACGTAACTGACCATTATTTCCGGCCGACAGAAGTGGTTTGATCTCATCCAAAACTTCATCTGTGAAAAAACCAGCAACACTGAACCTGCGCCAAAAGTCGCCTCTTCTGAAGTATGGGTCAATAGACTCGATTTCTTTCAGCTTTTGAATTAGCAATCGCTTAGAAGAATGAATAAGCTGTGAGGGGTCTCCATTGGCAAGTACAGCATAAGGATCAAGTTCAATTGCGGCCTCTTGGATTGGCTTATTACCCAATGCTGCCATCCAGCCCAGCAAACCTCGTAACTCATCTCTTACGATAGAATTTGGAGCAATAATGGGTAAACATTTGCTCAATGTAAGAGGATCTGACGAATTTGCTATTCTTTTTGTTAGATAATCTGCAGCACAGTACTCGGAGACAATTTTGTGTACGTGACGATGATGATCTGCAACATCACTGAGCGTAAAAAGTCGAGTTGCCAGAATAGCTTCCGCACTAGCACCATAATTACAAAGTGAAGCTAGTAGAGGGTAAATCCTGTCCTCTGCCACTTCCGTAGTACTAACCCCTTCAGCACCTGACAACAATAGCTTGGCGAAAACTTCAGATGCGATCTCTATTTTTTGATTAGTCGAGATTTGCGAACCAACCCGAGCTACAGTGCTGTTAACCTCTTTTGCTAATCGTTCGACTGCTTGAACAAAAATTGAACGCTTGTCTTTGAAATGTCCCTCGCTTTCTACGTATGCATCAGCAAACAATTTCAAAAACTGTGGGTTTGGAAGTAGAGTTTCGAGATCAAAGCGAGACACTTCAGCCTGAAACGAAGAGAAATCTTTTCTTTGCAAATGATGCTCATAGATAGCTTCTTGTTCAGCATCATTTAACTCACACAATCTAACTACCGAGGGAAGAAGTCCAAAATATTCCTTGAATGTGTGTGTTGCAGCTGCATCCCACTCACTGGAACGACTGGAAATTATAAGGTGAGTGGGATTTGATTTTCTAGCATTAACCAATATCTGATGTATTCCAGTTTTATCTATTTTGGCTAACTCATCAAACGCATCAATTACCAGCGGACAACTCTCCGTAGTAGCCCCTACATGACCAAAAAAATTTGCCGTTACAGCAGAGGTTCCTAATTTGTTAGCAAGACTATTCAATAGCTCTGTTTTACCAGCACCAGGCTCAGCCAAAACAACAATGAATTTTGAGTCTGCCAGAAGCTCATCTTCAGTGTATGTCTTATCTAAAACTAAAACTTTACGTGGTAGATAGAAGTCACGTGTCATAGTGTAATTTTGGTTTGCGTACATTTCATCGTTCCAGAGCCTAAACGAAAGCTTACTTAAACGCCATCCTTGGCTTCCTACCTAGGCTTGCTAAACTGTCTTAAATCAAGCCACAGAGCCGATCATGGACTATAAACAGAAGCTTACCCCTTCCCTCGCTATCAAGCTCAGTCAGACCAAAACTGATAAGCATTTTGAGGTGACGGATACTGTAATTCCCGGCTTTAAATTGAAGCTGTATATCTCTGGCACGATGACTTTCAGCCTAATGTATACCGCTCCCGATGGTCGTCGGCTTCGTTACACGATGGGTACCTACCCAGCTCTATCCATTCCAACCGCTCGTAAGATTGCTGAAAAGCTCTACGCCGAAGTTAAGCTTGGTCGTGACCCTCAGCGTGAAAAGCAAACAGCCCGTGAAGTGAAGCCAGTGCCAAAGCTGGGCGATTTCATTAACGACACTTATCTGCCTTGGTTTACCACACACCACAAAGCACCCAAAGCAAAACTTCCTTTTAACCAATTCAAGCATCTGTTCAGTAAGCGTCTGGATAAAGTAACTGCATGGGATATTGAAAGCTGGCGGGCAAAACGTCACAAAGAAGGTTTAAACGCGACCACCTCCAACCGATATATCGGTACGCTCAAAGCAATGTTCAACAGAGCAGTCGAATGGGAAGTTATTGAGCAGAATCCGATCGCAAAGGTAAAAAAACAGAAGTCGGATAGTCGTGCGATCGTTCGTTATCTCTCAACTGATGAAGAAGCACGTCTCAGAGCTTCCCTGAGATCGCGTGATCGTCGTTTAGCTGAATCTAACCCCTTTTATGCTGGTGGCCGTTTCGTGAGCTTAAAAGCGATCTTGGGCGGTTATGCCGATCACATTCATCCGATGATATTGCTATTGATGAATACCGGCATGAGACGTGGCGAAATGTTTAATCTCCGTTGGCAAGATGTGGATTTCGTTAATAAGCGAATAACGGTTATTGGTAATACATCAAAAACCGGACAAACACGTTATATCCCGCTTAACGTTGAAGCGTTTAACGTTTTACAAATGTGGTCAAAACAAACCCAACGTGAAACCGGATTTGTATTCATTGGAAAGAACGGTTCACGTTTCACGAATATCGATAAAGCATGGAAGGTTTTATTACGTGAAGCCAAAATTAACGATTTTCGTTTACACGATTTACGTCATCACTTTGCGAGCCGATTGGTATCTGCAGGTATCGATTTGAACAGCGTAAGAGAGTTACTGGGTCATAGTGATATTAAAATGACACTCCGTTACGCTCACTTAGCTCCGGGACGTTTAATTGATGCTGTTGCTGTGTTAAATCAATAAACAACATTCGTTTAATTAAACGATCCTGAACGTCTTTTCTAGACGCATTAATTTCTTCCCGCTACACCTCTACAAACCCAATTAAATTAAGGCCCCATAATGATCATACAGATCGTTCTAATGGGGTTTTTACGGCTGAAATTCGCCTCATTCCGCATATTATGGGTAAGGTTTAATCGTAACTCAAAAATCCCTCTCTGACTTATCTTCCCCCGACATGAAGCACCAAGCAGAAGATATAATTCCATCCGGAAAATAAAAAGTCCTAGAAATTACCGAAGTACTTGAAGGTGATGCCGCCTTTAAATTCCACCTCCCGGAAAAACAGCCTTATAGAGCCGACAATACTCGGAAGTAAAGTTAGAAAAAAACGCAGAGCGGCTTTAAGGCCGAAGGCCGTGCCGCTCCACTCTTAAGATTTATTCTTTATTTCTTTTATACTGTTAGCACACACATTCATAACAAAAAACATAAATTACAATCACTTAAAATCAATAACTGGTGTAATAACTGGTTCCATAATTGGTAACTAAACTAGAGGGATATTAGAAATTTACTATCAACCTCAGCAAGAGCTTCGTTGGTAGATTTCAACTTTTTCATAAAATTACTCGGAGTTATTTTTTCCCCTGATAGAAGTTTATAAATATCCGCCATAGCAGTTGGTGATCTGCTTAGTGTTAAATAAGCACTTCTCCATATATTCAATCTATCCTCAAGATTGCTAATTAATTTAGCACCTCGATGTGGATTCTGTGTTGCAGCATCTATTAGGTCCAACCTTACGCCATCAATTTTTTGTTCTATTCTCGAAAGCATTTTTTTTACGTTCTTTGTCTTAATTACAACTGTTTCTATCTGCATTTCAAAAGTTAATGCCATAAATTGTGCTTTTTTTTCGGCAGTTAAATTTGATGAGGCAACTCGGAATGCATGGGAATAATCAAACTCTTTTGACTTCATCACATGTAAAAATAGATTGTCAAAGCGTCTGGTGGCTCTGTGATCTGGATACTTTCTTCTAATCCACTCCAGATCGAATATTTGAACGTCTCGGTTAAAATTAGTAACTGTCTCGTCCCACCCGTCAATACTAATAGAGGCTGTAGGCCGCATATTCCTTCGACGCGGAGCTATGTCTCGCATTGATAGTAAAATATTACATATGTAGAAATTTAAACGATTTACCTCGTCATAAGATCTTGGGGAGATACTATTAAGTTCTTCCATTAATTCAGACGAGGTCATATTGAAACGACGCTCAAGATTTTTTCTGCTTTCAGAATTCTTTACTTGCGTTAAATCCTTCAAATATTTTGAAAGCTTTATGCCCGGATTATTGTCCTGCCCCTCATGCACTTTATTGTAGTAAAGCTCTTTGGATTCCTCTCTATCTTCATCTTCATCCAAGTCGATACTTATTTCTGGCATAAAAAAGAGAGCGTCAGGATTGGGAATACCCAACTTTCTTCGTTCCCGATTTCTTTTTTTACTCTCCTTTGATTCTTCCTCAATTAAATCCATTAAGTCTTGCAGGTTAAAATTGGTTTCTTCATGTGAATCTTTCATTTTGAGCTCCTTTTATATTTCATTTAAAGAAGCTAACTAATTATTCACACACTTTTAGGCATTGGAATAGGAGAAGTAACATTGCCAACAAAACTCCTCGCTATGCATTGGTACATAAAGGTTACAAAAAAGCCCTCTGCGGATGGGATACAAGCTTATGAGTTTTTTTGCGCTTGGGGGCTAAGATCAACTTAAGGTCAACGTTAAACAGGGTTTACAGAGCAAAATTATATGTGACGTTGATGTTTGGTCACCTTCTTAGCCTCAAAAACACCACTCCGGCAGTTAATTTGGTATCTTCCATTCTTGATAAAGAAGAAAAATCATAGGGACTTAACAGTGAAAAGATGGGCATTTGTTGATTGTTTCGAGGAGGTTAACTTTCGAAATATAGATTTTTCTGATTACGAGAGAATAATATTATTCTCTGTGGCAGATATACACCTTCCATTGGGGCCGATTCTTCCAACTTTGGAAATAATTGTAGAACGCACAGAAGCAGTAACCCAAGAACAACTGAATCATGCTTTAACCTTCTCTATCAGCAAATATCACTCAACCACCAAGAGAAACGTATGTTTTGATATTTACTCTAATTACATCTCCCAAACAAAGAGTGATGCTCTTCTAAGAGCAGAAGATAGACATTGTTATGTATATGACCTACCACCACGCTCAACTATAACTATCGAACAAGCCTTGCAGAATACAATCTACAAGCTCAATAGTTACGCTGATAAGCGATGTAGACCAAGGGGAACCGGGATAATGATTGAACTCTTAAACCATGACTGGCGGTGCATTAGAGGAAGAGTGCCCGCAGACACTATAATTCTTGAAATGAAATCGAGAGGCTTGATAAGACAAGCCAGTAATGGAATATATTTCAGTTTTTAATAGTGATGGCTAAGCCGGATAGTGACCGGAAGAACGGTCATAAGCACAGCAAATTCATGGGATTACCTTGTAGTACCGACATCCTTCGATACCCACCCGGAGGACTTAGGAGGGGGACGCTCTATCCATCTGAGCTACAGGGACATCGGCAGCAATTATAACAGCACTCGCTAATCACTTTTATTCTCGCTCTTTTTATCTGAATGATTTTTCCATTGCCGGCTACAGCATTAAGGGCAGATTCAAGGATGCCAAACGTTACTAATTGTCGGTTGCGTATAGAAACTGATAAGGTCTTAATCTGAAGTCAAACACATCAAATTAGCATTGAGCCTCACTGATGAGCTCCGGTCTGATTTTGACGTTGGGCTTACCTTAATTTATCGGATAGATCAGGCAATGACAGAAACACGCAAATATTCATCCTCAGTAGTAGATGGCACCGGCAAAGCACCAGCAAGAGCGATGCTTCGCGCTGTTGGGTTCGATGATGCCGATTTTAACAAACCCCAGATTGGCATAGCATCTACCTGGAGCATGGTCACGCCTTGTAATATGCATATTAATCATCTCGCTGACTTCGCCTGTCAAGGCGCCAACGAAGCGGGTGGAAAAGGCGTTATCTTCAACACCATTACCATTTCTGATGGTATTGCTAATGGCACCATTGGCATGAAATATTCACTGGTTTCCCGGGAAGTCATTGCAGATTCAATCGAGGCCGTCGCCGGCTGCCAGGGATTTGATGGACTGATCGCAATTGGTGGCTGCGATAAAAACATGCCGGGCTGTCTAATCGGTCTTGCCCGTCTCAATCGACCTGCGGTATTTATCTATGGTGGTACGATTCAACCTGGTGCAGGTCATACCGATATTGTTTCTGTCTTTGAGGCAGTTGGGCAACATGCCCGGGGAGATATGACGTCTGCTGAATTACAGCAAATTGAAAAAACGGCTATTCCCGGTGCTGGTTCATGTGGTGGCATGTACACGGCCAACACCATGGCTTCAGCAATTGAAGCATTGGGTATGAGTCTGCCAAACAGTTCGGCACAAGAAGCAGTATCTCTCTCCAAAACAGAAGACTGCCTCAGAGCAGGCGCTGCAGTGATGTATATGCTCGAACACGACATTAAACCCACCGATATCATGACCCGGCAGGCTTTTGAAAATGCCATTACCACACTTATTGCGCTGGGAGGTTCGACAAATGCGGTTTTACATATGTTGGCGATGGCCCATGCGGTGGATGTTGAACTCACATTAGATGATTTCGCCCGGATCGGCAGTCAAGTCCCTGTACTGGCTGACCTGCGTCCCAGCGGCAAATACATGATGTCGGAACTGATTGCTATCGGGGGTATTCAGCCATTGATGAAAGATCTGTTGGATCGTGGCTTGTTACATGGCGATTGCCTGACCGTAACAGGTAAAACCCTGGCGGAAAATCTGGCCGATGTAGCGCCCTATCCTGCCGATCAGGATATTATTCGTCCATTTGACCATCCCATCAAAAAAGACAGCCATCTGGTCATTCTTAAAGGTAATTTAGCCCCAGAAGGTGCTGTCGCTAAAATCACCGGCAAGGAAGGGTTACGTTTTACCGGTAAAGCCCGGGTGTTCCATTCTGAAGAAGAGGCACAACAGGACATTTTGAATGGCACCGTGGTGAAAGGTGATGTCATCGTTATCCGTTATGAGGGTCCAAAAGGCGGCCCCGGTATGCGGGAAATGCTTAGCCCTACTTCAGCCGTTATCGGCAAAGGTCTTGGTAACGACGTTGCCTTAATAACCGATGGTCGTTTCTCAGGTGGAAGTCATGGTTTTGTGGTTGGACACATAACCCCTGAAGCTTTTGATGGCGGCCCGATTGCACTGATTGAAAACGGTGATCAAATTACCATTGATGCGGAAACGGCTGAAATCACCCTTCATTTGAGTGATAGTGATATCGAAAAAAGACGTATAGCATGGAAACCAATTCCCCCCCGCTATACCCGAGGAGTTTTAGCTAAATATGCCAAAACCGTCTCTTCAGCATCTGAAGGGGCAGTTACTGATAAAAATTTATGAGTCTCTTCGTAAACCATAAACCGAAATTTCTAAACCACTAGAAAAACAAAACCCACTGCACATTTGTGCAGTGGGTTAGAAGGATCTGACTAACTAATTTGCATTAGCTCTTTTGTTGCAAAGCAAATCTTTGAATAGTTCACGGACATAATTTTATACTACTGAACGGCGACCAAACACACCGGCAGCAGTTGCCGCTCCAAGACCGAGAAGAGAGGCAATAAAAAGCCACAGCGCAGCCGCAGCGACCGCATCCTGAATATCTTTAGCCTCGGCAATTATTTGTTCCTGTAATTCAGAAACAGTCTGACGCAAAGTTTCCACAGCTGAGTTAAAAACATCCTGCACTTCGTTTACTAATTCTTGGGCTTGGGCAGGTGTGATCCCGAGACGCGTTTCCAACGTATTTTGGGCTTGGTTTAGATCGTCTTCGTTAAATACGGCATTTTCACCAATCACTAACCGGTCTAATAAATTGTTCATTTCTTCTGAGAATGTGTGGGGCTGTGCCACGATATCAGACAGGGTAGCGGTGACCAGCGATCGTGCCCGGTTCATTTCCTGCTGGCTAATCACATTTCGGAATGCTTCTCGTGCCTCAGCACGAAGTTGCGAGGGAGTCACGCCAGCTTCCTGCAGCGCTTGCTGAAGCTGAGGCGGCAAATCGGCCATAGAGATTGAACCGGATATCTCTGACATATCCGGCAGCGAAATATCTTCCGGTGTTATCGCTTTTACGGCACCGGCTGATGTTTCAGCTGTTTGTGCCACAAGAGATGAGGACGTGCTGATGGCTGATGTCCCAGCATTAAGGCCCATATAAGCGACAGTAAGCGTAGTTAACGCCCAAACCGCCAAGCCGGCCAACGCAGCTGAATTTTTATCAAGGGTTGTCATAAAGCGGGCTGCTGCAAACCCACCCACAGCCAGCGAAATTAGTTGGGTGACAACAATATAAATTGCTGCGCCAATACCCAGGCCATCTCCTATCGTCTCTAGACTTGCAATGCCTATTGACAGGCCGAGAAGAGTAAACATTACCATTAGCCCAAGTGCCACCACGGTGCCGGCAATGATGGCTGTCAAAGTGGAATGGTTGGAGACATAAGGTCCAGTATGAAGAGTAGTGTCTGTCATTGGTGACTCCTTATTTTTGTACTAGATGATTAATTCAAAAGTTATTGGTTGCTTTATACCTCATCATATTTATCGATTTTAATGGGCAGAATGGCTATTAACATAGCCTGATAGACTGAGTAAAACGACAATAACCTTCGGCTGAAAAACTAAATCTTTGTTACGGAAACAGCTTCAAATACTCGACCTTCAAATAGGTCATTATCGATTTTGCCGTTAACACTCACTCGATCACCCACGCTTAATTGCAGATATCCTTCATTGTCTAATGGATTAGTGAGCAACTCATCCACTTCTACCGTTAACATCTGTATGCCAGTATCAAGGGTAAATTCCTCGTCTTCTAGGCTGACATGGGTAATATTACCTTTAATAACTGTATCTCTTAGGATGGGAGACATGACGGTAAAATCGATGTCCTGTTCATCCATTGCTCCAGCATAAAAATAGGTATTGGCATTTTTGACGTGCACACTTCCCGCTTCGATAACAGAGTCGTTATAAAAGTTATCATCCATAAGACCCGATACTCTGACGTCGTCCCCTTTTTTAAGCTGGTAACCTTTTCGGTCCTCGTCTTCCATTATTACTGTGATGTTACCCTCACCGTAATCAAGCTCAAATTGGTCGGTAGAAACAGAATCCACTTCTCCGTTAATACTGATCCAACTATTATTTTCTTTTGCATATGGATTTTCCGCGGCAGCCGAAGCGCTGAATAGAGCAAAGACTGCAAGAGTCATAATGTGGGTATTTTTCATAACATCTCCCCGTAATATTTATTCAAATATTTTGTAAATTAAGTGCTTAATTCTTTTGCCCTTTTAATCATTTACGCTGCAAAACAGGACATATCTCGCTTTCAGCAGACTTTGAAAAATTCTATCGTTTTAAAATTTACATATACGGTGAGATTCTTTTCCTCAGTCTCTGAATATACTGTGATCAATAACCCTGAATTAAATAGCAAATTACATATGAAAAAGGGATTGTCATAATGACAATCCCAGTAATAGAAGGGGCTTACGAAGCACTTTGAAGTGTAGTTACATAATCGGCTTCGAATACCCGTCCTTCAAATAAGTCGTTATCAATTTGACCGTTTACACTGACTCGGTCACCGACGTCTAGTTGGCGATATCCTTCATCATCTAACGGATTCAAGACAAGTTCATCCACTTCTACTGTTAACTCTTGAAGACCGGTATCAAGTGTAAATTCGTCACCACCTACATCGATGCTGGTAATAGTGCCTTTAATAACCGTGTCTGTGATGCTAGGTGAAACCACATCGTAGCCAAAGTCTTCTTCATCAATTGAACTGGCATAAAAATATGTATCAATATTTTTGACATATACGCTACCGGCTTCGATCATTGTCAGCTTGTAGAAGTCATCATCGATTGTGCCTGAAACTCTTACCTCATCACCTTTAAGCAGCTTGTAACCATCAGCATCACGATCGCCATCATCCATTTCTACTGAAATCAGTCCATCGCCGTAATCCAGCTCAAATTCATCTGCAGATACCGATGTGACCGTACCATGAATACTAATCCAGCTATTATCTGGTTTTGCATACGGATTTTGAGCGAAAGCTGATGCTGAAAACAAGGAAAACGCTATAAATGTTAGTTTATTTGAAATTTTCATAAGCTAACTCCTTTAAATTAATTTTCTGTTATTTAAGATGTCAGAGGCTTTAGATTTTTAAAGTAATGACACTATTCTTTTCGACAGTATTTAATACTGTGATGGGTAATAGTTTTTAACATTAAAAAATATAAGAAAGGTCTATAAGGTAGTGACGAAGAGGATTGCCATAACATTGTTATGACAATCCAACCTTCGTATTTTTAATTTTTAAAGAAGGATTCAATTAAATGTTAGTGACATAATCTGCTTCAAAAACACGGCCTTGGAAAAAGTCATAATCAATCTCACCGTTGACCCTGACTCTGTCACCTATTTCTAATTGCTGATAACCTTCAGTATCTAGTGGGTTGGAAAGAAGTTCATCTACCTCAACGGTCAACATCTGAAGGCCAGTGTCTAAAGTAAATTGTTCATCATCAACGCTTACGCTGGTGATAGTACCTTCAACAAAGGTATCGGTGGTTAGCGGCGATACCACGTCATAACCGTAATATTCATCATCAATAGCACTGGCATAGAAATACGTATCAATATTTTTTACGTATACGCTACTGGCATCTATAGTCGTAGTTTCAAAGAAGCTATCCTCGATAAGTCCTGAAACCCTGACCTCATCACCTCTCACCAACTTGTAGCCATCAGCATCCCGGTCACCATCATCCATTTCGACCGTAATCGTTCCATCACCATAATCCAGCTCAAACTCATCCGCCGAAACAGAAGTGACCTCCCCATTAATACTGATCCAACTATTGTCGTCTTTGGCATAAGGGTTTTCTGCAATGACAGGAGTTGCCAATAAAGAAAAAGCTGCGAATGTTAGGAAATTTATATTTTTCATCGAATACCTCCAGGATATACATCAGAAAAATTCAAAAATATAAAAAGTAACGCTGTTAACAGCAATGGTAAGCCTAACCCTGCTCGCCATTACAACGCACTTTTAAGATGTTAAAAATATCGAAACTCGCCTTTTAAACGATGGAAGCTCGATCAATCGTAATCCTTAGGGCTTGTTTCTTAATTTGGACAAGGTCAGATTTGAATCACTGACCTTCATAGGGAGTTTCGTCCCCTTCACCCATTTCATGTGCAGGGTGTTGCTGATTTTTAATACTATCTTTATCGCGGTTGTTTTCTTTGTCATACGCTTTGCGATCAGGGGTCACCTTTTTATCACCATGACTGACGTCATCATAATTTTTGGTGGTTCCATCTTGTTTGTTGCGTTTATCATTATTTTTTTGCTTGGTTCCATTCTGATCCCGATTAGTATTTACAACTCGGTCGCCTTTTTTCTCCCATTCAGGATCATTCGGGTTAGTATCATTTTGATTACCTGCTACAACAGGAGCTGCAGCAAATGCAGTGACAATAGCAGTTGAAAGAAATAGTTTTTTAAACATTTCATTCTCCTTTTATTTATCCAAGTTCTGCTAATAAATTAGCTCAAATTAAAACGTTTGAACGTTTCAAAGTACTTCACTTTAGATAACGCAAGCACTATACCAAGCTGACAAAGTTTTATTTTAAAAACATTTTTATACTTAAAATTCAATACATTACGCAGATAAACTTGTTACTTACCTTTATAAAAACAGGATATGGAAAATGATCTCATTTTTGTAATTATTACAAGGGAAATTAGAAAAAATTCATGCTTTAGCACCAGCCAAAAAACGTCAACCAATTTTTATTAATTGACCCTATGCAATATCTCATAAACAAGGAAAATACCGAGATGCTACGAGCATGATTCACTATTGATTTGTATGAGCGCAGAGTACGATGCGAGGTGTAAGAATCACTTTTTCCACCTAAAGAATTATTAAAATGTGGACTCAACCAAACAAGTTAGCTATGCGTTGCGGCTTTGAGGTGGTATGTGTGTTTGCAATCACTAATCGTCATCCGCTTTAACATACCCCCCTTTGAAGGGGCTTTTTTTTACGATAAAGGCTGATGTACCAGTTTTGCAGAAAGCCTATACTGGTTGTCATAGAATATTAATGTGATCACTGATTTTAATTATAACGAGTACTGGAGCGCTAACATGTCATCCATTCCACAATGCCGCATTGAAAGAGCTGGTTCTGAAAGCGAGCCCTTTTTTATCATTCGTCAGAGTATTGATGGTGAGCGGCAGACGTTAGAAAAGCAGTTTTCCAGTCATCAGCAGGCATTGGACTATATCCTGGCTCAGGGCTGGCAGGTTGAGCGTGAGAGACCTGAAGATTCGATGATCATTGCTTCCAGATTTCTAAAGCCATGATTGCCAAAGATTACATTGGCAAATCTTTATCTTAATATCAGGCTCGATTTACGGCGGCAGTTTTCAACATATCTATCATGGCAGTTGACGCCCCAATATGTTCAGCAATCTGAATGTCCACATCCGGGAAGTTAGGACGAACTGCATCTACATCATGAGGAATGTCTTCGGTTACATGACGTCCGGAATTTAGAAAATAAGGTAAAACAGTGATCTGACGAGCGCCATCACGTACGCAGTTTTCAATCCCATCCGCAATCAACGTATCGGCAAGTTCCAGAAATGCGGCTTGCACAATATCGTAATGTTCGGCACATTCCGTTTTTAATTTTTCAGCCAGTGCAATGACTTCATCATTTGAACGCTGACGTCTGCTGCCATGGGCAATAAGTAATAATGCTTTCATCAATATATAGTCCGGTTTTGAATGTGAATTATGCGTGAACAGGTTTAACGATATTGCCAGAATTAATTCTCTTTGAGCTTGATTGGGCTCCCTTCAAAAGCACTATCAAGTTACTTTTGAGGAACATCACAAAGTATTCATGAACACTCGAAACGTAAATAGAATGGACAGCTACGAACTCTGACAGCATAATGCGGAAATAAGAAATGATTGTATTTAAACAAAATAACAGACACGGATTCAAGGATATGACTTCTGTTAATAAAATTGCCACAGCAGGGATGTGACGGAAGGGCAAGCTTGATGAGGAATGTGTCTTGGCAAACCAATATGGTCGTCCTGACAATTTAAAACCTTATGAATCAGCAAGGAGACTGAGCATTCTTAAGAAAACCAAAGAGGTATTGATCGTTGATGATCAATCAACCGGCAGAACTATTTTAGAAAAGATAGTCCAGCAAATTGGTGAAAATATTCATGTCACGGCGTTAAGTAACTCTACTGAGGCACTTCAATGGCTGAGTCAACATGAAGCCGATTTAATTATTACGGATTATCGTATGCCGGAAATTGATGGCATCGAATTTATTCGTCGTGCTCGCCAGATGCCTGCTTTGCAAAGTGTTCCCATCATGATGATTACTGTCGTCAGCGAAAAAGCCGTGCGTTACGATGCACTGGATGCCGGAGCTACTGCTTTCCTCACTCGCCCCATTGATCAAATTGAATGTCGCACCAGCTGTCGTAATCTTTTACAGATGCACGAGCAGCACCTGATCATAGAAGATCGTGCTAATTGGTTGGCACGTCAGGTAGAAATTGCCACTGAACAGATTATTCTGCGTGAAAAAGAAACCATTATTCGTCTAGCCAAGGCGGGCGAATATCGTGATGAAGGTACTGGAAATCACGTTATTCGGATGGCGAAATACTCCCGTTTTATTGCTGAGGCGTTAGGCGTTTTCGACGAACAGCAATGCGAAGATCTTGAATATGCTGCTCCCATGCACGATATCGGCAAAATCGGTATCCCTGATAACATTCTGCTCAAACCTGGCAAGCTGGATGCGGAAGAGTGGGAAATCATGAAAACGCATTCCACCATCGGGCATGAAATACTTTCTGATAGTCAATCAAAGTATATGCATATTGGAGCGGTCATCGCGTTGAATCATCACGAACGCTATGATGGAAAAGGCTATCCTTCTCAATTAAAAGGCGAAGAAATCCCGCTTATAGCCAGAGTAGTATCTGTCGCCGATATCTATGATGCATTGGTTTCGGAACGGCCCTATAAAAAAGCCTGGTCAAACGAAGATGCCTGTCGTTACATTGAGCAAAGTGCGGGTACACAGCTCGATCCAAGATGTGTTCAGGCTTTTTTTGACCGGCTTGATGCAATTCAGCGAATTCAAGCCGAGTATGCTGATTAAAACTCGAGCAATGAATGATAGTTACGCACAGCCACAGGAAAAAAAACTGTTCGGGCGATTTTTAGACAGAATACCCAAAACGGGCGACAGCGAACCCGAACAAGCGATCAAAATCCGACTGACATTGGGTATCGCTTTATTAATTTATTTTTGTCTGCCATGGGGTGCTGACAGAACTTTCTCAGACAATATTGTCAGTCTGCCCAGTCTGATTACTTTGACCTATTACTTACTGGCAGTCGTCATTGCAATCGCTTTGTTTCTCAATCCGAGACCATCCCCCATCAGGAGGGTCTGCGGTATTTTGCTGGATCTGACTGCTTTATCAATTGTAATGTTGATCGCGGGTGAGCAGAGTGTCTTTTTGTTCGTTTTATATCTCTGGGTGATTTTGGGTAATGGATTCCGTTATGGCGTGAATTACCTGTATATATCGCTGATAGTGGGCATCATCGGTTTTTCATTTGCCATTATCAATGGTGAATACTGGCAACACCCTCAGCATGAACCATTTGGTTACAGTCTGATGTTTTTGTTACTTATTATTCCGCTTTATTCAGCTTTTCTGATCAAAAAACTGCATGTCGCAATTGCTTTGTCTAAACAGGCAAATGAAGCAAAAAGTCGATTTCTTGCCAATATGTCTCATGAATTACGTACACCACTTAATGGTGTTATCGGTATTGCAGATCTGATGGCTGAGACCCAGCTGAACAAGCAACAACATGATTTTGTTAAAATCATGAAAACTTCGGCACATACTCTGCTCAGCCTGATTGAAAATGTTTTGGATATCTCCAAAATCGAAGCTGGCAAGATTTTGATCAGCGATAAAAGTTTTGATTTACATCAGCTGTTAAACAGCGTGATTGGCATGCAAAAGCCAATGGCAATCAGTAAAGGGCTACACATTAATTGCTATATTGACCCCGCTCTGCCTTTTTCTATAAACGGCGATTTACAACATCTACGGCAAGTTTTAATTAATCTGATCGGTAATAGTATTAAATTTACTGATCAGGGTGCCGTTAAACTTTCAGCCCAACCAATCCATCGCAAATCAAATCAAAATTTGTGGATACGCTTTGAGGTAAGTGATACAGGGATAGGCATCCCACAGGAAGCTCTGCAACGCATCTTTGATGACTTCACGCAGATCTCTCCTGATACATTGAACAAAGGCGGAACCGGTTTAGGCACCACTATCGCCAAAGAGCTGGTTGAGTTGATGGGAGGTGAAATTGGGGTAACCAGCGAAGTCGGTGAAGGCACGCTTTTCTGGTTTGAAATGCCCTTCACTGCCAATGAGACAAATGAATTAACTTTATCTGAGAGCCCTATGCTGATTTTAAGCACCGATTCACTGCATGACCTTATTAAACCTGTTATCAATGACTGGTCAGTGAATTACCAGCATGTCGACACTACCGCCAAAGCATTTTCAGTATTGATTCGAGCAGCAGAGGAGCAATCGCCTTATCAAACCGTTATGATTGATCAGGATTGTATGCATGACATCGATCCGATTCAATTTGCCAATATGATCCATGGTGAACCTTTACTTGCCAATACAGCACTGATTCTGTTGAATCCATCAGATTTCAGTAAACAGGATCCAAGACTGCGCCATCATTTTATTTCCATTGTGCATGATGTTAAGGAAAAACCTGTTCTTTTTAATGCCATCCACGCAGCACAGAGTAATCATGCCATTCAGGATGAAAAAGTCATTACCCTAGCGCAACACTACGCAGCACAATCCTATGCTAAATCTTTAAATATTCTTATCGCAGAGGATAACCTGGTCAATCAGCAGGTGTTGGAAGGAATTCTTCGTCATGCAGGGCATCAGGTCATTCTGGCCAGTAGTGGCGAACAGGCTCTGGATGTTCTCAGTCAACAAATTGACAGTGTTGAAATGCTGATTCTGGATATGAATATGCCAGATTACAGCGGACCCGAAGTTATCCGTGCCATGCGCTATATGGATACTGGACATGATATCCCTATTATCATTCTGACCGCCGATGCAACCCCTCAGGCTAAACAACGTTGTCTGGAAGCGGGAGCAAATGAGTTTCTGACTAAGCCAATAGATTCCCGTTCATTACTGGAATCCGTAGCCCGTCTGGCTCTGGAACATCAAATCAATGCAAAACCTGGCAAAGCAAACAGTCAGCCGGCAGTTTCTTCAGAACAATGGTGTGATCATCAGGTTTTGCTAGAACTCTCTGAGTTAGGTGGCGGCGAAGCTTTTTTACAGCTTTTGCTGAATGGTTATAGAGAAGATGGCACCAAACACCTGCAATTGATTCTGCAATCAGCCCATGACGATTACCTGACCTATCGTGAAAGCCTGCATGCTTTGAAAGGATCATCTTCTGAATTAGGTGCGAATAAAGTTGCCGAGCTTTGTCGTCAGGGAGAGTCTTACAAACCTTTCGATATTGGATCTGATGAATTAATTCGCCTGACTAACAAACTGGAGCATGCTTTTTCTCAAACACTGACAGAATTAGAGCTTGCCCTTAAGCATCAAGGACAATCACAAAAAGCAGATCATTAGGACCTGTTTATCTTTCATCACAAAGCTGTGGTTAAGATAATCCCAGTGCACTGTAAGCTATGGCTGATAATGCCTCACATCACGTTGCAGGACGTTTTGTGAAGCACAATTCTAAACAAACGAGACACCTCGATGTATCTCGCCAAATTAACCTAGTTAAACATTGATAAATGTTTCTTATTTCACAACATGAGTGGCGGTGAAACTAGATTACCCTTCGCTGTTTGATTTGGCAGTCTGGCGGTTCACCAGTCGCGTCATCATCCGGATATCCTTGCTGGTCAGGTTTAAAGCAGCGTCCGCCCAGATATTGGCTATCGCTACTAGCTCTTCATAGCTCACGGTATTACATAAATCTTTAATACGTGAAATCGCTTTATAGCTGTTTGGTGATTTTTTGGCGGCTTTAATGTATTTGTATAAAGCCAGCTCGCCTTCACCTTTTTCGGCCAGAATATCGATCGCACCCATTTCATAAAGTTCTTCTGCGGTATATAAAGCACCCGACAGAATCATTTTTTCAGCATTGGCCGCCCCGACTTTTCGGGATAACAATGTATAAGCCCCCATTCCCGGAAACAGATTAAATAACACTTCCGGCAGACCCAACTTCACGCCCCGCTCAGCAATAATAATATTACTCGATAAAGCCGCTTCAAACCCACCTCCCAATGCATCCCCCTGAATCAGACTGACTGTAGTCAGGTCACAATCAAAATGGAACATATTGTCGTAGAGGATATCAACGCAATGAATGGCATAAGCCAGCAAGGCTTCACGGTCACGTTTTTCAATCAGGGAGGTAAACAGGTTTAAATCGCCCCCCAGATTAAACACACCATCAACACTGGAACCCACAACCAGATAATCATATTTTTCATGATTGCTCTGTTGCATCTCGGCTTTTACATTCGCCAGATAATCCGAAAGTTCATTCAGTAAGGTAGGGGTAAAACATGGCCTGGGAGCGGCATTCATCATGAACCAGCCAATCTTATAGGTCGGGTCATAATAGGTATTTAGATGTTGATATTGCTTTCCTTGATTCTGGTCTAGACCAGCCTCGTTCTCATCTCTGAGTTTAACAACAGCGTTCATCATTTTCTCCTTAAAAGGGCTTGGGCTGCCAATCAACAAGTGACTGATATTTGTCACTAAAATGTTTCAATTAAGGATTAGCACGAACTGTGCCGTTAATCACAAAAATTATTCGACGGATGAAACTATCTGCATCAAGGTTTTCAAATGCGCCACACTGGCCTTGGCATTACCTGTCAGGTTGTAGCCCCCTTCCAGTACTGAAACCAGTTTGCCATCACAGTGCTGTTTAGCAAGTCGCAGCATGATCTCCGTCAGTTGGATAAAGCCCTGATCGGAAACTTTATAACATCCCAGCAAATCGTCTTCCCGGCTATCAAATCCGGCCGATAACAGAATCAAATCGGGTTTGAATTCAGTTACTGCTGGAATCAGTTTTTCTTCGAATGCAGCGATGATTTCTTCATCCCCTGAACCACAGGGCAAATGCACATTTATATTAAAGCCCTTGCCGGAACCAGTGCCGGTTTTCTCGGGAGACCCCGTACCGGGATAAGCTTCAGAATCATGGGTGGAAAAAAACAATACAGATGGATCATGATAAAAAGCCCATTCAGTGCCATTGCCATGATGGTAATCCCAATCCACAATTAAAATTCGTTTTAACTTATAGCGTTTTTGAGCATATCTTGCCGCTATAGCAACATGGTTGTAATAGCAGAACCCCTCCTCCTTACCGGTGTTGGTTGCGTGATGTCCTGGTGGTCTTGAAGCACAAAAAGCATTATCCAGCAAACCTTTACAGACTGCGTCAACCGCCACCAGTACGCCTCCTGTGGCCAACATGGCAGCTTGATGCGCTTCTGGATCGTGACGTTTTATTGACGCTACATGATTTGCTGAATGAATAAGCAATAATTCAGATTCAATTTTGCTTTTGGGTTTTAACAATGTGACCTTGGATAGCAACTCACTGACCTCCAGCTCATCCCGCAGACGCCGATATCTGGCAGGAGATTCTGGATGTTGGGGCATAATATGATGGTTGGCAAAACCGGGATCCAACACCAGACCAGTCAATGCTGTTTGGTTTATGGCTGAAGTTTTGCTGCTAACAGCACTTAATATACCGAGTTTTAATAGATCCCTGCGCTGCATATCTGATATCCCGGACTGGCTTCAATTTCAGTCATTTTTAGAAACTGATACAACTTCGCTTCACCATACACTTCCATTGCTACTTATTTCAAAAGCATTGTTTGCAATAGTAGTTTCACGACGCTATTGCTGTAGAGAATCACGTCAAAATACAGGGATTTTCAGTTTTATTTATGCAGTTTATATCGCATTTCTCAGGCTCAACGCATCAGGATATGGCTGCAGATAGGCCTGTTTGGCAATGTAATCATCTGGATGGTTATTGAAATGATGTTTTAACAATGTAATGGGCACTATCAGCGGTAACTCTGCCGTGCGGTAACGATGAATGATATCAGCAAGTTCCTGCTTCTCTGCGCTTGAGAGCTTTTTCTTTAGATAGCCCTGCAAATGCATTAACACATTAGTATGTGTTTTTCGGGAGGCGATTTTAGATAAAACTGTCATAAGCTCAGTGAAATAGTGTTCTGCCAGAGTTTCAATCTCATGCTTTCCTGCATCCGCCAGCATTCGTCCCACTTCGGCATAATGTTTGGGAGAATGAGCCATTAAGGAATATTTATAACGTGAATGAAAGCTAATCAATTTATGATGGGTTAAACCACTGCGAACCAGCTGTTGCCAGTCATAATAGGCGAAAACCCGGGTAATAAAGTTTTCACGTAATAATGGATCATTCAATCTGCCGGACTCTTCCATTGGCATTAATGGATGGGCTTTTTTTAATGCATCAGCATACAAACCTCGCCCTGTTTCAGCCGCCGGATAACCGTTTTCCTGATATACCTTGACTCGAAACAAACCACAACTCGGCGAGTTTTTCATAAAAATATAACCACATAAATCACTATGTTCATTGGCTTTTTGCTGGCCAAAAGCCGTCAACTTTTCTGTGTAATTCAAACTGTAATCATGCACTGCAACCGCCTGTGGCGCTTCCACATTGCCAACCAGACGAATAGGTTTGCGAGGTATTCCCATACCAATACCCACTTCAGGGCACTCGGCAACAAACTCAAAAAAACGTGACAAACTGTCAGTACATAGACGCAAATGTTTATGTCCGCCATCAAATCGCACGGATTCACCCAGTAGACAACTGCTGATTCCTACTTTAATTCGCATCAATTACTCGTTAAATACTCAATCTAAGGTTTAATCTTAACTCAGGGTCTGTCGATGTTTCATAGTCATACCCCAAAGGGCTGGGACTATTTTTCCACCCTACGGTGATGGAAAAAATAGCCTCCAGCAGTGGTGGTTATTAAAAATCAATAGGCCCTTGGTAAACTTTGCCAGCTGTTATGACTCTATACAAGGAATAATCATAACTATTCAAAGGAATTTATCATGGCGGCTTTTTTAATAACCGGTGCAACGGGACTCATCGGCCAAGCGCTGTGTCAAAGACTTTTAAACAATGGCGAGACAGTTTTTGCATTAAGTCGTAATTGTCAGAAAGCAGCAAAAATACTTGGTTCCCAGGTGCAGTGTTTTGAATCCGTCGATTCAATACCGGCAGATCATCATATTGATGTAGTCATTAATCTGGCCGGTGCACCGATTGTTGATAAACGCTGGACCGATGCCCGTAAGCAAATATTACTGAAAAGCCGGGTCGACTATACACGTGACCTGATAGATAAATTGTCCAAACGCTCCAGCCTCCCTCACAGTTTTATCAGTGGTTCAGCAGTAGGCTGGTATGGAAATCAGCACGATACGATTGTTACAGAAAGTACTAGCTTCAAACCAGATTTCAGTCATGAATTATGCGAACAATGGGAACAAGCCGCTTTGTCTGCAGAATCTCTTGGAATCCGAGTCGCTATCGTTCGCACGGGATTAGTAGTGGCACCGAATGGTGGTTTTCTGAGCAAAATGACGCTGCCCTTCAAAATGGGTTTGGGTGGACCAATAAGTGACGGTCAACAGTACATGCCATGGATTCATCTCGATGATATCTGTAGGTTATTTTTATTTCTGGCTGAAAATCGCTCACTTACAGGAGTTTATAATGGCGCAGCTCCCCGTCCGGTAAGCAATCAGCAATTCAGCAAAGCACTTGCCAAAACGCTAAACCGTCCAGCTTTCTTCCGGGTTCCGTCCTGCGTACTGAAAGCATCAATGGGAGAGATGGCTGATTTGTTACTGGGTGGGCAACGTGCAATCCCGGAAAAAGCTCAAGCTGCCGGCTTTGAATTTCTCTATACTGATATCCAGAGTGCGCTGAACGACGTGCTTAATTCTTCTGACTCAAAATAATAATTATCATGACGCAACGTGCAGTTTTATTAGTAAATCTTGGTTCACCGGATCAGCCTGATCCCACTTCCGTAAGGCGCTACTTAAATCAGTTTCTGATGGATCCCTATGTGATCCAGCTACCCTGGCTGCTAAGACGGTTTATTGTCAGTGCCTTTGTTCTGCCGACCCGTCCAAAAGCCTCTGCCGAAGCTTATCGGAGTGTATGGACCGATACCGGCTCACCGCTGATTGTATTATCTGAAAAATTACATAAAGCCGTTCAGCAACAGGTTGATATGCCGGTGGAGCTTGCCATGCGATATGGAAATCCCAGTATTGAAGCGGGGTTACTAAAGCTTGCCAGGATTGATGGCATTAAAGAGGTTTTATTCGTTCCGTTGTATCCGCATTTTGCCGACAGTACCGTCACTACCTGCATTGAAATGGCCAAACACGTCATAGCCAAACATAAACTCGATATTGTCTTAACGATCAAGCCTCCCTTCTATCAGGAAGATGGCTATATCAATGCCCTGGTTGAACAAACTCGTCCCTACTTGATGGAAGAGCATGATCATTTGTTGTTCAGCTATCATGGTTTACCTGAGTCTCACATACTGAAACGGGACCCCAGTGGCCAACATTGTCTGCAACAAGCCGATTGTTGCAACAAACCACATGTGGCTCATGCCACCTGTTACCGTCATCAGGTAATGACCACAACGGCTGCTTTTGCCCAAAAGGCACAACTCCATCCGGAAAAATATTCAGTCGCTTTTCAGTCCCGACTGGGCAGAGCCAAATGGCTGGGGCCTAACACCGAAGATCGTTTAATTGAATTGGCACAAAAAGGCACAAAAAACGTTTTGGTCATGTGTCCTGCATTTGTGACAGACTGCCTGGAAACTCTTGAAGAAATTGCGATTCGAGCTGAAGAAGTGTTTATCGAGGCAGGTGGTCGTTCATTAAAATTGATACCATGCCTTAACGATGATCCGGTGTGGGTAAACCTGTTAGCCCAGTGGTGTGAAACGCCTTAGGACTTGTGATCTTTCATCTCCAGCAGTGGTGGCTATGAAAGATCAACAGACCTTAGGATCACACACGACCAATCAATGGTTGACGAACAACTGCACTGGTATATTCCCCCCCCGGGCCATACGCACTTGACTCTGGATCCCGCCCCCTAAGAACAGAGATAGCGCGTTGCAGATATTGGCGGTTAATACTGACGATGCCGCCATTAACCTGATTTTTTTGCTGGCAGATTTTGGCAACAGCCTTTAGATTCTTTATTAACTGAGTTAACGCCAATGCGTCATCTTCAGTTTGATTATCGATGAACGCTTCGAGGCCTTGTTTACCGGTAGGGAAGCCAGTAGAGGTTAACACTGCATCCCGTTGACGGCTATGCTGTTCGAGCTTCATGATTAGCGGCTGTTTTTTATTATTGATATCGGTGATGGTAGCGATATCCGATAGAGCAAGGGCTTGACGCTCCGCGACCAGCAACTCGGCTAACTGTTTGGCAATATTGAGTTCAGACTGTAAAACGCTGTGCAACTGTTGTCCGGGTGACATAGCCATGGGAGGGTTCCTTTTTTATAGGTTACCCTCAAAATCAATCATGTTCCGTGCCAACTTTTGGCTATCAACCTGATAGCTTCCATCTTCAATAGCTGCACGTAAAGCAGCCACTTTTTGTTCATCCACCACAGGCAAAGCGGCAATTTCCTGTTGCAGGGATTGCAGTTGTGTGGCCGTTGTCGTCAGGCTGATCTTGTCTGTTGAGCTGTTACCACTGGATTTGACCTGATTTGATGCAGTTTCTGTACGTTTATCTTCAACATTGACGTTTCGTGTCGAGTTGATTCCGCTACCCTGTGTTGGTGGTTTTATATTGTTAATATCCGACATAAAAATGTCTCCATATTGGTTCTATACGTTTTATCGGAACGAATTGAAAAAACTTTAATATAATGTGATTCGATCCAGAGTTTTCTTCACATTGTAACGCGTACCACACCTGGACCATCTACTACACCTTCGACAACTCTCTCTGACGAGAGGTTTTTCACACGAACGCGATCTCCCAGGCTGGCATCAGACATCGCTGTGCCCTGCATTCTGACTTCCATTGTTCCTGCACTAGCCACCAGTACAATTGACTCACCTCTTTTTACAATATTCAGCGGCCGCAAATGATTTTTCTGTATAACCGTGCCTAAACCCAGTGAATATTTAACTTGCTGTCCCACCACAGCGGCAATATTTGCCATATAGCCTTGCCGAAGCTTGCCAATATCATGTTGCTCAATCCGCAAATCCTGTTTCGTTAAAACATGATTTGCTGAAACGGGTCGGGCAATCACCACCATGGGCCGCATTACTTTGATTTGTAAAGGAATATAAACTGTCCAGGCCACAGGTTCCTGACAACGCACACCCACGGTCACATTGCCAGCAGTTGCGATATCCCGATTACTGAATGCTTCCAGTCCTTTTTCACAATGCTGCAAGCGTAAACGTTTATCTAATGGTGTGACACTGACCTGAGGATTGTTAAATCGAGTCTGCGCCTGAGCTAAAGTATAGGTGAATGCGGTGTGCTCCACATCAGCCAACGATTGTAAATTGTCAGCCTGCGCAGTAAGTGTCAATAAATTGGCACTTAACACAAAACAAACACTACATAGTAATTTATACATCAATATCCTCCGGCAAAATGCACGGCAAATGAACTCACGGTGATAACCTGCAACTTTCATTCCGATATTTACGGTTCAGAAATGAAGGTTACTGCCGTTATACTCTTGCAGTAATCAGGAGAAATTTATGGCAAGCATGATCGATGGTATTGACCAACGCACCCAACTAGCCGGTCAGAACAGGTTAGAGCTCTTATTGTTCAAGCTGGGAGGCATCCAACGTTACGGTATTAATGTATTTAAGGTTCGCGAAGCGATTGCTTGTCCACCATTAACACAAATGCCGCATTCACACCCAGTCGTTCGAGGTGCCGCGCGCATCCGCGATAAAACCATCAGTATCTTTGATTTATCCCAGGGTATTGGCAAAAGGCCCGTGATTAATCCTCATGAGCATTTTGTCATTATTACTGAATACAACCGTAACGTGCAGGGCTTTCTGGTCAGCGAGGTGGATCGCATCGTTAACGTTAGCTGGAAAGATATCCTGCCTCCTCCAAGTGCTTCAGGTTCATCGCATTACATGACTGCAGTCACCAAAATTGATGATGAACTAATCCAGATAATTGACGTGGAAAAGGTCATGTCAGAAGTATTGGGCATCGATGACACGGTTTCAGCTGATTTGGTGACTCGTTTCGCAGAAGCCAATGCTGAACATCAACATCATATTCTGGTGGCAGATGACTCAAGTGTTGCCCGCAACCAGATACGTCGCACCATGGAACAGATTGGAGTCAGTTGTACCATTGTGAATGATGGCAAACAGGCATTGGATCAATTAAAAGCATGGGCAGCCGAGGGCATTGATGTCAGCAAGCATATCGCTATGTTGATTTCCGATATTGAAATGCCAGAAATGGATGGTTACACCCTCACAACGGCTATCCGCCAAGACCCAAATCTGAAAGATATTCGTATTTTGCTGCATACATCAATGAGTGGCACCTTTAACAATGCATTAGTTGAAAAGGTTGGCGCCGATAAATTTATTGCCAAATTCGCTCCCGATGATCTGGCAATCACCGTCCAGGAGTTATTGGAAGAATGGCGGGATAAAGATAAGGCCGAAACAGAATAAGGCTGAACCTACATAAAAAAAGCCCCGAATAAGGGGCTTTTTTTATGACTTACAAACGACCAGTTTACGGACCAAAACCACCGGCAGGCATCGGGATAACCTGATCCTGTTCGGTAACCATATCAGCCTTGGCACGCATCAGGTTGTTACCAACAAAACCGCCTAAACGATAAACCCAGGGTTCAACCTTTTCATTAATTTCTGCAACTTCCTGTTGTACTTGCTCAGGTGTTTTTAATACATCCAGGCTGGCAATTGCTTCGGGTACTTCAGGCACAGCATCCGGGGCATACTCTGCTTTGAATGTAGAAAAGTAAAAACCATCATTAAACGATGTCTGAGCAATAACTTTTAAGCCATCATAAGTGAGGAATTCTGCTCTAACCACCTCAGCATCACCGCGAGAAAAGTCACCAACTGGTTGAACGTCTTCCAGACGCATTTGGAATAAGGAACCAGCAATATCGTAACCAAGCTGTTCATAACGAAACACGGTTTCTTCACGATCTTCCGGCGTGCCGAATTTATCTTTCTGCCCTAAATTCACTAAGGTTGCAGTATTACCATTTGGCTGAATGATATCCACTCTGGCAACCCGTTCACGTGCAATGTCCATAATCAGGGCATCAATCCAGTTGAGCATCATCGGACTGAACTGAAAGTAGCCTTCAGCCAGATAACTGCGCTCCTCATTAACACGGCGCAAATAGAACTGTTGTGGACCAGAGGCGTCCGCGCTTAAATCACGTGCTTTTCCCAAAACAAGACCCGCCACTTCCTGTTGGTCATTGAATAATTTAATGACAAATGAACTGCCACCTTCTTCTGCCCCTTCCACACCCAATACTGGATACAGTTCAGGATCATCGGTTTTCAGCTCAAGAATTCGGGCATCGGCCAAATCAACCAGCATCCTCCTGACCAAATCATCATCGGCAGGATAATTATGATAATCAGTAATGAACCATTGTTCATCATCACGACTCAGGCTGAACTCATCCTGCTCACTTTTAAAGGTAATGTTATCCACATCACTGAGCTGTTCAAATAACTCAGGAAACAACAATGAAAAGTCATCACTGGTATCTTCGGCTTTATATATGGTGACTAACATCCAAACCACCATCAGCGCAGTGAGGATGGCGAGGATAGAAAGACTATTAAGTTTTTTCAGCATCTGTAGAACCTGTCTGTTCAGTTTGATACAAGCGTTATTTAACGCATGCAGAATTTAAGATTGGTAACGGCCGCGAGTACGCTTACGCACTCTTAACCATCCGGTAATCAGTGCCAGTATCGCCACCACTATCGGAATCAAGCCGATATTGATGAATTTGACCAACGTTTCCAAATGATCGATATCTTTACGCAGGTTACCTTTTACCGCCCGTAATTCTAATTCCGTACGATCGGCAATCGCCCTGAATTCAGCAATCTCTTTCTGTTGTTCAGGTGTCATGATCTCGGCACCAGAACCATTTCGTTCTACCTGCATGCGAGCGATACGTTGCCGGGTTTGCTGTAATTTATTTTCCAGTTCCCGCTCTTTTGCCCGGTAGAGTCTCTCAGCTTCACGCTGTAATGCTTCGACACGGACAAATGGACGAGTGAAACCAGTACGGGAGCGTACACTGATCAGTCCCTCCGCGCCGGTTAACTCTTCGATAGCGTTATGCACAAAATCGATGTTATTAGAGGTATTAAAGGCTAAATCTTCGCCATAGAAATCCTGCATAATGACCCAGAATCTGTCATCAAGCAGATCCACATCTGCAATAGCAATGACATCAATGCCATTTTCAGATTCATTTACATGATCAGGCATTTTGACTTTAGTTCTGTTATCGCCCTGTGCACCATCCGGAAAGGCAGAGCGAGCCTGACCCTCAATACGTACCGCCAGTGGATAACTGATCGTTCCCTGCTCATATTTGGTCAGCAGAGCCACCGGATCATTACGGAATTGCACTACCCGTTTATCCACCAGCATGGCCTCGTCACTGGAACTCAACAGAGGAGTTACTTCAGTTGTTTTGTCATCCAGAATTTTGAAATGTCCGGCGGTAGCCACATTGATCTTGCGTAATTTCGAGGTTATGCGTTGTTCGGAATTCATGTTCTCCGGGGTCAAAGCATTCCATAAGACGTATTCAATTGGCTGATTATTACTACGGCCACCAAAATCGACCTGCCGTGCGGTTTTTCTATCCGCAACAACATCAGAGATGTGACGTTCCACCCCCCAGGTAGTCAGCAACTCAGGCATGTTCGAGCTACGATTTGCGACCATTGCTGCCATAGGGTTTTCAGGATCTTTCTCCGGTACATCCACTTCCGCATATGGATCCACAAAGGTAATTAATTTCCCACCCCGCAACACATATTGATCAATGGCATATAAGGTTTGCTCAGGCAATTCCTTGGGATGCACAACCATTAGCAAATCAACTGATGATGGAATACGACGAATGTCTTCCGGTAACACAGAAACATTAAACATCTCACGCAATTTACCCATTACTGCCCAGGGTTTTGCGCCACCTTCAGTATCCAGCTGGCCTTCTAACGGATCGTAATCTTCACCATCAATAGGCAATGAACTCATGACCGCTACATTTTTACGTTCTACGTCAGACAATTGATAAATTAAGCGCGTCAGATCATATTCAAGTACGTCTTCCATTTCAGGTTGAAAGAAACGGATACGTTCCAGACCATCCAATATATTGGTACCGGCTACGCCGAAGAATAACGGATCTGTTTCTCCTTCGATTGGAATCGATTGCAAACCGTATTGCTTAGCCCGCTGCTCGTGATCGGTAAAAGGTTTTGGATTAATAATTTTGACCTGAATCATGCCATCTGAAGCACGTTGATATTCCATCAACAGTTCCTGAACACGTTGAGCATAGGCTTTTAATGATGGCAAAGCCTGAGCTACCTGCTCGGAATAGTAGAACCTTAGTGTAATGGGCTGCTGTAACGAAGACAGAATGTTCAGCGTACCTTCAGATAAGGTATACAGTTTGTCTTCAGTCAAATCGACCCGGGCCGATTTAAAATTGCCGTTTACCACAATAATAAAGGCAATAAAAAGAATAACGGCCAGAATCAAACCGGTTTTGGATAATAATTGTTTATTCATTGCTGACGGGTGCTCCTAATCGGCTTTACGTGCATTCACTATCAAGGCGTTGGCAAACAACCAGATAGTGATAAGCGCTGCGAAATACAATATGTCACGTAAATCAATTACCCCTTTGGAAATCGCATCAAAGTGGGTCAGAAAACTAAATGAACTGATCGCATCAACCAGTGGTTGTGGAGCCCAGCTACTAAAGAAATCCAACACAATGCCATAGCCCGCCAGCACAAATATCAGGCTGACAATCAAGCTCAGCACAAACGCAATAACCTGATTTTTAGTGGAGGCTGATACACATGAACCGATGGCCAGAAAACCGCCTGCCATCAGGAAACTGCCGATAAAACCGGTGAAAATCACGCCGTTATCCGGGTTACCCAAATAATTTACCGTAATCCAAAGCGGGAAATTCAGAATCAATGCCAGACCGGTAAACGCCCAGGCAGCAAAGAATTTGCCCAGAACAGCTTCAAATACCGACACCGGCAAGGTCATTAAAAGCTCAATCGATCCACTTTTACGTTCTTCGGCCCATAAACGCATCGAAATTGCCGGGATCAGCAAAATGTATAACCAGGGATGTAACGAAAAGAAGGGATATAAATCGGCTTCGCCACGAGCAAAGAAATTGCCCACATAAAACGTCGAAAAACCTGCCAGTAACAAAAAGATTATGATAAAAACATAGGCAACCGGGGTGGCGAAGTAACCACCGAATTCACGTTTCATGATGAACCAGATATTCAGCATATTCATCATTTAACTCCTGCAGTTCTAGGCAAAGTGATACTGCGGAAAACCTCATCAAGGCGACCGCTCTCAGCGTAAAGCGAAGCAATTTCCCATCCCTGTTCGCGAATTTTTTCTGACAGGGCGATAGTGATATAGGCGCTGTCTTTTGGGAACACCCGGATACCATTACCCGCCATCAGTAATTCAGTTTCCGCAACAAAATCCAATTCGGCGACATACTGCAGCAGTTTGGTGTTATCAACTTCGTTGACCGACAGCACGACTGCATTGTGATAGCGTGATTTTTGTTCCAATTCAGCAGGCGTTCCATCAAACACGACTTTACCGCTGGCGATCACAACATTACGGGTACACAGAGCATTCACTTCTTCAAGAATATGCGTAGAGATAATGATGGCTTTGTCTTCTGCCATTTCATTAATAAGCGTACGTACTTCATGCTTTTGATTCGGATCTAAACCATCAGTCGGTTCATCCATTATCAATACGGGCGGGTTATGCAGAATCGCCTGTGCCAGACCAACCCGACGCTTGTAACCTTTCGACAAGGTTTCTATCGGTTGATACATCACATTAAGGATTCGGGCGCGTTCTGCGGCGGAAGCTACTGCACGTTTTTTATCCGCTCCGGACAATCCACGGATATCAGCAATAAACTTAAGGAAGCTGTCCGGCGTCATATCAGCATAAGCTGGTGCACCTTCGGGCAAGTACCCCAGATTCGCTTTTACCGAAATAGGATCCGTTAAAACATCATAACCACAAACTCTGACCGTACCGCGAGTGGGTGCCAGAAAGCCGGTTATCATCTTCATTGTGGTGGATTTACCTGCGCCATTCGGGCCCAGAAATCCAAGTACCTCACCTTTACTGACCGAGAATGTCACACCATCCACAGCCCGTATCTCGCCAAAATGCTTGGCCAGATCTTCTATCTCAACTCTGAGTGTCATACTTAAAGCGTCCCCCGCTTCATCAAAAGCATCTTCAAACCGGCCATTATTCAGCTCAATCAGGCCTTACGTCAAGCTTAATACCGCAAAGCTTTCAGGAAATTATCCTGCACAATAACGGGAAAGCTCTCCCGCTAAGCCTTAAGGCTTGTTTCTCTTTCAGAGCCACCAATGCTGGCGGCTATTTTTGTGTCCGACATGGCGGAAAGCACGCCGTGTAGACTTCCTGCATAAGTGATTGAAATGAGTCTGGAACTCATTTGAGCACTTAGCTGGACGCGTAGCGGTGAAATACAGGGATGTATCTCACAAACTGCTCTCTTCGCACCTTGATTGTTGCACTTTCAGGCACAACTTAGGCAGAGATTAAAGATCAACAGACCCTAAACATTTTTTTGCTGTCAAAAATACGCTATGGTGGAATCTGACAATTAATTTTTCTGGATGTTTTATGCCCGCAAACTCTTTTTTTCAGCGCAGTCGTCAGTTATGGTGGAATTTTATTGATTCCTTCCGAGATCCTGACAGCCGTCGGCAGATATCCAAAGCTCTATTGATAGCGATTGCCGTCATTCTGGTATTTTTTATTGTCATCATGTTGTGGTGGAGTAACCCACCCAGTGCTTTTGATCCTCAGGTTAATGCTCGGGAAATCGCCAGCGAAAAACAGCATGATATGGTCACCGGTTACACCTCTACCGCCACCTTGATTACTATTGCCAATACCTTGCTTGATAAGCCCGGTGGTTATTTGACCAACGACGTAATGCCTCCATCCGTTTGGATGGACAATATGCCTAATTGGGAGTTCGGTGTTCTGGTACAGATTCGTGACTACTCACGATCGCTACGTAATGATATTAGCCGATCACAATCACAATCAGCAGAAGATAAAGACCTGATCATTGCCGAACCACAATTTAATTTCAATTCGGATTCATGGCTGTTTCCTCCCACAGAAAGTGAGTATCGAGACGGCATCAAAGCATTGGAAAGCTATCTCGCCCGTCTGGCGGATCCACAACGTGACGAAGCACAGTTTTATGCACGTGCTGATAATCTGGCAGCATGGCTGGGTATGGCAGAAAAACGCCTGGGTAGTCTGTCTCAACGCCTCAGCGCCAGTGTAGGTCAGGTTCAGATTAATACAGCTTTGGCAGGCGATCCTGAAGCCCATCAGTCAACCCTGACTTCACCTGAACGCGTCACCAAAACACCCTGGTTAGAAATAGATGATGTGTTTTATGAAGCCCGCGGTTCAATCTGGGCAATGATTCATTTGCTTAAAGCAGCAGAACATGATTTTGCCGATGTCTTACAAAAGAAAAATGCGCTTATCAGCCTGCGCCAAATTATTCGTGAACTCGAAGCCACTCAGGCAACCGTATGGAGCCCGATCATTCTTAATGGTAGTGGTTTTGGCCTGTTTGCCAATCATTCACTGGTCATGGCGTCCTATGTCTCCAGAGCCAATGCCGCGATGATTGATCTGCGACGATTACTTGAACAAGGTTAACAATTAGCTTTTGGATCTCTATCGTTCAAACAGGTTCTCATGGCAAGGTATTCTTCAACCTCCATATGAAGTTCGTTTAACTTAACGGCAAAGTCACGTTTGGGCAGGGAAAAGCTGATTAACATAATGTCATTATTCAATGGCCTTAGTCAGCTGCAGGTCGGGCATGGGTGGCTATGCCACCAAGCCAGATAGGATTAGGTTAACTGGTGGTGAAAGCTCTGCCAATCGGGTTAACGGTGATAAGCATAAGTGATGCTGAAGTTAGGGATTTTGGCAGAGGGGTTTAGTCAAAAACAATAAGCACAACACCCTGTCCAGAATCCATCGGCAAGTAAACACACAAGCTTCTCACCCGCAAAACCTATAGCCACCCCTGGTACAGTTTTGACAAACACATTTACACTCATCGATATATATGATGGAATATATTGAATTTTTGGTCTGTCGAGATATTTAAAGATGAAACGGTTATTTATTCTGTTATTTTTCAGCTTACTGCTGAGCACCACGGCTCATGCCGAAAAATTGCTCAAACTTTCTACAACAACGAGTACCGATAATACTGGCCTGTTAGCTGTATTAAATAAAGCCTTTACAGAATCAACTGATATTAATGTTGCGGTGATTGCAGTTGGTACCGGCCAGGCATTAAAGCTTGGTGCCAATGGTGATGTCGATGTGGCACTGGTGCATGCCCCCAAAGCTGAACTTGAATATGTCAACGATGGTTACTTTATTGACCGTCGTTATGTGATGTATAACGACTTTGTCCTAGTTGGCCCGGTGAATGATCCCGCTGAAATTGCTTCCGCTGAAACGATCACTGAAGCCATGCAAAAAATTGCTCAATCCGGCAGTCGCTTTGTTTCAAGAGGAGATGATTCCGGCACCCATAAAAAAGAACTTCAACTCTGGAAAACCACCGATATCAATCCCTCAGGCAACTGGTATGTACAAGCCGGTCAAGGTATGGGAGCAGTACTGAAAATCGCCGATGAAATGTCGGGATATGCCTTAACAGATCGGGGTACACAAATTGCCTACCAGGAAAAAATGCAGTTAAAGCTACTTTTTGAAGGCGATGCACAGCTATCCAATCCTTATCATATTATGGCGGTTAATCCTGAAAAACATCCCCACGTTCAATTTACTATGGCCAAGAGATATATGGATTTTATGACGGGGGCTGAGGGTCAGCGCATCATTGATGACTTTAAGGTTAATGACCAGACATTATTCTTTACCACTACCCCACCTGCTGAATAATTTCAGCCAAATTTACTGAATGAAATCATTAGTCTGAAAATAACGCTAACCATCGTTATATATACAAAAATACATTGAGAAATATAAACGGAAAAAAAATGACTCCATCTAAATTAAAACTCAGCATCATTATGCTATCTCTTGCTTTAACCTCTATCGCCAATGCCGAGTCGACTTTTAACTTGGGGCGTATTGAAGTCAATGCAACACAACCTCTCCCAGCACTCGGTTCGGCAACCATTGATGCGCAAACCATGCGTGATGAAAATCGTGAAACTGTCACCGAAGCGTTGGATAGAATGCCTGGCATTACCGCCAATAACATTGGCCCCCGAAGTGAACAAATGGTGTTTGTCCGGGGATTTGATTTACGTCAGGTTCCGGTTTTTGTTGATGGTATTCCAATCTATATCCCATACGATGGTTATGTAGATTTAGGCCGGTTTACGACATTTGATTTAGCCGAGATAAATGTTTCAAAAAGCTTCAGCTCAGTTTTATATGGGCCAAATACACTTGGAGGCGCAATTAATCTGGTGAGCCGAAAACCTACTGAGAAATTTGAAGGTGAAATCGGAGCCGGATACGACGTGGGAGATCGAAGCGGCAGTGATGGTAAACGTAGCTGGCTTAATCTTGGCAGCAATCAAGGTTTATGGTATGCCCAGCTAGGTGCGAGTTACCGTCAACAAGACAGTTTTTCTTTGTCTGATGATTTTAATCCTACCGAGGCTCAGGGCACTGCCCTGCGTAATAACGCTGATCGCAAAGATACCAAGATCAATATCAAACTGGGTTTAACCCCAAATACAACCGATGAATACGCTATCGGCTATGTCAAACAGGACGGTGAAAAAAATACACCTCCCTATGCCGGTGATAATCCCGATGTACGTGTTCGCTATTGGCAATGGCCTTATTGGGATAAAGAGAGCGTTTATTTCCTGAGCAATACTGCTATTGGAGACGATAGCTATCTCAAGACGCGTCTGTATTACGACAGCTTTGATAATCTGCTTTCAAGTTTCGATGATGACACTTACACCACACAAAACCGTCCTTATGCATTTGATAGCATTTACGATGATGAAACCTACGGTGCCAGTATTGAATTTGGTAAAACGCTTGGCCGACACGATGTTAAGCTGGCTGCACATTACAAATTCGATGAACACAAAGAAAACGATCTCGGCGAGCCGGTCAGAACGTTTCAGGACAAGACAGTTTCATTTGCCATCGAAGACACTATTCGTCTAACACAAAGACAATATCTGGTGGCTGGCGCAAGCTATGACAGACGCCGGAGTGATCAGGCAGATGATGTAGCCACTGGCCAACCTTTTGAAACCAATGATACGGACTCATGGAACCCGCAAATCGGTTACTTCATCGACATTGATGATCGTAATGAAGCCCGTCTGACCTTATCGAAAAAATCGCGTTTCCCTACCATTAAAGATCGGTATTCCTATCGGTTTGGCTCTGCCTTGCCCAACCCGGGCCTTGACGCTGAGCAATCCAGAACCATTGAAACCGGCTGGGTACATAAAGTTGGTACTACCGCCCGTTTTGAGGCAGCGGTGTTTTACAGCGATATCAAGGATCTGATTCAGGAAGTCAGCGTGACCTCTAACCTGTTTCAATTCCAGAATGTCGGCGAGGTCACTGCCAAAGGCATGGAATTAAGCAGTGACTTCTGGCTTGGCGATTGGGAGTTTGGCGGTCATTACAGCTATCTGGATCGTGAAAATAAAAGCTCTGATCTCAAACTGACAGACGTGCCACGCCATAAAGTGTTTGTTTATGCCTCTTGGCATATTACTCAACCTTTCAGCGTTTCTGCGACCAGCCAATATGAAAGCGAACGTTACACCAGTACAGATGGAGAACGTCGAGCCGATTCATTCACCACTGCTGGACTACGTGCCAGTTACGCCTTTGATAAAGGTGTTACTGCCAGAATGGGCATTGAAAACCTGTTTGATAAAAATTACGCCTATCAGGAAGGTTTCCCGGAAGCAGGCCGCACCTATTACGCTAACCTGAGTTATCAATTCTAATGATAAAACGTCTGTTTACCTGCACTCTTGCCTGGTTGCTGCTCTTCTCCGCAGCAGCAAAAGCAGTCACATTGAATGTGATGACCAGCTATCCACAACCCGTGGTGATGGTTATGCAGCAGGCTTTTGAAGATGCCCATCCCGATATCGAACTGAATATTCTGTGGCGCAGGCCGCATGATGCCTTATCGTTGCTGCTACAAGAAGAATCGGCAGATGTCGATGTGATCTGGATGCCTTCCGTTCGAACCTTTTTGAGCTTAAAAGCGCATGAAAAATTAGCGCAGCTCAAAATAAACCGCGAAGGTTTGCCAATATTGCTGGGTGAAACAGCGATATCGGATCCAGAAGGTTATTTCATTGCAACGGAAGTTGCTGGATATGGCTTATTCTTTGAACCAGAAAAACTGAAACAGGCCGGACTGACCGTTCCCCATCAGTGGCAGGATCTGCTGGCTGCTGAGTGGCAGGAAAATATCGCGTTACCGATTCCATCCGAAGTCAGTTTTGCCAATATGCTTATCGATCAGTTATTACAGGCTGAAGGCTGGCAAAGCGGCTGGAATCAATGGCAACAGATTGCCGCCAATAGTCATTTACTGGGCAGTGGCGGTATGTTCACTACCGAAGCTGTTCAGGCTGGCCAAGCAAAAGTGGCATTCACCATGGATTTTTTTGCAGCTTCCAGCATTGCCAATGGGTCGAAGGGTCAATTTATCTATCCTAAACAGACTGCGTTTAATCCTGCTCACATTGGCATATTAACTTCATCCACAGAAACTAAAACTGCGAATACCTTTGTAAAATTCATTGTCTCCGAGCAAGGCCAGTCATTATTACTGCACCCAGATTTACGCAAATTACCGGTTCGCCCCAGCGTTTACAGTGAGGCACCAAACATGCAAAACCCGTTTGCTGGAAATATCCTCCATCAATATGATTACCACACAGGATTACAACGGCGGGAATTCAATGCCGTGGTGTTTGATGCGGCGATTACGCTGCATCATGACAAGTTAAAGCAAGCCTGGCAGCAATGGCATCAATTGCAGCAAAACGCCAATGCTGATCAGCTGGCAGCATTAGCTGAAATAAAAACCGTTTTGCAACAGTGGCCATTGAAAGAACCTGCGATGGATGAAGCTATAGTGCAAGACTGTGCCCAGCGTCATGATGATGACGAAAAACAGCAAAACTGTGAGGAATTTAAATCAGAGCTTGCCCAGTCATTTGAAAGACAATATGACAAAGCGCTTAATATTCTGGCGCAATTTAACGCAAAACCATGATCCGTCTGATAGCCCTTATCAGTATCGGCATAGTTTTGTCGGCAAAAGTGTATGCCGATGATTTACTGGAAACCACTGAGCTAAGTCGTCGAGCATTATCAATGCCGATGGCATTATTGGATAGCGAACAAAAGCTGGGACAATTCGCCGCTGGTCGCAGCCTGTTTAATCAGATGTGGGTTATCGCCCCCTCTAATGATGCAGATATTGATGGACTTGGGCCGCTGTATAACAGTATTTCCTGTTTAGCCTGTCATCCTGGAAATGGCCGGGGCCGGGCGCCCGATGGTCCTACAGAAAAAATGCGTTCCATGCTGGTCAGGCTAAGTGTTCCGGGCGAGAATTTTTTTCATAGTAAGCCACACCCGGTTTACGGTGGGCAATTACAGGAATTCGCTGTCCCCGGCGTGCCCTCAGAGGGCAGAGCCGAGCTTCATTATGAATATTCCACCATCACGCTCAGCGAGGGTGAAACGGCCATTTTACGGAAACCATCGATTCAGCTGGTCAATCCTGGGTCTGGTGATTTTGGTCAGATACTGACATCACCAAGGATTGGTCCGGCATTAGTGGGAATGGGACTGATTGAGATGATTGATAAACAGGAAATTGTCAGCTGGCAGGATCCCAATGACGCAAATGCGGATGGCATATCCGGACGGGTCAATTGGATATGGGACGACATCATGCAAACCCGGAAAATAGGACGCTTTGGCTACAAAGCCAATATTGTTTCGCTTGATAGGCAAACTGCCAATGCATTCCACGAAGATCTGGGGCTCACATCAGCGTTATTTCCAGATGAAAACTGCAGTGCGATTCAGCATGACTGCCAAAAAGCCGTTTCGGGTGGTAAGCCTGAACTTACATCAGAGCAGTTACATGCCGTCAATTTTTACCTGAAATTTCTAGCGGTGCCCGCTCCACGAAACCCAGATAATTCAGAGGTTATTCGGGGGCGAGCCGTCTTTGATGAGGCCGCTTGTGCAGCCTGTCATCGTCCACAGATCCGAACTCAGGAAAATACAATCCCCAAGGCATTTGCCGATCGTTTGATTGCGCCTTACAGCGATTTTTTATTACATGATATGGGTGAAGATCTGGCAGATAATCGTCCAGATAACGGCGCAACAGGAACTGAATGGCGTACAGCACCATTATGGGGAATCGGGCTTGCAGAACAGGTCGGTGACAAAGTTGGATATTTACATGATGGTCGGGCCACAACGTTGCTTGAAGCCATTCTCTGGCATGGTGGTGAAGGTCAGAAAAGCCGCGATGCGGTGATCAACATGCCCAAGTCTGATCGTGATGCCTTACTGGAATTTCTCAACTCTTTATAAAAAAAACGATGAACACATACATGAGCACTCAAACAATGTTGCGAATTCTATGGCTGACAATAATGATGCTTGGACCTCTTAATACGGCCAGAGCCGATGTCATAACCCTTTATGCCGCAGGTAGCCTGAAAACTGCTCTCAGCGAAATATTGAACGACTATAGGCACCTGCATGATATCCAGATTAATAGTCAGTTTGGGCCAAGTGGATTATTAAGGGAAGCGATTGAAACTGGGGAAACCGTCGATATTTTTGTCTCGGCCAATATGGCTCACCCACAAACTCTGGCCACTCAGGGCTGGGGAGAAACGGTAACACTACTGACCCGGAATCAACTGTGCGCTTTGGCTCAACCTGATATTAAACTGACCAACAACAATTTTTTGGAAACTTTGCTAGATAAAAACATTCGATTAGGGACTTCTACTCCCAAATATGATCCCAGTGGGGATTATGCCTGGGAAATGTTCAACAAAGCTGAACAGGTTTATCCGGGGAGTTTTAAGATACTGAGCAAAAAAGCCCGGCAATTAACTGGTGGGCCAAACAGTCCCAAAGCACCTGAAACTCGAAATCAATATGCCTGGGTAATGCAACAATACCAAGTGGATGTGTTTCTGACTTATTGCACCAATGCGGTATTGGCAAAACAAGAACTGCCTGAACTGCAGATAATTCAACTACCAGACAATCTGGCCGTAGGGGCCAAGTACGGTTTGGTCATCCGCCAAGGCGCACCCGACGCTACAAAAAAACTGGCGATGTATATGCTCAGCCCCGAAGGACAGAGCACATTACATCGCCATGGTTTTACTGCTGATTAAGGTTAAATTGCTGCGTTAAAATGCCCATTGGCTACGAACCTGGAATACATCAGGTTCCTGACCATCAAACGTTCCGCCATCGACATCCAGGACATGTACGTAATTCGCTGAGAACCGTAACATCGGCACGGGATACCAGTTCAGCCCCAAGGTCATTGAATCGGCTTCTCCACCTTCAATTGCACCATCATTCAGATCCAGTGAGCTGTAACGCATAGCGACTTCCCATGCACCGATGCCACCATCACCTACGCGACGATTAGGTTTGATACCACCAAAAACGCCGTTTTTATAAGGACGGGATTCACCGGTAAGCAAATAGCTGCTTTGCAGATACCAGCCATCAAAATCAGCATCGCTGATATTGTCACGTTCAACTGAAGCACGAATATATTCTGCCTGGGCAGTAAAAGGCCCCATTACTGTGGCGAATTCCAAACCACTTTTCAGCATCGTGTCAACGTTTGTCAAAATATCTGTATCAACTATGCGAACACTTGAGACATTTGTTTCAGAGGCCTGACTGAACCGCACCTGATTGTTCGGTTGCAAATCGCGGTAATTAAAACCTAAACCGAGATGAACCAGTTTACCGGCTTCATTAATCGGTGCCAGCGTTCCACGTGTACTCCAGCCCCAACCTTCGTCCTCAGTACCACCTGTATTACCAACAGTATCGCCCATCAGAGCTGCAGCCAAAGTCCAGTGTTTGCTGTTACGAGCGCCCATCAGACCGACATGCCGTCCGGCATTAAAGGCTGTGGGTAATGCCCGCTCCATAAACATGGTGTTATTGGCACTGGTCATATAATCCAGCGTAAATGGGTCTTTGAAATTACCCGCCATGATTTGATAGTTTTCGAATCCATTATAGCTAATAAAGGCATCGGTAATACTGTCGTTATCAAACTCGTATTCCAGTTTATAACCCCAATCGCGATACAACTGACCGGCGATATACAAACGGGCACGACGGATATCCGTACCATCCCCCATATCCGGTGAACCACCATAAGCGGCGGCATCAACCTGTAGCCGTCCACCAACTTTTGTAGAAAACTGACCGTCTCGGGTTTTTAACGATAAACCGCCATTGGTTGATATTTCAATATCTGAGGGTTTGGTTGCTTCAGCCAGCTTTTCATCTATCTCTGCTTTTTCCTGCTCTTTAGTGGCTTTGTTTTCAGCAAGCTCCCCCATCAACCGACCGTATTGTTCGTCAGTTACCATGCCATTTTCATGCAGCATATTAATCAGCGTCTCCAGTTCCGATGCCTGAACCGAAAAGCTGAGAGACAGGCCGATGACAGCTGTCAGCAGGTGTTTTTTGAATAGCATTAGTTTGTTCCTTTTTTATGGTCGAAAATCTTCTGTAATATTATCGACACATTTGGAACCAGCATTAATATTTCTTATCAAAAAAAACAGTAATATTTTGCTATTGTGATGAAGTTCTAATTTACTAAAAACCCTGCAAAGAAATTAGCGTTTAACCACGTCTTTAAACAACTTAGTCAACTCCTGGTTAGCTTTTTTGTGACTGTTTAAACACCGGGAATGAGAGATATTATTAATTTAATATCCAGACAATTATTTAACCTCAAAACTCGCTTATGATAATTGTAATATTTCAGCTAAAACGCCCATTGGCTGCGTACCAGAAAAATACGCGGTTCTAGTCCTGCATTTGGTCCACCATCAACATTCAAAACATTAATGTAATTGGCAGAAAATCGAAGCATTGGCACCGGATACCAGTTCAGCCCAAAAGTGAGACTGTCTATTTCGCCACCAATAATATCTTCATCAGTTAAATCCAGGGTGCTGTAGCGGGCGACCAGTTCCCAAGCGCCGAGACCGCCCTCACCCACAAGATGATTTGGTTGTGGACTGCCGAAATCGCCATTTTCATAATTCAACGAATCATTGGTCAGAAAAAAACCGCTTTGAATATGTCCCCCGGAAAATCCAACATCCTGTCCCACGGTTCGCCGTACATCGGTCACCATGTACTCAGCCTGAGCAGACCAGCGATTTAGTACTGCTGCCCATTCCACTCCGCTTCGGGTGTAGGTCCGAGCGCCAGAAATAATACCGGTATCAACAATATCAAAGCCGGCCACCCGGGCTTCGGGCTGCTCATCAAATCTCAATGTCGACTGATCATTTAAATGCCGGTAAAAAGAGGCCAATCCAAAATGTAAAACCTTATTGTTATGATTGACGGGTGCCATGGTGACACGAGCACCAACACCCCATCCTTCATCATTTCTCTGCCGCTGTTCATTGGCATCATCACCGAAAATCCCGGCCGCAGCACTCCAATGCTGCCGCTTGGTGTCAGCCATCAAACCGATATAACGGTCGCCACCGAATGCCCCAAGTAAGCTGCGTTCAATCAACTGCGAATTGGCCGAACTGCTGCGATATTGCAGACCCAAGGGAATTTCCATTAAGCCCATTCTTAAACGAGCGTTAGAAAAACCTGTGTAACCAATATATGAATCTTTTAATTCACCCCCATCCGTGAAATCGTAATCCAACTTGAATATCCAATCGCTATAGATTCGCCCCGACCAGGCTAGGCGAGCACGACGAATGTTGGTTCCATCGGCAATATGAGGCGAACCATCATAATCGGCGGCATCGATCATTAAGCGCCCTCGCAGGCGGGTTTCAAATTGACCATCAGTCGTTCTGACGCGTAACCCACCTTTAGTGGTTACTTCCACTTCAGGCGGCTGAGTGGCTAATTCAAGTTTTTCTGTTATTTGCTGTTTTTCTTTTGCCGATTGCTGTTGGTTCTGCTCCAGCTCTGCCAACAAACGACCATACTGTTCTTCGCTGACCATGCCATTTTCATGCAACATATCAATTAATAAACGTAATTCAGAAGCGTGGCTTACCAGTGGCAAACCGAGAAATAATACAAACAGCAGTTTTGAAGCAAAATTGGACATTGAATAACTCAGCGTTAAGTTGCGGGCTTCGGGAAAATAATCACCCGAAAACATAGGAAAAAATCCTATTGTCAGTTTAGGCAACAGTTGCTGAATTCAAACTTAATTTTGTGAATAAAGAAGTGGATTGAAGAATTTTTTATTTATATAGAACGTTGCCAGTGACCTGATTTACCACCGGCTTTTTCCTGCAGACAGACGTCGGAGATCACCATGCCGCGATCGACCGCTTTACACATATCATAGATAGTCAGCAACGCAACCTGCACCGCAGTAAGGGCTTCCATTTCCACACCGGTTTGGCCGGACGTAGCGACTTCAGCCTGACAATTAACGGCATTGTTTGCTGCATCAACTTCAAACTCAACAGTCACTTTGCTTAATGCCAGCGGATGACATAGCGGAATTAAATCCGAGGTGCGTTTGGCCGCCATAATGCCAGCGATGCGGGCAATCCCCAACACATCACCTTTTTTATGATTGCCATGCTCAATCAGTTTCAGCGTTTCCGGCAACATGATAATCCTTCCGCTGGCGACGGCCTTGCGCTGCGTCACTGCCTTATCACCGACATCGACCATATGTGCTTCGCCAGCCTGATTAAAATGCGTTAATTCTGCCATTTTGGGTGTTATCCTTATGTTTTGATCCAGGAAACAATCAACCAGATGTCTATTCAAGTCAAATTTTTTGCCAGCCTGCGAGAAAGTCTGGGACAGAGTGAGACCACAGTAGAACGGGCTTCCACTGTGTCCGAAGTTTGGGACCTGGCGACGCAATCAGCCACCCCACCAAATAACTTACTGGTCGCCGTCAATCTTGACTACGCCAATATGCAAAGTCAGGTAAATGATGGTGATGAAGTCGCTTTCTTCCCGCCGGTCACCGGAGGTTAATCATGACCACGCACATTCTTGATGAAGACTTTCAGCCTTATCAATGGCTCAGCGAGTTTTCTCAGCAGATGCCTGCAGGCAGAGATGGCGCAGCCGCCAGCTTTATCGGAACCATGCGTGATTATAATGATGAAGCTACCGTCAGAACCATGACGCTGGAACATTATCCCGCCATGACTCAGCGTTATCTCGAACAATTAGAAAAACAGGCTAAAACCGACTGGCCGTTAAATGATTGCCTGATCGTGCATCGGGTAGGTGAAGTGTTCCCTGGTGAAGCCATTGTATTAATCGGTTGCTGGTCAGCACATCGCCGTGCAGCTCTGGATGCCTGTAATTGGCTGATAGAAGAGCTGAAATACAAAGCACCATTTTGGAAAAAAGAACAAAACCAGAGCGGCGAACGCTGGGTAGAATCCAATACTGATGGTTTATAGGAGCTGACAATGATTACCGGAATGTATGCCGCTTTGGCCGCTCTGATGATTGTCGCACTAGCCCGAAATGTCATTAGTCTGCGACGGCAACATAAAGTAGCTTTAGGCGATGGTGGCCATCAGGATTTACTTGCTGCCATTCGTGCTCATGCCAATGCCGTTGAATATCTGCCGATTGGTTTGCTGCTGTTATTACTATTAGAACTCAGCCAGGGTCCCGCCTGGTTAATTCATTTACTGGGCAGCCTGTTTATCATTGGTCGACTGATTCATGCCAATGGCGTCAGCAAAGCCATCATTGGTCGACTGATTCATGCCAATGGCGTCAGCAAAGCCATCATTACTCGCCGGATTATTGGTATGCAATTCACCATCTGGCTGCTGATCATTATGGCCGTGTTGAATCTGTTGGCTTTTGTCGGTATTCAATTACCGGGCTGAGTCGTCGTCATCCAATCCCAACTCTGACCAAATCGCATCAACCCGAGCGACAATCGCCGGATCTTTCTCAATCGGTCTGCCCCACTCACGGTTGGTTTCGCCGGGCAGTTTATTGGTGGCATCCATCCCCATTTTGGAACCAAGTCCCGATACCGGTGAGGCAAAATCCAGATAATCAATCGGTGTGTTTTCAATTAAAACCGTATCCCGAGCCGGATCCATCCGTGTAGTAATCGCCCAAATCACATCCTGCCAATCGCGTACATTCACATCATCATCGACGACGATCACGAATTTTGTATACATAAACTGCCGTAAAAACGACCACACACCCATCATCACCCGTTTGGCATGACCGGCATATTGTTTTTTCATGCTGACCACTGCCATACGATATGAACAGCCTTCAGGTGGCAGATAAAAGTCGACAATTTCCGGAAACTGTTTTTGCAGAATCGGCACAAATACTTCGTTAAGTGCCACACCCAAAATCGCCGGCTCATCGGGTGGACGACCGGTGTAAGTGCTGTGATAAATCGGATTTTTACGTTGAGTAATTCGCTCAATGGTAAATACCGGAAAGCTATCCACTTCATTGTAATAACCGGTGTGATCACCATACGGCCCTTCCGGCGCCATATCATCCGGGTAGATAAAGCCTTCCAATACAATCTCGGCTTGGGCAGGCACTTGCAAATCACTGCCGATACATTTCACCAACTCGGTTTTGCTACCGCGTAGCAGACCAGCAAACGCATATTCAGAAAGCGTGTCTGGAACGGGGGTCACAGCACCTAGGATAGTCGCCGGATCACAGCCCAGCACCACAGCTATCGGAAACGGTTCGCCGGGATGCGTTTGCTGCCATTCCTTAAAATCCAATGCCCCACCACGATGCGATAACCAACGCATAATCACCCGGTTTTTACCAATCACCTGCTGACGATAAATACCCAGATTCTGCCGGGTTTTATGCGGCCCTTTGGTAACCACTAAACCCCAGGTTATCAACGGCGCGGCATCTTTCGGCCAGCATAATTGAATGGGATACTCAGCCAAATCAATCGCATCACCCTCAATCACCTGCTCCTGACAAGGTGCTTTTTTCACCACCTTCGGGCCCATATTCAACACCTGACGAAAGATCGGCAACTTATCCCAAGCGTCTTTCATACCCTTAGGTGGTTCAGGCTCTTTCAAAAAAGCCAGCAACTTACCGACTTCACGTAATGCCTCAACCGAATCCTCCCCCATCCCCAATGCCACCCGTTTAGGCGTGCCAAACAGATTCGCTAATACCGGAATTTTGCTGCCCTTCGGGTTCTCAAACAAAATCGCCGGACCACCAGCACGCAACACCCGATCGCAAATCTCCGTCATCTCCAGATGGGGATCTACCTCGGTGGTGATGCGTTTTAATTCGCCCTGTTTTTCCAGGTTGGTGATGAAGTCTCTTAGGTCGGTGTATTTCATGAGATATGATTTGTGAATAGTAATGTTGTAGCTTACCAGCTTCGGGCATGATTTGGCTTAGCAGCTACCTCTATTGAATTATTTTGGATTAATTCGCCATTGAGAGACTGAAATTTATCGACCATTCCAATAATAATTTTCTAAAGTTTTCATAGTGCCCTTCTCCCATGAGAACGGTGAGCTTCACACCTTGAGCATAAGCAATTGTTATTAATTTAATTTTACGAAAACTTGCTTTTTAATTGTGGACTAAAGCCCACTGTTCATTTTTTGCGTGGCCAAAAAACGAACCAAAAAAGGCCAGCCCATACTCGCCCTGCGGGTTCCCTGCGCTTCTCGATCTGGTCGGGCATAACGGAAACTCCCTTCGGTCAAACAGCCGTCATGCTATTCCGACCAGCTCTGCGATGCTCGGCTTCGTATAAGCGCGAATAAGTGATTGTCTAACAACTTGGATGGGTTTCAGATTCTGTGTAGGTTGGGCTGAGGTACGAAGCCCAACATTTTTTAAAACATTACGTGGGATTTGTTGGGCTTCATTGCATTCAGCCCAACCTTCCCTTGAAATACACTCCATATTTATTACCTTGTGTTTTATCGCATCCACCCCAATATAGGTTTAATATGCTTAAATAAAGCTGTGAAGTCAGTCAGTTGGAGGTTGTTATGGCTGGAGGATGGTCTAAAGATGGTGCGGTGCAGGATCAGATTGATGCCAGTGTTGAGGATGGTGTTCAACAGGCACGTTCCCGCTTACCTAAAGGCGAAAGCCTGACGCATTGTGAAGAGTGCGAAAAGGAAATCCCCCAGGCACGTCGTGAAGCCGTGCCGGGCGTTCGTCTTTGTGTGAAATGTCAGGAAATGATCGATAAGGAAGACAAGGCGTTTAATCTGTTTAATCGGCGTGGCAGTAAGGATAGTCAGCTTCGTTAATTCGCGTATTTTATTCGCTATAAAAAGAGCACTTCGGTGCTCTTTTGCTTTTCAGTATTCAACTATGTAAAGCTGTAATGTGGATTCACTTAAGTAATTCACAACAATTTGATACCGGCCGCTTTAAAGTCATTCGTAGAAAGTCTGAATTTATCTGGCTACCAATTTGAGAAATATAAAATGAAAAAATTATTACTGGCATTACCTTTTATTTTTGCTGCACAGCAGACCCTGGCGATTGATGAGCAGGATGAACAAAACTATACATCAAACTACACCACCCAATTAAAACCAATGGTTATAAAGCAATTAAATGCTGCCAGACCGGAAATGACTGAAGCAGCGGTTGAGTCAGAAGCCAATGCTTATGTCACCAGAATGGCAAGTTGTCAGTTGAAGGCTTTAAAAGACTTTCCTGAAGTATATCGTGATAAAGCCATTTTACCGGTGACCCAAGGGGCTGATATTGCTCATACCACTCAAGAGTTGAATCAAACTATTCTGCAGGATATCGAAGCAGGTAAATTGACTAAAGATCAGGCAACACGAATGGTTGTAAATGCACAGGAAGCTGTGCAGATGTGTATGAATTCGTAAATTCAGCTAGCAACAATCATTATAAAAAAAGGGCCTTTCGGCCCTTTTTGGTTTATGCGGCAATGCCGGTATGTCTTAACAGTGCATCAATCTGTGGTTCGCGGCCACGGAACTCAATAAACAGTTCCATTGGTTCACGGGAACCACCCTGTTCAAGAATGGCTTCGAGAAATTCCAGACCGGTTTGCCGATCAAAGATACCCTTCTCTTCAAACTTGGAGAACGCATCGGCTGACAGCACTTCTGCCCATTTGTAACTGTAATAACCAGCGGCATACCCCCCGGCAAAGATATGGGCAAAGCTATGAGCAAAACGGTTGAACTTGGGTGGTTTGACCACGGTGACTTCATTACGCACCTGTTCCAGAATTTTTTCGACCTGATTCGGCTCATTCGGATTGAATTCGAGATGCAGACGAAAATCAAATAACGAGAATTCCAGCTGACGCAACATCATCATTGCCGATTGGAAGTTACGTGCCGCCAGCATTTTGTCGAACAAATCATCAGGCAATTTTTCACCGGTTTGGTAATGACCTGAAATCAAATCCAGTGCTTCACGTTCCCAGCACCAGTTTTCCATAAACTGACTTGGTAATTCGACCGCATCCCACGCCACACCGTTAATACCGGACACCCCAGCATATTCAATTTTGGTCAGCATATGATGCAGGCCATGACCAAATTCATGGAACAGCGTAGTCACTTCATCATGGGTAAACAAAGCCGGTTTATCGCCAACTGGCTCAGAAAAATTACAGGTCAGAAATGCCACCGGAATTTCAATACCTTCGGCAGTACGACGGCGAGCCTTGCATTCATCCATCCACGCCCCACCTCGCTTATGCTGACGGGCATATAAATCCAGATAGAACTGAGCACGCACATTGCCATCCTCAGCAACGATTTCAAAGAAACGGACGTCTTTGTGCCAGACATCCACATCCTTGCGCTCCCGAATATCCAGTCCGTATAAGCGATTGACCACGGCAAACAGGCCATTCACCACTTTGTCTTCCGGGAAGTAAGGTTTTAATTCTTCCTGTGAAATTGAATAACGCTGCTGACGCAGTTTTTCAGCAAAATAGGTGACATCCCAGGCTTCGAGTTGATCCTGATCGGCAGTTGATTTAGCAAAGGCGCGTAATTCGGCATATTCCTGCTCGGCAATGGGTTTGGAGCGCTTGGCTAAATCCTGCAAAAAGTCGAGAACCTGTTGCGGTGATTGCGCCATTTTGGTGGCCAAAGAACGTTCGGCGTGATTGGCAAAACCCAACAGGTTAGCTAATTGATGACGCAGGTTCAAAATATCCAGCATCACTTCAGTGTTATCCCATTTGCCAGCATTCGGGCCCTGATCGGAAGCCTTGGTGGCAAACGCGGTATACATTTCTTCCCGCAATTCACGATTATCAGCGTAGGACATGACTGGCATATAAGAAGGAAAGTCCAGCGTAAACAGCCAGCCTTCCTCACCTTCACGTTTGGCCATTTGCTCAGCCATTTCAATAGTCGATGGCGGTAAACCGGATAATAATGACTCGTCAGTGATCAACTTGCGCCATGCGTGGGTCGCATCCAGCAGATTTTCTTCAAATTTGGCGGTGCGCTCTGTCATTTGCTGTGACAGTTTTTTAAACTCATCACGTTGCTGCTGATCCAGCTCAACACCCGACAGGCGAAAATCGCGGACCGCATTATCAATGACTTTTTTCTGGGCGGTATCCAGTTTCTGGTACTCAGCACCTTCAGCAATGGCTTTATAGGCTTGATACAACATTTCGTTCTGACCCAACTCAGTCGAAAACTCGCTGAGTTTTGGCAGACAAGCGTTGTATGCCTGACGCAGCTCTTCTGAGTTGACCACCGAGTTCATATGGCTGACCGGCGACCAGACGCTGTCAATCAGGGCATCCATATCTTCCATTGGCTGTACCAATGAATCCCATGTCGGCTCTGAAAGCGTGCTCAAAATAGTGTCAATCTTATTGCGTGCAGTGCTCAACGCATGATCTATAGCCGGCTCAACATGCTCTGCTTTTATTGCGGAAAATGGCGGTAAACGGTGATTTTCCAATAATGGGTTGCTCATAATAATGTCCTGATTAGGTTCGGTATCGCCCGCAGTGTAGCGCGTGAAGTTACTGTCATGGTAACGCAACAAAACAGTCATCACACTGCAATATCTAATAGATAAGGTTTGCTCAGAATTTTAAGTGAAAGAGTGCCTTATGCAAACACAACTAAGTCACAAGCAAAAGCTGAAAGTTCGCACTGTGTTCATTTCGGATATCCATCTTGGCTTCCGAGGCTGCAGTGCCGAGCTCCTCCTTAACTTTTTACATAATGTGGAATGCGAATATCTTTATCTGGTCGGCGATATTATCGACGTCTGGGAAATGAAAAAGCGCATGTACTGGCCTCAGGAACATAATAACGTTGTTCGTACCCTGCTCGGTAAAGCCAAGCACAATACCAAGGTCATCTTTGTCCCCGGTAATCATGATGAGATTTTGCGGGATTATGATGGTGCTGTGTTCGGTAATGTGCAGATTCATAATGAAATCATTCATACAACAGCCGATAAACGTAAGTTATTAATCATTCACGGCGATCAATTTGATAGCGTGGTAAAAATTTCGCCGATGCTGGCAAAAATTGGCAGCCGGCTCTATGAATTCTTATTACGCGCCAACCGCTGGGTGAATTACTTCCGCCGTAAGATGGGCTTCACCTATTGGTCACTGGCAGCGTTTTTGAAACATAAAGTTAAAAATGCGGTGCAATACATCAGTAATTTTGAAGAAGCTGTGGCCCATGAAGCATCTAAACAAGGCGTTGATGGTGTGGTTTGTGGACATATTCACCGTGCAGAAATAACCCGTATACAGGATATTGATTATTACAACTGTGGTGACTGGGTTGAGAGCTGTACGGCTTTGGTGGAGCACCCTGATGGTCAGATGGAAATCATCCCCTGGGCAGAGCTATTTAATCAGCAAGTTTTAATTGCCAAAGCCGCTTGATGAAACTGGTGATTGTTACCGATGCCTGGGAGCCTCAGGTTAACGGGGTTGTGCGAACGCTGGGGAAAACCCGAGACCATCTGCAGGAAATGGGCTATGACGTCACCATGCTCACACCGCTGGATTTTAGAACAATTCCCTGCCCCAGTTATCCGTCTATTCGTCTGGCTTTAATGCCTTACCGAAAACTGGCGAACATGCTCGACAATCTGCAAGCCGATGCAGTGCATATTGCCACTGAAGGTCCTTTAGGCATGGCAGCAAGACGTTGGTGTCTTCGTCATAACATTCGTTTTACCACATCATTTCATACTCAGTTTCCCGAATATCTGCGTTTGCGTTTACCGATTCCGCTTAGTTGGAGCTATGCCTGGTTAAGACGTTTTCATCGCCCGGCGTTGCGAACACTGGTCCCAACTATTTCACAACAGCAACGCTTGCAACAATATGGATTTCAGGATGTGTATGTATGGGGACGAGGCGTGGATACAAAGATATTTACCGCGGATAATCCCCAAAATTATGACTTACCCCGCCCGGTTTTTATTAATATGGGCCGGGTTGCAGTTGAAAAAAACATTGAAGCTTTTCTGAATTTGGATTTACCGGGCAGTAAAGTAGTAATTGGCGATGGTCCCGACCTGGAGATGCTGCAAAAACGCTATCCTGATGTGATTTTTACCGGTGCCCGGTTTGCTGAAGAACTGGCTGCCTATCTGGCAGGTGGAGATGTTTTTGTTTTCCCGAGTCAGACCGATACCTTCGGCTTGGTGATACTGGAAGCGATGGCTTGCGGTCTGCCCGTAGCCGCTTTTCCGGTCACTGGACCTAAAGACATTATTATTCAGGGCAAAACCGGTGAGCTGGATTGGGACCTGCAGAAGGCGGCGTTAAATGCGCTGAATCTGCAAAAAACCGATTGTATTGCTTATGCACATGAAAATAGCTGGCACAAATGCAGCGAAGTATTTTCCAGTTATATGTATAACAACCATCTGGAAAGTCAGGTTAAAACTGCGCAAACGCTCGGCCAGAAAAGCGGATGAACCTTCCTTTTGCTGTTGCAAAGTGACAACACCATCATACTTTCTTGGTATTGGCACAACAGATCACTTGATTAGCCTGGAACTGCCGTGAGATTATTCTCGGTAAATTTGTTTCAGGGAATGCCGCAATGTTCGATCTAAAAGTTTTTTTCAGACTCAGCCTGCTCGGTTTAGTCGTGCTGTTTACAGGTTGTGCCACCGTACAAACGCCTGATGAACGTGATCCTTATGAAAGCTATAACCGGGCTATGTATCAATTTAACGATACCGTTGATCGGGCAGTGTTAAAACCTGTTGCCAAGGGTTACGATGCAGTTGTTCCCGATGCGATTAGCTGGGGCGTCAGCAATTTCTTCAGTAACCTGAATGATATTACAGTCGCCATTAACAGTCTGTTGCAAGGCAAATTTAACCAGGCAGCTGATGATACCGGCCGTTTTCTGTTAAACAGCACCGTTGGTGTGGCAGGTATCTTTGATGTCGCCGGTCATGCTGGTAACAAGAAACGTAACGAAGATTTCGGTCAGACACTGGGAGCCTGGGGTGCTGAACCCGGCGCTTATATCGTATTACCGTTTTTTGGTCCCCGCACTGTGCGTGACTCATTTGGTTTAGTTGGCGATATGTTTACTGATCCGGTGATGTATGTTGAAGGTCCGGGTGCACGTAACGCATTTGCAGGAACACGTTTAGTGGATACCCGTGCCAATCTGCTGAAGTCAGAACGAGTTTTGGATGAAGCCACTGATGATGAATATGCATACGTAAGAAATGCCTATCTGCAGCGTCGTCAATATCTGGTTCACGATGGTAACCCACCAGAAGATGATGACTTTGATCTGTTTGATGACCAGTAATACATCGCGACATTACAGATCTCCATCGTTATAATAAAAAGAGCCGGATTCAGTCCGGCTCTTTTTGTTTTCAAGGTTCCATCATCGGCTATTAAATGACTTCTTTTCTGTTTATATGCGCCATTGTCAGTGGGTTTATCCTACTGATCTGGGGAGCGGATAAATTTATTGATGGTGCGGCAGGCATTGCATCGAACCTGGGTGTTGCTCCCTTAATTGTCGGCTTGACTATCGTTGGTTTTGGTACCTCTGCTCCAGAAATGATAGTTTCCGCATTCGCCGCATTTGATGGTGCTCCTGCCCTGGGTATTGGCAATGCTATTGGCTCCAATATCAGCAATCTTGGACTGGTTTTGGGCGTCACGATTCTCGTCACTCCTCTGGCGGTTCACTCCATTACCTTGAGAAGAGAATTTCCGGTATTAGTCTTTATCATGTTTCTCTCCCTGCTGTTATTACTCTGGGATATGGAACTGGATCGGATTGATGGCCTGATTCTGTTTACTGGCTTTATATTGACGCTAGGTGGCATGGCCTGGCTGGCCGTTAAAAGTGCTCAGGACGATCCGCTGAAAATTGAATTTAGCCAGGAATATCAGCAGCCAAAACGCTCACTGAAAAAATCCATCATCCTTTTTTTGACTGGATTAATTGCCTTACTGGGCGGAGCTAAACTCTTAGTCTGGGGAGCAACCGGTGTCGCGCAATTGTTGGGCATTAGTGATTTGGTGATTGGTTTAACTGTCGTTGCTATTGGCACCAGCTTGCCAGAATTAGCCGCCTGTATTTCTTCTGCTCTGAAAAATGAACATGATATTGCGGTTGGTAATATTCTCGGTTCAAATATCTTTAATCTGCTTGCTGTTCTCGCCATGCCGGGTCTGATTCATCCATCTAAAGTGGATTCACTACTGCTAACCCGCGATTTTAGCTTTATGATTGGCCTGACAATCGTGCTTTATCTATTTGCACGATTTTGTTTAAAAGGCCGATTGGGACGTCCGGTTGGTTTATTATTACTGCTGGTTTATACAGGCTATATAAGTTTGCTGGCCTATCAAGGTGTACATATCGGTATATGAAAATAGATTCGGATAAATTAAAACAACTGGCACTGGCAGTCATCGATACCGAGCTGGAGTCTGTCACCTTGCTCCGCGATAGAGTTGATGATGATTTTGTTCGTGCGTGTGAATATCTACTGCAATGTCAGGGGCGAATTGTGGTAATTGGTATGGGTAAGTCAGGCCATATCGGCAGTAAGATTGCCGCCACATTAGCCAGTACCGGCAGTCCGGCATTTTTTGTGCATCCCGGAGAAGCCAGTCATGGTGATTTAGGCATGATCACTGACAAAGATGTGGTTCTGGCATTATCCAATTCCGGTGAAACGGCCGAGATACTGACCATATTGCCATTGATTAAACGACTGGGTGTGCCATTAATCACCATGAGCGGTCGGATGGACTCAACACTTTCGTTATGCGCTGATGCAACTATCAACGTCAGTGTTAAAAAAGAAGCCTGCCCATTGGGATTGGCCCCGACATCCAGCACCACCGTCGCGTTAGTGATGGGTGATGCACTGGCCATTGCGTTATTGGAAGCCCGTGGTTTTACCGCTGAAGATTTTGCCCTTTCACACCCGGGCGGCAATCTTGGTAGACGGTTACTATTACGTGTCAGCGACATCATGCACACCGGCGCAGCTATCCCTAAAGTAAATAAACAGGCATTGCTGCGTGAAGCGCTGATTGAAATGTCCGACAAAAGCCTGGGCATGACCGCCGTGGTGGATAATGATGACAAACTGGTTGGGATATTCACCGATGGTGATTTACGTCGAGTACTGGCACAGGAAGTGAATATTCTGACCGCACCGCTGCAGGAACATATGACACAGCATTGCAAAACAGGTCAGGCAGAGATGCTGGCCGCAGAAGCTTTGCAGATGATGCAACAATATAAGATTAACGGTCTGCTAATTACCGATGACAACCATAATTTAACTGGCGCGTTGAATATGCACGACTTATTGCGTGCTGGCGTAGTCTGATTTTCAGGAAATAAACAATGCAAGATATAACGGCTCGTGCCAAACAAATTAAGCTGGTGATTTTTGATGTGGATGGTGTGTTGACTGATGGCAGCATCATCATTGGTGATGATGGTGAGGAACATAAGGCATTTAATTCGCGTGATGGTCATGGCATGAAACTGCTGCAATACACCGGTGTCGATATTGCTATTATCACTGGGCGTACTTCCAGAGTAGTTGAACATCGTATGCAAAGTCTTGGAATTAATCTGGTTTACCAGGGACAAAAAGTAAAGCTGCCAGCCTTTGAGGAACTGTTAAAAACCCTTAAGCTGAAACCGGAACAATGTGCTTATGTAGGTGATGACTGGGTGGATTTGTCCATCATGAGCAGAGTCGGTTTAGCAATAGCCGTCCAGGATGCTGATGCTGTGGTGAAAAAACATGCGCACTGGATCACACCGTCCATGGGTGGCAGAGGTGCTGCCCGTGATGTATGTGAATTAATAATGGAAGGACAGGGAACCCTGCAGGACCAAATTGAACGCCATTTTTAACATTCCAATTTATCTCAAACTTGCTTTACTGCTGGTGGCGGGGATCAGTCTGTGGATGTTGATTAGCAAGCCTGAAGCGCCAAAAACTGAATCCGCCATACACTACAGCATCGATTTTGGCATGACTGATTTCAAGATGACCGTGATGGATATCAATGGCAAACCTTCTCGGGTAATTACCGGAGAAACGCTGTATCACTATCCAGAGAATGATAGGACTGAAATTTTCACTCCAAACACCCTGTTTATCGCACCGGAAAACAATGATTGGATCATTGAGTCAGATCATGCAGAAACTCAGGGTGAAGGTGAGAACATTCTTCTCACCGGCAATGTTATTATTACCAACAAAGACCAACCGGAAATACAGTTATTAACTGAAGTTCTGAATCTGGATACTGTCAACAACACGGCATATACCGATCAGCCGGTGACCATGAAATCGCCACATGGCGATACCCATTCAGTGGGTTTTCATGCCGCTTTACAAGAAGAAACTATTAATCTGCACTCTAGGGTGAGAGGACAATATAATGCGCCACCTGTTAATTAATCTGCTTTGGGGAATCACGCTAATTCCAGCAATTGCCCTCGCCTTACCGAGTGATCGGGAGCAACCGATAAATATTGAAGCAGATCACGCGCAGCTGGATGATGAAACCGGTGTCACGCAATATAAAGGCGATGCCATACTGACACAGGGCACTTTACGTATCGAAGGTGATGTCATAACTTTTTTCTATGATGAGAACCGCGAATTGGAAAAAGCCATTGCCGAAGGCAACCTTGCCACTTATGAACAGGTACATAAGGAAGGCGATAAACCGGTCAAAGCGAAAGCCCTGCAGATGGAATACCATGCCAGCAAACAACGTATCTTTCTGGTCGGCCAGGGTTATGTCTGGCAGTCAGGCGATGAATTCCGTGGCAATCATATCGAATACGATATCGACAGAAATATTGTTATTGCCAACTCAAGACCGGTCGAAGTCGATGGACAGCAACAGTCCAGTGGCCGCGTTCACATCACCATCCAGCCACCAGGCCAACGTGAAAAAAATAATCCTAAACCAGCAGAACCTGCTGTTGAAACAACTCAACCATTAACCGAGGCTCCTGAACAACAATCTGATATGAGCTATCCGACTGCGGTGACTCAGACCACTTTAAATGTCAGAACGGGGCCCGGAACACAATATGAACGACTTGGGGCATTTGTTGAAAACACTGAAGTGATCGTGCTGACCCGTCAGCCTGAATGGATACAAGTCAGAGGCATGAGTGGTGATAAAGCCATTATTGGTTGGGTCAGTGCACGCTACCTGCAAATGAATCCTGAATAATCACGGAATTTAAATGAGTCAGCTTTCTGCAAGGTCGCTCGCCAAGCAATTTGGCGATCGGCAGGTTGTTAAAAATATTTCCCTTGAAGTAAACAGTGGTGAAATCGTTGGCTTGCTTGGGCCTAATGGCGCGGGGAAAACCACCAGTTTTTACATGATTGTCGGGTTGATTCCAGTCGATCACGGCAGTATTTTTCTAAATCAACGAGATCTTACCCATGAACCCATCCATACCCGGGCGCAATTGGGTATAGGTTATCTGCCCCAAGAAGCCTCGGTATTTCGTAAATTGTCGGTGGAAGACAATCTATACGCCATTATTGAAACCCGGAAAAACCTCAGTATTGTTGCCAAAAAACAGTTACTGGAAAAATTACTCGAAGAATTCCATATTGGCCACATCCGCAAATCATTGGGCATGGCATTGTCCGGTGGTGAAAGACGACGTGTTGAAATTGCCCGCGCCTTAGCCATGGATCCACAATTTATCCTGCTGGATGAACCCTTCGCCGGTGTGGATCCGATTTCTGTTCTGGATATACAGGGCATTATCAAGGCACTGGCCGCAAGAGGTATTGGCATTTTAATCACTGACCATAATGTACGGGAAACACTGAGCGTCTGTGAGCGTGCCTATATATTCAACGAGGGTGAAGTGATCGCAAAAGGCAGTCCTGATGAGATCCTCCAGGATAAGCATGTTCTTAGTGTTTATCTGGGTCGGGACTTTCGCCTATGAATTCACTAGGGCTTGTTGATCTTTCATCTCCGCCTCTGTTGTGAGCTGAAAAAGCGACAATCAAGGCACGAGGAGCGCCTTTTAGTTATTCTAAATAAGCGACGAGCAACGCAGAGTGGCGCTTTTTCAGTCACAACCCGAAGGGCTGGGACTATTTTTGCGACCGCCTGCGTTTTCAAACACTTATGTAAGATGGCTACACGGCGTGCTTTCCGCCTTGTCGGACACAAAAATAGCCGCCAGCAGTGGTGGATATGAAAGATAAACAAGCCCTCATAATTTACATAATAAGTTTCTGGTAATCCCGCAGATCAGTGGAGTAAGATGAATTGAACTCTGTTTGAGTACTTTTTATGTGTCGATTGATTGCGCTTGTCCTGTTGTTTATTACCAGTTCATCCATAGCTGAAGAGGCAAACCAAAAACTTACCCCTGTCTCAATCAAACTTCACTGGCAGCATCAATTTCAATTTGCAGGTATCTACGCTGCAAGAGAACAAGGTTATTATCAGGATGCCGGGCTGGCAGTAACTATCCTCACTGGGCAAAAAGCACCTTTCAACGATGTTGAAGACGGTAATGTTGAATTCGGAATTTCCGGTGCTGGATTAGTGGTAGAAAGACTTAAAGGGCGTCCTTTTGTTGCTCTCGCAGCGATTTTTCAAAGCAGTCCCTATACCTGGTTGGTCAAAGCAGACTCCCCCATAAAACACCCTACAGACTTTGTCGGTAAAACGGTCACACGTCAGTCTTATGCTGATGATTTATCAGCAATGTTGCTACGATTTGAGATACATCCTTCACAGCTCAATATTGTCGATCCCTCGCCTGAGGATATTGATAACTTAATTGACGGCAAAGTAGATGCGTTGACTGCGTATATTTCCAATGAACCTTTCCAGATGTTAAGCCGTGGTGTGGATTATCGGACATTGTCACCTCATGAATACAACATCAATTTTTATAGCGATATCATTTTTACCTCTGAGCAGTATTTAAAACGTCAACCAGGCGATGTAGAAGCCTTTCGCACTGCAACCTTGCGTGGTTGGCAATATGCTCTGGAACATCCTTATGAAATGGTCGATCTGATTTTAAGAAACTACAACACGCAAAATAAAACGCGTGCGCATCTGGAATTTGAAGCCGAAAAACTTAGCGAACTCAGTTTGTACCCGACGGTATCACTGGGCCATATGACAATTGAGCGCTGGCAAAAAATTGCTGAACATTATCAACAATTAGGTTTGATTAATGATGACCAGGCACTAAACGGGTTTATCTACGATACAACTCCAAGTGTGTCTATCTGGTTTAAATGGCTGGTAGTTTTACTTGGCATAGTGGCGTTGTTAACGATGATTGGTTATTTTATCAAACGCCATCATGCCAAAATACTCAGTAATCGAGTTGCCATACAAACGGCAGCATTGGAAGCAGAGCTGCAAAAAGGTAAAGCCTTGGAGCAAAGGGCTAAACGTGAAAGTGATCGTTTACAAACCTTGCTTAACCATACCCTTGAAGGCGTTATTACCATTGATGAAACGGGCATTATCCAGAACTTTAATGCAGCTTCAGTACGCCTGTTCGGTTATCAGCCAGAAGAAATTATCGGTCAGAATATTACTCAGCTGATGCCGGCCCAGCATCGTAAAAATCACGAACATGGGATGTCGCGATTTCTCAGTAGCGAGAAATCCACCATAATTGGCCAGCCAGTTGAGTTGGAAGCATTACATAAAAGCGGACAAATCATTCCCATCGAACTGACGTTGAGCGCATTTCAATGGGAAGGACATTATTTCTTTACTGGTATTGTCCGTGATATTTCCCTTCAAAAAGCTGAACATCTGGCTTTAATCGCTGCCAAGGAAGAAGCTGAAAAAGCCAACCAGGCAAAATCGGAATTCCTGTCGGCAATGAGCCATGAATTACGCACACCTTTAAATGCGATTTTGGGGTTTGCCCAGTTACTGCAAAGTGACAATGATGCACCACTCACAGAAACCCAGCAGGACAGTTTAAAGCTCATCATTCACAGTGGAGAACACTTGCTCAAGTTAATTAATGATGTGCTGGAGCTGGCTAAAATTGAAACCGGTACAGTGGATGTATCGATTGAACCGGTAAACGTCAATATCGCCATTAAACATTGTTTGCCGATGCTAAAAAACCTGGCAGCTCGCTATCGTGTAAGCATTCATACCGATGATATTCCTGACCAGTTGGTCCTGGCTGATTTAACAAAACTCAAACAGGTACTGATAAACCTGGTCAGTAATGCGATCAAATATAATCGTCCTGACGGCGAAGTCATTATTAGCGTTGAAGTTATTGATTCCACCAAACGCTTACGTATCACAATTCGGGATACCGGCATTGGAATTCCGCAGGATAAACAGGCTTATCTGTTTACTGCATTTGATCGTCTGGGTCAGGAAAACTCGGGGATTGAAGGGACTGGAGTAGGGTTGATTGTGACCAAGAGACTGATAAAAGCCATGGATGGGCATATCGGTTTTGAAAGCTCAGAAAATCAAGGCACTCGATTCTGGGTGGAGTTACCCATAACAGAAGAGAATAATATCCAGAATGATGAAGTTCATCAGCAGACTGCACCGGTTAATGCCGAAAATCCCTTTTATGCCTCTGCTTCATCACTCATTCTGCATATCGAAGATAACCCCGCCAATATCAAATTGATGGAAGCATTTTTTGACCGTTTGCCCCAATACACTTTGCATATCTGCAAAACAGCCGAGGCAGGACTGGACTGGCTGGAAAGTAATATGCCAGCCGTGATACTGATGGATATTAATCTTCCAGGTATCAGCGGCTTACAGGCTACCGAACAGATAATGGCTAATCCCAAGTTCCAGCATATCCCAGTGATAGCAGTTACCGCTGCCGCCATGCCTTATGATTTGCAGCAGGCAGAAGGCCTGTTTACCGCCTATCTCACCAAACCGGTTAATTTTATTCTGCTGACTGAATTATTAAATCAATATAGTCAACCAGAAGCTCATTCCACTGACGGATAGCCTTCCCGCTCTGGAAAAAATAATAAAGGCTCAACACGGGCATCATTCAAACTCACCCCCAGATGCAGGTGTGGGCCGGTAACACGTCCAGTGGCACCTACAGTACCGATAATATCGCCCTGTTGAATGTTTTGCCCTGCTTTGACATCAATCCGATCCAGATGACAAAACATGGTTACCAACCCCTGACCATGGTCAATCATGACTGTATTGCCATTGAAAAAATAATCGCCGGTATCCGTCACTATACCGTTAGCTGGTGCCATAATTTCGGTTCCGGTTGCTGCTGCAATATCAATCCCGCTGTGTGGGTTACGCTCTTCTCCATTAAATACACGACGACGACCAAATAGACCGCTGACCCGACCTTCAATGGGCCAGACAAAATTAAACGGCACACTGTCATTGGCGCGCCAATGGCGTAAGGCTTTATTTATTTTGGCTGTTTCGGCTCCAATGCGATCCATGTCTTCAGCATAGGGATTAACCTTTCGATCGTCAGGAACATTTATCCGTTGAGTAGGATAGGCTTTATCTTTGACCTCAAAGATAAAGCTGCTTAACGCACCCTGATTTTCCACCAGAATTTTGTGATTCCCCGGCTCGGCTGACAGCGGAATTCCCACCACGGCCTGCCATTGTGAATCCTGTTTTACCACCATCACCTGTTGTTTTTGATAGGTAACTTCAGGCGCTACATTTCCCTCGATTTCCAAAGGCAAAATGACAACACCACCTGGCACTGGAAATTGTTGTGGTAAAGCCCAGGCAGGTGAACAGACTAATATAATCAGCCAATAGCGAAATCTGAACATCATTTTTTACGACGCACTTCGCAGTCCAATTGACCTTCAAATAAACGAATTTGCAGGGATTGTCCGACTGTTACTTCATCAGATCGGTAAATAACATTACCTGTCTGTGCATCACTGGTAATGCTGTAACCACGTTCTAGTGTGTTGAGAGGACTAACCACTGATAAGGTACGCATCAACTGGGCCAGTTGCTTTTTATGATCGGTGATCTGTTGTCTGGTCAAACGGTTTAATTGTGAGGAAAGAGCCTCTACAAGCTGCTGCTGTTGCTTCAAGCGGGAAACCGGTAATAATCGCTTTAGGCGATCATTCAGGTTTTGGCTTTGCAATTTAAATTGCTGCTGTTGTACCGAAAAGGCTTTTTCAAACCGCTGAGTTAAATCCTGCAATCGGGTTTGACGCCAGCTGATTCGCAGCTGGGGATGCGGCAATCTTACTGAAAGATAATCCAGTTGCTGCTGCTTGCCTTGTAACCGCCGCTGGATACTGTAATCCAGTTGTGTTTGCAGACGTTTTAACTGTTGTTGCTGAAGTTTGATTTGTTCCTGCGGGCGTGGCAGACGTTGAGACAGATACCGAATATGCCGCTGTTCATTGGCAAGTTTTTGTTGAATGCGATTGCCCAGGTTTTGCAACAAACCGCTAAGATTCAAGGCTAATTGACGTGCTTCAGGTACCGCCAGTTCCGCAGCAGCCGAAGGCGTTGGAGCCCTGACATCGGCTACAAAATCGGCAATAGTAAAATCAATTTCATGACCTACCGCGCTGATGGTCGGTATCTGACAGGCAAACAACGCTCTGGCAACCAACTCATCATTGAAGCTCCACAGATCTTCCAGTGAGCCACCTCCCCGCCCTACTATCAGCAAATCACACTCCTGTCGCTGATCAGCAGTTTGAATAGCGTTAGCAATCTGTCGGGGCGCTGTTTCACCTTGCACAGCAACAGGATAAAGAATCACTTTGATCGCCGGGAAACGACGTTTCAATACATGCAAAATATCATGTACTGCCGCGCCATCCGGTGATGACACAATACCGATGGTTTGCGGCAAAGCCGGCAACGGTTTTTTATGAGCGGTATCGAATAAACCTTCCTGCCCAAGTCTGGCTTTTAAGGCTTCATAAGCGCGTTGCAATGCGCCGCTACCCGCTTCTTCCATATGCTCAACAACCAGCTGAAATTCGCCACGACCCTCATAAAGGGTGACTTTGACGCGCAGTAATACCTGCATGCCATTTTCCGGTGTAAAGCGTAATTGTTGATTGCGTCCACGAAACATTGCACAGCGTACTTGCGCAGCTGAGTCTTTTAACGTGAAATAAATGTGCCCTGACGCCGGCATTGCCAAATTGGAGATTTCCCCTTCCACCCACAAAAGCGGAAACGAACCATCCAGCATCAGCCGGACTTCTCTGACCAATCGCGAAACCGGATATACATCCTTGACAGCACGGGCAGCGAGTTTTACTTGCGAATCCGATGTCATAAGTGATGCCATAAACCACTAAGTTCCTGATATAATTTATCGATCATATTACAGTAAATTCGGGAACCCGCCTCATGAGAATTGCGCAAGAAGCCCTGACATTTGATGACGTTTTATTAGTCCCCGCCTATTCAAATGTTCTGCCGCGTGATGTCAGTCTGTCAACTCAACTGACAAGAGATATCACCATTAATATTCCACTGCTATCTTCTGCCATGGATACCGTCACTGAAAGTCGTCTGGCAATTGCCATGGCGCAGGAAGGTGGTCTGGGTGTTTTGCACAAAAACATGACTATCGAACAACAGGCTGAAGAAGTCCGTAAAGTGAAAAAATTTGAAAGCGGTGTGGTTCGTGACCCAATTACCGTCAGCCCTACCACCTCGATTGGTGATGTTGTCGCTTTGACCCGCTCTCATAATATTTCCGGTGTACCCGTTGTCGATGGCGATGATCTGGTAGGCATTGTCACCAGCCGTGACTTACGCTTTGAAACCCATTTCGACAATCCGGTTTCATCCATCATGACTGGCAAAGACAAACTGGTCACTGTCGGTGAAGATGCCAGTCGTGAAGAAGTTCTGCATTTGCTGCATACCAACCGTATTGAAAAAGTGCTGGTGGTTGATGATAAATTTCATCTGCAAGGCATGATTACAGTCAAAGATATTCAAAAACAAACTGATAACCCGCTGGCGTCTAAAGATGCACAGGAACGGTTACGCGTTGGTGCAGCAGTGGGTATTGGTTCAGAAAGTGAAGCCCGGGTGGCTGCACTGGTCGCCGCCGGTGTCGATGTGATTGTTGTGGATACCGCACATGGTCATTCTCAAGGGGTACTGGATCAGGTCCGCTGGATTAAACAACATTATCCACAAGTACAGGTCATTGGTGGCAATATCGCCACCGCCGCTGCAGCCAAAGCATTGGTTGAAGCCGGTGCAGATGCTGTGAAAGTCGGTATTGGTCCTGGCTCAATCTGTACCACACGTATTGTCGCCGGTGTCGGTGTACCGCAAATCAGCGCTATCAGTAATGTTGCCGCAGCACTGGCTGGAACCGGTGTGCCGTTAATTGCTGATGGTGGCGTCCGTTATTCGGGTGATATTGCCAAGGCCATCGTGGCCGGTGCCCATGTCATTATGGTGGGCGGTATGTTTGCCGGAACTGAAGAAGCACCAGGTGAAGTTGAATTGTTCCAGGGTCGGGCCTACAAATCCTATCGTGGCATGGGTTCTATGGGTGCAATGCAGCAAAAACAAGGTTCCAGCGATCGCTATTTCCAGGAATCCAGTGAAGCCGACAAACTGGTTCCGGAAGGCATTGAAGGTCGTGTGCCATTCAAAGGCAGCCTAAGCCCGCTGATTCACCAGTTAATGGGCGGCGTTAGAGCTTCCATGGGCTATACCGGTAGCCGCACTATCGAAGAAATGCGTACCAAACCTGAATTTGTCCGTGTGACTTCTGCTGGTATGAACGAAAGCCATGTTCATGACGTGACCATTACCAAAGAAGCACCGAATTACCGGGTTAATTAATTTTTGAATACCGGCTTCTCTCTGGAAGCCGGTATTTTTTATCTGACTGTAAGAGAGATTCATGAGCAGCCATATTCACGACCATCGCATTCTAATCCTTGATTTCGGATCACAATACACCCAGCTTATTGCCCGCCGAGTGCGCGAAGCCGGTGTGTATTGCGAATTACGCAACCCGGATATCAGCGAAGCAGAAATTCGTGAATTTGCTCCAAAAGGTATCATTCTTTCCGGTGGTCCTGATTCAACAATTGGTGAGGCTGCACCAGCTGCACCACACTGCGTATTTGAAATGAACCTGCCCGTGCTGGGTATCTGCTACGGCATGCAAACCATGGCTACGCAACTGGGCGGTAAGGTCGAATCATCATCCCACCGTGAATTTGGCTACGCTAAAATTCGTGCACATGGCCATTCTGCATTTTTAAAAGATATTGAAGACCATACAACCCCAGAAGGCTTTGGCATGCTGGATGTATGGATGAGTCATGGTGATCGGGTCAGCCAGTTGCCCGAAGGATTTAAAATCATTGCCAGCACCGACAGTGCGCCTATTGCCGGTATGGCGGATGAAGAACGACGGTTCTACGGTGTGCAGTTCCATCCTGAAGTGACACATACCACTCAGGGGCAACGTATGATTTCGCGTTTTATCACTGAAATCTGTGGCTGTGAAACCTTATGGACCTCCGCCAATATTATTGAAGACAGCATTGAAACCATCCGCCAGCAAGTTGGCAAAGATGAAGTATTGCTGGGTTTATCAGGCGGCGTCGATTCTTCAGTTGTGGCAGCTTTACTGCACCGTGCAATTGGCGATCAGCTGATTTGTGTGTTTGTAAATAATGGCCTGTTGCGTGAAAACGAAGGTGATCAGGTGATGGCGATGTTTGCTAAACACATGGGCATTCGTGTGATTCGTGTCGATGCTGAAGATCGTTTTCTCTCTGCATTGGCTGGTGAAAATGATCCGGAAGCCAAACGTAAAATCATCGGTCGTGAGTTTGTCGAAGTATTTGATGAAGAAGCTTCCAAACTGACGAATGTGCAGTGGCTGGCTCAAGGCACCATTTATCCCGATGTAATCGAATCTGCTGCTTCTAAAACCGGTAAAGCCCATGTGATTAAAACGCATCACAATGTCGGCGGTTTACCGGAGCACATGAAACTCAAGTTAATTGAGCCTTTACGTGAACTGTTTAAAGATGAAGTACGTAAATTGGGCGTTGAGTTAGGCCTGCCAAGCGACATGGTATATCGCCATCCATTCCCGGGCCCAGGCCTTGGTGTACGTATCCTGGGTGAAGTCAAAAAAGAATATGCCGACTTATTGCGCAAGGCCGATAACATCTTTATCGAAGAACTGCGCGCTCATGATTTGTATGATAAAACCAGCCAGGCATTTGCGGTATTTTTACCCGTCAAATCAGTTGGTGTAATGGGTGATGGTCGTCGCTATGACTATGTAGTTGCATTGCGGGCAGTGGAAACCATCGACTTTATGACGGCTCGCTGGGCACACCTGCCTTATGAGTTTCTGGATCTGGTGTCACGTCGGATTATTAATGAAATCAATGGTATCTCACGAGTAGTCTACGATATCTCCGGCAAACCACCTGCTACGATCGAATGGGAATAAAGCGGTATCACTTTTTAATTGAAGGTCGCGTGCAAGGTGTCGGCTATCGTATGTCGGCGCAAATCGCAGCGCAGAAAATAGGCGTAACAGGCTGGGTGCGTAACCTGCGCAGTGGACAGGTTGAGATGGTGGCCGAAGGTGAACCTGCTCAACTGGAGCAGTTACTTGAGTGGGCCTGGCAAGGACCGAATTTTGCGCAGATCACTGATATCAGTCTGGAAAAAATAACAGCTACCGGCGAATTTACCCAGTTTGAGATTCGTTAGCCCAATAAATAATTTAGGAGACGGTCATGGCACAACGTTTTAATAGTAAAGGCTTTTTATTACGTTTGCTGTTTGCTGTTTTACTGGTCTTTATCAGTTATAACCCGAGTGGTTACAGTTATTATCATTGGGCTAATGATGCTCTGTTTGGCAACGCTGGTATGAACATCACGCCTCCATTTGCCATGGCTACCGTTATTATTCTGATTGGCTGGACGGTTTATCTCAGAGCAACATTCCGATCATTAGGGGGATTTGGTCTGATCCTCGCTTTTGCCTTTTTTGCCATTATTATCTGGTGGTTATTTGATTTAGGTATTCTGGAACTCCGTCATCATGCCGCTTTTACCTATATCATTTTATTTCTTATCGCTACTGTGCTCGCAGTGGGAATGTCATGGTCGCACATACGGCGTCGCTTATCAGGACAAGCCGATATGGATGATGTTGATGAATAAGCCCTAAAAATAGTTCTGATTCAACGCTATTTTTCAGTTTGAGTTAAGCCTCAAGGATTATCGTTCTTCTTAACGTCATATCAATGTCTGGCATTGGTAGATTAACCAAGTTGAAGGATAAACGCATGGCTCTTTTCTCGGATAAAACCCGGTCCAGATTACTACTTATTGTATTATTGCTCAGCACGATTTTAAGTGGCTGTCTTTGGTTCAGTACAGTCAGTTCTGCCACAACTAGAACCACTGAAGTATGGGATCTTAATCACTATCTGTTAAGCAAGACGCTGACGATTGATGGTATAGAAGATAATTTATCCGGCATAACTTATCATCCTGATTCTGGACATCTGTATGGAATTGTTAATAATCCTGAGCAGATCGTTGTCATCAGTAAAAATGGTCAACTGCTGAGAAAAATTGATTTAATAGGTTTTTCTGATACTGAAAGTATTGATTATGTTGGTGGCGATCGATTTATTGTCAGCGAAGAGCGGCAGCAAACCATTAGTTTTGTTGACATACACGACACCACGACAGAAGTTCACTATTCTGATGTAAAAACCCTCGCCCTGCTTCCTCCTGAAAAAGCGAATAAAGGCATTGAGGGGATTGCCTTTTCATCACAGCATGGCGTGTTTTTTGTGCAAGAGAAGCCAGCCCGGATCATGCATTTCGCACTGGAAAACGATACACAGACCAACCAGTTTGATGTAATGAAAAATCTGCGTCTGAAGGTGGGTGATTTCTCGGGTCTGACCTTGTTGCAAGGGCAGGATGAAAGATTACTGGTGTTAAGTGATGACTCAAACAGCCTGCATGTAATTGATTTGGCAGGGCAGGAAAAATCCCGAATCAGATTAGGCACTGGCCCATATCGTCTTTGGCCAAAAATGGCCCAGCCGGAAGGGGTTACTACCGATGCTGAGGGTAATATCTATATTGTTGGCGAACCTAACCAGTTTATGGTGCTGACAAGAACTAGACCCTTGTAAATTTTGAATATTAAAAAGGGCGGTTACCCGCCCTCTTCAGTGTTTCATTTACTGCCTTCACGCTTCATAGGTGGATGCTGAAACATTACCACCTCTGCCAGTCCAGTTGGTATGGAAATATTCGCCGCGGGGCTTATCCAGCCGCTCATACGTGTGGGCACCAAAATAATCTCGCTGAGCTTGCAATAAATTGGCCGGTAAGCGTTCACTGCGATAACCATCATAGAAAGATAATGCGCTGCTGAATGCAGGTACAGGAACCCCAAGACTGATGGCACAGCCAACGGCTTTACGCCAACCCGGTAAGGCCTCAGTGATTGCATCAATGAAGAACTCATCCAATAACAGATTTCCCAGTTGGGGGTTACGTTCAAAAGCGTCGCGAATATTGCCCAGAAAGCGACTGCGAATAATACAACCACCTCGCCACATCAATGCAATACCACCATAATTGAGTTCCCACCCATAGGTTTTGGCTGCTTCACGCATCAACATATAACCCTGGGCATAGGAAATAATTTTCGAGGCATATAAGGCATCACGAATTGCGTTAACCATTTCAGCTTTATCGCCGGAAAACTCACCAGCCCCTGCAGGCAAAACACTAGAGGCAGTCACCCGTTCATCTTTCAGACCAGATAAACAGCGGGAAAATACGGCTTCTCCAATCAGTGTTAATGGAATACCTAACTCCAGTGCATTAATACCAGTCCATTTACCTGTTCCTTTTTGACCGGCAGTATCCAGAATATGATCAATCAGCAAACTGCCATCCGGCTCTTTAACCGCCAGGATATCGCGGGTAATCTCGATCAGATAGGAGTCCAGAACGCCTTCATTCCATTCAGAAAATACCTGCTGAATTTCATCCCCCGACATACCCAGGCCTTCGCGCATCATTTGATAGGCTTCGCAAATCAATTGCATATCACCGTATTCAATGCCGTTATGCACCATTTTTACATAATGGCCTGCGCCATCATTACCAACCCAGTCACAACAGGCTTCACCATCCACTTGTGCGGCAATGGCTTGAAAAATGGGTTTAATTGCAGGCCAAGCAGCATTATTACCACCAGGCATCAAAGAAGGTCCGAAACGGGCGCCTTCCTCACCTCCTGAAACACCACTGCCGACAAACAGGATGCCTTTTTTATGCAGTTCATGGGTACGTCTGTCACTGTCATTAAACAGCGAGTTACCACCATCAATAATGATGTCGCCTTTATCCAGATAGGTAACCAGCTGCTCAATAAAGGAATCCACCACGGGTCCTGCTTTCACCATCAACATTACCCGACGTGGCATTTGCAGGCTTTCGACAAATTTTTTCAGATCATGGCAACCGATAATATTGGTATCTTTTGCCGGCCCTTCCAGAAACTCATCGACTTTAGAGCTAGTCCGGTTATAAACCGCGACCTTAAAGCCTTTATCATTCATGTTGAGCACCAGGTTCTGTCCCATAACGGCCAGACCTACTACACCAATATCTGCTTTTGTATTTTGGATCAGTTCACTCATTTTTGTTCAATCACCTTTATATATTCGCCTCGGGCTTCTCGTGTAGAACCGACCACAATTCGGCAGGTTCCGGAAGCATCACATTCCAATGCACCACAAACCTCAATGAATTCTCCTTTTTCCACTTGTCCAACGTAGGTATGGGTAAAGGAAATAATTTCAGGTGTCAGCGCATTATCAACTCGGTATCGCGCAGGGAAATCAAATGCACGACTGTCATCGGTCACCCGGCATTGGATGGTTTTAATACCTTGCTTGAGAAAATGCCGATGTTCAATATCCAGTTCATCTGAAAGACAGACCATTCCTATATCGAATTTACTGCCATCAATCATCGCTTTATTGCATTTCCGGTATTCATGCCAGCTAAACGTATCAAAATCCAGTTCACTATCCCGTCGCTGATAGTTTTCCTGCATTTGAGTTTTATCCAGCTTCTGCAGCAGGTTATCTGCAATTGCTTTTTTAACGGCAGAGCGACATTGATGGAAAGCTTCACGTCCATATATGACCAGATCAATATCAGACGTCGCTTTTTGCTGATTTATCAGCATTGAACCGGTGAGTCCCAGAGCAGTAATATCCACTGAATATTGCTGCAAAATTGCTATCAATTTATGTAGTTTATGTTGCAGCGGATCGTCGGCTGGTTGTTTCAGTAATTGCTGCAATCGTTGCTCGGGACGGTGATGATGAATAATGCTGTTCACCGGTACCGCATGAAAGGCTGCATCAAACTGGTTGGAATAAAATAGAAACTCTGGATGGTGCCGTTCAAGTAAACGGTTAGCCTGTTCAGTATCCACTTTATGCCAACCATGTTGATCCTGCACATAACGTAAAAAACAGCCCACTTTCTGATCATGCGAGTGATAGCTGACTACGGCAAATATCAATCCATCTTCAGTTTCAATGAAGTCTTTGGGCAGAAACGGAAACCCTGTCTGTCTCAAAAACCTACCTCCTGAAAGTAATTTTTATAATGGCATAATCATGCCATTATGCCTTGTCTGTTAATCCAAACATGCCGCGCACTGCAAGAACCATAATCAACAGTAATAATGCATCAATCAGCCAACGACCCTGTTCACCAAAAAAGCGTCCGTTACAAATGTCTTCAAGTAGTGTTGTAAGCTTTATGTTATGAGCTTCAAGCTGCAGCCTAAGTTCATTTTTAGTTGATTCCGGGATAGAGATAGATTCGCTCCATGAAACTCCCTGCAACGAAATTAATTGCCAATCATCCAGTATCGAATTACCTTGCCACATTCCACTTCGAGTTTGCAGTACCGGAAGACCATGATGCAAACCAATGTTCTGGATCTCTGCCGGTATAAGTTCTGCAGCGCCTAGTGTGCCGATATACTCGCCTTCGGTATCAAACAAAATAAGATTGTCATCCGTTGCCAGAACAATAAGATCCTCCAGCACAATACCACCTAACAATGGACGGTTAAGAAGCAGTTTAGGTTCGGCATTCACATAGAGTTGTGAATCGATTTGCATAAACAGCTGTCCGGTCAGACGCCATCCCTGTTCTACCGGCACATCCGTCCGTTGATAACGTTCAAGCAACCATGAATTGGTCAGTTTGTATTGGTCCAGCTTGAGATCTTGTGCATGGTTCAGCAGTAAAGTACAGGTCAGCCAAATGAGCATCAGCAAAGAAATGATCACAATCGCTGTGACTTTTATCCCTTTCAGCATTTACCTATTCCCAAATAATTTTCTCAGTGCAGCTACAAGCATAGCTGAAAACAGCAGCAGAATTTTATCTTGCCATAAATATCAGACAAAAAAAGGGAGCAGAGCTCCCTTTTTTGCTGACGACCATCATTATTAATAAACGAATTTTAGGGTCTATCAATCATTCCTTGCCACCACTGCTGGAAACAGTTTTTCCGACCCACAAGCAGGAATGAAAGATAAACTGACACTTGGTCAGATTTAGTCGTTCAGAAATAATAATCGTAATGGTGTGTTACATCATTACCCGCATATCGGCCTGATGTATTTCACGCTGCCGCATATGAAACAGTGCTTTGCTGATATCAATCGCATAAGTCGCAAAATGCTGCTCCGTCATGCGAATGGTGATAGCCCCCATGTTGACGTGCACCATCTGACAATCAGGACAAAACTGGATATCACAGGTACTGGAAGAAAAGACGTTTTCCGGCTGGCAGGTATTTGAAGCCATGATAAAGATCCTTATTTTAAATTTGAAGATTCAGAGACTTTCCAACATATCGGGTAATCCACGCTGTTGGCCTCGATGAAGTTGATAACTGAGTAACCAGCGCTGCGATAAAGCTCGCCAGTGCTGTTTCTTTAAAGGGTGTTCGTTATGGGTTAGTAATAACCGATAATTTCTCGAAATCTGCAACGCGATACATGCTGAAGCGTGTTGGCGGTACATCGATTCCAATTGTTCATTGGCGGCTAAAATGACAGCTTCGCACCAGGTTTCTGCTCTCTCTGCTCTGTTTACATTCATGATTAACTCAATCTGTGAGCTGCCGCTGCAAGCAGCATGCTCCACACAGTTCGTTTGGATTTTTTATCCAGACAGTTAAAGTCAGCGGCATGTAGTTTCCCCTGACTGATTAATGCTTCTAGTCGATCAGGACTAAACGCCACATGTATTGCATTTTGTTTCGGAAAATAATTTTTTGATGACTGCATCTCGTATACCTCAGCAATATTGATAAGGTTAAATGCAGTATAAGGACTGATTAATCTAAATGCAAATAATTATTATTTAGATTAATAGATTGATGCGAGTGTCGGTTTTTATGGAGAGTAGGAGCCTGTTCCATAATAGCCATAGCCTAAAAATGGCGCATCATGCTTTGGATTATAGGGACGAGATGATTCAGGATCTGTTTGTGGCCACACGTGACTTTCATCGAGTGTAATCAACGGTAGCGATAACATTTTTTGATCGACTTTTTGCAGTTGTAGTGAGTTAACGGTACCAATAAAGGTGGCCAGTTTCTCTGGGGAATAAATCATTGGGTCGAGAAAACTTTCACTACGAACAATAAAACGGCCAGCACTTTTTTCGGTTGAGATGGGGACACCATACCGAGTCAATGGGAATTGTACGATGGTCAATTCAGAAAAATTCTCATAATTCGCTACGTGAGCAATCATTCCACCCCAGCGTACTGTTTGCTGCTCATAGGATTCAAAATTCTGCAGCACCTCTTCATAAGCGATGTCATTATGAGATTTAGCGTATATCGAGGGTTTTGTCGCCGCACAGCCTGCCAGCATAAACATCAGTAATACCGTTAAAAATCGCATAACAAAATTCTCCACAACCATAAATCTATAGACAATTTCAGACAGCAGATGTTACAGAAATAAATCTATTCTGATGAAGAGGATCACCGTTTATTTTTACGTGCGGCTTTTTTGGCCGCTTTTTCTTCACGTCTCTGTATTACCTGCAACCACTCCCGTTCAGTCATCTCAGGAGTTTCCAGCGTCATTCTGCCAAGCTGACCATTGCGTAATTCAGTGAGCAGAATTTTACTTATCCGCTCAATATCGGCCACACCACCGGCTTTAATACAACCACGCTTCTGGGCCATTTTTTCCAACATCGTTTGCTCATGGTCAGTGATGTCATCGACATGAAATCTACTGAACAAAGCTTCAGGATATTGCTGCATAAGATACTTGACGGCGTATAAGGCAATATCATGATTCTCAAAAGCAGTTTCTTTAATGGCATGGGTAATGGCCAAACGATACCCACTGTCATGATTTTCCAGATTGGGCCATAACACTCCCGGGGTATCATGTAATACCACCACATCATCAACGATAATACGTTGCTGAACCTTGGTTACAGCAGGTTCATTACCAGTTTTGGCAATCTGTCGCCCGGCAAGTGCATTTATCAATGTCGATTTACCAACATTGGGAATACCCATGATCAGTGCCTGAATTTTTTTAACACTGCTGGCTTTATGCGGTACCAGTTTTTGGCACATCGCAATTAATTCCTTGCCACGAGAAGTCTCATTGGCAGACAGAACCAGGGTTTTGATTCCCTGCTCCTGCTCAAGATATTGTTGCCAGGTTTCAGTCAGTTGCGGATCTGCCAGATCAGCCTTGTTCAGCACCTTAAGACAGGGTTTATCACCTCGAATAGCCGCCAGCATGGGGTTGGAGCTGCTGTATGGAAGTCGGGCATCCAGCACTTCGATGATAAGATCCATCTGCGGCAGAATTTTTTTCATCTCCAGCCCGGCTTTGTGCATATGTCCGGGGAACCACTGAATTGCCATTAAGTACTCACTACAAACACCAGAATTGGTTAATCCATTATAACGCTTAAGCTAAATATAACGTTCCTCTTCTCGCAGAAACTTGCTGATATCGACTTCATCAATTTGTTCTGAGGTCATAAACTTTTCGGCGTATTGTTTGTACACGCCACTGGTGAGGAATAATTCAAACACATCCCTATCCATCAACTCCTGCTCAACCAGCTGATGCAGAATGAAAATGGCTACGCTCAGGGTTTTGGCTTTTTTATAGGGGCGATCTGCAGCTGTCAGTGCTTCAAAAACATTGGCCAGCATAATGATGCGTTCAGGTACCGATAAATCTTCAGCTGTGAGCCCCCGTGGATAGCCAGTCCCATTCATTGTTTCAAGATGTGTTGTTGCATAACGCGGAATAGTTGAAAGCTCCTCAGGATATGGCAAGGCTTCAAGCATTTTGATAGTGGTCAGAATGTGTTCATTGATTCTGAAACGCTCTTCTTTGGTCAGGGTACCGGACTCAATGGTCAGGTTGTAGAGTTCACCATGATTAAAACCGTATTCCGGTTGGTTCAGATTCTCCCCGGCCCAGGCATCCTCAGCTGCTTTCTGATTGCGAGGAATAATATGTTCCGCTTTATCTGCCAGCAGCTGTTCAGTCACAGGAAGCGTAGTTGTTGCAGCAGTTTGCTGATCCAGCTCTACTGGAGAGAGCCCTAACTGATCATCAAAATGTCGTTCCCAGGTGATTTTCGCCAGCCGTTTCAATCTTTCATTGGTATTCTGATCCATAAATTCTGTACCAATATTGCATTGAGCAACAAAAGCAAAGTCATCTTTTAGCTGCAGTTGCTTCACCTTTAACGCTTCTTCATTCATTTCACGATTTTCAGGTCGTTGCACGGTTTGTTGCCAAAACACTATTTCGGCATCACGCCACAACACCTCAAAGCGCATACGGATCTCGTGAATCCGGTTATAGAGCATTTCCAGTTTGGTACGTTTATCAACCAGATATTCCGGCGTGGTGATTTTCCCAAAACTATGTAACCAGGCTGCCAAACGGAATTCACGCTGCTTGCCTTCATCATCCAGTTTGAAATGTTTAAAAATTGGCTCGTTTGATTTATCCGCTTCGTTTGCCAATAACATCGATAATTCGGGTACCAGCACACAATGTCGAGTTGGATAAGATGATTTTGCATCAATCGCATGGGCTACTGACTCAATCAAAGAATCGGTCCATTGCTGTTGTGCTTGTTGATAAGTGCGAATTGTCTGAGACAGATCGTGTAATTTTTCGCTTAATGCATCGATTTCTATTAAGTGATGAGCTGGAACGTCTACCGCAGAAAATTGACGCTGTTGAATATGCTCAATATTTGTCTGAAGTTTTTTTACGGCAGACAATATTAGCGAAGCAAACCACCAACTGAGCGGCAATAGGAGTAACAACATCAGGCCGGCAACCAGCATGGCATTTTGAGTTTTGCTCCACACCTGGGTCATCAGCGTATTCTGTGGCGAAATGATAGTGAGGTACTGTGGTTCCACATCATTGATGGCAATAGCCTGATGATAGACATAATAATCCTGTTCATTAAGTCTTATCGATTGCAGCTCATCGGAAACCTGTAGCGCATCACTTTTAAAACGCTCCAGACGAAATGCCTGGGGATTACCTTCCATATTTATGGAATTAAACCACTTATCAACTAAGGCCTGATGATGACTATCCGATAAATTTTCCAGTGCCCGGTTAAAGATGTTGGTAAGCCCAGTGTTTTGTCGATTCACCATAAAATGTAGCCCGGTAGGCAATTCTGCTGGCGAGAAGTCCACGCCCTGATGTACCGTTATCTCATCTGTATATTCCTGAGCGGTGATATATTGCAACGTAATTGCCGTATCCATTCCGGCATCAGCCTCCCCACGGATAACAACTTCAAAAACCTCGCGAGTGGTTTCCACTTCAATAATATTGATATCAGGAAACTCTGCCTGCAACCTGCCGGTTAATGACCAGCCCTCGGGGATGGCAACCGTTTTACTGTTCAACTCTGTAATACGTGTAACAGGCAACTCGGAAGAGGTGATAATGCCGTAAGGAACATCGACATACGGGATGGTCATTTCGCCCATAAAATTACGAAATTCACTGTAAAAAACCGGCTGCATGATTTCCAGCTCACCATCGACAAACTGTGTTGCTAGCTGTTGCCAATTGTCTCCCGTAATAAACTGCATCTCCAAACCGCTCATCCGTGAAATGTAATTCAGCACATCTACGGCATACCCCATAGGTACACCGTTACTGGAAAAATTTAACGGCGGCCAGTCTTTCTCACTACTCACCCGTAATATCGGGTTTTCTTCAATTATCGCCAGTTGCTCGTTCGTCAGTTCCAGTCTTGGCGCTTCTGGCAACGGAATAATTTGTTCTGCAGGTTGATTGGAGGCAATAACTCCACCCGTTTGTGGATAGAAAAATATTTCCGTCTCATTATCTCGATGACGGTTTCTCAGCAAAGTAGACAATCCTGTCAATTCTACGGTGATCGATAAAACGGCATCACTGTCAGGCAATTTGACTGAGTAGGTTTGCGCTGGGGAAAATATTTCGGCGAGCAGATAGGATTGAGTTGTGCTCACATCATCGACGGTAGCTTCCGAAAACCAGGGGTGGGTAGTGATATCAATATCACTTTGATGCTGCCAGGCATGCCGAAGGGTAAAGTTACGATCATAATATTCAAGGCGTCGATGTTGCTGACCAGCTTCATAGAAAATTTTGATTAACAGCCAACGATCCGCCTCCTCTGCACGCAAATGCTGGCGCAGGGCTGGCGAGGACTGTAAGTTTATGAGTTGTTCTACCTCACCATTTTGTTGACCCAGATAAACAGATTGAAATAAAGGATTACGTTGCATAACGGCAATCAGCAACTGACGGACTTCACCATTGATCTGTGGATTTTCGAGTAATCCGGGTAACTGTTTTAGTTCATTAATTTCTTTCGTGGCTCGATTATCAATGGATTCCAGATATTCATTAATACTGAACATTGTTTGCTGATAGCGAGAATGCACAACTTTCTCTGCCAGATTTTTATTGAAATAATATTGCAAAGTAATGACAACTACAGCGACCAGCAAGCTGGAAAGCATTAACCCTGCAACAACAGCAGTGCGAATTGGTAGCTGAAATTTTTTATTTTGCTGTTGCATGCTAGCCCTCTTTGGCGATTTAGATCTTTATCTAACAGAGAATTAATACTTCAAGCTTGTCACAATTGAATGATGCATTCTTAGAACAAGCTTTGGTTTTTCGACTTTTATGGTAATTGAAATCTCAGAATTACTTGCCAGCACGTATAATCACAGTTTGATAATGACATTAAACATTTTAGCTGTCGCGAATGACACCCCTTTTTGCGGGCTGTTTATCTTTAACAGCAGCCTTATTGGACGATATAAGCCTCCAACAGCAGTGATTCTGAAAAACAAACAAAACCGGGTAATAAACTCTGATATTCAGGCAACTTTTTTTTCCATATGAAAAAAAGAATCAAACATTTTTTAATTTTCAGCTGTGGCTGGTTATGCGTCATTTTAGGAATAATTGGCGCATTTTTACCGGTGATGCCAACTACGCCGTTTATGATTCTTGCCTTGGGCTGTTTTGCCGAGACTTCACCACGGTTTCACGCTATGTTGCTTAATAACCGTTGGATAGGGGCCCCCTTGAGACAATGGGATCAAACCAAAACGGTACGACGCCGTACCAAAATCCAGGCACTTATTATGCTGGTCATCGCCTTTGGCTTTTCAATCACGTTGTTATGGGGACATATTGAATTGCAATTGATGTTACTGGGCTTAGCGGCGGTAATGATAGGGTTTGTGCTGAGATTAAAAGAAGCGGAGCCAAAATATGAAGATTGATGAGCTTATTAAACAGCGTCACTGCACTCGGGCATTTCTGGATAAAACCGTAAGCGATAAACTTATCCATGAAATCCTCGATATTGCCCGTCATGCCCCTTCCGGCGCCAATACCCAGCCTTGGCAGGTAGCAGTCGTGTCCGGCAATACCAAACAACAACTCTCTGAGAGTCTGATTCATGCTTTCAGAGAAGGTCATGCTTCCAAGCCAGACTATGTTTATTACCCCGAAACCTGGCAATCGCCGTATATAGATCGTCGCCGTGCCTGTGGTTTACAGCTTTATCAGAGTTTGCAGATTGATCGCAAAGACAAACACGCCCAACGAAAACAATGGGAAGCCAATTATCGGGCTTTTGACGCACCAGTGATGATGTTGTTTTTTATGGATGCAGAGATGCAGACCGGATCATTTCTGGATTTGGGTATGTTTATACAGAATCTGATGCTGGTGGCGCAGGATAAAGGTCTGGCAACCTGTCCGCAGGCCGCACTGGCAGAATACCCTGAAAATGTTAAAAAAATTCTGGAGTATCCTGCCGATACTATTCTGGTGTGCGGTATGGCAATCGGTTATGAAGATACTCAAGCTGCGGTCAATAAATACCGCACTGCTCGTGAACCAGTGGCAGAATTTACCCGCTTTTTTTATTGATTTTGGAGTTTTACCATGGATTTAGCGACATTTCTCAGCACGTTGACTGATAATCCGTCCGCGATTGATTTCGAAGATACCATTGCGGTGATTGATGCCAATTACCAGTTCACCCCAACAGCATTTCATAACGGTGAGCTGCATAATGATGCTGGAGAGAATAATGGATCTTGCAAAATTCTGTTTTTTGGCATTTTGCATGAATTGGGTGAGTCGCAGACCTTAGCCTGTTTTGGGCGTTATTATCGCAGCGATGTTTTGCTGAATCCCAAAGGTGAAGACCATCAGAATATACGTAACTTTCTGCGTTATGGCTGGGATCGTGTCAGCTTCAATGGCGAGGCATTAACGCCAATGCATTAACGCTCATTCAAATAAAATTCCGAACGCAGAGATCCTGCGTTCGGGATAATGAGTACTTTAGAGAAGTACCCGCTCTATACCACCGGCTTTCACGTTATCAATAAACTGTGTATGCCACTGTTCACCTAAAACATGTTTAGCCACTTCCACCACAATGTAATCGGTTTCAATACCGGTATCTTCGTTGTAGCGTGACAGCCCCTGCTGACAGGCCGGGCAGGAAGTCAGCATTTTCACATTACCTTTGACCGCCTTGTCCTGACCAGTCAACTCTTGAATGCCCTTGGTGATTTCTTCTTCCTTACGGAATCGAACCTGCGTGGCAATATCCGGACGTGCGACAGCAAATGAACCCGCCTCACCACAGCAACGATCATTCAAGGTTACATCCTGACCCAGCAGACTGGCCGCCACCGAAGTCGGTTTATAGGTTTTCATCGGCGTATGACATGGGTCGTGATACATATATTGAATACCATCGACACCTTGCATCTTCACGCCTTTTTCCATCAGATATTCATGAATATCCAATAAACGGCAGCCCGGGAAAATTGCTTCAAATTCATATTTGAGCAGCTGGTCCATACAGGTACCACAAGACACGATAACGGTCTTGATATCCATATAGTTCAGCGTATTGGCGACGCGATGGAATAACACTCTGTTACTGGTGGATATCGCCGTGGCCTTGTCATCATCACCGGTCGAAGCTTGCGGATAACCACAGCATAAATAGCCTGGAGGTAATACCGTTTCAGTGCCCACTTCATATAACATCGCCAGTGTTGCCAGCCCTACCTGACTGAACAGACGCTCTGAGCCACAACCCGGGAAATAAAATACCGCATCGGAATCTTCGCTGACTTTGTTTGGATCCCGCAGAATCGGTACCATTTTGTCATCTTCCAGGCCCAGCATGCCACGCGTAGTTCGCGTCGGCAGATTGCCAGGCATCGGTTTTTTAACAAAATGCACCACCTGTTCACGTAAGGGTGTTTTACCCGTCGTAGGTAATGGTGGCTTTTTCTTTTTGTTGGCCAGAAGTCCCAGATACTTAGCCGCCGAGTGCGCCAGGCGCTGGGCTTTAAAGCCCATTTGAATCATGGTTTTATGCATGATTTTAACGGTAAAAGGATCCGTCGCATTCAGATAAGCCATCGAAGACCAGGTACCCAGATTCACATGGCGTTTGCCCTGTTTCTTCAACACGGCACGCAGCTTCATTGACACGTCACCAAAGTCAATATTGACCGGACACGGATTCAGACAGCGGTGACAAACCGTGCAGTGATCAGCGACATCATTCATTTCCTCAAAATGACGTACTGAAATGCCGCGGCGTGTTTGTTCCTCATAGAGAAACGCTTCCATAATCAAACCGGTACCCAGAATTTTATCGCGTGGTGAATAATACAAATTGGCACGCGGTACATGGGTGGTACATTCTGGTTTACATTTACCGCAACGCAGACAGTCCTTGATATCGTTGTTAATCTCACCCAAATCACTGGCTTCAAGGATTAATGCTTCCTGCTGCAATAACCTCAACGATGGCGTGTAAGCGTTTTCCAAGCCTGAGCCAGCCAGCAATTTACCGGCATTAAAACGACCCAACGGATCCACTTTCTGTTTATAACCGGCAAATGCATCAATGGTCGCTTTATCCAGATATTGCATCTTGGTCAAACCAATTCCATGCTCACCTGAGATTACCCCACCCAGGTCACCCGCCAGCTTCATCACTCCATCAACAATCAATTCTGCTTCATGCATCATTTGATAGTCGTTTGAATTCACCGGAATATTGGTATGCACATTACCGTCACCGGCATGCATATGGGTGGCAACAAACAGTCGGCTTGAACGTAATTCTTTATGAATATCATCCAGCTTGTTACGCAACACTTCGAGAGATTGGCCCTGAAACAGTTCTTTCAGTGGTTTTTCCACCTCTTTACGGTAAGAGATACGTAAATCCCGGCGTTGCAATACATTAAATAAGGTATCGGTATCAGCCAGCAACTTAAGGACTTCATCGGATAACAACTCTTTGTGATTCAATGCGACAGAATCAAGGTTATCCAGGACTTCCTGCCAGCGGGTCTGTACCACACGTAAATGACTGCAGGCAGTATCAACTTTCGATTGCAGAATGGCATCATTCTCAGCGCTGTCATCAAGTTTTTTAATAGTTTGTTTCAGTTCTTTAGGCTGACTGCTCAAAAACTGCAGCACCGCCTCCACTATTCGCAACTTATTTTTAGTGGAATGAATGATGTTGATTCGCTCAATACCGTCGTTATATTCAGACAGCCGCTCAAGCGGAATGACCACGTCTTCATTAATTTTGAAGGCGTTGGTATGTTTGGCAATGGCTGCAGTACGCGCACGATCAGCCCAGAAACGGGCCCGTGCCTCAGGACTTACCGCAACAAAGCCTTCTCCCTCACGTGCATTCGATAGACGCACAACCTCAGAACTGGCTTCGGCTACTGCATTTTCATCATCGCCGACAATATCGATCAGTAATACCATTTTCGGTAACTCTGAACGTGGTGCCTTAGTGCTGTAATCAACTGCTTTGACGTAACGTTCGTCCAGATGCTCCATACCTGCGAGCAGCACTTTTTTGTTGTTATCGAGGAAGTTTTTGGTTTCCACAATCGCCGGCACGGCTTTGGTCAAATCGTTACCAAAGAATTCGAGACATACTGTACGAATAAACTGTGGCATACGGTGAAGGACAAACACCGCCGAAGTAATCAAGCCGTCGCAACCTTCTTTCTGAATGCCAGGTAAGCCACCCAAAAACTTGTTGGTTACATCTTTACCCAAGCCCAACTTGCGTAACTGCTGTGCAGGTATGGCAATCTCTTCAGGCGCTTCCAACAATGTTTTGCCATCTGGTTTATAACGGCTGATTCTGAAAGTCGCCATCTCAATATCATGGATTTTGCCCATATTGTGGTTTAGGCGTTCCACTTCCATCCAGGTCGCATCGGGAGTCACCATTCTCCAGGAAACCAGATTATCCAGTGCAGTTCCCCACATAACGGCTTTTTTACCGCCGGCATTCATCGCCACATTACCGCCGATAGTTGAGGCATCCTGAGACGTTGGATCCACAGCAAACACCAAACCATTTTTACCGGCAAGATCAGACAATCGACGGGTCACAACACCGGCTTCGGCGCGCACAGTAGCAACTTCATCATCACGTCCAGGAAGCTTGCGATAAACGACAGTCCCTAAGCCTTCCAGTTTTTCGGTATTAATAACGACGCTATCAGCAGTCAAAGGAATCGCACCACCGGTGTAGCCGGTACCGCCACCACGTGGAATGACGGTTAAACCCAACTCAATACTGGCAGCAATAATAGCGGCCATTTCTTCTTCGGTGTCAGGTTTGATAACGGCCAGTGGATATTCAACACGCCAGTCAGTGGCATCTGTCACATGTGACACACGAGATAATCCATCAAAGCAGATATTGTGTTTTTTGGTCACGCGGCTAAGACGGCGCATAACCACTTTGCGACGATCCGCCGTTGCCAGCAGTTCACGCTCAAATTTTTCTACTGCCTTGCGAGCTGCTTGCTCAAGCTGAAGTGCCAGTTGGTTATCATTTTCTGTAGCACGTTCACGTATTTGATCCAGACGATGATGCAAAGCATGGCGCAGCGAATCCCAGCGTTTGCGATTTTCAATCAAATCATCCTGTATATAAGGATTACGGGTGATAACCCACATGTCACCCAAAACTTCAAACAGCATTTTTGCACTGCGTCCAGTTTTGCGTTGTTCACGTAACTGTTGCAGAATTTCCCACATCGGTTCGCCCAGATAGCGGATGACAATTTCACGATCTGAGAAAGAAGTGTAGTTGTATGGAATTTCTCTTATACGAGTTGACATAATGGGTCAGCTAATCCTGATTGAGAAGTGATATTCAATCGAGAATTTTAACACGAAGCCAGCTATTATAAGACCCATTAATAATGAGCCTTTTGCCAGCGATGGTCATTTCATGAGAAAAATATGGAAATTATACAAGTTATTGCACTCGCCCTACTGCAAGGCCTGACCGAGTTTCTACCCATTTCGAGCTCTGCTCATCTGATTTTGTTACCCATTATTGCCGGTTGGGAAGATCAGGGGCTGGCATTTGATGTCGCAGTGCATGTGGGCACACTGACAGCGGTTATTTTTTATTTTCGAGCGACCATCAGACAACTTATCTTTGACTGGTGTCGCTCCCTGCAACAAAGACAAACTGTAGGTGAAAGTAAATTAGCCTGGGCCGTAATTATCGGTACCATCCCGGTTGGACTCGCTGGATTGTTTTTGGGTGATTTCATCGAATTATTCCTACGCAGTCCGCTGGTTATTGCCGCAACAACGATATTATTCGGTCTGTTATTAGGCTGGGCAGACTGGAAAGGCAAGCGAAATCGCCAAGAAGAACAAATGAACTGGAAAGACATTTTTATTATCGGTTTCTCCCAGGCATTGGCTCTGATCCCGGGTACATCCCGCTCAGGCATCACCATGACAGCAGCCTTGATGTTGGGATTAACGCGTGAAGCTGCTGCCCGCTTCTCTTTTTTATTATCCATTCCAGTTATTTTTTTGGCAGGGGGGCTGGAAACAGTTAAACTAATCAGAGCTGATCAAGCAACAGACTGGTTCGCCTTAACTGCTGGCGCGGTTTTCTCGGCAATCAGCGCTTACATCTGTATCTTTTTGTTTCTTAAACTACTCGAACGGATAGGCATGTGGCCTTTTGTCATTTACCGCTTAGTACTGGGTGGCTTTTTGCTATTCTTATTTAGTTAATTGCAGTTGACAGACTTTGCTTGAATCCGTAACATCCTCCCTCTTTATTTGACCGCATGCGTATATTTTCAGGAGCACCCCGCGGAATGAAAACCTTAAGTGCAAAACCAGCAGAAGTTCGTCGCGACTGGTTCGTAATTGATGCCGATGGCAAAACTCTGGGCCGTATGGCAACAGAAATCGCTCGCCGTCTGCGCGGCAAACACAAAGCTATTTATACACCTCACGTTGATACAGGCGATTACATTGTTGTTGTAAACGCTGAAAAACTGCGTGTTTCCGGCAACAAGATGAAAGATAAAATCTATTATCACCACACTGGTCACATTGGTGGTATCAAATCTATCTCGCTGGAAAAACAACTGGATAAAGCACCTGAGCGTGTCATCCAGACGGCAGTGAAAGGCATGTTGCCTAAAAATCCTCTGGGCCGTGCTATGTTCAGCAAACTGAAAGTGTATGCTGGTACTGAACATCCACACGCAGCTCAACAACCTAAAATGCTGGAAATTTAATCGGATAACGTCATGGCAGATTCTTACTACGCAACAGGCCGCCGCAAAAGCTCAACCGCTCGTGTATTCATGAAGCCAGGCAGCGGCAACATTACCATCAACACCCGCACTCTTGAAGATTACTTCGGTCGCGAAACATCTCGCATGGTGGTACGCCAACCACTCGAACTGGTTGAAATGACCGACAAAGTCGACCTTAACATCACCGTTCGTGGTGGTGGTAACAACGGTCAAGCTGGTGCGATTCGTCACGGTATCAGCCGCGCATTAGTCGAATATAACAGCGAACTGAAAACTGATTTACGTAGCGCCGGCTTCATCACTCGTGATGCTCGTGCCGTTGAACGTAAGAAAATTGGTTTGCATAAAGCTCGTAAGAAACCACAATTCTCTAAACGTTAATTCAACGTTTACGGGACAAAAAAACCACCTTCGGGTGGTTTTTTTTTGCATTTAACTTCTCAAAATGCATGAATCATGTTATCTAATAAACTGATTTTGATGAGTTAAAAGGGCAATAATTTATGATAAGAAAAAGCATTATCGGAATCATCGGATTACTAGGCTGTGTGAGCGTTCAGGCGGAATCTCCAGCAATCGCACTTTCTGCAGGAAGTTTTGAAGTTTTCGAAAGCAAAAATTCATTGGAACTGGGTATTGAGTATCGTTTTGCTGCACAGGAAACGTTCTTTAATGTCATTCCAGCACTTGGTATCAGCGCCAACTCGGATGGAGGCTATTGGGCCCATGCAGGCGGCAGGTATGATATTAGTTTGGGTGAGAAATGGATTCTGACGCCACAACTCGCAGTGGTCAGTTATGAAGATGGTGCTGGACAGGATTTGGGAAGCGGTTTCTTATTTCGCACAGGAATCGAGCTCGGTTACCGTATTGGTCAATCCTCCCGCTTGGCATTAACGCTTTATCATATGTCTAATGCGGATTTGGCAAAAAATAACCCTGGTTCAGAATCATTGATGCTGAGCTACAGTTTTTCACCGTTTAACCGCTAATAGGCTTTGAAGATCAACGGACCCTAGGCTTTTTGTAAAATAAGCCCTTGCCCTCAGGCTGGGTTTTAAATCGTCGATGTACCCATAAGTACTGCGTCGGCGATTTTTTTATTTCGGCCTCTACCCAGTCATTTACTCTTTGCGCATCAGCCAGTTCATCGCCTATAGGATAGTTTTCCCAGGCCGGTCCAATATCAATCGAATAATTTCCATTGGGTAAGCGTCTTGGTACATAAGGCACAACGGCTGCACCACTCATTTTGGCAAGTCTGGCTGTTGCTGGAATAGTGGCAGCATTTATACCAAAAAATTTGGCAAAAACACTGGTTCTTCGACCAAAATCCTGATCAGGTGCATACCATACGACCTTATTCTTTTTTAATGCCCTCAGCATGCCGCGCATATCTGCTTGTAAAATCGTCCCTTCGCTGTGACGTTGTCGCTGATGTAGCATCACCGCATTAAATAACGGACTTTTAAGTTCACGAAACATCACATAGCACGGCTGTTTCAACATGATCAGCCGTCCGCCCAATTCCATGCTGGTAAAGTGGCCGGTCAGTAACAGCACTCCCTTACCTTTAGCCAGAGCATTGTGAATATGTTCTAGACCATGATATTCCACCCGTTTTTCCAGGCTTTTATCACTGGCCCACCAACTTATAGCGGTCTCAATCGGCATCATGCCCATCGTCAACATATTTTCACTGAGCAGTTCTTTGCGTTCTTGCTGACTCATTTCAGGAAAGCATAATTCAAGATTTCGCCTGGCAACGCGCTCGCGATCTTTCATAAACAATCGCATTAAGCGGCCCAGACTATGACCCGCGAACAATTGCCAGGATTTTGGCAAATAGATTGAGATACGCATAAGAACCAAGCCAAGCCAATTTGGCCAAAAGCGCGGATGAAGGAATTTTTTACTGAGAATTTTCATCTGTTCGATAACAATACAAAACAGCGTCTATGCTATCATCCCAACTCAATTTAAGCTTAAAAAACTGCCTGCTGTGAGTCCAATTTGAAAGTTTTGTATTCAACCCTATTCTATCTTGCTCTGCCGTTCATATTGATTAGATTGATCTGGCGTGGATTTAAGGCACCTGCTTATTTTAAACGCTGGCATGAGCGGTTTGGACATATTCCTTCGCGAGCATCCAAGCAAAATCTAATCTGGGTTCATGCGGTATCTGTAGGGGAAGTCGAGGCTTGCCGTCCCCTTATTAAAGGATTACAGGATCGTTACCCTGAACATCAGATTCTTATAACCACAATGACTCCAACCGGTAGTGCCAGGGTAGAAAGCCTGTTTGCAGAAAATGTACTACATGTATATCTACCCTATGATTTACCGTTTGCTATCAGAGGTTTTCTTGATGCAATGCAGCCTCAGTTTGGCATTATTATGGAAACTGAACTCTGGCCTAACCTGATTCTAATTTGTGCTGAACGTTCAATTCCCATCGCAGTCGCCAACGCTAGGCTATCTGCCCGCAGTGCCAGGGGATATTTGAAAGTCGCCAAGTTAACACGGCAGATGTTACAAAACATTCCGCTCATTGCCGCCCAATCTCACAGTGACCGCGATCGTTTTGTTCAACTGGGTGCACATAAAGACAAAGTGCATGCCGTGGGCAATCTGAAATATGAAATCAGTTTACCGGCCAGTATTATTGAGCGTGCAGAGTCGATTAGAGCGTTATGGGGAAATCGCCCCGTATTTATTGCCGCCAGCACCCATGAAGGTGAAGAAGAACAGATACTGGATGCAGCCCGCAAAATCCGTGGTCAGTTTCGTGATTTATTGTTAATCATCGTTCCACGCCATCCTGAACGCTTTGATCGGGTGACGGCGCTGTGTCGTCGTTCAGGTTTAAATACACTGCGGAGAAGTGATGGCAAGCCATGTAGTAGTCAGGTTCAGGCGCTGGTTGTTGATAGCATGGGCGAATTATCCGTTTTTTATGGTACAGCCGATGTTGCATTTGTTGGGGGTAGCCTGATTAATCATGGCGGTCACAATATATTAGAACCTGCTGCTCTTTCCCGTCCCGTTATCACAGGCCCACATTATTTTAACTTTCTTGAAATAACCAGGCAGTTTCTAGAGCATCATGCGGCGATTGAGGTCAAAAATACTGATCAATTAGCTGATTCAGTTATCGAGTTATTAAAAGATCCACAACGACGCACTGAAATGGGAGATGCGGGTAAACACCTGATTGAACAAAGTAAAGGTGCCAGCCAGCGATTACTCAACCTCATTGATGTTCATATCAGTCATGTTCAACGATGAGTATTGGATGCGTCAGGCATTATTACTGGCGCATCAGGCAGAACAACATGGCGAGGTACCGGTCGGTGCGATTATAGTCCTGCAGGATGAACTCATTGGTTACGGATGGAATCAACCTATCAGTCAACAGGATCCCACGGCTCACGCCGAGATTGTTGCATTACGTGCAGCCTGTACCAACCAACAAAACTACAGACTCCCCGGCTCCACAATGTATATCACGCTGGAGCCTTGCATCATGTGTGCAGGCGCGATTGTTCACGCCAGAATTGAGCGAGTAGTTTTCGCTGCTACTGAACCGAAAACCGGTGCGGCGGGCAGTTGTATGGATATCTTTAATACCAGTCAGCTAAACCATCGAGTTCAATATGAACATGGTGTGTTAGCTGAGGAAAGCAGCAAGCTGCTAAGGGATTTCTTTCGCGCAAAGCGGTAGACATCACACTTTTCTATTCTTCATTTGTAAGTTTTGGGAAATTTGATGTGCAAAGCCTTCCTTATGTAGGATAATTTCATGCCCTACTGTCAGAGTGAAGTTTTGAAAAAGCTAATTTTTCTCCTTTGCATGCTCTGCGTATTAAACGCTTGCAACGCCCCCAGTAATCAATTGGAACAGATCCTGGAGCGCGGTGAACTTCGTGTGGTAAGTCGCTACGGTTTGACCAGTTATTATAATAATGGTGCTGAACTGGCGGGATTTGAGTTTGAACTGGCACAACGGTTTGCCGATTTTCTTGGTGTTGATCTCAAAGTTACCGTTCCCGATAATCTCAGCAAAACACTCGATATGATTGAAAACGGTCAGGCGGATATTGCTGCAGCAGGCTTAACAATAACTCGGGCACGGCAAAACAGATTACGTTTTGGCCCAATTTATCATGAAGTCACCCAACAGCTCATTTACCGTCATGGCACCCAGAAACCGCGTGATATTACCGAGATCAGCACTGGCCAGTTAGAAATCGTTGCTAATAGCAGCCATGCTGAACAGCTTGCCAATCTTCAACAGGAAATTCCGTTGTTGTCCTGGACTGAAAACCAGACGATAGACACCAGCGGATTACTCGAGCTGGTTCAGCTCGAACTTATTGATTACACCATCGTTGATTCTAATGAGATGGCTGCCAGCCATAGTCTTTATCCCGAATTAAGAGTGGCTTTTGATATATCGGATCCCCAACCATTAGCCTGGGGTATGCGGCGCAACGATGATATGAGTTTACAACTTGCGGTAAATGCTTTTTTTGAAGAAATAGAAAGTTCGGGATTTCTGGATCAGTTAATTGAAAAGTATTTCGGTCATATCCGTCGCTTCGATTACGTCGATTCGCGTGCCATTCACCGTCGCATTCAGACGCATCTCCCTCAATATGAATCCACGTTTAAAGCAGCTGCATTGGCCTATGGTTATGATTGGCGCTTTCTCGCAGCAGTGGCCTATCAGGAATCACATTGGAATCCGGATGCCGTTTCCAGCACTGGCGTACGTGGCTTGATGATGTTAACGCAAGCTACTGCAAATGAAATGGGCGTCAGCGAACGAGAGGATCCGGAGCAAAGTATTTTTGCTGGCACCGCCTATCTGACTATTATGAAAAACCGTTTACCAGAGCGGATCGCTGATCCCGATCGTACCTGGTTAGCGTTAGCTGCTTATAATATCGGGCTGGGTCATTTGGAAGACGCGAGAGTGCTGACGGAAAAAAATGGCGGCAATCCTGACCGCTGGGCTGATGTTCGCGAAAACCTGCCTTTACTTGCCAAACAAAAGTGGTTCAGCCAAACGCGTCACGGATATGCCCGTGGCGGCGAGCCGGTGCGTTACGTCGGTAATATCCGTCGTTATTACGATATTATGCTGCATCATGATGAAGTCAATCAAAATGCTTCCACCCCGCCCGCTGAAATTAATGAAACCCTTCCGGCGGCATTATAAAAAAGGCCGGTTGCTTTCGCTCACCGGCCTGATTCGTTCTAGGGCGTGTTTATCTTTCATATCCACCACTGCTGGCGGCTATTTTTGTGTCCGGAAAGGCGGAAAGCACGCAGTGTAGCTTCTTACATAAGTGATTGACAATGCAGGCGGCCGCAAAAATAGTCCCAGCCCTTCGGGTTGTGGCTGAAAAAGCGCCAATCTGCGTTGCTCGTCACTTATTTAGAATAACTAAAAGACGCTGCTCGTGCCTTGATTGACGCTTTTTCAGCTCTCAACAGAGGCGGAGATGAAAGATAAACACGCCCTAAAAACTTTGCCTTATTTTTCAGCTTCAACTTTTTCAATCAAATGCTCAACCACGTTAAGCATTTCCGTCATCCCACCTGCCAGGGGTGCGTCAGTAAAATAACGTCCATCGACGATGATAACGGGAACGCCCTGAACGCCAGAAGTTTGGCTGATGATCAATGCTTTTTTTACGTTGGTTTTGACAGTAAACGAATTCATCGTTTCAACGAATTTCTCACGATCAATGCCCTGCTCTTCAACAAAGTCGAGCAAACGATCTTCGGTATCCAGACGACGCTTATCAATATGGATCGCATTAAACAATGCCTTATGCAGTTTTTCCGAATCACCAGTTACTTGTGCAGCATAAAACACTCTTGCCAACTGCAACCAGCTGTCACGGAAAATAGCCGGAACCTGAGTAAATTTCACGTTTTCAGGCAAGGTTTCTTTCCATTGCATGATTTGTGAATCCAAAGTAAAGCAATGTGGGCAGGAGTACGAAAACAACTCGATGACTTCAATTTGTTCATTTGAAGTATTTTTCGCCATACGCTCAGTGGTTGGCTTGTAGTGATCGCCCTCTTTGTAGCTTGCTGAATCAGCTGCCACAGAAAATGGCATTAGCAATACCGCTGTGGTGAGTAACAAAGCACGAATTGATCTCGTCATTTCAATATCCTTAAATTTTTTAATTACAAACTGCCGTAAGAATGAAGTCCAGACAGAAACATATTGACACCCAGAAAGGCAAATAAGGTCACGAACAAGCCAACAATTGCCCACCAGGCCATTGGGTTACCATTCCAGCCTTTTGTCATACGCATATGCAACCAGGCGGCATAGTTCAACCAGACAATCAATGCCCAGGTCTCTTTCGGATCCCATGACCAGTAACCGCCCCATGCTTCAGCGGCCCAAAGTGCCCCCAGAATCGTCGCCACTGTAAAAAAGGCAAAGCCCAGGGCAATGCTTTTATACATTAAATCATCCATCAACGTCAGTGATGGCATGGCTTTAACAAAACCACTGTCTGGATTTTTTTCACTACGCCAGCTGACCAGTAAATAAGCAATACCGATCATGGCCGCCATGGCAAAGGTACCGTAACCTATAAAATTGGCTGGTACATGAATTTTCATCCAGTAGCTTTGCAATGCTGGCACCAGCGGCTGAATTTCGTGGGCATTGCGTTCAAACGCATACCAAAGTTGAAATATCACCGCTGCAGAGATAACCAGCAAGACGAATCCACCCAGACTACGCACTTGATAACGACGTTCATAAAACAGATACAGTAAAGCCGTTACCACGGCAAACAGAATAAAGACCTCGTACAGATTGCTGACAGGAATGTAACCAATATCGGCGCCCATCATGTGAGTTTCACGCCAGCGAACCATCAGCCCCGTCATACCAAAGGTCGTTGCAATCCAGGTAAATGCACTACCCACTTTTTCGGTATAGTCAGACCGGAAAATCAACCCACCAAAATAGGTGAATGTGGCTGCGATAAAAAACACACTCATCCACATGATGGCTGACTGGCTGGCCAGCATGTATTTGAGCAATCCATTCGTTTCAGCAGCCTCCAGATTGGTTCCGTATAACTGCAAGGCAATTAAACTGAGTATGGCAACAGCAATAGCGTGACCGCGGAAGCCGGGCCAATTATTGCCGACAAAGCCCATGCTGATACCGGTAAAAATCAGGATTGAGACCTCATATACATCCAGGACTTGATGATATACAGACAAAATACCAATGGTTGCCAGTAATAAAAGTGCATACCACCACCATGTATGAGCAGCAGGTTTTGTCATGAGTTCAGTGTTCGTTGTCATAGGTTTCTCATACTCTTTAACGCTTTCATTAAGAACCTGGCTCCAGGTTGGAGTTCCCGGTTTTAGTTGCTAAATCAGTTTTTTGCTCGTTGAAAAATGTATCAAACTCGCGGGCATTTCGATTTGTCGAGCCTGCCAATATAACTTCCGTGTGCTCAACACCCTGTTCCACCCATGCCCATAAGCGTCTCTGTGGAAGATAGAACAGTAAAAACACACCGATTATCAATAGTGCACAACCGAAATACACCACATTTTTTCCTGGCGCTTTGGCAATTTGCAGTCCGGTCGATTGAACATGTTCAAAATCAGTCAGCTGCAAAAACACCGGTGAACCGTATCTTGATAAGGTGCCAATTGTATCCACACTATCCTGTAAAAACAGTAACTGATCATTGGTTACTGTTTGTGGATTGATGCCATCCATGCTGAAGTAAATCCGTGCCAGCATCTCCCGTAACATTCCCAGATATGCAGGCGCCAGATTGTCACGCTCGGAGTCAGGAAGATTGTTATCAATAAAATCCCTGACCTCATCAAAACCACCTCTGACAAACATGGTAATCAATGTTTCGAGCGTTTGCTGCAAACTGGCTTCAAGAGCTTCATCTCGTTCTGGCAACATGGCCAGCGCTTCTGTCATCATCGAATTGGCAATATCTGATACCAGCTCTTCATCACGCAATAATGCTGAATAATTCAAGAACTGCTGCAAGGTGCCATCTTCATCTACAGGTAAATAGAGATAGGCAAAGGATTCTGCAGGGCTATTTCGAACACCACTTAAAAAGTATTCTCGACCATCACGCTCAACCGGAAACATGTAGTTTTCGTATTCTCTGGCTTCACCAGTCTCAGTACGTAACTTAAAGGTAAAATTAGGACCAAAATCACGTAAATTTCGATCATCTTCTTCTGTCGGATCAGGGTTGATATTAAACGGACGGAAACTGGTCATTTCCAGCTGCATGGTTTCTTCTCCCCACAGCATTTGACGATTTTCAAATACTTTGGTTTGGATAGAAACAGGTTCTGTCCCGGCACGGCTATCAAGAGGCCATGCATCGATACTAAGCGAAGAACCACCGTCACTGAAACTGGATTGATAGATCGAATGGCCTCGATAAATTAAAGGATGGTTTACCGCAATAGTAGATTCAAAGGGTTCCGCCAGTTGATCATCGTGAATCACCAAGTCCGATTCAAAAGATTTTGGTTGGCCGTTAGGGTAATGTTCGATTCGGAAATCTTTTACTTCAATACGAAAAGGGAGGGCTTGCAACAAGTAACCGTCACGAATCGGTAAAAAAACCACTTCAGCCGCTTTGCCTTCCGGGATACTGACACTTCCCCTGAACCCCTGCCCTCCAACTGCAAGACGACTTTCTGCAGGGATTTCTCGGATCGAAAGATCACGGGTCTCAATTTTGATCTCACCGCGCCATTCAGCAAGTTTTAATGGCATGTTGCTATCAAACAGACCGCCAATACAAATCACCACAATAGCAATATGCGTAAACAGGTAACCCAGACGGTTCATACCACCACGCATAGCTGATATTAATACTGCATCATCCTGTTTAACCGTTTGCCGGCTGCGAAAACCCAGCTTTTTGAATTGCTGTTGCAGTTCATTCGCCACTGTCGCCATTGAAGAGTTTGATTGCCACTGTGCACTGTGATGCATGGCTTTTAAGGATTTTTTCTGCACATTGGTGCGTAACTGCCACATTTCTTTAGCCATCGCAGGAAAATGACGAATAACACAAACCGATGTGGAAATGACCAGTAGCGCAAGTATGGCTAAAAACCATAAAGCGCTGTAGACGTCATAAAGCCCAAGCTGTTCAAATACCTCAAACCAGAAAGGACCGAATTTAATGACATAATCAGCATAGGGCTGGTTTTGCTGTAGAACTGTGCCGATAACAGAGGCAATGGCAAGTGTCAGCAATAACGTAATTGCCAACTCCATAGAGCCCAGAAATAAAAATAATCGGCGAGAGTAGCTGTTGTGGGAATGATCTTTCGTGGTAACTTCAGACATGAAATTGCTCAATCATGAGCCGATGAGTTACTCCGGTGCAATCAGAATCATTGTCACCGGAGCTTATCAGCAATTAATGCAGACCGGATACATAAGCGGAAACCGCTTTAATTTCTTCCTCAGTCAACTTGGAAGCAATATCACGCATCATTCCATTAGGATCGTTATGACGTTCACCATTTGCAAAAGCGTGTAATTGCGATTCTGTATAGGCACGATATTGAGCAGATAGTTTCGGCCATTTCGCCGCGGGCATACCACTGCCATTGGGACCATGGCATGCCATGCAGGCAGGCACCCCGGATTCGCTATTGCCGCCACGATAAATCTGTTTTCCCAGTTCCAGCAAGTCTTCGCTCACGGCGCCCGGCGCAGTTTCTTTGCTGGCAAAATAAGCCGCCAAATCAGCCATATCCTGTTCCGACAGGTTGGCCACCATCGGCGCCATTATGGCGTTTTTACGTTTACCACTTTTGAATTCGACTAGCTGTTTGTAGAGGTAACTGGCATGTTGTCCAGCCAGTTTTGGGTACATATCAGAAGGACTGTTACCATCAGCACCATGACAGGCAGCGCACACAGCTGATTTTGTTTTGCCAGCGGAAATGTCTCCTGTGGCAAAAACAAGTGGTGAACTCGATACACCCACCCCAAACACCACTGCAAAAATAAATTTTTTCATTGTCGTTCCTGGCTACTAACTTTCGGATACAAAACTTTCGGTATGCTACTCTTATTGGCACTTTTTTGCACCTGGAAAGACTGACATGTCAGAGTTATACCGAAGCGCACATTATACTGTCAGCGCCACACAATTGTCTCAACTGCCACCTGATTCAGGTTTCGAAGTGGCTTTTGCGGGCCGCTCAAATGCCGGAAAATCCAGCGCAATCAACACCATCACTGGAATCAAAGCGCTGGCGCGAATCAGTAAGACACCAGGAAGAACGCAAATGATCAATTTTTTTCATCTGGACGATGAAAGAGCCATGGTTGATCTTCCCGGTTATGGTTATGCCAAAGTCCCGGAAAAGATGAAGCTTAAATGGCAGGCCACTTTAAGCAAATACCTGGAAACGCGCCAATCATTGCGCGGATTAATGCTGATGATGGATATTCGACATCCATTAAAAAACTTTGACCTACAAATGCTGGATTGGGCAAAACAGGCTCAGTTGCCGATTCATATTTTACTCACCAAGTCGGATAAGTTGGGACGCGGTGCCGGGGGCAATACCCTGCAACAGGTTCGTAAAGAATTAAAAGATGCTGGTTTAGAAGCATCCGTACAATTATTTTCCTCTTTGAATCATCAGGGACGTGATGAAGCGATTCAGGTACTTGATAATTGGTTTGAATTATCGACCGCCGAACAGCAGTAGAATATTTTTTTCTGATCGCTGAAAATTTATGCTTCAGGTGATGGCAGATATCATCACTCTCTGCTAACGTTTACGGCATTGGGACATGCAGTACTAACATACAATTTCCAGTTCAATGCTGAACCTGCCGCTTAATGGCAATGTTGCCAGAGCTGGCTCCCCATCCACGTTTTTTTCCATAACGATGCCCATTCAAGGATTCCGCTATGACGCCAAGATATACTCCGATTACCACCCCGTTGCCTGAACTTTATCAGACATCAAAACTGGGAATGAATACGCTTGCATTAACTGAGGATTTCAAACGCTATTTCGGCATTTATCTTGGCCAGGACAAAGGCTGTGCTTCAGGTCATTATCTGTATGCGGCGATGGCCCATACACTGCGTGACCGGTTGTTTGAAAGAATGAAAAATACCAAACATACCTACGCCGAATCGCGTTGCAAACAAGCCTATTACCTGTCCATGGAGTTTTTAATGGGCCGTGCCACCGGCAACGCCGCTTTAAACCTGGGCATTGAAGAGCCTTTGAAAAAAGCGCTGGTCAATCTGGGGCTTGAATACGAAGAACTTGCCGAATTTGAACATGATGCCGGTTTGGGTAATGGTGGTCTCGGTCGTCTGGCTGCGTGTTTTATTGATAGCTGTGCGACCCTGCAATTGCCGGTTACCGGATATGGCCTGCGTTATGAATATGGCATGTTTCAACAAAAAATAGTGAATGGCAACCAACAGGAAATGCCGGACCACTGGTTGCGTGATGGAAATCCATGGGAGCTTGAGCGCCCTGAATACACTCAGCGAGTCAAATTCGGCGGACATACCGAGTTACATCGCAACAGCAGTGGCCAAATGGAAATGCAGTGGGTTGATACCAATGATGTGCTGGCTGTCCCCTATGACTTGCCTATCCCCGGCTATCAAAATGGTACCGTCAATCGTTTGCGGTTGTGGAAAGCAGCAGCTACCGATGAGTTTAACCTGGAAGATTTTAATGCCGGTTCTTATACCGAAGCTGTTGCCGCGAAAAATGAAGCTGAAAATATCAGCATGGTTTTGTACCCAAACGATGCCAGTGAAAATGGTAAAGAACTTCGCTTGCGCCAACAGTATTTTCTGGCCTCAGCCAGTCTGCAGGATATTCTGGATTACTGGGTTAATACCCATGATGGCAACTTTGAAAATTTTGCCGAAAAAAACGTCTTTCAACTGAACGATACTCATCCTACTGTTGCCGTTGCAGAGCTGATGCGCCTGCTAATGGATGAACATCAATTAGGCTGGGATAAAGCCTGGCAAATCACCACCAAAACCATGGCCTACACCAACCATACTTTGTTGCCCGAAGCTCTGGAACGGTGGCCAGTAAACCTGTTTGGTCGTCTACTGCCCCGTATTCTGGAAATAATTTACGAAATCAATGCGCGTTTCCTGCGTGAAGTTGCCAATCATTGGCCTGGCGATAAAGCTCGACTGGCACGCATGTCGATTATTGAAGAAGGGGCACAGCAACAGGTTCGGATGGCTCATCTGGCCATTGTCGGCAGTTTTTCTGTGAACGGGGTTGCCGCTTTGCATTCCGAGTTACTGAAAAAAGGCTTGTTTGAAGACTTTTATCAGTTGTGGCCGGAAAAATTTAACAACAAAACTAATGGTGTTACCCAGCGGCGTTGGATGGCCTGGTGTAACCCGGTATTAAGTCAACTGATTAACGAAACCATTGGAGATAAATGGATCACCCGCCTCACCGAGCTGGAAAACCTCGCTCCACTGGCGCATGACAAAGATTTTCAGAAAGCCTGGCACGATGCCAAATATGAAAATAAAAAACGTTTGGCTACACTGGTTGAAAAACAATGTGGCGTGGTATTTAACCCCGAAGCCATGTTTGATATTCAGGTTAAACGCATTCACGAATATAAACGTCAGCTGTTAAATGTTTTGCATGTCATTCATCTCTATGACCAGATCAAGCGTGGTCAGACAGAAGGTCTGCCCAAACGCTGTGTTTTATTCGGTGGTAAGGCAGCCCCCGGCTATGTCATGGCAAAACAAATTATCAAGCTGATTAATAATGTTGCTGATGTTGTAAACAATGATCCAGATGTGGGTGACTGGCTGAAAGTGGTATTTTTCCCTAACTATCAGGTTTCTGTGATGGAAGTCATTTGCCCAGCAGCAGATTTATCGGAACAGATTTCAACAGCCGGTAAAGAGGCTTCGGGTACCGGCAATATGAAATTTATGATGAATGGTGCGATTACCATTGGTACGCTGGATGGCGCAAATATCGAAATTCGTGAAGAAGTTGGTGATGATAACTTTTTCTTGTTTGGTTTATCAGAAGAAGAAGTTGCAGAAAAACGTGGGCATTATAATCCGCAGTCTATTATTGAGAATGATGCTGATTTGAAACGTGTGGTGGACCTGTTAACCGGCGGACATTTCAATCAGTTTGAGCCGGGCTGTTTCGATAATATTATTAATGCCTTTACCAGCTCAAATGATCCCTGGATGACTGTAGCAGATTTTCGCAGTTATATAGATGCTCAGCAGCAGGCCGGACAGGCTTATCTGGATAAAGAACGCTGGACAGCGATGAGTATTGTCAATGCAGCTAATAGCGGTAAATTTTCGACTGACAGAACCATGGAAGAATACAATCAGGGTATCTGGAAACTGGAAAAAATTGCTCCCCATCCAGATAGCTGATGCTGGAGATGAAAACCCCACTGCCATTAACTGTAAAAGTATATTGGCAGTGGGTTTCTGTTTTGCCAGTGGTTTAAGACTGGCAAAGTCAGTATAATTCGCGCTGTCAGCAAACACAAAGCGCCTGTAGCTCAGTTGGATAGAGTGTCGGTTTCCGAAGCCGAAGGTCACAGGTTCAATTCCTGTCAGGCGCACCAATTTTTACTTAACTCTTTTGCCTTTCGTTGTCAGTTTGATTCAGAACCTGCATGAAGATTGGTTTCTAACTCACCGTATTGATCAAGTTTGTTATATAAAGTCTTAACGGTAATGCCAAGCTGCTTGGCTGCCTTGGTTTTATTTTGCTGACAGGCTTCTAAGGTCGACAGGATCAGGCTTTTTTCAGCATCTTTAATCGAAGTACCAGGACCGATATCATTTTCAATTGCAGATTGGCCATTGTTAAATTCAGGTAGGTCAGCAACGGTTATTACGTCTTCTGCCAATATGTGCGCCCGTTCAACACAATGTTTAAGCTCTCTGACATTTCCCGGCCAACTATATTGAGCAAAAATATCCAGCACTTCATCGGAAAATACTTTGCCTGAATTTGTCGCTTTATTTCGGTAGGCGAGGAAGTGTTTGGCCAACTCAATGACATCATTGTCCCGCTGCCGTAAGGGAGGAAGTTTGATCGGAAAGTGTGCCAGACGAAAATAGAGATCTTCACGCAGAAAACCGGCTTCAATCGCTTCTTCAGGTTCGCGATTAGTCGCAGCAATAATCCTTACTTTGGATTGACGCACCACATCACTTCCTACTCGACGGAACTCACCACTTTCCAATACTCTCAGCAATTTACTTTGTAATGCAAGAGGCATCTCAGTGATTTCATCCAGTAGTAGGGTGCCACTGCCACCTTGTTCAAAAAAGCCGATATGTTGATTTACCGCACCAGTAAACGCGCCTTTCTCATGACCAAATAATTCGCTTTCAATAAGATCTGCAGCCAATGCCGCACAATTTACTGAAACCATCGGTTCGTTAGCTCTTTCACTTTGTTCATGAATCGTTCTGGCAGCAACTTCTTTACCACAGCCGCTTTCGCCAATCAGAAATACATTGGCATCTGTTTGACTGACACGTCGTATCAAACGATAAAGCTTATGCATAGCAGCAGATGAGCCCAAAAGTGAGCCATATTGATCAAGGGTGGAGGTAAGTGTGGCGGTGTGACGGTTTTTTTTCAGTTGTTTGAATTCTGTTGCGAATTCCTGGGCGACTTCAATGAGAGGAGTGAAGTCACTCATCTGTCGAAAATGATAAGCCCCCCCTTTACTCATCATTAAGTCCAGCCATTTATTTGGCATACCGTCACTTAATAAAATCCAGTCGGCTGTATTTTGCAAAGGATGGGTTTCGAATAACTTATAGTCAGACTCAGTGGCTTTTTGGGGGGCGAAGATAACCAAATCTGCTTGATAGTCTTGCTCAGTCAAGTCTGCAACCTGAACCAGACTAAAGTTACATGTAGAGAGCAGTTTGCTCAATTTTGCTGATAAGATTTCATCAGTTGTTATTAACAGTAATTTTGGCATAAGACCCGTTTTTTGATAGTAATTAAATTCGAGTCTAACATGCGGTTTTTATAGATTTCTTAACATAGATAAAGAGGTTGAAACTAAATGTTTCAACCTCTTTAATAGAGTAGATGATTAGTCAATCTATACGACGATTATGTCGTTGATCACTTTTTAACCTTAGTAAACGATCCTGACTTAATTGCATATTCGCCAAGTGGCCTGCAAGGTAAGATGACATTCGCCGGTCATGCATTCTTCTTACATAGATTTTAAAAATTTCCAATGAATGCATTTCCATTGATTCCAAATCAGCAAGACAATCTTCATCAATTACATCCTCGCATGTTCCATATGCAACTTTGTAGATTGCCCGCATTGTTAACGCTAACTCACTATTGGAAGGCTGAGTATTCCTAAGCCCGGCAAAACGCTTGTTAATATCGTCAACAATTTCAGACCGTACCAGAGCCATTTCCCGCAACATCATTCTTATTTCACTACTGACCGCTTTCCTTGCGGTCATATCGTAGAAGTTACGTCCATCTGCACAGATGCTCTTCAACTCCTGAATAAGTAGCTGATCTCTGTTATTCAACATGTGACATTCAGTTTGCTACAACGAGTTCATCTTTAACTTCAACAACCTTGTCATAGCCTTTTGCCATTTCGACCGCCAGATCTTTTTCGGCCTCATTTTTCACGTTACCTTTCAATGTAACAACTCCATTCTCAGTTGAGACATTAATGGCAGTGGCTTCAAGCTCATCATGAGCAGCAAGCTCCATTTTAAGCCCTGCAGTAACAGTCATATCATGCCATGCACGGCTAAAAGATTTATCGTCGTCGTTATCTTCATTACGATAGTTTTCATCTACCGTCAGGTTATTTTTAACCTCAGAAATACCTTCAATATTTTGTGCAATTTCCCCAGCCAGCTCTTTTTGCGTCTGGTTGTTCACCTGACCAGTTAAAACTGCAACGCCACTTTCAATATCCGTATCAATTTTAAAATTATTCAGTTCGGTGTTGAGCAATAATGATGTTTCTAATTTGCCATCCAGCCAGGCATCATTAGCTTCACCTTGCCAGTCATTTGCTAACACTGGTGTAGTAACTAATGTAGCTGCGGTCAAAATTGCTAAATGGTTTATTTTAATTTTCATCATTTATCTCCTAATTAATTTAAATGTCACTCTTGGATAGTTGCTATAACCATGCCAAGAATATAAAACAAATAAATTCATGGGGTTATTCAACTTCCCCACTTTCTATATCTAAATCATCATGAATAAATTACAAGCTTTATCAGGAAAATATTCACGTTGAACTAAAAAGACGCCTTTCGGCGTCTTTGGAGCTAGTGTAATCCAGCAAAGAACATTTTATTTGGTAAGCGCTTCCACTTCCTTTTCAGCCTGATCTTTAGCCAGACCATATCGCTCCTGCAGCAGACCAACCAATTGCTGGGTATTGCCCTTTGTTTGTTCAATTTCATCATCAGTTAAGTCACCCCAGCTTTCACGGAGTTTACCTTTAACTTGAGTCCATTTACCTTCTGCAATATCTGTATTCATTTTTTTCTCCTTGTTGCTCTAAAAAATCTGATACCTAGGGCTTGTCGCTCTTTATTTATTACCAAAGGCTCTTGCTGAAATAAACTTTAAATAATTGCAATAAAGCTCAATGCAGATTCAGCAAAAATATCAGTCACAATGAATATTACAGAAATCATGCCAAGACGATATGTATCTGTTTTCAATATTAAATCTGGAAATTTTGAAAATAAAGATGCACTAAACTGTGGTAGAAATAACATGGTGAAATGTAAAAATTTCAACGCTTCAGCGTTTTAAAACTAATCATTTAGTCGAAACTCAAATTACTTCTGTACCACTTCACTCAAAACAGCAGACACAAAAAAGGCCCGGTTAAGGGCCTTTTTCATTTCAACTAAAGTTCTAGTTATTATGGGTTAACAACAAAATCAACACGACGGTTAAGAGCACGACCTGCATCAGTTTCATTGTTAGCGATTGGATGATTTTCACCCATACCAACTGGAATCAGGTTGTTGCCATTAACACCTCTTGATGTGAGATAGTCAACCACTGACTCTGCACGACGTTGTGATAAGTTTTGGTTATATTCTTCAGTACCAATACTATCTGTATGACCTTCAACACGTACTTCAACCACTTCATCACTATTCAACAAAGCATCTACTGCTTCATCAAGAGTTGATTGAGCTTCAGGAGTGAGTGTTGCTTTATCAAATTCAAAGTGAACGTCATTCAATGACAGAATGGTTTCACCGGCGATTGGACATCCATCCTGATCAACGATTACACCTTCTGGAGTGTTTGGGCAAAGATCTTTGTAATCCGCTACGCCATCTCTGTCTGAATCAATTGGGCAACCAACATCATCAACTGTTACACCAGCTGGAGTGTTAGCACACATATCGATACCATCGACAACACCATCATTGTCTGAATCCATTGCACAACCATTAGCATCAAGCAATGCACCTGGAACTGGCTCATGTTCACACATGGTTTTTTCTGCTGCTACTTCTTCTGCTTGAGCTTCATCAGTTGGGCAAAGTAATAATGCCAACATTGCGCCGACTGCAGCACCACCAACGGCACCTGAGCCACCACTCGCTGCTGCACCAACTGCTGCGCCACCAACGGCACCGCCAAGAGCAGAACACAAAGTATAATCTTGATACGCACGCTGATTTGGACCTGCACAACCAGCCAGCAAACCAATCGTCAGCAATGCTGCCGTTAATTTAACTGTAATATTCATAGTTTTAGTTCCTTTAGATTTATTGCTTAGTTGGTAATCGTTTGTTGATATCTTGGCTGACACGGTGGTTAATCCATGTGTTCAGATTCAGACATCATAATAATACGATTTACATTTGAAGTGTAACATATTAAAAAAAAGGCATATTTAACCTTAATTATGTCCCTGAAAATTAAAACCGGCTATCCATAGGGTCGTTTTCCATTTCCAGAGATAATGCTTGGGCACCAGCGTCCACAGGGAGTTCACCAGTCTCAGATCCTAGCTTAATCATCAACCTTACTTCATTACTTGAATCAGCATTTCGCAATGCATCTTCGTATGAAATTTCTCCCGCTTTATACAAATCATATAAAGATTGATCGAACGTTTGCATTCCCAGTTCCCGAGAACGTTTCATAACATCTTTGATTTCGGCAACCTTACCCTTTTCGAGCAAATCTCCAACTAAAGGCGTATTGAGCAAAACTTCAACTGCAACCGCCCGCCCGGAGCCATCTTTTTTGGGAATCAGCCGTTGTGCTACAACAGCTTTAAGGTTTAGAGACAAATCAAGAAATAATTGCTGATGCCGATCTTCCGGGAAAAAGTTAATCACCCTCTCCATCGCCTGATTAGCATTGTTGGCGTGAAGAGTCGACAAACATAAATGACCGGTTTCAGCAAATGAAATACCGTAGTCCATAGTATCCCTGCTACGGATTTCACCGATCATAATCACGTCAGGTGCCTGTCGCAATGAATTTTTCAACGCAACTTCATAGGAATCGGTGTCGACACCAACTTCACGCTGAGTAACCACACATCCTGCGTGTTTATGGTCAAACTCAATTGGGTCTTCAATTGTCAGTATGTGACCGGTACTGTTCTGATTTCGATAACCAATCATCGCAGCCAGCGTTGTTGATTTACCGCTTCCAGTTGCACCTACAAACATTACCAGTCCTCGCTTGGTCATGGCAAGTTCTTTGATAATCTCTGGAACATGCAGCTCTTCAATGGTCGGGATTTCCCCTTTTACCAGACGTAAAACCATGGCAATTCGACTGCGTTGATACAGCGCACTGACCCGAAAGCGGCCGGCACCTTTGGTATCAATAGCGTAATTACATTCCTTATCGCGTTCAAAAGTACGTTTTTGTTCATCGTTCATCGTACTCAATACCAATTCACGCGCTTCTTCTTCAGTTAAAGGTTCCTGCGAAAGCGTTGCCATGCGGCCATTTACTTTCAAGGTAGCAGGCCGACCTGAAGTAATAAAAATATCAGAGGCTTCGTGTTTTACCGCAGCCTTAAGAATAGTGACTATTTCCATCATGATCTCCTAACGGAACAGATCCTTGTTCACGGCACGGGGTAATGCTTCATGCTTGGTGATTTGCTGACGACGTACCAAATCCTGCAAACACTGATCCAATGTCTGCATTCCTAAGGCACCCCCTGTTTGAATTGAAGAATACATTTGCGGGACTTTATCTTCACGAATCAGATTACGGATAGCCGGTGTACCAATCATGATTTCATGTGCGGCGATTCGCCCTCCACCGACTTTCTTCAGCAATGTTTGAGAAATTACTGCCCGCAGTGATTCTGACAACATTGAACGTACCATATCTTTTTCCGCCGCCGGAAATACGTCGATAATACGGTCTATCGTTTTTGCCGCTGATGAGGTATGCAGAGTGCCAAATACCAGGTGACCGGTTTCCGCGGCAGTCAGTGCCAGACGAATGGTTTCCAGATCCCGTAACTCCCCGACCAGAACAATGTCGGGATCTTCCCGCAAAGCACTGCGTAACGCCTCACTGAAGCCATGGGTGTCACGATGCACTTCACGCTGATTGATCAGACATTTCTTACTGCGATGTACAAATTCGATGGGGTCTTCAATGGTCAGAATATGTTCGTTATCTTTTTCATTCCGATAATTAATCATTGCAGCCAAGGTGGTCGACTTACCGGAACCGGTCGGTCCGGTGACCAGCACAATACCGCGATTATTATCGGAAATCTGTTTGAAAATTTCGGGGGCACCCAATTCTTCCAGTGTCAGCACCGTTGAAGGAATGGTCCGGAAAACGGCCGCTGCCCCCCGGTTCTGATTAAACACATTGACACGGAAACGCGCCAGGTTGGGAATCTCAAACGAAAAGTCTGCCTCCAGAAACTCTTCAAAATCCTTACGCTGACGGTCATTCATGATGTCATATATCATGGCATGCACTTCTTTGTGCTCCATGGCGGGCAAATTGATGCGTTTTATATCGCCATCAACCCGAATCATTGGCGGCTCACCAGAGGAGATGTGCAAATCGGATGCATTGTTTTTTGCACTAAAGGTCAGCAATTCAGTAATATCCATGCACATTCCTTAATTCGATAATGATGGCTACATGTCGATGACAACATAGCGAATACTGTTAAAGG